>JAESGV010000024.1_pt1 | contig 525514 bp, 484 predicted proteins | sample 9269781 | NCBI WGS metagenome assembly JAESGV01 (sample SAMN15741586, study PRJNA653496) | algae metagenome | isolation source: Tildeniella torsiva UHER 1998/13D and co-occurring heterotrophs from... | place: Slovakia: Slovak Paradise National Park, Hrabusice, Kosice Region | collected 2000-01-01
TCGACTTAGGGGTAGGCGAGAGGAGGGGCACGAAGCGACCGTCGGTCCCGAAGCGCCCGCCATGCCCCTCCTCTCGCCTACCCCTTAAATGGGTTTCCAAAGGGACCACTGTCCCTTTGGCAGGGGGGTGCAGGGGGACAGCGTCCCCCTGCAAAACCACCATCACGGCAGCTTGGTCGTCTGCGCCGCCCGTACCAGGGCTTTGGGGCGTGCGGCTTTCTCGGCGATGCCGGAGATGCCTTGGCGGCGGGCGAGTTCGGTCCAGACTTCGGTCGGGGTGATCCCGGCGTCCACCCAGACGACGATCAGGTGGTACAGCAGGTCGGCGCTTTCCAGCACGGTGGCGGCGCGGTTGCCCAGGGTGGCCTCGATGACGCATTCCACCGCTTCCTCGCCCAGTTTCTGGGCGACTTTCGGTGTGCCGCGCGACAGCAGGCGGGCGGAGTGGGAGGTGGCGATGTCGCCGGACTGGCGGCGTGCTTCCACAGTCTGCCACAGCAGGTCGAGGATGGCCGCATCGGCACCGGCCACGCTGAAGGGGGACAGCGCCGTGGCGCCGGCGTCCAGGGCGCGGGGGCGGGCCAGTTTCTCGGGTGCCGGGATGGAGGCGGGAATCGGCAGGGCGGCGGCGATCTTCGCCGATTTGCGCAGCGCCTTGGCGGGCTTGAGCTTGGTCGCCTTGGGCTTGGCGGGCTTGAGCTTGGCCGCCTTGGGCTTCGCGGCGGCCTTGGGCTTCGGCTTGGCCTTGCTCACGGCCTTGGGGGCCGCGGCGGTGCGCTTCACGGTCTTCGCCATCTAGATCGCCTCCGCCAGGGGTCGCACCGGCAGGCCGGCGGCTTCCAATGCCGCCTTGGCGTCCGCGATCCGCATCTGGCCGTAGTGAAACACGCTGGCGGCCAGCAGCCCGGTCGCCCCGGCCTGTGCGCCCTGCACGAAATGCGCGGCCTCGCCGACGCCGCCCGAGGCGACGATGGGCAGGCGGACGGCCGCGCGCACGGCGCGCAGCAGGTCGAGGTCGAAGCCGGATTTGGTGCCGTCGCGGTCCATCGAGGTCAGCAGGATTTCGCCTGACCCGCGCTGCTCCGCCTGGCGGCACCATTCCACCGCATCGATGCCGGTGCCGCGGCGGCCGCCATGGGTGAAGATCTCCCATCGCCCGGGACCGCTGGCGCGGGCATCGACGGCGACGACGATCGCCTGGCTGCCGAAGGCCTCCGCCCCGCGGGTGATCAGCGCCGGGTCGGCGATGGCGGCGGAGTTGATGGAAATCTTGTCGGCGCCGGCCAGCAGCAGGCGGCGCATATCCTCCACGCTGCGCACGCCGCCGCCGACGGTCAGCGGGATGAAGACCTGCGCGGCGGTGCGGGAGACGACGTCGAGGATGGTGTCCCGCCCCTCATGGGATGCGCCGATATCGAGGAAGGTGACCTCGTCCGCGCCTTCCCGGTCATAGATGCGCGCCTGCTCGACCGGGTCGCCCGCGTCGCGCAGCTCGAGGAAATTCACGCCCTTGACGACGCGGCCATCCTTCACGTCCAGGCAGGGGATCACACGCAGGGCCAGCACCGGCAGCACTCCGGAGGGGACGGGGGACAAATTCCCGACATGTCGCTTGTCGCGCCGGCCCGGCTGGAGATCGGCGCGCGCCGGGTCATTGCGACGCGCTGGCGCCGCGGTCAAGCGACCGGCGGCGCGCGGCAGCCTTGCCCAGCCCCGATGTTCAACTCGCTGTTCAGCTTGGGCCGGCGGTCCGCTCATAATGCCGGAAGTACTTGTCGGTGATGAGGTCGGTCTTCACCACGATGCAGACGTCCGTGGTGTTGAACTGCCGGTCGATCACCGCGCCATCGCCGACGAAGCCGCCGAGCCGGAGGTAGCCCTTCACCAGCGGCGGCAGCGCGCCCAGCGCCGCGCGCATGTCGAGCGCGCCCGCCGGCAGCCGGTCCATCGCCACATACCGCTCCGCCACGGCACGGGGCCGCAGCGCGGGGGGTGCCAGGTGGTTGGCGTAGAGGTAGCTGAGCTGGGGGGCCAGCGCCTCCAGATCCGTGCCGGGGAGGGAGGCGCAGCCGAACATCAGGTCGATGCGGTGGCGGAAGACGAAGGCGGCGATGCCGCGCCACAGCAATTGCAGCGTGCCGCGGGTGCGATAGGATTCGGCCACGCAGGACCGGCCAAGTTCCAGCACCTGGCCGTCGAAGGCGAGCAGCGGCGCGATGTCGTATTCGGCGGCGGAATAGAAGCCGCCCAGCCGTTCGGCGGCCTGGCGGCGGATCAGCCGGTAGGTCCCGACGACCGCCTCCGGCCCCTGGCCGAGGTCATGGTCGAGCACCAGGAGGTGGTCCGCCACGGCGTCGAATTCATCCACGTCGCGCCGCGCTGCCCGCATGGCCGGATCGGCCTGGGCGCCCATTTCCTCGTAGAAGACGCGGTAGCGAAGGGCCTGGGCGGCGTCGATCTCGGCCGGCGTCTCGGCGAGGCGCAGGCCAAGATTGCCGGCCCGCAATTCCTCGAAGCCCTCCGTCACCGGCGCGATGCGGGCGGGCTCGGGCGACGGGGCCGCATCTTCCGGCAGGGGACCGTCAACGCTCATGCAAATCCCTCTTCGGTCTGATGCCTTGCTGCGATCCCCCGTTTCGCATGTCTGGTGCCGATGGGCGATGCCACCCGGCCCATTGTTGCGATCCGCGCCGTTACGGTTGCATGTCGCGGGGATGTCGCAGGCGTCAGCCCCTAGTCGTCAGGCGTCAGCCCCGGGGCTTGGCGGCGCGTGGGGGGCGCGGCGGCGGATTGGCCGGGGCCTTGCGGCCGAACAGTTCCAGCCGCTGCCCGACCAGGGTGAAGCCGAGCCGGCGGGCGATGGCCTGGGCCAGCTTCTCGTGCTCGGGATCCTCGAATTCCAGCACGCGGCCGGTATCGACGTCGATCAGGTGGTGGTGATGGCCGCGGTCGGTGGGGTCGTAGCGGGCGCGGCCGCCACCGAAATCGCGGCGCTCGACGATGCCCTTCTCCTCCAGCAGCCGGACCGTGCGGTAGACGGTGGCGACGGAGATGCGGGCATCCAGCGTGACGGCGCGGCGGTAGAGTTCCTCCACATCCGGATGGTCCTCAGCCTCGCTGAGGACGCGCGCGATCAACCGGCGCTGGCCGGTCATCTTCAGGCCGCGTTCGACACAAAGCCGCTCGATCCGCGAAGGATCGGGGCGGTCCAGGTCGGCGCGTGTCGGGGCGTCGGAACTCTGCATGTTCGGGCGCGGCACCTTCCGGCGATCCGGCCCGAATGGGCCGGCACGCTATCCATAGCGCCGACAGCGCGGCTCTGCCACCCAGAGGGTGCCGTCAGACCTCGCGCGCGGTGGCGGCGCCTGCGGCCCGGCCACGCCCAGGCGGGCGGCCACGCGGCTTGGTGCCGAGGCCGATCCGCTTGGCGAGGGTCGAGCGGTGCTTGGTGTAGTTCGGCGCCACCATGGGGTAGTCCGAGGGAAGGCCCCAGCGTTCCCGATACTGGTCCGGCGTCATGTCGAAGGACGTCTTCAGATGCCGCTTCAGCATCTTCAGCTTCTTGCCGTCTTCCAGGCAGATCAAGTATTCCGGTGTCACCGACTTCTTGATGGGAACGGCGGGCTGCGGCCGCTCCGCCACCTCCACCACCGGCTGGCCCATGCTGGACAGGGTGCGGTAGACTTCCTGGATCAGATTGGGCAGGTCGGCGACCGCCACCGAATTGTTCGAGACATGGGCCGAGACGATCTCCGCCGTCAGGCCCAGAAGGTCGGAATTTGCCGTGGTTTCAGCCATTTTTCTTGGTCTCGCTTGTGCGTTCGGCCGGCGAGGCCGAAAACATTCTTGTCGTTGATGACAGGATCCTCGTCAGGGACCCCGTTCAACAGCTTTCCAGGGACTGCCGTGACCTGGGACTGCCTGATCGGGAACCCTACGCCTTGACACTTGCCATTCTTATATTGCCGCGAATCGGCGCCGCGCAACGACGATTGTCAAACAAAATGAGGTCTTGGCGATGATTTTTGTCACAGGTGAAGAACAGACCCATGACACCGACCTCGATATCACCACCGAGACTTGTCCGATGACCTTCGTTCGTACCCGGCTCGCGCTGGATCGTATGCTGCCCGGCCAGGTCCTGCGGCTTCGGCTGAAGGGGGATGAGCCGCGCCGCAACGTGCCGCGCACAGCCACCGAACAGGGCCACCACGTCCTCGGCACCGCCGAACAACCCGATGGCGCGGCGCTTCTCTGGATCCGGAAGAAGGGCTGAATCAGCCGGCCAGGTCGCGCCGCAGCACCAGCGCGTCGGCCCCGTCGGGATAGTAACGTCGGCGCCGCCCGACCTCGGCGAATCCCGCCGCGGCATAAAGCGCCCTTGCCGCGGCGTTGCGTTCGGAGACTTCCAGGAACATCGCCTGCGCGCCACGCAGCACCGCGCCGGCCATCGCCTCCGCCAGCAGGGCCGACCCCAGGCCGGCCCGCCGGGCTGCCGGCACCACCGCCAGAGTCAGGATTTCCGCCTCATCCGCCGCGACCCGGGCCAGCACGAAGCCCTGGCCGGGGCGCAGCACGCCGAAGCCGCCGGGCAGTTCCAGCATCAGGGCGATCGCCGCCGCCCCCCAGGCCTCGCCGGGCGGAAAAGCGGCCTCATGCAGGGCCGCCGCCTCGCCGGGATTCATGCGGGCCGCCGCACCGCCGGCGGCTCGACATAAAGCGGCGTCGCATCGCGCAGGGGAATACGCCCGGCGAGCCGTGCCAGGGCCACGCGCCCGGCGGCGGCGGCCAATGGCAGGCGCGCTTCCGTCAGCCAGACATCGGCGCCGCGCGCCATAAGGGCCTCCGCCGCCGCCTCGGCCGCATCGCCGACCAGCGCCACCGGCCCCTCCGGCAGGGGCAGGTCCTCCACCGCCATGGGCTCCGGCGGTGCCTCCGCCTGCCAGGCGCCCGGCGCCAGCCGTTCCAGCACCAGCCGGCCCCGCCGCGTATCGACCACGGACCAGACCTCCCGCCCGGCGCGCAACTCCTCCGGCAACGCCGCGGCCAAGGCCTCCCCGGTCGTCACGCCGACCAGCCGCGCGCCGGCGCCGAGCGCCAGCCCCTCGGCCAGTGAAATCGCGGCGCGCAGGCCGGTGAATCCACCCGGCCCCACCACCACCGCCACCGCATCCAGCCCGGCCAAAGCGCGCGCGACACGCTGGGCCATGGGCGGCAGGTCCACCGGCTGCCGCCGCGCACCCTCCGCCACCTCCTCCGCCACCAGGACACCATCGAGGAAGGCGGCGGCGGAACAACGGGCCAAAGCCCCATCCAGAACCAGAAGTTTCATCGACTGCCTGTGGCATGTAAGGGTGGTGCTGGTGGTTTGCAGGGGGACGCTGTCCCCCTGCACCCCCTGCCAAAGGCCAGTGGGCCTTTGGAAACCGGTGATTCAGGGGAGGTTGAGGGAGGGGCCGGCGGACCCGCCGATCCAGCAGGTGCTCAGGGCCCCTCCCTCAACCTCCCCTCAGTCTGGGGTTCAAAGGGCCCACTGGCCCTTTGCGGGGAGCGCGAGGGGCAGCGCCCCTCGCAGACCCACCTGCGTCACCGCTTGCCGCCACGCGCGGCGCTTGCTTTGCTGGGTGGGCAGAAGGATGTCTTCCGATGAATGAGATACAGATTCCGCGTCGCAACAACCTCGACGCGTTCTGGATGCCCTATAGCGACAACAAGTATTTCAAATCCACCCCGCGTCTTTTGGCGCGTGCCGAGGGCATGTCCTATTTCACCCAGGATGGGCAGGAGGTGCTGGATGGCACGGCCGGCCTGTGGTGCTGCAATGCCGGCCATGGGCGGCGGGAGATCGTCGAGGCGATCCAGAAGCAGGCGGCGGTGATGGATTTCGCGCCGACCTTCCAGCTCGGCCATCCCATTGCCTTCGAGGCCGCGGCCCGGGTGGCGGAGATGACGCCGGAGGGGATGGACCGCGTCTTCTTCGTCAATTCGGGGTCGGAGGCGGCGGATACCGCGCTGAAGATCGCACTCGCCTATCACAAGGCGCGCGGCGAATCGCAGCGCGTGCGGCTGGTGGGGCGGGAGCGTGGCTATCACGGTGTCGGCTTCGGCGGCATGTCGGTGGGCGGTATCGGCGGCAACCGCAAGCAGTTCGGCGCCCAGCTTCCCTATGTGGACCATCTGCCGCACACGCATCTGCCGGCGAAGAACGCCTTCTCCCGCGACCAGCCGGAGCATGGCGCCGACCTGGCGGAGGTGCTGGAGAACCTGGTGCAGCTGCATGGCGACACCATCGCGGCGGTGATGGTGGAGCCGGTGGCGGGGTCCACCGGCGTGCTGGTGCCGCCGAAGGGCTATCTGGAGAAGCTGCGTCAGCTCTGCACCAAGCATGGCATCCTGCTGATCTTCGACGAAGTCATCACCGGCTTCGGCCGCATCGGCGCGAATTTCGGCGCGGAGCGTCTGGGCGTGACTCCGGACATCATGACCATGGCCAAGGGGCTGACCAATGCCGCCGTGCCGATGGGCGCGGTGGCCACCAGCAACCTAGTCTATGAGACCATCGTGGATGGCGTGCCGGCGGGGATCGAGCTGTTCCACGGCTATACCTATTCCGGCCATCCGCTGGCCTCGGCCGCCGCGATCGCCACGCTCGACCTGCACCGGGCGGAGGATCTGCCCGGCCGGTCGCGCGCGATGGAGGGTTACTTCGGCGATGCGGCGCATAGCATGCGGGACGCGCCGGGCGTCATCGATGTGCGCAATTTCGGCCTGGTCGCCGGGATCGAGCTGGAGCCGCGCGCCGGCAAGCCGGGCGCCCGCGCCATGGAGATCTTCCGCACCTGCTTCGACAAGGGTGTGCTGACGCGGGTGACCGGCGACATCGTGGCGCTGTCGCCGCCGCTGATCGTCGAGCGTCCGCATGTGGACCGGCTGTTCGGCACGCTGGCCGATGCCATCCGCGCCGTGCCAGCCTGAGAGCCTGTGGATTAATGCCCGAAAGCACCAAAATGACAGAAAAAGAAATGATCTCAGGGGGCATTGAGGCTCAAGCGCGACTCTTCTACGCGCCCTGAGGACGGTGCAGCCCGGCCGCGCGCAGCTTCTGCTGTTGCTGATCCCGGCCAGTGCCGGGATCGGGGTGGTGATGCTGGTGGCGGCAGGCGCCGTGGCGCGGCCGGTGCCGCTGCTGGTCGCGCTGGTGCTGGTCCAGGCCCTGGCCCTGGCCGCGGGGCTGGCCCTGCTGGCGCGCCGGCAGGCGATGGCGCAGGCGGCGCCGGGTGAGGCCGATCGCCGCGCCGAGGCGGAGGCGCGGCGGCGCGTGGAAGTCCTGCGGCGGGACATGCTGGCCATCGCGGCGCATGAGGTGCGGACACCGCTTGGCGGCATTGTCGGGCTGCTCGACCTGGTGCTGGAACAGCCCGGCCTGAACCAGGCCGCGCGGCTGGATACCATGGCGGCGCGGCAGGCGGCGGCCGACCTGATGGTGGTGCTGCGCGACCTGATCGAGGTGCCGGGCGCCGCACCGCAACCCCTGGCGGACCTTCCCTTCCGGGTGGATACGCTGATGGCGGAGGTCGCCACCCTGCTGCGGGCGCGGGCGACGCAGCAGGGCGACCGGCTTTCGGTGGCGATCGCCGCCGGCACCCACCCCAGCTGGCGCGGCGACCCACCGCGCATCCGCCAGATCCTGATCAACATGGTGGTCAACGCCATCCGCTTCACCGAGGGCGGGGAGGTGCGGATCGAGGCGCGGGAGACGGCGGCGGGCGCGCTGGAACTGCGGGTTTCCGACACCGGCCGGGGCATCGCGCCCGACCGGCTTGGCGCCCTGTTCCAAAGATTCCAGGACAGCGAGGGTGGTACCGGGCTTGGCCTGTCCATCTGCCGCGACCTGGCGGGACGGATGGGCGGCGGGATCGAGGTGCAGAGCGCGCCGGGGCATGGCAGCGGCTTCACCGTGACCCTGCCACTGCGGCAGGCGGCGGAATCGGAAATGCCGCCTCCCTCCTCGACGCTTCCCCCTCCCCGGATCGCCCCGCCACGACCCGGCCCGCCGGTGCTGGTGGTGGATGACGTGCCGGTGAACCGGCGGCTGCTGACCACGCTGCTGGAGCGTGCCGGCCTGGCCCATGACCAGGCCGGCGATGCGGAGGCCGCGCTGGCCCTGCTGCGCGCCAGGCCCTTTGCCGCGGTGCTGATGGATCTGGAGATGCCGGGGATCGACGGTCTGGCGGCCACCCGGCTGCTGCGCGCCCTGCCCGGCCCCGCCGGGCGCCTGCCGGTGCTGGCGGTGACCGCGCATGACGATCCCGCCGCCCGCGCGGCGGCCCGGGCGGCGGGCATGGATGGCTATCTGGTGAAGCCGGTGGCGCTGGCGGAGCTCGTGCAGGCGCTGGACGCGGCGCTGCGGGACAGGTCATCAGGGTTGCAGCCGCCGCACGGGTAGCCGGCCGCCCGAATCCCATATATGCGCGCAAACCGATCCGGAGACCGCCCCCAATGGCCGATGCCCCCGTTCCCGTGACTGTCCTGACCGGCTATCTCGGCGCCGGCAAGACCACGCTGCTCAACCGCATCCTGTCGGAGAACCACGGCAAGAAATTCGCCGTGGTCATCAATGAATTCGGTGAGCTGGGCGTGGACAACGACCTCGTCGTCGATGCCGACGAGGAAGTGTTCGAGATGAACAACGGCTGCATCTGCTGCACCGTCCGCGGCGACCTGATCCGCATCATCGGCGGGCTGATGAAGCGCAAGGGCAAGTTCGACGGCATCATCGTGGAGACCACCGGCCTGGCCGACCCCGCCCCGGTGGCGCAGACCTTCTTCGCGGATGAGGATGTGAAGCGCGCCACGAAGCTGGACGCCATCGTCACCGTGGTGGATGCCAAGCACCTGTTCGCCCGGCTGGATGACAGCAAGGAGGCGCAGGAGCAGATCGCCTTCGCCGACATCATCGTGCTGAACAAGATCGACCTGGTGACGGCGGAGGAGGCGGATGCGGTGGAGCGTCGCATCCGCGGCATCAACCCCTATGCCGAGATCCGCCGCGCCACGAAGTCCGACGTGCCGATCGACGCCGTGATCGGCCGCGACGCCTTCAACCTGGAACGCATCCTGGAGCGCGACCCGGAATTCCTGTCCGGCGAGGACGACCACACCCATGACGACGCGGTGATGAGCCTGTCCTTCGAGGCCAGCCGCCCCTTGGACCCGGAGAAGTTCAACGCCTGGATCAGCGAGCTGCTGCAGAAGAAGGGCCAGGACCTGCTGCGCACCAAGGGCATTCTGGCCTATGCCAACGACGACCGGCGCTTCGCCTTCCAGGCCGTGCATATGATCGCCGATGGCGACTACATCGGGAATTGGAAGGAGGGTGATCCGCGCCGCTCCAAGATCGTCTTCATCGGCCGCGACCTGAACCGCCCGCAGCTTCGGCGCGGCTTCGAGGCCTGCCAGGTGCCGGCCTGATGGCTGGCGTCACGGAGGCCGATTTCCTGCTGGCCCAACGCGGCGCGACGCAGGAACTCGGCGGCTGGGTGGTGGCCGCGATCTTCGACCGGGCCGGGCGGCTGGGCTTCGCTCTGGCCGATGGCACGCTGCGCATCGGCGACATCACGGCCGAGGCGCATGACGGCGCCATCCTCTCGGCCTGCGCCGATGCCAAGGGCGGGTTCCTGACCGGCGGCGACGATGGCCGCCTGGTGCATACGGCGCCGGACGGCACGGTGACGCAGCTGCAGAAATTCGGCAGCAAATGGGTGGACCATGTCGCGGCGCATGCCTCCGGCGTGCGCGCGGCCTCGGTCGGCAAGATCGCCCATGTGCTGGATGAGTCCGGCAAGGTGCTGAAATCGCTGCCGCATCCCTCATCGGTCGGCGGGCTGGCCTTTGACGCCAAGGGCAAGCGGCTGGCGGTGAGCCATTATGGCGGCGCCTCCCTGTGGTTCGTGGCGGCGAAGGAGGACAAGCCCAAGGTGCTGGAATGGAAGGGCAGCCACCACGCCATCGCCTTCAGCCCGGACGGCACCCATGTGGTGACGGCGATGCAGGAAACCGCGCTGCATGGCTGGCGGCTGGCCGATGGCCAGCACATGCGCATGTCCGGCTACCCGGCCAAGACGCATTCCATCTCCTTCAGCAGCCGGGGTCGCTGGCTGGCGACGAGTGGCGCGGAATCCGTGGTGCTCTGGCCCTTCTTCGGCGGCGGCCCGATGGGCAAGGCGCCGACCGAGCTGGCCGGGGGGGACGAGGTGCTGTGCAGCGCCGTTGCCTGTCATCCGCAGCATGAGGTGGTGGCCGCCGGCTTCAGCGACGGCATGGTGCTGATGGCGGAAGTGGCCAGCGGCAAGGTGGTGCCGGTGGCCCCGCCGCGCGATTCCGCCATTACCACCCTGGCCTGGGACGCGGCCGGCACAAGATTGGCTTTCGGCACGGAGGCAGGCTTCGCCGGCTTCGTCGATCTTTCCCAACGCTGAGGACCGCCCCATGAACATCCCCGCCATCGAGACGCCGAACATCCGCATGCCGCGCCTGGGCCTCGGCACCTGGCCGATGAAGGGGCAGGACTGCACCACGGCGGTCGAATCCGCCCTGGCGCTCGGCTATCGCCACATCGACACGGCCGAGATGTATGGCAATGAGGAGGCGGTGGGCCTCGGCCTCGCCGCCTCCGGCCTGCCGCGCGGGGAGATCTTCCTGACCACGAAGATCTGGAACGACAAGACCAACGGCGCCGCCATCCGCACCGCCTTCGATGCCTGCCTGAAGCGGCTGGCGACCCCCTATGTGGACCTGCTGCTGATCCATTGGCCGAGCCCGGAGCTGGACCTGCCGGATGCGCTGGCCGGGCTGGCGGCGATCCGGGCGGAGGGGCGCGCCAAGGCCATCGGCGTGTCCAACTTCCCGCCGAAGCTGCTGCAACGGGCGGTGGACCAGGGCGTCGGGCTGGCCTGCCTGCAGGTGGAATGCCATGCGCTGCTCGACCAGTCGAAGCTGCTGGAGATCTGCCGCGCCAATGCCATGGCGCTGACCGCCTATTCGCCGCTCGGCAAGGGCAATGCCCCGAACGAGCCGGCGCTTCAGGCCATCGCCCAAAAGCATGGCGCGACGGCGGCGCAGGTCGCGCTGGCCTGGCTGCTGGCGCAGCCCGGCGTCGCCATGGTGCCGAAGGCGGCGAGCCCGGCGCGGCAGGCGGAGAATCTGGCGGCGCTGAAGCTGACGCTGGACGCGGCGGACATGGCTGCCATCGCCGCCTTGCCGAAGGATCGACGTTTCGTGAACCCGGCCATGGCCCCCGACTGGGCCAACGGCTAAGTATTTCAGGCCCGGCCGGGAACCGGACCTGGCCTGGATCTCTCATCAGCACAGCAACGACGCGACGAAAAGGGACGGCCCCATGGCGGAGCCTTCGGAAGACGATCTCGACCTGGGCATCAGCCTGGAAGTGGTGGCGACCCTGGTGGATCACGCCCGGGCGGTGCAGGGCACCGAGGTGGTGGACCTGGACGCCGAGCCGGATGCCGAGCCAAGCGAGGCGGAGGCGGAGGATGAGCTGGACGAGGACAGCCTCCGCGCCGCGATCCTGGCGCTGAACGAGGATGAGCAGGCGTCGCTGATCGCCCTCGCCTTGGTTGGCCGTGGCGACTTCACGCCGGAGGAATGGGACGAGGCGCTGGAACAGGCGGCCGAGCGGGACGGCGGCGAGGATGCGGCGGAGCTGCTGCTCGGCATGGACAATTTCGGCGACCTTCTGGCGGAAGGCGTGGCCGCCTTCGGCCTGTCCATCGAGGATGTGGATCGCTGAGCGTCTAATACCAACGGCCCTATCGCGTGACCGCTCCGGGCCCCCTCAAGCGGTCGTGCCGGAGGCACGCCTGCGGCGTGACGCGGAAACCTCCGGTTTCCTTGGCTTCGTCGTGCCGAAGGCGCGCCTTCGGCGCGACGCATAAGCCGCGGCGCGTCGGGGCAGCGCCCCGACCGGGACGCTCGGACCGGTCAGGAGACCGGTCCGCTGATATAACCCTCGGCGAACCGGCACGGTGCAGCACCGCTACGGCGGCGCAACCCGTGAAATGGACTCCATGCGGGATCGCCCGCGGGCGGCGTCGCGTTCTTCCCCTGTCCCTGGCGTGGTGATCCTCACCCCGCCGGGTCACCCGGCCGGGTCGCGAGGCGGCCCGGGCCAGACATGAGGGAGAACCCACATGGCCAGCAAGAACCCGACCAATCCCGGCAACTTCGCCAATGACCGTGAGAAGGCCAGCGAGGCCGGCCGCAGCGGCGGCCAGCAGCAGAGCGCCAGCAACAACCCCGGCAACTTCGCCAATGACCGCCAGAAGGCGAGCGAGGCCGGGCAGATGGGCGGCCATCACCAGGGCCGGGAGAACAACCCCGGCAACTTCGCCCAGGACCGCGAGAAGGCCAGCGAAGCCGGTCGCACCGGCGGCCAGCAGAGCCACCAGCGCTGATCGCGGCTGACATTGGAAGGGGGTCGCCAGCCGCAGCCGGCGGCCCTTTTTCGCGTCCTGATTCAGCGCGAGGGCGGCACCAGCACCTTCTCCGGATAGTGGCACTGCGCGATGGCGGGGCAGCGCCAGCATTCCGGGGCGCGCGCCTTGCAGATGTAGCGGCCATGCAGGATCAGCCAGTGATGCGCGTCCCGCAGCATGTCGGGCGGGCAGCGCTTCATCAGCCCGTCCTCCACCTGCCGCGGTGTCTTGCCCGGCGCCAGGCCGGTGCGGTTGCCGAGGCGGAAGATGTGGGTGTCGACCGCCATCGTCTCCTGCCCGAAGGCGACGTTCAGCACCACATTGGCGGTCTTGCGGCCGACGCCGGGCAGGGCTTCCAGCGCCGCGCGGTCGTTCGGCACCTCCCCCCCATGCCGGTCCAGCAGAAGCTGCGACATCGCCACGACATTGCGCGCCTTGCCCTGCCACAGCCCGATCCGCCTGATATGCGGCGCCACCCCCTCCACCCCCAGCGCGACCATGGCGGCGGGTGTGGCGGCGGCCTCGAACAGGGTGGCGGTGGCCTTGTTCACCGCGACATCGGTGGTCTGGGCGGACAGCGCCACCGCCACCAGCAGGGTGAAGGCATCGCGGAAATGCAGCTCGGTCTCCGGCGCCGGATTGGCGGCGGCCAGGGCGCGCAGGAAGGCTTCCGCCTGCGCGCGGTTCATCGGCCGGGCCTTGCGCGGGGCGCGCGGCTTGCGGGCGGGGGGGCGGGTGGCGGGTTCTGAATTTTCGGGCATGGCGGAAGCGCAGCCCTACCCCATAGTAGGGAGGCATGTCAGCCACCGCCGAACCGATCCTGTTCGAAGCCGTCAGCACCCCGTCGCAAAGCCTGTCGGCGCGGGGCATGCGGCTGCTGTGCCTGTTCAGCGCCGCGGGTGCCGCGGTGCCCGGCGGGCTGTTCCTGGTCCTCGGCGCCTGGCCGGTGCTGGGCTTCCTGGGGGTGGAGGTGGCGCTGGTGCTGGGGCTGGTGGCGCTGCATCGCCGCTGGGCCGCGCGGGCCTGGGAAACCGTGCAGCTCACCGGGCAACAGCTTCGGGTGGTCACCGCCAATGGCCGCGGCGGGATGCGGGAGGCGGTGCTGCAGCCCTATTGGACCAAGGTGATGCTGGAGGAGCAGCCCGGCGGCACGGCGCGGCTGGCCCTGGTGCAGCGCCACCGCCGGGTGGAGGTAGGCGGCTTCCTCTCAGACGCTGAGAAACGTGACCTGGGCGAGGCACTGGCAGCGGCGCTGACCCGCTATCGCTGCCCTGAATTCGACAACCCTCAGTTGCACTGACCGAGCCTCACTCCGAGGGGGTCAGGCTCTTGATCAGGTCGAAGACGCGCTTGCGGACCGAGGCATCGGTGATCCGGTAATAGGCGCGGACCAGCTCCAGCGTCTCCCGCCGATGCAGCGTGTCGTCCTCGAAGCCGTCGGGCTGTTCCTGGAATCCGCCGAAGCGGCGGTTGCCGTGGCTGCCGCCGACTTCCGGCGGCATGTCGTCGAAGAAGAAGCCGATCGGCACATCGAGCACGCGTGAAATGTCGAACAAACGGCTGGCGCCGATGCGATTCACGCCCCGCTCGTACTTCTGCACCTGCTGAAAGGTGAGACCCAGCGCCTCGCCAAGCTTTTCCTGGCTCATGCCAAGCAGCGTTCGGCGGAGGCGCACGCGGCTACCGACATGCACATCGATCGGGCTCGGGCGATGTTCACGCTCCGCGCGCTCGACGACGTCTTCGCTTGGGATGGCCAACACTCGCACTCCAATCCAGGGGCGTCCAGGTCCCACCCATTCAGGGGGCCATCCTGGCCAGGGCGGAGCCGACACACGTCCAGGTATCCCCACACGCGTGCAGCGGCGACGCCAAGGGGTATTCGTGCGGTCACGCTTTGTCAACTCTTTTGAGAAATCTCAATAAAGCTCACGCGCCCCTGATAGCGCCTGTTCCTGGAGACAGTCCGTCGCCGCGCGCGCCGCCTCGCGGAAACGAACCGATGGTCGCGGCGATGGATACAAAGGCGAGAAGAAGAATGGGAATCCACAATCCCAGATGGGCGAAGGGCGTCGCTGCCGCCGCCTTGGGCAGCGGCGCCACCACCACCCCCGTCTCGGCCAGGCCCATCCGTGCCACGGTGCGGCCGCGCGCGTCGAAGACGGTGGAAATGCCGGTCTGCGCCGCCCGCACCAGCGGCAGCCCCTCCTCCACCGCGCGCAGCCGGGCGGCGGCCAGGTGCTGGTGCGGACCGGCGGAGACGCCGAACCAGGCGTCGTTGGTGATGTTCAGCAGGAAGCCCGGGCGGTCGGCCGGCGTCACCCGGCCGGGGAAGATCACCTCGTAGCAGATCAGCCCGCCGAAGGCGGGAAGGCCGGGCAGCCGGATGTTGCGAAGGCCGGGACCGGCCGAGAAATCCAGCGCCGAGACCACCAGCCGGATCGGCAGCAGCCCGCGCAACGGGGTGTACTCGCCGAAGGGCACCAGATGCACCTTGTCATAGGCATCCAGCACCGTGCCCTGCGCATCCAGCGCCACCAGGCTGTTCCAGACCTGGGTGGCGCGGCCATCGGCGCCGAATTCCGCCCGCACGCTGCCGGCCAGCAGCAGCGCGCCGGGGGGCAGGGGCGCCGTCGCCATTTCCGCCGCGCGGGCGTCGCTGGCCAGAAGGAAGGGGCTCGCGGTTTCCGGCCAGACCACGACGATGCGGTTGTCCGGCGCTTCCTGGGCCGCGGTGCGGATGCCGCCGGCGGTCAGCTCGATATAGCGCTGGAAGATCGGCAGGCGGCTTTCCTCCCGCCACTTCGCCTCCTGCGCCACATTGCCCTGCACCAGCACCATGGTGACCGGCTCCGGCTCGGGCTCGATCGGCCAGAGGCGGATCAGGCCGATGGCGGCGAAGCCGAGCAGCGCCAGGCCGCCACCAAGCCAGCCGCGCCGTCCCGCCAGGGGCGCCAGGGCCAGCAGGACCGTCGCCAGCGACAGCCCATGCACCCCGATCCAGGCGGCGGCCTGGAGGGAAAAACTCCCGAAGGCCCAGACGGTGCCGAGCAGGTTCCAGGGAAAGCCGGTGAACAACACGCCGCGCAGCAACTCCGCTGCCAGCCATGCGGCGGCGAAGGCGAGGCCCTGCGGCCAGCCCGGCCGCGCCAGCCGTGTCAGCAGCGCCGGCAGCAGGTTGAAAGCGGCCAGCGGCAGCGCGAGGCCGGGCACCGCGAGCGGCACCAGCCACCAGAAGCGCTCCACCTCCGTCAATATGGCATTGGTCAGCCAATGCAGCCCGGCGATGTGGAAGCCCCAGCCCCAGGCGAGGCCGATCCAGGCGGCGCGGCGCGCGGTCGGCGCCTGGGTCACCATGATGAACAGGCCGGGCAGGGAGATCAGCAGCACCGGCAGCAGATGCACCGGCGGCAGGGCCAAGGCGGCGATGGCGCCGAGGCCGAAGGCGGTGGCCAGCGCCCGCCAGAAGCCAGGGCCTTCCAGCCGCCGCGTCAGCGCTGCGCGCCAGCGGCCGGGAGTCAGCAGGCGACGGGCCAGCCCGCCACCGGAGGGCGGGCGGGCTGGCACGGAGCCGGCGGCCTTCAGGCGAGTCCGACCGGCTGCTGCTGCACGGCCTGCGCGCCCGGCCCACGCCGGCTCTGCCACAGCGCCACGAAGTCGATCGGCGCCAGCATCACCGGCGGGAAGCCGCCGTCACGGGTGATGTCGGCCAGGATGTTGCGGGCGAAGGGGAACAGCAGGCGGGGGCATTCCACCAGCAGAACCGGCTCCAGGTGCTGCTGCTCCACATTGATGGTGAAGACGCCGCAATAGACCAGCTCGGCGATGAAGCAGGGGGTGTCGCCCACCTTGGCATCGGCGCGGATCTGCAGCGACACCTCGAAGACATTCTGGCCTTCCTGCACCGGGCGGGCCTGCACATCCAGCGCCAGGTCGACCCGCGGCTGCTCGCGCAGCGTCACATAGATCTCCGGCGCGCCGGGAACCTCGAAGGACAGGTCCTTGGTGTACTGGATATTGAGCTGCAGCGGCGGCAGCGGCGCCTGGCCGGCATCGCCGTTCGGGATGGGGGAGGAAGGGGCGTTCAGGTCGGACATTCGGGGGTTCCCGCTCAAGCGAAGATCGGCTGCCGCCCGGCTACCACGACCCACCCCGGCGGGCCAGCCTCGGCCTTACTCGACCTGTCCCGGCTTGACGTGGGCCGCCCGGCCGGCACAACGGGGGCGCCCCTGTGCAGAGTGACCTGACCGATGACCCGCGCCCAGCCCCGCGTCTTTTCCGGCATCCAGCCCTCCGGCGTGCCGACCCTCGGCAATTACCTCGGCGCCATCCGCAACTGGGTGCCGATGCAGGACACGCATGAGGCGATCTTCTGCGTGGTCGACCTGCATGCCATCACGGTCTGGCAGGACCCGAAGGAGCTGGCGCGGCAGACCCGGGAAATGGCGGCGGCGCTGATCGCCTGCGGCCTGGACCCGAAGCGCTGCACCCTGTTCCTGCAATCCCATGTCCATGCCCATACCCGGCTGGCCTGGATCATGAACTGCGTGGCGCGGCTCGGCTGGCTGAACCGGATGACCCAGTTCAAGGACAAGGCCGGCAAGGACAAGGAAGCGGCCTCGGCCGGCCTCTATGTCTATCCGAACCTGATGGCCGCCGACATCCTGACCTATCACGCCACCCTGGTGCCGGTGGGCGACGACCAGCGCCAGCATCTGGAACTGGCCAATGACATCGCCCAGAAGTTCAACCACGACTACGGCGTGGAGTTCTTCCCCAGGATCGAGCCGCTGATCCAGGGCGTCGCCGCCCGGGTGATGTCGCTGCGGGATGGCACGAAGAAGATGAGCAAGTCGGATCCCTCCGACCAGTCGCGCATCAACCTGACCGACGACCACGACGCCATCGCCCAGAAGATCCGCAAGGCCCGGACCGATGCCGAGCCGCTGCCCGGCCATGCCTCCGGCCTGGAGAACCGGCCGGAGGCGCGCAACCTGGTCGGCATCCTGGCCGCGATCACCGGCACCCTGCCGGAGAACGTGCTGCGGGAGCATGAGGGCAAGGGGTTCGGTGCGTTCAAGGAGGTGCTGGTCGCCGCACTGGTGGCGCATCTGGACCCGATCCGGAAGGAAATGGCCCGTCTGCTGGACGACCCGGCGACGCTGGACGCTCAGATGCGGCTGGGTGCCGACCGGGCGGAGGCGGTGGCGGCGCCGATCTGCGCCCGTGCGGAGGAGATCGTGGGCTTCCTGCCGCGCAGGTAACAGCGGCGTTCCCGCCGGATGGGGGGCTAACCGCCCCCCTTTCCATCCTCATGCGCGAATTCCGGCACCAGCGCCCCCAGCCGTGCCAGCGCCGCCTTGCCATCCCCGGCGCCGGCCAGGGCGGCGATCTCGTCGATCGCCCGACCCATCTCGGCCACATCCGTGGTCCGCGGCACCGCCACCAGCAGCCCGGCGAAATTGGTCGGCTGCGGCGGTTCCTGCCCGTGGAACAGTTCTTCAAATAGCTTCTCGCCCGGGCGCAAACCCGTGAAGCGGATTTCCACATCCTCCTCCGGCCGCAGCCCGGCCAGGCGGATCATGCGCCGCGCGAGGTCCACGATTTTTACGGGTTCGCCCATGTCCAGGACAAAAATCCCGCCCTCCCGCAATTCCTTCGGCTGGTCGGCGCGGTCGGTGGCGCCGACCACGCTCGCCTGCAGCACCAGCCCCACCGCCTCCCGCACCGTCATGAAGTAGCGGCGCATATCCGGGTGGGTCACGGTCAGCGGCCCGCCGCGCTCCAATTGCCGGCGGAACAACGGCACGACGGAGCCGGTGGAGCCCAGCACATTGCCGAAGCGCACCGTCACCAGCCGCATGCCCGCGCCGCTGGCCCGCGCCGTGCGGTCCAGCGCCTGGCAGTACATTTCCGCGAGTCGCTTCGAGGCCCCCATGACGCTGGTGGGATTCACCGCCTTGTCGGTCGAGATGAACACCATCAGCGAACAGCCGGAGGCGCGGGCCGCATCGGCCACCACGCGGGTGCCGGCGGCATTGGTCAGCAGCCCCTCCATCGGGTCGTTCTCGACCATCGGCACATGCTTCAGCGCCGCCGCGTGGAACACCAGCTCCGGCCTGATCTCGGCGAAAAGCCGCCCGATCCGCTCGGCATCGCGCACATCGGCCAGCACGGCCCGGCGCGGCACGCCCGGGTGTCGCTCCCGCAATTCCAGGTCGATCTCGTACAGCACGTATTCGCCGTGATCGAGCAGGGTCAGGCTGGCCGGACCCAGCGCCGCCACCTGCCGCGCCAGCTCCCCGCCGATGGTCCCGCCCGCGCCCGTCACCAGCACGCGGCGGCCCTGCACCAGCCGGGCCATGCCTTCCCGGTCCAGCGGCACCTGCGGGCGGTCCAGCAGGTCCTCGATCTCCACCGGGCGCAGCCGAACGCGCTGTTCCGGCTCCGCCCTTTCGCCGGGGCGGCGGCTGGCCGGGCCGAGCACCGTCACCCGCGGGGCGCGCTTCACCGGAACGCCATGGCGATCCGCCGCATCCAGCAGCCGTTGCAGCGCCGCGCCCTGCAGATCGGGCGAGGCCAGGATGATCTGGGCCGGCAGCCGCCCCTCTTCCCGAAGCCCGTCCAGCACGGTCGCCGCATCCTCCACCGTGCCGAGGATCGGCAGCCCATGGATGCGCCGGCCGAGCTGCCGCGCCCGCTGCGACAGGATACCCACCAGCCGGTAGGCCGGGCTGCGTTCCTGGCCGAGCGCCCGGATGAACAGATCCGCCCCATCGCCCGCGCCCACCAACAGGGCCGGCTGCGCCGGCGTCTCGCTCAGCGGCCCGGCGCGCCCGGCATGCTGCAGCCGCGCGGCGATGCGCGGTGCCGCCAGCAGCGCCGCCAGCACCAGCGCATGAATCACCGGAAAGCCGATGTTGCGCGGATGCCAGGCGTCGATCAGGTACAGCCCCATCCAGAACAGTACCGCCCCGCCCAGCGCGGCGCCGGAGCTCGCCAGCAATTCGGGCAGGGAGGCAAAGCGCCAATATTGCTGGGGCAGCCGTAGCGGCAGCCCGGCCAGCAGCAGCGCGGCGACCGCCCCCGGCACCGCCCCGAGCCACCAGAGCCCCGGCGGCCAGCTTCCGGGCACGGCCAGCCAGACCGCCGCCGGCAGGGCGAGTGCCGCCACCAGCGCGTCCAGCCCCAGATTGAGGAGAATTCGATCCCGCGCCGATGCAGCCATGGTGCCTCCATACCCCTGCGGGCGCCTCCCCGGAAGCCGGCCTGTCGGGCGTTCGACGCCGCCCCGTCTTCGTGCCAATTTCCCGCCACGGCAGAAGGGCGGGACAGAAGATGGCCGAAGGCAGGCTGGTGATCGGCACGAAGCGCTACTCCTCCTGGAGCCTGCGCGGCTGGCTGATGGTGCATCTGGCGCAGCTCGAGGTCGAGGAGGTGGTGATTCCCCTCGCCGGCGGTGGCGGCACCCAGGCGATCAAGGCGGTCTCCCCCAATGCCCTGGTGCCCTATCTCGAACATCGCGGCGCGCGGGTCTGGGAAAGCCTGGCGATCGCGGAATACTGCGCCGAGTTCAAGGCGAACCTCTGGCCGCGGGACCGCACGGCGCGCGCCCATGCGCGTTCCATCGCGTCCGAGATGCATGCCGGCTTCCGCGGGCTGCGCATGGCCATGCCGATGAATCTCGGCCGGGAATTCCCGGGCCATGGCCGCAATCCCGACAGCCTGGCCGACATCGCCCGCATCGAGGCGATCTGGGCGGAAGCGCTTGGCCTCTATGGCGGCCCCTTCCTGATGGGGGGTGACTTCGGCCTGGTGGATGCCATGTACGCCCCCGTCGTCGCCCGCTTCCTGACCTGGAAGCCGGAGCTTTCCCCCACCAGCCACGCCTATGTGGCCGCCGTCCGCGCCCATCCTCTGGTCGATCGCTGGTACCGCGAGGCCGCTGTCGAGCCCGCGGAGTGGCTGCTGCCAAAGTACGAGAACCCGGCCCTATGAGCTTCGCCACCACCCTCGACCATGTCGGCCTCTGCACCGCCGACCTGCCGGCGCTGACCGGTGCCTGGGAACGCATGGGCTTCGCGCTGTCGCCCTTCGCCCAGCAATCCGGCAGGCGGACGCCCGAAGGGCCGGTGGAGCCCTTCGGCACCGGCAATCGCTGCGCCTTCCTGGAACATGGCTATATCGAGCTGCTCGGGTTGATGGACCCGGCCCTGTTCGCCAATGGCCTGGACCGCTTCCTGGCGCGCTACACCGGCGCGCATATCATCGCCTTCGGCATCCAGGATGCCGAGGGCAACCTCGAACGCCTGCGCCAGGGCGGCCTGCCCATCCCGGGCGTCTCCTGGCTTCAGCGCCCGGTGGAGGAAGGCGGCCCCATCGCCCGCTTCGCCCGCCTGCCCTTCCCGGATGCGCCGGAGGGCCGCATGCAGCTGATCCAGCACCTGACGCCCGAACTGGTCTGGGACCGCCGCTGGATGGGCCATCGCAACGGCGCCGTGGCGCTGGAGACCACCATTTTGGCTGTTGCCGACCCGGCCGCGACCACCGCCCGCCTGTCGCAGCTCACCGGCCAGCCGGCGCGGCCCGATCCGCTGGCGGGCTTCGTGCTGACCCTGCCGGGTGTGTCCGGCGGCGCAGGGCCTTTCTCGCCGGCTCTGCCGACCCATCTGCGCATCCTGCCGCCGGCGGTGCTGGACCAGGTGCTGCCCGGCGTCGCCGTGCCCGACCTGCCCTTCATCGCCGGCCTGGTGATCCGCACCGGCGACGGCGGCAAGGCGGCGCGCGAGGTGTTGGCCGGGCTGCCAACCCGGGAAGCGCCGGACGGAATCATGGTGCCGCCCGAGGCGGCCGGCGGCGCGGCCGTGGTCTTCGCGTGACCACCACCGCCGCCATCCGCCATTCGCTGCGGACCTACTACGTCCCCGGCCGCGCCGCGGCGCTGGACGGATTCTACGCGCGCTTCCTCGGCCCGGGGGAGTTGGGCTTCGATGTCGGCAGCCATGTCGGCGACCGCGCCGCCAGCTTCCTCCGCCTCGGCGCCCGTGCCCTGGCGGTGGAGCCGCAGCCGCGCCTCGCCCGGCTGCTGCGCCTGCTGCATGGCCGCACCCCCGGCTTCACTTTGGTCTCCGCCCTGGTTGGTGCCGAGGCCGGCACCGCCACCCTGCGGGTGAACTCGAAGAATCCCACGGTGGCCAGCGCCTCCGCCGATTTCATCGCCGCCGCCGCCGGGGCGGAGGGCTGGGAGGGCCAGGTCTGGGACACGGAACTGACCCTGCCCGTGACGACGCTGGATGCGCTGGCCGCCCGGCATGGCGCGCCCGACTTCCTCAAGATCGACGTCGAGGGCTATGAGGCGGTCGCCCTGTCGGGCCTGACCCGCGCCCCGCGCAGCCTGTCCTTCGAATTCACCACCATCCAGCGGGACGTCGCCCGGATTTGCCTGGAGCGGCTCTCGGCCCTCGGCTACCGGCAGTTCAATGCCTGCCTGGGGGAGGGGATGCGCTTCGCCCATGAAGCACCGCTGAGCGCCGCCGCCATGGCGGATTGGATCGCCGCCCTGCCGCATGCCGCCAATTCTGGCGATGTCTATGCCAGCCTGGAGCCGGCGCGGCTGGCGCCCTGACCCTTGCCGAATGGCCCCGCAAGGGGCACAGGGCGGCGCCATGCAGTTCCGCGCCCTGATCGAGCATCTGGCCTTCGCCGGGTCGCTCGCCGTGCTCTCCGCCCTGGTGGTGCGGTTGATGATCGCCTTCCCGATCCTGGACCAGCCGAATGCGCGCAGCGCGCATAGCCGGCCGACACCGCGCGGCGGCGGGCTGGGCGTGGTGGTGGCGTTCCTCGGCGGCATGTCGGCGCTGTTCCTGACCGCCACCTATGCCCGCATCGCCGACCCGCAATTCATCGGTGTGATCCTGGCGGCGCTGGCCATCGCCGGGGTGGCGCTGGTGGACGACGCCAAGTCCCTGTCGGCACGGCTGCGACTGGCGGCGCAGGCGGCGGCGGCCTTGGTCGCGCTGGGCAGCGGGCTGGTGCTGTCGCGGCTGGCCCTGCCCTGGATCGGCGTGGTGGAGCTGGGCTGGGTCGGTGTGGTGCTGACCCTGGTCTGGATCATCGGCTGCACCAACGCCGTGAACTTCATGGACGGGCTGGATGGGCTGGTGGGCGGCACGCTGCTGCTGGCCAGCGCCGCCCTGGCGCTGATCGCGGCGCTGCAGGGCGGTTGGTTCGTCTATGCCGCGGCGCTGTTCCTGGCGGCGGGTTTTGCGGGCTTCCTGCCCTTCAACCTGCACCCGGCCCGCATCTTCATGGGCGATGTCGGCAGCCAGTTTTCCGGCTTCATGTTCGCCACGCTGGCGGTTGCCGCCTCCCGCTTCGACGGCCAGCAGATTTCCTTCCTGATCGTGCCGCTGCTGATCTTCGGCCTGCTCTTCGACGCCGGCTTCACCCTGGCCCGCCGCGCCTTGATGCGCGAAAGGCTGGCCGAGGGGCACCGGACGCATCTGTACCAGCTGGCCCAGCGCAGCGGCGTGCCGACCCGCGCGGTCGCCGGCCTGCATTGGGGTTTTGCGATCTTCCACGCCGCCCTGGCGCTGCTGTTCCTGCGCCTGCCGCCGGAGGCGAAGCCCCTGGTGGTGCTGCCGGCGCTGGCCGTGCAGGGGCTGTGGCTGGCCTATGTGGTGCGCCGGATGCGCGCCGCCGGCCTCGGCTGGCGGTGAAGCCCTACCGCGCCACGATGGTCACCGCCGTGCCGGCCATCACCGCACCGCCGCCCCGGTTCATCAGCCGCAGGGCGCGTGGCGAGGTGAACAGCCGCCGCGCCCGCGCCGCGGCCAGCGCATAGCCCATCAGCACGCTTGTGCAGATGCCGGCCGTCACCAGGGCCAGTTCGAAAAACCCCAGCAGCGTCAGTCCGCCGAGATCCACCACCGTCGGCAGCAGGGCGAAGAAGAACATCATCGCCTTCGGATTGCCGAGATTGACCGCCAGCCCCGCCAGGAACATCCGCCCCGCATCGGCGGCCGGAGGCGGCGCCGCCAGCGGCCGGATGGGCGCCCGCCACAGCTTCCATGCGAGATACAGAAGATAGGCCGCGCCGGCATAGCGCAGCACCTCGAACACCCCGCCCAGCGAAGCGGCCAGCAGCGCCAGGCCGGTCGCGGCGAGCGTGAACCACAGCAGCGCGGCGGTGACCACGCCGGCGACGAAGGCCGGGGCGCCGCCCAGGCCCTGCGCCAACACCCGCGCGATCAGCGCCGTGACGCTCGGCCCCGGCAGGATCAGCACCGCCAGGTAGGAGGCGGCGAAGAGCAGCAGGGCGGAGGGCTCCATCGCCTCAGCTCCGCTCGATGGCGGTGGCGGCGGCATCCAGCGCGGCGGCGATGCCGCGCACCTGCGCCTCGGTCAGCGGGCCACGGGCGAGGCGGAGGCGCAGCGCCAGCTTCAGGTTCTCGGTGGCGCGCATCACCTCCGGCAGGGGGCCGCCACTGTTCGCGGCCTTCACCGCCTGCATGCGGGCCAGCGCCGCATCCACCGCCGGCTGGTTGGCGGCCAGCCAGGCCGTCCCTTCCGGCGTGATGGCATAGAGCTTCTTGCCGCCGCTCTCGGCCACGGTGGCGTGGCCCAGCTCCTCCAGCATCGTCAGGGTCGGGTAGATCACGCCGGGGCTGGGGCTGTAGGTGCCGGCGACGCGGTCCTCGATTTCCTTGATGAGTTCGTAGCCGTGGCGCGGCTGTTCCGCGACCAGGGCCAGCACGACCAGGCGCAGCTCGCCATGGTCGAACAGCCGGCCGGAGCGTCCCCCGCCGCCGCGCATGCGGCCATGCAGCCGGCCGAAGCCATGGCCGTGTTCGTGATGGCCGCCGTCGCCCGCGGGTCCCCGGGCGAAGCGCCGCTCGCCCTGGCCGTGCTGGCAGCCGTGATGTCGATGGTGGTGCATGTCACTCTCTTCGTAGCAGTTTCGATCTATCTAATTGTCAGATATATCGAGACTGCATCGCCTTCAAGTGACAGAACGTAACAGGCCGGCTTCAGCCGCCGCAGCGGAACGGCACGAAACTGCTGGCGGTGCCGGCATTCATCGCGGCGATGGTCATGGCGTCGGCCAGCGCCAGTTCCTGCGGCGAGCGCGGGCAGACCTCCACCCGCGACCGGCAGCCGGAGTCGAGGAAGGTCGCGTGGCGTTCGAGGAATTCCGTGCTGAGCCCGGCGCGGCCGAAGCGCGCCAGCGCCTGCGGCCACATTTCCGCATAGCGGGCGCATTTCTCTGCATTCCAGTCACGGCTGGCGGGGGCCTGGGCCAGGCCCGCCATGGGCAGAAGCAGCAGCGCGGCAGTGACAAAAAAACGGATCATGGTCCCTCCACCTCCAGCACGATGTCGCCGATCCATTGCCGGCTGCGCCGCACCTGGCCGGTCGCGGCCTCTGCCACGAAGCGGTTCTCGAAGGCGAGGCCCGGGCCGGCGCAGCGCTCCGTCACCACAAGCCAACCAACATCCGGCGCGGTGGTAAGTTCGCAGGTCAGCGCCACGCCGAAGCGCATCCCGGCCGGATCATCCCCGGCGCCGCGCAGGTCGATGCTGCGGCGGCTGGTGGCAGGGCCGGTCCGCAGCGTGCGGGGATCGGCCAGCGGGTCCGTCCCCTCATGCCGCGTAGCTGCAAGGCCCGGGCCGAGGCCGGCGGTCGCGACGATGCGCGGCCCCTGGGTGGCCAGCGCGGCGCCGCCTCCGGCCCGCCACAGGCGCCAATCGCCCTGTTCCTGCACCAGAGCGAAGGTGAGGGGCCGCGACGCGCCCGCCACCCGCAGCACCGGACCCGCGATGGGTGCCGCCGCCACGGCCAACGGCCTGGCGCCCGACAGCGCCGTGGCCAGTGGCGTCTCGCCACAGCCGGCGACCACCAGGGCCGCCAGCAGCGGCAGGCCGCGCCTCACGCCACGCGGCTGCGCCATTGCAGGCCGATCAGCGCCAGCGCCAGCGCCATGCCGATCAGATGCGGATAGGGCAGGATGCCGGGCGCGATGACCTCCAGGATCGCCGGGAAGACCATCAGCAGCCCGGCGATGACCAGCCCGGCCCGCTCCAGCCCGCTCAGCGCCCGCAGCAGGAAGCCCTGGCAGGCGGCGGCCAGCGCGGCGAGGCCGACGGTCGCCAGCACCGTCTGCCAGACCACATCGACCCAGGTCATGTCGTCGCGGAAATTCAGCAGCAGGCCGACGCCGGTCGGGTCCGTGACGAAGACGAAGGGCAGCACGAAGGCGGGCAGGGTGTATTTCCAGGCCTGTAGGGTGGTGCGGTAGGGCCCTCCCCCGGTGATCGCGGCGGCGGCGAAGGGCGACAGCGCGGTGGGCGGCGAGACCTCGCTGAGCACCGCATAGTAGAAGACGAACATATGCGCCGCGTAGTCCGGCACGCCGAGCTTGATCAGCGCCGGCGCGGCAACCACCGCGCAGATGATGTAGCTGGCCGTCACCGGCACCGCGAGGCCGATGATCCAGACGATCAGCGCCGTATAGAGCGCCGTTACCACCACGGACCCACCGGCCGCCTGGATCGCGATATCGGAAAATTTCAGCCCGAGACCGGTCAGCGTGATGACGCCGACGATGATGCCCGCCGCCGCACAGGTCGCCGCGATGCCCACCGCCTGGATGGCACCCGAGGCCAGCGTCATCAGCAGCTTCTTCGGCCACAGCGCCTCCTTCGGCCGGATGAAGGACAGCATCACCGCGACGATCATGGCGTAGAGAACCGCGAGCGTCGCGGAATAGCCCATCACCATGAAGACGATGATCGCGACGAGGGACGAGAAGTGGAACCAGTATTTCCGCAGCATCGCGGGAATCGGCTCCACCTGGATCGCATCGTCCGGCACGGCATTGCCGGCCGCCGCCAGCCGCCGCTGGTCCAGCTCCACCATGAACAGCAGGGAGGCGTAGTAGAGGCAGGTCGGGATGATCGCCATCTTGATGACGTCGAGGTAGCCGATGTTCAGGTACTCGGCGATCAGGAAGGCGGCCGCGCCCAGCACGGGGGGCGAGATGATGGCCCCCAGCCCGCCGGCCGCCAGCAGCCCGCCCGCATCATCCGGCCGGTAGCCCACGCGCTTCATCATCGGCCAGGCGACGGTGCCGAGCGTGACCGTGGTGGCAACCCCCGATCCCGAAGGCCCGCCGAGCAGGAAGGAGGAGAGCACCACGGTGCGCCCCGCGCTCGCCGTCTTGCCACCCGTGGCGGCGAAGGAAAAATCGACGAAGAACTTGCCCGCACCCGTCGCCTGCAGGATCGCACCGTAGATGGTGAACAGGATGATCAGGGTTGCAGAAACATCGATGGCGGAGCCGAAGATGCCGTCCAGCCCGATGGTCAGATGCGGGATCATCCGCTCGCTGTCATAGCCCTGGTGCTGCCAGGGCGGCGGCAGGTGGTTGCCGAAGAAGCCATACAGCAGGAAGGCGATGGCGACGCAGGGCATCACCGGCCCGGTGGCGCGGCGCGCCACTTCCAGCACCAGCCCCACCATCATCCAGCCGACGACGAGGTCCATCGGCTCGGGAAAGATCGCGCGGTCCTGCAGGTCGTCGCCGCCGGTCACCATGTACCAGATGACGTAGAAGCCCGCCGCCGCCAGCGCGACATCCCAGATCATCATGCGGTGGCGGAAGCGCTTCGCCGCCGGAAACAGAAGAAAGCCGAGCACCAGGGTGAAGCCGACATGCACGAAGCGCAGCGTGGTGGTCGGCACGATGTCCCAGGCAGCCCAGAGGTGAAACAGGCTCATCGCCAAAGCGAGGCCGGTGCCGACGAAGCCGAGCCAGCCGGTGAAATTGTTGAGGCTGCCCTCCTCCTCCTCGATCAACGCCTCGACGCGGGCGGCGGTGGCTTCATCGAGGGCGCCGGGCGCGACCTCCGGCGGCAGGTTGGATCTGGTGTTCACAGGCGCGCGCTCCGGCAGGTCGCGAATGCGGAAAAGCCGGGGAGGGCGCCAAAGGCCCTCCCCGAGCTGCCATGATGGGATCATGCCCGCCCCTGCCGCCCGTCACGGGGCAGCGGGGCCGGGCCGGCGGTTCAGGCCAGGGTCGCGCCCTGCGCCTTCCAGAAGGTCTCCGCCGCCGCATGCCAGGGAATGCCCGCCGCGGCGGATTTCTGGCCTTCCAGCGTGAAGTCGCGCGCCGCCGAATGCACCTGCGCCCAGTCGGCGCGATGGGACCACATCACCTGGAGGATCTTGCCCACCATGTCGGCCGGCATATCCTCTCGCACGCCGACGATATTGGCGACCGACATCTGCTTGTTCGGGCGCGTCTGGCCGGGATAGGCGCCGGCCGGAATCTCCTCCGGGAAATAGACCGGGCCGTATTTCTCGATGATCGCGGGGATGAATTCGTGATGGTCGATCATCACGAGCTGCACGCCCGGGGAGGCGCCGAGATCCGTGATCGCGCTGGTCGGATAGCCGGAGACGAAGAAATAGGCGTCGAGCTTGCCGTCCTTGATGGCATTGGTGCTTTCCGCAGGCGACAGGCGCTCCCGCGCGCGGAAGTCATTGTCGCGGTGCAGGCCGGCACCCTCGATCAGGCGCAGCGCCATCACCTCCGTCGCCGAGCCCGGCGCGCCGGTGGAGATACGCTTGCCCTTCAGATCGCCCATCTTGGTGATGCCGGTGGAGGCCACGGTCACCACCTGCATCCGGTTGGTGTAGAGCACGGCGATGGCGCGCGCCGGCACCGGGCGGCCGCGGAAGCGGTCATTGCCGCGCACCGCATCCACCGCCGCATCGACCTGGCTGATGACCATGCCGACGCGATTGGCGCCGAGCAATTGCAGGTTGGCGACGGACCCGCCGGTGACCTCGACGGTTGCGGACATGCCGGGAATATCGCGCGACAGGTAGTTCGCCAGCGCGCCACCCAACGGATAATAGACGCCGCCCGTCGTGCCGGTGGCGATCGCCATCTGCGAGGCCCCCTGCGCGCGGGCCAGGCCCGGCAAGGCGAGCGCCGCGGCGCCCATGGCGAGGGCGCGTCGACCGATATGGAAGGTCATTCTTCGGAGTCTCCCTTTGTGATTCTTGGACACCTAGCAATACAGGTGCCTTCCCGGATGGGAAAGGGTGGAGATTTGACCTGCATCAAGGTCGTCCCCAAGTGTCGCGCCTAAGCTGCCCCGCATCGTGATGCGCCAACGCCCACGAAACGAAGGATGCAGGCCATGACCCGTCTTTCTGCACGCGACCTTATGACGGCGGAGGTGGTGACCGTGCCGCCCGCCACGCCGGTTCTTTCCATCGCCCGGCTTCTCGCCGAGCGCGGCATTTCTGCCGTGCCGGTGCTGGATGGCACCGGCAAGCTTCTCGGCATTGTCACGGAAGCCGACCTGATCCGCCGCCTGGCGGGCGAGGTGGAGCAACCCGCGTCCTGGTTCGCCAACCTCTTCGCCAATGCGGACCGCGATGCCGCGCGCTTCGCCCGCGCCCATGGCGCGACGGCGGCCGACCTGATGACCACGGACCTCACCACCGTCGCGCCCGACACGCCGGCCGCCGAGGTGGCGAAGCTGATGGAGGATCGCAACATCCGCCGCGTTCTGGTGGTGCAGGATGGCAAGCTGCTCGGCCTGGTGTCCCGTGCCGACCTGCTGCGCGCGCTGGTGGCCCCGAAGCACGACCATCTCGACCTGTCCGACGACCGCATTCGCATCGCGGTGCTGGCGGCCATGCGCAAGCAGCCCTGGGCCGACACCTTCTACACGCTGGTGGATGTGAAGGACGGCGTGGTGGAGCTGAACGGCTTCAGCCGCAGCGCCGAAGTGCAGCGCGCGCTGCGCGTGCTGGCGGAGAATGTGCCGGGCGTGAAGGGCGTGGAAGACCGCAGCACGCCGATGCCGGCCTATCTCTACGCGGCCGGATAGGCCGGCGTCCCGCCCGATCCCGGCGCGCGGAACGCCTCCCGCGCCCCGCCGTGCCGGGCCATCGCCGCCAGGGTCATTGACGCGCCATCTTCCGGCACGCTCTGTCACGGCGTTCGATGAGGAAGGCGAAAGATGGACCTGTTCAGCGCCATGCGGATTTTTGTCCGCATCGTGGAGCGGCGCAGCTTCACCAAGGCCGCGCAGGACCTCGCCATGCCACGCTCCACCGCCACCGGGGCGGTGAAGGCGCTGGAGGCGCGGCTGCGTGTCCAGCTTCTGAAGCGCACCACGCGGACCGTCCTGCCGACCCTGGACGGAGAGGCCTACTACGCCCAGTGCACGCGGCTGCTGGCGGATCTGGAGGATGCCGAGAGCGCCTTCTCCGGCGCCGGCATGCGGCCGCGCGGCCGGCTGCATGTCGATGCGCAGGGCACGCTGGCGCGGCGCTTCATCCTGCCGCGGCTCTCGACCTTCCTCGAGGCCTATCCCGAGATCGATCTCTTCATCAGCGATGGCGACCGCTACGTCGACCTGCTGCGGGAGGGGGTGGACTGCGTCCTGCGGGCCGGCACGCTCACGGACAGCGACATGATCGCGCGCCGCCTGGCCGAGCTTCAGGAGATCACCTGCGCCTCCGCCGGCTATCTCGCGCGGCACGGCGAACCGCGCGATCTGGAGGATCTTGCGGGCCATCGCATGGTGGGCTTCCGCTCCTCCGCCACCGGCGCCGTGCTGCCCCTCGAATTCACCATCGGCAAGGAGGTGCGGGAGGTGTCGCTGCCCTGCGCGCTGGCGGTGGGCGGGGCCGATACCTATGCGGCGGCGGCCCTTGCCGGCTTCGGCCTGATCCAGGCGCCACGCTACCGCTTCGAAAGCGAGCTCGCCTCCGGCGCCCTGCGGATCGTCCTGCCCCGGAATCCGCCCATGCCGTTGCCGATCTCGGTGCTGTATCCGCGCGCCAAGCACCTTTCGCCCCGGGTCCGGGTCTTCATCGACTGGCTGGCCGAGGTCTTCGCCGAGGTGACCTGACGGGCCGCCCATTGTTCATCCATATGAACAGTGATGACGAAATCCGGGTAATTATCCGACCGGTGTGACGGCACATCTCTCCGCCAGCCGCCGGGCTTCTCCGGTGGCGGATCGAGGAGAATCGTGATGTCCCGTTTCCATCTCACCGCGGCCGCTGTCGCCGCGCTCGCGTTCGGCGCCCCGGCAATGGCCGATGATGTCTACCCCCGCACCACCGGTACGGGCGAGAATATCCAGGTCGAATATGGCCCTGCCGGCCAAGGCAACCTCATGGGCGGCGGGCGCGTGGCCGTCTCCGGCAGTGGCGAGGAGCTGCGCCTGCGGCACCTCGACCCCGAATATGCGCAGGCGCCGCGCCAGGGCCTGGTGCCGCTCACCGTCGGCTCCGGCGAGGGTTCCACCACCGTCTGGGTGCCGGCCGGCATGGCGCGCAGCCGCCTCGCGCTGATCGGTTCGGACGGCTCCCTGCCGGGCGGCACCGGCCGGGACTTTCTCGCGGCGATGTCCGGCCGGGCACCCGGCCGCGGCTGATCCTGAACCCTGATCCTGAACCCCTGGGAGAGGAGGCAGCCTCATGCCGACACGCTTCATCCTGAATGGCGGGGAGGTCTCGGTGGAGGCCGACCCGTCCACCCCGCTGCTCTGGGTCCTGCGGGACCAGCTTGGCCTGACCGGCACCAAGTTCGGCTGCGGCGCCGCGCTCTGCGGCGCCTGCATGGTGCATCTCGATGGCGCCACGGTGCCCTCCTGCGTCACGCCGCTGGAGGCGGTGGCCGGTGCGCGCGTGACCACGATCGAGGGGCTGTCGGAGGATGGCGCCTCCCATCCCGTGCAGCGGGCCTGGATCGAGCTGGACGTGCCGCAATGCGGCTACTGCCAGTCCGGCCAGATGATGCGCGCCGCCGCCCTGCTGACGGAAACGCCGGCCCCGACGCGGGAGGAGATCCGGGATGGCATGGCCCGCAACCTGTGCCGCTGCGGCACCTACCAGCGCATCGAGGCCGCGGTGGCGCGTGCCGCCGAGCTGGCACGCTGAAGGAGGACCCGGCATGACCACCCTCTCCCGCCGCGGCCTGATCGCCGCCGCGCTGACGCTTCCCGTCCTGCTGCCCGCCGCGCCCGCGACCGCACAGGGCGCGCCGCCCGCCCCGGGACGGCTGCCGCGGCATTTCCTCCGCATCGGCGCCGATGGCGCCGTCACCTGCATCCTGCCGACCAGCGAGATGGGCCAGGGCACGCATACCGGCCAGGCGCAGATCCTGGCGGAGGAACTCGGTGCCGACTGGGCAAGCATCCGGATCGAGATGCCGGATCGGGTCGCGCCCGAATACCGGGCCACGCCGATGCGGCAGATGCGCTCGGCCGGTTCCTACGGCATCCGCTACTGGCACGACCCGCTGCGCCGCGCCGCCGCCCAGGCCCGCATGATGCTGACCGAAGCGGCGGCTTCGCGGCTGGGCGTGCCGGCGGAGGCGCTGTTCGCGGCGGAGGGCGCGATCCATCACCGTGCCAGCGGCCGCAGCCTGGCGTTTGCCGAATTGGCGGAGGCAGCCGCGCGCCTGCCGGTTCCGGCCGAACCGCGGCTGCGACCCGCCACCGAACGCAGCCTGACGGGCCGGCCCGTGCCGCGCCTCGACACGCCCGCGAAGGTGGCCGGGCGCGCGACCTTCGCGGCGGATGTGCGGCTGCCGGGGATGCTGTACGGCGCGCTGCGGCTGGCGCCGGTGTTCAGCGCCGACCTGGCCGCCTTCGACCCGGCCAGCATCGCCAACATGCCGGGCGTGGTCACGGTGGCGCGCGTGCCGCGCGGCGCGGTGGTGATCGCGGAAAGCTGGTGGCAGGCCAGGCAGGCGGCCGATGCGCTCGACATCACCTTCACCACCACGCCGCATGACGCGATGACGAGCGCCGATATCGCGGCGCTGCTGCGTGCCGGGCTGGCGGCGACGGATGTGCCGGTGAGCCTCGCGCGCGGCGATCCCGATGCGGCGCTCGCCCATGCCAGCCGAATCGTGGAGGCGGACTATGCCGTGCCGATGCTCGCCCATGTGCCGATGGAGCCGCTGGCCGGCACGGCGCGGGACGCCGGGGGTCTGACCGAGCTATGGCTCGGCACGCAGGGCCATGACGAGGTCCGGATCGGACTGGAACGCGCGCTTGGCGTCGCGGGCGAATCCCTGCGCATCCACACCACCTTCCTCGGCGGTGGCTTCGGCCGGAAGAGCAGCGCCGATATCGCGATCCAGGCCGTGCTCGCCAGCCGCGCCGTCGGCGGCCGGCCGGTCAAGGTGCAGTGGACGCGGGCGGAGGATATCGGCGGCGGCGAGTACCGGCAGACCATGATGGCGCGGTTTCGCGCGGGGCTCGACGCTGCGGGCCGGATCGTGGCGATGACCCTGCGCGTCTCCGGGCCGCAGATGGGGCGCGCCTTCGGCATGCCGATCGGGGCCAACAACATCGACCCCTTCTCGCTCTCGGGCCTCGTCGACATGCGCTACGGCGTGCCGAACCTGCGGCTCGACCATGCCGTGGTGCCGCTGCCGGTCGCGTTCCGGCCCTGGCGCTCCATCGCCCATTCCTTCACCGCCTTCTTCCTGGAGAGCTTCATGGATGAATGCGCGGCCGCTGCCGGGCAGGACCCGCTGGCCTTCCGCCGCGCCCATCTCCAGGACCAGCCGCGGATGCTTGCCGTGCTGGATCGCGCCGCCGGCATGGCGCGCTGGGGCGAGGCGCCGGCCCCCGGGCTGCATCGCGGCATCGCGGTGGCGGAGAGCTATGGCAGCGTCGTGGCGCAGGTGGTCGATCTGCGGATGGATGGCGATGCACCGCGCGTGGCGCGCGTGCATGTCGCCATCGATTGCGGGCGCGCGATCAATCCCGGCCAGGTCGAGGCGCAGATGCAGGGCTCCGTCATCGAGGCGCTCGGTGCCGCGCTGCATGGGCGGATCACGGTGGCGGAGGGCCGCGCGGAACAGTCGAATTTCCACGACTATCCCCTGCCGCGGATCAACGAGGTGCCGGAGGTGCGGGTCGCGATCGTCGAGATCGGCTCGCCCCTGGGTGGCGCCGGTGAATCGGGCGTGCCGCCACTGGCCCCGGCGCTGGCCGGCGCGCTGCACGCCGCGACCGGCCAGCGCTTCCGCAGCACGCCCTTCTTCACGATGGCCTGAGCCGCACGGCTTGGGGGATCGGGTCAGGCGCCGGTATAGTAGGCCGCGTGGCGGATATCGGCGAGAAGACCGGGGCCGGTCGGCCGCCAGCCCAGGGATTCGCGGGTGGCGGTGCTGGACGCCACCAGATCCTCGCTGACGAAGCCGGCGAACCAGCCGAAATGGCCGGCATCGCGTGGCTCGGCCGGAAGGTCGAGCTTGCGGCCGATCGCCTCGGCAATGTCACGAAAGACCACGCCTTCCTCGCCCACGGCGTGATAGGCGGGCTGCGTCGCGCCGCCTTCCAGCACCAGGCGATAGAGCCGCGCGGCATCCGCGACATGCACGGCCGGCCAGCGGTTCCCGCCATCGCCGAGATAGGCGGACACACCGGTGCGGCGCGCGATGTCGATGAGCATCGGCACGAAGGCGTGCGCCTCGCCCACCCCATGGACGGAATGCGGCAGCCTGATGCTTGCCGCAGGCACGTCGACCAGGGCACGCGCCGCCCGTTCGGAGCGGCGCGGATAGGACGGGTCGGAGACCGGCAGATCGGCTTCCGTGGCGGCACGGCCGTGAACACGCAGCGAGGACAGCACCGCGGTGACGAGCAGCGGCCTGTTCGTCCCGCGCAGCGCGGCACCGAGCACCTCGATCACCCGCGCATCCTGCGCGGCGCTCTCCGCGTAGCGCGCGAAATCGTGATTGAAGCCAATATGCGCCACGGCATCGGCCTGCCGTGCCGCATCGCGCAGCGCATCGAGATCATCGAGCGTGCCGAGCCGCATCTCCGCCCCCATCGCCGTGAGCATGCGCCCCTTTTCCGTCGAACGGGCGAGGCCGAGCACCCGATGCCCATGGGCCAGCAGTTCCGCGACCACGGCCTTTCCGATCCAGCCCGTGGCGCCTGTCACAAACACACGCATATCCCCATCTCCGAATCCTGTGGCGCGGATATGCGCGACGTCCCCAGGCTGCAAAAGACGCGAGCCTATACCGGTATGGGCACCAACAGGATCCGAGATGGCCGCCCCTGATCTGCCAGGATATCTGCGCGAACGTCGCGAACGCCTCGATCCGGTCGCCCTGGGCTACGCCGGCGGCCGGCGCCGCACGCCCGGCCTGCGGCGCGAGGAAGTCGCCCAGCGCGCCAATATCAGCGCGACCTGGTATATCTGGCTGGAGCAGGGACGCGGCGGCGCGCCGTCGGCGGAGGTGCTCGACCGCCTCGCGCGCGCGCTGATGCTCAACGACGCCGAGCGCGACCATCTGTTCCTGCTCGGGCTCGGGCGGCTGCCGGATGTGCGCTACCGGCCGCCGGAGGGGGTCACGCCCCGGCTGCAGCGTGTGCTCGATGCGATGGAAACGAGCCCCGCGCTCATCGCCACGGTGAGCTGGAACGTCGTCGCCTGGAACGCGGCAGCGGCGGCTGTTCTCACCGACTATGCCAGGCTGCCGCAGCAGGACCGCAATGTGCTGCGGCTGGTCTTCCTCGATCCGAGGTCGCGCGCCATGAACCTGCAATGGGAGTCGGTGGCCCGCTTCGTGGTCGCGGTCTTCCGTGCCGGCCTTGCGCGCAGCGGGGCCGGGGAGACAGGCGCAGCGCTTGTGGAGGAACTGCGTCGCGACAGCCCGGACTTCGCGCGGATATGGGAGGAAGGCGACGTTGCCGGCCTCGGTGATGGCGTCAAGCATCTGCGCCACCCGGTCCTCGGCGAGATCGCGCTGGAGTATTCCGCCTTCGCGGTGGATGGGCGGCCCGAGTTGACGATGCTGGTCTTCAATCCGACGAGTCGGGAGGATGCCGCCAGGATCAGGGCGTTGATCGCCCCCATCTGACATGGTCGATCAGGGCGCGCAGCTTCGGCGCCAGGTTACGGCGGTTCGGAAAGTACAGGAAAAAGCCTGCGAAAGACGGGAAATAGGCCTGCAGCAACGGCACCAACTGGCCGGATGAGACAAACGGACGAAATGTGTCCTCCATGCCGAAGGTGATGCCTCCGCCCGCGATGGCCGTGCGGATCATCAGCCCCATGTCGTTGGTGGTGATCTGCGGATCGACCGCCACGTCGAACTCCCGGCCATCCTCGCCGAATTCCCAGCGATAGGGCGCGGTGTGCGGCGCCGGACGCCAGCCGATGCAGCGATGACGGACCAGGTCGGAAGGATGCGCCGGCGTCCCGAAGCGCGCGATATAGGACGGCGCGGCCACCGCGGTCTGCCGCTGCGCGTCGGAGACCGGGATGGCGATCATGTCCTGCTCGATCACCTCGCCCAGCCGCACCCCGGCATCATAGCCCTCCGCCACGATGTCGAATTCCTCATCCGTGACGGTCACGTCGAGCTGGATGGCCGGATGGGCCAGCGCGAAATCGGCCAGCAGCGGGCCGGACAGGAATCGCTCCGCGATGGAGGACACGGCCAGCCGCAGGCGCCCGCTCGGCGCCGTGTCCCGATCCGCCGCGCCGTCCAGCGCCGCGCCGATCTCCACGACGGCGGGCGCCATGCGCTGATGCAACTGCGTGCCCGCTTCCGTCAGGCTGACGCTCCGCGTGGTGCGATGGAACAGCGCCACGCCGAGCCGGTCCTCAAGCCCGCGCACGGACTGGCTGACGGCGGAGCGTGTGACACCCAGGTGCTCGGCGGCCGCGCGAAAACTTCGTGCCTCCGCGACGGCCAGGAAGACGGAGATGCCGGTCAGGTCGACGGCCATTGATTATCCCAGCTTACCACCCTGGCCAGCATCCACCGAATTCTCCGCGCGCTCAACACGCCCTAGCTGTGCGGCAGTTGATTGCAGGGGAACAGCCGGATGACACTCGAAGACTACAGGCTGCTGGGCCACTCCGGCCTGCGCGTCTCGCCGATGAGCCTGGGCACCATGACATTCGGATCGGATTGGGGATGGGGCGCGGAAAGCGACGAAGCCCGCCGCATCTTCGACCTCTATTTCGATCGCGGCGGCAACTTCGTCGATACCGCCGTGAACTACACCAATGGTGCATCGGAACGCTTCGTCGGCGAATTCATCGCGGACAAGCGCGAAGGCGTGGTGCTCGCGACGAAGTTCACCATGGCGCGCGAGCCGGGCAATCCCAATTCCGGCGGCAACCACCGCCTCAACATGATCCGCTCCGTGGAACAGAGCCTGCGGCAGCTCGGCACTGATCGCATCGACCTGCTCTACCTGCATGCCTGGGACATGACGACGCGGCCGGAGGAGGTGATGCGCGGTCTCGACGATCTGGTCCGCGCGGGCAAGATTCTGTACGCCGGGATCTGCAACACGCCCGCCTGGCGCATCGCCGGGATGCAGACTCTCGCGGAGCTGCGGGGCTGGTCGCCCTTCGTCGCGCTGCAGATCGAATACAGCCTTGTCGAGCGCAGCGTCGAGCATGAGCTGATGCCGATGGCCGCGGCGCTGGGCCTGGGCGTGCTGCCCTGGTCGCCGCTCGGCGGCGGCGTGCTGACGGGGAAGTATTCGCGCGCCGACCTCCAGGATTCCCGCGAAGCCGCGGTATCCGCCAGCCGCAAGGGCGTCATCGCCGCCTCCGGCCATCTCAACGCGCGTTCGATCGCGATCGCGGAGGAGGTGCGCGCCATTGCCGGAGAGGTGGGTGCGACACCGTCGCAGGTCGCGCTCGCCTGGACCCTGGCCAATCCGGCGGTGGTCTCCCCGATCATGGGCGCCCGCACCGTCGCCCAGGCCGAGGAGAACCTGGCGGCGCTGGAGGTGGCGCTGTCGCCGGCGCAATGCGAGCGGCTGGATCGCGTCAGCGCGCCCGATCCGATCTTCCCCGCCCGCTTCGTCGAGCGTCCGCTGGTGCGGCAGCTCATCCATGGCGGCGCCTCCGTGCCACGCCGCATCTGACGCATGCGGGAGGGAGGTCCCACGGGCCTGCTTCATCCGATCCCTTCGCCACACTAAAAGGAAGTAGACATGGCTTTCTCCACACGCCCCGGCCGCCTCGGCGATGCCACGCGCCGACTGCTGCTGATATCCGCGTTCCTCGCCGGCATCGGTCCGGCGCATGCGCAGCCCGGCGCACCGGACAGTGCGACCGAGGCACAGAACAGGTCCATCCTGCGCACGGCCTTCGAGAGATGGCGCGCCGGCGGTGACGTCTTCACGGGGCTGCTTGCGCCCGACGTCGTCTGGACCATCCATGGCTCCGGACCCGTCGCCGGCACCTATCGCGGCCTGCGCGATTTCATCGATCGCGCCTCGGCACCGCTGGTCACCCGCCTCACCGGCCCCGTGGTGCCGGAGGTGCATGATATCTTCGCCGAGGGCGACACGGTCATCATTCGCTTCGACGGCGCCGCGATGACAACGTCCGGCGCCCCCTATCGCAACCAGTTCGTCTGGATCTTCCGCTTGCGGGACGGCACGGTGGTGGAGGCCGAGGCCTTTCTGGACCTGGTCGCCTATCAGCACGTCGTGGAGAACAACGCGCCGCGCGCGCAATCGCCGGAGGGAGGCTGACCATGCGCTTCGCCCTCGCAATCCTGTTGACAGCCACGATCATGTGTCAGTCCGCCCAAGCCGAGGACGCCGCCATGCAGGCCGCCCATCCCTATGTCGGCATGTGGGTCACGGATGATGGCCGCGTGCGCCACGAACTGCTGCCCAATGGACGCTATGTCGAGGCGCGTGGCCGTCGAGAACGGGCCTATCTCGGACGCTACGAGGTGACCGGCACGCATATCGAATACTGGGACGACACCGGCTTCACCGCCGATGGTGACTTCGTCGATCCGGACACGCTGCATCACGGCGGCATGGTGCTGCGCCGGCGCCCGGACACACGGGAGAATTAATCCAGGCCCATGGTCGGGGAACCGCAACATGACGGAGACCTCGATCATGACCGCCCACAGCAAGGATCACAGCGCGTGCGCCGCCGGGGCGCACGGCCAGCCATGGTAAGCCTGACCGTCAACGGCAATCCCGTCACCATCACAGGCCGGGACGACAAGCCGCTGCTCTGGGTGCTCCGCGAGGATCTCGGCCTGCGGGGCACCAAATATGGATGCGGGGTCGCGCAATGCGGCGCCTGCCGTGTCCTCATCGACGGCGAGTCCACCCCGTCCTGCGTGACCCCGCTCGGCGCCGTCGCCGGCGCGTCCGTGGTGACGGTGGAAGGCCTGGCGCAGGCCGATGGCACGCTGTCCGTCGTGCAGCAGGCCTGGCTGGAGGAGCAGGTGCCGCAATGCGGCTTCTGCCAGCCGGGCTTCCTGGTGGCCGCCACCGCGCTGCTGTCGCGCGTGCCGCAGCCCACGGATGCCGAGATCGACGAATTCATCAGCAATATCTGCCGCTGCGGCACCTATCCGCGCATCCGCCGCGCCATTCATCGCGCCGCCGCGGCGCAGGTCCAGGGTTGAGGAGGTCGCCATGCCCCGCATCCTCTCCCGCCGCAATATCCTCCTGACCGGCGCGGTGCTGGGCGGCACGGCCATGGTCGCCGCCGTGGCCGGCACCGGCTACCTCGCCACCGTCGACATGGACGGGCCGGACCCGCTGCTGGATGGCGACCGTGTCGTGTTCAACGCCTTCATCGCGATCCACCAGGACGGCAGCGTAGTGATCCAGGTGCCGCGCACCGAGATGGGGCAGGGGATCCATACCGGCCTCGCCATGCTGGCGGCCGAGGAGCTGGACATCCCCTTCGACGAACGCATCCGCGTCGAACATCCCGTGGAGCAACTGGCCGTCTACACGAACTTCGCCGGCCCGCTGCGAACCCGCCCCGAGGATGCGCGAGGCCCCGTGATATGGGCCGCCAAGCGCGTGCTGGGCCTGCTGCCGATGATCATCACCGCCGGCTCCCGCTCCACCGTCGGGCTATGGGTGCCGATGCGCCAGGCCGGCGCGGCGGCGCGCCACATGCTGGTCACGGCGGGCGCCGCGCGGCTGGGCGTGCCGGTCGCCGAGATCACGACCGGCGACGGCTTCGTCCGCCACGCCGCCACCGGCCGGGGCATCGCCTACGGCGAGCTGGTGCGCGCGGCGGCCGCGGTGCCGCCGCCGCGCGAGCCCGCGCTGAAACCCGCCTCCGCCTGGCGCGTGATCGGCCGGTCCCAGCGCCGGGTCGACCTGCCCGCCAAGATCCGCGGCGAGCCGGTTTTCGGCGCGGATGTCGTGCTGCCGGACATGCTGCACGCCTCCATCCGCCAGGCCCCCGTCTTCGGCGCCGGCGTCGCGCGGGTGGTCAACGAGGCCGAGATCCGGGCCCAGCCGGGCATCGTCGATGTGGCAGTGATCGATGGCCGCAGCGTGGCCGTGGTGGCCGCCTCCTGGTGGCAGGCCGAGACGGCGGCATGGCGGCTGGACATCGAATGGACCGGGACGCAGGCGGATGGCGTCACCAGTGCCGACCTCGCCCGTGCCCTGCAGACCGCGCTGGATGCCGAGGATCCGCATCTGCATCTGCAGGAGGGTGATGTCGAGGCGCCTGTGGGGCGCAGGGTTGCCGCCGCCTATTCGGCGCCCTTCGTGACCCATGCCTGCATGGAGCCGATGAACGCGACCGTCCTCCTGCGCAGCGACGGCACGGCCGAGGCCTGGTGCCCGACGCAGTCGCCGCTGACCATGCGCTGGGGCGTCAACCGGGGCGCGGCCCTGGGCGATGTGGATCCCGCCTCCGTCACCTGCCACGTCACCATGAATGGCGGCGCCTTCGGACGCCGCAGCGAGGTCGATGTGGTGGTGCAGGCCGCCTTCCTGGCGACGCGGCACCGGGATCGCCCCGTCAAGCTGATGTGGTCGCGGCAGGAGGATATCGGGCGCGGCGTGTTCCGCAGCCATGCCGCTGCCCGGCTGCGCGCGACGCTCGGCCCGGATGGGCTTCCCGAATCCTATGACGCCCTGGTCGCGGCCCAGTCGCTCCAGCAATCCTCCGCCAGCCGCACCCTGCCCTTCGGCGGTGGCGGCAGCCCGCATGGCGACCGCTTCACGGTCGAGGGTCTCGACAAGCTGCACTATGCCGTGCCGAACCGTCGTCTGCGCAGCCATCACGTGCCGAGCCATGTGCCGATCGGCACCTGGCGTTCCAACGGCTTCTCCTTCGGCACCTTCTTCGCTGAATCCTTCATCGACGAATGCGCGCTGGCCGCCGGCGAGGACCCTTTGGCCTACCGGCGGCGCCTGCTGCGCGACAGCCCGCGCCATCGCGCCGTGCTGGATCGCGTGGCGGCGCTGGCCGGCTGGGGCACGGCCATGGCGCCGGGGCGCGGCCGGGGAATCGCGCTGGAGGAAGCCTATGACAGCGTCGTGGCCCAGGTCGCGGAGGTCACCGTCGCGGCGGATGGCGAGGTCACGGTGGACCGCGTCTTCTGCGCCATCGATGTCGGCACCGTGGTGAATCCCGATTCCGTGGTGGCGCAGATGGAAGGCGGGATCCTGTTCGGCGTCACCTCGGCGCTGATGAGCAGCATCACGCTGGAGGCGGGCGCGGTGGTGGAATCCAATTTCCACGACTTTCCCATGCAGCGCCTGGCCAATGCGCCCGCCGTCGTGGTCGGGATCGTGCCCAGCGAGCTGCCACCGGGTGGCGCCGGGGAGCCGGGCATCATCCCGGTCGCCGCGGCCATCGCCAATGCGATCCACGCCGCCACCGGCCGCCGGCTGCGGTCCCTGCCGCTGGCCATGGTCGAGACCATCGGCGAGCGCCGCCTTCGCACCGTCCTGCCCATCGACGCGGGCTGACGCCGCCATTGATCCCAAGGAGAAGCAGCATGACATGGACCACTCGCGACATCCCGTCGCAACGCGGCCGCACCATCATTGTCACGGGAACCGGCGGGCTGGGCTTCGAAACGGCCCTGGCCCTGGCGCATGCCGGTGGCGAGGTGATCGTCGCCGGGCGCAACCCGGTCAAGGGCGCCGAAGCGGTCGAACGGATCCGAAGCGGCGTATCGGGCGCCAGGGCCAGCTTCGAAGCCGTCGATCTGGGAAACCTCATCTCGATCGCGGCCTTCGGCGCGCGTATCGGCGCCCGCCATGCGCGCATCGATACGCTCATCAACAATGCCGGCGTGATGACGCCGCCGCAGCGCCAGATCACGGCGGATGGATTCGAGCTGCAGTTCGGCACCAATCATCTCGGCCATGTCGCGCTGACGGCGCATCTGCTGCCGCTGCTGCGACGGGGGACCGATCCCCGCATCGTCTCGCTCTCCAGCGTCGCCGCGCGGCAGGGCGCCATCGACTTCGACGATCTCCAGGCCGAGCGGAGCTACCGGCCGATGCGGGTCTATGCCCAATCCAAGCTGGCCTGCCTGATCTTCGCCTTCGAGCTGCAGCGCCGCAGCGACGCCGCCGGCTGGGGCCTCACCAGCATCGCCGCGCATCCCGGCATCGCGCGGACCGACCTGCTGCACAACGCGCCCGGCCGGTTCAGCCCCCAGGGCCTCGCTCGCTCGGCGCTGTGGTTCCTGTTCCAGCCGGCGGCGCAGGGCGCCCTGCCGAGCCTGTTCGCGGCGACCTCGCCCGACGCCCTGCCAGGCGGCTATTACGGCCCGGACCGGCTGGGCGAGACACGCGGCCACCCGACCGCGGCTAAGCCGCCCGGGCCGGCGCTGGAGGCGCATGTCGCCAGCCGTCTCTGGGACGTCTCCTGCGACCTGGCCGGCGTGACCTTCGGGGCGGAGCCGGCCATCCTGCATGGCGGCGCGGCGGGGGCCTGACCCACCAGGACGCGCCCGGCATCCGGCCGGGCGCGTCGCCTCAGTTCCGCGTCGTCTCAGTTTTGGGGCATCAGCGCCGAACTTGCGCGCCACTTCCGGACCCCGCGCGCCACCACCAGCGCGCCGAGCTCGACCGCCACCATGGCGCCGAGCACGGTCAGCCCGGCCTCGCCGGCGGCCCAGCCCTGGCGATGCAGGACATGGCCCGCGCCGGCGAGCAGGACGATCCAGCCCAGCGAGCCCAGCGCCGTGGCGGCCAGGAAGGCGGGCAGGGGCAGCCGCAGCACGCCCGCCGGCAGCGCCTGGAAGATCCGGACGGTGGGGATGAGCTGCCCGACCATGGTCAGCCCCGCCGGACGCCGCCGGTAATCCGCCATCAGCCGCGCATAGAGCTGGGGCGAGAGCAGCAGCCAGCGACCATGGCGCTGCACCAGCGCCAGCACCCGCCGCTCCCCGATCCAGGCGCCCAGCCCGTACCAGGCCAGCGCGCCACCCAGCGATCCCAGCATGGCCACCAGGCAGCGCGCCGCCAGCCCCCAGACATCCGCCGCGCCGATGCCGATCGCCGGATACAGGATGTAGGAGGGCAGGATGGGGATGAACTTCTCGACCATGGCGGCGAGGAACACCGCCTCCAGGCTCGCCGCGCGCAGCAGGGTTTCCAGGGCGGTCACCAGGCTGGCCCCTCCTGCCGGCGCGGCAGGCGATAGGTCCAGACCCGCGCGGGCCACAGGTTCCACCAGATCATGGCCGAGCCATTCGCGCGCAGCCCCGGCCGTGGCGCCGGCACCGGGGAACGGATGAAGTAGGTGAACTGCACGAAGGGCGCGCCGGGTGCCGCCTGGCGCAGGCTGTCCATCACCAGCCGCAGCCGGTGGGCGCGCGGGCGGACCAGCAGGGGCAGGCCGGCGACCACCGCCGCCGCCGGCTGGTCGAGCTTCCCCATCAGGATCGGGGCGGCCCAGGCATCCGTCTGCAGCACCCGCGCCATCGGCCAGCGCCGCCGCAACAGGGCGCAGAAGGTGGGATCGGCCTCCACCAGCACGAGCCGGGCGGGATCGACGCCACGCTCGACCAAAGCGCGGGTCACCGCCCCGGTCCCAGGGCCGAGTTCCACCACGGGTCCCGGCACGGAAGGGTCGACGCGGCTCGCCATGGCGCGGGCCAGGTCCGGGCTGCTCGGCTTGAAGGCGCCGGCGCGCAGCGGGTCCTGCATCCAGGACCGGAAGAACAGCAGGTTGTCGCGCGCCGCGGGCACGCTGTCCTGCGGAAGCTCGGCGGCGGTCTTGACCATCATCGGCAATCTCGAATCTCGCTTGTGAACGGGACGGAGCCTGATGCCGCTTCGTGTCTGCCGTATTTCCCCTATGCTGGTGACTGCGGACGCGGCGCGGACATATGCCAGCAACATTCGCGCCCGAATGGACTGCCGGCAGTACGGGACAAGGCGCGATGGACGACGGCAGGCACACGGTCCTGGTGGTGGATGACGATGCCGGGATCCGGGACGTCATCGCCGAAAGCCTGCGCGGCCATGGCTATCGCACCTTCGACGCGGCCGATGCGCGGGCGATGGGACGTGTGCTGGAAGCCCAGAGCGTGGACCTGATCCTGCTGGACGTGCTGATGCCCGGCGAGAACGGACTCTCGGCCTGCCAGCGCCTGGCCCGGGGGGCGCATCCGCCGGTGGTGATGCTCTCCGCGCTGGACACGCCGCCGGACCGCATCGCCGGGCTGAATGCCGGCGCCGACTACTACCTCGGCAAGCCCAGCAGCCCGGCGGAGCTGCTGGCCGTGGTCAAGGCGACCTTGCGGCGCGGCCCGCATGCGCCGGGCGAGAACTTCCAGCCCTACCGCGTCCGCTTCCTCGGCTGGACCGCGGATTTCAGCGCGCATGAGCTGCGCGATCCCGACGGCGTGCTGGTGCATCTGACGGATGGCGAGCTGTTCATGCTGAAGGCCTTTGTCGAGCGGCCGCGCCGCGTGCTGACGCGCGACCAGCTTCTGGATGCCGCGCGCGGGCCGGACAGTGATTCCTTCGACCGCGCCGTCGACGTGCAGGTCAGCCGGCTGCGCCGCAAGCTGCGCGCCGGCGGCGACGAGCTGATCCGCACCATCCGCAGCGAGGGCTACATGTTCGTCCCCGCGACCCAGCGGCTTTAGGGAAGGGACTGCCGTGAAGCTTCGCGCCATGCCATTGGTGGTCCGCAGCGCCGCGATCCTGATCGCCTGCGTGCTGCTGGTGCAGGTGCTCAACATGGCGGTCTTCGCGCTGTGGCCGCCCGTGCCGCTGGGGCCCATCGGCTTCGAGACCATGCAGCGCGCGCTGATGGGGCCGGACCCGGTGCGCGGCGTCGAAATCCGGGACATCCCGGCGCAGGAGGTGCCGCCGCAGGACCCGCTGCTCGCCGCGATGCGCGACGTCATGGCGGATCGCCTCGGCCTGCCGGCGGATGATCTGCGGGTGCAGTTCGTCTCCGTGCTGCAGGCGCTGAAGGGAACACGCTACGCCGCGCGGCAGCTTGCGAATGGCGGGGCTGATCCGCCGACGCAACTGGCCTCGCCGGTGGATTTCGCGGGCGGCATCACCCTGGCGCGACGTCTGCCGGAGGGGAACTGGCATGTCGTGAACCCGTCCGGCTCCCTGTTCCGCGGCAAGCTGGCGCTCGCCGGGATCTGGCTGGTGGGCAGCATCCTCTTCGCGATTCCCTGCGCCTATGTCGTCGCGCACTGGCTGTCGCGGCCCATCAAGCATTTCGCGGAGGCGGCGGAGCGGCTGGGCCGTAACCCGCGCGAGCCGGACCTGGAACCCGACGGCCCGCGCGAGCTGCGCGGCGCCGCCATCGCCTTCAACGAGATGAAGCGACGCCTCGGCCGCTACGTGGATGACCGGCTGAACATGATGAGCGCGATCGCCCATGACCTGCGCATCCCGCTCACCCGGCTGACCTTCCGGCTGGAGCGCGCGCCGGAGCCCATCCGCATCCGGGCCGAGGCCGATATCGCGGAGATGCAGGACATGCTGGGCGCCGTGCTGTCCTTCGTGCAGGCGACGCATGCGCAGCGCCCCCGGCAGCCGCAGGAGCTGCGATCGCTGCTGTCGAGCATCGCCGACGACATGGCCGAGACCGGCAGCGACGTCTGCCTGGAGGAAGGCCCGGATGTCATCCTGCATGCCGACGACATGGGGCTGCGCAGCCTGTTCACGAACCTGATCCACAACGCCGTGACCTATGGCGGCGCGGCGCGGGTGCGCCTGAGCCGCCAGTCGGGTGCCGCGGTGGTGGAGATCGACGATGACGGGCCCGGATTGCCGGCTGACGAACTGGAGCGCGTCTTCGAGCCCTTCTACCGCGGCGAGAAGTCGCGGAACCGGGCCACGGGCGGCATCGGGCTGGGCCTCGCGCTGGTGCGCTCGGTGGCCATTGCCCATGGCGGCTCGGCGGCGCTGGAGAACCGGGCCGTGCGGGGGCTGCGGGCCAGGGTGGTGTTGCCGGCCTGAGCGGCCGGCCGGCTCAACTACCCGGTGCGGTCCGCCAGGATCTGCTGGTACAGCGCATACAGCACCTGCTTCACCCCGGCCCCGGTGGCGCCCGAGACCAGCAGAGCGGGTCGCCCCGCCGCCTTGGACAGCGCCTTGAGGCGCGAGGCGGTGGCCTGCGGGGTCATCGCATCCGACTTGTTCAGCGCCACCACCTCCGGCTTGTCGGCCAGCCCGCCGCCATAGCCGGCGAGTTCCTCGCGGATGGTGCGATAGGCGGCGGCAGGGTCGGCGGCGGTGCCATCGACCAGGTGCAGCAGCACCGCGCAGCGTTCGACATGGCCGAGGAAGCGCGTGCCGAGGCCCGCACCCTCATGCGCGCCCTCGATCAGGCCGGGGATGTCGGCCAGCACGAATTCCAGCGAACCGTCGCGGGACGGCGTGCCATCCGGATTCAGCCGCACCACGCCGAGCTGCGGGTGCAGGGTGGTGAAGGGGTAGTCGGCCACCTTCGGCCGCGCCGCGGAGACGGCGGCGAGGAAGGTGGACTTGCCGGCATTGGGCAGGCCGAGCAGGCCACTATCGGCGATCAGCTTCAGCCGCAGCCAGATCGCACGCTCCTCGCCCGGCCAGCCGGGATCGGCTCGGCGGGGGGATCGGTTGGTGGCGGATTTGAAGGTGGCATTGCCATAGCCGCCGTCGCCGCCCTTGGCGATGACGATGCGCTGGCCGACCTCGGTCAGGTCCGCCAGCAGCGTTTCCTTGTCCTCGGCCAGGATCTGGGTGCCGACCGGCACCTTCATGATGACGTCGTCGGAGCCCGCGCCGCTTCGGTCCTGGCCGGCGCCGTTGCCGCCCTTGCGGGACTTGAAATGCTGGGCGTAGCGGTAGTCGATCAGCGTGTTCAGGCCGTCCACGGCCTCGATGATGACATCGCCGCCCTTGCCGCCATTGCCGCCATCGGGGCCGCCATATTCGATGAACTTCTCACGCCGGAAGGCGATGACGCCGTCTCCGCCGTCGCCGGCCTTCACGTGGACCTTGGCTTCGTCGAGGAATTTCATGGGGTTGCATCCCAGCCCGGAAACGCGAACGGGGGCCGTGCGGCCCCCGTCCGGAACCCTGCCAGGTGGCGGGTCCTTATTCGGCGGCGACGGCCATCGGCGTGATGGAGATCTGCACGCGGCCTTCGGCCTTGCGCTCGAACTTCACATGGCCATCGACGGTCGCATGCAGGGAATGGGTGCGGCCGACGAGCACATTGTTGCCCGGGCGCATCTTGGTGCCGCGCTGGGTGACGATGATGTTGCCGGCCTGGACGAACTGGCCGTCCGAGCGCTTCACGCCGAGACGCTTGCCAGCCGAGTCGCGCCCGTTGCGCGACGAACCGCCGGCCTTTTTGTGTGCCATGGTGGGGGTTCCTTTCTGTCGCTACGAAATCAGGCGGCGGCGATGGCGGAGATGCGGAGCACGGTCTGCATCTGGCGATGGCCGTTCTTCCGGCGGCTGTTCTTCCGGCGGCGCTTCTTGAAGATGATCACCTTGTCGCCGCGCGTCTGGCCTTCGACCACCGCCGTGACGGTGGCACCCGGAACGGTGGGCGCGCCAACGGTCAGGCCGGCCTCGGTGCCGACGGCCAGCACATCATGGAAGGTGATGGTGGCGCCGTGCTCGGCCTCGAGCTTCTCGACGGTCAGCAAGGCGTCGGGTGTGACGCGGTACTGCTTGCCGCCGGTGCGGATCACTGCATAGGTCATGTTCGCGCTCGGGCTTTCGGAGGTCCGGTGCTGCTGGGCGGGTTCGCCCGGACAATGTGGGTGGTTCGGCCATGACTGACCGCCAGCATCCCCAGGCAGTTGGCACCTGGGTGGCCGGAGGGCGCAGCGTATAGCGGGGTGCCGGCCAGGGAGTCAACGGCGGACCCGGCCCATCGCAGGTTCATGGGGGCTCGCCCGACAACGTCCGGGCCGCAAATCGGGCAGATCCACGGACAGCCCGCATGATCGGAGTGTTGCGCGCGGCACCGCCTGTGACTATACGGCGCGCCACCGCCTGCGGAGAGGTGGCAGAGTGGTCGATCGCGTCGGTCTCGAAAACCGAAGTAGATGCAAGTCTACCGTGGGTTCGAATCCCACCCTCTCCGCCAGTTTCGCTCCGGTTCGCACTGCTACCCAGCTTTTCGCTCCCTCATCCTCGCCGCCAGACTAGTTCTGATCTTTGCTCGGAATAGGTGGGGTTGTTTTCCTAACATGTACCCATACTGAGTATAGCGATTAGCAGCCAAAGCTACGCTCTCTCGAAAGGGAATGGCGTGCGGCGCCAGAAGCGCTGGAGGCGGTTCTGCGAGATCGTACGCTCCTCCATTGCGTGCAGAAGGGCGGCGATATGCGCTCTGTCGCCAGTGCGCAGGACGTCTCGGATCGCTCTCTCTTCACGCCCGCTGTCTGCGCCGAATGCTGACCAGGATGGCGTCATCCAGTCTATATGGGCTTGAAGCCTGTTGGCGGCGGTCACGAAGTCCCCTTGCATCGTTGCAAGCCAAGCACTGAATTTATCGATGTCCCCTCGACCGTCGGGCGGCTGACAGAAACGGCGAACCCAGGCAGCGACATCGTCGAAGTTACGGAACGCGTTAAAAAACGCCGGTACCTTTGCGTTGAAATTGCGCAAGAGTTCTGTTTGGTACTCTGGCGCGAACATGTCCTGAAAGATGCGTGGGGGACCTTCCTCCTCGCTCCGCACCCACCGGTTGGGAGCAGGCACGCCAATGACACGTTCCACTTCAAACGGTTCGTCAAATCCAAGCGTCAAGGGATGATCGAAGCGTGATAGCGGGATGACCGACAGTGCCATTACAGAGTCGCTCGCTGACGAAGTTCGGCCGATATACAGACCCACAACCGCACTCTCGATCGGCGGACGGAATAGCCAGCGGCCACGCAAAATTAAGTCGGGATGCTCGACCAGGATCGGGGCGAAGATCTCGCGAAGTTGCTTCAGCGTTGCCATGATCAGGGCGTCCGGCGGAGTTCGATGACCAGGACACGCGGACTGCCGATGTTGTTGCTGCGACCGAAAGCATGGGCGCCCGCATAGATCCGCGCTGCCTGGCTTGCGCTTAAGCCCGCCGTGCCCGTTTTGATGTCATAGGCGCAGATCGTGTCGGTTCCCTCTACGCGGGGATAGATATCGAGACGCGTCGACCCTGCCGTTCCATATCGTTGTCCCACGCCACCGACCAGGGACAGTTCCGGCCTGACCACGCTCGAAGTCGTGCCATATTGCCGCCGCAAGCTGTGATGCATCGCTGTGTGGACATCAGTGCCCCATTGCTGAGGCGAACGTCCTTCGCGTGGCAGTCCCGCGGCGGTCTCGCTCAGTCTTTCCTCGAACTCCGCGGTCTTTGGGCAGAAGTCGCGCACCCGCTGCTCCGAAAGCTGGCCAACCGTGACCCGCACACCGGCCTCGGTCCCTTCGAAGCCGCGATAAAAATACATGAAGGGCGTATCTGCTGCGGCACTGTCAGGCGGCGCCGTCAGCGGCCGGTTCGGCAGGTAATTGTAGAGACCCGTCGCGGCGCCCAGCAGCGCTGGGAAGGCATAGGTAGCCGCTGGGGCGGCAACGGGCACGAACTCTCCGTCGCCGGTCTGCAACCCCTGCACGACGATACCTCCATCTGGCATGGCCATTGCGCAAATCTGGCCGCCATCTGAGAGGGTCTCGCAGCGACCGATCAGGCGGCCCGAGAGTTCGCGCACGGTGGTGCGGCGCTCGACGCCGCGACCCGGCTCATCCTCGACCGAAACGGCGCCACGGGCTGCATCGCCAACTGGATCGCCATGGCCGCCTTGCTTGCCCGAGTGGCGGAAATGGCCGCTGACTTCCTCGGTTTCGCCGTCCCGCGTGCGCGTGTAGGGATTGACCCAAACGAGGCCGTCCGAGTTAGCGGGGGCCTCGTGAAGCTGTCGAAAGGCAACTTCGACCCATGTGGTGTAGTCTCCACGCTCCGGATGGTCTGACTGCCAGTATCGCGGATCGCGCATCGCTTGCCGAGATCGGCGGCGCTCACGGGAATAGGGTCGGGCATGGCCACCTCCTGTGTTGTGAGTATATTCCTAAATCTGTGTGTAATTCAAGAACAAAACGCGAATACGCTGGTTTGCCTCGGCGGTTAGCACCGGCCGCCCGCCCAGCGACCGTTGGGAATTCGGCTCATCCCGCCCCGCCAGTTTTGCTCTGGTTCGCACCGCTACGCTGCTTTTCCCTCTGGCTCGCAGAGCCCCGCAGGACACCATCGAAGCCGCGCGAAAACCTGCGAGCGGCCGTTTGGAGCTGGCGCGCCCTGTTCGCCACAGTTTGGCGTCGTGCTCCCTAACAGATTTTCCGCCAGTAGATCGGGCTCCGGTCAGTTCACATCCAGCCATCCGGGGGGGGCGAATCACTGACAACTCCGTGTCGGAGCCGCCGGCATAGGCTGTCCGGCCAATATAAAGCCCAGTGATGGCCGTCTCGATGGGCAGGCGGAACAGCCAGCGGCCCTGCAGGACCAAGTCTGGACGCTCTACCAGAATCGGGGCGAAGATTTCGCGAAGCTGCTTCAGGCTGGCCATGCTCAGGGCGTCCGCCGCAGCTCGATGACGAGAACGCGCGGGGAGGGAGCCGCCCCGCGCATGGCCGGGAAGCGCGAACCGGGATATGATCCTGCCCGAGGTGACCGGGCAGCAGCGCGGCCGTATCGACGTCTCCCAGACCCCCATCGACCTGTGCCCGGATCGCTGAACTTGCCCTCCCTCGCCACCGCCCGTCGCATCGTCGTCAAGATCGGTTCCGCCCTTGTCGTGGACAACGCCACCGCCGCGCCGCGCCTGGCCTGGCTGGCCGGCGTCGCGCAGGATGTCGCGGCGCTGCGGGCGCGGGGGGCGGAGGTGATCCTGGTCTCCTCCGGCGCCATCGCGCTCGCCCGCCATGCGCTGGGCCTGACGCGGAAGAAGACGCTGCGGCTGGAGGAGAAGCAGGCCGCCGCCGCCGTGGGCCAGATCCGCCTGGCCGGCGCCTGGGCCGATGCGCTCTCCGCCGTCCAGCTCAATGCCGCGCAGTTGCTGCTGACGCTGGAGGATAGCGAGGACCGCCGCCGCTACCTGAATGCGCGCGCCACGCTGAACACGCTGCTGGCGCTCGGCTGCATCCCCGTCATCAACGAGAACGACACGGTGGCGACCGCCGAAATCCGCTTCGGCGACAATGACCGCCTGGCCGCCCGGGTGGCGGAGATGGTGGAGGCGGATGCGCTGGTGCTGCTGTCGGATATCGACGGCCTGTACACCGCCGACCCGCGCCGCGACCCGGAGGCCGCGCATATCCCCGTGGTGGACCACATCACGGAGGAGATCATGGCCATGGGGGGGGAGCCACCGCCCGGCTATTCCTCCGGTGGCATGCGCACCAAGCTGATCGCGGCCCGCATCGCCACCGGCGCCGGCTGCGCCATGGCCATCGCGCTCGGCGCGCGGGACCGTCCCTTGCAGGCCATGCAACAGGGCGCGCCCTGCACCTGGTTCCTGGCCGAGGGCGAGGGCCGTTCCGCCCGCAAGCGCTGGATCGCCGGCAGCCTGGCGCCGCTCGGGGCGCTGGTGGTGGATGCCGGCGCGGCGCGCGCCCTGGCGCGCGGATCGTCGCTGCTGCCGGCCGGCGTGCGGGGCGTGGAGGGCAGCTTCCAGCGCGGTGACCCGGTCAGCGTGCGGGACGAGGCCGGCCGGGTGCTGGCGCGCGGCCTGGCGGCCTATGATGCCGCCGACGCCGCCCGCATCGCCGGCCATCGCAGCGAGGAACTGGAAAACATACTCGGCTGGCGCGGGCGGGATGAGATCATCCACCGGGACGACCTGGTGCTGCTTTAGCCAAAGGTGCCCCGGGAACCTTCCCCTGGTGCTATGAGGCCTTCAGCCGGGCGGTCCAGGCCACCAGCCCGGCCAGCACCTTGCCCACCGCCGCGCGGCTCGGCTCGTCCACCAGGTTGCTCTCCGCGTCGAACTTGCCGCGCGCGCCGGCGACGAAGGCCTCCGGCCCCGGCATCACCAGCGTGCCGATGGATTGCAGCGACATGCGCAGATGCTGCTGTGCCCGCGCCGTGCCCAGCATGCCGGGCGAGGCGCCGATGATGGCGGTGGGCAGGCCGGCCAGTGGCGTGCGCCGCGTCTCGCCCGCCGGCGCCGTGGTGCCGCCCAGGCCCTCGGCGCGGGACAGCCAGTCGATGGCGTTCTTCAGGGGCGCGGGGATGCCGGCATTGTATTCGGGGCAGGCGATCAGCAGGGCCTCGGCGGGCCAGACCGCGCGGCGCAGGCGCTGCACCGCCTGCGGCCATGCCGGCTTTTCCAGATCCTCGTTCATCAGCGGCAGGTCGCCGATCTCCACCACCTCCAGGCTCGCGCCCTCCGGCAGCAGGGTCGCGCAGGCGCGCAGCAGGCCGCGATTGTAGCTGGCGGCCCGCAGGCTGCCGCAGATGCCGATGATGCGCGTCACCTAATCCTCCGCCAGCAGCCCCAACCGGCGGAGCTTGCGGCAAAGGCCCAGGCTTTCCAAGCCGAGCTCGGCGGGGGTCGCGCCCTCCGCCAGGCGTTCGACCCAGCCGGCCTCGATGGCGTTCAAGGTGACCGGCGCCCCGGCCCAGCGCAGGGAGGCCCCCTCGCCCTCCGGCATCGGCACCAGTGCATGCAGCGCGCCGGGGGCGAGGCGCAGGCGGGTTTCGGGCGTGGGCTCGCGCAGGAACAGGCCGCGCGCCAGCAAGGGCGGCTGGTCCGCCGCCAACTGGTCCATCAGCCCCAGTGCCACCCGCTCCAGCGCGGCGGGCTCGGCCAGCCTGGCCGCCACGGACTGCACCAGGGGCGCCAGCGCGGCGGGGCCATCGGCCAGACGCCAACTCGGAAAAGTGGCGCGGAGGGTGGGCTCCGTCTCCTCCAACAGGTCGACGGCCATGCGCAGAACCTGGGCGAAGGAGGGCTCCATGAAGCCCACGGTGATGTGCAGCGAATGCCCGCCATCCTGCGTCGCCGCGTCATGCAGCACGCCGCGCGGCACATACAGCGCATCGCCCGGCCGCAGCGTCATCGTCACGGCGTCTTCCAGCGGTTCGATACCGCCGGGCCAGGGGGTGCGGCGGGTCGGGTTGGGGAAGGGCTGGCCGGGCCAGACGCGCCATTCCTTCTCCCCCTCCACCTGCAGCACCAGCACGTCATGCGTGTCGTAGTGCATGCGGAAGCCCTGGGCGCCCGGCGGGGTCAGGTAGATATTCGCCTGCACCGCATGCAGGAACACCTGTTCCAGCCCCCGGCAGAAGCGCGCCAGCGGCGGATGCAGCTGGTTGAACTGGGAGACGACGAGCGTCGCGCCCCGGTCGAAACAGGCATAGAGGCTGGGCAGGTCGGCGCCGCCATCCTCGAAGGCGTAGTCTTCCTCCGGCACCGCGGCGCCGCCCTCGCGGCTGCTATCGGCCATGGAGATGCGCGGCCGCGCCGCCGCGTCGCTGGCCAGGAAGGCGTCGAGATCGGCCACGGACAGAAGATGCGCGTAGCGGCCCGGCGCGTTGCCGGGGAAGTGGCGCCAGGCCGCTTCCTCCCGCATCGCCAGCCCGTCTTCCATCGGCAGGCTGCCGAAGGCCAGGCGCCAGGCCTCCTCCGCCAAAGTGGGGGCCGATGCGCGCATGGTGGTCTCCAGTCTCAGTAGCCGCGACGGCCGCGGCCGGGGCCGTCGGAGGGGTCGCTGTCGGTCAGACCGCTGCCGCGCCGATAGCCGCCACGGCCATAGCCCGGCCCATCCGAGGGGTCGCTATCCGTCAGCCCGGTGCGGGCACGGTAGACACGCGCCCCGCCCCGGCCACGGCCGGGACCATCGGACGGATCGCTGTCGGTGATGCCGGTGCCGCGATAGCCGCCTCGGCCACGGCCCGGCGGGTCGTTCGGGTCGCTGTCGGAGACGCCGCTGGACCGGCGATAGCCGCCGCGGCCGTAGCCGGGGGAATCATTCGGGTCGCTGTCGGTGACACCGCTGCCGCGATGGCCGCCGCGCCCATTGCCCGGCGGGTCGTTCGGATCGCTGTCGCTGATGCCGCTGCCACGCCGCACGGCCTGCGGCGGCGGGGCGTAGTAGACGGGCCCCTGCTGCGGCACGCAGGCCGCGGCGGGCAGGGCGCCGGCGATGGCCGCCAGGCGCAGCACGAATAGCCGGCGGCGCGTCCGCGGCGGCTTCCCCTCCGACTCTTCGGTCACCGGCTTGTTTCCTCATCCAGGATCGGGCTGTTTCACCCTTGGCGGGGCCAGTCTGGCCCAGTCAGGGATGATGTTACAGATCGCCGGATGAAGAATTTCCAGATATTTCGCGTGAGGAGCGGATCGTGCTTCTTAATTGCGAATCACTCGCAGAAGTACGCCCTCAGCCGGGCGGGTTGACCCGCCGTCCGATCTCCTGCGCCAGGCGGGACTGCTCGGCCACGAAGCTGGCGAAGGCGGCCGGCGGCATGGCGATGCCCTGCAGCCCCTGGGTCTCGAACTGCCGCATGACCTCGGGCGTCGCCACGGCCTGGGCCACCGCCTGGTGGATGCGGGCCACCACCGCCTCCGGCGCCCCGGCCGGCAGCCACAGGCCGAACCAGTTCACCACGTTGAACCCGGCCAGCCCGCCTTCCTGCATGGTCGGCACATCCGGCAGGCCGGCCCAGCGGCGTGCGCCGGTGATGGCGATGGCGCGCAGCCGCCCGGCCCGCACATGTTCCAGCGCGACATTCGTGCCCACGAAGAACATGTCCACCCGCCCCGCCAGCAGGTCCGCCACGCCTTCCGCCACGCCGCGATAGGGCACCGGCAGGATGTCCGTGCCCGACATGCTTTTCATCAGCTCCGCCGGGATATGGCTGGCGGTGCCGTTGCCGGCATTCACATAGGTCAGCCGTCCCGGCTCGCGCTTCGCCAGCGCGATCAGTTCCTGGAGATTGTTCGCCTGGACGGAGGGATGCACCACCAGCGCCTGGCCGAAGTTCTGGACGGCCAGCGTCACATGGGTGAAGTCGCCGATCGGGTCGAAATTGACGTTCGGATTGAAGGGCGGCGTGTTGACGTGAGAGGCGGTGGTGAACAGCCACGTATAGCCATCCGCCGGCTGCCGCGTGACGTAGGATGTGCCGACCACCCCGCCGGCGCCGGCCCGGTTTTCCGTGACGATGGGCTGGCCCAATGCCGCGGTCAGGCCCGGCGCCATCATCCGCAGGATCAGGTCCGGCGGCCCGCCGGGCGGCGAGGGCACGACGACGCGGATCGGCCGGTTCGGGAAATCCCCGGCCGATTGCGCCCGGGCCGGCGTGGCGGCAAGGGCGGCGAGGCCGAACAGGCCTTGGCGTCGAGTGAGAACGGGCATGGCGGAAAATCTCCGGTTCAGGACAGGCGCACGGGACCTTGGGACTGGATCGACTCCATGATGGCTGAGAGCAGCGCCACATTGTGCACCGCATCGCCGCCGGGCAGGGCCAGCGGGCGGCGCGCGGCGGCATGGGCGGCGAAATGCTCCAGCTCCGCCTTCTCCGTGCTGGTCTTCGGGAAGGTCATCACCTGCGGCCGCTGCTTCACGGTGATGTTGTCGGGATCGATGCGGCAGACGGTCAGGTCCCAGGTGGTCAGGTGTTCGACATCGCCGACCTCGACCCAGGCCTTGCTGCCGAAGACCTGCAGGCGCCAGGTCTCCGCCGTGGCGATCACGGTGGCGACGGTGCCGCTGGCGCCATTGGCGAAGCGCAGCAGCATCGACGTCGTGTCGTCCATGCCGAAATCCTGCACCAGCCGGAAGCTCTGGGCGGTGACCTGTTCGACCGGGCCGGCGAGGTAGAGCATGGCATCCACCACATGCACGCCGCGCCCGGTCATGCCACCGGCCGGGCCTTCATTGCGGTCGTGCCGCCAATGGCCCTTGGGGAAGCGATAGGCGCTGGGGCCGCAGAAATTGCCCTCCATATGCAGCACGCGGCCCAGCGTGCCGTCGTCGATCATGCCGCGGATTGCCTGCAATGCCGGCTGGAAGCGCCAGTTGTACCCAACCCCGAGCGTCACGCCGGCATCCGCGCAGGCCTGGGCGGCGCGCTGGGCGCTGGCGGCATCGACGCCGAGCGGCTTTTCGCTGAACACCGGCTTGCCGGCGCGGGCGGCGGCGATGATCTGGTCGGTGTGCTGGGTGTGCGGCGTCGCCAGCACCACCGCGTCGACCTCCGGATCGGCCAGCGCGGCTTCGTAGCTGTCGAGCATGCGCAGGCCGTGGCTGGCGGCGAAATCGGCGGCCTTGGCCGGGGTGCGGGTGGCGGCGGCGGTGAAGCGGATGCCGTCGCCGGCCGTCTGGTTGCCCGGACCCTGCACGCAGCGGACCAGATGCTGGCCCCATGTGCCCAGCCCGATGATGGCGGCGCGGATCATGCCCTGATGCTTTCCTGTGACCTTTTCGGATCAAGGCAAGCATGCGGGCGGTATCCCAGCAAGCCGCCGGCGCCGCTTCCGCCCGCTCAGCGGAATCGGCGGCCGGTGGTCAGGGTGCCGCGGGCGGGTCCGCCGGCGTGGCGGGTTCCGGCCGCTCGGGTAGCGGTTGGGCAGGCGCCGGCTGCGTGGGTGCCGGCTGAGCGGGCGCTGGCTGAGCGGGCGCCGGTTGGGCAGGTGCCGGCTGCGCAGGTGCCGGCTGGGCAGGCGCTGGCTGTGCAGGCGCCGGTTGGGCAGGTGCCGGCTGCGCAGGTGCCGGCTGGGCAGGCGCTGGCTGTGCAGGCGCCGGTTGGGCAGGTGCCGGCTGGGCAGGCGCAGGCTGCGCAGGTGCCGGTTGTGCGGGCGCCGGCTGTGCAGGCGCCGGCTGGGCGGGTGCCGGCTGAGCAGGCGCAGGCTGCGCAGGTGCCGGTTGTGCGGGCGCCGGCTGTGCAGGCGCCGGCTGGGCGGGTGCCGGCTGGGCGGGTGCCTGTTGTGCAGGCGCTGGCTGCGCTGGCGCCGACGGGGCAGGCGCCGGCCGGGCGGGCGCGCCGGGGGCGGCCGGCAGGAGGACGATGGTCACGGCGCGCGAGCCCGGTTCCTGCACCCGGCCGCTGAAGGCGCCGACCCGCGCTTCCGCCCGCACACGCTCCCGCGGAACCCCCTGCTGCGCCAGGGCGGCCGTGACGGCGCGGGCGCGGCGCGCGGCGATCTGGGTGCTGGTCTCCGCCCCGGCGCGGCGATCCGCATGGCCCAGCACGCAGATCCGCCGGCCGGGCTCCGCCTTGGCCCGCGCCGCCGCCGCCGCCACCGCGCTGCGGCCTGCTGGGCCGAGGCTGCTGCTGTTGCCGGCAAAGGGCACGGCGATGACGTCATCCTCCAGCCGCTCGGCACCGATGCAGTTGAAGGGGCGCGGCTGCGCCAAGGCCGGCGTGGCGGCCAGCGCCAGCAGAAGGGCCAGGGCGATCCTCATGCCGCGCGCCCCAGCAGGCCGGCGCCGGCCAGGCGATCCAGCAGCCCGGCGGCATCCACTGCCGGGGCCTTGGCCGCCAGTTCGGGCGCCGTCACATCCGGCCGGGCCAGCAGCCAGGCGGCAGCCTCGGCTTCCGGCGGGGTGACCACCACCGCGCCCTGTGGCCCCTTCACCACCCATTCGGCGCCACGCCGCACCGGCTTGGCCCCTGGCGCCAGCACGCGGAAGGCCGGCGCCTCGGTGCCGCCGGCCGGGGCGGAGGCTGCGGCGATGCCGCGCGCCGCCAGCATGTCGTAGCCGCCGCGGCTGTAGCGATAATTGCCGACGAACTGCGCCAGCACCTCCATCACCTTCGGATCGCGGCACAATTCCGAAAGCCGCTGGCCGAGCAGCCCGGCGCGCTGCGTCAGCGCGAATTTCGCCGGGTTCGAACCATCCTGGCGCGGCAGTGGCTTGCGGAATTCAGGGTCGTAGAGCACGCGCTCCGCCAAAATGCTCATCAGGTCCATCCCCAGCGGTGCATGCACGCCATAGGCGATGTGGACGCTGGAAGGCGCCTCCGCCAGCGCGTCGTGATACCAGCCGCGCGGCAGGTACAGCAGGTCGCCGGGCTTCATATGGACCGTGCCGCGCAGCTTGCCGCGGGCCTGGTCGTGATGCGCCTGCGGCTGGCCGCGAAAGGCGGGGTGGGCGATCGGGTAGTCGGCCCGGCCTTCCCAGATGTTCCAGATCTTCTCGCCTTCCACCTGCACCGCCCAGACATCATGCGTGTCGTAATGGGTGTGGAAGGCCTTGTGGCTCTGCCAGCTGATATAGACATTGGCCTGGGCCTTGCCGAGGCCGGCGCCTTCCAGCGCCGTGGAGATGCCGGCCAGTCCCGGTGTCAGGCTGTCCACATCGTTCATCACCACGCTGGCGCCCTTGGCGATCCAGCCCTGCACCAGCTTCGCATCCGGCTGCAGCACCGCCGCGCCGTCGCGGCTGGTGGCGCGGGTGCAATACTGCTCCGGCGGCACCGCGACGCTGTCCATCACCAGCTTCAGGCTGGTGCCGGTCCAGATATGGGTCATGTCCAGCAGCCGGTTGATCTGCCGCCAGGACAGAACCTCCGCGAACTTGCCGGGCGTGCCGCGGATATGCAGCGGCTGGCGGTCCAGATGCTCCGCGAGGAAGCTTTCGGCCGTGACGGGGGCGAGCAGGGCGGCGAGGCTGTCGATCATCTGGAAAGAATAGCCCAGAAGCCGTCCGGGTTGCACCCGTGTCGCCGCGCCGCGCTTGCGGCGACCCGCCCGAAGGGCCAGCTTCCGGCCAGGAGGACCAGCGCATGACCGATTTGGGCGGCGAGACAGGCCCGGGCGCGCGCCCGGCGGAACATGGCGTGCGGCCGCAGGTGCTGGCCGCCGCGAGCGCCGCCATGGCCCGCCTGGCACCGAGCCTGCCCGAAGCGGCGGGGGAGCTGCTGCGCCGCCTGCATGCCGCCGTGCCCACCGCCGAACTCGCCGCCACCCCGCCGGAGGCCCTGGCCGAGGCTGCCGCCAGCCTGTTCGCCTTCGCCGCCCAGCGCCGGCCGCGCGAAACCCGGCTGCGCGTGCTGCCCCCCGGCCCCGGCCGGGGCTCGGTCGCGGTGGCGGAGATCGTCACCGACGACATGCCCTTCCTGGTCGACAGCGCCCTGGCCGCGCTGACCGTCAGCGGCCGGGTGGTGCGCCAGTTCCTGCACCCCATCGTGCCGATCCGCCGCGACGCGGAGGGTCGCCTGCTGGCGATCGAGGAAGGCGCGCCGCGGGAAAGCGTGATGCGCATCGCCATCGCCGCGGGCGCTACCTTGTCCCTGGCCGGCACCGGCCCCGCCGAATGGCCCGCGGTGGAAGCCGCGCTGCGCCGCGCCATGGGCGATGTGCGCCTCGCCGTGGGCGATTTCGGCGCCATGCTCGCCTTGCTGGCGGAAGCGGGGCGGGAGGTGCGGGCCGAGGGCGGCGCCGCCGCCGACTTCCTGGGCTGGATGGGGGACGACAACTACGTGCTGCTCGGCCATCGCCGGCTGGCGGTCGCGCCCGATGGCGCGATCTCCGTGGTGGCGGAGGAGGATCTGGGCATGCTGCGCGACCCGGCGGTGCCGGTCTTCGACGCGCTGCGCGACCTCTCCGCCATCCCCGACGCGGTGCGCACCACCTTCGCCGGCATGGAGCCGGTGGTGGTCGCCAAGGCCAATATGCGCGCCACGGTGCACCGGCCCCAGCACGCCGATGTGGTGATGTCGCGCATCCGCGACGAGGCCGGGCGCATCACCGGGCTGCGGATGTTCCTCGGCCTGTTCGCGGCCGATGCCTATAACCGCAATCCGCGCGCCATCCCCCTGCTGCGGGACAAGGTCCTACGAGTCCTTGCGATGGCGGGGCTGGACCCCGAAAGCCATGACGGGCGCGCGCTGCGCAACATCCTGGACACCTGGCCGCGCGACGAGCTGTTCCAGGCGCCGGAGACGGAAATCCTGGCCGGCGCGCGGCGCGCGCTGGACCTCACCATCCGGCCGCGCGCGGCGCTGGTGCTGCGGCGCGACCCTTTTGAGCGCTTCGTCGCCGCCATCACCTGGCTGCCGCGCGATACCTTCGACACGGCGCTGCGCCAGCGCGTCGGGCAGTTGCTGGCCGATACCTTCGGCGGCCGGCTCTCGGCCTGGTACACGCTGATGGGCGACGCGCCGCTGGCACGGGTGCACTACGTCATCGGCACCCGCCCCGGCGACCTGCCCGTCGTGGACGAAGCTGCACTGGAAGCGGCCATCGCCCAGGTGGCGCGCGGCTTCTCCGAGCGGCTGGAGGAGGCGCTGGCCGAGGAATACGGCGCCGGCGCCGCCAAGCCGCTGGCGCGGTGGCGGGAGGCCTTTCCGCGCGCCTATCGCGACCTGGAAACGGCCAACCAGGCCATCGCCGACATCGATCTGGGGGAGCGTGCGCTGGACCGGCAGCGCCCGCGCGCGACGCTGGAGCGCGCGCCGGGCGCCGGGCCCCGCCGGCTGACGCTGCGGCTGGCCAGCCCCGGCCGGCCATTGCCGCTGGCGGATGCGCTGCCGCTGTTCCGCAGCCTGGATCTGCGGGCGATCGAGGAACAGCCCTATCGCCTGACCCCGAAGGACGCGCCGGAGGTCATGCTGCATGTCTTCCAGCTGGAAGCCGCCGCCGATGTGGCGGAGGAGAATTTCGGCACGATCCTCGGCACGCTGTCCATGCTGCTGGACGGGGTGGCGGAGGCGGATGGCTTCAACCGGCTGGTGCTGCGCACGGGGATGAGCTGGAAGGATTGCTGGCTGCTGCGGGCGATGTATCGCTGGCTGAAGCAGGTCGGCTTCCCCTTCGCGCAGGAAAGCGTGGAGGACGCGCTGACGGCGCATCCCGAGGCAGCGCAATTGCTGATCGACCTGTTCGATGCGCGCTTCGACCCGCAGGCGGCGGATCGCGACGAGACGGCGCTGCGGGCGCGCTGGACGTCGCTTCTGGATGGCGTCGCCAACCCCGACGAGGACCGCATCCTGTCGCGCATGCGGCTGCTGCTGGATGCGATCCTGCGCACCAACTTTTATCAGTCGAAACCCTACCTCGCCTTCAAGCTGGATTCGGCGCTGGCCGGCGACATGCCGCTGCCCCGCCCCTGGCGCGAGATCTTTGTGCATTCGCCGCGCATGGAGGGTTGCCATCTGCGTGCGGGGCCGGTGGCACGCGGTGGCATCCGCTGGTCCGACCGGCGTGAGGATTTCCGGACGGAGGTGCTGGGCCTGATGAAGGCGCAGCGTTTGAAGAACGTCGTCATCGTGCCGACCGGTGCCAAGGGCGGCTTCGTGCTGAAGCACCCGCCGCCCTCGACGGACCGCGAGGCCTTCCAGGCTGAGGGTATCGCCGCCTACAGGACGCTGGTGCGCGGCATGCTCGACCTGACCGACAATTTTGCCGAATCCGGAGAGGTGGTGACGGCGCAAGGTATCGTGCGGCGGGATGGCGACGACGCCTATATCGTCGCCGCCGCCGACAAGGGCACCGCCACCTTCAGCGACATCGCCAATGAGCTGTCCGCCGAATACGGCTTCTGGCTGGGCGACGCCTTTGCGAGCGGCGGCTCCGCCGGCTACGACCACAAGGGCATGGGCATCACGGCGCGCGGCGCCTGGGTGATGATCGACCGGCATTTTGCCGAGTTGCGTGGCCAGGGCGTGCAGGAAGCCGCGTTCACCTGCGCCGGCGTTGGCGACATGTCGGGCGACGTCTTTGGCAATGGGTTGCTGATCTCGAAGAAGACGAAGCTGGTGGCGGCCTTCGATCACCGGCACATCTTCCTCGACCCGCAGCCGGACGCGGAAGCGGCCTTCGCCGAACGCGCGCGGCTGTTCGCACTGCCGCGCTCCTCCTGGGCCGACTACGATGCGCGGCTGCTGTCGCCAGGCGGCGCCATCCTGCCGCGCAATGCCAAGACGCTGCCGCTGTCGCCCGAGGCCCAGGCGCTGCTCGGCATCGAGCAGGACCGCGCCGAGCCGGCGGCGATCCTGCGCGCCATCCTGACGCTGGATGTCGATCTGCTCTATTTCGGCGGTATCGGCACCTATGTGAAATCCAGCACGGAGACGCAGGCCGAGGCCGGTGACCGCGCCAATGACGCAATCCGCGTCGATGGTGCCGCGCTGCGCTGCCGGATCCTCGGCGAGGGCGCCAATCTCGGCATCACCCAGGCCGGCCGCATCGAGGCGGCCCAGCACGGTGTGCGCCTCAATACCGATGCGCTGGACAATTCCGCCGGCGTCAGCACATCCGACCACGAGGTGAACATCAAGATCCTGCTGGCCGATGTGGAACGCGAGGGCGGGCTGACGCGGCGCCAGCGTGACGTGCTGCTGGGCGAGATGACGGACGAAGTCGGCCGCCTTGTCCTGGCCGACAACCATGCGCAATCCCTGGCGATCAGCCTGGAGACGATGACCGCCGCGCAGGACCTGCCGGCCCATGCGGCACTGATGGCGCGGCTGGAGGCGGAAGGCGTGCTCGACCGCGCCGTGGCCGGGCTGCCGGATGCGGCGGTGCTGCGCGCGCGTGGCGCGGAGGGCAAGGGGCTGACGCGGCCCGAACTGGCCTCCCTGCTGCCACCCGCCAAGCTGTGGCTGACCGAGGCGATCGAGGCGAGCGGCCTGCCGGACGAACCGGCCCTCGCCCCGCTGCTGCGCGGCTATTTCCCGCAGGCGCTGCAGGACCGCTTTTCCGATGTCATCCCGCGTCACCGGTTGAAGCGGGAACTGGTGGCGACGGGCCTCGCCAATCTGGTGGCGAACCAGCTCGGCACCGCGGCCCTCGGCCGGCTGGCCGGCGCCGAAACCGGCGGGGCGGAGGTGGTCCGCGCCGCCTGGCTCGCCAGTGCCCTGTTCGGGCTGGAAGCGGCGGCGGTGGCGGCCGATGCCGCGCCGGTTCCGCCGGCCCTGCGGTTGGAGGCGATGGCGGCGCTGCGCCGCCTGCTGGAAGCGGCGACCCGCAAGGTGATGCTGGAACACGCCGAGGCACCGCTGGACGCGGCACTGGCCGCCCTGGCCCCGGGCGTGGCCGCCCTGATCGCGGCGGAGGAAGCCGCGCCGGGCGAGGACGCCAGGCGCCTGGTGGAGGCGGGCCTTCCGGCCTCGCTCGCCGCGCTGGCCGGCGGTGGCGCTCGGCTCGCCGCCGCGCCCTCCGTCGTCCGGCTGGCGCAGGATAGCGGCGCGGACCCTGCCACGGCCGCCCAGGCCTGGCGCGAGGTGGGCGAGGCCTTCTGCCTGGACGCGCTGCGCGAAGCCGCGGAGGGTGCACGGGTGACCAGCGCGTTTGGCGCCCGCGCGCAGGCGGAGGCGCTGGCCGATCTCGCGGCCGTGCAGGCCCGCCTGGCCCGCGCCCGGTTGGCCGGGCAGGGCGACCCGGCCCGTACGGCGGAGGCCACGCAACTGGCCCGTGAAGCGGCGCGGGCCGGCGACCTGGTGGCGATCGGCGTTGCGACGCGGGTGATTTCGGGGCTCGCGTGACACCGGACGTCCTGCCGGACCTGCTGAAACCAGGGCTCCGGCTGGTCTTCTGCGGCATGGCGGCGGGGCCGGAATCGGCCAGGATCGGCGCCTATTACGCCGGTCCTGGCAATCGGTTCTGGACGGCGCTGCATCAGGCCGGCTTCACGCCGGAATTGCTAAGGCCCGCGGAATTCGCGCGCCTTGGCGAATGGGGTATCGGCCTGACCGATCTGGCCAAGACGCAGCATGGGGTCGACAGGCGCATCACCGTGTCGGATGCTGACGTCGCGCGGTTCAGCGACGCCATGATGCGGTTTTCCCCGCACGGAATCGCCTTCACCAGCCGGGAGACCGCCACGCGGTTCCTGCGGCATCGCGCGGGGAAGAAGCTGGCATTCGGCCCATTGAACGAAAATCTGCGCCCCGCCGGTTTTCCACCGGTCTGGGTCCTGCCGAGCACGTCCCGCCTGAACGGACATTGGCAGAAGCGTGACTTTCAGCGGATTTGGTGCGAGGCGGCGATCGCGCTTGGCTTCGGCGGTGGATGAAGGGCGATTGCGGTGACGAAAAAAGCCTGGGCCTGGGCGCTGTATGATTGGGCGAACAGCAGTTTTCCGACGGTGGTCTCCACCTTCGTCATCGCCGCCTATTTCACCAGCGGCATCGCCGCGGACCAGGTGACGGGGCAGGCGCAGTGGGGGTGGATGCAATCGGCCGCCGGCCTCGCCGTGGCGCTGCTCTCGCCGGTGCTGGGCGCGGTGGCGGATGCGGGCGGGCGGCGGCGGCTGATGCTGGGCATCTTCACGCTGCTCACCGCGATGTCCACCGGCATGATCTGGTTCGCCCAGCCCAGCCCGGACTGGGCGGTCTATGCGCTGGTCTGCGTCGGGCTGGCGACGGTGTGCTTCGAGATCGGCACGGTGTTCTACAATTCCATGCTGCCGGGCGTGGCGCCGCCGGGGCGGCTCGGCCGGGTTTCCGGCCTCGGCTGGGGGCTGGGCTATGCGGGCGGGCTGGCCTGCCTCGCCATCTCGCTGGTGCTGCTGATCCAGCCCGATCCGGCGCTGTTCGGGCTGGACCGGGGTGCTGCGGAACATGTGCGGGCCGCGGCGCTGCTGGTGGGGGCCTGGATATTGGTCTTCGGCTGGCCGGTGCTGCTGGCGCTGCCCGATCCGGCAGGGCCGCGGCCGAGCTGGGCACAGGCGGCCGCGCAGGGGCTGAACGAGATCGCCGCGCTGATCCGCACCCTGCCGCGCAACCCGGACCTCGCGCGCTTCCTGCTGGCGCGGCTGTTCTACACCGATGGACTGAACACGCTGTTCGCCTTCGGCGCGATCTATGCGGCCGGCGTCTTCGGCATGGGGCTCGACCGCATCCTGCTGTTCGGCATCGCGATGAATGTCACCGCCGGGCTCGGCGCCGCCGGCTTCGCGATGATCGAGGACCGCGTCGGCTCCCGCCGCATGGTGCTCGGCGCCCTGATGGCGATGGTCGTGCTCGGCACCGGCCTGCTGATGGCGCAGACCGAAATGTGGTTCTGGATCATGGCGCTGACGCTCGGCCTGTTCTTCGGCCCGGCCCAGGCCGCCAGCCGCAGCTTCATGGCCCGGCTGGCGCCGCCGGAGGAGATCGCCGCGCATTTCGGCCTGTTCGCGCTCTCCGGCCGCATCACCGGCTTCCTCGGCCCGGCGGCGCTGGCGATCGTCACCACCGCGACGGGCAGCCAGCGCCTGGGCATGGCGACGGTGCTGGCCTTCCTGGCGATTGGCCTGGCGATCCTGACCACGGTGCGGGAGCGTCGATGAGCGACTTCGCCTCCCGCCGCGTGGCGGGCCGCTACGTCAATCTGCACAGCGATGTGGATCACGGGCCGGCCGATGTCTGGCGCTGGTATCGCGACCGCCAGGTGGCGCCCTGGCCACGCTGGGTGGAGGACCCGCCACAGCCACCGCCGCCCCGCGTGGCGGCTGGCCAGATCGCCGCCACCTTCATCGGCCATGCCAGCTGGCTGGTGCAGATCGGCGGCGTTTCGGTCCTCATCGATCCGGTCTGGTCGCCGCGTGCCAGCCCGCTGCCCTTCGCCGGGCCGAAGCGCGTGCGCGCACCCGGCCAGCCTCTGGCCGCCCTGCCGGGCGTTGATCTGCTGCTGGTCAGCCACAACCACTACGACCATTGCGACCTGGCGACGCTGGAGCGCGTGCAGGCGCGCTGGGCGCCGCCCTCCGTCACCTCGCTCGGCACCGGGCCCTTGCTGGCGAAGGCCGGCCTGCAGGCGCCGCGCGAATGCGACTGGTGGGACAGTGTGGAGGTGGCGGGGCTGCGCATCACCTATGTGCCGTCCCAGCATTTCTCGGCGCGCAGCCTGCGGGACCGCAACCGCGCGCTCTGGGGCGGTTTCGTCATCCAGGCGCCGGATGGCACCACGGTTTACTTCGCCGGCGATTCAGGCTGGTGCCCGCATTTCGCCGAGATCGGCCGGCGCTTCCCCGGGATCCATCTCGCCTTGATGCCGATCGGCGCCTATGCGCCACGCTGGTTCATGCGGACGCAGCACATGGACCCGGAGGAAGCGGTGCAGGCGCATCTTGCCTGCGGCGCCCGCGCCAGCCTGGCGATGCATTTCGGGACATTCTTCCGCCTGACCGATGAGCCGATCGACGAGCCTGCGCGGCTGCTGGAGGCGGCAAAGGCCCGGCACGGGGTGGCGCCTGAAGCGTTCCGCGTGCCGGGATTTGGCGAGACGCTGGTCTTCGGGGGCGGCGCGGCCTGAAGCTGCGCTCGATCACCGGGCCTGCCGCGCCTCGGCATGCCGTCCGGACCACGAACCACCGATCTCCATGAAACTTTCAGGACCGACCCTGCGCGCTGCAATGGCGCTGGCAGCGGGCGCTATAGTGACCCCCGCCGGCCGGCCACAAGCGGTCGGAGCGACCACGCAAGCCAAGGCAGAAGGACGGTCGACATGCCCTACGTGACAACCCGCGACGGCGTTGAGATATTCTACAAGGATTGGGGGCCGCGCGAGGCCCAGCCCGTCATGTTCCATCATGGCTGGCCGCTTTCGTCCGACGACTGGGACGCGCAGATGCTGTTCTTCGTCCAGCACGGCTATCGCGTCGTCGCCCATGACCGGCGCGGGCATGGCCGCTCGGCGCAGGTCTCCGACGGCCACGACATGGACCACTACGCGGCGGATGCCTTCGCGGTGGCGGAGCATCTCGACCTTCGCGACGCGGTGCATATCGGGCATTCCACCGGCGGCGGCGAGGTTGCGCGCTACGTCGCCAGGCATGGCCAGCCGGCGGGGCGCGTCGCGAAGGCGGTGCTGGTCTCCGCGGTGCCGCCCATCATGGTGAAGACCGCAGCCTACCCTGGCGGCCTGCCGATCGAGGTCTTCGACGGCTTCCGCAAGGCGCTGAGCGACAATCGCGCGCAATTCTTCCTCGATGTCCCGACCGGCCCCTTCTACGGCTTCAACCGCCCCGACGCGGTCGTGCATCAGGGCGTGATCACCAACTGGTGGCGCCAGGGCATGATGGGCAGCGCCAAGGCGCATCACGACGGCATCAAGGCCTTCTCCGAGACCGACCAGACCGAGGATCTGAAGGCGATCACCGTGCCGACGCTGGTGCTGCATGGCGAGGACGACCAGATCGTGCCGATCGGGAATTCGGCGAAGCTGAGCGTCGCGCTGCTGAAGAACGGCACGTTGAAGACCTATCCTGGCTTCTCGCACGGCATGCTCACGGTGAATGCCGATGTGCTCAATCCGGACCTTCTCGCCTTCGTGAAGGGCTGAGACGGAAGACGGCGGGGGTCGGGGCGATGCCTCGACCCCTGTGCAGCCCGCGCCGTGGGCCGCCAACCGACATCATGGACCCCGCGACGTTCCCGGTCGCACCATCCAGCGGCGGCGCAGCGCCTTCTCCGCCTCCAGCATCAGCATCAGCGCCAACCCCGTCGCCAGGATCGGCAGCCCGTCCCAGAGCGGATGCAGCGCCCTGGTGCCGAACAGCGCCTGCATCGGCGGCAGATAGGTGAAGGCGAGTTGCAGCAGCACCACGCTGCCCACGCCGATCAGCACCGGCCGCGTGCCCATCGCGCCACGCCAGGTGAAGGACGTGCTGCGCTCGAAGCGCAGGCTGAACAGATAGGCGATTTCCAGCACCACGATGGTGTTCACCGCCGCCGTGCGCGCCGCCTCCAGCGACAGGCCGCGCCATTGCGACAGGCCGAAGATGGCGAAGGTGCCGAGGGTGAACAGCGCCGAGACCAGCACCACCCGCCAGACCAGCAGGCGCGACAGCAGCGGGTCCTTCGGCGAACGTGGCGGCCGGCGCATCAGGTCGTCCTCCCCCGCCTCGAAGGCCAGCACCAGGCCCAGCGTGCTGGCGGTGGCCATGTTGATCCACAGGATCTGCACCGGAGTCAGCGGCAGGGTCACGCCGAGCAGGATGGCGGCAATGACCACCAGCGCCTCCCCGCCATTGGTCGGCAGGGTCCAGGCGATGACCTTCTGGATATTGTCGAAGACCGTGCGGCCCTCGCGGACGGCAACGGCGATGGTGGCGAAGTTGTCGTCGGCCAGGACCATCTCCGCCGCCTCCTTCGCCGCCTCCGTGCCCTTCTGGCCCATGGCGACGCCGACATCGGCGCGCTTCAGCGCCGGCGCGTCGTTCACGCCATCGCCGGTCATCGCCACCACGGCGCCATCCGCCTGCAAGGCCTCCACAAGGCGCAGCTTGTGCTCCGGGCTGGTGCGGGCGAAGACGTCGCTCTCCTTTGCCCGCACGCGCAGCGCCGCATCGTCCAGCCTGTCGAGATCGGCACCGGTGATGACGGAACCGGCGCCGCGCAGCCCGACCTGGCGGGCGATGGCGCCGGCGGTGGCGGCATGGTCGCCGGTGATCATCTTCACGCGAATTCCAGCGGCCTGGCATTCGGCGACGGCCGCCACAGCTTCCTCCCGCGGTGGATCGATCAGGCCGAGCAGGCCGAGCAGCGTCAGCCCGCCCTCCACATCCGACTCCGTCAGCGCCGTGGTGCCCTGCGGCAGGGCCCGTTCCGCCACGGCGATGACGCGCAGGCCGGACGCGGCCAGCGTCTCCGCCCGCCGGTGCCATTCGGTGGTGTCCAGCGGCATGTCGCCGGCCGCCCCCCGCTGCCACGCGCACATCCCCAGAAGCCGTTCCGGCGCGCCCTTCACGCAGGCGAAGGCGCCCGCATGGTCGGCATGCAGCGTCGCCATGAAGCGGTGGCGGGAATCGAAGGGAATCTCGTCCCGGCGCGGGAAGCGCAGCCGCGCGGCTTCGGCCGGCACGCCGGCGCGGGCGGCGAAGGCGAGCAGCGCGCCTTCCATCGGATCGCCGGCCACGACCCAGCCATCCTTCGCCTCCTCCCGCAACGCCGCGTCGTTGCAGAGCGTGCTGGCGCGCGCCAGCCGGGCGAGCAGCGCCTGTGTGGCCTCCGCCGGTGGCTCGCCTTCCGGCGTCACCGCACCCCCGGGCGCATAGCCCTCGCCCGTCACCTCGAAGCGGCCGAGGGCGGTGTCCACCGCCGCCACCATCATCTCGTTGCGGGTCAGCGTGCCGGTCTTGTCGGAACAGATGACGGAGACGGAGCCAAGCGTCTCCACCGCCGGCAATCGCCGCACGATGGCCCGCCGTGCCGCCATGCGGCGCACGCCGATCGCCAGGGTGATGGTCATCACCGCCGGCAGCCCTTCCGGAATCGCGGCGACGGCGACGCTGATGACGGCGAGGAAGGCGTCCCCCATCGCATAGCCGCGCAGCAGCCAGGCGAAGGCAAACAGCAGGGCGGCGACGCCGAGGATGACGAAGGTCAGCCGCCTGGCAAAGATATCCATCTGCCGCAGCAGCGGCGTGGCCAGGGTCTGCACCCCGCCAATCATGCCGCTGATCCGGCCGAGCTCCGTCGCCGGACCGGTGGCCACCACCAGCCCCGTCGCCTGCCCGGCCGCGACCAGCGTGCCGGAGAAGGCGATACTGGCGCGGTCGCCGAGCGGCGCCTCCTCCGCCACCGCCGCGACGGATTTCTCCGCCGGCACGGATTCGCCGGTGAGGGCCGCTTCCTCGATGCGCAGGCCGCGCGCGCGGATCAGGCGCAGATCGGCGGGCACGCGATCGCCCGCTTCCAGCAGCACGATGTCGCCCGGCACGAGATCCGCCGCATCCACCATGCGCCGCGCGCCGTCGCGAAGCGCGGAGGCATGCGGGGTCAGCATGTCCTGGATGGCGTTCAGCGCCTGTTCCGCGCGGCCTTCCTGCACGAAGCCGACCACCGCATTGGCCAGCACCACGCCCAGGATCACCGCCGCATCGGTGACATGGCCGAGCAGCGCCACGATGGCGGCGGAGGCCAGCATCACATGGATCAGCAGGTTGGTGAATTGCCCGAGGAAGCGGCGCAGTGCGCTGCGTGGGGCGGTGGCAGGCAGGCGGTTCGGCCCGTGCTCGGCCAGGCGGCGCGCGGCCTCCGCCACCGAAAGTCCGGCAGGCGAGGTTTGCAGTTGCGCCGTGGCCGCCTCGGCGGAAAGCGCGTGCCAGGGGATGTCGGGCCGCGGCGGCGCCGTCACCAGTTGCGCCCCATGGGACAGGATGGCGGCCGGATGGCGTGTGGAATCGTCATCATGATCTCAGTCCCCGATGCGAGAGCCCTGCCCCTGGCGAAGCGGGCGATGGCGCAGCGTCGCGTGGAGGTGGGCCGGGGCACCATGATTCAGGTCAAGATGGACCCTCATGGCAGACACGCTCGCGTGACCGGCACCACGGCCCCGGTGCCGCGCCTTGCGGTGGGAGAGGCCGCGAGGCGTGATCACGCCACGGTATGCGCGCCATTGTCGGCATGCACCACCGAACCGCTCATCGGCGCCGCCGCCTCGCTGGCCAGGAAGGCGGCGATGCGGCCGATCTCCTCGATGCTGACCAGATGGCCGGTCGGGGTTCGCGCCCGCGCGCGGTCGAGCAATTCGTCGAAGCGGTCGATGCCCGACGCCGCGCGGGTACGGATGGCGCCCGCCGAAATCGCGAAGGCGCGGATGCGGCGTGGCGCGAGGTCGGCGGCGATGTAGCGCACGCTGGATTCCAGCGCGGCCTTCACCGGCCCCATCAGATTGTAGTTCTCCACCACCCGGTCCGCGCCGTAGAAACTGACGGTCATCAGGCTGCCACCTTCCGTCATCAACGGCGCCGCCAGCCGCGCCATGCGGAGGAAGGAATGGCAGGAGACGTCCATCGCCATGGCGAAGCCCTCCGCCGAGCAATCGACGAGGCTGGCATGCAGATCCTCGCGCGGGGCGAAGGCGATGGAGTGCAGCAGGAAGTCCAGCCGGCCCCATTCCCGTGCGACGTGGTCGAACACCGCTTCGAGCTGGCCGGGGATGCGCACATCGCAGGGCAACAGCAGTGCCGCGCCCAACGCTTCCGCCACCGGCCGAACGAAGGGCGCAGCCTTCTCGTTCAGATAGGTCACGGCCAGTTCAGCCCTGGCCTGGCGAAAGGCGGTGGCGCAGCCGGCGGCGATGCTCTGGCCATTGGCGATGCCCACCACCAGGCCACGCTTGCCGGCGAGATCAACGATCGGGGTCATGTCAGGCTTCTTCCTCGCGCAGCAGGGACAGCGCTTCGTCCGCCACCACCTGCTCCTCATCGGTCCGCAGCACCAGCACGGCGATGCGGCTGCCGGCGGTGCTGATGGTTTCGGCATTCGCGGCATTGGCCGGCTCGTCCAGTGCGAGGCCCAGCCAGGCGAGGCGGGCGCAGACGGCCGCGCGGATTTCGGGCTGGTGCTCGCCGATGCCCGCGGTGAAGACCAGCGCATCCAGCCCGCCCAGCGTGGTCGCCAGCCGCGCCACCTCGCCCGCGATGCGGAAGGTGAAGACATCCAGCGCCTGGCGCGCCTCCGGCCGGTCACTGGCCAGCAGGTCGCGACTGTCGGCGCTGAGGCCGGACATGCCGAGCAGGCCGCTGTGACGGTTCAACATCTCCTCCACCGCCGCGAGGGTCTGGCCACCGGCACCCAGCAGATGCAGCAGCACGCCGGGGTCGAGCGCGCCGGGGCGCGTCGCCATCGGAATTCCATCCAGGGTGGAAAAGCCCATGGAGCTGTCGCGGCTGATGCCGTCCTCCAGCGCGCAGAGGCTGGCACCGCTGCCGAGATGCGCCACCACGACGCGTCCCGCGGCCAATATGGGCATCTGTGCCGCCATAGTCGCGGCGATGGAGGCATAGGACAGGCCGTGGAAGCCGTAGCGCTTGATGCCTTCCGCATGCAGCGCGCGCGGGATGGCGAAGCGGCAGACCTCATCCGCATGCTGTCGATGGAAGGCAGTGTCGAAGGATGCGGTCTGCGTCAGGGCCGGGCGCCAGGCGCGCAGGGCCTGGATCAGGCGCAGGCTGGCGGGCTGATGCAGCGGCGCGCGCGGCACCAGCGCCGCGATCGCCGCGAGGCTGTCGGCATCGATGCGCGTGGGGCCAGCAAAGCCCTCTCCGCCATGCACCACGCGGTGTCCGGCCACAGACAGGCGCGACAGGTCGAAGCGCGTGCCGATCGCCACCAGCGTATCGGCGAGCATGGTCGCCGGCGTGCCCTGCAGGGCGATCCGCTGATCGTCGAAATGCAGCACCAGCGGCGCATGCCGCAGATCCAGCGCGCCGCCCGCCAATCGGCAGGCCCGCCCCGCCCGAATGGCGAAGAGGCCGAGCTTCACGGTGGAGGAGCCGGCGTTGAAGGTCAGCAGCAGGGGCTCGCTCATGGCGCGAGAGCCCCGCCCGGCGGCACCGGCCCGGCCAGCAGCTTGGCCAAAGCGGCGGAGGCGATGCGCGTGCTCAGCGAATCCGCGCGGCTGGTCAGGATGATCGGCACCCGCGCGCCCAGCACCAGCCCCGCGGCGGCGGCGCCAGCGAAGTACAGAAGCTGCTTGGCCAGCATGTTCCCCGCTTCCAGATCCGGCACCAGCAGGATATCCGCCTGGCCCGCGACCGGGGAGGTGATGCCCTTGACGCGCGCCGCATCCGGGCTCACCGCATTGTCGAAGGCCAGCGGTCCATCGACCAGCCCGCCGGTGATCTGCCCACGCGCCGCCATCACCGTCAGCGCCGCTGCGTCCAGCGTCGCGGGCATGCGCGGGTTCACCGTCTCCACCGCCGCCAGCACCGCGACCAGCGGCTGTTCCAGGCCGAGGCGGCGCAGCATGTCGATGGCATTCTGGCAGATGTCGCGCTTCTGCTCGAGCGTCGGCAGGATGTTGATGGCCGCATCGGTGATGACCAGCGGCTTGGCATAGGCCGGCACGTCCATCGCATAGACATGGCTGATGCGGCGTTCGGTGCGCAGGCCGGACTCCCGTGCCAGCACGGCGCCCAGCAGTTCATCCGTGTGCAGGCTGCCCTTCATCAGCATGGCGACGCGGCCGGAGACCGCAAGCTCCACACCGCGTGCGGCCGCGGCGTGGCTGTGCGGCACGGGATCGATGGCAATGCCATCCAGCGAGACCCGTGCCGCTTCCGCCGTCGCGCGGATCTTCGCCTCCGGTCCGATCAGCAGCGGCTCCAGCAGCCCCTCGGCGCGAAGTTCCACGGCCGCCAGGATGGCCGCGACGGAGCAGGGATGCACGATGCCGGCGGCGAGCATCGGCCCGCCGCGCGCGCGTTCGATGAAGGCGTCGTAGCGGTCGTGCCGCCGGATCGAGATTTCCGGCAGCTCCGTGCGCGGCCAGGCGATGGCGTTGGCGGGCGCGATCACGGTCGCCACGCCTTCCAGCACCTTCTCCCCCTTCTGGTTGGTGCAGACGGTGTCGAGCAGCACGATGCGCTTCGCATCCCGCTTCTCCCGCACCGTGACGGTCGCGGTCACCACGTCGCCGGGCGAGACGGGCTTCAGGAAGCGCAGCTCCTGCGCCAGGTAGATCGTGCCCGGCCCCGGCAGCCGCGTGCCGAGCACGGCGGAGACCAGCGCGCCGGTCCACATGCCATGCGCGACGACATGTCCGAACAGGCCGGTGGCGGCGAAGGTGGCGTCGAGATGCGCGGGATTCACATCGCCGGAGACGCGGGCGAACAGCTCGATATCGTCGCGGCCGACGATGCGGACCAGCGAGGCGCTTTCGCCTGGCTGCATCTCGTCGAAGGTGCGGTTCCTGAGAAGCGGCTGGTTCATCATCCTCACCTTTGCAGCACATAGGTGCCGGGCGCGTCCTCCCGTGGCGGGTAGCCGGCCTCCGGCGCCCCCATGGGCGGTGGCGCCACGGGGTCGCCCGCTGCCTGCGCCTCCAGCCAATCGGCCCAGGCCGGCCACCAGGAACCCTCCCGCGGCGCGTGCAGATCCATCCATTCCTCGGCATCCCGCCAGGCATCGCCGGCCTGTCGCGTCGCGATGCGGAAATGGCGGTGGGGGTGCCCCGGCTCACTGACGATGCCGGCATTGTGGCCGCCGCTGGTCAGCACGAAGGTCACCTGATCCGCATCCGCCAAGGCGTGGATCTTGTAGACCGAGCGCCAGGGTGCGACATGGTCGCGTTCGGTGCCCACCGCGAAGATCGGCACGCGGATGTTCTGCATCGCCGCCGGCCGGCCATCCACCATCAGCCGACCGGCCGCGAATTCATTGTCGAGGTAGAGTCGGCGCAGATATTCGGCATGCATGCGATAGGGCATGCGCGTGGTGTCCGCGTTCCAGGCCATCAGGTCGATCATCGGCGCACGCTCGCCCATCAGGTAGTCATGCACCATCCGCGACCAGATCAGGTCGTTGGAGCGCAGCAGCTGAAAGGCGCCAGCCATCTGGTCCGCGGCCAGGTAGCCGCGATCCCACATCATGCTGTCCAGCAGATGCATCTGGCTGTGGTCGATGAACAGCGCCAGCTCCCCCGGCTCGCTGAAATCGGTCTGCGCCGCGAGCAGGGTGAGCGAGGCCAGGCGTTGGTCGCCGGCGCGCGCCATGGCCGCTGCGGCGATGGCCATCAGCGTGCCGCCCAGGCAGTAGCCGGTGGCGTGCACCCGCTGCCCCGGCAGGATGGCGCCCATCGCCTCCAGCGCCGCCATCACGCCGAGCCGGCGATAGTCATCCAGCGCCAGGTCGCGATCCGCCGCCGTGGGATTGTGCCAGGAGATGCAGAACACCGTGTGCCCGCGCGACACCAGATAGGCGATCAGCGAGTTCTGCGCCGAGAGGTCCAGGATGTAGTATTTCATGATCCAGGCCGGCACGATCAGGATCGGCGCCGCCTTCACCTGCTCCGTCACCGGCGCGTATTGGATCAGTTCCATCAGATGGTTGCGGTGAACGACGCGCCCCGGCGTGCGCGCCACGTCGCGGCCGACGACGAAATCCTCGGCCCCCAGAGGCGGCTGGCCGGCCATCGTCCGGCCCGCATCCTCCATCCAGTTCCGCATGCCTTGCAGAAGGTTCATGCCGCCGGTCTGCAAGGTGGCCTGAAGAACCTCGGGATTCGTGAAGGGCAGGTTGGCGGGCGAGAACATGTCGAGGATCTGCCGCGCGAGGAAGGACACCACCTCCTCATGATGCGGGGTCACGCCCGGCACGTCATGGGTCACGTTGTGCCACCACTGCTGGTTCAGCAGAAATGCCTGTTGCCACAAGCGGAAAGGCCATTGCTGCCAGCCGGGATGCTGGAAGCGCGTATCGCCCGGCAGCGGCGAGATGCATGGCGGGGCTTCCGGATGCAGGGCGCCCGCCGCCATCTCGCCGGCCAGCCGCGCGGATTTGCGCAGCGCCTTGTGCAACAACTCCGCCTGTTTGCCGGGGGCGCGTGCCAGATGGACGGACCAGTCGAACAGCGCCAGTGCCAGCGCCGCGCGCGAAATGCCGGAGGAGGACTTCGCGCTCAGCGCCTCCGCCATGCGGTCCATGGCCCGAAAGCCCTCGGTGCCGATCGGGTCCTCGCGCAGCGCGGAGCACGCTTCCGTGAGAGCCTTCGTCATGTCATGGATCCTTCACTGGCTGCCCCGGAAACATTGATCGCGTATTCGTGAGATCGCAGCGCAGGACTGGCGCCACGACAAATCGCGGCAGCCTTTGGTGAGGCTGCGGAGTAGCGGTGGCGGCCGCCGCGAGTCCTTGACGCAGATCAATGCCGCGCGGAGCGGCGGCGCCTAGGCAGCTGCTTCCACCGCAAGAGGCAGGGATCGATCATGTCGAACCACAAGGCCGCCGCCGCGCCGCATAGCAGCACCATGCCGGCGAACCCATTCCTCGCCGCCGGCGATTGGACCAAGCCGATGATGGACGTGCCGGCCAAGTTGCAGGAGGAGGCGATGAGCTTCGCTGCGCAGCGGCTGCGGGCCCAGGCGGAGTTCCTGGAAGGCCTGGCGGCTTGCCGCAGCCCCGCCGATCTGATGGAGCGACAGGGCCAGTTCCTGCGCTCCGCCATGGAGGCCTATTCGGCGGAAGCCGGCCGGTCGTGGAAGCTGATGCAGGCCCCCGGCGCCTGATCGAAGACGGATACGCGGCATGACGGCCACCGCCCGGCGCTACCTTCCCCTGGTCGCGCTGATTGTCATCCTGGCCGTCGCCGCATTCTATGGCTGGCGCGCCTGGCAGCCTGCCGGGCTGCCCAGCGGCATCGCCAGCGGCAATGGCCGGATCGAGGCGGTGGAGATCGACGTCGCCACCAAGCTCGCCGGGCGGTTGCAGGAGGTGGCGGTGCGCGAGGGTGACTTCGTGACCGCCGGCCAGGTGATCGCGCGCATGAACACCGACCAAATCCAGGCGCAGCGGCGGGAAGCCGAGGCACAGTTGCGGCGCGCGCGCATCGGCATCCGCACCGCCGGCAGCGTGGTCACCCAGCGCCAGGCGGAACGCATGGCGGCGGAAGCCGTGCTGGCGCAGCGCGAGGCGGAGCGGGAGGCGGCGGAACGCCGCGTCGCCCGCACCGAGCAGCTCGCCCGCGGCAACAACGCGCCGCTGCAATTGCTGGATGACGACCGCGCCCGCGTGCAGGGCGCCATCGCCGCCACCGGCGCCGCGCGCGCCCAGCTCGCCGCCGCCGAGGCCGGCATCGGTGCCGCGGAATCGCAGGTGGTGGATGCGGAGGCGGCGGTGGAGGCGGCGCAGGCCACGCTGCAACGGATCGATGTGGAAATCGCGGACAGCACGTTGCGCGCGCCGCGTGACGGCCGTGTGCAATACCTGGTCTCCCAGCCCGGCGAGGTGCTGGCCGCTGGCGGACGGGTGCTGAACCTGATCGACGTCACCGACGTCTTCATGACCTTCTTCCTGCCGACCGAGCAGGCCGGCCGCGCCGCCTATGGCGCGGAGGGGCGCATCATCCTGGATGCGGCGCCACGGCTGGTGATTCCCGCCGAGGTCTCCTTCGTCTCCGACACCGCGCAGTTCACGCCCCGCACGGTGGAGACGGCGCTGGAACGCCAGAAGCTGATGTTCCGCATCCGCCTGCGCATTCCCCCCGCCTTGCTGCGCCAGCACATGGAACAGGTGAAGACCGGCCTGCCCGGCATCGCCTATGTGCGCCTCGACCCCGCCACGGAATGGCCGGCCGCCCTGCGGGCGACGATCGCGCCGTGACCGCGCCGCCGGTGGCGCGGCTGGAACGGGTCGCGCTGGCCCATGGCGCCAACAAGGCGCTGGATGGGGTGACGCTGGACCTGCCTTCGGGCTGCGTGGTCGGGCTGATCGGGCCGGATGGCGTCGGCAAGTCCAGCCTGCTGGCACTGATCGCCGGCGCCCAGGCGATCCAGCAGGGGCGGGTGGAGGTGCTGGGGGGTGACATGGCGCAGGCGGCGCATCGCCTGCGCAGCGGGCCGCGCATCGCCTATATGCCGCAGGGGCTGGGCAAGAACCTCTACCCCACGCTCTCCGTCTTCGAGAATGTCGATTTCTTCGGCCGCCTGTTCGGCCATGGCAAGGCGGAGCGCGCTCGCCGCATCGCCGGGTTGCTGCGCAGCACCGGCCTCGCCCGCTTCGCCGACCGGCCGGCCGGCAAGCTGTCCGGCGGCATGAAGCAGAAGCTCGGCCTGTGCTGCGCGCTGATCCATGACCCGGAGCTGCTGATCCTGGACGAGCCGACCACCGGCGTGGACCCGCTCTCCCGCCGCCAGTTCTGGGAGCTGATCGCTGCGATCCGCGCCGGCCAGCCCGGCCTCAGCGTGTTGGTCGCCACCGCCTATATGGAGGAGGCGGCGCGCTTCGACTGGCTGGTGGCGATGGAGGCCGGGCGCGTGCTGGCCACCGGCACGCCGGGCGACCTGCTGGCGCAGACAGGCGCTGCGGATCTGGACGCCGCCTTCATCGCGCTGCTGCCGGAGGCGCGCCGCGCCGGCCACCAGGCCGTGACGATCCCGCCCCGCCCGGCGGCGGCCCAGGCGGAGATCGCGATCGAGGCCGAGCACCTGACCATGCGCTTCGGTGACTTCACCGCCGTCGACGATGTCAGCTTCCGTATCCCGCGCGGTGAGATCTTCGGCTTCCTCGGCTCCAATGGCTGCGGCAAGACCACGACGATGAAGATGCTGACCGGCCTGCTGCCGGCCAGCGCCGGCACGGCCAAGCTTTTCGGCCAGCCGGTCGCGGCGCAGGACGTCGCCGCGCGGCGGCATGTCGGCTACATGTCGCAGGCCTTCTCGCTCTATACCGAGCTGACGGTGCGTCAGAACCTCGACCTGCATGCCCGCCTGTTCAATCTGCCGCCCGAGACCATCCCCGACCGCATCGCCGAGATGTGCCGCCGTTTCGGGCTGGAGGAGGTGATGGAGGCGCTGCCCGAGTCCCTGCCGCTCGGCATGCGGCAGCGCCTGTCCCTGGCCGTGGCGATGATCCACGCGCCGCGCCTGCTGATCCTGGATGAGCCCACCTCCGGCGTCGATCCGGTGGCGCGCGACGCCTTCTGGCGCATCCTGGCGGAGCTGTCGCGGCAGGATCAGGTGACGATCTTCGTCTCCACCCATTTCATGAACGAGGCGGCGCTCTGCGACCGCATCTCCCTGATGCATGCCGGCCGCGTGCTGGTCAGCGACACGCCGCAGGCGATCCGCACGGCCCGCGGCGCGGCGACGCTGGAGGAGGCCTTCATCGATCATTTGCAGGAGGCGATGGGGGCGGAGGCCACGGCGCCCGAAGCGCCGACGGCACCAGACGCCACGGCGCCGGCCCCAGCCCCGCGCGGATTCGACCCGCGCCGCCTGGGCGCCTATGCGTGGCGGGAGGCGCTGGAACTGCAACGTGACCCGATCCGCACGGCCCTGGCGCTGATCGGCAGCCTGATCCTGATGTTCGTCATCGGCTACGGCATCAACCTGGATGTCGAGAACCTGACCTTCGCCGTGCTGGACCGCGATGGCAGCGCCGCCAGCCGCGACTACCGGGGGCAGATCGGCGGCTCCCGCTACTTCATCGAACAATCACCGATCCTTGACTATGCCGATCTCGACCGGCGCATGCGGCGCGGGGAGATCAGCCTGGCCATCGAAATTCCCGCCGGCTTCGGGCGCGACCTGGCGCGCGGCCGGGCGGTGGAAATCGGCGCCTGGATCGACGGCGCCATGCCGACACGGGCGGAGACGGTGCGCGGCTATGTGCAGGGCATGCATGCCCACTGGCTGACCCAGCGCGCGCGGGAGGGGCAGGGCGCCGCCGCGGCGCTGGGCAGCTTCACGCTGGAAATCCGCTACCGCTACAATCCGGATGTGCAGTCCCTGGTGGCCATCGTGCCGGCGGTGATTCCGCTGCTGCTGATGATGATCCCGGCCATGCTGGCGGCGCTGAGCGTGGTGCGGGAGAAGGAGCTGGGCTCGATCCTCAACTTCTACGTCACTCCGGTGACGCGGCTGGAATTCCTGCTCGGCAAGCAGGCGCCCTATGTGGCGCTGGCGATGATGAACTTCCTGATGCTGGCGGGCTTCGCCATCTTCGGCTTCGGCGTGAATTTCACCGGCAGCTTCCTGGCGCTGGCCACCGCCGCGCTGCTGTATGTGGTGGCGGCCACCGCGCTGGGGCTGGTGATTTCCGCTTTCATCTCCAGCCAGATCGCGGCGATCTTCGGCACGGCGCTGATCACGCTGATTCCCGCGGTGCAGTTCTCCGGCATGACCGATCCGGTGTCCTCGCTGGAAGGCGTCGGCGCGTTGATCGGGCAGGTCTATCCGACCAGCCACTTCATGACCATTGCGCGCGGCACCTTTTCCAAGGCGCTGAGCTTCGGCGATCTCGGCGGGTCCTTCCTGCCGTTGGCGCTGGCCGGGCCGGTGCTGATCGGCCTGGCGGTGCTGCTGCTGCGCAAGCAGGCGCGCTGACCATGCGCAATATCCTGCAACTCGGCATCAAGGAGTTGCGCGGCCTGGCGCGGGATGTGGTGCTGCTGCTGCTGATCCTGCATGCCTTCACCCTGGCCATCCACACCGCATCCCGCGCCATGCCGGAGGCGTTGAACAAGGCGGCCATCGCGGTGGTGGATGAGGACCGGTCGCAGCTTTCCGCGCGCCTGTCCGGCGCCTTCTACCCGCCCCATTTCACCCTGCCGCCGCTGATCACGGCGCGGGAGATGGACCGGCGGATGGATGCGGGGCGGGATACCTTCGCGCTCGATATCCCGCCGAATTTCCAGCGCGACCTGCTGGCCGGGCGGGTGCCGTCACTGCAACTCAACATCGATGCCACGCGGATGACGCAGGCCTTCACCGGCGGCGGCTATGTGCAGTCCATCGTCAGCGCGGAAATCGCCAGCTTCCTCAACCGGCAGGATGGGACGAGCGTCACCACCGTGGGGCTGGCGCTGCGCGCGCGCTACAATCCGGAACTGAGCAAGGCCTGGTTCGGCGCGATCAATGAGGTGATTTCCTCCATCACCATGCTCTCCATCATCCTGACCGGCGCGGCCCTGATCCGGGAGAGGGAGCACGGCACGATCGAGCATCTGCTGACCATGCCGGTGACGCCCTTCGAGATCATGGCGAGCAAGATCTGGTCGATGGGGCTGGTGGTGCTGCTGGCGGCCACCTTCTCGCTGGTGGTGGTGGTGCAGGGGCTGCTGGAGGTGCCCTTGCAGGGGTCGCTGGCGCTGTTCCTGCTGGGCACCGCCCTGCAGCTTTTCGCCACCACCTGCCTCGGCATCTACCTGGCCACCCTGGCCGGGTCGATGCCGCAATTCGGCCTGCTGCTGATCCTGGTGCTGCTGCCGATGCAGGTGCTGTCCGGCGGCATGACGCCGCGGGAGAGCATGCCGGAGGTCATCCAGACCATCATGCTGCTCGCGCCCAATACGCATTTCGTCATATTGGCGCAGTCGGTGCTGTTCCGCGGCGCCGGGCTGGATGTGGTCTGGCCGCAACTGCTGGCCCTGGTGGCGATCGGCGGTGCCTTGTTCCTGCTGGCGCTGCGCCGCTTCCGGCAGTTCCTGCGGTAGCGTTTGCGGGAAATCCGCCTTCCCTTTTGCGGCGGGCGAAGGCCCCGCGCATTCTCGGGTTTCGCGCCGCGCAGCGACGGATCAGCAACCGGCTGCCGGGAAACGGCTGCCGCCGGGGCCGGGATCGTGCCGTAATCAGGCCGCCGCACCACGCAAGCCGCGGCAGGGCACCAGGCAGGCGCCGGGGCTGTGGGCGACGGTGGTACTGCCGGCCTGAGCGGCAGCTGGGCGTGCTGCTCGGCGGCCAGCCGACTATCGCGTCCGGGCTTCGGCCCAGGCTGCCGACGCTGCCAGGAAGGCCAGGAAGCGCGGGTCGCTGGCATAGGCGACGTTGACCCGCATCATGGCAGGACGTGTCCGCGGCCCCGGCTCGGGGCGAAAGATCGAGCCGGGGGCGAGGAAGATGTCCTCGGCCGAGGCGCGGTGGCAGATCGCCGCCTCGTCCAGCCCCTCGGGGAAGGGCACCCAGAGATACAGCCCACCGCCCGGCGGCCGCGCCACGGGCCAGCCGGCCGCGGCGAGTTCCCGGACAGCCAGGCTGGTCGCCGCCTCCACCCGCTGCCGCAGGCGGCGCAAGTGCCGCAGGTAGTGGCCGCCCTGGATGAGATGGGCGACGAAGCCCTCGGCATAGGTGGAGGTGGACACCACCGTCAGCATCTTCACGTCGTTCAGCGCCGCTACCACCGCCGGCGCGGCGGCGAGGTAGCCGACGCGCAGCGAGGCCGAGAGGGTCTTCGAGAACGTGCCGATGCTGATCACGCGCCGCAGCCCGTCCAGCGCGGCCAGCCGCGTGCTGGCGGCGGGCAGGATGTCGGCGAAGGGATCGCACTCCACGATGGTGACGCCGAAGCGCTCCGCCGCCCCCAGCACGCGATGCGCCACCGCCGCGGAGAGGGTGCCGCCGGTGGGATTATGCGCGAGCGACTGGGTGAAGAAGGCCTTGGGCCGATGGCGGGCGACAAGGTCCAGCAGGTGGTCCGGGTCCGGGCCGTCCGGCAGGCGCCGCACGCCCACGGCGCGCAGCCGCGCCAATTGCAGCTTGCCGAACAGCGGGTAGTAGCCGGGGTCGTCCACCAGCACCGTATCGCCCGGCTCGGCGATGTGGCGGATGACGAGGTCGAGCGCGTGGTTCGCGCCCATCGTGGTCAGCACCTGCTCGGGCGCGCAGGAAATGCCGCGCTCCACCAGCGACAGCGCGATGCGTTCGCGCAGCGGCAGGAAGCCCCAGGAACTGCCATAGCCGTGCTCAAGACTGCCGCCGGGCCGCCACTTGCCGCCAGCGAACTGCGCCGAGAGCTCCGACCCCTCCATCCAGCCCGGCGGGGGACGGCCATCGCCGGGCCGCACCTTGTGCTGCGCCTCCAGCTGTTCGCGGAGCAGGGAGACGGTGTCGATCGCCTCCGCCAGGTGCGGCGGCACGCGGGGGCGGGCGGTGCGGGCCGCGGCGGCAACGAAGGTGCCGGCGCCGCGCCGTGCCTCCAGATGGCCGGAGGCGACCAGGCGGTCATAGGCCTCCGCCATGGTGTTCTTGGAGACGCCGTGATCCTCCGCCGCGCGGCGGACGGAGGCGAGCCTTTCGCCCGGCTTCAGCAGGCCCCGCTCGATGGCATCGGCGACACGCTCGACGATCTCATCGACGCGCGTCGCCGGGCGTTCCCTGTCCTGCACGCGCACCCCTGCCGTCCGGTTGTGGCGGGAAGGCTAGGCCGTCCCGCGCAGCTTCGCGAGTTCCTCGGCGGCCACGTCCGGCCGCACCTGACGCCGGGCGACCAGAATGGCGGCCAACTTCTCCACCTCCGCGCCCATGGCACCCGCCGCGATGGCCACATTATGCGCGTGCAGCGCCATATGCCCCTGCTGTATGCCCACGGTCGCCAGCGCCTTGATGGCCCCGAAGTTCTGGGCGAGGCCGACCGCGGCGATGATGCGCGCGAGCTCCGCCGCGGAACTGACGCCCAGGATCTTCAGGCAGGCCTGCGCCGTCGGATGAATCTTGGTGGCGCCGCCGACGAGGCCCACGGGCATCGGCATCTCCAGCATGCCGGCGAGGGATCCGTCCGCCGTCACCTCCCAGGTGGTGAGGCTGGTGTAGCGGCCGTCGCGGGCGGCATAGGCGTGGGCTCCGGCCTCCACCGCGCGGGTGTCGTTGCCGGTGGCCAGCACCACGGCGGAGACGCCGTTCATGATGCCCTTGTTGTGCGTGGCGGCGCGATAGGGATCCGCCTCCGCGAAGTGATAGGCGGCGATCATGCCATCCCGCACCGCCTCTCCGCCGATCGCCTCCACCGACCAGACCGCGCGGGCGCGCGCCAGCCGGCGGTCCGCGAGATTCGACAGGATGCGCAAGAAGACCTTGCCGCCGGTCCATTGCTCGATCGAGGGCGCCAGCGTTTCCGCCATGGTGTTGACGGTATTCGCGCCCATCGCATCCCGCGTGTCGATGATGAGATGCGTCACCACCATCGTCCCGCCCTTGGAGGGCACGAGCCGCACTTCGAGGTCGCGGAAACCGCCGCCGAGCTTGACCAGCATGGGATCGCAGCCGTCACAGATGGCCGCGATCTCCGCCCGGTGCTCCAGGATCTTCAGACGGGCATTGCCGGGATCGGTGAGGCCGACAAGCTGCACCTGCGCGATCATCAGGTTGCCCGAGAGCGAAGTGACGAAGCCGCCGCTGTCGTAGCATTGCCGCGCGGAGTTGCAGACGGCGGCGACGACGGAGGATTCCTCCGTCGCCATCGGCACCAGCACGTCCCGCCCATCCACCTTCATGTTGGTGGCGACGCCGACCGGGATGGCGATGGTCGCGACCGCGTTCTCGATCATGTGGTCGGCGAGGTGCGGGTCGATATTGCCGGCGCGGCGCAGCTGCTGCGTCGCCGTGTCATCCAGCCCCGCGAAGGCCGCGACCGCCGCCAGGCGTTCCTCCATCGTCATGCGGTGGAAGCCGGAAATGCGGGAGGTCAGGTTGCTCAGGGACATGGTCCGTTCCGGTGGAAGGGCAGGGAGGAGAGAGAGCCGCGCGTCACTCCAGGCGGATGCCGGCCTCGCGGATCAGGTTGCCCCAGCGGGTCGTGTCCTCCGCGAGGGTCCGGCGCAGCGTCTCGGCATCGCCGGAGAGCAGTTCCACGCCCTGTTCGGCCAGGCGCGCGCGATTGGCGGGGTCATCGGTCGCGGCGCGCAGCGCGGCGCCGGCGCGCTCGATCACCGCGGCGGGCGTGCCGGCGGGGGCGAAGAGGCCCTGCCAGAAGAAGACCTCGAAGCCCGGGATGGTCTCGTTGATCGGTGGCAGGGCGGGATAGTCGGCCAGCCGCGTCGGCGCGGTGACGGACAGGCCGCGCGTGACGCCGTCGCGCAGCGTCGGCGCGGCTTCCTGCGGCGCCTGGAACATCGCATGCACGCGGCCGGCCCGCAGGTCCAGCGCCGCCGGCGCGCCGCCGCGATAGGGCACATGCACGATGTCGATGCCCGTGCGGGCCTTGAACAGCTCCAGGCACAGATGGCTGACGGCGCCGGTGCCCGGGGAGGCGAAGAGCACCTTGCCCGGATTGGCCTTGGCGTAGTCGATGAGCTCCGCCGTCGTGCGGACCGGAAGCGATTCATGCACGTGCAGGATGAAGGGCGTGCGGAAGACCATGCCGATCGGGTCCAGCTCCCGGCCCGGATCGCGTGGCGTCAGGGTCGGCTGCAGGGTGTTGTTGATGGCGAGCGTCGTCGTGCCCATCACCAGCGTGTAGCCATCCGGCCGGGCCCGCGCGACATAGGTGGCGGCGACGGAGGTGGCGGCGCCGGGCCGGTTCTCCACCACCACGGGCACGCCAAATTCCCGCGCCATGCGGTCCGACACCGCGCGGGAGGCCAGGTCCGTGACGCCACCGGGGGGATAGCCCTCCACGAGCGTCACCGCGCGGTTCGGCCAGGCGCCCTGCGCGCGCGCCGGGCGGGAGGAGGCGAGGGCCGGCAGGCCGAGGCCGGCGGCGAGAATCGTGCGGCGTTGCATGGTGGGCGTCCCTCCTGAGACTTTGTCGTTGTCCCATGAGTGTCCCAATCCGCCGCCGCGCAGAAGGGACAGTCCGCCCGATTCTTGCTGGGACAGTGGTCAGGGGGCCGCGGTGTCCCAGCCACGGCCCATGGAACATCCGGGCGGAGCCGGGCTGATAGCCGACGCCGGGGGCCAGGAAGCGCTCCATCTGCTCGCGGGCGCCCGGCCTCGAATTCGGCGACGCGGTCACCCGAGGCTCGGCCGCTCGGGGCCGGCCGTGAGCCTCTCTCTCGGTCCCGAAACCCGTCACGGCGACAGCCGCCAGACTCTTGCTCTCGGTGCCACTCCACAGCGGGGACCCCGTGTCACCCGGGAAATGGGATCACCGTTCCAAGCCACGACATGGATCGCGTTTTTTGGCATCTCCCGCCGCACCGCGTATCAGGCGATACCTCTGCCCTTCGCATTGTCATTCACGTAGACCATGGCGTCGGCCTGAAGCTGCCTGCTGCAGGCCGACCAGGCACCGTCATCGCCCGCGCCGGAGGGTGGGCCTCGTCGCCACGCTGACGCTCAGCACGTGTATCCGAACTGCCGGTCCGCCTGGCTGGCACCCTCCGAACGGTCCGCCGGACTGCCATGGCCGCCGCCGCCCGGCGTGCCCATCAGCACCGTGTCGCCCTTCGCCAGCACATATTGCCGCTTGGGGTCCACCGCCGCGCCATTGATCCGCAGCATGCCCGGTGCGCCGGATTCGCCGCCCTCGATACCGAAGGCGGGGAAGATGGTGCGTTCGGCCAGGAAGGAGACGGCGATGGGGCTGTCGGAACGGCTCTCGATCAGCACCTCCTGCCCCAGCCCGCCGCGATGCCGCCCGGGGCCGCCGCTGCCGGGGCGCAGACGCTTGTGATGCACCCGCAGCGGCGCGATGTGCTCGGTGATCTCGACCGGCGTGGAGGAGACGTTGGAGGGCCAGGACAGGCAGGAAATCCCGTCGCCGCGCCTATTGGCGCCCATGCCGCCATTGAAGAAGAACATGTTCGCATAGGGCTTCCCGGCCGCATTCACGCCCGACTGGTTCATGCCCCACATCGGCGATCCGCAGGCCGCCATCACCCGGTCCGGCACCACCTGGCCGAGGCAGCCGAAGACCAGCATCGGCAGGTAGTGCCCGATCAGCATGCGCGACCCGCCCGAGGCCGGGAACACCGGATTGACGATGCAGCCCGCGGGCGCCGAAACGCTGATCGGCCGCCAGGCGCCTTCGTTGTTCGGCAGGGTGGCGCTGGTGCAGACCTTCACGCCGTACATGGTCATCGCATAGGTGTAGCAGAGCGCGCAGTTGATCGCGCGATCCACCTGCGGATCGGTGCCGCTGTAATCGACCGAGATGGAATCGCCGGCGATGGTCAGCGCCATCTTCAGCGTCACGGGCTTGTCCAGCAGCCCATCGGTCTGCAATTCGCTGCGATAGGTGCCATCCGGCAGCGCCGCGATGGCGCTGCGCATCGCTGCCTCGCAGCGGTCGTGGATCTCGGCCGCCAGGTCGCGCAGATGGGTCAGGGAGGCCTGCTCCATCAGCACCAGCAGCCGTTCCTCCATCAGGTCCAGCGCCACCACCTGCGCCCAGAGGTCGCCCATGGTCTGGTCCGGCGTGCGGACATTCTTGCGGATCAGCGCCACCAGCGTGTCGTCCTGCTGCCCCGCGCGCAGCAACTTCATCGGCGGGATCTGCAGGCCTTCCTCAAAAACCTCGCGCGGCTCCGGGCTGCGGATCTTGCCGCCGATATCGGGGGCATGGGCGGTGGAGGCGCTGAAGGCGACCAGCTTGCCGTCGCGGAAGATCGGCTTGGCCACGGTGATGTCCGGCAGATGGCCGGTGCCGAGCCAGAGGTCGTTGGTGATCAGCACATCGCCCGGTTGCAGCGTCTCCTCAGGGAAGAAGCGGATGAAGTGCTTCACGGTCTCCGGCAGCGTGCCGATGAAGCTCGGGATGCTCTCGGTCGCCTGCACCAGCGACTGGCCGGTGGCATCGGTGACGACGCAGGAGAAGTCGTAGCTTTCGCGCACCAGGGTGGAGAAGCTGGTGCGCACCAGCGCCGCCGCGGCCTCATCCACCAGGGAGATCAGGCGGCGCCACAGCAGTTCGATCTCGACCGCATCGAAGCGGCGCACGGTTTCGGTGTCCATCACGCCAGATGCTCCGCCAGGATCGCGCCATCGGGCAGCACGCGGATGCGCGCATCGGGGCCGACGACAAAGGTGCTTTCGTTCTCCTCGAAGACCGCCGGGCCTTCGAGCGTGGTGCCGAGGGGCAAGGCATAGCGGTCATAGACCGGCGTCTCGATTTCGCCCGCATCGGGGAAATGGACCATGCGCCTGCCCTTCAGCGCGACGCCGCCCGTGGTGCCGCCAATCCGCAGCTTGCCGCCGGCGCCTGGCATCGGCGCCGTCACCGCCAGCCGCAGCGCCACGAATTGCGCCGCGGCGCCGGGTGGGGTGCGGCCGAACAGCTGCTTGTAGGCGGCCTCGAAGGCGGCCAGCACAGCGGCCTGTTCCAGCACCTCGGGCAATGCCACGGTGATCTCGGACCCCTGGCCGACATAGCGCATATCGGCCAGCCGGCGGACGCTGCGGTGCGCCAGCTCGGCGCCAGTCTCGGTGACGATGGCCAGCGCCTCCTCCTCCAGCGCCGCGAAGGTCGCGTCGATCTCCGCCCAATCGGCCCGCGCCAGCGGCACGTTGCGAGAGGCGACGCGGTCGATCCGCGCCGGCGCCATCAGCATGCCGATGGTGCTGCCGGCGCCGGCACCGGGCGGGCAGACCACGCGGGTCACGCCGAGTTTCCGGGCCACGTTCCAGGCATGCACGGGCGCCGCGCCGCCCGTCGCCAGCAGCGCGTAGTCGCGCGGCACGCGGCCGCGTTCGGCGATGGCGACGCGGGCGGCGCCGGCCATGTTCTCGTTCACCACGTCATGGATGCCAGGCGCCGCGCGCCCGCCGCCAAGGCCAAGCCGTGCCGACAGCCCCTCCAGCGCCGCGATGGCGGGCCCAGGGTCGATCCGCATCGTGCCGCCCAGAAAGAAGTCCGGGTTGAGGTAGCCGAGCGCCAGGTCGCTGTCGGTGACGGTGGGCTCCGTCCCGCCGCGCCCGTAGCAGACCGGCCCCGGCTGCGCACCGGCGCTGTCCGGGCCGACATGCAGCGTGCCGAGTTCGCTCGGCCGCGCGATGGAGCCGCCGCCGGCGCCGATCTCGATCAGCTCCACCGTCGCGATCTGCACCGGCAGTCCGGAGCCGCGCAGGAAGCGCTTGGTGCGCGCCGCCTCGAACCCCCAGGCGACCAGCGGCTCCCCATCATCCACCAAGGCGAGCTTCGCCGTGGTCCCGCCCATGTCGAAGGCCAGCACGCGGTCCAGCCCGGCATGGCGGCCGAACCAGGCGCCTGCCAGGGCCCCGGCCGCGGGGCCGCTTTCCAGCAACTGCACGGGCGCGCGCTTGGCCTCCGCCACATGGGTCAGCCCGCCATTCGACAGCATCAGGAACAGGCCACCGGGAATGCCGGCGCGCTTCAGCGCCAGTTCCAGCGTGTCGAGATAGGTTTCGGCGATCGGCCGCACATAGGCATTGGCGACCGTGGTGACGGTGCGCGGATATTCGCGGATTTCGGGCGCGATGTCGCAGGACAGCGACAGGGACAGTTGCGGGAAGCGCGCCGCGATCGCCGCTGCCGCCTGCCGTTCATGCTCGGGGTTGGCATAGGAATGGAGGAAGCAGATGGCGAGGCTGGTAACACCCTGCGCCACCAGCTCCGCCACCTCGGCCAGCGCGGCCTCCACGTCGAGCGGCACGTCGATGCTGCCATCCGGCCCCAGCCTTTCCCGCGCCTCCCGCCGCCAGGGGCGTGGGACCAGGGGCTGCGGCATTTCGAGGAACAGGTCGTAGAGCTCGTATTTCCGCTCCCGCGCGATCTCCAGCACATCGGCGAAGCCGGCGGTGGTGAGCAGGCCGGTGGCCGCGCCCTTGCGTTCGATCAGCGCGTTGGTGAACAGCGTGGTGGCATGCACCACGCGGCCGATCTGCCCCGGCTGGATGCCGCTGCGGGCGAGCAGCGCTTCCAGCCCGGTGATGGCCCCGCGGGAGGGGTCATCGGGCGTCGTGCTTTCCTTCCAGATGGAGGCGCTGCCGTCGGACGGGTCGAGGATGACGAGGTCGGTGAAGGTGCCGCCGATATCGATCCCCAATGAAAGGGAACCGGGCGAGTGCGTTGCAGACATGCGCTTCCTTGGAATGGCGTCGCGAGGAAAGGATTGGCTCAGTCGCCGCGGATGTTGTTGGCCTGCACGACCTGGCGCCAGCGCGCGCGGTCCCGCTGGATCCGTTCCTCGAAGGCCGTGCCGAATTCGCCCAGCGGGATCAGCCCGCGCTCGTTCAGCGTCCGCGCCGTCTGCGGGTCGGCGACCACCGCGGCGAAGAGTTCGCCGAGCGCTGTGCGGATATGCGGCGGCAGGCCAGCGGGGCCGGCCAGGCCGAACCAGTTGTTGATCTCCATCGAGGGCACGCGCTGCGCCAACGGCGTCAACTCCGGCATCAGCGGCGTCGGTTCCTTGGCCGTGACGCCCAGGCCCTTCAGGCGGCCGCCGCGGATCTGCTCCGCCACTTCCGCGACATTCGCCACCATCATGTCGACGCGCCCGGCGGAGACATCGAGCGTCGCCGGCGCACCGCCGCGATAGGGGATATGCGTCATGCTGATGCCGGTGGCGCCGCAGAACAGCGCCGCGCCGAGATGGTTGATCGAGCCATTGCCGGATGAGGCATAGGTTGCGGCGCCGTCGCGCGACTTCGCATAGGCGACCAGCCCGTCGATATCGTTGAACGGCGCGTCGGGCCGCACCACCAGCGCCATCGGCGTGCCGGCCAGCGCGGAGATGGGCGTCAGTTCGCGGTCGAGGTCGAGCGGCACCGGAATGCCGGGGATCGCCGGCAGCACGCTCATCATGCCCATGATGGCGCTGGCCAGCGTCGTGCCATCCGGCGCGGCGCGGGCCGCCGTCTGCGCGGCGATGAAGCCATAGGCGCCGCTGCGCGTCTCGGCGATGATGGTGAGGCCGCGCAGGCGATGCGCGCCCTCCGCCACCACGCGCACCAGGATGTCCACCGCGCCGCCCGGCGGATAGCCGACCAGGATGCGGATGGGCTGCTGCGGCGTCCAGGCGGGCTGGGCGAGCGACGGCCTGGCCAAGGCGGTGAGGGCGGCGCCGGCAAGGATGGCGCGGCGTGGGTGGCGAACAGAAGGCATCGGCTCATCTCCTGGAAGGATGGGCGCAGCTGGCATGATCTCCCGGCCGCCGGATCCATGCCCGGATGGCTCTGTTACGCTGGGGCAGGATCATGCCTATCCTGCATGGTCCTCCGCGCCGCACCCGGCGGGTCGCCCCGGCTGGGTGGCAGGTTCCGCGCGAAACGGCGGATCGGCAAATGAAACTGCCGCATATCTTCATGCCGGATTGGAATGAACCCCGATGCGCCGCCATGTTCCGCCGGTCACTGCCCTGCAGGCCTTCGAGGCCTGTGCCCGGCACCTCAGCGTCTCCCGCGCCGCGGAGGAGCTGCGCCTGACGCAGAGCGCGGTGAGCCGGCAACTCGCGGGGCTGGAGGATCTGCTGGGGCTGCGGCTGTTCCAGCGCGTGCGGCAGCGCCTGGTCATCACACCCGCCGGTGCCGCCTATGCGCCGCGCGTGCGCGTCAGCCTGGCGCGGCTGGAAGGCGCGACGCTGGAATTGCTGGCGCATCGCGGCGCCGGCGGCACGCTGAACCTCGCCATATCGCCCACCTTCGGCGCCCGCTGGCTGGTGCCACGCCTGCCGGCCTTCCGGGCCGCGCATCCCGGCGTGATGCTCAATTTCCGCAATTACACGACGCGGCTGCGGCCGCTGGATTTCGCGGCGGAGGATGTCGACGCCGCCATCATGATGACGGAGACGCCGCCCGAAGGCGTGGTCAGCCACCGGCTGGTGGAGGATGCGCGCCTGCCGGTCTGCGCCGCCGCCTTGGCCGAGCGGCTCCGCGAGCCGGCGGATCTCGCGGGCCATGTGCTGATCCAGCAGACCACGCAGCCGCAGGGCTGGGCGCGCTGGCTGGCGGAGGCGGGGGTCGAGGGCATCGACGGGCTGCGCGGGCCGCTGTTCCAGAACATGACGATGGTGGCAGAGGCCGTCGCCGCCGGCCTGGGAGTGGCCCTGCTGCCACGCTTCCTGGTCGAGCCGGACATCGCCGCCGGCCGGGTGGCGACGCCCTTCGCCCGGGCCCTGGCCGGCGAGGCCGCCTACCGCTTCGCCTATCCGGAGGCGGCGGAGGAGGTGCCGGCGCTCCGCGCCTTCCGCGACTGGCTGCTGGGGCAGGCGGCGACCGGCTGAGGGGTGGGCCTTTTTGGGGCTTGTCGTGTCCATGTATACATGCATTCATGCGGCCATGCGATGGACCACCGACCCACGAGACGAGCTGGAGCGCACCCCCTCCGGCATGACCGCCACCGAGATGGTGTTCCGGCAATTGCTCGGCGCCATCACCAGCGGCGACCTCGGCGCCGATACGGTGGAGACGGAGGAGCGCCTGGCCGCGCGCTACAAGGTCAGCCGCACCCCGCTGCGCGACGCGGTCAGGCGGCTGGAGCAGCTGCGGCTGCTGATCCGCGAGCCGGGGCGGGGGCTGCGCGTGCCGCCGCTGTCGATGGAGGAGATGCACGACCTGTCGGCGACGCGGGAAGTGCTGGAAGGGCTGCTCGCCGCCTCGGCGGCCGACCGTGTCGCGCGCGGCATGGCGGACCCCGCGCGGCTGCGCGGCATCCATGCCCGGCATATGCGCGTGCTCGGCATCGGGGACGCCGAGCTGACGCTGGCCGTCGGCTTCGACTTTCACGAGGAACTGCGCCGGCTCAGCGGCAATGCCTCCGCCGCCGCCTGTCATGAACAGGTGCTGCTGGGCTTCGAGCGCTATCGCCACCTCGCGCGCGGCGTGCCGGAACGGCATGGCCGCATCGCCGAGGAGCATACCGAGATCCTGGCCAGCATCGAGGCCGGCCAGGCTGCTTCCGCCGAGACGGCCATGCGGCGCCACATCGCCGCCGGCCGTGCCGTCTATGTCAGCGTGCTGACGGCCACGCTCAAGAGCTAAGTCCACCGGGATACCGCCAGTTCGCACGGCTGAACCTGAACGAGGATGAGCCATGTTGCATCGTATCATCGCTGCCGCTTTCACCGTTGCGCTCACCGCGCTGCCGGCCGCCGCCCAGACCCCGCCGGCCTTCCCGGTGAAGCCGGTTCGCATCGTCGTGCCGCTCGCCCCGGGCGGGGCGGGTGATGTGCTCGCCCGCCTGATGGCCGAGCATCTCGGCGCGCTGTGGTCGCAGCCCGTGGTGGTCGAGAACCGCCCCGGCGCCGGCGGCAATATCGGGGCCGAATACGTCGCGCGTTCGCCGGGCGATGGCTACACGCTGCTGCTCGGCACGCTGGGCATCCATGGCGCCAGCGCCATCTATCCGCGGCTGAACTACGATCCGGCGAAGGAGTTGTCGCCGGTCACCGTGCTCGGCGACCTGCCCAATGTCATCGTGGTGCATCCGGGCGTGCAGGCGCAGACGCTGCGGGAACTGGTCGCGCTGGCGCGCCGCCGGCCCGGGGAGATCAGCTTCGGTTCCGCCGGCAATGGCAGCTCCACGCATCTGGCGGGTGAGCTGTTCATGCTGACCGCCGGCATCCAGATGACCCATGTGCCCTATCGCGGCAGCGCCCCGGCGCTGACCGACCTGGTGGCGGGCAATATCCAGGTGATGTTCGAGAACCTGCCGACCATCCCGCCGCTGGCGCGCGCCAATGCCCTGCGCCCGCTCGCCGTGACCTCCCCGGAGCGTGCGCCGGCCATGCCGGATGTGCCCACGGCGCGGGAGGCCGGCGTGGCGGGCTATGTCGCCACCGCCTGGCTGGCCCTGTCCGCCCCGGCCAGCGTGCCGGAGCCACTGCTGGAACGGCTGAACGCCGATGCCCGCAACGTGCTGGGCACGGCGGCACTGCGGGAGCGGCTGGCCGCGCTCGGCATCACCCCGGTCGCCGGCACGCTCGCCGAATCCCGTGCCTTCTTCGCCAGCGAGACGGTGAAGTGGAACCGGGTGATCGAGACCGCCGGCATCCGGCTCAACTGAGGCTTTCATGACCCAATTCGACCCGGTCACGCTCGAGCTGCTCTGGACCCGCCTCGTCTCCATCGTGGACGAGGCGGGGGCGGCGCTGCTGCGCACCTCCTTCTCCACCATCGTCCGCGAGTCGCACGACTTCGCCTGCGTGCTGACCGATGCGCGCGGCCATTCCCTGGTACAGGCGACGGATGGCGTGCCATCCTTCCTCTGCACCGTGCCGCGCACCATCGGCCATTTCCTGGCGGAGTATCCGCCGGAGACGCTGGAGCAGGGCGATATCCTCATCACCAACGACATCTGGCTCGGCACCGGGCATCTGCCCGATATCACCGTGGCCAAGCCGATCATGCGCGGCGGCCGCCTGTTGGGCTTCGCCGGCTCCGTCGCCCATGCGCCGGATATCGGTGGCCGCATCCGCACCGCCGAATCGCGGGAGGTGTATGAGGAGGGGTTGCAGATCCCGATCATGAAGGTGGTGCGCGCCGGGACCATCGACGACACCTTCGTGCGCTTCCTGCGCAAGAACACCCGCGTGCCGGACCAGGTGATGGGCGATCTCTACGCCCAGTTCACCGCGCTCGACCTGATGGAGCGTCGCCTCTGCGCCCTGCTCGACGAGCACGGCATGGAGACGCTGGAGGCGCTGGCCGATGAGATCCATGGCCGCTCCGAACGCGCCACCCGCGCGGCGATCCGCGCCGTGCCGGATGGCACCTACCATGCGGAGGTGCTGACCGATGGGCTGGACCAGCCGATCCGCCTGCGCCTGGCGCTGCACAAGCAGGGCGAGTCGATCCATGCGGATTATGCGGGCACCGATCCGCAGGTGCCGCGCGGCATCAATGTCTGCCTCGCCTATACGCTGGCCTATACCGCCTTCGCGGTGAAGGCGGCGTTGTGCCCGGATGTGCCGAACAATGAAGGCGCCTTCCGGCCCATCACCGTCGCCGCACCACTGGGCTGCATCCTGAACTCCACGCCGCCGGCCGCCGGCGCGAACCGCGCGCTGACCGGGCATTTCATCCCGCCGATGATCCTGGAGGCGCTGGCCAAGGCGTTGCCGGAGCGGGTGATCGCGGGCGTCGGCTCCCCGCTCTGGAGCCTGAATTTCGCGGGCGTGCGGCCGGACGGCACGCCGATCGCCAATCAGTTCTTCATGAATGGCGGCTATGGCGCCGGTGCGGCGCGCGACGGCGCCAATGTGCTGAGCTGGCCGTCCAACGTCTCCGCCGCGCCGGTCGAGATGATCGAGCAAAGCGCGCCCTTCCGCATCCGCCATCGCCGCCTGCGCGAGGGCACCGGCGGCGTCGGCCGGCACCGTGGCGGCACCGGCCAGGAATGGGCCTTCGAAAGTCGCTCTGCCACGCCGGTCGCCATCACCTTCATGGCCGAGCGCACGCGGGAGGAAGCCGCGGCGCGGGGCCTGGATGGCGGCGGCCCCGGCACGCCGGGCGGCGTGCTGATCGACGGCGTGCTGGTGGACCCCAAGCGCCAGCACATCCTGCAACCCGGCAGCACGGTGGAGCTGCGCACCCCAGGCGGCGGCGGCTTCGGCGACCCGGCGCAACGGCCGGCACATCTCATCGAGCAGGACCGCCGTGACGGCCTGGTCCCGGAGGCTTCGGCATGATCGCGCAACGCCACGCGCTGGCCATCGATATCGGCGGCACCTTCACCGATGTGGTGCTGTATGACGCCACCACGGGACGCTTCGCCGCCCATAAGGAACTGACCACGCCGGACCATCCGGCGCAGGGCGTCGTGACCGGCATCCGGCATCTCTTCGCCGCGGAAGCGGTGGACCCGGCGACCGTGGGCCGCGTGGTGCATGCCACCACGCTGTTCACCAACGCGCTGATCGAGCGCCGGGGCGCCGTCACCGGCCTGATCGCCACCGCCGGCTTCCGCGACACGCTGGAAATCGGCCATGAGCGCAAATACGAGCTCTATGACCTGCACCTGCCGCTGCCCCGCCCCCTGGTCGGCCGCGCCCTGCGGCAGGAGGCGATGGAGCGGCTGGCGCCGGACGGCACAGTGGAAATCGCGCTCGACCCCGCCAGCGTTCTGGCGGCCGCCGATGCGCTGGTGGCGCAGGGCGTCGAATCCGTCGCGATCTGCTTCCTGCACGCCTATGCCAATCCGGCGCATGAGCGGGAGGCCGCGCGTCTGATCGCGGCGCGGCATCCCGGGTTGATCCTGTCGCTGTCCAGCGACGTCTCGCCGCAAATCCGCGAATTCGAACGCACCTCCACCACCGTCGCCAATGCCTATGTGAAGCCGCTGGCGGAACGCTATCTGAACCGGCTGTCCGACGATCTGGCCGCGCTCGGCATCACCGCGCCGCTGTTCATGATGCTGTCGAATGGCGGGTTGACGCATGTGGAGGAGGCCAAGCGCGTGCCGGTGCAGCTGCTGGAAAGCGGGCCGGCGGCGGGTGCGCTGTCCGCCGCCTTCTTCGGCCAGCGATCGGGGTGCGGCGACCTGCTGGCCTTCGACCTGGGCGGCACCACGGCGAAGCTGGCCCTGGTGACGGGCGGCCAGCCGCTGGTGGTGCATCGCTTCGAGGCGGGGCGGGAACGCCGCTTCACCTCCGGCAGCGGCCTGCCGCTGAACATCTCCACCATCGAGCTGATCGAGATCGGTGCCGGCGGCGGCTCCATCGCGGCGCATGATGCGCTCGGCCTGCTGAAGGTCGGGCCGCGCAGTGCCGGCTCCACCCCCGGCCCGGCCTGCTATGGCCGCGGCGGCGCCGAGCCGACCGTCACCGATGGCAACCTGCTGCTCGGCTACCTGGATGCCGAAACTTTTGCGGGTGGCACCATGCGGCTCGACACCGCGGCGGCCGAGGCGGCGGTGGACGGCCTGGCGGCGCAATCCGGCCTCGATCGGCTGCGCGCCGCGGCCGGCATCCATGCCGTGGTGAACGAGACCATGGCCGCCGCCGCGCGGGTGCATGTGGCGGAGCAGGGCCACGACCCGCGCGACTTCGCTTTGCTCGTCACCGGCGGCGGCGGGCCGCTGCATGGCGCGGAGCTGGCGCGCCGCCTGGGCATCGGCGAGGTGATCTGCCCGCCGGGCGCCGGCGTCGCCTCCGCGCTGGGCCTGCTGCTGGCGCCGGCCCGGGTCGACCGCGTCGCCACCATCTCCCGCCGCCTCGACGGCATGGACTGGGCGATGCTGGAGGAAGGTTTTGCCGCCATGGAGCGGGAGGCGCGGGCGGTCATCGCCGCGACCCTCGGCGCCGACGCCGTCCTCACCCTGCGCCGGAGTGCCGATCTGCGCTTCCTGGGCCAGGGCTATGAGGTGATCACCGACCTGCCGCCCGGCCCCTATGGCGCCGAGGCGGAGGGTGCCATCCGCGCCGCCTTCGAGGCGGGCTATCAGCGCGTCTTCGCCCGGCGCCCGGCCGTCGCGGCGATCGAGCTGATCAATATCCGCGTCTCGGTCACCGGCAGCACCGCCGGCGGCGTGCTGGACCCCAAGGTGCCCAGCACGGCCGAAGGTGATCCGAGCACCGGCACCCGCCAGGCGCATTTCGGCGACCGGCTGGTGGCCGCGCCAGTGCTCGACCGGCGGCGACTGGCCGCCGGGTCCGAGATCGCAGGGCCGGCGATCATCGAGGAAGCCATGTCCACCCTGCTGATTCCCCCGGGCGCCCGTGCCAGGGTGGAGGCCGGTGGCAACATCGTCATCCGCCTTGCGCAGGCCGCGCAGACCACCGCCCGCCAGACGGAGACCGTCGCGTGACCCTTCCGCTATCCCATATCCGCGTGCTCGACCTGACCCGGGTGCGTTCCGGCCCCACCTGCGTGCGCCAGCTCGCCGATTGGGGCGCCGACTGCATCAAGATCGAGGCGCCGGACGAGATCGACACGGGCAAGGGCATGGGCGGCGCGCGCAACGGGCCGGACTTCCAGCATGTCCATCGCAACAAGCGCGGCATCACGCTGAACCTGAAGCATCCCGAGGGTCTCGCCGCCTTCCGGCGCATGGTGGCGCAGGCCGATGTGGTGGTGGAGAATTATCGGCCCGATGTGAAGGACCGGCTCGGCATCGGCTATGACGCGCTGGCGGCGATCAATCCGCGCATCGTGCTCGGCTCCATCTCCGGCTTCGGCCAGGACGGCCCCTATGCCCGCCGCGCCGGCTTCGACCAGATCGCCCAGGGGATGGGCGGGCTGATGAGCGTCACCGGGCTGCCGGGCCAGGGGCCGGTGCGCGTCGGCATTCCCGTGGCCGACCTCACCAGCGGCCTGTTCTGCGCCATCGGCATCCTGACGGCGCTGGTGGAGCGCGAGCGCACCGGGCGCGGCCGCTGGGTGCATACCTCGCTGCTGGAAGCGATGGTCGCGATGATGGATTTCCAGGCGACGCGCTGGACCATGGCCGGCCAGGTGCCGGAGCAGACCGGCAACGACCACCCGACCACGGTGCCCACCGGCCTGTTCCACGCCGCCGACGGCGTCATCAACGTGGCCGCCGGCGGCGACGAGATGTGGCGCCGCATCGTCGAGACGCTGGACATCGCCGAGGAAGCCAAGGCGCCCGAGCTCGCCACCGAGAAGGCGCGCGGGGCGAACCGCGCCAAGGTGAATGCCGTGCTCCAGGCCAAGCTGCTGGGCGACACGGCGGCCAACTGGATCGAACGACTGAACAAGGCGGGCGTGCCGACCGGCCCGGTCTATTCCATGGACCAGGTCTTTGCCGACCCGCAGGTGCAGCATCTGGGCCTGGCCTTCCCGGTGCAGCATCCGCGGCTGGGCGAGATCAACCTGGTGCGGACGCCGATCCAGATGCCCGGCACGGCCAATCCTCGCAATCCGACGCCCGATCGCGGCGAGCACACCGATGCCGTCCTCGGCGAGTTCGGGTTCACGCCGGCCGAGATCGCGGCGCTGCGGGCGGAGAAGGCGCTGTGACCAGCCTGATCCGCTTCGAGGTCGATGGGGGCATCGCCCGCCTGACGCTGGACAATCCGCGCCGGCTGAATGCGGTGAATGCCGAGATGTGGCAGGCACTGCCGGCCTTGCTGGCGCGCGTCGCGGACGAGCCCGCCATCCGTGTGCTGGTCCTCGCCGGCGCCGGCGACCGCGCCTTCTGCACCGGGAACGACATCTCCGAATTCGACACGATCCGCGCCGATCCGACCGCCGCCGCGCGCTACAACGCCTGGCAGCGGGATGTCGCGACGGCCTTGCAGGGGCTGGAGAAGCCGGTCGTCGCCGCGATCCATGGCTATTGCCTGGGCGCCGGCTTCGAATTCGCGCTGATGTCGGATTTCCGGCTATGCCAGGCCGATACCCGCATCGGCATTCCGGCGGTACGCCTCGGCCTGCCGTACCGCCTTGAGGATATCACCAAGGTGGTCGATGTGGTCGGCCTGGCGCGGGCGCGGCAGATGGTGCTGCTGGGCCGCCAATATGCCGGAGAGGAGTTGCTCGCGCTTGGCATCGCGCAGCAGGTCCTTCCCGACGGACCGGCGCTGGAGGCTGCCGTGACCGGTCTGGCGCAGGAGCTGGCGGCGAATGCACCGCTGAGCCTGAAGGCCGCCAAGATCGCCTTTCAGGAGCTCACCCGGCGCGAAGGCGGCATCGACCAGGCCCGGGTCCAGACCGCCGAGGATGCCTGCTACGCCAGCGCGGACTACGCCGAAGGACGCAACGCGAAGCGGGAAAAGCGCAAGCCGGCCTTTGCGGGGCGGTGAGAGACAGGCTTCCGGCCTGGCTATTCCTTCTGGATCCCCGCCATCTGGACCACGCGGCCCCAGCGTTCGCGATCCTCGGTCAGCATCCGGTCCATGTCCTCCGGCGTGCCGCCGAGCGGCTCCGAGCCCCAGGAGGCCAGGCGCTCCTTCGTGGCAGGCAGGCGGATGATGCGGTCGATCTCCGTCGCCAGGCGGCGGCGAATCTCCATGGGTGTCCCGACGGGCGCGCCAAAGCCCATCCAGGCATTGGCCTCGTAGCCCGGCAGTCCGGCCTCCGCCATCGTCGGCACATCGGGAAGCAGCGAGAAGCGGCGCGTGGTGCCGACGGCGAGGGGACGCAGACGCCCGGTGCGAAAATCCTCCAGGAAGGACGGCACCTGCTCGATGACGAGCTGAATACGCCCAGCCAGGAGATCGGTCCTCGCCGGCGCACCGCCACGGTACTGCACCATCTCGAGTTCCAGCCCGCCCGCCATGGCGCGGAACAGTTCCACCGTCAGGCGGGACGCCATGCCGGAGGTGGCGAAGTTGATGGTGCCGGGGCGCGCACGGGCCAGCGCGATGAACTCCTGCACCGTATTCACCGGCAGCGACGCCGGCACCGCCATGACATAGGGGATGTTGGCGACCATGCAGACGCCACAGAAGTCGCGCGCCGGGTCATAGGGAAGCGCGCGGTAGACATGCCCGTTGACCGCCATGGGCCCGGGGCTGCCGGCAAGCAGCGTGTAGCCATCGGGCGGCGCCTTGGCGACGGCATCGGCGCCAATCACGCCGAAGGCCCCGGCGCGGTTCTCCACCACCACCTGCTGCCCGAGCGGCGCGCCCAGATTGTCGGCAATCAGCCGGGTCATCAGGTCAGTCCCGCCGCCCGGCGCAAAGGGCACGACCACCCGGATCGGGCGGGTTGGCCATGCGGCCTGGGCGTCGGCGTTGCGTCCAAGGCTCGCGGCGCCGAGTGCGGCGGCGGCGAGGCCAAGTGCATGGCGGCGTGTGGCGAAGGTCATGGGGCAAAGGCTCCGGCATGGGGCGGGGGGCCGGTCATTGCCGGCGACTTGGGTTGTGGCTGGCGCCCTCCGGGGGAATACCACAGGATTTGAATTCAGTTTGCAATGCCCAACTCCCGTGACCCGGGAAGCCGACACCGGCGCCGGATGCAGCCGATATTTGCGGAAGCGACGCGCCGGTGTTCTCGAAGGGTCTCTCAGCGCCCGCGCAGAGATCGAAGCAGCCGCGCTCCGGCATCGTGGACGTGCAGGCGCAGCAGAAGGCCCAGCCGGTCGCCATCCCCCTCCCGCAACGCGGCCAGGATGGCGCGGTGCTCGCTGTTCACCTGGTCGCGGCTGTTGGCGATCTGCCCACCGAGACGGATATAGCGTTCCACCCGGTTCCCGAGCGTGCCCAGCAATTCCCCCATCACGCGGCGTCCGCTGGCGGCGTGGATGCGGTCATGAAAATGCCGGTTGTGCTCGGCAAAGGCGTGCCCGCCCTCAAGGGTGCCGGCCGGCAGCGCCTCGATCGCCGCGAGGTGCATCTCCAAGGCAGCCAGATCCTCCGCGCTGCGGCGCTGCGCCGCCGCCTGGCCGATGCGTTCCTCGAACAGCGCGCGGATCTCGAAGATTTCCGCGATGTCCCGCGGGTCCAGCGCGGCCACGACATAGCCGCGCCGTGGACGCGATTGTGCCAGCCCCTCGGTTTCGAGCTGCTTCAGGGCCTCGCGCACCGGCGGGCGGCTGACGCCGAGGCGCATCGCCACATCCTCCTGCCGCAGCAGCGCATCCGGCTGGATCGCGCCGGACAGGATGGCCTCGCGCAGTTGCGCGGCCACGAAGGCCGGGAGGCTCGCATAGGCCTCATGCGCGCCCGGGGCGGGTTCCGGCAGGTTGAGGTAGGGGGAGCGGGTCATCGAATTATTGAATTCAAAAATACTGGACACCAGGCCACGATGCAAGCAGCCTTGTGCCAATGCCGTCGACCGGAGCCGCCCATGCCGATGATCCTCGCCGCCAATGCCAATGCCCAAGGCAGCCATGTTGGCGAATGGCGCCATCCTGACGCCTGGGACCGGCCGGCCGCCAATATCGCCAATGCCGTCCGCCTCGCCCAGATCGCCGAGGCTGGCAAGCTCGACCTCCTTTTCCTTGCGGACGGCAATGGCGTCCGGCAGATGGACAAGCCGGACCTGTTCGCCGCCACCTCGCCCTCCGACCGCCCGGGCGTGCTGGAGCCTGTGACCCTGCTCTCCGCGCTCGCCATGGTCACGCAACATGTCGGCCTCGTCGCCACCACGACCACGACCTACGATGAGCCCTACCATGTCGCGCGGCGATTCGCCTCGCTCGACCATATCAGCAGCGGCCGCGCCGGCTGGAATCTCGTCACGACCTCCAATCCGGGCGATGCGCTGAATTTCAGCCATGCGGAGCATGTGGCCCGCGAGCGGCGCTACGAGCGCGCCAACGAGTTCGCCGATGTGGTCAAGGGGCTTTGGGATTCCTGGGGCGACGATGCCTTTCCGCAGGACAAGGCGAGCGGCCGATTCCTCGACCCGACACGGGTCGATGCGCTCGGCCACAAGGGAAAGCATTTCAAGGTGGACGGCCCGTTGAACGCGCCGCGGCCGCCGCAGGGCCACCCGGTCGTCTTCTCCGCCGGGCAGTCGGAGGCGGGCAAGGATCTCGCGGCGCGTCATGCCGACTGCGTCTTCGCGATCGAGGCGACGCTGCCCGCCGCGCAGGCGCTTTATGCGGATGTGAAGGGACGCCTTGCGGCCTACGGCCGGCAGCCGGACGACCTCAAGATCCTGAGCGGCGTGACCATTTTCGTGGGCGAGACGGCGCAGGAAGCCGATGATCTGGCAGGGCAGCTCGACGACCTCGTGCCGCCGGCGGTCGGTGTCGACTACCTGTCGAAAATGCTCGGCCGCAGCATGAAGGACTATCCGCTTGACGGCCCGATGCCGGCCTTCGAGGAGGAGCATGTCGGCCATACCGGCATCGGGCGGGCCATCGTCGCCGTCGCCAGGGAACAGTCCCTCACGGTGCGCCAGACCTACAAGCGCATCCTGCCGCAAATGGCGGGCAACATGTTCAAGGGCAATGCGGTTCAGGTCGCGGACGTGATGGAGGAATGGTTTCGTGGAAAGGGCTGCGACGGTTTCATGATCGCGGCGCCCGTCGTGCCCACCGGGCTCGAGCGCTTCATCCGCCTGGTGGTGCCGGAACTGCAGCGCCGCGGGCTGTTCCGCCGCGACTATGAGGGCCGCACGCTGCGGGAGAATCTTGGCCTGAAGCGCCCCAAGGACCGCTTTGCCCGCTGAGCGGCCCTCCGCGGATGACAGGCGTCCAGGCTGACCGCCGGCAAGCGCGCTTGTGATCCGCCTGCTTCCTGCGCGGCGCCACGACCTTAGCCACGCTCGACCACGGCGCCCCAGAGGATCAGCACGTTGATTCCGGAGTGGCGCCGGCTGGTCGCGGAGTTCTTCGGCGGGGCGAGGGGTGCCGGCCACACCAGAGGTTCCCAGTGCAGGCGCCCGGCCTCGAATTCAGCGACGAGCCTGTCGGTGATCTCGTCGTAGAGGTTCGCGCGGTCGATCGAGTCTCGGCCACTCGGGGGGGGGCCTGCCACGTCGTGGAGCGGGACAGGCGCTCTACACGCTGCCTGCACCAAGCCCCAATTCGGTGCGCAGCCGTGAGCTGCTAGCTATTTGCTACCTGGCGCTTTGCCAATCACTGCGTCGAGCGGGCTAACTCGCTGATAAAATTGGCGGACCCGAAAGGATTCGAACCTTCGACCTCTGCCTTCGGAGGGCAGCGCTCTATCCAGCTGAGCTACGGGTCCTTGCCTCTGTCTCCATAGCCCGGCCGATTGGCTTGGGGAAGTGCCGATCAGCCGTGTTCGAGCCGCCGATGCACATAGCGCCCGGTGCCCACCGCCGAAGCCACCAGCGCCCCATCGCGCAGTACCGGCCGGCCGCGCGCCAGGGTATGGATCACCCGGCCGGTCATCTCCCAGCTTTCATACAGCGAATAGCCGGCGGCCGAGAGCACGCCCCCCCGCGTCACCGTCCAGCGCGCCTTCAGGTCCACCAGGGCCAGGTCGGCATCCAGCCCCGGCGCGATCCGCCCCTTCCGCGTCAGGCCCATGGCCCGCGCCGGCCCCTCCGCCACCAGTTCGGCGATCCGCGCCAAAGGCAGGCCGCGCCGGGCATGGCCCTCGGAGAGCAGCACGGGCAGCATGGTCTCCATCCCCGGGCAGCCGGGGGAGGCCTTCCAGATGCCGCCCTCCTTGCCGGTCAGGTCGCGATGCACATGGTCGGTCGCCACCGTGTCGACGCTGCCATCGGCCAGCGCCGCCCATAGCGCCTCCCGGTCCGTGGCCTCCCGCAAGGGCGGGTTGATCTTGCCGGTCACGCCGCCTTCCCAGCCGATGTCATGGGTCAGGTAATGCGGGCAGGTCTCGATGAAGATGCGGCCGCCGGCGGCGCGCTGGCGCAGCGCCGCCTCCAGCGCGGCGGCGGAGGAGGTGTGGACGATATAGACAGGCGCCCCCGCCTCCCGCCCCACCAGCCCGGCGCGCTGCACCGCATCCGCCTCGACGAAGGGGGGGCGGGAGGCGTTCCAGCTGGCCAGCCCGCCCTGGCCCTCCGGGTCCTCTGCCATGATCCGGGCGCGCCGCACCCAGGCGAGTTCGATATTCTCGGGATGCGGGCAGACCATGCCGCCATGCGCGGCGGCGGCGTCCGCCAGGCGCAGCAGGAAGCCGTCATCGATGTCCGGCAGGCCGAGGCGCTTTCCCTCGCCGCCGCGGTTGTTCATGAAGATCTTGAAGCTCGGCGCGCCGAAGTCGCGGGCATAGAGCGGCACCTCGGCCAGCTGCGCCTCGGTCGAGATGATCGGGTGGAAGCCGAAGTCGATGCGCGACCCCGCCTCCGTCACGGCCACCACCTCGTCCCAGAACTGCGAGAAGGGGTCGGTCGCCATCAGATAGGGCAGGAAGCAGGTGATCCCGCCCGCCGCCGCCGCGCCACTCTCACGCGCCGCATCCTCTGGCACCCGGGGGCGGGAGATGTCGGCGCCGTGGCCGAGATGCAGATGCGCGTCGATGGCGCCCGGCAGCGCCACCAGCCCGGTGATGTCCCAGACCTCCGCCGCCTCCGCCGCCGCGCCCGGGGCGAGCAGCGCGGCGATGCGGCCGTCCTGCACCGCGATATCACATTCGGTCGGGCCGAGCCCCGGCAGCACCGCGATGCCGCCGCGCAGCAGCAGGTCGTGGCGCGTCACGGCAGGGCGCCCAGCGCCGCCAGGGCCTCATCCGTCGGCATCACATCGGCGTATTTCGCCGCCATGTCGAACAGGTTCACGGCGTGGGAGGTGGCGGAGCGGTCATAGACCGCGTCCTGCGGCACCAGCACCCGCCAGTTATAGGCGAAGGCATCCACGACGGAGCCGCGCACGCAGCCGCTGGTGGTGCAGCCGGTGACCACCAGCGTGTCGACGCCGAGATCCACCAGGTAGCTGGCCAGCGGCGTGCCGAAGAAGGCGCTGGGGTGCTTCTTCGGCAGCAGGATGTCGCCGGGCTGTGGCGCGACCTCCGCGACGAAGGCGTAGCTTTCCTGTGGCACCGTCATCAGCGCCGGCACCTTGGCGGCCAGGCGGCCGGTGTCGAAGCTCTCCTTTGGCGAGACATGCGGATACAGCACCGGCCAGCCCCGGCTGCGGAACAGGGCCATGATCTTCTGGATCTGCGCCACCGCGTCCCAGCCCACCTGGCCGCAACTGGTGGGGTATTCCTTCACCGCCTCCCAGAAGGGCATCGGGCGGGTGCCGATGGTGCGGTACTGCACGTCGATCACCAGCAGCGCCGGCTTGCGGCCCAGACCTGCCCGGCGGCCGAAGCCGGCGGCGTTATAGGCCCGCTGCTCCTCTTCCGAGATGATTCCATCCCACGGCTTCATGCGTCGCTCCCACGGCACTTGCGGATGGCGAGGATGGCCGACCGCACACAAGATGTATCCTAGAAATGGCGATTTCCGCAAATGGTCTGGCCCGCCACCGACGGGTCGTGGCACATGCCGCCCATGCAGGATGAACCCTTCGACCTGATCCTCACCGATCTTCTGATCGCGGGCAGTGCCCATGATCTTGGCCTGCGCGCCGGCCGCATCGCCCGTATCGCGCCGGCCAACAGCCTGCGCGGCGAGAGGCTGGAAGCCTGCGGCGGGCTGCTGGCGCTGCCCGGGCTGGTGGATGGGCATATCCACCTGGACAAGACCTTCCTCGGCCTGCCCTGGATGCCGCACCGCCCGGATGGCAGCGTCGCCGGGCGCATCGCGGCCGAGAAGGCGCAGCTCCGCGCCATCGCCGAGCCCATGGCGGTCCGCGCCCGCCGTCTGGTGGACCGCATCGCGGCGCAGGGCACCACCGCCATCCGCACCCATGTCGATGTCGATTCCGACACGGGCCTGAAGGGGCTGGAGGCGCTGCTGGAACTGCGCGCGCAGGTGGCGCATCTGCTGTCGATGCAGATCGTGGCCTTCCCGCAATCCGGCGTGCTGCGCCATGCACAGGTGCTGGAGGCGGCGGTGGCCGCCGGCGCCGATCTGGTGGGCGGCCTCGATCCCGCCGGCATCGACGAGGATATCGAGGCGCAGCTCGCCATCGTCTTCGGCATCGCGGAGCGCCATGGCGCGCCGATCGATATCCATCTGCACGACCCCGGCGAGCTGGGCGCCTTCGAGCTGCGCCGCATCGCCGCGCGGACCAGGGCCGCCGGTCTGCAGGGCCGCGTCGCCGTCAGCCACGCCTATGCGCTGGGCGAGGTGGCGGAGGGCACCCTGGCCCGAACCGCCGCCGCCCTGGCGGAAGCCGGCGTCGCCATCATGACCAATGGCCCCGGGCCGGATGCGATTCCGCCGGTGAAGCGGCTGGTGGCGGAAGGCGTCGTGGTCTTCGTCGGTTCCGACAATATCCGCGATGCCTGGTCGCCCTATGGCCATGGCGACATGCTCGAACGCGCCCGGCTGGTCGGCTATCGCGCCGCGCTGCTGACCGATGCCGAGCTGCGCCTGGCGCTGGATCTCGTCACCACCGCCCCGGCGCGGGTGATGGGCCTGCCGCCGCCGATCCTGGCGGAGGGCGCGCCCGCCGACCTGGTCCTGGTCGCCGCCGGGGATGTGCCCGAGGCCGTGACCACCGCCGCCCCCCGCGCCCTGGTGGTGAAGGCGGGCCAGATCATCGCCCGGAACGGCGCCCTTACCAGTTGAGGCGCGGATAGAGCGGCTTCAGCGACAGATACAGATCCTTCCAGGCGGCGAAGGCAGCGTCATAGGTGGCGGCCGCCGCCAGGTTCGGCACCACCACCCGCCCGGGCCGGACGAAGCGCGGCATCTGCCGCCAGTCGGGCAGGGCACCGATGCCCATGGCGGCGACATAGGCGGCGCCGAGGCAGGAGCCCGGATGGCCCTCCAGAAGCTGCAACTCCATCCCCAGCACATCCGCCGCCACCTGCATCCAGACCGCGCTGCGCGTGCCGCCGTCGGAGGCGATCAGGCGGGTCACCGGATAGCCGATCTGCCGCGCCACCTCGACATGGTGGCGGAAGCCGAAGGCCACCGCTTCCAGCGCCGCGCGCCAGATATGCCCCGGCCCGTGATGCAGACCGAGGCCGACCAGCGTGCCGCGCGCGGCGGGGTCGTGGATCGGCGTCTTCTCGCCGAGGAAATAGGGCAGCAGCAGCAGCCCGGCGGCGCCGGGCGGCGTTTCGGCCGCCAGCGCGTCCAGCGCCGCATGGTCGCGGCCGAGCAGCGCGGCGAGCCAGTTCAGCACCGCGCCGCTGCTGGCCATGCAGCCATTCGGCATGAAAAGGCCGGGTGCCAGGTGGTAGTCCAGGAACAGCCGCGCATCGGGAATCGGCCGGTCGGTCGCCAGCAGGATGTCGCCGGCCCCGCCGAACTTGATCAGCGCATCGCCCGGCTGCGCGATGCCGGCGGCGAAGGCGGAGGCGACATGATCCGCCGCGCCCGCCACCACCGGCGTGCCCGCCGCCAGGCCGGTGAAGGCGGCGGCCTCCGCCGTGACATGGCCCGCCACCTCATGCCCCGCGCGCAAGGGCGGCAATTGGGCGCGGGTGATGCCGGCGAGGGCGATCAGGTCATCGGCCAGCGCATCCGTGGCGAGATCGACGAAGCCCGATTCCAGGGCGCAATTGCGCTCGATCGAGGCCACGCCGGTCAGGCGGCGCACGATCTCGTCATAGCTGCCGAGCACGGTGTGGATGCGGGCGAAGACCTCTGGCTCGTGCCGCGCCAGCCAGCGCAGGCGCGGCGCCAGAAGCTGCTGGTTGATGCCATTGCCCGTGCGCGCCAGAAATTTTTCCGAGTCCACCTGCGTAGCAATTTCCAGAACCTCGGCGCCGCAGCGGCCGTCGGATTGCTGGATGGCGAGGCGCAGTGGCCTGCCCCCGGCGTCCAGCAGCACCATCGCCGGCACCATGCCGCTGACGCCGATGGCCCGCACATCGCTTGGCGCCACGCCGGATTGGGCCAGCAGCGCGCGGCAGACCGTCGCGGTGTTGCGCCACCATTCCTCCGGGTCTTCCTCCGCCCAGCCGGGATGCGGCGCGTGCAACGTGGTCGGCGCGTCGGCCAGCGCCAGCACGCGCCCGCCCGCTTCCACCAATATGCCGATGGTGGAGGTGGTGCCGATATCCAGGCCGAGGACGATGGTCATCGAAAGCCGCGGACATGGTCCATGAAGCGCTTCACGCGCGCGCCATCCACCGGCGCCCAGGTGTCGCCGCCCTGCTTGAAATGCGTGCCGACGACGCAGCCATCGGCGGTGGCCAGGATGTCCTGCACCGTATCAAGCCGCACGCCGGTATTGGCGAAGACCGGCTTCGCGCCGACCGCCTGCTTGGCGCGCTGCAATTCCGAAAGCTGCACACCTTCCCCGGTCATGCCGCCGGAGACGCAGATGACATCGGCGAGCGAGGAGAACACCGCCGATTTCGCCCGGGTCTCGATCGGCCGCGTGTCCATCGGCGCGGCGAATTCCGCATTGATGTTGAACAGCAGCGTCAGGTCCTGGCGCCCGAGCCGTGCCCTTTCCTCCAGCGCCGCTGCCGCATCCGGTGCCCAGAGCCCCATGTCGGAGGCATAGACGCCGGTGAAGATTTCGCGGGCGAAGCTGGCGCCGGTGGCGGCGGCGAGCTGCACGGTGGCGACCGGGTCCCAGAGGTAGTTCACGCCGAAGGGAACCGAGAGCTCCGCCTTCAGCTCCCCCACCAGCGCCGCCATGGCGGCGAGGCCCGCGGGCGCGGCCTTGGTGCGGTAGGGGCGGTCACCCTCATTGCCGAACATCACGGCGTCCACACCGCCCGCCTGCAGGGCCGCGATGTCGCGCTTCGCCGCATCGCGGATCCTGGCCATGCCGCCCGCGGTGTCATAGGCGGAGGCGCCGGGCAGGGGCAGGAAATGCACCATCGCCACGATGGGTTTGTTCAGGCTGAGCAGCACGGTGGGACCTTTCAAGTCGTGTAGACGCCGCCGGTGACGTTCACCGCCTGGCCGGTCATGAAGCGCGCCAGGTCGCTGTGCAGGAAGATGACAACGCGTGAAACGTCCTCCGGCACTTCCAGCCGGCCGAGCGGTGTCAGCGCGATGTATTCGGCGATCACCGCCTCCGGCGTCATGCCACGCAGCGCCGCCTCCCATTCCACTTCGCGGTCCTGCATGCCGGTCTTCACGAAGCCGGGGCAGACGCAATTGGCGCGGATGCCGCTGGCCGCGACTTCCCGCGCCAGGCCCTGGGTGAAGCCGACCACGGCGAATTTGCTGGCCGAGTAATGCGCCAGCAGCGGCGCGCCGATCTTGGCGGCGAGAGAAGCCGTGTTGACGATGGTCCCCTGCGTGCCGCGCGGCAGCCAGCGCCGCAGCGCGGCGCGGTTGGTCAGGAACACGCCCTTGGCGTTCACATCCATGTTGAAATCCCAGTCCTGCTCGGTCAGGTCCGGGATGCGCCGCATGGTGGAGACGCCGGCATTGGCGCAGAGGCAGTCGATCGGCCCGATCGCCGCCTCCGCCGCCTCGAAGGCCGCTTCCGTCGCGGCGGCATCGGTGACGTCCAGCGGCAAGGCGATGGCGGCCGGGCCGATGGCCTGCGCGACGCGCGCGGCGGCCGCGCCATCCAGGTCCGTCACCGCCACAAGCGCGCCGGCTTCCACCAGTGCCGTGGCGGTGGCCGCGCCGATACCGGTGCCGGCGCCGGTCACCAGCGCGCGCCGTCCCTGCAACAAGCCTGACTGCATGCTGGACCTCCGTGACCGATGGCGGGAGGATGCACGAAGCGGGCCCGCTCGGGCACCCCACGGAGACCGCGGCATGACCGATGCGAAGCTGCTGGAGCATCCCGACGCCCTCACCGAGGCACGGGGCCTCAGCGCCGAATATGGCGGGGCCTTCGCCAACCACACGCCCATGGTGCTCTGGGCGCAGCGGCAGCTGGGGGGTGGGGAAGACGCGGCGCGTCGCTTCCTGGCCACCTACCTCCAGGAACTGAAACCAGGCCCCATGGCGCCGGCGGATGGCGAAATCCGCCGCGCGGACTGGACCGCGCGGCTGGGCGACCGGCGGGCGGAGGCCGCCTATCGCGCCTTCTTCCTGGCGGAGCTGGAGCGGCTGGGCGATACGCGGGCGCTGCAGCGCCTGTACCTGCCGCGGTTGCTGCCTGGCATCGCCGCCTCCGCACTGCATGCCTTGATGCGACTGGCCTATGCCGTGGCGTCCGACACCCAGGCGGAGGTGGCGGCGGCGCTGGGCTACTGGGCCGCCACCTATCTGGCGCTGGGCGAGGGCATCGATGCGGCGCCGCGCACCGACCAGCCGGCCGGGGTGCTGCTGCTGGTGGGCGCGCAGCCGGCACTGAAGGCGATGGAATTCGATGACGGGCTGCTGTGGCACGCCATGCGCCGCACCGCCGCCATGCCGGATTTCGCCGCGGTGCATGACTGGCTGGCGGTGGGGCCGGACACCATCCCGAAGATGGCGCGGGATTCCCTGCTGCTCTTCGGCGCCACGATGGATTTCTGCGCCCTGCACGCGCTGACCGGCACGCATTGGCTGCGGCTGATCCTGCCGGTGCTGGACATGTCCGACCAGCACCGCGCCATCCGCTTCTTCTGGCAGGCCGTCGCCTCCGTCTATCCGAAGATGGGCTGCCCGCTGCCGCTGGACGCGGCGGCCGCCGATGAACTGCGTGGCCTGGCCGTGCCGGAATGGCCGGAGATCGCCGCAGCCGCCTGCGCCTCCGACGACGAGCATGACATCTCCCTCGCCTATTCGGCGCGGTGCGAGGAGGCGCATTGGGGCGACCGGCTGTACCGCGTGCTGGCGGCGCGGCGGCTGGGGCTCGCCTGATTGATGCAGATTAGGAAACGCTCGGCTCATTCTTTCCATTTGTCGCATGAGACGGCCCGGCGCATCCTATCCGGCTGAAGCGGGCGGCGGCATGATCGCCCGACGGGAGAACGTGACCATGACCATCTCGCGCCGCACGGCCCTGGCCCTGCCCTTGCTGACCCTCGCCACGCCCGGTGCCCGCGCGCAGGAAGCCTTCCCGAACCGCCCGGTGCGCTTCGTCGTCTCCTTCACCCCCGGCGGCACCACCGACATCATCGCCCGCCTGCTCGGTGCCTCCCTCACCGAGATGTGGGGCCAGTCCGTGGTCATCGAGAACCGGCCCGGCGCCGGCGGCAATATCGGCAGCGAGCATGTCGCGCGTTCCGCCCCCGATGGCTACACGCTGCTGGTGGGCTCGGTCGGGCCGCTGGCGGTGAACCAGTCGCTGGTCAAGAACATGCCCTATGACACGCTGCGCGACTTCGCGCCGGTGACGCTGCTGGCCGGTGTGCCGAACATCCTGGTGGTGCCGGCGGCCTCGCCCATCCGCGATGTGGCGGGGCTGGTGGCGGAGGCGAAGCGCCGGCCCGGCGCGCTCAGCTATGGCTCCACCGGCGTCGGAACCTCCGCACATCTGTCCGGCGTGATGCTGGACCAGATGGCGGGGACGCAGACGCTGCATGTGCCCTATCGGGGTGCGGTCGCGCTGAACGACCTGCTGGCCGGGCGCGTCGACTTCATGTTCGCCACCATCCCCTCCGTCATGGGGCATATCCGCGGCGGCCAGTTGCGGCCGCTGGCGGTGTCCTCCGTCGAGCGTTCGCGCTCCAATCCGGATGTGCCGAGCATGGTGGAACTGGGCTATCGCGACTTCGACGCCTCCTCCTGGTTCGGGATGGTGGCGCCGGCGGGCACGCCGCAGCCCGTCATCAACAAGATCGTCACCGATGTGCACGCCGTGCTGGCCCAGCCGCGCATCGCCCAGACCATGATCGAGCAGGGCGCCGACCCCGTCGGCAACGGCCCTGATGCCTTCCGCACCTTCCTGGCGCATGAGATCACCCGCTGGCGCGAAATCGTGCGCATCGCCGGTGCCCTGCCTGAGTGATGTGACAACAGACCCTGAGAGCTTGTGAATCAATGCCCGAAAGCGCCCAGATCGCAGGACAAAGACAAATCCTCGCAACGGGCATTCATGCTCAAGCTCGATCCATTTTCACGCTCTGACCGGAGGCCAAGCCCATGCCCGACAGTCCCGACCGCTTCACCATCCCCTCGCTCCGCGATCGCGTATCGCCGGAGGAATGGCAGGCCCGCATCGACCTCGCCGCCTGCTATCGCCTCGTCGACCTCTACGGCATGTCCGACATGGCGGCGAACCACATTTCCGTTCGTGTGCCGGGCGAGGACAATGCGTTTCTCATCAACGCCTACGGGATGCTCTATGAGGAGATCACCGCCTCGTCGCTCGTGAAGATCGACGTGAAGGGCAATGTGCTCATGCGCCCGGAATTCCCGAGCCAGCTCGGCTATGGCGTGAACCGCGCCGGCTTCGTCATCCATGGCGCGATCCATGAGGCGAGCCACGAGATCGCCTGCGTCATCCACACCCATACCTGGCCGGGCATGGCGGTGTCCTCGCTGGAATGCGGGCTGCTGCCGATGAACCAGACCTCCATGCGCTTCGCCAGGATCGGCTACCACGACTATGAAGGCGTGGTGCTGGACATGGAGATGCAGGAGCGCCTGGTGCGCGACCTGGGCGACAACAACGCCCTGATCCTGCGCAACCATGGGCTGCTGACCGTGGGCAAGACGGTGGGCGAGGCCTTCAACGCCATGCACCGCCTGGAACTGTCCTGCCGCGCCCAGCTCGCCGCGCAGGCCACCGGCCAGAAGCTGGTGGAGGTGCCGCAGGCGGTGGTGGACGCCACCTGGAACAACTACCAGCCCGGCACGCGCCGCCCCTATGGCGTGATGGAATGGCCGGGCCTGCTGCGCAAGCTGGACCGGTTGGACCCCAGCTATCGTGACTGATTTGCGGATTTTGAAGACGGCGCTTGGCAGCTACGCGGGCACCAAGGCTTTGCTGGACGGGGAAATCCCCTCCAGCAAGCTGCGGCTGGACCTTGAAAAGGTCGCGCCAATCTCGAAGGCCTTCGCGCCCATGGTGCGCGAGCAAAAGTTCGAGGTCAGCGAGATGGCGATCGCCACCTTCCTGATGGCCCGCGCCTATGACAAGCCGCTGGTGCTGCTGCCGGTGGTGCTGGTGGAACGCGCGCAGGAAGCCGCGATGCTCTGCCGCAAGGACGGGCCGATCCAGGGTCCGGCCGATCTCGCCGGCGCGCATATCGCCGTGCGGGCCTATAGCCAGACCACCGGCATGTGGCTGCGCGGCAGCCTGGCCGAGTCCTTCGGGGTGAAGGCGGACCAGCAGCGCTGGACCACCTTCGAGGGCGCGCATGTCGCCGAATTCAGCGATCCGCCCTGGGTGACGCGCGCGGCACCCGACGGGCCGGACCTGCTGGCCATGCTGCGCTCCGGCGCGGCGGATGCGGCGATCTTCGGCAATGACATGCCGGATGCGCCGGAGCTTCGCCCGGTCTTCGCCGATGCGCAGGCGGCCGGCGCGGCCTTCAAGGCGAAGCACGGCTTCCTGCCGCTGAACCATCTGGTGGTGATGCGCCGCGACGTGGTGGACAGCGATCCCGCACTGGTGACCGAATTGCTGCGGATGCTGCGGGAATCGGGCGCCGCGGTGCGCAGCCGGGCGGAGCTGCGCCCGGCCCTGGCGCTGGCCATCGACTACTGCTTCGAACAGGGCCTTCTGCCGCACCGCTTCACGCCGGAGGAAGCCTGGGCGGGCCTGCCGGCCGAGGTGGAATAGGCACGCCCCGGTCGGCTGCTCCCCAGCAGCCGACCGGGAAACGCCCGTCTCAAGGATTGGTCTTGAGATAGGCGATCAGGTCGTTGAGCTGGGTCGGGTTGCGCAGGCCTGCGAAGGACATGCTTCCGCGGGGTAGAAGCTCCTTCGGGTTGGCGATGTAGCTCCGGAGATTCGCCTCGGTCCAGGTCTGGCCGGTGCGCCATTCCTGCATGTTCGCCGAGTAGCGGAAGCCCTCGATCGCGCCGGCGGCGCGCCCGACGATGCCGTGCAGGTTCGGGCCGACTCCGTTGCGGCCGCCCTCATTGATCGTGTGGCAGGCGCGGCACTGGTTGAACACCCGCTGGCCGGCGGCGGCGTCGCCATCCTGCGCCTTGGCCGCGAGGGGTGCGAGAGCCAGGGCCGTGGTGAGGGTCAAAGTCAGAAATCGCATTCGAAGCATCCTCCTTGGAAGTCCGCCCGAGCCAGTCGCATAAGAACGAGACCGGCCTTTGGTTCCTGGACATGTGCCGACTAGCGGCTTGTTGTGGCCCGCCCCACACCGCCAAAGTGGCAGGCGGGTGTGGTAGCGCAAGGTGGCGGTTGATGAAACCTCGGTCAGTTTCAGTTGTGTGCGGGATGGCATGATGGCGGATTTCTTTGCCTCCGGCCGCGTCGCCGACCTCATCCTGCTGGTGCTGGCGGCGGAGGCGCTGCTGCTGCTGGCCTGGCGCCGCCGGACGGGGCGCGGCCTGCCCCCGCTGGCGCTGGCCGGGCTGGTTCTGCCGGGCGTGGCCCTGGTTCTGGCGCTTCGCGCGGCGCTGACAGGCGCCGGTTGGCCCTTCGTCGCCATGGCCCTGGTCGCGGCTTTCGCCGCGCATCTGTTCGATCTGGTGCAGCGCCTGCGGCGCTGATTCACCGCAGCGGGCGGGGCACGCGGAAGGGCAGCATGGCGTACATGGCCGGGGAGGCGAAGCGGTCCAGCGACAGGCTTTCATGGATCGCCGTCGCCTCCTGCCCCAGCAGCCGGGTGCGGATTTCGGATCGGGAATAGAAGGGCGCATCCACCAGCGTCCGCACCAGACGCGCCTGCCCCGCCTCCGCCCGGGTCGGCCGGGCGATGCGCCACAGGGTTTTTGGCAGATCCACGGGTGGCGGCGGCTCGAAATCCGTCACGGCGCCGTCCCGTCCCACCCGCAGGGCCAGGCATTGTTCCGTGCCGTCGCGCCGCTGGGCGTTGTAGAGGATGGCGGTGGCCTCGGGCATCGGTGCCCGGCACCAGTCCCAACCAACAAAATCCTGTTCCAGCGGGGCGCTGCCCCAGTTCGTGTCGAAATAGGCGGCGCCGGACCAGCGCAGCGCCGGGCTTTCCAGCGCCACCTCCACCGAGGCCCGCGCCGCGATCGGGTGCCAATGATGCCGCCCATCGGAATCGAGCTGGAAGGCGCGGCTGGACAGTGCCTCCGGCCGCAGCACCACGCTGCCGCGCAGGCGGCGGGGCAGGGGGGCGGTGACTTCTTCGAATTGCACGGTCAGGGCTGTCCCGTCCCAATGCAGCGAACTCGGCCCGATCTGAAGGCGGTCCGGGCTTTGGCGCAGCGCGCCGCGCCGGCGGTCGGTCATCGCCCAGCCGCCGGGCGCACCGTACAGCGCGACATGCAGGCAGCAATGGTCCTCCGGGTCCGCCGCCGCGCCACCGCGCTTCGCCAGGCTGTACCAGGGGGAGAAGACGGTGCCGATGAAGGCGATGATGGTCAGCCCATGCCGGCCATCGGCGCTCAGCGCGTCCAGATACCACCAGCCATAGCCGCGTGGCCCCGCCTTGCGGTCGAAGGCCCAGCCCGCTGCCGTCATCCGCGATCCCCCATCACCGCCGCCGCGGCGAGCCGCCCGGACAGCGCCGCCATGGCCAGCCCCGCCCCCGGATGGGTGGTGCCGCCGGCCAGATACAGGCCGGGCAAAGCGGTGCGTGCCGCCGGCCGGCTGAAGATCGATTGCCATCCATGCACCGCCTGGCCGTAGAGCGCGCCGCCGCTGCCCGGCGCCTCCGCCTCATAATCTCGCGGCGTCACCGCCAGCACGGCCTCGCGTCGCAGCACCACCCCGGCGCGCGCCATGGCGGCCAGGGTCGCGGACTCCACCGGGGCCGGGTCGGCCGGTCGCGCATCGGCGCGGGCCGGGGCGGCGACCAAAGTCATCAGCGGTTCCACCTCATCGGGGGCAGGGCCGGGGTCGTGCCGGGCCTGGGCCCAGAGGGTCACGGTCGGCGCCTCCGGCATCTGGCCGCGGGCCAGGGCGGCGTATTCGGCCAGCGGGTCCTCCGGATGGAACACCGTCTGGCGCGGCAGGTCGCGGCCCTCCGCCCGCCCGGCCATGGCCCAGCCGAAGGCGGAGAAGGATCGGCGGGCGGCCGGCAAGCGCGGCACGGCCTTGGCCGCCGCTGCGCCGAAATGCCCGGCGGCGAGGCTCGCGGCGTCGGTGGCCAGCACCACCCGCCGGGCTGCCATCGGCGTGCCATCGGCCAGGCGCAGCCCGGCGATGCGGCCGCCCTGCACCAGCAGCTCCGCCACCGTCGCGCCGTGGCGGATTTCCACCCCTAGCGCCACCGCCACCGCCGCCAGCGCCGCCGCCAGCCGGCCCATGCCGCCTTCGATGCTGTACAGGCCGGACATCTCGACATGCGCCACCAGCATCAGCGTGGCCGGGGCGAGCAGCGGCGAGGAGCCGACATAGGCCGCCATCCGGCCGAACACCTGGCGCAGCCGGGGATCGTCGAAATCCCGGCCCAGCGCATCCCACAACGTGCCGAAGGGGGAGGTGCCGAGCTTCCCCGCCAGCGCGCCCAGCGCCAGCATTCCCGGCCGCTGCGCCATCAGGAAGGGCGCTTCCAGCGCGTCGTGGCAGCGGGTGGCGCGGGCCATGAAGTCGCGGAAGCCGCGCGCGGCGGCCGGGCCGGCGAAGTCGCCGATTGCCGCCTCCGCCGCCCGCCGGTCCGCCAGAAGGTCGAGCTGCCGCCCATCCGGCCAGAGATGGCGGCCGAGCACGGCAAGCGGGCGAAGCGCCAGATGATCCTCCAGCCGCGCCCCGCCGGCGGCGAACAGCGCCTGGAACACCGGCAGCAGCGTCAGCACCGCGGGCCCCGCATCCACCGCCAGGCCGCCGGGATGCAGCCGCCGGATCCGCCCGCCCGGCACTGCGGCGCGTTCCAGCACCAGAACGGGGCGGCCGGCGGCGGCCAGGTGGATGGCCGCCGCCAACCCGCCAACCCCGGCCCCGACCACCAGGACGGACGACTCTCCGCGCGATATCATGGGCGGATTGGGCAGCAGGACCATTTTACTGTCAAGTTGAGTGGACGGAACGACCCAAAATCACCCAGGTTGTCGTCAATAGAACTTGACGTTTGGGTCACGAGTCACCAGTTTGGAGACAAGATGGTTTATCCATATGGACTGTGTCGTCATATGGGTACACATCTCGTCGTGCCGTGTCCCGTCGCCTCACCGATGCGCCAGCCGTACCGGTGGCCGTCATGGGGCCGGCCGATCAATCGGATTCCCGCATGACCCGTGTCGCCGTCATCCAGCCCGATATCACCCTGAACCTGGATTGGGAGGGGGTCATCCGTGACGCCAGCCTCTCCGACGCCATTCCATCGGAGCGGGTGCAGGACTGGCTCGGGCGGCCCTGGATGGAGACGGTGGGGGAGATCGCGGGCCTCCAGGTGCGGCGGATGGTGGAGGATGCGCGCGCCAGCGGCGTCTCCGCCTATCTCCAGATCACCCAGCGCTTTCCCTCCGGCCTCGAACTGCCGATCGAATACACCACCGTCCGGCTCGGCGGTCAGGCCGGGCTGATCGCCGTCGGCAAGAATTTGCAGGCGGTGGCGGAGCTGCAGTCGCGCCTGGTCGCCGCGCAGCAGGCGCGCGAACAGGACTACTGGAAGCTGCGCGAGATCGAGACCCGGTCCCGGCTGCTGTTCGATGCCTCCTCCGAGGCTGTGCTGGTCATCGCCGCCTCCACGCTCCGCATCGTCGAGGCCAATCCGGCGGCGATCCGCGAGCTCGGCATGGCGCCGGGCTGGAATTTCTCCGACGAGGTCGCGCCGCGCGACCGCGCCGCGCTGCGCGATGTGCTGCTGCGCGCCCGCGAACAGGGCCGCGCGCCCGGCATCATGGTGCATCTGGGCGCCGATGCGACGCCCTGGCTGCTGCGCGCCTCGCTGATGGCGCGCACGCCGGGGCCGGTCTTCCTGATCCAGCTCAGCCCCGCCGCCACCGCGGCGGCCACCACTTTGCCCCGCGCGCAGAAGCTGCGCGGCGATGAACTGCTGGAGGATCTGCCGGACGGTTTCGTCGCCCTGGATGAGGAGGGCACGATCCGTCGTGCCAACCGCGCCTTCCTGGACCTCGCCCAGGCCGGGACCGAGGCCTCCATCGTCGGTGAACGCCTGGACCGTTGGCTGGCCCAGCCGGGCATGGATGCCGGCGTGCTGCTGGCCACCATCGCCCAGCATGGGGAGGTCCGTCTGTTCACCACCCAGCTCACCGGCAATCTGGGCTCGGAGGTCGAGGTCGAGATCTCCGGCTGCGCCGTCAGCCGCGACGGGCTGCGCATGACCGGCCTCATCATCCGCGATGTCGGCCGCCGCGTGCTGCCTTCGGGGGAGGCCGCCGCCCTGCGCGCTGCGCTCGGCACGCTGGCCAATGATGTCGGCCGGGTGCCGCTGCCGATGATGGTGCGCAACACCGCGGCGCTGGTGGAACGCGCCTGCATCGAACAGGCGCTGCGGCTGGCCAATGGCAACCGCACCGCGGCGGCCGATGCGCTCGGGCTGAGCCGCCAGAGCCTCTATGCCAAGCTGGAGCGCTACGAGATCGGCGAATCGCGCGAGGCCAGCGAGGACGGCGCGCGGTGACCATCGACCTGCCCGGCGGATCCGCCGGCTCCCCGGCCTTCGGCACCGCCGACCTGTCGAATTGCGAGCGGGAACAGATCCACCTCGCCGCCTCGATCCAGCCGCATGGCGCGTTGCTGCTGCTGCGGGAGCCTGACCTCACGGTGCTGCAGGCCAGCGCCAATGCCGCCGCCTTCCTCGGCCTGTCCGCCCCGGCCCAGGGCCAGCGCCTCGGCGCCGTCGCGCCCGACATCGCCCGCGCCATCGCGCCCCTGCTGGCCGATGCGCTGGATGTGGTGCCCGCCGCCGCGCGCATCCCGCCGGGCCAGGTGGGCGTGCCGCTGGATGCGCAGATTCACCGCCCGGCCGGCGGCGGGCTGGTGCTGGAGTTGGAACGCGCCGCGCCGGACGACGACGCGACCCTGCGCCTGGAACCCGCCTTGCAGGCGATCCTCGGCAGCTACGCCCTGCGTCCCCTGTGCGAGGAGGTGTGCCGCATCTTCCGCCGCCTGACCGGCTATGACCGCGTCATGGTCTATCGCTTCGACGAGGATGGCCATGGCGAGGTCCTGGCCGAGGAACATGCGGCGGGGATGGAGCCCTATCTCGGCAACCGCTACCCGGCCTCCGACATCCCGGCCATCGCGCGGCGGCTGTATATCCGCAGTCGCGTCCGGGTGGTGACGGATATCCACTACGCGCCGGTGCCGCTGGAGCCCCGCCTGTCGCCGCTGACCGGGCAGGACCTGGACATGTCGCTGTGCATCCTGCGCAGCACCTCTCCCATGCATGTCCAGTACGTGAAGAACATGGGCGTGGGCGCGACGCTGGTCGCCTCCATCCTGGTGGGCGGGCGGCTCTGGGGGCTGATTTCCTGCCACCACCAGACCCCGCGCCGCACCCCCTTCGCGATGCGCGCCGTCACCGAATTGCTGGCGGAGGCCGTGGGCACCCGCATCGCCGCGCTGGAATCCTTCGTCCAGTCCCAGGCGGAACTCGCCGTGCGCCGCCTGGAACAGCGGATGATCGAGGCGATCACCCGCGATGGCGACTGGCGCACCGCGCTGTTCGACAATGCCCAGACCCTGCTGCTGCCGCTGGGCGCCAGCGGCGCGGCGCTGCTGTTCGAGGGCCAGATCCAGACCGCCGGCGAGGTGCCCGGCACGGCCGGGCTGCGCGACCTCGGCACCTGGCTGGACAGCCGGCCGCGTGCCCCGGTCATCGCCACCTGTGCCCTGTCGGGGGAGGCGCCGCATCTGGCGGGGCTGACGCGGGTGGCCAGCGGCGTGCTGGCGGCGCCGATCTCCACCGCGCTCGGCGAATATCTGCTCTGGTTCCGGCCGGAGCAGGTCTCCACCGTGACCTGGGGTGGCGATCCGACCAAGCCGGTGATGGTGGGCGACGACCCGCGCGACCTGTCGCCGCGCCGGTCCTTCGCCAAATGGAACCAGGTGGTGGAGGGGCGGGCGGAACCCTGGTCGCCCAAGGACCTCGCCACCGCGCGGCTGATCGGCGACACCGTCACCGATGTGGTGCTGCAGTTCCGTTCCGTCCGCATGCTGATCGCGGAGGACCAGCTGGCCCAGGTGCGCCGGCAGGTCGGGCTTTCCGCCCAGCCGGTGGTGATCTGCGACCCGGCCGGCAATATCAACCTGCGCAACGAGGCCTTCGACCGGCTGCTGCCCGGGCTGCGCGGCGCGGCGCCGCGGCGCATCGACCATCTGCTGCCCTATTTCGCCGATTCCGCCGAGGTGGGCCGGCGGCTGCGCGACGTGCTGGAGAATGGCCGGTCCTGGCGCGGAGAGATCCGGCTGGCCGATGGCCAGGGCAGCGGCCTGTCCGGCGGCCGCCCGGTTCTGGTGCGCGCCGACCCGGTGTTTTCCGCCCCCGACCGCGTGCTCGGCTTCGTCTTCCTGTTCAACGACCTGGCGGAGCGCAAGGCGGCGGAGGCGGCGCGCCGCCGCTTCCAGGCCGGGATCGAGGCCGGCAGCCGCCGCCCCGCCGGACGCCTCGATCGCCAGGCGGACCTCGCCTACCAGGCGATCCTCGCCTCGGTGGTGGAGAATGCGCAGCTGGCCGCGCTCGAGATCGCCGATGGCGTGGATGTGGCGCAGATGCCGGACCTGCTCGAATCGGTCCGTGCCTCCGTCGCCCGCACCGCGACGGTGCTGGAGACGCTGATCCGCCACGGCAGCACCCCGCCGCCTGCCGGGGATGGCTGAGACCATGCCGGGGGATGCCGCCAGGCAGGCGCTGCGGCAGGCCACCGGGGCGGTGCATGAACGGCTGCATGGCGTGCCGGTCTTCGCGCGGCTGGCCTCGGGCCGCATCGGCACCGGCGAATATGTGCTGCTGCTGCGGCGGCTGCTGGGCTTCCACCTGGGGGTGGAGGCGGCCCTGGGGGGCGGACCCTCCCTGCTGCCCTATGGCATCGCGCTCGAACAGCGACGGCGGTCGCCGATGCTGGTGGCCGACCTGGTCGCACTGCGGGCGCCGCCGCTCGCCCCCGTCGCCGACCTGCCCGCCCCATCCTGCGCCGGCTTCGCCATGGGCTGCCTCTATGTGATGGAGGGTTCGACGCTCGGCGGCCAGCATCTGGCGCGGGCGCTGGACGGGGTGCTGCCGGGGGAGGAGGGGCGCAGCTTCCTGCGCGGCTATGGCGCCCGGCATGGCGCGATGTGGCGCGAATGCTGCGCGGCGATCGAGGCCTGCGGCGCGGAATCCGGCCGGCTGGCCGGGATGATCGCCGGCGCCGAGGCCACCTTCGCCCGCTTCGAGACCTGGTTCGCGCCGCGCCCGGCTTAGCCGTCGCTTAAGTCATGGCGGCGCAGGATGGCGCGATGGACCACTCCCCCGCCATGGGCCGTCGCGGCCTGCTCGCGCTGCTACCGCTGTCGCCTGTCTTGGCCGGGGCGGAGGCGCCGTTGCGCATCGGTGGCACCGGCATGGCGCTGGCCATCACCCGGCAGTTGCTCGACCTGCATCGCGGGGCGGAGGATGTGCCGGGCGTCTTCGTGCTCGACAGCCTTGGCACCTCCGGCGGGTTGGCGGCGCTGCGTGGCGGGCGGATCGACATGGCGCTGTCCTCCCGCCCCCTGCGGCCGGAGGAACAGGCGATGGGGCTGGCGGCCCGGCCCCTCGCGCGCACCCCCGTCGCCTTCGCCACGCGCCATGACACGCCGGTCGAGGGGCTGAGCCTGGCGCAGGCGATCGCCCTGCTGGCGGGCGAGACGACCGCCTGGCCAAATGGCGGTCCGGTGCGGCTGGTGCTGCGTGACCGCAGCGAGACGGATTGGGCCCTGATGGCCACCGCCAGCCCGGCGATGGCCGAGGTGATGGAGCGGGCGCTGAACCGCCCTGGCCTCGCCCTGGCCGGGTCGGACCAGGAGAATGCCGAACTGCTGGAACAGCTTCCCGGCTCTTTCGGCCTGACCACGCTGGGCCAGACCCGCGCCGAGCACCGCCACCTGCGCCTGTTGGCGCTGGATGGCGTCGCCCCGGGGCTGGAGACGATGGCCGCCGGCACCTACCGCTTCGCGCGTGGCATCTTCGTCGTGACCCGCAGCGATGCGCCACCCCCCGTGCAGACCGTGCTGCGCTTCCTCGGCACGCCGCAGGCCCAGCGCAGGCTGCGCGATTCCGGCTTCCTGCCGGTGACGGAGCCGGCGGCATGAGCCCGCCTGGGGCAAGGACGACGCCGGAGCCCCGGCCAGGAGACAGGCACATGGCTGACAGGCGCATGGCGGACAAGCGCACGCCGGAAACGCGCATGGCCGATACTGGCATGGCCGAGACCGGCACGGCGGGCGCCGAGGCCGCGCTGGCGCGGGTGGTCAGCGGCTTCGCCGCCACCATCGCCCTGCTGCTGGCGCTGGCGGTCCCGGCGATGCATGTCTGGTCCGCCTGGCGGGAGGAAGCCGCGGCGATGCGGGCGGAAGTCCGCGTCATCGCGCATGGCATCACCCAGATGGCCACCCGCACGCCCGACCTTTGGATGTATCAGGATGCCCGGCTGCGCGGCCTGCTGCATGCGGGCGATGGCACCGATTCCAACCTCTGGGTGCAGGACCTGGACGGCAAGGTCCGGGCACAGGTGGCGATGGACCTGCCCTGGCCGCGGCACCGGATCCAGGAACCGGTCTATGACAGTGGCACGGCGGTGGGCGCGGCGGTGATCGAGCGCTCGCTGCGGCCGATGATGCTGCGCACCGTCGTGGTGGCGGTGCTGGCGCTGCTGCTCGCGGCCGGCGCCTATGCGGCGCTGCGGATGCTGCCGCTGCGGCTGCTGCAAAGGGCCATGGGCCGGGCCACCTATCTGGCGACGCATGACCAGCTCACCGGCCTGCCCAACCGCCGGCTGTTCCATGACCGCCTGGCCCAGGCCGCGCTGCGCGCCAGCCGCTACGGCACCGGCTTCGCCGTGCTGGCACTCGACCTCGACCGGTTCAAGGAGGTGAACGACACGCTGGGCCATGCGGCGGGCGACGAGCTGTTGCGCCAGGTGGCGAATGCGCTGGGCGCCACGTTGCGCGACAGCGACACGCTGGCGCGGCTCGGCGGCGACGAATTCGCCATCATCCAGAGCAATGCCGAGCAGCCGCGCTCGGCGGAGGCCCTGGCGGCGCGGCTGGTGGAACGGCTGGCGCTGCCCTTCGAACTGCACGGCCATCTGGCGCATATCGGCACCAGCATCGGCATCGCGATGAGCGGCCCGATGCCGGAGGGCGCGGAGAATGTCGCCGGGGAACAGGTGCTGCACGACGCCGACACGGCGATGTATCGCGCCAAGGCCGAAGGCCGCAGCACCTATCGCTTCTTCTCCGCCGAGATGAACCGGGCGTTGCAGGAACGGCGGGAGATGGAGCGCGACCTGCGGGAGGCCCTGGCCGCCGGCCAGCTGCGCCTGCACTACCAGCCGCAGGTGGACCTGACGACGCAGCGCGTGGTGGGGCTGGAGGCGCTGCTGCGCTGGGCGCATCCCGAGCGCGGCCTGGTGATGCCGGATCGCTTCATCGCCCTGGCCGATGAGATCGGACTGCTGAACCGGATCGGGGAATGGGTGCTGCTGGAAGCCTGCGCCGCGGCGACGCGCTGGCCCGGCCAGCGCATGGCGGTGAACATTTCCGCCAACCATTTCCAGAGCGCCGACTTCCTGCGCGCGGTGCGCCACGCGCTGGATACGACGGGGCTGGAGCCGGAGCGGCTGGAGATCGAGATCACCGAGGGCGTGCTGCTGACCGATACCGACCGCACCCTGGCGACATTGGGCGCGCTGCGGGAGATGGGCGTGTCCGTCGCCATGGACGATTTCGGCACCGGCTATTCCTCGCTCGGTTACCTGCACAAGTTCCGCTTCGACAAGATCAAGATCGACCGCAGCTTCGTGCACAGCCTGGCCAACGACCCGCAATCCATCGCCATCATCCGCGCCGTCATCGCCATCACCCAGGCGCTGGGCCTGCGCTGCAATGCGGAGGGTGTGGAAAGCGCCGCCCAGGCGGCGATGCTGCGGGCGGAAGGCTGCACGGAAGCGCAGGGCTGGCTCTATGGCCGGGCGGTGCCGGAATATGAGCTGCATGTGCTGATCGGCAGCACCCAGGACCGCGCCGCCTGAGCGAAAGCCAAGGCGGCGGGCAGGGCCTCAGATCCCGCCGTAATTCGCCCGTGTGATCCAGTAGTCCCAGGCGCGGGCGAGTGGCATGTCGGAGAGCAGCATGGCGGCGGTCTTTTCCACCTCGCCCGGCGTCAGATATTCCGGCGCGCCATGCGGGATGCTGGCCAGCACCATCTCCGCATTGTGCTTCATATAGACGGCGGTGAAGACCGCGGCGCGCAGGTTCACGCCGACATTGCAGGCGCCATGGCCGCGCAGCATGACGCTCCGATTCGCACCCAGCGCGCGCGCCAAAGAATGGCCGCGCGGCAGGTCGTCGATCAGCATGTTGGTGTCGCCGAATTCCGGCTGGCTGTCCCAGAGCGGCACGTCGGAGCCCATGACGCTGCCCATGTGGAAGATCGGCTTCAGGGTGAGTGTGCGCACCACCGTGAAGGGGATGACGCTGCGCGCATGGTGGTGGATCACGGACATCACATCCGGCCGCGCCATGAAGATGGCGGAATGCAGCGCGCGTTCGGAATACATCCGCCGCCCGTTCTGCACGACCGGCGTGCCGTCGAGCTCGAATTCCATGATGTCATCGGCCGTCACCGCCACGGGGCTGCGGCTGCGGGACAGGAAATAGCGGTCCGGCCGTTCCGGGTGGCGCAGGGAGACATGGCCGAAATCGTCGATCACATCCTCCCGCGCCAGAATCCGGTTGGCGAGCACCAGCTCGCGGATCGCATGCGCCACGGCGTCGCTCATCTCGTTTCCTCCTGTGGCCCGCCATAAAGCCAGGCGAGCGTGTCCTGCCAATCGGTTTGCGTCTTCGCGGCCATGATGCTGTTGCGCAGTGCGGCATGCGGCCCGGCCGGGTGGTAGATGTGGTCGCCCACGGCGCGGGACTGCAATTGCACCCGCGCCGTGCGCAGCAGCCGCGCATCGCGATAGGCGGCCAGCGCCGGCGCGACATCGCCATCATGGGCGCGCATCATCCGCGCGAGGCACACCGCATCCTCCATCGCCATGCAGGCACCCTGCGCCAGGTATTGCAGCGTGGGATGCGCGGCATCGCCCAGCAGGGCCACGCGGCCCTCCACCCAGTTCTGCACCGGGTCGCGGTCGCACAGCACCCAGAGCTTCCAGTCGCGGCCCTGGCGGATGATCGACTGGGCGAGGGGATGCACATGTTCGAAGCCGGCAAAAACCTCATCGGCGGAGACCGGCTTGCCGGCCACCGGCTCCGGCGCGTTGTTGTGATAGGTGACGACGAGGTTGAAGGAAGCCCAGCCCTGCAAGGGGTAATGCACGATATGGCATTTCGGCCCGGCCCAGAGCGTCGCCGCGTTCCAGCGCAGCGATTCCGGCATCTGTTCGGTCGGGATGACGCTGCGATAGGTGGTGTGGCCGGAGACGCGCGGCGCGCCATCCCCCACCAATTGCCACCGCACCTTGGACCACAGCCCATCCGCGCCGATCAGCGCCCGCCCGCGTAGCTTTTCGCCGCCCGCGAGATGCGCGGTGACGCCGGTCCCGTCCTGGTCATACCCCACCACCTCCGCCGAAGTGCGCAGCGTGATGGAATCGCTGCCGCGGCAGCCTTGCAAAAATACGGCGTGCAGGTCGCCGCGGTGGATGACGGCATAGGGGGCGCCGAAGCGACGGCGAAAGGCCTCGCCGAGGTCGATATGGCAGATCTCCTCCGCCGTCAGCGCATCCATCAGCCGCAGCCTGTCGACATGGATTGCCATGGCCCGGGCGGTCTCGCCGATGCCGAGCCAGTCGAAGGCGTGGAAGGCATTGGGGCCGAGCTGGATCCCCGCCCCCACCTCCCCCATCGCCGCCGCCTTCTCCAGCACCGTCACGGCAAAACCCTGCCGCGCCAAGGCGAGCGCGGTGGCCAGCCCGCCGATGCCGCCGCCGGCGACCAGGATCGGCTCGCTCATTCAGGCTTGATTCCGGCGGCCTCGGCGATGCGGGCGTTCTTCGCATCCTCTGCCGCGATGAAGGCGGCGAAGCTTTGGGGCGTGTCGGTGGTGAAGGCCTCGGCGCCCATCGCCGTCAGCCGCTGCGCGATCTCCGCCTCCCGCCCGATGGCGTTCAGGTGTTGTGCGAGCGTCGCCGCCGCGTCGCCCGAAAATCCGCGCGGACCCCAGACGGCGTACCAGAGCAGAAAATGCAGGCCGGGCAGGCCGGCCTCGTCGACGCTCGGCACATCCGGCATGGCGGCGCTGCGGGTTGGGGAGACGACGGCGAAGGCGCGCAGCCGGCCAGCCTGGACCAGCGGCTGGGCGGAGAGCAGCGGCGCCACCATCAAGGCCACATTGCCCGCGACCACATCGTTGATGGCCGGCGCCGTGCCCCGGTAATGCGCCACCACGGCTTCATCGGCGCCGACGCGGCGCTTCAGCCCCTCCGCCGCCAGATGCGCCATGGACCCGGCGCCGGAGGTGGAGATGGTGTAGTCGCGCGGCGCCGCCTTCATCCGCTCCGCGAGCTGGGCCAGGGTGGTGGCGCGGCTGGCCTCCGGATGGCCGACGATGACCAGCGGCGCGGTCGCCAGCCGGGCGATGGGCGTGAAATCGGCGATGGGGTCATAGGTCAGGCCGGGGACGACGCGCCGGCCCATCAGGTGGATATCGGCATTGACCAGGAAGGTGGCGCCGTCCGCCGCGCTGCGCGCGACTTCCGCCGCGCCGATGGTGTTGTTGCCGCCGGCGCGGTTCTCCACCACCCAGCCCGCCCCGCCGCGCGCCGTCAGGCGCTGGGCATAGAGCCGGCCGATGACGTCGATGGCACCGCCCGGCGGCGCCGGCACCACCAGCCGCACGGGGCGGCCCTGGGCGCGCGAAGGCCGCGCCAGCCCCGCCATGGCGGCGGCGGTCAATATCGTCCTGCGGTTCATTGTGTTTGTTTCCTGCCCTGTGGTGGCAGGATCGCGCGCTGGCCGGCGCTGTCAATCGTCCCTGACGGCAGCCTCCCGCAGCCAGGCCGCCAGCTCCGCCCGCCGGTCGCCGGGCAGGGCGCGTTCCAGGTGCAGCGTCACATGGCCGGGGCGGCGATCCGGTGGCACGCGGCAGGCATGGGTCCAGACCTCCCCGCCCCGCCGGTGCAGCACGACATACAGAAGGCAGGGCCGACAGCGCCCTGCGCGGTCGCGCCATTGCGCGGTGCCGATGAATTCCGCCTGGTCGTCAGGCCCGAGAAACAGGGAAAAATCCGGGCGGTCGCCCGTGCTGTCCAGCATGCCGTCCTCCACAAACCACGGACCGACGGCGGCGCTGCCCGAATAATTGCCGGAACGGCCGCATCCCCCCGAATGGAGGCGCCACCTTGCCCGGGAAGGCAGGTTGGCGTTGGGCGTCGGCCCAACTCTTGATGCAGAGGCGGAGATAGCAAGTGGAACGAGGCGGCGGCAAGAGGTATCGCCGCCTTGTCCAGGACCGATCGACCGCCTTGCGGCCCGCGAAGCGGGCCGAGGCGCCGAACGGCGCCCGCCGCTTATGCGGCGAGCCAAGGCCGCGGATGCGGCCGCCCGGCGCTTGAGGGCTGCAAAATCAGCCGACTTCGAGCAGCTCCACGTCGAAGACCAGCGTGGCATTCGGCGGAATCACGCCGCCGGCGCCGCGAGCGCCGTAGCCGAACTCGGGGGGGATGGTCAGGGTGCGGTGGCCGCCGACCTTCATGCCCTGCACGCCGCGGTCCCAGCCCGCGATCACCTGGCCGGCGCCCAGCTTGAAGCGAAAGGCATCGCCCCGGTCGCGGGAGCTGTCGAACTTTTTCCCCTTGTTGTCCGCCGCCTTCGGGTCGAACAGCCAGCCCGTATAATGCACCGCGACCGGCTTGCCGGAGACAGCGAGCGTCCCCTCGCCGACGGTGTGGTCAACCATTGCAACGCCCATGTCTCAGCCCTTCCGGAAAGTGATGTTCTTGGCGCCGTCCCAGAGGACGGAGCGCCCGATCTTCGCCAGGCGGTCGAGCCCGCCGGTGATGGTGAGGAAGTGGTTGCCGGCAAGCTGTCCGGCCTTGGAGGAGAAGCAGCAGGGGCCGTAGGCGATCAGGATCTCGGTCTCGCTCACCCCGCCCGGATAGACGATGATGTGGCCGGGCGCCGGGTGGCTGGTGGCATTCTCATGCCCGATGCCGAGGTCACGTTCGCCCATCGGGATCCAGCAGGCCTCGCCAGACCAGCGCACATGGATGATACGGTCGCTGAAGGGCAGCAATTCCCGAAACCGGGCGACGGTCTTCGGGGCGTCCTGCTCCTCGAAGCGGGCCGGGAAGACTTCCCCCGCGATCTCGATCTCGATGTCCGTCACGTTCCGCTGCCTCCGTGCTGCCCGCCCCGCCTACGCGAGCCGCCGGCTCTTGCCAAGCCGGCTGCGACGAAGGGCGCGCAACCGTCGCGGGTTCCAACCGTTCTGATGCCTGAGTGACAGGAGACGCCCATGCTGCTGGCCCGGACCCGCGCGCTGCTTGCCGATACCATCCGGGGCTATATTGCCGACGAGGCGATGACCCGCGGCGCGGCGATCGCCTGCTACACCATGTTTTCCCTGGTGCCGTTGCTGGTGGTGGCGGTCGGCATCGCCAGCGTCTTCTTCGGCGAGGCCATCGTGCAGGGCGCGGTGGATGAGCAGCTGGTCGCCCTGGTGGGCCGCCAGGGGGCAAGCGCCATCCAGTCCATGGTGCGCGATGCCGGGGGCATCCATGGCACGGGCATCCCGGCGCTTGTCGGCCTGACGGTGCTGCTGATCACCGCGAGCGGCGTCTTTGCCGAATTGCAGGGGGCGCTGAACGCCATCTGGAAGACGGACGAGCCCTCGATGAGCGTGTCCTACCTGTTGCGCGCGCGCCTGCTCAGCATGGGGCTGGTCGGCGCCACGGGCTTCCTGCTGCTGGTTTCGCTGATCGCCACCGCCCTGCTGGCGGCGCTGGGCAGCTGGACGGATGCCATGTTCCCGGAATTCGCGCCGGTGCTCCGGGCGATGAGCATGGGCGTGTCCTTCCTGCTGACCGCGCTGCTGTTCGCCGCCATCTACAAGGTGCTGCCGGACCGGCGGCTGCGCTGGCGGGATGTGGCGGTGGGCGCGCTGGTCACCGCCTTCCTGTTCACCATCGGGCGGGTGCTGATCGGCTGGTACCTGGGCGGCAGCGGCGTGGCGGCCCGATACGGCGCGGCCGGGGCGCTGATCGTGGTGCTGCTCTGGGTGTATTATTCCGCGCAGGTCTTCCTGCTGGGGGCCGAATTCACCCGCGCCTGGACCGGCCGCATCGGCAGCCGGCGCAAGGCGCCAGTGGGCGGCGTGGTCGAGCCGCCGCCCTCGATCGGCGATGGGCGGGACGAGGTTCCGGTGGCGGAGCGCTGAGTCAGGCCGGCCTGCGCGACCGCAGCGCCGCCGCCAGCGTGCCCTCGTCCAGCACATCCAGCGCACCACCCATCGGCACGCCCTGGGCGAGGCGGGTGACCTTCACGCCGGTGGGCGCCAGGCGGTCGGTGACGTAATGGGCCGTGGCCATGCCATCGACGGTGGCGGGCAAGGCCAGGATCACCTCCTCCATCCCCTCCGCCGCGATGCGGGCCATCAGGGGGGCGATGGACAGATCTTCCGGCCCCACCCCGGCCAGCGGGGAGAGCGTGCCGCCCAGCACATGGTAAAGCCCCTGATGCGCATGCGCCCGTTCCAGCGCCCAGAGATCGGCCACGCCTTCCACCACACAGACCAACTGCCGGTCGCGGCGGGGGTCGCGGCAGATGCCGCAGGGCGACTGTGCGTCCAGATTGCCGCAGCTCTCGCAGGGGCGCACGGCGGCGGCGGCGGCGGACAGCGCCTCGGCCAGCGGCAGCATCGTCTCCTGCGGCCGCATCAACATGCGCAACGCCGCCCGCCTGGCGCTGCGCCGGCCGAGGCCGGGGATGCGCGACAGAAGGGAGATCAGGTGCTCGATCGGGTCCTTGGTCACTTCGGCGGCTCCGGCGGGCGGCGGCTATACAGCAGGCGTTGCATTTCGGGCACCGGCCGTTCCAGCGCGAAGCCGGCCTTTTCCAACACCCTCTGGGAGGCCCGGTTTTCCGGATGGGCGAAGCCGCGCAAGGCAGGCAGGCCCAGCGGGCCATCGGCCAGCGCGGTGCAGGTCGCCACCAACTCGCTGGCCAGGCCCTGGCCCCAGGCGTCGGGGTGGAAGAAATAGCCGACTTCCGCGCCCCAGCCCGGCTCGAAAGGGTCCTGGTACAACCCGCCCCAGCCGATGATGCGGCCCTGGTCGCGGGTCAGGATGGTCCAGGGCCCGAAACCGTCCCGGCGCCGCTGCCAGTCGAAGCCGGCGATGCGGCGGCGGCAGGCGCGGGGCGAGGCATCCGCATGGGTCCAGCGCATGGTTGCGGCGTCGCCCAGGAAGGCGAACAGCGCCGGCACATCCGACAGACGCGGCCGGCGCAGAACAAGCCGCGCCGTGCGGAGATCAGAAGGGCAGCTTGAGGCCACCCAGACCCCCGAGCCCGCCGGGAATGTTCATGCCGGCGGTGGCCTTCTGCATCTCCTCCGCCATCGTCGCCTCCACCTTCTGCTTGGCATCGGCATGGGCGGCGACCAGCAGGTCCTCCAGCACCTCCCGGTCCTCCGCCACCATCAGGGACGGGTCGATGGAGACGCGGCGCAGGTCGCCCTTGCCGGAGAGCAGCACCTTCACCATGCCGCCGCCGGCGCCGCCCTCGACCTCCGTCTGCTCCAGCTTCGCCTGCATCTCCTGCATGCGGGTCTGCATCTGCTGCGCCTGCTTCAGCATATTGCCGAGGTTCTTCATGGCGTCTCAGTCCTCCTGCGTAAGGTCATCATCCAGCCCGGCCGCTTCCGCGTCGGGTGGGGCGAAGTCACGGCCGTCTTCCAGGTCGGCCACCATGGCCGGGGCCAGGCCATAGGCATCGACCGAGGCATCGCGCACCGCCTCGATCTTCGCGCCGGGGAAGGCGGCCAGCACGGCCTGCACCAGCGGGTGGCTTTCCGCCAGGGTCAGGCGGTCGGCCTCCGCCGTGCGGCCCTGTTCGGCCAAGGTCGGCTCGCCGCCTTCGTTCACCAGGGTCACGGTCCAGCGCGTGCCGGTCGCCTCCTGCAGGAAGGCGGTGAGCTGCTGCGCCAGGTCGCGCGGCGCTTCGGGGCGCGGGCGGATTTCGATGCGGCCGGGGCTGATCCGCACCGGATGCACATTCAGCCGCAGATGCGCGTGCAGGCTGGGCTTCCGGCCGGAGGCCAGGGCCACGATCTCCCGGAAGCTGGAAGGCTGCGGCATCGGCGCCACGGCCGGGGCAGGGGCGGGGGCCGGCGCCGCCATGGCGAGCGCGGTGCCGCCGCCGCCGGCAATCGCGCGCAGCCCGCCGCCACCGCCCGGAGGCGTGGCGGGGGCGGGGCTGGCGGCGGCGTTCTGGTCGGTCAGGCGCCGCACCAGGTCGCCGGGCGTGGGCAGGTCGGCGACATGGGCCAGGCGGATCAGCACCATCTCGGCGGCGGCGCGGCGGTTCACGCCGTCCTGCGCCACCTCCTGCAACCCCTTCAGCAGGATCTGCCAGGCCCGCGCCAGCACGGGGATGGAGAGCGATTCGGCGAGCGCCGCGCCACGGCTACGCTCGGCCTCCGGCAGCGCCGGATCGTCCTTCAGCGCCGGCACGGTCTTCATGCGCGACAGAAGATGCACCAGCTCCAGCAGGTCGGAGAGCATCACCGCCGGGTCGGTGCCGCCGGCATGGGCCGATTCGGTCAGCGCCAGGGCGGCGGCGGTATCGCCGGCCATCAGCGCCTGCATCAGCTCCAGCGCCAGGCCGCGATCGGCGAGGCCCAGCATTTCGGTCACCAGCCCGGCGGTGACCGTGCCGCCGCCGGCCAGGGCGATGGCCTGGTCGAGAATCGAAAGCCCGTCGCGCACCGAACCATCGGCAGCGCGCGCCACCATGGCCAGCGCCTCCGCCTCGGCGGGGACAGATTCCAGGTCGCAGATGCGGGAAAAATGGCCGCGCAGCGCATCCTGCGGCACGCGGGCTAAACGAAACGTCTGGCAGCGGGAGAGGATGGTGGTGGGCACCTTCCGCAGCTCCGTCGTCGCCAGCATGAACTTCACATCCGGCGGCGGCTCCTCCAGCGTCTTCAGCAGCGCGTTGAAGGCGGCGTTGGACATCATGTGGACCTCGTCCAGGATGATTACCTTGAAGCGGCCCTGGGCGGGGCGGAAGCGCAGGCGTTCCCGCAGCTCCCGCACATCGTCGATGCCGTTGTTGCTGGCCGCGTCCAGCTCCTGCACGTCCGGATGGCGGTCGGCCAGGATGGCGCGGCATTCGGAACAGACGCCGCAGGGCTCCGGCGTCGGCCCGCCCTTGCCGTCGGGGCCGATGCAGTTCAACGCGCGGGCGATGATGCGGGCGGTGGTGGTCTTGCCCACGCCGCGGACGCCGGTGAGCATGAAGGCGTGGTGTACCCGCCCCTGGGCGAAGGCATTTTTCAATGTGCGCACCAGCGCGTCCTGGCCGATCAGGTCGGCGAAGGTGGCGGGGCGGTATTTGCGGGCGAGGACGCGATAGGGCGTGGTGGCGGGCGCTACCGTGGCCGGGGCCGCGAGTGCCGGCGGGGCGGCGGGGGCCGGATCACCGAACAGGCCGGGACCATCCTGTGGCGGTTCGGGAAGCTCGGGGGCGATCGGGTCGCCGAAGATGTCGCTGGTCATCGGGCGCTGTCCGGGAAGCGGGGGCCCGGATGCCAGGGCCGTGGGAAAGGTGGAAGATCGGCGGGCGACCCGCGCGAGAACTCGTTACGGCTGCTTCCTTCCGGACCTGACCGGGTTGGCGAGGGGCACGTCCGTCGCCGACCTTCCACCCCCAATATCGGGCTTCCGGGCGCCTGGGGCAATGCCCCCGGGCGGATTGCGCTGGATGGAAGGCAGGCCGGCGGCGCCCGGGCCAGGCATGTTGCGCCGGATCGCACCGGGCGGGCGGCGATAGACCTCGGCAAAGACGGCGTTGAAGCGACGCAGGCTGCCGAATCCGGCCCGCAGGGCAATTTCGGTCATGCCGAGATCCGTGCCGCTCAGCAGGCGCTTGGCCCTCTGCACCCGCGCCGTCCGCGCCACGGCCATGGGCGTGGCGCCCAGGTGGCGCAGGAAAAGCCGTCGCATATGCCGTTCCGTCATCCCCAGCCGGTCGGCCAACTGCGCGACGCGGGCATCTTCCCCGTCGAGCGCGCCCTCCTCGACAATCAGCCTGAAGGCCCGCTCCACCGTCGCCAGGGTGCCCTTCCAGGCCGGGGAGAAGGGGGCGGATTCGGGGCGGCAGCGCAGGCAGGGCCGGAAGCCCGCCGCCTCGGCGGCGGCGGCGCTCCGCAGGAATGTCACGTTGCGGCGGAAGGGAAGCCGCACCGGGCAGACGCAGCGGCAATACACCCCCGTGGTCCGGACACAGATGAAAAAATGCCCGTCAAAGGCGGGGTCGCGCTCGGTCCAGGCCCTCTCCCATAGCGTCGCTTCGCCGGTCATGCCGGGCATCCTACCGCATGCGGATGGCGCCCGAGAGGATGAGGTCCGATTCCGGCGAGGCAGGGCCGGGCCGATGCGCGATGCAGGGCGTATCAACCGCCACAAGGTTCCGCCAGGTGTCCGAGACCCGCAGGATGCGCGCCGCCGAATGGGGGCTGCTTGGCCTTCTTTCGCTGCTCTGGGGCGGGTCCTTCTTCTTCGCCAAGCTCGCCTTGGCCGAGATGCCGCCCCTGACCGTGGTCCTGGCGCGGGTCGGCATCGCCGCCCTGGCCCTCTGGCTCTACCTTCGGCTGCGCGGGATCGCCGTGCCGATGGACGCGGCCTCCTGGCGCGCCTTTCTCGGCATGGGGCTGCTGAACAGCCTGGTGCCCTTTTCGCTGATCTTCTGGGGGCAGAGCTTCATCGGCAGCGGGCTTGCCTCCATCCTGAACGCCACGACCCCGATCTTCTCCATCCTGGTCGCCCATTTCCTGGCCGGGGATGAGCGGCTTTCGCGCAACAGGCTGGCGGGCATCGCGCTGTGCCTCGCCGGCGTCGCCGTGCTGCTGGGCGGGCAGGCTTCCCTGCGATCGGAAGGTGCCTTCTGGGGCGTGCTGGCCTGCCTGGGGGCGGCATTGTCCTATGGCTTTGCCAATAGCTTCGGCCGCCGCTTCAAGCGCATGGGCATCGCGCCGACCGTCGCGGCCTTTGGCCAGATCGCGGCGACCACCCTCATGGCGCTGCCGCTCGTGCTGCTGATCGACCGGCCATGGACCGCCGGGATGCCTGGCCCCGGCATCTGGGGTGCCCTGGCCGCCCTGGCGCTGCTGTCCACCGCCTTGGCCTATATCGTCTTCTTTCGCCTGGTCGCGACGGCGGGCGCGACGAACACCTCGCTGGTCACGCTGCTCGTCCCGGTCAGCGCCATCCTGCTGGGCGTGGCTTTCCTGGGCGAGCGGATCTCGGCGGCGCAGTTGGGTGGCATGGCCCTGATCGGGCTTGGGCTGCTGGCGCTGGATGGGCGGGTTCTTCCGCTCGCCCTCCGCCGCCGCCCATAGGCAGATGCAACCTGCGCTCGGTTGCTCCCATCACGGCCGCGTGGCAGGGTCAGCGCCGATGCTCTCAGTCCCCGCCAGCCGCCCCAACGCCTATACAGGCAGCCCGATCGACCGCGCGGACAACCGCCGGAACGACGCCGAGTGGATCGCCGCCGCCCTGGCGCATCCCGAAACCCTGTTCACCCCCGTCTGGCGCAGCCGCAGCCTGATGAAGGGCGTGGAGGATGGCCATCCGGAGGCCGTGCTGCTGACCGGCGCCGCCGCCGAGGCGGTGCGCATGGCCGGCGGCCCCTGGGCCTTCCTCGGCATCTGGGAACAGCGCCCGGTCTTCGCCGTGGATTGCTCGGCGGCGGAGGACCCGCTGCCGCTGCTGCCCGAGGGGCTCGGCGGCTTCACCGACCTCCGCCAGGTGGCCGGCCTGCTGCCGCCCGGGGAGGCCTCCGTCCTGGCGCATGCGCGCGGGCTGATGCACTGGCGCACGCGGCATCGCTTCTGCGGCGTCTGCGGCCATGAATGCGCGCCGCGCAGCGCCGGCAATTCCATGCAATGCACCAGCTGCAACGCCCTGCATTTCCCGCGCACCGACCCGGCCGTCATCATGCTGGTGGTACGCGACGGCCGCTGCCTGCTGGGCCATTCCCACCGTTTCCCCAACACCGCCATGTTCTCCACCCTCGCCGGCTTCGTCGAGCCGGGCGAGAGCCTGGAGGAGGCGGTGCGGCGGGAGGTGATGGAGGAAGCCGGCATCCAGGTGGGGGATGTGCTGTATCATTCCTCCCAGCCCTGGCCCTTCCCTTCCAGCATCATGCTGGGCTTCCATGCCGAGGGCCTGTCGGACGACATCCGCATCGACCCGGAGGAGTTGCAGGATGCCCGCTGGTTCACCCGCGATCAGTTGCGGGACCCGGCGGCGCATGGATTTTCCCTGCCGCGGGTCGATTCCATCGCCCGGCGGCTGATCGAGGACTGGCTGGAGCAGGACGCATGAAGCTTTTGGCCCCCTGCCTGGTCCCCTGCCTCGCCACGCTGCTGCTGCTGGCCGGCTGCGGCACGCGCGCGCCGGCCCCCGCCGCCACCGCCGAAAGCCCGGCCCATGCCGCGTGCCGGCAGGAGGCGCGGCAATCCCCGGCGCTGGCCGAACAGTCGCGCCGCGTGGTGATCGGCCTGCCGACCAGCGAGGAAAGCTTCCGACAGGCCCGCGCCGAGGCGGAGTCCCGCGCCTTCACCGATTGCCTGCGGCGGCGCGGCCTGGCACGGGGCGGCGGAGTCGAGCCCCTGCGCCAGCCCGGCTTCTAGCCATGGCCCGGCCATTCCCCATCCCCTCCGCCGGGGCCTGTCCCCGGCACGAAGCGCGCTGAGGGCGACCCCATGTCCGGCGCATCCCCCCCGCCGCCGCGCGGCCTGATCGGTTTCCTCGATGGGCTGCGGGAGGGGCAGGTCGTGGTGGGATGGGCGGCCGATCCGCAGGATCGCGCGGCGCGGCCCATCCTGCGCCTGATGCGCGGGCTGGAGGTGCTGGCGGAATGCCGCGCGGATGTCGCGCGGGACGACGGCAATCCCGGATTCCATCTGCATGCGCCGGCACCGCTGGCGCCGCAGGACATCCTGGAGGGCCGGGTCCGGGTGCGCGCGCTGCTGCCTGGCCGGCAGGCGGCGACAACCCTGGCCATGACCCGAAGGATGCGGGAAGTGCTCGAGGCCGCGGCGGGTTGGGAGCCGACCACCCTCGACCCGGCACCCGCCCCGCCACCGCCCGCCGCACCGAAGGTCGCCGCCCCGCCTTCACCGAGGGTTCCGGAAGCGGTGCCGCCGCGGGTTTCCGAAGCGGCTCCGCCGCGGGTTCCGGAGGCGGCTCCGCCGCGGATTTCCGAAGCGGCTCCGCCGCGGGTTTCGGAGGCGGCTCCGCCGCGGGCGCCCGAGGCGCCGCATGTTCCGGAAGGGACCTCCCCATGGGTTCCCGAAACGGCTCCGCCGCAGGTTCCGGCACGGCCACCTGCGCCGTCACACCAGGACCCGGTGCTGGCTGATCCGACTCCCCCCGCCGCCCGGCCCGCGCCGGAACCGGCGCGACACGGGACCCCGGTGCCCGCGGCGCCGGGCTGGACCCCAGCCCCGACCCCCGCCCCGGCAGCCCCGGCGGCGGAGATGCCCTCATCCTGGCCCGCCGGCCCCGCGGCTTCCCGCCCGGCCGCCGATACGGCGACAGCCGCGCCGCCGGAATCGCCAGCCCCGATAGCGAGCAGGCCGGCACCGCCGGTCCCGGAGGCGATGCCACCGCCGCCCCCGCCCCTGGATGCTTTCCTGGCCCTGGCGCGCGTGGCCACGGCGGCGGGCGTGCCGGTCCTGCATCTGCTGGTGCCGCGCCGGGCGACGGTGCTGGCGGACGAGGCTTCGCCGGCCTGGGAACAACCGGCCTGGGAACAGGCGGCGGCGGCGCATCCGATGCTGGCGGCGGATTGGGTGCCGCTGCGCCAGGCCTTCGCCCACCAGCCCAATGCCGGCGGCTACTGGCGCGAGGATGGCCGCAGCCTGTCGATCGATGGCTGCCACGCGCTGCTGCTGACCCTTCTCAAGGTGCTGCAGGCCAGGCTGCCGGAGGCGGCCGGCGTCCTGGCCCGTGCCGCCAGCCTTGCCCAGCGCGCCGACCTTGCCGCCCTGCCGCGCCGTGACATCGCGCCCGAGCCGGGCGCGCCGGCCGGCCCCAGCTTCCTGGGCGTAGCGATGCGGGAAACCGAGCCGGATCTGTCCGAGGCGATCTTCGCGGACCGGCCCGCGCCCCGCCTGATCGGCGAGGTGATGCCCGGGCTGGAGGCCTGGTCGGCGCCTGCCGCGCCATTGCCCTGGCGCGTGGTGGTGCTCGCCGCCCCGGGGCTCGGCGGCAGTGCCGGGCCGGCGCGCCTCGGCTGGTGGCTGCGCTGGCTGGTGGCGGAATGCGTGCTCAGCGAGGCGCTGCATATCGCCGCCCCGGAAGCGGCGCTGGGGCCGCAACCGGATCTGGTTCTGACGCTGGCGCCAGAACCTTAGCGGTCGCCGTCAGGCGGCCGCGCGCAGCCGTTCGACCAGGGCGCTCAATTCGCGCCGCAGCGCGGTGCCGTGGCCGGCGAGCTCCATGCCCGCGCCCCGCAGGCCCTCCACCGCCTTGCGCGTCTGCTGTGCCGATGCGGTCACCCGCGTGACGCTTTCCGACACCTCATGCGTGCCGCGGGAGGTCTCGGCGACGTTCCGGGCGATTTCCTGGGTGGTGGCGGATTGCTGTTCCACGGCGGCGGCGATGGCGGTGGCGATCTCATTGGTGCGGGACACGGTCGTGCCGACGGTGGTGATCGCTTCCACGGCCGCCCCGGTGGCGCCCTGCATCTCCGAAATCTGCCGGCCGATCTCCTCCGTCGCCTTGGCGGTCTGGCCGGCCAGCGCCTTCACCTCGCTGGCCACCACGGCGAAGCCCTTGCCGGCCTCCCCCGCACGGGCCGCCTCGATGGTGGCATTCAGGGCGAGCAGGTTGGTCTGGCCGGCAATGTCGGCGATCAGCTTCACCACATCGCCGATGCGCTGCGCCCCTTCCGCCAGGTTGCGCACGGTGGCGTCGGTCGCCTGCGCCTCGGCGGCGGCCTTGCGCGCGACGCTGGCAGCCTCCGCCACCTGGCGGGTGATCTCGCCGACGGTGGCCGCCATTTCCTCGGAGGCGACGGCGAGGCTCTGCACATTGCTGCTGGCCTGCGCGGCGCCGGCGGCGGCGGCGGAGGCCTCCGTCGCGGTCGAATCCGCCACGCCGCCAAGGTCGTCCGCGGTGCCGCGCAGGGTGCCGGAGGCCTGGCCCAGCGCCGCCGCGATTCCGCCGAGGGATTGCTCCACCTCGGCTGCCAGCTTGCGCTGGGCCTCGACCCGCACTTCCTCGGCGCGCAGCCGCGCTGTCCCGGCCTCGATCTCCAGCGTCCGGGCCCTGGCGGCCGCGGTCTTCAGGATGTCCAGCGCCCTGGCGAGGCTGCCCACCTCATCGCCGCGCCCGGCGCCTTCGATGGTGATGCTGTAGTCGCCCTCGGACAGGGTCTCGACCTGCGCGGCGAGCCTTGCCATCGGCTGGGCCACGCTGCGGCGCATCGCCCAGGCGGCCAGGATGGAGGCGACCAGCGCGGCGAGGCCGCCCAGCAGCAGCGACCAAGTCGCCGCCGTGAAGGCCTCCTCCTGCTCCGCGAGGCGCTGGGTCAGCAGGTCGCGCTCGACGCCGATGATCTCTCCGCTGATGCGGCGGATGGCATCCATGGAGGTCTTGCCGGCGCCCGACGCCTCCATGCGCCGTGCCTCTGGCAGCGTCGCGGCATTGGCGGCCAGGGTGATCTGCCGGTCGGCGATCTGCGTCATCCAGTTCTGCGCGGCGCGATCGAGCTCCGCGAGGCGCGTCTGCTGCGCCGGATTGTCGCTGGTCAGGCGCCGGGCCTCGCGCAGGGATTCGGCATAGACGGTGCGGCCGCTGCGCAGCGGTTCGAGGAAGGCAGGCGCGCCTTCCAGCAGATGGCCGCGCAGGCCGGTTTCCTGGTCCACCATGGCGCTGACCGAGGCCTCGACCCGGGCGATCACCGTCCGCGTATGCGCGTTCCAGCCGACGGATTGATGGATCTGGTCGAGGAAGTAGGCATTCACCCCACCCGCGCCGGCGGCGATCACCAGCACCACCGCGAAGGCCGCGATCAGCTTGGCCCCGATACCCATCGACTTCACCCACGCCATTCCGCAAAGCTCCTTGGCCGATCTGGCCGCGCGCACATTCACGCGAAGAGTGCGAATGCGGCGTGAATCGGCGGGAAGCTGTCGAAAGCGTCACCCTGGCACCGGCAGCCCCTCGGGACGGCGACACGCGAATGGGTCCGGAAGCCATTGGCCTGGCGTCCGAAAACCCCGGATGGAAGGCTATGGAAGGTTTGCTGCGGCTTACAGCTTCGTCAGCCGGCCGGCGCCTTCAGTTCCCCTCGCGCTGCGCCAGCCGCAGCGGATGGGCGCGGTAGGTGCCGAGCACGCGCAGGTCGGCGGAGAAGAAGGAAAGCTCCTCCAGCGCCCGCGCCAGCGCCGGCTCGTCCGGCCGGCCATCGACATCGGCCAGGAACTGGGTGGCGGTGAAGGCGCCGCCGACCATGTAGCTTTCCAGCTTGGTCATGTTCACGCCATTGGTCGCGAAGCCGCCCAGCGCCTTGTACAGCGCGGCGGGGATGTTGCGGACGCGGAAGACGAAGCTGGTCACCCAGTCGCCCGCCTCGAAGGGCGGGGCCAGGGGCGTGGTGGAGCAGACATAGAAGCGCGTGGTGTTGTGCGCCGCGTCCTCCACATTCTTCCGCAGGATTTCCAGGCCGTAGATCTCGGCGGCCAGCTCGCTGGCGATCGCCGCATCCTCCACGCCGCCGCGCTCCGCGATCAGGCTGGCGGCGCCGGCGGTGTCGGCCTCGATCACCGGCTGAAGCTTCAGGTCGCGCAGCAGGTTCAGGATCTGGCCGAGCGCCACCGGATGGCTGTGGGCGCGCTTCAGGGTCGCGATGGAGGCGCCCTTCGGGGCCAGCAGGCAATGCTCCACCCGTTCGAAATGCTCGCCCACCACATGCAGCCCACTGTCGGGCAGCAGGCGGTGGATGTCCGGCACCCGGCCGGCGAGCGAATTCTCGCAGGGCAGCATGGCCAGCCCGGCACGACCTTCCCGCACCGCCGCGATCGCCGCCTCGAAGGAGGCGCAGGGCAGGGTGGTCCAGCCGGGATAGGCCTGGCGACAGGCGAGGTCGGAATAGGCGCCCGGCAGGCCTTGGAAGGCGATGATGCCGGTTGTGCTATGGGGCATGATGTCCTGGCGTCCTGCGCGCGGCCGGGTTGTGGTTCCCCGGCGGCGCCTATATTGTCCGGCAGGTTTTACGGCAGGCCGGGGCCGGCGCAAGCCCGCCGCCCCGGCCTGCTTTTCATGCTGGCCGTGCGGCGGTCGAATACCGGCGGTCCTCAGCGGCGCTTCGGAAGGGTACACTCCAGGATGAGTCTGGAAGCCAACAAGGTGTTCGCGGCGGTACTGACCGCTGGCATCGCATTCATGGTGACCGGCGTGATCGGCGATGCCATCGTGCATCCCAAGCGGCTGGAGACCAGCGCGCTGGCCGTGGCCGCGCCGCCCCCCGCCGCCGCGCCCGCCGCGCCGGTGGAGGCTGTGCCGATCGGCCCGCTGCTGGCCGCCGCCAACCCGGATACCGGCCGCCAGATCGCCCAGCGCGCCTGCGCCTCCTGCCACAATTTCACGCAGGGCGGGCCGAGCGGCGTGGGGCCGAACCTGTGGGGCGTGGTCGGTGGGCCGCATGCCCATGTGGAAGGCTTCAACTACTCCGCGGCGATGCGGGCGAAGCATGACCAGCCCTGGGATTATGAGGCGCTGAACGCCTTCATCACCCGGCCCTCCGCCGCCATCCCCGGCACCCGCATGGCCTATGCCGGCATGTCCAGCATCAATCAGCGCGCCGACCTGATCGCCTTCCTGCGCACGCTGGCCGCCGAGCCGGTGCCGCTGCCCTGAGCCAGGCGGCGGATTTCCTGCCCGCGGCGGAAGCGGCGGCGGAGGCGGCGGGTGCCGTCATCCGCCCGCTGTTCCGCTCCGCGCTGCTGGTGGAAGCCAAGGGCGATGCCAGCCCGGTGACCGAGGCCGATCGCGGCGCCGAGCGTGCGATTCGCGCCTTGCTGGCGGAGCGACATCCCGATCACGGGGTGATCGGCGAGGAATATGGCGACACCAACCCCGATGCCGAATGGGTCTGGGTGCTGGACCCGATCGACGGCACCCGCGCCTTCGTCACCGGCCGCCCGCTGTTCGGCACGCTGATCGGCCTGCTGCATCGCGGCGTGCCCGTCCTCGGGCTGATCGACCAGCCGGCCACGGGCGAACGCTGGATCGGCGTCGCCGGCCAGCCCACCCGCTTCCGCTCCGCCTTCGGCGGCACGCCGCGCTGCCGGCCCTGTGGCCGCCTGGCGGAGGCCGAGCTCTCCTGCACCTCCCCCGACATGTTCGACGCGGAGACGGCGCCGCGCTTCGCCGCGGTGAAGGCCGCGGCCCGCCGCACCACCTGGGGCGGCGACTGCTACGCCTATGGCCTGCTGGCGCTGGGGCTGGTGGATGCGGTGGTGGACGCCACCATGAAGCCCTGGGACTGGGCCGCGCTGGTGCCGGTCATCGAGGGTGCCGGCGGTAGCTGCACCGACTGGGCCGGCCGCCCGCTGCGCCTGGATGGCGACGGCACCGTGCTGGCGCTCGGCGACCCCGCGATGCTGGCGGAGGTTTCAGGGCTTCTCGCCGGCTGATGCCGGGCGCGCCCGTTGCGGCGCGGCGGGGGAACCCCCAGACTATCGCCATGCAGACCTATCCCATGCGCCCCCTCTCCCTACGTCGGCGCGACCTTTTTGCCCTTTCCGCCGCCCTCGGCCTCGCGCCCGGGGCCCTGCATGCCGCGACACCCGCCGGCGGGTCCGCCGCGCCGGGCGAGGCCATTCGCACCCATGCCCTGTCGCTGCTGGGCGAGCCCGCCTTGCCCGCCGATTTCCCGAACTTCCCCTGGGTGAACCCCAACGCCCCCAAGGGCGGGGAGATCACCCTGACCGCCCTTGGGTCCTTCGACAGCTTCAACCCCTATACCCTGCGCGGCACCCCCGCCGTCGGGATCAGCCTGATCTACGACACGCTGCTGGCCAACAGCAGCGACGAGGCCAGCAGCGAATACCCCTATCTCGCCCAGTGGATCGACCTGCCCGTCGACCGCCTGGCCGTCAGCTTCGAACTGAACCCCGCCGCCCGCTGGCATGATGGCCGCCCCGTCACCGCCGCCGACGTGGTCTTCACCTTCAACGCGCTGCGCACCCATGGCCGGCCCTTCTACCGCTCCTACTGGGGCGATGTGACGGAAGCGGTCGCCGAATCCGAACGCCGCGTCACCTTCCGCTTCCGCAGCAATGAAAACCGCGAACTCGCCTTGATCCTCGGCCAGATGCCGGTGCTGCCCGCCCATTGGTGGGAAGGCCGCGACTTCACCCGGCCCTTGCTGGATATCCCCCTCGGCTCCGGCGCCTATCGCCTGGAACGCTTCGACGCCGGGCGCAGCCTGGTCTACCGCCGCGTGCCGGATTGGTGGGCGCGGGACATCCCCAGCCAGAAGGGGACCAACAACTTCGACGTCTATCGCTACGAATATTTCCGGGACACCACGGTCGCGCTGGAAGCCTTCAAGGCCGGCCAGATCGACTTCCGCACGGAAAACAGCGCCCGCGACTGGGCCACCGGCTACGACTTCCCCGCCATGCGCCGCGGCCTGGCGAAGAAGGACGAGCTGCGCCACGAGCTGCCGACCGGCATGCAGGCCTTCGCCATGAATCTGCGCCGGCCCCTGTTCCAGGACGCCCGCGTGCGCCGCGCGCTGATCGAGCTGTTCGACTTCGAATGGATGAACGCCAACCTGTTCTTCGGCAGCTACGCCCGCACGCAGTCCTATTTCTCCAATTCCGAGCTTGCCTCCTCCGGCCTTCCCTCCGGCGCCGAGCTCGCGATCCTGGAACCCTTCCGCGGCCGCATCCCGCCCGAGGTCTTCACCGCCGAATACAAGCTTCCCGTCACCGACGGCTCCGGCAACAACCGCGAGGGTCTGCGCAACGCGCTGCGCCTGTTGCAGGAAGCCGGCTGGCGCGTGCAGAACCGGCGCCTGGTCGGGCCGCAAGGCCAGCCCTTCGAATTCGAGATCCTGCTGCAAGGCGCCACCTTCGAACGCGTCGCCCTGCCCTATGTCCAGGCGCTGGAACGCATCGGCATGGTGGTCCGCGTCCGCACCGTGGACCCGGCCCAGTACCAGACCCGCACCGACGCCTTCGACTTCGACATGACCATCGATGTCATCGGCCAGTCCCTGTCCCCCGGCAACGAACAGCGCGACTTCTTCTCCTCCGCCAAGGCCCGCGAAAACGGCAGCCGGAACATGGCCGGTATCAGCGACCCGGCGATCGACGAACTCGTCGAACTCGTGGTCAACGCGCCCGACCGCGAACAACTCATCGCCCGCACCCGCGCCCTCGACCGCGTGCTGCTGTGGAACAACTTTATGATCCCCAACTGGCACAGCCGCACCTTCCGCATCGCCTTCTGGGACAAATTCGGCCGCCCCGAACGCAACCCGCGCTACGGCCTCGGCCTCGAAACCTGGTGGGTCGACCCCGCCAAGGACCGCGCCCTGACCGACGCACGGCGGAGCCTGTAGGTGGCCATGGGGGTGTTGCGCCTGTGGTTCGCAGGGAGGGCGCTGCCCTCCCCGCACCCCACCCGCCAAGGGGCAGTGGCCCCTTGGAACCCATTGATTCATGAAGGGGAATGGAGAGGGGCCAGCGGTGCCGTTGAACAAGCGGTCGCGTCGGCCCCTCTCCATTCCCCTTCAAGGTCCCGTGGTCCAGGAGGCCCCGTCGGACGCATGCGTCCGACCCTGGCAGGGGGTGCAGGGGGGCAACGCCCCCCTGTGACCGCATAGGCGCAAGAACCCCCATGGCCGCCTACATTTTCCGTCGTTTGTTGCTCGTGGTGCCGACCTTGCTCGGGATCATTCTCATCAATTTCGCTGTTGTGCAGTTCGCGCCGGGTGGGCCGGTGGAGCAGATGTTGGCGGAGTTGCGGGGGGAGGGTCAGACGCTGGGGCGTTTGACGGGTGAGGGGGGTGGCGAGGTTCGGGCGCCGGGGGGTGCGGGGGCTGGGGGCGGGACGTCCGGGGAGGGGCCGGTGGGCACCTATCGGGGCGCGCGGGGTCTGGATCCGGCGATCGTGGCGGAGATCGAGCGCATTTTCGGCTTCGACAAGCCGGCGCATGTCCGCTTCCTGGAGATGATGCGGGGTTACCTGACCTTCGATTTCGGGCGGAGTCTGTTTCGCGATCGGCCGGTGGTGGATCTGGTGTTGGAGAAGATGCCGGTTTCGATTTCGCTGGGGCTGTGGTCGACGCTGATCATCTACTTGGTGTCGATTCCGCTGGGGATTCGGAAGGCGGTGCGGGACGGGTCGCGCTTCGACATCTGGACGAGTGGCGTGGTGCTGGTGGGTTATGCGATTCCGGGGTTTCTGTTCGCGATCCTGCTGGTGGTGCTGTTCGCGGGTGGGTCGTTTCTGCAGTGGTTTCCGCTGCGCGGCCTGTCGAGTTCGGGCAGCGAGTTCTGGCCCTGGTGGCAGCAGGCGCTGGACTATGCCTGGCATATGGCCCTGCCGACCTTGGCACTGGTGATCGGCGGCTTCGCGGGCCTGACCATGCTGACGAAGAATGCGTTCCTCGATGAGATCGGCAAGCAATATGTGGTCACCGCGCGGGCCAAGGGCAATTCGGAAAACCGCATCCTGTATGGCCATGTCTTCCGCAATGCGATGCTGCTGATCATCGCGGGTTTTCCGGCGGCCTTCATCGGCATCCTGTTCACCGGCGCGCTGCTGGTGGAAATCGTCTTCTCGCTGGATGGGCTGGGCCTGCTGGGCTTCGAGGCGGCGATCCGGCGCGATTACCCGATCATGTTCGGCACCCTCTACATCTTCACCCTGATGGGACTGATCCTGCAGATCATCGGCGACGTCATGTACACCGTGGTCGACCCCCGCATCGACTTCGAGGCGCGGCGGTGAGGGGGGCTGGCGCGGGTGGTTCCCAGGGGGGCGTTGCCCCCCTGGACCCCCCACCAGGAGGCAGTGGCCTCCTGGACCACTGGTCATTCATAGCCGGTAGGGAGGGGGGCCAAAGAGCCCCCCTCCCTACCGGCTATAAGGTCCCGGCGGGGACCGGGGGGCGCCACGCCCCCCGGCGGGGGTCCGGGGGCAGCGCCCCCGGGAGCAACCGCCCATGACTCCCATCACCCGCAGGCGCCTCGCCAATTTCCGGGCCAATCGGCGCGGCTACTGGTCCATGTGGATCTTCCTGCTGCTGTTCGTGCTGACGCTGTTCGCGGAGCTTCTGGCGAACGACAAGCCGCTGGTGGCGCGGATCGACGATCGCTGGCTGTTTCCGGCGATCGTTGGTGGCTATGCGGAGAGTGATGTTCTGCCGGATGGCCTGCCGATCACCATGGATTGGCATGAGCCCAGCCTGCGGGCGGAGTTCGCGGAGCGGGGCGGCTGGGCGGTATGGCCGCTGATTCCCTATCGGCATGATTCGGTGGTGCGGGATGTCGGCCAACCCTCGCCGGCGCCGCCCTCGGCGAAGAACTGGCTGGGCACGGATGACCAGAGCCGGGATGTGCTGGCGCGGGTGATCTATGGGTTTCGGCTGTCGGTGCTGTTCGGCTTTTCGCTGACCATTGTCAGCTCGCTGGTCGGCATCGCGGCGGGGGCGGTGCAAGGGTATTACGGAGGCTGGGTCGATCTCGGCTTCCAGAGGTTCATCGAGATCTGGTCGGGCATGCCGCAGCTCTATCTGCTGATCATCCTGGCGAGCGTGCTGGAGCCCACCTTCTTCACCCTGCTGATCTTTCTTCTGCTGTTCTCCTGGATGTCGCTGACCGGCGTGGTGCGGGCGGAGTTCCTGCGGGGGCGGAACCTGGATTACGTGCGGGCGGCGCGGGCGCTGGGCGTCAGCGATGTGGCGCTGATGACGCGGCACATCCTGCCGAATGCCATGGTGGCGACCCTGACCTTTCTTCCGTTCATCCTGTCGGGGTCGGTCACGGTTCTGGCCAGCCTGGACTTCCTGGGATTCGGGCTGCCGCCGGGGTCGCCCTCGCTGGGGGAGCTGGTCAATCAGGGCAAGAACAACCTCCAGGCGCCCTGGCTGGCGATGACGGGCTTCTTCGTGCTGGGCGGCATGCTGACGCTGCTGATCTTCGTGGGGGAGGCGGTGCGCGATGCCTTCGACCCGCGCAAGCTGCCAGGGGGCGGGGCATGATGGGGCGGGACATGACTCAGCCCTTGCTGAATGTGGAGAATCTCTCGGTCGCCTTCGGGCCGAAGGTGGTGGTCCACGGCGTTTCCTTCACCGTTTCGCGGGGGGAGACGGTGGCGCTGGTGGGGGAGAGTGGCAGCGGCAAGTCGGTGACGGCACTGTCCTGCCTGCGGCTGCTGGCCGGCGCCGGACACAACCCGGAAGGCCGCATCACGCTGGACGGCACGGATGTGCTGACCGCCCAGGGCGAGGATCTGCGCCGGCTGCGCGGCGGCATCGCCGGCATGGTGTTCCAGGAACCCATGACTTCCCTGAACCCGCTGCACAGTGTGGGCCGCCAGGTGTCGGAGGCGGTGACGCTGCACCGGAACCTGTCGGGCGATGCGCTGCGCGCGCGGGTGGTGGAATTGCTGACGCGTGCCGGCTTTCCGCAGGCGGAGGCGCGGCTGAATGCCTATCCGCACCAGCTCTCGGGCGGCCAGCGGCAGCGGGTGATGATCGCGGTGGCGCTGGCCAATGACCCGGCGCTGCTGATCGCGGATGAGCCGACCACGGCCCTGGATGTCACCATCCAGGCGCAGATCCTGGAATTGCTGGCCGACCTCAAGCGGCGCCTTTCGATGGCGGTGCTGCTGATCACCCACGACCTGGCCATCGTCCGCCGCCATGCCGACCGCGTGGTGGTGATGCGGCATGGGGAGGCGGTGGAGGCCGGTCCCGTGGCCGAGATCTTCGGCAATCCGCAGCACGACTACACGAAGATGCTGCTGGCCACCGAACCCCGCGGCCGCCCCGACCCCGTGGCGCCAAACTCCCCAGAACTGCTCCACGGCAGTCAGCTAAAGGTCCATTTTCCGATCCGGCGGGGGGTGCTGCGGCGGGTCGTGGGGGTGGTGAAGGCGGTCGATGGCGTCAGCGTCGCGATCCGGGAGGGTGAGACGGTCGGGCTGGTGGGCGAATCCGGCAGCGGCAAGACCACGCTCGGCCTGGCCCTGCTGCGGCTGGAGACCAGCGAGGGGCCGATCCGCTTCGAGGGTCGCGACATCCAGGACCTGTCCCGCGCCGCGCTGCGGCCGCTGCGCCAGCGCATGCAGATCGTCTTCCAGGACCCCTATGGAAGCCTCTCGCCCCGCATGACGGTCGCCGAGATCGTGGGCGAGGGCCTGCGGGTCCACGAAAAGCTGACGACGGCCGAATCGGAAAAACGCGTCGCGGCGGTGCTGGAGGAGGTGGGGCTGGAGCCCAGCATGCTCGACCGCTACCCGCATGAATTCAGCGGCGGTCAGCGCCAGCGCATCGCCATCGCCCGCGCCCTGGTATTGAAGCCGCGGCTGGTGGTGCTGGACGAGCCGACCAGTGCCTTGGATGTCTCGGTGCAGGCGCAGGTGGTGGATCTGCTGCGCGACCTGCAGGTACGGCACCGCCTGGCCTATCTGTTCATCTCCCACGACCTGCGCGTCGTCCGCGCCCTGGCACATCGCATCATCGTCCTGAAGGACGGGCGGGTGGTGGAGGAAGGCGAGGCCGGGGCGATTGTCGGCGCGCCGAAAGAACCCTACACGCGCGCCCTGATGGCGGCGGCATTCGACCTTGCCACTGCCGGGGCGGGGGGCGTGGTGCGGGAATGAGCGAGACGGAGGAGGATGCGGTGCTGCCGCCGCTGGAGCGGCTGCGCGCGCTGCTCGATGCGCAGCAGGTGAAGCTGGGCGTGCATATCCGGAAGATGAATTCGCCCGGCAGCCCGGTCTATCGCTATGCCGAGAACATCTGGCCGGCGGCGACCATCCTCGTCACCTCCTTCGCCGGCACCGCCCTGGTGCATTACTATCTCGGTGGCGCCATCCTGGCGGTGGGCTGCTGGTGGTGGCTGGCCAAGGTGCAGCCGAAGATCCGCGAGGGTGTGTTCGAGCGGTCCAGCCTCTGGGCGTTGCAATCTGAAACACATTTCGACGCGCTCTGGGCCAAGGGCGTGCTGAGCCTCCACGCCGAATTGCCGGACGGCCGGAAATTCGCCGCCGCGCGCCGCGACGACTGGCGCGCCTTCGCGCGGCTGGTCCACCGCGAAACCAACAGGGATGCCGCCTGACATGGCCGTTCTGCTGTCCACCAAGCCCGCCGCCATGGCGCTGTGGCGCGACGCCCTGCTGGCGGTCGATCCCGCCCTGGAAATCCGCATGTTTCCGGAAGCCGGTGACCCGGCGGAGATCGAGGCGGCGGTGGTCTGGACCGCGCATGACATGGCGGAGCTGCGCCGCTACCCGAACCTCAGGCTGATCGTCTCCATGGGTGCCGGCGTCGACCATCTGCTGCGCCCGCCAGGGCCACCGCCGGGCATTCCGGTGGCACGGCTGGTGGACCGGATGCTGACCAGCCAGATGGGCGAATGGGTGCTGCTGAACGTGCTGCGTTTTCATCGGCAGGATGCAGACTATCGGGCGCAGCAGCGGGACCGCGTCTGGCTGGAACTGCCGGCGCCTGTCACCGCGGAAACGCCGATCGGTTTTCTGGGACTTGGCGAGCTGGGCACGCATGCCGCAGGCCTGCTGCGCAGCCTTGGTTTTCCCATCCTCGGCTGGTCGCGGCGGCCGAAGCGCGTGGAGGGGGTGGAAACCTTCCATGGCGCGGAGGGGCTGATGGCCATGGCGGCGCGCAGCCGCATGCTGGTCTGCCTGCTGCCGCTGACGCCCGAAACCCGCGGCATCGTCAATGCGCGCCTGCTCGGCGCGCTGCCGCGCGGCGCATGGCTCATCAATGGCGCCCGTGGCGGTCATGTGGTCGATGCGGACCTGCTGGCGGCCCTGGAATCGGGCCAGCTTGCCGGGGCCGCGCTGGACGTGTTCCAGCCGGAGCCATTGCCGCCGGAGCATCCCTACTGGGCGCATCCGGCCGTGGTGATGACGCCGCATGCGGCCAGCATCACCATCCCTGCCAGTGCCGCGCCGCAGGTGGTGGAGAATCTCCACCGTGCCCGCGCCGGGCAGCCCTTGCTGAATCTCGTGGATTTCAGCGCGGGCTACTGAGCCCGTTCAGCCCGCCTTGCGGACGTCCTCGGGCACTTCGGTCTCGCGCGCGGTCTGCTCGGCCTCGGTCATGATGCCGCGCATGTCACGCAGGAAGGCGGCGCCCTTGAGGGTGCGCTGCACCAGCACGGAGCGGCGATCCATCGGGTCCACCTTGCGGCGCGCCAGGTCGAGTTCGCCCAGCCGGTCGAGGGCACGGGTGATCGCCGGCTTGGAGACGTTCAGCTCCGCCGCCAGGCCGCGCACCGTATGCGGCCCGTCCGTCAGATAGACCGTCAGGAAGACGCCGAGCTGGCGGGCGGAAAGGTCGGGTCCGTCGCGTCGCACCAGCGCCACCACCGTGTCGCGGAGGATCCCAACGAGCTGGTCGGCATTTGCTTGGTTGGCCATGTCATCGATTCCTTCATCAGCGCGTTTGCGGCCGGGCGTTGCCGCTTTGGCGGCGGCACCGGTCTTGCCTCGGACGCGCCGTTCCGTGGTCTCGCCGTCGGAAGGGTGTCGCCCGCTTGTGCTCTTCTGAGAGCGCCGCGAGGCCGAAAGTTCCCTTTTCATCTCGAATTCGTTACCGTCCTGTTGTTGGTTTGCGAGAAACCAAAGTGGTGGCAGCGCGTGCGATGGCGCGCGCTGCCTGGATTTCGCCGCCTTCCGGCCTCCCCGGCCGGGTCTGGTCGTTCCAGGCATACACATCGAAATGCGCCCACCGGACGTCTTTCGTGACGAAGTGTTGCAAGAACAAGGCGGCGACCACGGCACCGGCCATGGGCTTTGTACTGACGTTGTTGAGGTCGGCGACCGTACTGTCCAGCCAAGAAACGTAATTTTTCATGAGCGGAAGTTGCCACGCCGTATCATGCGTCGCGATGCCGGCCGAGAGAAGGGCCTGTGCCATTTCGGCATCATCCGAGAACAAAGCCGGCAGATCCGGCCCCAACGCGACACGTGCTGCTCCGGTCAGCGTCGCCGCATCGATGACGAAATCAGCCGAGGCTTCGCAGGCATAGGCCAGCAGATCGGCCAGAACCAACCTGCCCTCGGCATCAGTATTGCCGATCTCCACCGTCAGCCCCTTGCGGGTGCGGATGACGTCCAGCGGGCGGAAGGCGGCGCCGGAGACGCTGTTTTCCACCGCGCCGACCAGCAGCAGCAGGCGGATCGGCGCCTTGGCGCGCATCAGCATCTCGGCCGTCGCGATCATCGTCGCGGCGCCGCCCATGTCCTTCTTCATGCGCAGCATGCCGGCCGCCGGCTTCAGGTCGAGCCCGCCGGTGTCGAAGCAGACGCCCTTGCCGCACAGCGCCACCAGCGGGCCATCCGCGGCGCCTTCCCAGCGAAGGATGGCGATGCGGGGCCCGCGCGGGCTGCCCTGGCCGACGGCGGCCACGGCGGGGAAGCCGGCCTCCAGCGCCGCGCCCGAAACCTCCTCATAGGTCGCGCCATGGGCCTGGGCGAGGCGGGCGACGGCGGCGGCGAGTTCGGCCGGGCCGAGCAGGTTGGCCGGCTGGTTCACCAGGTCGCGCCCGGCGCGGATCGCCTCCGCCTGCTGCTGCGCAGCTTCGGTCCCCGGCTCCGCCACCAGTTGCGCGGCGCGGCGTGGTGGGCGGGATTTCAGCCCGGCGAAGCGGTAGGCGCCGAGGCACCAGCCCAGCGTCGCGGCGGCCATGTCCGGCGCACCCTCGATCCGCCAGGCGGTGCCTTCCGGCAAAGCATGGGGCAGGGCGCCGAAGGCCCAGAGGCTGGCGGCGGTGGCGGCATCCTCGCCCAGGCCCAGGATCGCACCCTCCAGCCCGGTGGGGCCGGGCAGCAGGCGGATTTCCTGCGCCCGGGCGGTGAAGCCGCTGGCCTCCAGGAAGCGGGCGGTGGCGGCGGGGAGACGCGCCAGCAGCGCGGGCAGCCCCGCCGGTGTCACAGCATGCAGGGGCAGGGCGGCGGCGGCGGTATCGGTCAGGCAATCCAGCATGAAGGATCCTCGACGGAGATGGCATGGCCAGGCTGGCGGCGGAAAGCAGATGGACGCCGCGCGCTGGATGATTCCCCTGCCAGCGGCATTGCTGTAGGGCCAGCCCCCATGCGCATCCTGCTCTGGTACTGGGGCCGCCGCGGTGGCGGCGCCCAATTCACCCTCGGACTGGCTCGAAGCCTGGCGGCAAGGCCGGGCGTGACTTTGGCCTTGTCCGTTTCGGCGCAGGGTGAATTATTGGACAGCTTTCGCAATTTGAGCGTATCGACCGACATCGTGGAGACCTACCGCGATCTCCCGGGTTTCGCCACCGGGCTGTTGCGGATTCCGGCGCTGCGGCGGCAATTGCTGGCCAGCGCCCAGGGCGCGGATGTCGTCATCTCCGGCATGACCCATGTCTGGACCCCGCTGCTGGCGCCGGCCCTGGCCCGGGCCGGCATCCCCTTCGTGCCGGTGGTGCATGATGCGCTGCCGCATCCCGGCGATTTCGGCTGGGCCTGGGATTGGCGGCTGGGGCGGGAACTGGGCGCGGCGCGGGCTGCCGTGGCCCTGTCCGATCAGGTGGCCTCCCTCCTCGCCCGGCGGGTGCCGGCGCTGCCGCTGATCCGCATGCCGCTGCTCGCCATGCTGTCCCCCGCCACGGCCGGGGGCGAAGCCGATGTGGCGTCGCCGGAGGGTGGGCTGCGCCTGCTCTTCTTCGGGCGCTTCCGCGGCTACAAGGGCCTCGACCTGCTGCGCGACGCCTTCCGCCGCCTGCGGCAGGTGCATCCGGGCGTGACCCTGCGCGTGGTGGGGGAAGGGGATGCGGAGGCCCTGGCCCCCGGCATCGGCGCGCTGCCCGGGGTGCGGCTGGAGCGGCGATGGGTGCCGGAGGCGGAGATCCCCCGGCTGATCGCCGAATCCGACGCGGTGGTGCTGCCGTACCGGGAGGCGAGCCAATCCGGCATCGCCCCGCAGGCGCTGGCGATGGGCGTGCCGGTGGTCGCGACCCCGGTCGGCGGCCTGGCCGAACAGGTGCGTGAGGGTGCCGGCGGTGTCCTGGCGAAGGCGGTGACCGAGGCGGCCTTCGCCGAGGCCCTGTCCAGCCTGCTCGTGCCGGGCCGGATGGCGGCCTTGCGGGCGGAGGCGCGGCGCGCCGGGGCGGCCCAGGCAGATTGGGAGGGTGCGACCGACGCGCTGCTCGGCGGCCTCGCGGGGGTTCTACGCTGAGTGGTTTTACCTCAGAACAGCAGCCCGGTCGCCCATTGCAGCAGGCCCAGGGCGAAGATGGTGGCGCCAAGGCCATAGATGATCGGCGGCGGCACCGGCGTCAGCCGCAGCGCCAGCAGCGCCAGGGTGGCGAGAAGGGCGCGGCCGAAGCCGGCGCCCAGCAGCAGCAGGCCAATCAGTGTGAACCCGGCGAACCAGACGGCCCGCATCGCCCGCAGCATCCGTCCAGCCTTCCGCCTTCTGTGCGGCGCGGTTCTGGCGCAAGCCCGGGGGGAGGGCAAGGGACCCGCTTCGGCTTGATCGGTGGAAATGCCCATGCGAAAGATCGCGCATGGCGCGAGCCGCGCCGTGTCCGGCCAGGCCATCCCGGCCCGGCCACATCCAGCCGCGCCGTTGCGCCGGCCATCGAGGGAAACACCCCCGCTTGAGCCCCTCCCCGTTGCGCAAGATCGCGCTTGCCCTGCCGCCGTTGCGGCGCCTGGTCGAAAGCCGGGACGCCGCGCTGGCCGACCGTGCCTTGCTCGAACAGTCGTTGCGCGAGATGCGGGCGGAAATGGCGCGACAGGCCGCCTCGGACCAGGCCGTGCTGATGCAGGCCATGTCCACGGATGGCGACGCGCGCATCGAACGCACGCTGACCATGATGCGCGCCGAATACACGGTGCTGCCACGCTTCGGCTTCCACCAGCCGCTGGACTACGACCAGGACAGCCTGCCGCCGCATTTCGACCCGCCGGTGATCCTGCCGGGCGAATCGCTGCCGCTGCCGGCGCCGGCCGACCGCTTCGGCTATCCGGCCGATGACGCGCTGTACCTGCACATGGGCGGGCTGGACGCGGCGGTGGTGCGCGCTGCCATCGCCCGCCATCTCGGCGCGCCGCGCGACCTGGCGCTGCTCGATTTCGGCTGTTCCTCCGGCCGCGTGCTGCGGCATTTCGAGGTGGAGCACCAGGCCCAGGGCTGGCGCCCGCATGGCGTGGACATCCAGGCGCGGCCGATCGAATGGCTGCGCCTGCATTTCCCGCAGCACTACATGGTGACCACCGGCACGGTGCAGCCACACCTGCCCTTCGAGGATAACAGCCTCGATGTCATCTACGGTTTCAGCGTCTTCACCCACATCAAGTACCTGTGGGACATGTGGCTGCTGGAATTGCGGCGGGTGCTGAAGCCGGGCGGGCTGCTGGTGCAGACCATCCACACCGAGAATGCCTGGGCCTTCTATCATCGCAACCGCGATGCGGCCTGGGTGAAGCAGGCCCATGCCGCGCGGATGACGGAATCCCCGACCATGGATGTGGACTGGTTCCACCATGGCGACATCGCCGTCAGCCAGGCCTTCTGGAAGGCCGATGTCGCGCGCCGCAACTGGGGCCGCTACCTGGAGGTGCTGGAACTGCTGCCCCCCCAGCACGAGATGTCCTTCCAGGACGTCATGGTCTGTCGCAAGCCGCTTCGGTGAGGCCGCTTTTTATAACAGCGGGCCGGTTTCTTGACCGGTCCGAGCGCCCGAATGGGCGCCGCCGCAAGTGCGGCGAAGCCAAGGAAGCCGGAGGCTTCCGCCCGGCGTTTGAGGGCGGCCCGGAGCGGTCACGCGACAGGGCCGTTGATATTAGAGGACAAACGGCTCTGGCGGGTTGTTGGCGGCAAGCGGCTCCACATCCAGCTCGTGGATGCCGCCGACGCCGAAGCCGACCCATGCGCTGCCGGTCCAGGCATATTCGTATTCGTTGCCGATCCCCCATTCGCTGGCCGACTGCCCGTTCTGGCCCCAGGAACGGGTCGGCAGCCAGCGGTCGCTGTGGCCGTCATAGTAATCGGTGATCCACAGCGTACCGTCGCGGATGTTGGTGGGATTGGGATGCTCCCACTTGTTGTAGATCTCGTAATAGCCATGCGCGCCCTGAAGCCGGTCGCCGATATTGAAGCGGGCGAAATCCTCCGAGAGCCATCCGGCATAGAGGTCGCCGGAATTGCTGTAGAAGGCCCAGGCATAGTAGCCGTCGCGTCCGACATCGACCTGGTAGATGCCGCCCTGGCCGAAGTCATCCCATTCCCGGCCATCCCAGACATAGTCGTATTCCTGGCCGAGCCCGGCCTGCGTCGTCGCCTGGCCCTGCTGCCAGGCGCGCGGCTGCATCCACAGGCCGGATTGCGCGTCGCGGTAATCCGTCACCCAGACCGTGCCCTCCGGCGCCGCATTCAGCGACCAGGCGGTCTTTTCGTAGATGGTGTAGGTGCCACGGGCACCGGCGAAGCTCTGGCCGGTCTGGTACTGGCCGGCATCGGCCACGACATAGCCGGCGTACAGGTCGCCGCTGGTGCCGTGGGTGAAATACCAGGAAAAGCGCGCCGGCTGTTCCACGCTGGCCTGCACCGTGCCGGCCCGGCCGAAGTCATCCCACTCGTCGCCATCCCAGGCATAGTCGAATTCCGAGCCGAGACCGCCATAGCCCGTGGGCGCGCCGCCCTGCACATAGCCGGAATAGCTGGTGAGCAACTGGCGCGCGCTGCCGTCGTAATAGCCGCCCGTGGTCCAGACCGTGCCATTGGCGATCACCTGCCCGCCGAGGGAGGCGGCGGCGGTGATGATATAGGTCCCATTGGCGGCGGCCAGCGTGTCGCCCACCTGCCAGACTGTGCTGTGGCTCGCCAGGCGGCCGAAATAGCTGTCGCCATTGGGCAGTTCGAACCGCCAGTCGAACAGCATGTCCGGCTGGCGATCCGCCTCCAGCGCCCCGCCCTGGCCCACCCGCGCCCAGCCATTGCCGGTCCAGGCGCGGTCCATCTCGCTGCCCAGGCCGGCATAGCCCGTGGGTGCGCTGCCGCCGCTTTCCAGGGCGAAGTCGATCCGCGCGGCGCTGTCGTAATAGCGGGTGGTATAGACCGTGCCGTCCAGCTCCACCTCCGACGGGCTCTGGCCGAAGGGTGTCTCGGTGACGATGCGATACAGGCCATGGCCGGTGCGCAGCGTGTCGCCCGCATTCCAGTCCAGGCTGTCGGCCAGCAGCGTGCCGTAGAGAATGTCGCCGCTGTTGAAGGTGAAGGTCCAGCTGAACAGGCTGTTGGCGAGGGAGGAGGGGTCGGCCTGGTCGGTGCCGCCACGGCCGAAGCTGTCCCAGGCGCTGCCATTCCAGGCGGCATCCACCTCCGATCCCAGCCCCGCCAGCCCGGCGGGCGCGGCCTCGCCCAGCCGTGTCACCATCCAGCTTCCGCGGCTGTCGCGGTACCAGCCGACCGAGGTCCAGCCCTCCTCCATCCCCAGCGCGCCGAGGTCCATGCCCTGCGGCTCGGCGGCGACGATGCTGTAGGTGCCATGCGCGGTGGCCAGGGTGCTGCCGACGACGTAGCGCGCGGTGTCGTCCACCAGCAGCCCGCCCCAGCTGTCGCCGCTGGTCGCGCGGAAGGTCCAGGTGAAGATGCTGTCGCTCACCGCCGCGCGGCTTTCGAGGTCGCGGGAAGAATCATTTTGAGGCTCCACCTCCGGCCCCTGGGTCGCGGGCCGGTGCGCGCGGAGTGTGCCGCAGCGCAATGAAACCCCGGTTAACCGGGTGGCGTGGAAGGCGGCGGCAGCAGCCGGCAGACGCGGTCGAGCAGCGCCACGGCGGTATAGGGCTTGCCCAGGAAATTCACCCCCTCATCCAGCCGGCCCTGATGGATGATGGCGTTGCGGGTGTAGCCGGTGGTGAACAGCACCGGCAGGCGCGGCCGGCGGGCCAGCGCGGCGGCGGCCAGTTCGCGGCCATTCATCGGCCCGACCAGCACCACATCGGTGAACAGCAGCGACACTTCCGGATGCGCCTCCAGCAGTGCCAGGGCGGCGGGGCCATCGGCGGCGGCGATCGGGCGACAGCCCGCCTCCTCCAGCGCCGCGACGGCGAAATCGCGCACCATCGCCTCATCCTCCACCACCAGCACCACGGCGCCGGGGCTGGGGCTTGGCAGGGTGGCCTGGCTCGGCGTGATGGGCGTGGCGGGGGTGTCGGTATCGCGCAGGCGCGGCAGGTAGAGCTTGACCGTGGTGCCGTGGCCGGCCTCGCTGTAGATCGCCGCATGGCCGCCCGACTGCCGGGTGAAGCCATAGACCTGGCTGAGGCCGAGGCCGGTGCCCTTGCCCGTGGGCTTGGTGGTGAAGAAGGGTTCGAAGGCGCGGGTCAGCACCTCGGCCGACATGCCGCTGCCGGTATCGGTGACGCAGATCGCCACATACTGGCCCGGCGCCACCTCCTCCCGCGTCGCGGCATAGGCCTCGTCCAGATGGGCGTTCCCCGTCTCGATGGTCAGCTTGCCACCTTCCGGCATGGCATCGCGCGCATTCACCGCCAGGTTCAGCAGCGAGGATTCGAGCTGGTTCGGATCGGCATGGGCGCGCCACAGCCCGCCGGCCAGCACCGTCTCGATCTCGATATCCTCGCCGAGCGTGCGGCGCAGCAGGTCGGACATGCCGGCCACCAGCCGGTTGGCATCCACCGGCTCCGGCGCCAGGGGCTGCTGGCGGGAGAAGGCGAGCAGCCGCTGGGTCAGCGTGGCGGCGCGATTGGCGCCTTCCACCGCATTGTCGATGCCGCGCCGAATCCGCTCCCGCGCCGTATCGCCGAGGGTGGCGCCGGCCTCGCCCGGCAATTCGTCCAGCCGTCGCCGGGCGAGTGCCAGGTTGCCGAGCACCACGGTGAGCAGGTTGTTGAAGTCATGCGCCACGCCGCCGGTCAGCCGGCCCACCGCCTCCATCTTCTGCGCCTGGCGAAGCTGCGCCTCCGCCCTCTCGCGGCCGGCGGCGGCGGCGACCAGGCGCGCATTGGTCTCGGCCAGGTCGCGGGTGCGTTCGCCGACGCGGGCTTCCAGCATGTCGTTCAGCCGGCGCAGCTCCTCCTCCCGCCCGCCGATGGTGCGGGCGGCCTCCGCCAAAGCGGCGGCGGTCGCGGAGACCTCCCGGATGCCGCTCGGAACCGGGGCGACCGGCTGCCCATGGCCGAGCGCCTGCGCTTCCGCCGCCAGCCGGCGCAGCGGATGGGCGATGCGGTGGCCCAGCAGCAGCGCCAGGCCGAGCGACAGCGCCGCCAGCGCGGCCCCGAAGGCGCTCAGCAGCAGCAGGCTGCGGTGCAGCGGCTGGTTCAGCGTGGTCAGCGGCACGCCCACCGCCACCCGCCAATCCGCCAGGCCGGAGCGGGCATAGGTGCCGAGCACCGGCACGCCATCGGCGGTGAAGCCGCGCCACGTTCCCTCCCGCCCGGTTGCGGCGGTGCGCAGGTCGGCGGTGGCGGTGCGGCCGACGAAATCCTCATGCCGGTGATTGCGTGCCAGGATGGTCCCGGCGGCATCGATCACCGCGATGGTCCAGCCTTCCGGCGCCTGCCGATCCTCCAGCACCCGCCGGATGCGATCCGCCGGCGCGCTGAGGCTGAGGAACAGCGGCTCCGCCTCTCCTGGCACGGCGATTCCGGCCGGCAGTTCCACGGCGAACATCGGCACGCGGTTGACCATGCCCATGAACATCCCGGTCACCGTCAGCCTCTCCCGCCGCGCCCGGGGCGGCGGCAGGGGCGAGGTCTCCGGCACCGGCTCGCCCGGCGCCAGCCAGGCGTTCACCCGCGGCCTGCCGCTGGAATCGCGCAGCACCGCCGCCATGCCGAGTCGCAGCCGCGCTTCCAGCGCCTGTTCCTGGAAGCCGGGGATGTCGCCGGCGCGAAGCTGCGGCGACAGCGCCAGCAGGTTCAAGGTGGCGGACAGCCCGGTCAGATCCCGGTCGACCGCCAGGGCGACGGCGCGGGCGGTGTTCAGCGCCTCATCCTCCAGCCGGTCGCGCTGCGCCTCGGTGAAGCGCCAGGACAGGGTGGCGGCGAAGACGAGAATGGGCAGCACCAGCGCGCCCGCGAACAGCACGAGCTGCCGCCGCACCGGCTGCCCCTTCGCGGTGGGCGGCGGCTCCGGCGCGGGCGGTTGGGGCGCTGCGATGTCCAACAGGCGAGACTCTCCTGGCCGGGTGCGCCTGCGAAGGGGGGGCAGGCTTGCCGGGAGGCATCCCATGCCCCGGGCCCGGGGCCACGGCAAGGGCGGTGTCGCGCGTTATGGCGCAGATTAGCGCGAGCCGGCGGGCGGCTGGTATCGGGGCCGCCGGATCGCCATATGCCCGTAACATCCCCTTGGCGCCGTCCATCCGGCGCAGCGCGCCCGGCCGTGCCCGCCCCTGCCCCCCGCCTGGGCCAATGAGGATCGCCACCCCATGCCGCAATCCCTGCCGAGCCTTCCCGTCATCCCGGCGCCGCGCTGGGACGGGCGGCGCGTGCTGTTCGAGGTGGTGGAGGATGCGCGGCTGATCCCCTGCGCCATATCGATGAATGCGCTGCAGGACCTCAGCGAATTGCGCCGCTTCAAGCCGGCCGATCTGATGAAATGCTTCGCCGCGGCGCGGCCGCGGATCGAGGCGATCGCGCTGGACAAGCATCGCGCGCGGGCGGAAGGCTCGGTCGGGCTGCTGAACATCTGGTCCGACGATGTCGAGGACGCGCACCCCACCAAAGCCGTGCCGACCGCCTGAACCCGATCAAGGAAGACGACCATGGCCAAGGGCCAGATGCGATCCAACCGCGAAACCAAGAAGCCCAAGGCCGCGAAGAAGCCGGAGGCCGCCGCGGCATCCCCCTTCACGCGGGAGCCGACGAAGAAGGCGCCACCCGCCAAGCCCGACAAGGGCTGATTTTTCGCCACTGCCGCCTGTGCCATCATGCGCGTGGCACAGTGCGGAGGGCGACTTGGACACGCTGATCTTCGAACCCGGCTGGATCTGGGACGCGCGGGACGGGCTGCGCAGCGGGCGCTTCGTGGTGGTGCAGGATGGCCGCATCGCCGATGTGACGGCGCAGCGCCCGACGATGGATGCGCAGCGCATCAGCCTGCCCGAAAGCCTGCTGCTGCCGGGCTTCGTCAACCTGCACAACCACGCCTTCAGCGCGCCGCTGTTCCGTGGCCTGGCGGATGACATCGGCGACGGCGAACTGCCGGGTGACATCGTCTATTCGCTGCTGATGCCGCTCGGCGACATCGCGGCCGAGGTGCTGGACGAGGACGCCATCGGCGATGTCGCGGAGATGGCGCTGCTGGAGACGCTGAAGGGCGGGTCCACCACCATCATGGATGTGTGGCGGCTGCAGCAGGCCCCCTTCATCGCGCGTGGCCGCCGGCTCGGGCTGCGGACCTATTCCTGCCCCTACCTGTTCTCCACGCCGAAGATGGATATGGGGCCGGATGGCAGGCCGGTGACGGCGCCGGAGGCGGCGGATACCGGCTTCGACCGGGTGATGGAGCTGTTCGCCGAATATGATGAAGGCCCGCGTGGCCGCACCCGCGTGGGCTTCGGGCCGCATGGGCTGGATACCTGCACGCCCGAATTGCTGACGCGCATCCGCGACACGGTGGATGAGATCGGCTGCCCGCTGACCATCCATGCGGCGCAGAGCCAGGTGGAGCTCGACATCGTCCGCGCCCGCTACGGCAAGTCGCCCATCGAACACATCCGCGACCTCGGCCTGCTGCGGCCCGGCACGGTGCTGGCGCATTGCGTGATGGCGACCGATGCGGAGCTGGCGATGATCCGCGACCACGGCGCCGCCGTCGCCTCCTGCCCCTATGCCTTCTCCCGCTTCGGCGTCGCCGTGCCTTTCGCGCGGTTTCTCGATGCGGGCATCTCTCTCGGCGTCGGGACCGATGGCGTGGGCCTCGACATGGTGGCGGAGCTGCGCGCGGCGGCGCTTCTGGCAAAAGTGCAGGCCGGGCGCGGCGGGATCGCGAGCGGGGAGGCGATGTTGCGCGCCGCTACGGCTTCGGGCGCCTCCGCCATAGGGCGCGACGACCTCGGCACGCTGGCGGTCGGCGCCACGGCGGACCTGATGCTGTTCGACCTGTCCGGCGCCCGCTACCAGCCGGTGTGGAATCCCCTGCAGGCGCTGCTGACCAATGGCGCGGCAGCCGACCTGCATACGATGCTGGTGGATGGCGTGCCGCTGATCCGCGACCGCGTGGTGCAGGGCGTGAATGAGGCGGCGGTGGTGCGTCGCGGCGCCGCCGCCATCCGCCGCGTTTGGGACGAGGCGCGACGTCTTGGGCGCGTGCCCGCCGGCATCGCGGCGCGGCGGGCGTAGCGTGTAACGCGCTGCGGAAGTCGGGACAAAAAGCCCTCTCCCCCACTTCTTATGGGGGAGAGGGTTGGGTGAGGGGGACGCGCAAGCATTGGGGACTCCGCATGGTGCCTGCCCCCCTCACCCAAACCCTCTCCCCCCTGCGGGTGGAGAGGGCTTTGCCGCAGGCTGCTGGTGCCCTCCACCCCCGCAACTGCGGAGGAGGGCAACAGGCCTCAAACGATCTTGCGGTCGTCCGGCAGGAAGCGGTCGGTATAGGTAAAATCCATCGTCGGCTGCACCGGAATGCCGAAGGCCTCCGCCACCTGGCGGGCGGAGGTCTCGAAGCGGTCCTTCACCACGCTGGAGACGCCATTGGCGCGCACATGCGGCGTCAGCAGCGCGACTTCGTTGATCAGCTCGTTGCGCGCGATCTCCACCGCCGTGTCGATCAGCGGTTCGCGGCGCTTCAGCGATTCCATCGCGGCGGCCGGTTCGGCCAGCATGGCGCGCAACCCACGGATGGTGGCCTGGTTGAAGCCGCGCACCACATCCGGATTCTGTTCGGCAAAAGCTTTCCGCACGACGAGGCCGGAGGAATAGAGCTGCACGCCCCACTGGTTGTACTGCAGCCAGCCGATGTCGCGCAGCGGCACGCCGGAGCCCACCAGGTTCAGCGCCGTGGTGGTCAGGAAGCCCAGCGTCGCATCGGCGCGGCGCTGCAGCACCATGGTGTCGCGAAGCTGCGCCGTGACCGACAGCAGGTTGATCTTGGAGACGTCGATCTGGTTGGCGCGGGCGAAGATCGGGAACAGCAGATGCGTACCCTCGCCCGGGGAGACGGAGACGCTGCGCCCCTCCAGATCCTTCGGCTTGGTGATGCCGGAGGATTTCAGGAAGATCGCCGCATTGGGCGAGGCGTCATACAGCACGAAGACCGAGGTGACCTGGCTGCCCGGATTCTCGTGGTTGAACTTCAGCGCCAGGTTGGTGTCGGCGAAGCCGATGTCATAGGTGCCGGCGGCGACCTTGGTCAGCGTGTCGCCGGAGCCGAAGCCGCGGTCGATCTGCACATCCAGGCCGGCTTCCGCGAAGTAGCCGCGATCCGCCGCCAGGGTCCAGGCCGAATGGGCGGATTGCCAGGCCCAGTCGAGGCAGAACTTGACGGGGCGCCGCGCACCCTGGGCGAGGGAGGGCGCGGCCAGCGTGGGCAGCAACAGGGCAGATGTCAGGACATTTCGGCGGGTCAATGCGTGCATCTTGGGCAGCCTCCGGTCAGGGATCGCGCAGCGCGCGACGCGGGCGATGTTCAGCAATTGCCGTGCCGCGAAGTGGCATCGCCGGAACGCTGGACAGGCCCGATCCCGCGCCCGATCCTGCGCGGGAGGCAGAAAGGACAGGACAAATGCGAGCGATGCGATTCCTCGGAGTGATGCTTGCCGCAATTGCGGCACTCGCCAGCCCGGCCATGGCGCAGCCCTGGCAGCCGACGCGGCCCATCGAGATCGTCGTGCCCTTCACCGCCGGGTCGCTCGCCGACCGCAACATGCGCGTCGTGGCGCCGCTGCTGTCGGCGGAGCTTGGCGTGCCGGTCGCGGTGCAGAACATCCCGGGCGCCAATGGCTATAACCGCATCTACCGCGCCGCGCCGGATGGCCAGACCATCGGCTATGGCGACCCGGTGGCGCAGATGGCGCTGGCCATCGTGCAGCCGCAGCCCTTCGACGTGATGCGCTTCACCTGGCTCGGCCATTTCTCCGCCGGCGTGCAGACCATGGTGGCCTCCGCCCGCGGTCGCGTGGCGAGCCTGGAGGCGTTGCGCGGCCTGCGCCAGCCGGTGCGCTGCGGCACCTTCGGCGGCATTTCCACCGGCGCCGCGCAATGCGCGCTGCTGGGCGCGCAATTCGGTTTCCCCGTCGCCTTCGTCTCGGTGCAGGGGCCGCCGGAACTGGTGCTGGCGGCGGTGCGCGGCGATGTGGACATCGCCTCGCTCGGCCCGACGCTGTGGCGCGACCATATCGCGGCGAATGCGGTGCGGCCGCTGCTGTCCTGGTCCGGCCAGCGGGATGCGCGGCTGCCGGAACTGCCGGCGTTGAACGACATCAACCTGGCGAACCTGTCCGATGTCACCGTGATCCGCGGTGTCGCCGCCCCGCCGGCCCTGCCGGCGGCGATCCGCGACCGCCTGTTGGCGGCGCTGAACGCCGCCATGGCCAAGCCGGAATGGGAGGCCTTCGTGACCCAGGCGCAGCTTGAGCGGGACTGGACCTTCTCCGCCAGCTATCCCGAAAGCCTGGCCCGCGCCCAGGCGCTGCTGCAGCAGAACGCCGCCACGCTGCGCGGCGCCTTCTGATGCAGCACCTGCTCCTTCCCGGCTGGCGCGCGCGCATCGGTGTCATCAGCCCGACCGTGCTGGAACGCATCCCGCTGGATTTTGGGCGCATCGCGCCCGAGGGCGCGATGCTGTGTGGCATCACCACGGGCATGGGCGGCTGGGCTGGCAACCAGTATGGGCAGGCGCTGGCGCAGTTGAAGGAATCGGTCCGCTACCTGGCGGCGCGCAAGGTGGATTTCATCCTGCATGTCGCCTCCCCGATCGTGGTGGCGCAGGGGCCGGGCTATGACCGCGTACTGCTGGCGGAGATGGCGGAGGTGGCCAACGGCATCCCCTGCGGCACCACCATCCGCTGCGCGCTGGACGCTTTTGCGGCGCTGGAGGCGAAACGCATCCTGGCCGTCACACCCTTCCATGAGACTCTGAACGGCCAGATGCGCGCCTTCGTCGAAGCCGAGGGCTACAGCTTCTCCCGCATCGCCAGCGTGCCCGCGCATTTCGATTTCCTGCAGGACATCCCGCCGGATCTGCTGTTCCGCGCCGCGCTGGATGCGGCGGCCGAAGATCCGGATTTCGACGCCATCTGGCTCCCCTCCGGCCAGGTGCCGGCGGTGGAGGTGGTTCGGGCGCTGGAGGCGCGATTGAAGAAGCCGGTGGTGGCCCAGAACCACGCCGACTTCCTGGCCGCCTTCCGCGCGCTGGGCGTCACCGGCATCGCCCGGGGGCATGGCATGCTGCTCGACCGGTTCGCCGGCTGATGGACAATCTTGCGACCGCGCTGATGGAGGGCCTGGCCCAGGCCACCACCTTCGACGCGCTGCTGTTCATGATCTTCGGCACGGTGGTCGGCTACGTCTTCGGCATTCTGCCCGGGCTGCAATCCATCACCGCCATGTCGGTGTTCCTGCCGCTGACCTATTGGTGGACACCGGCCCAGGCGATGTACTTCTTCGCCGGCATCATCGGCGCCGCCGGCAATGGCGGGGCGGTGACGGCGATCGTGCTGAACATCCCCGGCACCGCGCAGAACGCGGCGACGACGCTGGAAGGCTATCCGATGACGCGCGCCGGCCGCGCCGTCTTCGCGCTGAACCTCTCGGCCTCCGCCAGCTGGCTTGGCGCCGTCTTCGGCGTGGTGGTGCTGATCGCGCTGGTGCCGGTCTTCCTGCCCTTCCTGCTCTCCTTCGGCCCGGCCGAGACCTTCTGGGTCGCGGTCTTCGGGCTGGTGACCATGGTGCTGGCCGTGGCCGGATCGCCGGCCAAGGGGCTGATCGCCATCGCCATCGGCGTCTTCCTGGCCATCATCGGCATGGGCGGGCCGCGCCTGCCGGTGCCGCGCTTCACCTTCGGCAGCAGCTACCTGCTGGATGGGCTGGAGATCGTCGTCGTCATCATCGGCTTCCTCGTCGTCTCGGAATGCCTGCTGCAGGTGGCGGGGGTCTGGGCGCGCGGGCGCGCATCCGGCGTCGCGACCAATGCCGTGGCGCGCGTGGGCGACGACTGGAAGCAGCAGATGGTCGACGGCTGGAAGGCGCCCTTCCGCTACCCCGGCATCTTCCTGCGCTCCTCCGCCCTCGGCACCGCCGTGGGCGCGCTGCCGGGCGTGGGCGGCACGGTGGCGCAGTTCCTGTCCTACAACCTCGCCGTCGCCACCACGAAGGATGCCAGCCAGATCGGCAAGGGGGCGGAGGATGCGCTGGTGGCGACGGAGGCCGCGACCAATTCCAAGGAAGGCGGCGCGCTGTTCCCGACCTTGCTGTTTGGCATTCCCGGAAATGCCGAGATGGCGCTGGTGCTGGCCGCCTGGCAGATCCATGGGCTGGAACCCGGCCCGAGCTTCATGACCACCCATGGCGCGCTGGCCTGGGCGCTGGTCTTCGGGCTGCTGTTCTCCAACCTGGTCGCCAGCCTCGGCACGGCGGCGGCCAGCCCCTGGCTGGCGCGGCTGCCGGGATTCGACATGGGCATCCTGGCGCCGGCCGTTCTCGTCGCCTCGCTGATGTCGGCCTATACCGTGCGCTCCAATTTCCTCGATCTTGGGTTGCTGCTCGGCATCGGCGTGTTCGGCGCCTTCCTGCGGCTGTACGGCTATTCGGTGATCGGCGTGGTCATCGGCTTCGTGCTGGGCGATGTGATCGAGCGGAATTTCTACACCGCGCTGCAAAGCTCCCTCGGTGACTACACGGTCTTCGTCGCCTCGCCGGTCGCGGCTGTGCTGGCGGCCATCACCGCCATCGCGGCGCTGGTCTGCGGCGTGAAGGTGGCGCGCGGGCGGCGGGAGGCCGCGGATGCTGCCGGCTTCTCCACCGGCGCCATCCTGTTCGCGGGGCTGATGCTGGCGGCGGCGCTGGCGCTGCTGTGGCAGGCACTGGCGCCGGGCTGGCGCGGCGGCAGCGTGGCGCCCGGCGTGCTCGGCCTGGCCGCCCTGCTGCTGGCCTTGGTCCTGGTGCAAAGCTGGCGGGGCCGCGATGCGGCAGCGGTGCCGGAGGCCCAGGCCACGCTGCGTCTCGCGGCCTTGCTTGTGGCCGCGCTGGCGGTGGCGCTGTGGCTCGGCTTCCTGGCCGGCATGGCGGCCTTCCTCGCGGCCTTCTGGATCGGCGTGCAGCGCCGGCCGGTGGGGCGGGCGCTGGCACTCGTTGCGATCTTCGCCCTGGGCGTTCCGGCGGGCTTTTCCTGGCTGGTGGAAAGCCAGCTCTGGCGCGGCGTGGTGGCACCGCTGGTGCCGGGGCTGCTGGGCGGCGAGGTGATGCCCTCGCCGTAGCGCCCCTTGGCTCAGGCGGTCAGGCGCCGCTCGGCGGCGGGTGGCAGGAAGGCGTCGGTATAGACATCCTCCGGCTTCAGCTTCGGGGCCATGCCATAGGCCTCCTCCACCGCCGCCAGGCCGAGCTGGAAGCGCGCGGGATCGACGGCCGACAGCCCATGGGCGGTGACGTGGTCGGAGGCGATCTGCTCGCGGAAGGAGACCATCTGGCGCTCCGCCTCGATCGCCACATCGGTCAGCGGTTCCGCCGCCTTCAGCCCGGCGATGCAGGCCGCGGGGTCGGCATAGGCCGCCTGCAGCGACCGGATGCCGCCCTTCACCACGGCGCGCACCAGTTCCGGATTGCGGGCCGCATAGTCCTTCGTGGTCAGCCAGCAGGTGCCATAGAGCGGCAGGCCGTAGTCCCGGTACCAAAGGATGCGCTGCTGCGGCCAATCCATGCCGAGCGCCTTCAGCGACATGCCGGTGCTGGTGGCGGCACCCGTGATGCCCTCCGCGCGGCCCTGCACCAGCATCGGCTCCCGCAGTTCCGGCCGCACCGTCAGCCAGTTCACCTTGGAGGCATCGAAGCCGGCGGCGCGGGCGAAGGCCGGGAAGATCTGGCGGCCCGCATCGCTGTCGGGTGCCGCCAGGGTCTTGCCCTCGAAATCCTTCGGCGTGCGGATCGGGCCGTCGGCCCGGACGGTGGCACACAGCAGGCTGCGGTCGCCGAAGACGCCGACCACGACCAGCCCGGCATTCGGGTTCTCGGCGATGAACTTGATCACCGGGTTGATGTCGGCCTGGGCGATCTCATAGGCGCCGCCCGCGACATCGATCGGCACGCGGCCGGAGCCGAAGCCGCGGTCGATCTGGATATCGATTCCGGCGTCCCGGAAGAAGCCGCGCTGGCGGCCATACAACATGAAGGCGTTGGGACCCTGGAAGGCCCAGTCGACCTGGTACTTCACCCTTGGCAAGGCCTGGCCGATGCCGAGGCGGGGGGCGGCGAGCAGGCCGGCAGTGGCCAGCCCAAGCGTGCGGCGGGAAAGCGTCATGCGGGAAATCCCCAGGGCAGGGGGCCGCGGGGATGCGCGGCCGCCCGCAAGGCACTGCAAGAACGCGGCCACGCCCCGGGGCGGGAGCGGCGCGACGGCCGCCGCAATTCCAGGCAGTCGGACCGGAGGACTGCCGCGCGCTTCAGCTTTCGCGGGGTGGCAGCGTGGTCGTCGTTCCGCCGTTCACGCGCGTCCAGCCCGACATGTCGATGACGAACATGCGCGGCGGCTCCACCAGCCGATGCGCGGCGCGCGGGCCATCCAGCACCCATTCGACATAGCCGGGCCTTGGAAAGCGCCGGCGCTGCACCTGGCCGCGACGCACATCCACCATGGCCGTCGGCGGCGCCCAGACGATCTCCATGCCCCGATGCCGCAGGCGCCGGTACACATGCAGATGCCCGCAGGCGATCACCTTCACCCCGCCCGCCGCGCAGGTATCGAGCAGCGCGCGCCGCGGCCCATGCGGGATGACGGAGGTGCTGAAGGCGGTCTCCGCCACATCGCCATCGAAGGGTGGCATATGGGTGAAGACCATCACCGGCCGCCCCGCGCGACCGGCCAGCGCCTGGGCCAGGAAATCGGCCTGCTCGGCCTCCTCCGCCAGGCCACTGCCCATCAGCGCGGTGTCGAGGCCCACAAGCCGCCAGTCGCCAAGGTCCTGCACCCACCAGCTCGGCCCCACATGCCGCTGCCAGGCCGCCAGCCGCGCCGCATTCACGGGCTGGTCGAGGCGGGAGAAGGCCGGCGCCTCCCCGACATCGTGATTGCCGGCGATGGCGCGATAGGGCAGGCCCAGCCGTGCCAGCTCCGCCGCACCGAAGGCGAGGTCGCCCTCCGCCACCGGTCCGTTGAAGGACAGGTCGCCGCCATGCACCAGGAAATCCGGCGGCGCGGCCGCCATCTCCGCCCGGAAGGCGGTCCAATTGTCAGCGAAATAGTCGTGGGTGGCGGACAGATGCGTGTCCGTCACATGAACCAGCCGGATTGGCGGCATGCGTCGCAAGCCCTTGCGCGGGGATGAGGCGGCATTGTCCGGTGCCCAGGCTGCGGGCCGATGACGGATTTGCGTCGGATGCGCGACGTCGTCAGGTATTGCAGGAGGGACGCTGTCCCCCCTGCACCCCCAGCCAAGGGTCAGTGGACCCTTGGAACCCCTTTACGCCAGGCGGCGCAGCCAGGCGGCGTAGAGGCGCGGGCCGACCAGGGCGATGATGGCGATCAGCAGGATCACCAGGCTGATCGGGCGCGTCACGAAGACGGTCCAGTCGCCCTGGCTGATGGTCAGCGCCTGGCGCATCGCCTGTTCGGCCATGGGACCCAGGATCATGCCGATGACCACCGGCGCCACCGGAAAGTCGAAGCGGCGCATGAACATCGCGATGATGCCAATGCCATACAGCAACACCAGGTCGATTACGGAATTGCTGATGCCGTAGGTGCCGATGGTCGCGAAGACCAGGATGCCGGCATAGAGCTGCGGCTGCGGGATCTTGAGGATGCGCGCCCAGAGCCCAACCAGCGGCAGGTTCAGCACCACCAGCATGACATTGGCGATGAACAGGCTGGCGATCAGCGTCCAGACCAGGTCGGGCTGGCTGGTGAACAGCAGCGGCCCGGGCTGGATGCCATAGGACTGGAAGGCGGAGAGCATGATGGCGGCGGTGGCGCTGGTGGGCAGGCCCAAAGTGAGCATCGGCACCAGCACGCCGGCGGCGGCGGCATTGTTCGCGGCCTCCGGCCCGGCCACGCCCTCAATGGCGCCGGTAGTGCCGAATTCCTTGGCGAATTCCGGCTTCACCATCTTCCGTTCCATGAAGTAGCTCAGCATGGTCGGCATCTCGGTGCCGCCGGCCGGCATCACGCCGAAGGGGAAGCCGAGGCCGGCGCCGCGGATCCAGGGCCAGAAGGAGCGTTTCCAGTCGGACCTGCTCATCATGATGCTGCCGACATGGCGCACCTCGACGGGGCCTTCGACATAGCGCCAGGCGAGGTAGAGCGTCTCCCCCACCGCGAACAGCGCGACGGCGACCAGCACGACGTTCACCCCGTCCAGCAATTCGGGCACGCCGAAGGTCAGTCGTGGCTGGCCGGTCTGCAGGTCCACCCCCACCAGTCCCAGCAGCAGCCCGAAGCCCAGGCTGGTCAGCCCGCGCAGCGCGGAGCCGCCGAGCACGGCGGAGACGGTGACGAAGCACAGGATCATCAGCATGAAGTACTCGGCCGGGCCGAGCTTCAGCGCGAGTTCCACCACGATCGGGCCGAGGAAGGCGATGCCGATGGTCCCCACCGTGCCGGCCACGAAGCTGCCGATGGCGGAGGTGGCGAGCGCCGGCCCCGCGCGGCCGTTCTTCGCCATCTTCGCCCCTTCGAGCGCGGTGATGATCGACCCCGACTCCCCCGGCGTGTTCAGCAGGATGGAGGTGGTGGAGCCGCCATACATGGCGCCGTAGAAGATGCCGCAGAACAGGATGAAGGCGCCGGTGGCGGAGACGCTGAAGGTGATCGGCAACAGCAGCGCGATGGTCAGCGCCGGGCCGATGCCGGGCAGCACGCCGATCGCGGTGCCGAGGAAGCAGCCGAGCAGCGCCCAGCCCAGGTTGGACAGGCTCAGCGCATGGCTGAAGCCGAGTGTCAGGCCCTCGATCGCGCCCATCAGCCGGGGTCTCCGAAGACCAGGGATTCCACCACGCCCGCGCCGATGTTCACGCCGAGACCTTTCACGAAAAGCCCGTAGGCGGACAGCGACACGACGAAGGCGATGATCAGGTTGCGCAGGAAGGCGCGCGACCCGAAGGCGGCCGCCACCAGCACGAATTGGGCGGAGGCGGCGATGGTGAAGCCGAAGGGCTCGATCAGCACCAGGTTCGCCAGCAGCCCGGCCAGTAGCAGGCCCAGCGCGCGCATATTCAGCGGTGCCGCATCCTGCAGTTCCTCGATGTCCTGCGACCAGCCGTGGCGCAGCGCCACGATGGTGAGGCCGGCGCCAAGCACGACCAGCACCGCGGCGATGAGGGCGGGAACAAACTTCGGCCCGACCTGCGCATAGATCGGCGAGGTCGGGATGATGGCGGTCTGCCAGGCGGCGAGCAGGCCCACCGCCAGCACGAACAGCGCCGCGGCGAGATCGGGGCCGCGACGGGCCGTGCCTTGCGGCATGCCTAGCTGGCCAGCCCGATGTCGCGCAGCACCTGTTCCGTCTCGCTGTGGTCGCGGGTCAGGAACTGGGCGAAGTCGTCGCCGACCAGGAAGGCGTCGTCCCAGCCGCGCGTGGTCAGGATCTCGCGCCAGGCCGGCGTGGCGTGCAGCGCGGTGACGTAGTCGACCAGCGCGCGGGTCTGCGCGGCGTTGATGCCGGGGGCGCCGAACAGGCCGCGCCAGTTGCCCATGACGATGTCGATGCCGCTTTCCTTCAGCGTCGGCACACCGTCCAGGCTGCGCGTCTCCCCGGTCGTGGCGAGCGCCCGCATGCGGCCGGCCTTCACCTGCTCGGAGAATTCGGAAACGCCCGAGATGCCGGCCTTCACCTGGGCGCCGAGGATCGCCGCCTGGGCCGGGCCGCCGCCGGCGAAGGCCACGTAGCTGGCTTCACGGGCATTGCGGCCCAGCGACTTCAGCATCAGGCCGAGGATGATGTGGTCGATGCCGCCGGCGCTGCCGCCCGCCACGGCGACGCCGCCGGGATTGGCCTTCAGCGCATCGGTGAAGTCCGACAGCTTCTGGAATTCGCTGCTGGCCGGCACCACGATGATGCCCGGCTCCGTGGTCATGCGCGCGATCGGGGTGACGTCGCGGATGCTGACCGGGGTGCGGTTGGTGATGCCGGCGCCGACCATCACGGCACCGCCCACCAGCAGCGCATTGGGCCGGCCGCGGCGCTGGCTGATGAAGCGGGGCAGGCCCACCATGCCGCCGGCACCGCCGACATTCTCGAACTGGAAGCTGCCGACCAGGCCGCCGGTGCGGGAGGCCTGTTCCAGCGCGCGGCCAAGCCCGTCCCAGCCGCCGCCGGGGCCGGCGGGGACGAAGACGAAAAGGCTCTCGAAGCGCTGCTGCGCCGATGCATGGCGCGGAAGCAGGCCGGCCGCGGCAAGGCCCGCGGTTGCGGCGATCAGGGTACGTCGGCTGGTCATGTTTCCTCCAAGGGTCGCGTTCTGGACAATACCTTAATCAGCCGGACCCCTTGCCGGAAGGCTGGGAAACGTCCACCGCGCTCCGGACCACGGAACCTTGCCTATTCGTCACGCGTCCTGGTCTCCGAAGGAGTGCCGCCGCATGTCCGCAGCCGCCGATGTCCCTGACCGTCCGGATGCCGGGCCGACCCTGGCGCGTAGCATCGGTCCCTTTCAGCTCTTCGCCTATACCCTGGGCGGCATGCTCGGCGCCGGCATCTACGGGCTGGTCGGCCGCGCGGCGGGGGAGCTGGGCTCGGCGCTGTGGCTCGGCTTTCTGGTGGCGATGGTCGCCGCGCTGCTGACCGGCCTGTCCTATGCCTCGCTCGGCAGCCGCTATCCGCATGCCGGGGGTGCGGCCACCATCGCCCAGCGTGCCTTCGCCCGGCCGCTGCTGACCTGGGTGGTGGGGCTCGCCGTCATGGCCTCCGGCCTTTCTTCGGTCGCCACGCAGTCCCGGGTGGTGGCGGAGAACCTGCTGCGGCTGGCGGGGCTGGAAGGTGTGCCGGCCATCGTGATCGCGCTGGGCTTCCTGCTGATCGTCTGCGGCATCGTGCTGCGCGGCATCCAGGAAAGCATGTGGGTGAACATCCTCTGCACCACGGTGGAAGCGGCCGGCCTGCTGCTGGTGATCGCCGTGGGCATCCCCTACTGGGGCAGCGCCGACCTGTGGGAGACTCCGGGCGGGGAGGGCATCGGCATCTCCTTCCTGATGACCGGCGCCATCCTGACCTTCTTCGCCTTCATCGGCTTCGAGGACACGATCAATGTGGCGGAGGAGGCGCGGGACCCGCGCCGGACCCTGCCCTTCGGCATCGTCGGCGCCATGCTGGTGGCCACCATCCTCTATATCGCCATTGCCATCACCGCCGTTTCCGTCGTGCCGTGGCGCGAGCTGGCGGCGGCGCCGGGGCCGCTGGCGGAGGTGATGGACCGCGCCGCGCCCTGGCTGCCGGGCTGGTTCTACGTCGCCATCACCGTCTTCGCCGTGGCGAACACCGCGCTGCTGAACTACGTCACCGCCTCCCGCCTTCTGTTCGGCATGGCGCGGCAGGGGCTGCTGCCCAAGGCGCTGTCCACCGTGCATGCCACGCGCCGGACCCCGCATGTGGCAACCCTGGCGCTGCTGCCGGTGCTGGTGGCGCTGATCCTGGCCGGCGATATCAGCCAGCTCGCCGCCGCCACCGTGCTGCTGCTGCTCGCGGTCTTCACGGTGGTGAATGTGGCGCTGCTGGTGCTCCAGCGCCGGCCCGGGGAGGCGAAGGGCGGCTTCGAGGTGCCCTGGCCGGTGCCCGCCGCCGGCGCGCTGGTCTGCGGGGCGCTGCTGCTGAACCGGCTGGCGACCGGGGATTGGCGCGCGCCCGCCCTGGCCGGCGCGCTGATCGCGCTGATCCTGCTGGGCTATGCGGTGCTGCGGCCGAAGGTGACGGCGGAGGCGATGCGGGGATGACGCGGCATCTTGCACGCGCGCCTGCCACCCCGCATTCTTGTGCTTCCCAAAAAGGATTCCGGTTGCGATGCGCGGTGTTCCGGCCCGGTTGCGTTTGCGCGCCCCTGGGGTGACGCCGTTGTGCGCCGTGAGCGCCCCCCGCGCCCCCCGCGCCCTGGGCGCCCTGGCGCTGATGCTGGCCCTGGCCTGCGGCCCGGCGCTGGCGCAGCCGGCGGCGCAGAACCGCCAGGTGATGGTGCAGAACGAGACGGATCTCGCCTTGCACGGCCTGTACCTGTTTCCCCCCGGCGCCGCGGACCGCGGGCCGGAGCGGCTGGGGGATGAGGTCGTGGCCCCGGCCACCACCCACCGCCTTCGCCTCGGCCGGCAATCCGTCTGCATCTTCGATGTCGTCGCCATCTGGCAGGATGGGCGGGAGGAGTTGCGCAGCGCCTTCAACATCTGCCGCAACCAGCGCCTGCTCTTCGGCGACCCCGCCATGCCGACGCTGGAAGCCGCCATCGCCAATCGCGCGACCGGGCCGATCCGGGCCCTCTACGCCGCGCCCGACGGTGCCGCCGGCTGGGGGCCGGACCGCCTGGGTGGCGAATCCCTGGAGCCCGGCGAGGGTTTCCGCCTGCGCATGCGCACCCGCGCCTGCGTCTTCGACCTGCGCGTCGTCTATGCCGATGACCGGGAGGAGGTGAAGCCCGCCTTCGACCTCTGCGCCCAGCGCGGCGTGGCCTTCGACCGCGACGGCCTCACCCGGCCGCGCCGGAACTTCGTGCTGGCCAATCGCCACCTGGGATCGGTGCAGGAGGTCTATGCCGCCGCCAGCAATGACGGCGACTGGGGGCCGGAGCGGCTGGACGACGCGGCGCCGCTGGCGGTGGGGGCGGAGGCGGCGCTGGCGCTGGACGGCGAATGCCTGGTCGATCTGCGCATCGTCTTCCCCAATGGCGGGGCGGAGGAACGGCGGGAGATGGATATCTGCGCCACCCCGCGCATCCTGCTGACGCCCGGCTGGGTGCTGGGCGCGGAGGCGGTGGAGGAAGCGGCGCCGGCGACAGCCAGCAAGCTGACGCTGCGCAATGCCGGCACGCTGCCCATCGTCGAACTCTACGCTGCCCCGCCCGGGGAGCCGCGTGGCGCCGACCGGCTGGGCGCCGATGTGCTGGGGGTGGGGGAGATGCTGGAACTCGACCCGCCGGATGGCGATGCCTGCCGCGCCGACCTGGTCGCCGTGTTCCGCGATGGGCGGGAAGCGACGCGCCCCGGCGTCGATCTGTGCGAGGAACAGGAGATCGCGCTGCCATGACCCCCTTCCGCAAGCGGGCCTGGGCGATCGCCGCCGCCCTGCTGCTGGCCTGCGCGCCGATGTCGGCGCGGGCGCAGGGCCTCGCCGAGCCGCTGCGCGGCGCCTGGTTCCTGGGCGACTGTGCCGACCCGCGGGCGACGCTGCTGGTGACGCCCCGCGCCGCGGCGCGGCTGCAGCCGGATTCCACCCGCCTGTTCCGCTTCCGCGACCTGCGCGTGCTGGAAGGCTGGAGCCTTGGCACTGCCGGCGGCCCCACCATGCCGCGCCTGCTGCTGCGCCCTGCCGGGCCGGGGCTGGAGACGGCGGAGCCCGACCCGAAGCTGCGCGACGACCGCCTGCCCGGCGAGACGGACGTCGAGTCCTGGCGTCGCTGCGCCGCGCCGCCGGTGGCGCTCGCCGCCCTGCATGGCGAGGGCGCGGCCTTCCTGGCGGCGCTGGAACATCTGGAGGCGGGCTGCGGCGCCGGCACGGCGGAAGGCTGCGCCGCCGCCATCCTCGCCCAGGGCGATGTCAGCGGCGACCGGCTGCTGTCCTCCGCCGAGGTGGCCCGGCTGCTGCGCGGCGCCGCCTGGCTGGCCGCGGTGCAGGACGGCACGGGGCAGGAGGGTCTGGTGGCGACGCTCGGCGTCGGTGGCCTGGCCGGCCTCGCCGCCGCGCGGCTGCTGGTGGAAAGCCTGGATTATGACGGCGACGGCCGGATTTCCGCCGCCGAACTCGCGCAGGACCGCGCCGCCTTCGCCACCGCCCCGGGCCGCGCGGAGGGCCGGCCGCTGCGGATGGACGGCGTGGCCGAAGGCGCGGGGATGCTGCGCGGGTTGATGGAGGGGCTGGCCAACTGGCGCTGAGGCCGTTGGCTACTCCTCCTCCTCATCGTCCCGCCGCTGCGGCAGCAACAGGCTGGGCACGCCGCGACGCAGGTCCCATTCGACCAGCCGGGGCGCCGTATCCGCCGCCGGCAAGGCGAGGCCGAGCATCATCGGGACCGCCGGCGGTTCGACCGGGATTTCCACCACGGGCGGGTCGACCACCGGCGGCCTGACGACCGGCGGATCGACCGGCAGCTCCGGCTGCACCGGCGGCGCGCCGGAACAGAAGGCGGAGCCCATGACGCAGCTGTTGAACTGGTAGCTGGCGCCGGAGGCCGGCACGGAGACAAGCTGCGCCGCCGCCTCGCCCCCCACGCCGCCGAGCACGCCGAGGATGAAGGCGGACCCGCCCTGGGCGAGCAGGCCGAGCCGCCCGGCTTCCACCGTGCCCAGCGCCGAACCGCCATCCAGCAGCAGGAAGACCGGCGCGGCGCCCGCATTCAGGTCGAACACCGCAGAGCCCGCCGCCGCCGCCTGCACCGGGCCGAAGCTGGCGAGCTGTGTTGCCTGCTGCGCCGGGGAGAGGCCCGGCTGGTCGGCCTGGAGCCCGGCGGGGATCGCCGCCAGACCGTTGGCGCGGCTGTCCAGCAGCAGCAGCGGCAGTTGCGCGGCATCCCGCGCCACCAGCCGGCTGGCGCTGCCGGCGGTGAAGCCCTGCGGGCTGGCGAGCAGCACGGCGCGATCAGCCTCCAGCACCGCGCCATCCAGACGCAGCGGCCCGGCGGCGCGCAGCACCACATCGCTGCCGCTGGCGGTGCCGCCCAGGGTCATCGCGCTGTCGGCCAGCACGCCCACCGTGCCGGTGGCGCTGACGGCGCGCAGCAAAGGCAGGTTGTTGCCCGTGCCTTCCAGCATGACGGAGCCGGCGGCGGACAGGCTCAGCCCCGTCGCGCCGATCTGGAGCCCGGCGCCGCTCGCCGCCTGGGTGATATCCCCCTCCCGCGCCGCCAGCGTCGCCGTGCCGGCGCGGAGCGGGGCGGCGAGGTGCAGCGTGGTGGCCGAGAGGTCGAGCACCCCGGCGACATCCAGCGCTTCGTCGAGCGCCAGGGCACCGGCGCTGGCCAGGCGCAGCGCGCCCACCTGCCCACCGAGACGATCCACCGCGTGGCTGTTGGCAAAATCCACCGCGCCGGGCGTGTCCATCCGCAGCAGCCCGGCCGAGAGGGTGATTCCCGGGCTGTCCACGATCCCGGCCCCGGCCCGCAGATACAGGGTATTGGCGGTCAGGTCGCCGGTCAGGCGCAGCGGCGCGCTGCCTTCCTGCGCCAGGGCGAAGGCCCCCGCCGCCGCGCCCTGGCCGAGGGCGGCCACCTGGTTGCCCTGCCCATCCAGCAGCACCTGCCCGTTCAGCGCCCGGGCGGAGAGCAGGCTGGCGGAAACGCCCGCGCCGCGCAGCGTCTGGGTGATGTCCCCCGCCGTCGCTTCCAGCTGCGCCGTGCCGGCCGAGACCGGGGCGAGGATGTCGAGGCTGCTGGCCGAGAGGGTCAGCGCCCCCGGCGCGGCCAGGGCGGCGGTGACCTGCAGGGGTCCCTCCACCGCCAGGGCCAGGCTGCCCGCCTGCCCACCCACCGCGCTGATGCTGTGCCGCCCCGCCGCATCCAGCCGCACCGGCCCATTCGTCTCCAGCGTCAGGGCCGCGCCGCGCAGCGATCCGCCGCCGAGGTCCGACAGCCCGCTTTCGGTGCGGAAGGCGAGGCTCGGCGCGGCGACCGGCCCGGCCAGAGCGAGGGCGAAGATCCCCTCCTGCGCCAGGGCGAAATCGCCCGCCGCGCCGCTGGCGCCTACCGCGCCCAACATATTGCCCGTGCCCCAGAGCGACACATTGCCGAGGACCGAGCGCGCCTGGACCAGCGGCGCGGTGATGCCGGCGCCGCTCGCTGCCTGGGTCAGGCTGTCCGCGGCCAGCAGGGAGACGGGGCTGCCGGCGGTGATCGGCGCCTCCAGTGCCATGGCGCCGCCGGTCACCAGCCGGATTTCGCCGCCAGCCGTCAGCGCCCCGATGCGGGGCAGCAGGTTGCCGGCATTCTCCAGGATGATGTCGCCGCCGCCGGCCTGCACGGCCAGCCGCCCGGCCGAGAGGTTGCCGCCGCCGGTCTGGCTGAGGCCGAGCGGGGTGGCGAACCAGGCCTCGCCCCCGGTCACCACCGGCCCGGTCAGGTTCAGCGCGCCATCCGTGGCCAGCGCCAGGCCGAGCGGCGCGGAGATGCTGCCGAGGCTGGCGATGCTGTTGGTGGCGGCGCGCAGTTCCGCCCGCCCACCGAGGTCGAGCGTCAGCAGCCCCGTGCGCAGCCCGGCGGTGGCGGCCGGGTCCTGGGTCAGGCTGCCGGCCAGGCGCAGGGCGACCTCGGCGGCCGAAAGCCCCGCTGCCGCATCCAGCACGGCATCGCCGCTGCCGGCGAAAAGGAACTGCCCACCGGCCTGCCCACCGATCCGGCTGGCCCGGTTGCCCGCACCTTCCAGCAGCACGGAACCGCCCGCGGCCTCGGCCAGCAGCGCGCCGGTGGTCAGGGCGGCGGCCTGGGTGATGTCGCCGGCGCTGGCGCGCAGCGTGGCGCTGCCGGAAGTGACCGTGGCGTCCAGCGCCAGGGAGGCCGCTTCGAGCACCAGCGTCCCGCCCACCGCCAGTGCGCCCTCCACCCGCAGCGATCCCGGGGCGGCCAGCCGGAAATCCCCGGTCGCGCCACCGGCCCCGAGCCGGGCGAAGCTGTGCCCCGGCCCCTCCACCAGCACGCTGCCGCCCCGCAGGGCCAGGACATCGGTGACCAGCGCGCTGCCGGCCCCGGCCAGCAGCGCGCCGCCCGCCGTCAGGCGGATGGAAGGCGCGGTGACGCTGCCTTCCACCGTCAGCCCACCACTGGTGGCCAGCGCCAGCGCGCCATCGCTGCGCAGCGTGCCCAGGCTGGAGATGGCGTTCTGGGGGTCGGCCAGGGTGACGGGGCCGGTGGCGTCCAGGTTCAGCCGCAGCGAGGTCAGCCGGCCGCCCTGGTCCTGGGCGATGGCGCCGGCGATGGTCAGCGTCACCTCCGGCGCGGCCAGCGCGGCGGCGATCAGCAGGTCGCCCTGGCTGGCGACATGCAGCCTGTCGCCGACACGGCCGTTGATCTCCGCGATGCCGTTCAGCGGGGCATCCAGCAGGGCGGAGCCATCCAGCACCTGAAGATTGAGGCTGTCGGCGATGATCCGGGAATTGGTCGCCTGGGTCAGGTCGCCGCCCTGGATATCCAGCAGCAGCGGCCCGGCACTGACGCCGCCCACCACCTGCATCCCCTGGCCGTTCAGCAGCGACAGGCCGCGCGGCACGAAGGCGTCGCCGAGCTGGGCGATGCGGTTGCCTGCGCCCTGCAGGGTGACTTCGCCCAGCGCCGAATCCAGCCGCAGCACCCCGGCCGAGACGCCGGCCCCCACCGGCTGCTGCGTCACCCCGCGCAGCGCGATCAGGTCCAGCGTGCCGCTGGCGGTGATGGGGGCGAAGAGCCCGATGGTCTGCAGGGTGTCGATGGTGATGTCGGCCGCCGTCAGCGCGCCATCCACCGTCATGGCGAGCCGGGTGCTCAGGTCGAAGCGCGTCGCGGCGCTGCCGCCGGCGATGGCGCGGATGCTGTTATTGGCCTGGTTCAGCTGCACCAGCCCGCCGCTGGAATGCGCCTCCAGCGTGCCGACATTCAGCGCGCCGGTGCTGCTCTGGGTGATGTCCCCGGCCGAGCGCAGCACCAGGTCGCCGGCGACCGTCAGGCCGCGCAGGATCTGGATGCCCTCGCCGGGCGCGGCGGTGGCATTGGTGGTCTCCAGCGTCAGCGGGCCGAACTGCTTGTTGACCGCCGTCTCCACCCGGATGGTCCGTTCCGCCTGGAGCGTCAGGCTGCCGGTGACGGCGGCGATGGCGTCCGCGGTGATCTCCGCCGGCTCGGTGGCGCCGCTGAGGCTGGCGACGATGCGCAGCGTCTCCGGATCCACCAGCACCTGGCCGCCCTCGCCGGCCTGCATCACGCCATCCAGCGCCAGCGCGCCGCGGGAGGAAACCTCGATGGCGCCGCCCTCGGCGCGGATGGTGCCGCGCATCTCGGTGCGCTCGGCGGCGTGGACGATGACGGTGCCGCCGGGCGCCTCGATCTCCGCGCCGCGTTCCACCAGGGTGCGGGCGGCAAGGCGGCGGGGCTGGCCGAGGCGGCTTTCGGCGCCGGCCCCGACGGTCACCTGCCCGCCTGGGGCGGCGCGCAGCCGGGCGGTGCCGGCCACCTGCACGCTGCCGCTGGCGGTCGCCTCGATGGCCTGGGCGGCCAGCGCGCCGTCGATCCGCACGCCGCCGCCCGCCGCCCGCAGCGCCACCTGCCGGGCGCTGGTGCTGCCGCCGGACTGCACCAGGGTTTCCAGCACGCCGGAGACGGCGGAGGCGGTCAGCAGGACGGAGCCGCCCTGCGCCTCGATCGTGCCGGTCTGGGTGACCAGGGCGGTGGCGCCATTGGGGGCGCTGCGCACCTGCTGCGTCACATCCAGCGACAGCAGCCCATCGCCCGCGAGGTCGAGGGCAAAGGCCTCACCACCCGCCAGGGCGACGCGGCCGAGCCGGGCCTGGATGGTGCCGGAATTGGCCACCTGCGGGCCGACCAGCGCCGCCAGCCCGCGATCCGCCACGGTGATGCGGCCGCGATTCTCCACCCGGGCGCCAGGGCGCGGGGAGGGGCGGTCGAAATTCATCCGCCCGTCCATGAAGGCGCGGTTGGCGGTATCGGCCGTGGTGGCGATCAGCGCGCCGACATCCACCTGCGCGCCCTGGTGGAACAGCACGCCATTGGGGTTCACCAGCGCCACGCCGCCATTGCTGGTGACCCGCCCGGCGATGGCGGAGGGGTCGGGACCGGTGACCCGGTTCAGCGACCAGCTTGTCGCGGCCGGCTGGCGGATATCGACCTGGTGATTGGTCCCCACATTGAAGGACTGCCATTCCAGCACGGCGCGATCCGTCGTCTGCCGCACCTGGGTGCGCCCGGCGGTCTGGCTGATGCTCGCCTGGCCGGCGACCACGGCGCCGCCCTGGGGGCGGGCATCGGGGGCCTGGGCGGCGGCGAAGCCCGGCAGGGTCACGCCGGGCATGGCGAAGACGGCGGTGAGCAGGGAGGTGCGGCGCATGACCGCCATCATGCTTCATCAACCCTTTGGCGAGGAAGATGAATAATTTACCCACAATCGTCTAAAAATTACCCACGCGTGAACGGGTTGCGCGACTCCGACCACCGCCGCAGGATGAACAAGGGGATAACGCCACAACCCGTGGCGCGAGGAAGGACGTCACCTCACATGAATGTGTTCGAGGCCCTGGGCAGCCGCCGCTCCATCCGCGGCTTCCGGCCGGACCCGGTACCGCGCGCCACGCTGGAACGGCTGCTGGAAGCCGCCGCCCGCGCCCCCTCCGGTTCCAATATCCAGCCCTGGCATGTGCGGGTAACGCAGGGGGCGGAGAAGGCGCGGCTGACGGCGGAGGTGCGCGCGGCGCATCTGGCCGGCGAATTGGCCCCCCGGGAATACCACTACTATCCGCGCCAGTGGCGCGAACCCTATCAGGCCCGGCGCCGCGCCTGCGGCTTCGGCCTGTACGAGCTGGCGGGGGTGGCGCGCGGCGACAAGGCGGCGGGGCAGGCGCAGAGGCTGCGGAACTTCGACTTCTTCGACGCCCCGGTCGGCCTGTTCTTCACCATCGACCGGGACATGGAACAGGGGTCCTGGCTGGACTACGGCATGTTCCTGCAGTCCATCATGCTGGCCGCGCGCGGGCTGGGGCTGGACACCTGCCCGCAGGCCGCCTGGTGCGACCACCATGACATCGTCCGCCGGGTGCTCGGCCTCCGCGACGACCAGATGCTGGTCTGCGGCATGTCGCTGGGCTTCGCCGACCCCGAGGCCGCGGTGAACCGCCTGGTGACGGAGCGCGCGCCGCTGGCCGACTTCGTCACCTTCGGAACCGAGGCGTGACGCCAGCCGAGTCGCCGGACCCGGCGGAGGCGCTGATCGACAGCCGCCAGGCCTGGATCCGGCTGGCGGCGATCGTAGGCCTGGCGACGCTGGGCGGCGCCGGCATGTGGACCGTGGTGGTGGCGCTGCCCTACGTCCAGGCGGAATTCGGGGCGACGCGGGCCGAGGCCTCGTTGCCCTATACACTGACCATGATCGGCTTCGCCGGCGGCGGCATCCTGATGGGCCGGCTGGCGGACCGCTTCGGCATCATGGTGCCGGTGCTGTTCGGCACGGTGATGCTCTCCGCCGGCTATGTGCTGGCCTCGATGTCCGGCAGCCTGACGGCCTTCGCCCTGGCGCAGGGGGTGCTGATCGGCGGGCTGGGGTCTTCGGCCGCCTTCGGGCCGCTGATGGCCGATGCCTCGCTGTGGTTCCGGCGCAGGCGGGGTATCGCGGTGGCGCTGGCGGCCTCCGGCAACTACCTGGCCGGCACGGTCTGGCCGCCGATCCTCCAGGCGCTGATCGTGGCGCAGGGCTGGCGGACGGCGCATCTGCTGGTGGGCCTCGCGCTGCTGGTCACCATGCTGCCCTTGGCCCTGCTGCTGCGCATCCGCGCGCCGATGCCGCGCATCGCGCCACGCGCGGCGGGGGCGCCGTTGCCGGCCGATGCAAGGCCGCTCGGGCTGCGGCCCAATGTGCTGACGGCGCTGCTCTGCATCGCGGGGGTGGGCTGCTGCGTCGCCATGGCGATGCCGCAGGTGCATATCGTCGCCTATTGCGGCGACCTCGGCTACGGCGTGGCGCGGGGGACGGAGATGCTGTCCCTGATGCTGGCCTGCGGCATCGTCTCCCGCATCGCATCGGGCTTCATCGCCGACCGGATCGGCGGGCTGGCGACGCTGCTGCTGGGTTCGCTGCTGCAGGCGGTGGCCCTGGCCTTCTACCTGTTCTTCGACAGCCTGGTGTCGCTGTACCTGATCTCCGCCCTGTTCGGCCTGTTCCAGGGCGGCATCGTGCCGAGCTATGCGGTGGTGGTGCGGGAGTATTTTCCGGCGCGCCAGGCCGGCACGCGGGTCGGCATCGTGCTGATGGCGACCCTGCTCGGCATGGCGCTGGGCGGCTGGCTATCCGGCCTCGTCTTCGACTGGACCGGCAGCTACGCCATGGCCTTCCTGAACGGCATCGCCTGGAATGCGGTGAACGTCACCATCATGGTGTGGCTGCTGCTGCGGCGGGGCAGGTACCATCCTCATCGCTCGGCCAGCGCATAGACCACCAGATGGTCGCCGGGCGCCGTTTCCAGCCGGGAATGGCCGGTGGCGACCATCGCCACATATTGCCGGCCCTCATGCACATAGGTCATCGGCGAGGCCTGGCCGCCCGCCGGCAGCCGCGCGGTCCAGAGCAGCCGGCCCGTCTCCGTCTGGAAGGCGCGCAGGTAATTGTCCTGCGCGGCGGCGATGAAGGTCAGGCCGCTGGCGGTCAGCAGCGGGCCACCGATATTCGGCGTCCCGACCTGGATGCGCAGGCGCAGCGGCATGCCGAGCGGGCCGCTGTCGAAGGCCGTGCCCAGCGGCCGCGACCAGAGCAATTCGCCCGAGGCGAGATCGGTCGCCGCCAGATAGCCCCAGGGCGGCGCGATGCAGGGCATGTCGAGCGGCGAGAACCAGATCGGCCGCTTCACGCCGTAGGGGGTGTTGGCCTGCGGCGCCACCTCCTGGTCCGGCCGCGCCCCGCCATCGCCCACGGCGACGTCGGTGACTTCGGCACGGGGCACCATCACCACATGGTTCGGCAACCGGCTGTGGTTGGTGATGGCGATCAGCCGGCCGTTGTCCACGCCGATGCCGCCCCAGTTGATGCCGCCGATGGTGCCGGGGAACAGCAGCATGCCGTGGTCGCCGGCGACGGGCGGGGTGTAGATGCCCTCATAGCGCATCCGGTGGAACTGGATGCGGCACCAGGCCGCATCCAGCGGCGAGATGCCGAAGGTGTGGCGCGCATCGATGCGCTCCGGCTCCCGCCCCGGATGGGCGGCGAAATTCGGATAGAAGGTGGATTGTGGCTGGGTCGGGGACAGCCGCTCGGCGCTCAGCGTCGCGCCCTGCGGCGCGGGGCGCTGTTCGATCGGGCGCAGCGCCTCGCCGGTCCCGGCGTCGAACAGGAACAGCGATCCGGTCTTGGTGCCGAGCAGCACGGCACGCCGCGTCTGCCCGTCGATCGGGATGTCCAGCACCGTGGGCTGCGCGCCGATGTCGTAGTCCCACAGGTCGTGATCGACGGTGGCGTAGGACCAGCGGGTGGCGCCGGTTGCCAGCTCCACCGCCACGATGGCGGCGGTGAAGCGGTCCTCCGCCTCGGTTCGGTCGCCACCCCAATGGTCGGCGCCGGAATTGCCGGTGCCGAGGAAGACCAGGCCGAGCGACTCATCGGCCGAGATCACATTCCACACATTCGGCGTGCCGCGCGGATAGATCTCGCCCGGCGCCAGCGGGGCCCGCGCATCGGGGCGATGCGCGTCCCAGGCCCAGGCCAGCGCGCCGCTGCGCGCGTCATAGGCGCGCACGACGCCGGAGGGGGAGTCGCGCCGCTGATTGTCGCTGACCTGCTGGCCGATGATGATGAAATCGCCGACCACCGCGGGGCCGGAGGTGTTGGAGGCGAAGCCCGGATCGCGCAGCCCCATCCCCTCCGTCAGATCGACGATGCCGGCAGTGCCGAAATCGGCGCAGGGCTGTCCCTGCCGCGCATCCAGGGCGATCAGCCGGCCATCCGCCGTGGCGGCGAAGATGCGCTCGCTGCAGGCGGCCTCGCCCGGCGCGCCGTGATGGCCGACGGCGCGGCAGGCGACGCTGAACAGCGATTCCATGGCGCCGGCCGGGGTGGCGGGGTCGTAGTGCCAGCGCTGTTCCCCGGTGCCGGGGTCCAGCGCGAAGACCTGGGCGCTGCTGGAGCAGAAATACAGCGTGTCGCCGACTTTCAGCGGCGTGTTCTGGGAGGAATAGAAAACGCGTTCATTTGGCGCGGTGTCGCCGGAACGGTGGGTCCAGGCTTCCTGGAGCTGGTGCACATTGGCCGGGGTGATCTGGGCGGCCGGGGAATAGTGGCGGCCGAGATTCGACCCCGCATAGGCGCGCCATTCCTCCGCCGAATTGGTGGTCTCATTCGTCGCGGTGGGGATGGCGGCGCGGGCGGCGACCTCCGCCGGCCCCTGCGGCCTCTCCCAGAGCAGGGCGACCAGCCCGCCGACCAGCAGCAGGCTGGCCAGCGCGGCCCCGCCCACCATCCGGCGCGCCCAATGGCCCGGCCGGTGCCGCGCCATGGCGGAGGCCGCGAGCACTGCCGCCAGCAGGACCAGCACCAGCGCCACGCGGCCGGCGAAATCGAAGATCCAGCTCGGCATCCAGCCCTTGCCGGCGATTTCCGCCACGGCCCAGCCGATGGCCACCGCCGCGGCGAGGCCGGCGCCCAGCGCCTCGGCCCGACCGGAGGCGCGGAAGCCGAGCCAGGCGGCGACCAGCAGCAGCAGGCCGCAGACCAGATGCATCGGCGTGCCGCCGAGGGCCAGCAGCCAGCCACCCAGGATGGCCTGGCCGAGGCCGAGCAGCCCGAGCAGCAGCAGCAGGGCTCGATGAACGTAGAACCAGCCGCGCGATGGCCGCGCCGCCGCCAATCCGTCCGACCGTTCCATGGTTGATCCCCGCGCGTTACGTAAAATTCACACGCGGGGGCAACGCCACAATCCGGGTCGGGTTGCGAGGGTCTCTACGTCGTCGGCGGCAGGTCCGGCCTACTTGCCGGCCACAACCACCATGGCCGGCTTCAGCAGGCGGCCATGCAGGGTCCAGGCCGGGGTCCAGGCCTGGATCACGGTGCCGGGCTCCGTGCCCTCCGGCGCCGGCTGCTCGGCCATCGCCTGGTGCAGTTCCGGGTCGAAGGGCTGGCCCTGGGCGTCGAGCTTCGCCACGCCATGGCGTTCCAGCATGGTGACGAAGGCGCGCTCCACACCTTCGAAGCCGCCGCGCAGCTTGCCGATCAGCTCCGGCTCGTCCTCGGCGGCGGCGGGGAGGCTGTCCAGCCCGCGGCGAAGGTTCTCGGCGGTCTCGACCACGTCACGGGCGAATTTCTGCACGGCATAGAGCCGCGAATCCTCGATCTCGCGCTTGGTGCGCGTGCGGAGGTTCTGCATCTCGGCCTCGGCCCGCAGCCATTTCTCCCGCATCTGGCCCAGCTCCGCCTCCAGCGCGGCGATGCGCTCGGCATCGCTCTGCGGCGGCGCGGCCTCGGCGGCGGCTTCGGCCGGGGTCTCGGCGGGGGTTGGCGTGTCCTGGGTATCGCTCATGGATCGGCTGTCTGACTCGCGCGAAGTGGGTCGGAATCGCTGGCCCTTCACCTAGGCGCCCGGTGGCGGCGGGGCAAGCACTTGCACCCGCCGCATCCCACCCTCATGCAGCCCGCAGCCCATCCACCGTCGCCTGCAAGGATTGCCGCAGCGCGCCGGCGCTGCCGTCCAGGGTGCGGGAGGTGTCCTCGATCTGCGCCACCGCCTGGGCGGTGGTCTCGATCGCGGTCTCCGCCCGCAGCACAGCCTCCGCCGCGCGCTCGGTGCTCTGCGCCACGCGGGCGGCGGTGCTGGCGATCTCCCGCGTCGCGCCGCCCTGCTGCTGCACCGCGCTGGCCATGGCGGCGGAAACCTGTTCCAGCTCCGCCACCACCTCGGCGATGCCACGGATGGCCTCCACCGCCTCGCCGGTCGCGGCCTCGATGCTGCCGGCCTGCTGGCCGATCTCCTCGGTCGCCTGGGCGGTCTGGGCGGCCAGCGCCTTCACCTCCCCGGCCACCACGGCGAAGCCCTTGCCGGCCTCGCCGGCCCGGGCGGCCTCGATGGTGGCGTTCAGGGCGAGCAGGTTGGTCTGGCCGGCGATGGCGCCGATCAGGCGCACCACCTCCCGGATCCGGCCGACGCCCTCGGACAGGCCGGCGACGATGCCATCGGTGGCGCGGGCGCGTTCGGCGGCGCTGCGGGCGACCTGGGCGGCGCTCGCCACCTGGCGCGTCACCTCCTGCACCGTCGCTGCCAGTTCCTCTGCCGCCGCGGCCACGGTCTGCACGCCGGCGGCGGATTCGGATGTGGCGCGCGCCGCGTGCTGGGCGGCCTCCGTGCCGCTCTGGCTGGCCTGGCCGAGGCCCTGGGCCGCGCCGGACAGGCCGCGCGCGGCATGGGTCAGCTTGCCGGCGAGCCCGCCCACCTCGCCTTCCACCTGATCCGCCAGGGTAAGGCGGCCCTGCCGCGCTTCCCGCGCCAGATTGGCGTCGCGCGCCAGCTGGCGGGCATGTTCCGCCTCCTCCCGCTGCCGGGCGGCCTCGGCCTCGGCCAAGGCGGTGCCGGCGGTGGCGGCGGCTTTTTCCAGGCTGGCCAGCAGCAGCAGCAGGCTCGCCGCCTCGCCCACCAGGATGGCGGCATGCAGCGCGACGCGGCCGAGCGTGCCGGTGCCGCTGAACACCGCCATCGGCGCCAGCTCGTTCAGCACGGTGTGGTGCAGCGCCACGGTCAGCGTGGCGAGCAGGATGGCGCGGCGGTCGACCAGCCCGGCGAGGATGGCGAGCGCGGCGAAATAGGCCATGTGCATGTCGGTGCGCAGCTGCGCCGGTGCCACCCAGACGAGCACCGAGACCTGCACCATCAGCGCCACCGCCATGGTCTGGCGCGCCGCCGGCCGCGACGGGTCGCGCAGGCCCACGGCCAGGGCGACCAGCGCGGCCAGCGCCGCGAGGCCCGTGCCGCCCCAGATCTCCTCCATCGAATCGTCGGAAAGCCAGGCCACCGGCCCGGTGATGAGCGCCAATATGCAGAGGAGGCCAAGCAGGCCGAGGCCTGCGCGACGGCGAAGCAGGTCGAGATCCATGTGGGTCAGCCTCTCCTTGAGGCGGGGGCGGGGGTGGCATTGGCGGCGCAGGGGGCGCGACCAAAGGCGGGCAGGGCGAACCAGGCGCCGGCCGGCGTGGCATCCGCCACGGCCGGGGGGGCGACCAGCGCCAAAGTGAAGGGGCCGAGCCGCCGCAGGGCGATCGGGTCCCAGCCCGGCCGGGCCAGGAGCTGGAGCAGCGCCTCGGCTTCCGTCACGCCGGCCGGGAAGACCAGCGCCAGCGGGTCGCCCGGGCGCGGCCGCGCCTGCGCCACGCCGAGGCCGAGCGTGGCGGCGGCCAGCAGCAGCAGCGGCGCGGCGGTGGCGAGGCGACTTTCCGGCCGCCGGATGGGCAGGTTGTCGCGGCCGATGGGCATGGGGGGCATGTTTCGAGTGTGATGGGACTCTGCCGAACAAAGGCTTAAGGGCGCGATTCCCGCCGACCCGGTTCCGGCCTACACAGGCCCGATGCTACGCAGCGTCTTCACCGTCGGCGGCTGGACCATGGCGAGCCGCATCCTCGGCTTCGCCCGGGATATCCTGATCGCGTCCCGCCTCGGCGCCGGGCCGGTGGCGGATGCCTTCTTCATCGCCCTCAAGCTGCCCAACCTGTTCCGGCGCCTGTTCGGGGAGGGCGCCTTCAACGCCGCCTTCGTGCCGGCCTTCGCCGGCAGCTTCGCGCTGGACGGGCCGGCCAAGGCGCGGGCGCTGGCCAATTCGCTGGCCGGGCTGATGTCGATCTGGCTGGCCTTCCTGGTGATCCTCGGCATGGTCTTCATGCCGCAACTGCTGTTCGTGCTGGCGCCGGGCTTTTCGGGTGAAAGGCTGGATCTCGCGATCGAGATGACGCGGATCACCTTCCCCTACCTGCTGTTCATCTGCCTGGCCGCGCTGGTTTCCGGCGTGCTGAACGGCATGAACCGCTTCGGCGCGGCGGCGGCGACGCCGGTGCTGTTCAACGTGACGGCGATGGCGGCGCTGCTCGGCCTGACGCCCTTCGTGGCGACGCCTGGCCATGCCTTGTCCTGGGGGGTGGCGGCGTCGGGCGTGCTGCAGCTCGGCCTGTTGCTGGTGGCGGTGCGGCAGGCGGGGATGGCAATCAACCCGCTGTCGCGGCCGGTGCTGACGCCGGATGTGCGGGCGGTGCTGCGGCGGATGGTGCCCGGGCTGTTCGGCGCGGGGGTGACGCAGTTGAACCTCGCCATCGACGTGGTGCTCGCCTCGTTGCTGCCGGCGGGTGCGGTCAGCTACCTGTATTATGCCGACCGGGTGGCGCAATTGCCGCTCGGCGTCATCGGCGCGGCGGTGGGCACGGCCCTGCTGCCGTTGCTGGCGCGGCAGTTGCGCACCGGCAAGGCGCTGGCGGCGCATCGCAGCCAGAACCGCGCCATCGAACTGTCCCTGGCCTTCGCCCTGCCGGCGGCGCTGGCCATCGCCGTCACCGCCACGCCGATCATCATGACGCTGTTCGAACGCGGCCGGTTCGATGCCGCGGCCACCGCGGCCACCGCCGGGGCGCTGGTGGCGGGCGCCATCGGCCTGCCGGCCTTCGTGCTGGTGAAGGCGCTGACGCCGGGCTTCTTCGCGCGGGGCGATACGGCGACGCCGGTGAAGGTGGGGCTGGTGGTGGTGGCGCTGAACCTGGCGCTGAACCTGGCGCTGATCCCCTTCCTCGCCCATGTCGGCATCGCGCTGGCCACCTCCATCGCCGCCTGGGTGAATGTGGTGATCCTGGCGGTGCTGCTGACCCGGCGGCGGCAATTGCTGCTGGACCGGCGGCTGCGCCGGCGGGCGCCGCGGCTGCTGGCGGCGGGGGTGGTGATGGGTGTGGTGCTGTGGGCGATGGCCGCCGCGCTGTTCCCGCTGGATGGCACGCTGCCGCGTTTCCTGGCGCTGGCGGCACTGATCGCCGCCGGCCTCTTCACCTATTTCGGCAGCGCCCAGCTTCTGGGGGGGATGGACCTGCGGGAGGCGGCGCGGATGCTGCGCCGCCGTCAGGCCTGACGCGCGGGCGCGTCCAGCCCCGCCAGCACCTCCTCCTCCACCGCCAGGTGCAGCCGAAGCAGCGCCTCCAGCGCGAAGAGGGTCCGGCGCAGCTCCGCCTCCCCGGCCGCCACCCCCGCCGTCGCGGCGTGGCGCAGCAGGGTGGCGAGGCGCTCGGCCAGGGTCTCGATCTCGGCATGCATGCGGATCAGCGGTGCCATCGGATCCTGGCCGCCGAGCAGCCGCGCGGCTTCGGGATACAGGGTCTGCTCCTCCGCCCGCTGATGTGGCAGCAATTCGGCGCGCAGCCGGGCCTCCAGCGCCGCCAGCACGGGCAGGTCGGGTTTTGCCGCGGCGGCTCCAAGGGCCTCTGCCAACTGGCGCAGCCCGGCATGTTCGCCGTGCCGCGCCGCCAGCCCGGCGGCTTCCGGCAGGGCGGCGGGCGCCGCATCCTCCCGCCCTGGGCGCAAAGCGGTCAGGGCATAGAGGATCGCGGCGACGTCGATCGCCTCCTGCACCAGGGCGCCGGCCAAAGGCGGCAGCAGCCCGGCGGCGGCGAAGCCCATGGCGAGGCCGGACAGCGCCATGCCGAGCCAGATGGCGCGCAGCGCGATGGCCCGCGACCGGCGGGCGATCGCCACCGCCTCCGCCACCCGGTCGACGCGGTCCACCAGCAGCACCACATCGCCGGCCTCCGCCGCCGCCGCGGTGCCGGCGGCGCCCATGGCGATGCCGACATCGGCGGCGGCCAGGGCCGGCGCGTCATTCACGCCATCGCCGACCATGGCGGTGGGCGCCGCGCGCACTTCCGCGCGGATGGCGGCGAGCTTCTGCTCCGGCGATTGTTCCGCCAGCACCGCATCCAGCCGCAGCGCCCGGCCGATCGGCGCCACCGCGGCCTCCCGGTCCCCGCTCAGCAGGACGATGCGGGTGACGCCCAAGGCGCGCAGCCGCCGCACCGCGCGCGGCGCGTCCTGGCGCAGCCCATCGGCCATGACGAAGGCCGCCGCCATGCGGCCTTCCACCGCCAGCCAGGCGACCGAGCCCGCCGCCGCCGCGACCTCCGCCGTCAGGCCGAAGCCCGGATGCGGGGCGATGCCCTGGTCGCGCAGGAATCCCTCCGAGCCCAGCAGCAGCGCCTTGCCCTCGACCTTGCCGGACAGGCCGCCGCCGGCCACCTCCGTGATCTGGTCAGGCACCGGCAGCACCAGGCCGCGCGCGGCGGCGGCGGCGACCAGGGCGGCGGAGACCGGATGGGTGGAGCCCTGGGCCAGCGCCGCCGCCAGCCGCAACCCGGCCTCCCGCCCCAGCGCCGCATCGGCATCCATCGCGGCGAGGCGCGGCTGGCCGGGGGTGAGCGTGCCGGTCTTGTCGAAGACCACGGTGCGCAGCCGCGCCAGCCGTTCCAGCGCGCCGCCGCCCTTCACCACGATGCCGCGCCGCGCCGCCCGGCCGATGCCCGCCATCAGCGCCACCGGCGCGGCCAGGATCAGCGGGCAGGGCGTCGCCACCACCAGCACCGCGACCGCCCGCAACGGATCGCCCGACAGCAGCCAGGCGCCGCCGGCCAGCAGCGCCGTGGCGGCGGTGAAGCCCAGCGCCCAGCGATCCGCCAGCCGGGCCAGCGGCGCGCGCGCCTCCGCCGCCTGCCGGGTCAGGCGGATGATGGCGGCATAGGTGCTGGCCTCGGCGGATTGCCCGGCGCGCATGCGGAAGGCGGCGCCGGCATTCACCGCGCCGCTGCGCAACGCGGCGCCGGGGGCGAGGGAGACGGGCAGCGCCTCCCCGGTCAGGGCGCTTTCATCGAGGGTGGCGGCATCGCCCTCCAACCGTCCATCGGCCGGAATCTGGGCGCCGGGGCGGATCAGCAGCAGGTCGCCGGGGCGGATTTCGGCGACCGGCACCTCCGCCACCACCTCCCCCTCCAGCCGCAGGGCAAGGCGGGGCGCGCGGGCCATCAGGCTGGTCAGGGCATCCCGCGCCCGGCCCTGCGCCCATTCCTCCAGCGCCTCCCCACCCGCCACCATCAGGGCGATGACGGCGGCCGCCGCCGCTTCGCCCACGGCGAGCGCCCCGAGCATGGCCGCCAATGCCACCACATCAACGCCGAGCCGCCCGCCCAGCAGCGCCCGGGCCAGGCTCAGCGCGACATGCAGGGCGACCGGCAGGCAGGTGAGGCCGAAGGCCCAGGGCGCCAGGTCGTCCCGCCCGGCCAGCAGCAGCCCGGCCCCCACCGACAGCCCGGCCAGCGCCCAGATCAGCAAAAGATGTCGGCGCATGGGCTGGCTTGTCCCCGGTCAGGATGGCTGGCGAGCGCCATCCTGCGCCATTTCCGCAAGCCCCGGCTTGCGCCGGATCAAGCGGCCCGGTTCAGCGCGCCGGCTTCTCGATGTTCCAGATCACCGGGAAGCCGAAGTCGATCACGCCGCGCAGCTCGCTGCGCCAGACCGCCGGGCTGCGGAACTGGCCGGCGATGGGGAAGGTGGCGGCCTCGAAGGACAGTTTCTGCAACTGCCCGGCCAGCTCCCGCCGCCGCGCCGGGTCGCTCTCCGCCTCGAACTGCTGCAGCACCGGGGACATCGCCGCGTCGCAATAGCCCCAGGGCTGGTTGTCGGTGCAGTTGAAGCCGACGCCCATGTTGGACAGCGGATTGGCGAGGTCGAAGCCGGTATAGACCACCGGCACGATGTTCCAGCCGCCCTGGTCCAGCGGCTGGCGCTGCACCCAGCGCTGCGCGATGGAGGCCCAGTCGCTGGCCTGGACATCCAGGTTGAAGCCGGCCCGCTTCAGCCGGTCGATCATCACCAGCCCATAGGGGTTGAGCAGCGGGCTGTCCGCCGGGTGCAGCAGCACCACGCGCTGGTTGGTGTAGCCGGCCTGCTGCAACAGGGCCTTGGCGCGATCCAGGCTGGGCTGCGCGATCAGCTCGCTGCCATTGGTGCTGGAATAGGGCGCGCCGCACATGAACAGGCTGGCGCAATCCGGCTGGCCCAGACCCTCCCCGAAGCCGGCGCCCGCCAGCACCTCCGTCCGGTCCAGCGCCTGCTGCACGGCGCGGCGCACCAGCACATTGTCGAAGGGCGGCAGATAGTGGTTCAGGCTGGCGCAATACATCAGCGTCGCCTGGCCGCCGGCCTCGGCGATCTTCATCGCGCGGTTGGTGCGCAGCCGCGGCAGGTAGTCGACCGGGGCGTATTCCAGGTAGTCCACCTCCCCGGTCTGCAGCGCAGCGACGCGCAGGCCCGGATCGGCCATGGTGCCCATCTCGACATGGTCGAGCTTCGCCACCTTGCCGCCGGCCAGGCCATCCGCCGGCTCATCGCGCGGCACGTAGCGCGGGTTGCGGATGAAGCTCGCACGTTCCCCGGGAATCCAGCCGGCGCGCTGGAAGATGAAGGGGCCGGAGCCCATGATCTCCGGCACCTGCTGCGCCGGCGGCGTGCCATTGGCGATGCGGGCCGGCATGATGAAGGGCACATGCACGGAAGGCTTTCCGAGCGCCTCCAGCACGCCGCCAAAGGGCTTTGCCAGTTTCAGCACGAATTGCCGCGCGTCGGTCGCGGTGAGGCTTTCGGTGGAGGCCATCAGGCGGCGGCCGATGGAATCGCGGCCACCCCAGCGCTTGAGCGAGGCGACGCAATCCTCCGCCGTCACCGGGCTGCCGTCATGGAAGGCGAGGCCGGGGCGCAGCGCGAAAGTCCAGGTCAGGCGATCCGCGCTGATCTCCCAGCCCTGCAGCATCTGCGGCTTGTAGTCGCCCCGGCTGTCCATCGAGACCAGCGTGTCGAAGACGAGATAGGCAAAATTCCGGGTGACGAAGCTGGGGCTGGAAATCGGGTCGAGGTTCTGCAGCCCGACATTGACGATGAAGCGGAAGGGCGCCGCCTGCGCCTGGGCGCGGGAGGTTGTGCCGAGAAGGGTGATGCCGGCGCCCGCCAGCGCCTGTCGCCTGGTGATCTGCATGCACGGCTCTCCTCGGTTCGGCGGAGCCCCGGGATGCGCAGGCTTGGGGCTCAGGCCGGGGTCGCTTCGATGCTGTCACCGAAGCATACGCGCCCGGCGGCCGGGGTGAAGGCCATGAATCCAACTGATATGCGCGGCGCGGTCAGCCCGGCGCCAGCCGCAGGATGCGGCCACGCGCTTCATCGGTCAGCACCAGCACGGCGCCATCCTGCGCCACCAGCACGTCCCGCATGCGGATGCGGCGGTCGAACAGCAGGCGTTCCTCCCCGGTGATGCGATCGCCATCGGTGGTCAGCCGCACCAGGCCGGGCTGGTTCAGCGCGGCGACGAACAGGCTGCGGCGCCATTCGGGGAAGGCATCCGCGTCATAGAAGGCGATGCCGGAGGGGCTGATGACCGGGGTCCAGACCCGGATCGGGTCCTCCATCCCCGGCGCCGAGGTCCGGTCGCTGATGCCGGTGCCGCTGTAGTTCACGCCATGGGTCACCACTGGCCAGCCGTAGTTGCGGCCGGCGCGGATGATGTTCGCCTCATCCCCGCCGCGCGGCCCGTGTTCCAGCGACCACAGGCTGCCGGTCCAGGGGTTGAAGGCCAGGCCCTGGGGATGCCGGTGGCCATAGGTGAAGACCTCCGCCCGCGCACCGGCGCGACTGACAAAGGGGTTGTCCGGCTGGGGGCGGCCTTCGCGGTCCACCCGCAGCACCTTGCCCGCCAGGTCGTCCAGCCGCTGCGACCGCATGCGGTCCACATTGCGATCACCGGTGGACAGATACAGCCGCCCATCCGGGCCGAAGGCGATGCGGCAGCCGTAATGCTGGCGGCCGGAGGATTGCGCGGGCGTCGCATCCAGGATCGGCGTCACCGCCTCCAGCCCCCGCTCACCGAGGCGCGCGCGCACCAGCCGGGTCAGGGCGCCGCCCTGCACCAGCATGGCCTGGCAGAGGAAGATTTCGCGGCTGGTTTCGAAATCCGGGCCGAGCGCCACGTCGAGCAACCCGCCCTGGCTCGCGGCCTCCACCTCCGGCACGCCCGGCAGGGGTGGGGAAAGGCTGCCGTCGCGGCCGACGATCCGCAGCCGGCCGGGGCGTTCCGTCACCAGCAGCCGGCCATCCGGCAGCAGCGCGGCGCCCCAGGGGCGTTCGAGGCCGGTGGCGAAGGTGGTCAGGCGGAAGCTGGCGCGTTCCGAACGAACCACTTCACCCTCCTGCGCCCAGGCGGACAGGGGGAGAAGGGCGGCGAAAGCGAGGGGGAGGAGACGGTGGATCATGACGCCGATGTAAGGCGTCAATCGTCCACCGCCAGCCCGATCACGCCAGCTTGGTGGCGACCCAGTCCTTCAGGGCGCTGCGCGGCAGGGCGCCGACCTTGGTGTCCACCGGCTTGCCATCCTTGAACAGGATCATGGTGGGGATGCCGCGCACCGAATAATCGTTCGGCGTCATCGGATTGTCGTCGATGTTCACCTTCGCGATGGTCAGCTTGCCGGCATATTCCTGGGCGATCTCGTCCAGGATCGGCGCGACCATGCGGCAGGGGCCGCACCATTCGGCCCAGAAATCGACCAGGACGGGGCCGGAGGCTTCCAGCACGTCCTGCTTGAAGCTGTCATCGGTGACAGCCTTGGTGAATTCGCTCATCGGGAGTCTCCGGGCGCCTCGCGGGGGGCTGGCGCTTTGATGGCAAGATCGTGGCGGGGAGGGGCTGGGTCAAGCAAGGGCCATGTTGCGCTGGACGCGGGCCGTCATGCGTCCGGCGCATGCAGGTCCAGAAGCTCCCTTGGCAGCGGCATGAGACGTGCCCCGAACGTCCAGACCAGGGCGCATTCCACCGGGCGGTCGGGGAAGGCCTGCGCGAGTACGGCGCGGTAGGCGGCCATCTGCCGCAGATACAGCGCCGGCACCTGCGCGGCTTCCGCCGGCGGGGGGCGGTTGGTCTTGTAGTCCAGCACAAGCACGCGATCGGGCGTCACCAGCAGCCGGTCCACCTGGCCGCTGACCAGCCGGTGGCCCACCCGACCGGCGATCGGCGCCTCCGCCAGGGCATCGGGGCCGAAGGCCTCGGCGAATTCCGGCGCGGCCAGCAGCGCCATCACCTCTGCCAGTGTCGCCGCCTGTTCCTCCGCCGCCAGGCCCTGGCCGCGCCGGGCGAGGAAGGCCTTCGCGGCCTGTTCCCGCTCGCCGGCGGGGCGGTCGGGCAGGTGCTGCAACAGGGCATGCACCAGCCGGCCGCGCCGGAACCGCTGGCCGGTGGGGTCGGCGGCGCCATGCGGGGCGGCGGCGGGACCCTCGGCATTCTCCCCGGGCACGGCGGAGGGGGCGAGCGCATCCACCACCACCTCCGGCGGCGCCGGGCGGCGCGCCCATTCGGGCAGGTCGGCGGCGGCGGGCGGCGGCGCGTCGCGCCCATCCGGCCGGGGCGGCGCCTCCTGCGGCGTTTCCGCCCGGCGCAGCGTGGTGCCGGAAAAGCCGCAATCGGCCGGGGCGCCGAAATCGCCCAGAGGCAGTTCGGCCGCATCCAGCCGCCCGAAACCCTGGGCGATCAGATCGTACCAGCAGCCTTCCGGCAGGTCGCGGGTCTTGGGGCGGCGGCGCTGCCAGCCGCAGACCAGCAGCCGGTCCTCCGCCCGGGTCAAGGCGACATAGAGCAGCCGGTGTTCCTCCGCCGCCCGCGCCGCCTTTTCCTCCGCCAGCAAGGCGGTGAAGGCGGGGGCGTGGTGGTCCTTGTTGGGCGCCCAGAGGGGCAGGGGCGGCGAGGCCTCCGATTCCACCCACCGCACCTCCGTGCTGTCGCGGCCGCTGCCCACCGTGTCCGGCAGGATCACCACGGGGGCCTGCAGGCCCTTGGCGCCATGCACGGTCATGATCCGCACGGCGTCGCCGGCCGCTTCCTGTTCCCGCTTCACCACCGCGCCGCCGCGCCGCAGCCATTCGACGAAGCCCTGCAGGCTGGGCGGGTGGCGGCTGCCATGGTCCAGCGCGGCGTTCAGGAATTCATCCACCGGATCCGCCGCATCCGGCCCCAGCCGCGCCAGCAGTTTTTGCCTGCCGCGATGCTCCCCCAGGATTTCGGCGAAGAGCGCGTGCGGTGTAACGAGATCGGCGCGGGACATCAGGCCTGCGAGGAAATCGGCCGCGCGCCCTTCGGGCGTGGCCTGCCCGCGCGCCATCGCGAGCTGCCGCCACAGGCTGCCCTCCCGGCCCGCGGCGAGTGCCAGAAGCTGGTCGTCATCCAGCCCGACCAGGGGCGATTTCAGCGCCGCCGCCAGTTGCAGGTCATCCTCCGGCAGCAGCAGCGCATCGGCCAGCGCGAGCAAATCCTGCACCGCGATCTGCTCCACCAGCCGGATGCGGTCGGTGCCGCCCACCTTCACGCCGCGCTCCTTCAACGCCCGCACCAGCCGCGGCAGCAGCCCGCCGGAGCGTTTGCGCACCAGCACCAGGATGTCCCCGGCCTGCATCGGGCGACCCCGGCTGGGCAGCATTTCGCCGTCCCGCAGCCAGGTGGCGATGCGGGCGGCGATCGCCTCCGCCAGTTGCGCATCGGCGCCGGTCGCAGCGGCGGGGGTCTCGGGGACTTCCCAGGGCGGCGGCGGTTCCGTCTCCGTCCCGTTCAGCACCGGCCAGAGCTCGACGCAGCCGGCCTGGCCGATTCGGTCGGGGCGGTGGCGCAGCACCTCGCCCTCCGCCACCACGCCGTCCCGCGCCGCGCCCTCGGCGAAGACGGCATCGACCAGGGCCAGGACCGGCGCGGTGGAGCGGAACGAGACCTGGAGCTGCACGTCCCGCAGCTTCGCCCCGCGCGTCGCCAACCTGTCGGCAAAATGCCGCTTCCAGCGGCCGAAGCCGGCGGCATCGGCGCCCTGGAAGCCGTAGATGGACTGCTTCACGTCGCCCACCGCGAAGATGGTGCGCGGCGACTCGTCGCGGCGTTCGGCGCCGTCGCCGGCGAAGAATTCCTCGGTCAGGGCGGCGGCGATGCCCCATTGCGCCGGGTTGCTGTCCTGCGCCTCGTCCAGCAGCACATGGTCCAGCCCGCCATCCAGCTTGAACAGCACCCAGGCGCTGCCCGGGTCGCGCAGCACCTGCCGCGCGGCGAGGATCAGGTCGTCGTAATCCATCAGCCCGCGTGCCTGCTTGCGGGCGCGATAGCCCTCCAGCACCGGGGCGCCGAGGCTGAGCAAGGCGCGGGTCGCGGCCAGCAGGCGGCCGGCACGGCGGCTGCCCTCCACGGCGGCGACACGTTCGCCCTCCCGCCGCAGGATCTCGGCGCATTCGGCCTGGCGTGGGCCGACTTCCTTGGTCGCCATGCGGGCGCGCGGCGTGCCTTCCAGCGTCAGCAGGCATTCCACCCAGTCGGACCAGCGGGCGGCGCGGGTGGCGGGGGGGAATTCCAGCCAGGCCAGCAGCCGGTCGCCCCGAGCGCGGTCATTGGCGTTGCGGCTGCCTTGCAGCAGCCGGGCGGCGACCACCGCCTGTTCGTCCACCATCTGCGCCCCGGCGCTGACCAGCGCCTGTTCCTCCGCCCCCTCCGGCAGGCCGAGATGGCGGCCGATGGCGTCGCAGAGCTGGGGGAGGGAGCCGGCGCCGCGCAGCGCCGCGCCCAGCCTTTCCCGGTCCCGGTCCAGCGCGCCGACCAGACGCGCAAAAGCATCCGGCGGCACCAGGCTTGCCAGGGCCTCCAGCGCCGGGGCCTGGGCGGGGCTGGCCAGCACCGCCTCCCGCGCCTCCGCCAGCAGGGCGGCGGCATCGGCATCCTCGACCACGCCGAATTGGGGGGCGAGGCCGGCTTCCAGCGGGAAGGCGCGCAGCAGGGACTGGCAGAAGGCGTGGATGGTGCTGATCCGCATGCCGCCCGGCAGGTCCAGCACCCGCGCGAAGAGGCCCCGCGCCGCATCCAGGTCGCGGCGTTCCGGCGCCCGACCCAGAAGCCCGGCGAGCCGGGACGCCAGATCGGCTTCCGGCAGCACCGCCCAGGCGCCCAGGCTGCGCGCGAGGCGCTGCGCCATCTCGGCCGCCGCGGCCTTGGTGAAGGTCAGGCAGAGAATCGCCCCCGGCCGCGTGCCCGGCGCCAGCAGCAGCCGCAGCACGCGATCGGTGAGCACCTTGGTCTTGCCGGAGCCCGCGGAGGCGCCGACCCAGGCGGAAGCATTGGGGTCCGAGGCCGCTTCCTGGTCGCGCTCGGCTTCCTGGCGGGCGGTGAGAGTGAGGCTCATCCTTCCTCGGCCTCCGCATCCGCCCATTCCGCGATCCGCGACAGGTGGTCGTAATCCCCGCCCCGTGCCGCGCGCCCCGGATGCGGGCGGGCCGGGAAGGCGGCGTCGCCGAGCAGGAAACGGTCGACCAGCCGGCCGAGGGATTCCAGCGCCTGCGCCGCCAGGGCCGCCACATCCTCCGGCTCCGACAGCATCCCCTTCACCTCCCCGGCCGTCTCGCCGCCCGAGAGTTTCCAGTAGGACAGCGCCCGCACCGTGGCGGCGGGCAGGCCGGTGAAGGCGCCGGCCTCGGCCAGGGCGGCTTCCAGCGGCAATTGCGGGGCGCTGCCATCGGCCAGGTCGTCGGGCTTGGGCAGGGTGCCGGTCTTGTAGTCCAGGATCTGCAGGCTGCCATCGCCCAGGCGATCGATCCGGTCCGCCCGCGCCTTCAGCGCCACGCTGCCGCGCGGGCGCTTAAGCTCCAGCCGGCCTTCCAACTCGGTCCAGCTCCGGGCGATCTGCCCGTCGCGCCGCATCTCCGCCTCCAGCGCCACCACGAAGGCGCCGATCCGGGCGAGGCGGGGGCGCCAGAAGGCGGCGAGCGAGGGGCGCGGCCCCTGCGCGGCGAGGGCGGCTGCCGCGGCCTCCCCCCAGGCGGCCAGCGCCGCCTCCTCCCCCGGCCAGCCGCCGGGGGCTGCGCCCACGGCCTGGATGAAATGGGCCAGGGCGGCATGGACGATGATGCCGTAATCCAGCGCGCCGACATCGGCATCCAGCGGGTCCAGCCGCCGCAGCCGCAGCACGCGGCGGGCATGGAAGGCATAGGGGTCGGCCAGCAGGGTGGCGACCTCCGTCACCGAAATCTCCTTCGGCCGCAGGGCCAAGGCGGGCCGAGGCGCTGGCCGGCCGATCGGGGTCACGCGTTCTGGCGTATCCAGCGCCGCCGCCAGCCGCGCCGCCGCGCTGTCGGCCAGCGCCAGCCCCTGGCCGGCCAGAAAGGTCTCCAGCCGCGTCAGCCAGCGCGCCGGCACGGTCGGCGCCCCACCGCGCCGCGCGGCGCGTGACAGCACGGCCTCCGGCGCCGCGCAGGCGAACAGGAAAAAGTCGGTGCAGACGCGTCCAATGCGGGCCTCGGGCTCCGGCAGGCCGAATTGCGCGCGCATCGGGCGGCTCATCCAGGGGCCGGGATCGGTGGCCAGCGGCCAGACCGTCTCGTCCAGCGCGCCGAGCACCAGCCGGTCGAAGGTCAGCAGCCGGGCTTCCAGCAGGCCGAGGATTTCGACGCGGGGATGCGCCGTTTCGTGTTTTCGGACCTGGTAGGTGGCAACGCCTTCCAGGCAGGCCTCGAACAAAGCCGGCCAGCGGGCTGGATCGACCGGCGGCAGATGCCGCAGGGCCGGGGCGAGGTCGGCCATGTGGCTCGCCAGCACCTCCCCCTCCTGCGCCGCGTAAAGCCGCAGACCGCCCGGTTCTTCCGGCGTGGAGGCCAGGGCCTCCGCCGCTGCCAGATGCGCCGCCAGCAGATCGGCGGGCGGGCGGGCGGCGGCGTGGGACAGCGCGAAATCGCCGAGCGCCCCCGCCAAAGCCTCATGCAGCCGAAGCAGCAGCGGCTTGCGGTCGTCGTCACGCAAGGCCTCGATGGCCGCCAAAAGCCCATCCAGCCCACCCATTGGCCTTGGCCCGCGCAACACGCGCCGTTCCAGCAGCCGCACGGCATCGAGAAAAGCCGCGCGCGGCATGCCTGCCGCCGCCAGCGGGTGCTTTGTCAAAGCCAGCAGGGGAACCGGGGCAAAATCCTCCGCCACGGTGCGGGCCAGCAGGCGCAGGAAGACGCCGGTGGGGGTCTGGGCCAAAGGCTGGCCGGCGCTGTCATCGGCGCGGATGCCGTGGCGCACCAGCTCCGCCGAGACGCGGCGCGCCAGGTCGCGATCCGGGGTGACCAGCGCGGCACGGGCGCCCGGCGATTCCAACGCCTCCCGCAGCAGCAGGGCGATGCCGGCGGCCTCCGCCTGGGCATCCGGCGCGGCGAGAATCTGCAGGCCTTGCAGGCCGGGCGACCAGCGTGCGGGATCGGGGCGGGTCCATTCCGCCATCCCCTCCGGCGGGCGCAGCGCCATGTCCAGCAGCCGGGGGCGCGCGGCGGGGATGGCGCCTGCCACCTCGGCGCAGCCCGGCCAGGGCCGCACCTGCCGTGTCTCCGCCCCCATCGCATCCAGCAGCCGCGCCTGGCTGGAGAAGGGGTGGGTCGGCGCGGCGCGGATCGCGCCCCACACCTCGGCGAGGCCGATTCGGTCCACGCCGTGCAGCACCACCGCGCCCTGGTCGAGCCCGGCCAGCACCCGCATCAGCTCCACCGCCGCCGGGATGGTGCCGCCGACGCCAATGCCGGCGGCGATCACGGGGTGTTCGGGCGGATGCTCCCGCCATGCCCTGGTCTGTTCGCGCAGGGCCAGCACGCGGCGCAGGCCGATATCCAGCAGCCCCGCCTCCTCCAGCCATCCGGCCCAGGTGGTGGCGACGCCGCGCAGGAAGGTGGTGGTGATCTGCCAATGGACGGCCTGGCTTTCCGGCACCAGGGATTCGAGCCGGGTGAGCCAGGCCTCGGCGAAGTCGGCGGGGCTGCCCTCGGCGAGCAGGTCGGTGTCCTTCTCCTCCAGCGCGATCTCGTCGAACAGCCGCGCCATTTCGGCGGCGAGGCCCCAGGCCTGTTCGGGCGTGGTCGGGCCGCCATGGCGCGGCGGCAGGCGCAGCACCAGGCTGGTCAGCACCGCCTGCCGCGTCAGCCCCGGCACGGCCGGAGGCAGGTCGAGCAGCGCCGGCAGCGCCAGCTCATCCGCATCCTCGGTCGAAAGCCCGGCCAGCGCCCGCATGCGCGGCAGCAGCAGGGCGCGCCCGCCGGCCCGGGCGAGGAAGGCATCGCGCAGCCCACGGGCGGAACGGCGCGTCGGCAGCAGGATGGTGGCGCGGGACAGCGCCTCGGTTGGCTGGTCGCGATGCTGCGCCAGGACCCCGGCCGCGAGGCAGTCCAGGAAGGGCAGCTCGGCGGGGATGTCGAACAGATTCATGGTCCGTTCTTAGGCTAGGGCAGGGCGACGGTTCAGTCCAGGCTGGCTTTTTGGTCCGTCCCCTCCACCTGCATAACAAGGAGATGGAATAGAAAGTGCGTATTCGCAATGTGCGCCGCCGCGCTGTATCTTAGAATGGACGGCGAGGCGTTGCCGATCAACGAGCTGATGGATTTATCTGGGGGTTTTTGTTCGGGTCATATGGTGCTGATAAGTAACAAGCATATCAAGTATATCCACTGCAAATGGAGAATTTTCTATTGGAGTGCAATTTATCTTCGCCGTAATCTGAGGGTGCATGAAATTCCAGCCGGCTGACATTGGAAGCAAAGTGCCGGTATCAGCAATAAAGGCAAGCGAATTCACCGTGAAAGCCCAGTACTCCATGCCTTGCCAGGAGTATTTTTTTGGAAACATCGTTAGCGACTCTTGAGATTTATTCTGGCCCTGCATTTTTATTGCACAAATAGACATCCATGCTGGGCGAGTGGAGTTATCTTCAAAAATAAACCTAGAAACTTCACTCTCAAATTTCGGAAACTGGAAGTTATTCCCTGCTTCCTCTGCGGCATGGTGGGCGCGCCAAAAAACCGACAAAACAAAGCGTTCGAGTTTATCGATTTGTAGGTGACCCATATCGATACGGGATTTTGTTGGCCCTGCATGCTGGGGTTGTTTGGAAAGTTCGGTTATTTCGCGCTGTATTTTTATGGCATAATCATCAAACTTCCCCAAAAAACCGTCACATCGGCGACAAAGTATTGTCTTTGAGAATGGCAATCCTTGGACTTTTCTTGCGCGATCCCGTCTAATGACCACGGGCTTCAAACCTAGCCCCCTGGCTTGTGTAAAAAAACCCTTTGGAATAACGTGGCTTTCGATTGTTTCGGGCTGGCCGCAATGGCGGCAGGGCATCTGTGACATGGGCATGTTGCTGCTCGTTGTTGCGAATGCAACAGTAAGAGCGGATTGCAAGGCCCATTTGCAACCCGTTGGGGAGCGAAGGCGTCGCTCTGGCGGAAAATTTTGGCGAGCGACCGGTGTAACGGTCAAAAAAGCGCCGTCAGCATTCCCGCCCGCAGCATCGTCTCCGCCCGTTCCAGGTCGCGCGGGGTGGAGAGGTGGAACCAGGCGCCATCATGCACCAGGCCGAACAGCCGGCCGTTCTCGATGGCGCGGTCGTAGAGCAGGTTCAGGCTGAAGGGGCCTTCCGGCACGTCCTGGAACAGGGCGGGCGAGAGAATCTGCACGCCGCCGAACATATAGGGGGAAATCTCCCGCTCCTTCGGCCGGCGCATGCGGCCCATCGGGTCGATGAAGAAGTCGCCGCGCCCGGCCTCCCCATCCACCTGGGCGGTGCGCACCAGCAGCAGCAGCGCATCCATCTCGGCCGGATCGAAGCGCGCCGCCAGCCGGTCCAGCGCCGGCGTCGGGCCGTCCAGCCAGAAGGCGTCGCCATTGACCACGGCGAAGGGGTCTTTTCCCAGATGGGGCAGGGCGTTGGCGACGCCGCCGCCGGTTTCCAGCAGCACCTCCTCCCGCAGCACCACGCGCCCTGGCGCGTCGTGGCTGTCCACGGCCGCGGCCACCTGGTCGGCGAACCAATGGGCGTTCACCACGTGATACGCGACGCCGGCATCGCGCAGCCGGTCCAGCGCATGGTGCAGCAGGGATTTGCCGTCCAGTTCCAGCAGCGGCTTCGGCCGGTCGTCGGTCAGCGGCCGCATCCGCGTGCCGAGGCCGGCGGCGAGCACCATGCCATGGGTCAGGGTGATCATGCCGCGTCCGTCTCCAGCCCCGCCGGATTGCGCCGTAGCGCCGGGGGAACATGCGTGTCGAGAAAATCCGCCAGCGGCGCCGCCGCCGGATGCGCCAGCGCCTGGCCGAGCAGCGCCCAGCAGCGCGGGCCGTGGCGAAGGTAATGCCGCTTGCCGTCCCGCCGCGCCAGCCGCACCCAGAGGCAGGCGACGCGCAGATGGCGCTGCGCCGCATGGGCGGCCATGGCGGCGCGGAACTCCGACGCATCCAGATCGGGCCGCAGGGCCAGGTAATGCGCGATGCAGGCCTCCCGCAGCGCCGGGTCCACATCCCGCCGCGCATCCTCCACCAGGGAGACCAGGTCATAGGCCGGGTGGCCCAGCGCCGCGTCCTGGAAATCCAGCAGCCCGACATCGGCGGGGGAGGCGCGGTCCGGCAGCGGCATGAGGTTGGCCGGGAAATAGTCCCGGTGGACGAAGCCGGCGGCGGCGAAGGGCGCCAGCATGGCGTGGATCGCCTCCCCGAATTGAACGCCGATGGCCTCGCTGGGCGCCGCGCCCAGGGCCTCCGGCCACCACCATTCCAGGAAGGTCGCGGCGGCGGTGTCGGCCATGCGCACGGCGTCCCATGCAGGCAGGCCCTCCGGCGGCGGCACCGCATGCAGCCGGGCGAGGGCGGCGGTGGCGGCCAGGTAGTGCGGCGCCGGATCCTCGCCGGCATCGAGTCGCTGGGCCACCGTCTCCGTCCCGAAATCCTCGATCAGGCCAAAGCCCTGATGCGGATCGGCAGCCAGCACCTCCGGCGCCGAGAGCCCGGCTGCGCCCAGATGGGCGGCGATGTGGAGATAGGGGCCCAGATCCTCCTGCGGCGGCGGCGCTTCCATCAACAGGGCCGGGCGCGGGCCGCCGACCAGCCGCGTGTAGCGGCGGAAGGAGGCATCGGCCGGCAGGGGTTGCCGTTCGGCCTGGACGAAGCCGTGCTCCGTCAGGAATGCCACCGCTTCGGCCTTCATGCCGCCAATCCTTCAAGCCGGCCGTCCCAGCCGGTCAGTGTCGCGACACGCGAAAATTCGGTGGGGCCGGGCGCCAGGGTGATGCTCAGCGCATCCGCCGGCCGCAGCGCGCCGAGGCGGTCGGGCCATTCGATCAGGCAGATACCCTCCCGCGCCTCCTCCCATCCCAGCTCGTCCAGCCCGGCGAGGCCGTCCAGTCGCCAGAGGTCGAAATGGAAGGCCGGGCCGGCGGGCAGGTCGTAGGACTGCACCAGGGTGAAGGTGGGGGAGGGCACCTCCAGCCCCGGATCGCCGGAGGCCGCGCGCAGGAAGGCGCGGGCCAGGGCCGACTTGCCGGCGCCGAGCGGGCCTTCCAGCAGGATCGCATCGCCTGGCCGCGCGCGCGTCGCCAGCTTCGCCGCCAGCGCCACGGTCGCGGCCTCATCATCCAGGGGGAGGGTCAGGGTCATCAGCGCGGGCAATTTGCCCCGCCGGCACCACGCCGCACAAGACGCAGGCATGGCACCCCGGCCTTGATCCGGCCGGCGCCATGGTCCAAGCACCCTGCCGATCTGGAAGATGAGGGCAGGATGTCGGCGGTTGTCGAGACGGATGTGGCGATCATCGGCGCGGGTCCGGTCGGGCTCTTCGCCGTGTTCGAATGCGGCATGCTGCGGATGAAGACGGTGGTGATCGATGCACTGTCCGAGATCGGCGGCCAGTGCAGCGCGCTCTATCCCGAAAAGCCGATCTTCGACATCCCCGCTTATCCGGAGATTGCCGGCGCCGACCTGATCGCGGCGCTGCACAAGCAATGCGCGCCCTTCGACCCGCTGATGATGCTCGGCCGTCGCGTCGAATCCCTGCGGCAGGAAGGTGAGAAGCTGGTGCTGACCACCAGCGAGGGCGACAGCATCACCTGCCGCGCCGTCATCCTGGCCGCCGGCGCCGGCGCCTTCGGCCCGAATCGCCCGCCGCTGGAACGCCTGCCGGAATTCGAGGCCAGCGGCGCCGTGCGCTACCTGGTCAGCAAGCGGGAGGAGTTTCGCGGCAAGCGCGTGGTCATCGCCGGCGGCGGCGACAGCGCGGTGGACTGGGCGCTGAGCCTCAAGCAGGTGGCCGCCCAGGTGACGGTGGTGCATCGCCGCGACAAGTTCCGCTGCGCGCCCGAAAGCGCCGCCCAGTTGAAGCAGGCGGCGGAGCGCGGCGAGATCGAGATGGCCATCCCCTACCAGCTCCACGGCCTGGAAGGGGAGGGCGGCGTGCTGACCGGCGTGTCGCTGGCGACCCTGAAGGGGGAGGTGAAGACGGTGCCGGCGGACCATCTGCTGGCCTTCTTCGGCCTGTCGATGGAGCTCGGCCCGATCGCCGATTGGGGCCTGGATCTCGACCGCAGCCACATCACGGTGGAGCCCGCGACCTGCGCCACCAATATCCCCGGCGTGCATGCCATCGGCGACATCGCCACCTATCCCGGCAAGCTCAAGCTGATCCTGCAAGGCTTCTCGGAGGCCGCGATGGCCGCGCATGCGATCCATCCGCGGGTCTTCCCGGGGGAGGCGCTGCATTTCGAGTATTCGACCAGCAAGGGGCTGCCGGTCGCCGGCTAAGCGGTGCCAAGCCGCCCTCAGGCGCCGGGCGCCGCCTCCGGCGGCTTGGCTTCGCCGCATAAGCGGCGGCGGCCATCCGGCCGCTCAGACCGGTCGTTCGACCGGTCTGCTCTATGAGGCAGGTCCATTGTCGCGGCGCGCCTGACCCGGGTCAGGCCGCAGCCGGCTTTCGCAGCAGCGCCCGTACCACCTCCGCATGGCCCTGGTGGCGCGGGCCTTCGTCCAGATGGACGGTGCCTTCCAGCAGTTCCAGCACCAACAACCCGCCGAACAACTCCTCGACGATCGCGCGGGTCCAGAGCAGTTCCGGCATTTTCGGCCCGCCGCTGCGCCGGCCCTGCTGGGCGGGGGAGAAGCATTCCAGCGCCAGCAGCCCGCCGGCGCCAGGCTGCGCAGCGCCCCGGCCGCCGCGGCGGCGCGGTCCTCGGGCGGCAGGTGCAGGAAGATCCAGGCGACGAGGTCGAAGCCGGCCTGCGGATAGGTCCAGGCGGCGGCATCTGCGGTGACGGTCGCCATCGCCACCTTGCGCGCCGCGGCCAGCGCGGCGGCCTTGGCGGAGGCGACCGGCGACCAGTCCAGCGAGGTCACCGCCAGCCCCTGCCCCGCCAGCCAGGCGCCGTTCCGCCCCTCCCCATCGCCCAGCGCCAGCGCCCGCATCCCCGGCCGCAGCCAGGGGCCGAGGCTTTCCAGGTAGCGGTTCGGTGCCTCCCCGAACTGGAAGTCGCCGCCGGCATAGCGCTCGTCCCAGGCGATCGAGGTGCTCATGCGCCCGGCGCCCAGCCCGGCGGGGCCAGCTCGAATCCGGCGAAATGGAAGGCCGGGGAGACGGTGCAGGAGACGAGGCTCCAGCGATCCGCGACCGGCCAGGCGGCCTGCCACCAGCCGGTCGGCACGACGCCCATCAGCGCCGCCCCCGCGCCGATGCCGGGGCCGAGCGGGATCTCGGCATCCACCTGCCGGCCATCCCGCGACAGGGCCAGGATCAGCGGCCCGCCGCCCTGCCAGAACCAGCATTCGGCGGCATCCACCCGGTGCCAATGGCTGCGCTGCCCGGCCTCCAGCAAAAAATGGATCGCGGTGCCGGCGCCGCGCCCGCCGCCCTCCGGCGCATCGCGCCAGACTTCGCGGTAATGTCCCCCCTCCGGATGCGGGGCGAGGCCGAGCCCCACCACCACCTCTGCTGCCGTCAGCCTGGGATCGGTCAGGTCCATGGTTCAGCCGGGCGGGGCGGTGCGGGCCAAGGCCGGCATGCGGGAGACTTCGGTGAACCAGTCGGCCAGCCGCGGATGCCCGGCGCGCCAAGGCTCATCGGCGAAGCGGAAATCCAGGTAGCCGAGGGCGCAGGCGGTCGCGACGGCGCCGATATCCGCCAGGCCCTGCGGCGGATCGGCCTCCATTGCCGCCAGGCCCCGCTCCACAGCGGCCTTCTGGCGGGCGACATAGGCGATGCGGGTGTCGTCCATCGGCTTGCCGAAGCGCATCCGCCTCGCCACCGCCGCATCCATGATGCCATCCGCCAGGGCATGGCGGATCTGGGCGGACAGCCGGGCGAGGCTGCCGGTCGGCGGGAACAGCGGCACCGCCTCTCCCACCGTATCGAGATATTCGCAGATCACCCGGCTGTCGAAGACTGGCCGGCCGTCATCCGTCACCAGGGCCGGCACCTTGGACAGCGGATTGTCCTGCAGCAGGGCCTCGGGGGAGGCATGCGGGTCGGTGACGACGATCTCGATCCGCCCCTCGATGCCGCGCAGGATGGCACAGGCCATCACCTTGCGGGCGAAGGGGCTGGCATGGGCGTGGTGCAGTTTCATGAGGCGTTTCCCGATTCCGATCGCGGCAGAGCCCGCGACGCCGCGTGTGCATCGCAGCATCGCAGGGATCGGTGCCCCGGGGAAATGAAAGCTTGGCGCGCGATCATCCGCGGAAGTGGTTCTTCGCCTCCCGCCGCGCGGTGAACTCGGCCAGGTCGCGGGCGCGGAAATAGGGGTTGGCGGCCAGTTCCTGCGCCAGCGTCGTCGGCACGGTGGGGCGGCCCGCCGCCCGCAACGCGCCGGCGGCCTCCGCCTCCGCCCGCAGCGCCTTGTTCTCCGGGTCGATGCTCAGGGCGAATCGGGCATTGGCCTCGGTATATTCATGGCCGCAGCAGAAGCGCGTCTCCGGCGGCAGCTTGGCCAGGCGGCGGAAGGACTTGTACAGCGCCTCCATCCCCCCTTCCTCCAGCGGCCGTCCGCAGCCCAGCGCGAAGACCACGTCGCCGCACAGAAGAATATGGTCGGCAGCGAAATGGAAGGCGATATGGCCGGTGGTGTGGCCGGGCAGGTGCATGACCTTGGCCTCGGCCGCGCCGAACTTCACCACGTCGCCCTCATCCACCGCCTGGTCCAGCTTCGGCAGCCGGTGCGCATCCGGCTTGCCGCCGACGATGCGCGCTTCCGGGAAGCGGGCGTGAAGCTCCGCCACGCCATTGATGTGGTCGCCGTGATGGTGCGTCAGCAGGATCAGATCGAGCCTGCCGCCCGCCGCCTCCACCGCTGCGATGGCCGGCCCGGCCTCGCCGGGGTCACAGATGGCGACCGCGCCGGTCGGCCCGTCCTTCAGCAGCCACAGGTAATTGTCCTCGAGGCAGGCCACCGCCTCCACCTTGACCGACATGCCGAGCCCCTTCCCTGATGCGTGCAGGTCCCAACCGGGACCATTCCCCCCTATATCCCCGGCATGACGACCGAGGTCCATGGTTTACCGGGATTCTACGCCAGCCCTGGCGGCGCGGTGGCGGCGCGGCTGGTGCGGGACCGGCTGGCGGCGCTGTGGCCGGCGCTGCCGGGGCTCGATGTGCTCGGCATCGGCCATCCGGCGCCCTATCTCGGCCTCTGGGCGCGGGAGGCGGCGCGCTGCATCGCGCTGACGCCGGCGCAGGGCGCGCTGGCCCCCTGGCCACCCCCGTCTACGCCACCGGGCCCCGAGGCGCGCTCCGCCAGCCTGCTGGCAGAGGAGGACTCGCTGCCCTTCGCCGATTCCAGCTTCGACCGGGTGCTGCTGGTGCATGGGCTGGAACAGGCGGACAACGCCCGGCGCCTGCTGCGGGAGGTCTGGCGCGTGCTGCGCGACGATGGGCGGCTGATCGTGGTGGCGCCGAACCGTGTCGGCCTCTGGGCGCAGATGGAACGCACGCCCTTCGGCCATGGCCAGCCCTATTCCGCCGGCCAGCTCTCCCGCCTTCTGGCGCGGCACCTGTTCCGGACGGCGCGGCGGGAGGCGGCGCTGTTCCTGCCGCCCTTCGGGCTCCGCCTGTTCAGCCCGGCCGCCGGCCCCTGGGAAAGGCTGGGCCGGCTGATCTGCCCCCGGCTGGCCGGCGTCGCGATGGTGGAGGCGGAGAAGGACCTGCTCTCCGCCATGCCGGCCGGAAGCGGCTGGCTGCCCCGGCGCACCATGCCGGTCGAGGGTTTCGCCATGGCCGGGGAGGACCCCGGCCATGGCCGCGATGGCGACCGTTCGGTCAGCTATGCGCCAGCACCGCCAGCAGCAGCAGGGCGACGATATTGGTGATCTTGATCATCGGGTTCACCGCCGGGCCGGAGGTGTCCTTGTAGGGATCGCCCACGGTGTCGCCGGTCACCGCGGCCTTGTGGGCCTCGCTGCCCTTGCCGCCGTAATGGCCTTCCTCGATGTACTTCTTCGCATTGTCCCAGGCGCCGCCGCCGGTGGTCATGCTGACCGCGACGAAGAAGCCGGTGACGATCACGCCGAGCAGCATGGCGCCGACGGCGGAGAAGGCGGCCGCCTTGCCGCCGATCATCAGGATCACGACGAAGACGAAGATCGGCGACAGCACCGGCAGCAGCGAGGGGATGATCATCTCCTTGATCGCCGCCTTGGTCAGCATGTCCACCGCCCGGCCGTAATCGGGCTTCTCCTCCCCGGTCATGATGCCCGGATGTTCGCGGAACTGGCGGCGCACTTCCTCCACCACCGCGGTCGCGGCGCGGCCGACGGCGGTCATCGACATGCCGCCGAACAGATAGGGCAGCAAGCCGCCGAACAGCAGGCCGACGACGACATAGGGGTCGGAGAGGCTGAAGTTCAGCACGCCGATCCCGGCGAAATACGGGTAGGTCTGCGGATTGGCGATGAAGTGGTTCAGGTCCTGGGTATAGGCCGCGAAGAGCACCAGCGCGCCGAGGCCCGCCGAGCCGATGGCATAGCCCTTGGTCACCGCCTTGGTCGTGTTGCCCACCGCGTCCAGCGCATCGGTGGAAACCCGCACCTCCGCCGGAAGCCCCGCCATCTCCGCGATGCCGCCGGCATTGTCGGTGACCGGCCCGAAGGCATCCAGCGCCACCACCATGCCGGCCAGCGCCAGCATCGTGGTGGTGGCGATGGCGATGCCATAGAGCCCCGCCAGCCCATAGGCCGCGAGCACGCCGGCGATGATGATGAGCGCCGGCAGCGCCGTGCTTTCCATCGACACGGCCAGGCCACGGATGACGTTGGTCCCGTGGCCGGTCTGCGACGCCTCGGCGATGGAGCGCACCGGGCGGAACTGCGTGCCGGTGTAGTATTCCGTCACCACCACGATCGCCGCCGTGACGGCGAGGCCGACCGCGCCGCAGAGGAACAGCGCGAAGGCGCCGAAGGTGTGGCCGCCGGCGGTGATCGTGCCGGTGCCGAAGGCCAGGTAGCAGAGCGGCAGCAGCACCGCGAGCGACAGCGCCCCGGTGACGATGAAGCCGCGATACATGGCGTGCATGATGTTGTTGCTGGCCGGCAGCTTCACGAAATAGGTGCCGGCGATGGAGGTCACGACGCAGACGGCGCCGATGGCCAGCGGGAACAGCATGCCGGCGATGCGCGCTTCGGCGGAGAAGGAGATGGCGGCCAGCACCATCGTCGCCACCATGGTCACCGCATAGGTCTCGAACAGGTCCGCCGCCATGCCGGCGCAGTCGCCGACATTGTCGCCGACATTGTCCGCGATGGTGGCCGGGTTGCGGGGGTCATCCTCAGGGATGCCCGCTTCCACCTTCCCCACCATGTCGCCACCGACATCGGCGCCCTTGGTGAAGATGCCGCCGCCAAGCCGGGCAAAGATGGAGATGAGGGAGGCGCCGAAGCCCAGCGCCACCAGCGCATCGATCACCAGCCGGCTATTGGCCGCCTGCCCGCCGATCGGCACCAGGATCAGGAAATAGGTGGCGACGCCGAGCAGGGCGAGGCCGGCCACCAGCATCCCGGTGATGGCGCCCGACTTGAAGGCGACATCGAGGCCGGAGGCGAGGGACTGCGTCGCCGCCTGGGCGGTGCGGACATTGGCCCGGACCGAGACGTTCATGCCGATGAAGCCGGCGGCCCCCGACAGCACGGCCCCGATCAGGAAGCCGATGGCCACGGCGAAGGCGTGGCCGCCGAAGCCGAAGGCGGCGAGGATGACGAAGAACAGCACCACGCCGACGATCGCGATGGTGATGTATTGGCGCTTCAGATAGGCGTTGGCGCCTTCCTGGATGGCGGTGGCGATTTCCTGCATGCGGGCGGTGCCGGCGTCCCGTGCCAGCACCTCCTTCGCCGTGACCACGCCATAGGCGATGGACAGCGTGCCCAGTGCGATGATCAGCAACAATGCGAGCGTCATCAAAGCGACGAACTCCCCCTGCTTTTTCTTTCCTGGTCCCCCGGTCCTCGGCGGGTCGGTTCCAGGCGCGGGGGGAGCCGCACGGATGCCGTCCCGCACCGCGGGCCGGGGGAAGCTTGCAGGTCAGGCGCCACGCTGTCCACGGCGCCTGTCAAGCTGGCTCAAGAAAAATCGGGTGAAATCGAGCCGGGTCGTCTTGTTGCGGCGCCGGAAGCTTAGCCGCCCTGCTTCTGATAGGCGGCCATGGAGGCCATGATGATCTCCGCCGCCTCATTGGCCGAGCCCCAGCCGCGGACCTTCACCCACTTGTCGGATTCGAGGTCCTTATAGGTGGCGAAGAAGTGCTCGATGGTGGCGCGGGTGATCTGCGGCAGTTCCTCGGCGCTGGTGATGCCGGAATACATCGGATGCACCTTGTCATGGGGCACGCAGATCAGCTTCTCATCCGACCCGGCCTCATCCTCCATGTGCAGCACGCCGATGGGCCGCGCCCGGATGACGCAGCCGGGCACCACGGGGGCGGGGGTCAGCACCAGCACATCGGCCGGGTCGCCGTCATCGGCCAGCGTGCCGGGGATGAAGCCATAGGCGGCCGGATAGGCCATGGGCGTGAACAGGAAGCGGTCCACCACCACCGCGCCGCTGTCCTTGTCCAGCTCATACTTCACCTGGCTGCCCTGGGGGATTTCCACCACCACATTGATGTCATGCGGCGGCGCCTTGCCGGTGGGGATCTTGGCGAGGTTCATGGTGGGGAGGACCTTGGCTGGCAGTTGTGGCGGCGAGTTTAGCGCGCCCCGCGTCGGGACGGCAGCCCCACCCTCCCAAACTGGTGCCTTGCGCTTCCGCCGGCCGTGGGCCCAGGCTCCCCCCGTTTCCTGGGAGGGAACCGACCAAGATGCGCCTTCGCCTGCTGCTGGCCGCCGCCCTGGCGGCCGTGACCCTGTTCCAGGCCGTCCCTGGCCTGGCCCAAACCGAGATCGTCGAAAAGCGGGTCTTCGAGGCTGGGGAGCACCGGCTGCGTTCCGGCGCCACCCTGCCGCAGCTTCGCATCGGCTACCAGACGGCCGGCACGCTGAACGCCGCGGGCGACAATGCGGTGCTGGTGGCGCATTTCTTCTCCGGCAACAGCCACGCCTTCGGCCGCTACGCCGCCGACCAGCCGCCTGGCTACTGGGATGCCCTGATCGGCCCCGGCAAGGCGATCGACACGGATCGCTACTTCGTCGTCTCTTCCGACACGCTGGTGAACCTGAACGTGCGGGATGGCCGCACCGTCACCACCGGCCCGGTCTCGGTGAACCCGGCCACCGGCCGGCCCTGGGGCACGGAATTCCCGGTGGTCTCGATGCGCGACTTCATCGAGGTGCAGAAGCGGCTGCTGGACAGCCTGGGCGTGAAGCGGCTCGCCCTGGTCACCGGCCCCTCCATGGGCGCGCTGCAGGCCATCGAATGGGCCGCCGCCTATCCGGAGATGATCGATCGCGTCATGCCGGTGATCGGCACCGGGGAGGTCGATCCCTGGATGCTGAACTGGCTCGACATCTGGGAGGCGCCGATTCGCCTGGATCCCAACTGGCGCAATGGCGACTATTACGCCGCGGGGCGGGAGGCGCCGCTGGCCGGGCTGGCGGCCGCGCTGAAGATCGTCAGCGTCCATGCCCAGGACCGCCCCGCCATGGCCCGCTTCGGCCGCGCCGTGCCGGAGGGCCAGGACCCCGCCCGCCGCCTGGGTGACCGGTTCGAGGCGGAGCGGGTGCTGGATGAGGCGGCGATGGCCCGCGCCCGCGCCTCCGACGCCAACCACTTCCTGTACCTGACCCGCGCCAACCAGCTTTTCCTGAACGACTACCCCAGCACGGAAGCGGCGCTGGGCCGCAGCCAGGCACGCTGGCTGGTCATCGCCAGCCCCACCGACCGGGTCTTCATGCTGGATTACAACCGGGAGATGATGGCGACCCTGCAAAGGCTCGGCCGGCCGGCGGAACTGCTGGAGGTGACCGGGCCGCTCGGCCATCTGAACGGCGTGGTGGGCATGGCACCGCTGGCCGACCGCATCCGCGCCTTTTTGACCGCGCCATAGGCAGACGGAAGCGCAACGACCTCAATTGGTCGTGATCGGGGTGCTTGGCAAGGGATGGCGGTGCTTGCCATGATTGTCACCAGAACAGACCGGGGGCTTCAATACCATGCGCCGCACCTTGTTTGCCGCCTGCGCCAGTCTGGCCCTGGCGGTGCCCGATATCGCCGCGGCCCAGGATGGCGGGCGCATCACCCTCCAGGCCTATGCCGGCATATTCCGGGACAACTACACCCAGACGGTGCTCGCCCCCTTTACCGCGGCGCGCGGCACGGCGGTGCAGTATCATGACGGCGGCACCAGCGCGGCGATGCTGGGCACCCTGCGCGCCCAGCGCGCCGATCCGCAGATCGACGTGGTCATCATGGATGTCACCACCGCCGCCATCGCCTGCGCCGAGGGGCTGGTGGAGAAGATCGACGCCACGACCCTGCCGGTGATCGCCGATGTGGGCGAACAGGGCCGGCAGGCGGGCGGCGAATGCGGCCCGGCCGTGACCTATGACCACCTGGTGATGGTCTATGACAGCCGCGCCGTGACCCCGGCGCCGACCAGCCTCGCCGCCATGTGGGCGCCGGAGCATCGCGGCCGCATCGCCCTTTCCGCCCCGCCCAATATCCAGGGCCTGGCCGTCACGGCGATCCTGGCGCATGCCAATGGCGGCAACTGGCGCAACCTGAACGCGGCCATGCCCCGGCTGCGGGAACTGGCCCCCAGCGTGCAGACCTTCGACCCCAATCCGGATGGCTATACGCTGATCCTGAACGACCAGGTCCGCTTCGCCACCGGCTGGAACGCCCGCGCCCAGCTCTACAGCGACCAGTCCCAGGGCCGCATCGGCGTGACGCTGCCGCAGGAAGGCACGGTGTTCCAGATCAACACCATCAACCTCGTCGCCAACTCCAAGAACCGCGCCCAGGCGCTGGCCTTCATGGCCCATGCCCTGTCGCCGGAGGCGCAGGCGGCCTTCACCGAGCGCATGTTCTACGGCCCGACCAATACCCGCGCCCAGGTCTCCGCCGCCGCCCTCGGCCGCACCGCCCTGGCGCCGGAATTCCGCGACCGCGTCATCCCGCTCGACTGGACGGAGATGGTGCGGCTGCGCGACAGCTGGAACCAGCGCTGGCGCCGTGAAGTGATCGCCGCCAGCAGCCGGTGAGCCATCTTCGGCTGGAGCGCCTGACCAGGCGCTTCCCCGGCACCGCGACACCCGCGGTGGATGGGATTTCGCTCGACCTGCCGCAGGGCGCGCTGCTCGCGCTGCTCGGCCCCTCGGGCTGCGGCAAGACCACCACGCTGCGCATGATCGCGGGGCTGGAGGCGCCGGATGACGGCCGCATCCTGGTGGCCGGGCGGGATGTGACGGCGCTGCCGCCGCACAAGCGCAACATGGGCGTGGTGTTCCAGTCCTATGCGCTGTTCCCGCATCTGACCGCCGCGCGGAATGTGGCCTTCGGGCTGGAGATGCGTGGCGTGCCCCGCGCGGAGCGTGGCCCGCGCGTGGCCCGCGCGCTGGAACTGGTGGGGCTGGAGGCCCTGGCGCAGCGCAAGCCGCGCCAGCTCTCCGGCGGCCAGCAGCAGCGCGTGGCGCTGGCCCGCGCCTTGGCGCCGCAGCCGGACCTGCTGCTGCTGGACGAACCGCTCTCGGCGCTCGACGCCAAGCTGCGGGAGGAGGTGCGGGATGAAATCCGCGCCGTGCAGCAGCGGCTCGGTACCACCACCGTCTTCGTCACCCATGACCAGACGGAGGCGCTGGCCATGGCGGACCTCGTCGCCGTGATGAACCAGGGCCGCATCGAGCAACTGGCGACGCCGGAGGAGGTGTTCGAGCGTCCCGCCACCCGCTTCGTCGCCACCTTCGTCGGCCGCGCCGCCATCCTGGGCGCCGAGGTGGTGGGGGAGGGCATGCTGCGCGCCGGCGGCGCCACGCTGCTGGCGGCCGAGACGCCGCGCCCCGGCAAGGCCGAGATCTTCATCCGCCCCCACCACATCCGCCCGCTGGCCGGGGATGCGATGGCGGAGAATGTGCTGCCGGGCCGGGTGCTGCGCCGCGTCTATACCGGCGACATCATCACCCTGGATTGCGAGACGGCGGCCGGCAACCTGCTGGCCGAGGTCGCCGGCGGTTCCCCCGGCGCCGCCCTGCAGCCGGGGCAGGAGGTGCGGCTGGGTTTTGCCGCCGCCGATCTGCGAGTGTTCCCCGCATGATCGGGCTGCTGCTCTGCCTGCCCGCCGCGCTGATCCTGGGCGCGGGCTTCGTCTGGCCGGTGCTGCTGCTGGCGCGGATCAGCTTCAACCGCACCACCGACATGGGTGCGATGGAGGAGGCCTGGACCCTCGACACCTACACGAAGATTGTCACCGACGACTTCACCTGGGACCTCGCCTGGAACACCGTGACCCTCTCGGCGGGCTGCGCCGCGGCGGCGGTGGCGCTGGCCCTGCCGGTGACGCTGCTGATCCGCAATGCCCCGCCGCGCTGGCGCGGGCTGATGGCGCTGATGGCGGTGGCGCCGCTGCTCGTCTCCGGCACCGCGCGCATCGTCGGCTGGATGGCGATCCTCGGCGACCAGGGCATGGTGAATGCGCTGCTGAGCGGGCTCGGCATCACCAGCGATCCGCTGCGCCTCATCAACAACCTGACCGGGGTGCGCATCGGGCTGACCGAAAGCCTGATGCCCTATTGCTGCCTGGTGCTGATCGCCGGGCTCGGCCGGCTGGATTCGCGGCTGGAGGAAGCGGCGGCGACACTCGGCGCCACGCGCAGCCGCACCTTCCTGCGGGTGACGCTGCCGCTGGCCTTCCCGGCGCTGCTGGCGGCCTTCCTGCTGGCCTTCGTGCTCGGGGTTTCCGCCTTCATCACGCCGCGGCTGATGGGCGGCGGGCGGGTCTTCGTGATCGCGACCGAGATCTTCGACCTGGCGCTGGAGACGGTGGACTGGCCGGCGGCGGCGGCCATGGCGATGCTGCTGCTCGGCACGCTGATCTCCGCCATGGTGCTGCGCGGCGTGCTGACCGCGCGCAAGGTGGCGGGATGAGGCCCGGCTGGTTCCTGCGCATCGCCGCCTTCTGCGGCTATGCGCTGCTGCTGGCGCCGGCCTTGCTGGTCTGCGTCATCTCCTTCTCGGCGGGGGATTTCCTCAATTTCCCGCCGCCGGGCTTCTCGCTGCGCTGGTATGTGGCGCTGCTGGACAATGCGCAGTTGATGACCGCGCTGCGCAATTCCGCAGTGCTGGCGCTCTGCGTCGCCGCGCTGGCCTTGGCGGCGGGGATGCCGGCCGCCTATGCGATCGCGCGGCTGGAATTCCCCGGCCGCACGGCGATGGCGGGCTTCCTCGCCGCGCCGCTGCTGCTGCCGACGCTGGTGCTGGGCCTCGCCTTGCTGCTGGCGCTGCAGCCGGCGCGGCTGGCGGCGACCTGGCCGGGGCTGCTGCTGGCCCATGCCATGGTCGCGGTGCCCTTCGCCGTGCGGATCATGACCACCGCCTTCGGCGCCGTGCCGAAGGACCTGGAGGAAGCCGCCTGGACGCTCGGCGCCAGCCGCTTCCGCGCGGCGCTGCGGGTGACCCTGCCGCTGGCGGCCCCCGGGGCGCTGGCGGCCGGCGCCTTGTGCTTCCTGGTGTCCTTCGACGAGACGGTGATCAGCCTGTTCCTCGTCGGCCCGCGCCTGACCACCCTGCCGGTCGAGATGTTCCGCTATGCGGAGAATCGCACCGATCCGCTGGTGGCCGCATTGGCGATGACGCTGATCGTCGTCGCTCTTGCCATTGTCCTGCTGGTGGAGCGTCTTGTCGGCTTCACCCGCGCCGTTGGAAGGAATTGAACATGCCGCCCCGCTATGTCGTCGAACCCATGCCCGGCCAGATCAGCGCGGAGGTGGTGGCGCTGCTGGAGCAGACCGAGACCGCGACGGTCGGCCATTGGCGCCATTGGGGTTTCGTGGACCGGAAGATCCAGGGCCTGCTGCGCCGCCGGGTCGCCGGCACCGCGGTGACGGTGCAGTGCCCGGGGCCGGATTCCACCATCCTGCACCACGCGCTGGGCCTGCTGCGGCCGGGCGACATCCTGGTGGTGGACCGGCTGGGCGATGACCGCCACGCCTGCTGGGGCGGCGGCGTGACCGTGGCGGCCAAGGCGGCCGGCGCCAAGGCCGGCATCGTCGATGGCGCCTGCACGGATGTGGAGGAGGTGGAGGCGAGCGATTTCCCGCTCTGGTGCCGCGGCCTGGCGCCGATCACCACGCGCATCTACGACCTCGGCGGGCGGATGAATGTGCCGGTCTCCATCGGCGGCGTGGTGGTGATGCCCGGCGATGCCGTGCTGGCGGATGAGTCCGGCGTGCTGATCCTGCCGCCCGGCGAGGCGGAGGAAGAAGCCCGCGCCGCCATCGCCCGCCAGGAACGCGGCCTGGCGACGCAGGGGCGCGTGGCCGGGGGCGTCAAGCTCGGCGATGTCAGCGGCGCGACGGCGAAGGTGCTCGCCGGGCTTGCATGAAAGCCCGGCGCTTGCCATGCAGGCGGGGGCTCTGGGCCTGTAGCTCAATGGTTAGAGCGGGCCGCTCATAACGGCTTGGTTGGGGGTTCGAGTCCCTCCGGGCCCAAACCGCCCAGGTGTCCTGATCGGCAGAAGGTCAGGGAGGGAAGCATTCCCTCCCCGAACCCCTCCCTTGTTTTTCGGAAATTGCCGCCGCCCCACGGCCCTCCCCAAATTCCCAAAAATAGATGAGGGGTTCGGGGAGAATACCTTCTCCCCGACCTTGCCCCGAAAACGCAGCGCGGTTGGCATCCACCCTCCCGGCGCGGTAGAACCCGCCGCTTCATCCTCTGCGCTGGGATCCTCTGCTCATGCCCGCCTGGCAGTACGTCTACGTCATGAAAGACCTCACCAAGTCCTATCCGGGCGGGCGAGAGGTCTTCAAGGGCATCACCCTGTCCTTCCTGCCCGATGTGAAGATCGGCGTGCTCGGCCCGAACGGCGCCGGCAAGTCCACGCTGATGAAGATCATGGCCGGCCAGGACAAGGAGTTCGGCGGCGAGGCCTGGGCGGCCGAGGGCGCGCGCGTCGGCTACCTGCCGCAGGAGCCGCATCTCGATGAGACCAAGACGGTCGGTGAGAACGTCATGGAGGCCTTTGCCGAACTCACCGGCCAGCTCCGCCGCTTCAACGAAATCTCCGACAAATTCGCCGAGGAGATGACGGAGGAGCAGATGAACGACCTGCTCGCCGAACAGGCGGAGTTGCAGGAGAAGATCGAGGCCGCCGAGGGCTGGGAGCTCGACCGGCGGATCGAGATCGCGCTCGACGCGCTGCGCTGCCCGCCCTTCGACAGCCCCGTGGCGCATCTCTCGGGCGGTGAGCGGCGGCGCGTGGCGCTGTGCAAGCTGCTGCTGGAAAAGCCCGACCTGCTGCTGCTGGACGAGCCGACCAACCACCTGGACGCGGAATCCGTCGCCTGGCTGGAGCAGACGCTGAAGGATTATCGCGGCGCCGTGCTGATCGTGACGCACGATCGCTACTTCCTCGACAACGTCACCAACTGGATTCTCGAGGTCGATCGCGGCCGGGGCTTCCCCTACCAGGGCAACTACTCCGCCTATCTCGACCAGAAGCGGAAGCGCCTGCAGCAGGAGGAGCGCGAGGAAAGCGCCCGGCAGCGGCAGCTCGCCAAGGAACAGGAATGGATGGGCCGCAGCCCCGCGGCACGCCAGGCCAAGTCCAAGGCGCGTATCGCCTCCTATGAGGAAATGCTGGCCAAGAGCCAGGAGAAGGCCAGCGGCGATACCGAGATCGTCATCCCGCCCGCACCCCGCCTTGGCAATATCGTCATCCAGGCGGAGGATCTGCGGAAGGGCTACGGCAACCGCCTGCTGATCGAGGACCTGAACTTCAAGCTGCCCCCCGGCGGCATCGTCGGCATCATTGGCCCGAACGGCGCCGGCAAGTCGACGCTGTTCAAGATGATCACCGGCGTCGAGACGCCCGATGGCGGCAGCCTCGTCGTCGGCGACACGGTGAAGCTTGGCTATGTCGACCAGTCCCGCGACAGCCTGGATGATACGCGCACCGTCTGGCAGGAAATCTCCGACGGGATGGACCAGATCACCATCGGCAAGCGCACCATCCCGTCACGCGCCTATGTCGCCGCCTTCAACTTCAAGGGCGCCGACCAGCAGAAGCGCGTCGGCGTGCTCTCGGGTGGCGAGCGCAACCGGGTGCATCTCGCCAAGATGCTGAAGCGCGAACACAACGTGCTGCTGCTCGACGAACCGACCAACGACCTCGACATCGACACGCTGCGCGCCCTGGAAGATGCGCTGGAGGAATTCGCCGGCTGCGCCGTGGTGATCAGCCACGATCGCTGGTTCCTCGACCGCCTGGCCACGCATATCCTCGCCTTCGAGGGCGACAGCCACGTGGAGTGGTTCGAGGGGAACTTCGAAGCCTACGAAGCGGATAAGCGACGTCGACTCGGCGCCGCGGCAGACCAGCCGCACCGCATCAAATACCGGCCGCTGGCCCGGTAGAGAGCTGGTCGTCCCCCGCCTCGCGGAAGGCAATGGCATCACCACACCACGCCTTTCGCTGCGCCCGGTCGCGCCGGAAAACCTGCCGGACCTCATCGCCCTCAAGGGCGACGAAGCCGCCTTCGGCCTCATGCTCCACGGCACCCGAACGCCCGAAAGGGCGCGGGAGGAGCTGGAGGACGACATGGAATTCTGGCTGGTGCGCGGCTACGGCACCTGGGCGGTCTATGACCGCGCGACCGGCGATTTCCTCGGCATCACCGGGCTGATGGAACGCCCGGATGGCCGCGGCGTCGCGCTGCGCTACGCGCTGTGGCCCGCCTGCCGCGGCAAGGGTTTCGCGCGGGAGGCGGCGCGGGCGGCGCTGGGCTTCGGCTTCCGGCGCGGCCTGTCCCGCATCATCGCCGTGGCCTGGGAGGAGAACGTCGCCTCCCGCCAGGTGCTGGCCGATATCGGCATGATGGAATGCGACAGCTTCACCCATCGCGGACGCCACATGCTGGTGTTCGAGGCGCTGGCACCTCCGGCAGCGGGATAGGCCGCCTCCGCGCCGGCACTGCAACTGCCGGCGCGGAGGCCGAAGCATGGGGGAGGAGGACCCTCCCTACTCGTTGAGCTTGGCGATGTTCCAGTAGACCGGCACCGGCGCGTCCAGGATGCCCTGCAGCCGTGCGGAATAGCCGCGCACCAGGCTGAACTGCCCGAGCGGCACATAGGGCACGCTGGCCAGCGCCCGGGCGTGGTACTCGGCCGCGAGGGCGCGGCGCTGATCTTCCCCGGCCGCGGCCAGGAAGGCGTCGCGCAGCCGCTCCATCTCCGCATCGCAGGGCCAGCCGGGCAGGCCGGTCCGCTCGCAGGCGGAACGCATGGCATTGTGCCCCGCCGGGTTCATCGCATCGAGGCCGGAGGGCGCGGAAACGAACAGGTTCCAGCCCTGCGGCCCCGGCGTGCGGGACAGGCGCCGCTGCACCAGCGTCGCCCAGTCCATCGCCTGCACATCCACCGCGATCCCGGCCTGCTTCAGCAGATCCGCCGTCACCAGCGCCATGGTGTGGGAAATGGTGCTGTCCTGCGCGTCCAGCACCACAACCGGCGTGCCGTCATAGCCACTGGCGGCCACCAGCCGCCGGGCCTCCGCCAGGTTCGGCGTCACCCAGCCCTGGCTGGTGTGGTGCGGGCTGCCGCAGACGTAGAAGGACCGGCAATCGCGCCACAGCGCCGGGTCGGTCAGATAGGCGGGCAGCACCAGGGCGGGATCGACCAGATGCAGCATCGCCTGGCGCAGCCGGGGATTGTCGAAGGGCGGCACCGCCTGGTTCATGCGAAAGATCGGCTGCACGCCGACATTGTCCTGCGCACCGATGCGCAGGTTGCGGTTGCGCCGCACCACGGGGAACAGGTCGGGCGGCAGTTCCTCGAACAGGTCGATCTCACCCACCATCAGGGCGTTCAGCGCGGTCTGCGCATCCGGCAGGTAGATCCATTCCACCCTGTCGATCCGCGCCATCTTGCCGCCGGCCAGCCCATCCGGCGGCTCCGCCCGCGGCACATAGGCGGCGTTGCGGCGATAGGTCACGCGGTCGCCGGCGCGCCAATCCTCCCGCCGCAGGGTGAAGGGGCCGCTGCCGGTGGGGTCGGTGATCGGTGTCGCGGCCGGCGTCTCGGCGACGCGCGCCGGCATGATGAAGGCGGGCTGGCCGGAGGGGCGGGCCAGCGCTTCCAGCATCAGGCCGAAGGGTGCGCGCAGCGAAATCCGGAAGGCATCCGGCGCCGTCGGCTCCATCGCCGAGGTCAGCCCGATGAGCTGCTGGCCCAGCCCGTCCCGCACCGCCCAGCGGCGCAGGCTGGCGATGACGTCGGTGCTGGTGACCGGCGCGCCGTCGTGGAAGCGCAGCCCCTCCCGCAGGGTGAAATCCCAGGTCAGGCCATCCGCGCTGACCGACCAGCGCGCCACCATCTGCGGCCGCGGCACCAGCCGCGCATCCAGCGCGAACAGCGTGTCGTAGACCATGTAGCCATGGTTGCGGGCCATGTATTCGGGGCTGATGAAGGGGTCGATCGAGCGCAGGTCGCCGAACAGCTTGACCCGGAGCGCATTGGGGTCCCCCCGCCCCTGGGCCATGGCTGCGGGCGCACAGAGCAGGGCGAGCAGCACGGCGGCGATCCGGCGCATCCTGGGCTTCCTCCGATTTGTTGTCGTTATCATCTGCCCCGCGCCGGCCAAGGGGCAAGAAGAATCCAATCGGAGGGCGGATCGAAATCCGCCGCGACCTCCGCCGTCACTCCACCCGGATGCCGGCCGCCTCGATCACCGCGCCGTAGCGGTTGCGTTCGGTGGTGATGAAGGTGGCGAAAGCGCTGGGGGACATTGGCGCGGGGATCATCACCTGGGTGCGCATGCGGGTGATGATGGTGGGGTCGGCGAGCACGGCCTGGATCTCGCGGGACAGGCGTTCGACGATTGGGGTGGGGGTATTGGCGGGGGCGGCGAAGCCGTGCCAGGGGGCGATGATGGCGTTGGGCCAGGTTTCCGCCAGGGTGGGCAGGTCGGGGGCGAAGAAGGCGCGTTCGGCGCCGGTGGTGGCGATGCCGCGCACGCTGCCGCCCTGCACATGGGGCCAGGCCACCGCGGCGCCGTCCACCGCCAGGTCGATCTGGCCGCCGATGAGGTCGGTCATCATCGGGCCGGAGCCGCGATAGGGCACGTGGGTCGCGGTGAGGCCGGCGGCTGCGAGGAAGATTTCCATGGCGACGTGGATGGCGGTGCCGGCGCCGGAGGAGCCGTAATTGGCGCGGCCTGGATTGGCTTTCAGCCAGGCGACGAGTTCGGCGAGGTTGGTTGCCGGGATCTTGCGCGGGTTGATGACCAGCACGTTGGGTGTGATGGCGCCGTTGCTGATCGGGGCGAAGTCGCGTTCGGGGTTGAAGGGCAGGCGGTCCTTGTAGAGCCAGGGGTTCAGCCCGAGGGTGGTCAGGCTGACGATGCCGATGGTGTGGCCATCCGGTGCCGCGCGGGCGAGGGCGGCGACGCCGACATTGGCGGCGGCGCCGGGCCGGTTTTCCACCACCACGGGCTTGCCGAGGCGGGGGGTGAGGGCTTCGGCGACCATGCGGCCGATCATGTCGGTGGCACCGCCGGGGGCGAAGGGCACGATCAGGGTGACGGGGCGGCTCGGATAGCCTTCCTGTGCCTGGGCGGCGAGGGGGAGAAGAGTCGCGGCGAGGGTGGCGCGGCGGGTCAGCATCAGATTCCTCCTGTTCGCCCGATCTTGCCGATGGCGTCGAGCTTGTCGTTCGAGAGATAGCCGTAGCGGTTGACGAAGACGCGGCCGCCGGAGGCGTCCCAGGCGGTCTGGAAGCGGGCGGCGACATCTTCCGGCGGGCCGTAGCCGTGGGAATAGGCGATGACCGGGGTGGTGCCGGCGGCGGCGCGGGCCGCGGCGATTTTTCGCGATTGGGCGGCGAGGCCGACGGGGTGGGGTTCCTCCGGTTCCGGGTAACGGAAGCGGGCCGGGTCGATGGGGCCGTCGGTCAGGTCGAGTGCCGTGGCGAGGGCGGAGAGCAAGGCGGGGTCCTCCGCCCCGCCCAGGGCGCCGGCCCATTCATGCAGGATCATCGGCCAGTGCATCGTGTAGAACTTGATGCCCATGGCCGCGACGTGGGGGGCGACGGCGGCGAAGTCGAAGCCGCTGGCGAAGCTGAAGGGCGGCGGGAAGGCCTGCGGGATCAGGGCGATGCTTCCGCCGCTGGCCTCGTGCAGGGTCTCGGCCAGGGCGGCCAGGAAGCGGGTGGTGACCGCCGCCTTGAAGCGGGCGAGTTCCAGCAGGCCCGGCCGTGCGGCGAACAGGCGCAGCGCCGCCTGGGTGGCGCCGCCGGCCATCGTTGCGACCAGGGCGTGGGCCGCCGCGCCGCTGGCCACATCGTCCAAGGTCGCCTGGGCGTCCCGCCGCATGGAATCGAGGTCGAAGCCGAGCCGGCGGGCGAGGTCGCAGGCGGGCGGGGAAAAATCGAAGAACAGCGCGCGGAAGGCGTAGGGCGGGTATTCCGGCCAGTCGAGGCGGATGGCGTCCACCATCGGATAGGCCCGCGCCAGGTCGCGTAGCAACGCGCGCTGGTAGTCCAGCACGGCGTCGGAGGCGAGGGAGGCGTTGAGGTCCACCCGGCCCGGCACTTCCGACCCGTCGGGCAGGCGCGGCCGGTCCTCCGGCAGCGGGCCGCCGAATTGCACGCGGTAGCCAGGCGGGATGGCGGCCTGGACCTGGAGATGCACCGCCAGCCCCCGGCGCTTGGCGGCGGTGATGGCGGCGGTCAGGCGCGGACCCTCGGCCAGGGTCAGCGCGTCGGGCTCGGCGGGCTGGTAGCGCAGGCCGCGATACAGCGAGGTATCCGGCACGAAGGCCGGCGCCGTCCGCACCCACAATTCCCGCCGGCCCCAGAGCGGCCGGTCGAGCAGCCGCACCGCGCCCGCCCCGCCATCGATCGGCGGTTCCCGCCCGCCCTGCCCATCCGGCGCCTGGGCCAGCACATAGGGGGAGGTGGCGATGGCGGTGGCGCCGGCGCGGTGCTGGAGGTTGTCGAGCACCGCCTCCGCCCCCTCCGTCTGGAGGTATTCGGGCATGACGGTGATGCCGAGCATGCGGTCGGGGAAGGGCGTCACGCCAGCCACTCCGGATGGGCCGCGGCGATGGCGGCGAAGTCGGTCGCATTGGCCCGCACATGCGCCTCCATCGCCTTGCGCGCGCCGGGCGGGTCGCCGGCGGCGATGCGGTCCAGGATTGCCTGGTGCGCCGCGATGGCCGCGCCGGCGCGGGTGAGGTCGGCGACGGCGGCGTGGTGCACACGCTCCATATGCGCGCGGGCGGCGCGGCAGGCGGACCACATCAGGGGCAGGGCGGCGGTTTCGAAGATCAGGGCGTGGAAGGCATCGTCCAGCGCATAGACCGCGTCGCGATCGGCTTCCGCCATGGCCGCGCGCTGTTCGGCGAGCACCCGGCGCAGCCCCGGCAGGCCGGCCCGGGCGGGGTCGGCGGCGAGGCGGGCGGCGGCCTCCCCTTCCAGCAGCAGGCGCAGGGCCACCGCTTCCTCCAGCCGCGGGGCGGAGAGGCGGGAGACGAAGCTGCCGAGATTGGGGAAGATCTCCACCAGCCCATCCTCCCGCAGCCGGCGCAGGGCTTCGCGCACCGGGGTGCGGCTGACGCCGGCCTGGGCGGCGAGGGCGGGTTCCGGCACCGGGGCGCCCGGCGCGAAATCCAGCCGCAGGATGGCGCGGCGCAGCGCGGTGTAGAGCTGTTCGGGCGCGGGGCGGCCGCGGTCGAGCGCAGGCAGGTCGGGCAGCCGGTCCGGCAGGGCGGCGAGGCGGGGGCGGGGCATGGCGCGGGTTTATCGGAATACCGGTGTACTGGTATTGTCACGAGTCTGTGATCGTCCGGGTGGCAGCCGCGCTGTTTAACGCTCCCGGAACCTCGCCGCCCGCAAGCTGCCCCCAGCAGTCCGGGATCCACGCGCATGCATCGCCTTCGCTCCATCCAGTCACGACTCATACTGGCCTTCATGGCCCTTGCGGGTGCGGTCGCGGCGCTGCTGCTGGGCATGGCCCTGATGCAGCAGAACGCCCAGCATGAAGCGGCGGTGGAGGTAGCGGCGCGCCGCACCGCCTCCGCCACCCAGCAGATCTTCGCCCTGGAACTGACGCGGCTGGAGACGCTGAACCGCGCCCTGGCCGCCGATCCGGCGCTGGTGGAGGCGGTCGGCCGTGCCGACCAGGCGGGCATGGCGGCGGTGATCGCGCCGGTGCATGCGGCGCTGACGGCGGAACGGCTGGTGACCAATTTCGGCATCGCCGTACCACCTGCGATGCTGCACTACCGTTCCCACGCCGCCATGTCGGCGCCCGAGGATATCGGCGCGCGGCGCCCGGATGTGGTGGCCAGCTCACGCGACGGGCGTGCCGTCGCCGGCCTCGCCAGCGGCAGCACCGGGCTGACCGCCGCCTCCGTCGTGCCGGTGACGGGCCAGGGCCGGGTGCTGGGCGTGATCCTGGCGCAGTCCAATATCGGTCCCGACCTGCTCGGCCGCATTGGCCAGGCGGTGAATGCGGAGATCGTGATCCATGCCGGGCCGGAGGGTCGCCTGGCCCGCATTTCCGGCACCCGGCCGCAGGGCCTCGCCGACGCGGCGATGCTGCAGGCGGGGCTGGTGGGGATGACCCCGGCCCGCGTGCTGACCGATGGTGACCGTCATCTCGCCGTCACCACGATGCCGCTGACCGATTTCGCCGGCCGCCCCGTGGCCACCGCCGAACTGCTGCTGAACCAGACAGGCACGGTGGCACGCGCGGCCGCGGATCGGATGTGGCTGCTCGGCGCCATGGCGGCCGCCTTGGTGGTGGCGCTGCTCTGCAGCCTGCTGCTGGCGCGCGGCATCGCCCGGCCGATCGGCGGGCTGATCCAGCGCACCGAGAGCCTGGCGGCGGGTGAAACGGCTGAGGCCGTTCCGGGCGTGGCCCGCGGCGACGAGATCGGCGTGATGGCCCGGGCGCTGGAGGTGCTGCGCGGCAATACCCAGCGCCAGCATGCGATGGAAGCCGAGCAGAAGGCGGCGACAGAGGCGGCGCGGACCGAGCGCCATGCGATGCGGGAGACGCTGGTGCGGGGCTTCGAGGCCAGCCTCGGCGGCATCGCCGGCGCCCTGGCGCAATCCGCCACCGGCCTGACCGGCGCGGCGGACAGCATGGGGGAGGCGGTGGCCGACACCCGGCGCGAAAGCAGCCTGGCGCGCGGTGCCGGTGGCGACGCCAGCCGCAACGCGACCACCGCGGCGGCGGCGACCGAGGAACTCAGCGCCTCCATCTCCGAAATCGCCCGGCAGATGGGCCAGACCACCACCGTCACCCGCCGGGCGCGGGAGGAGGCGATGGGCACCACCCAGCAGGTGGAGGCGCTGAACGAGGCGGCGTCGCGCATCGGCGACGTGGTGCGGCTGATCACCAATATCGCCGGCCAGACCAACCTGCTCGCCCTGAATGCCACCATCGAGGCGGCGCGGGCCGGCGATGCCGGCAAGGGCTTCGCCGTGGTGGCGAGCGAGGTGAAGCAGCTCGCCGCGCAGACCGCGACGGCAACGCAGGAGATCAGCCAGAAGATCGAGGAGATGCGCCAGGCCGCCGCCGGCAATGCCGCCGCCGTGGCGCGCATCGGCACCACCATCGCGGAGCTGGACGAGATCGCCGCCTCCATCGCCGCGGCGGTGGAGGAACAGGGCTCCGCCACGGCGGAGATCGCGCGCAGCGTCGGTCAGGCGGCGGAAAGCACCGCCGCCGTGTCCGGCGCCGTGCTGGCGGTGGAGGAACGGGCCGAGACGGCGCGGGAAGCGGCGGAGGCGGTGCGCGCCGCCTCCGGCGATATCGCCACGCAGTCGCGCGGGCTGCGGGAGGAGATGGCGCGCTTCGTCACGCAGCTTCGCGCCGCGTGACGAAAACCCTCAGCGGCGGTTGAAGAAGGCCACCAGCCCGGCGGTGATCGCCGCGCCGATGGCGCCCTTTTTCAGCGTCTGGCTGCGCAGCAGCGGCGCCAGGATCAGCGCCTGGGTGGCGGTGTCACCCATCTGGCTCAGCGCTGCCTGGCGAAGCTGGAGGGCTTCCTCCGCCACCGCGTCACGCGGCGGGTTGCGGGCCATCAGCGCCAGGATCGCGAACAGCACCAGATCGGCGCCGGCCAGGATCAGCGCCGCGACCACCGGACCCTGGCCGGGCACCAGGGCGGCGAAGCCGGCGATATGCAGCATCACCAGCATCAGGATGCCAAAGATCGCCGCCGCCACGCCGTAGCCGGCCTGGATGGCGTAGCCCCTGCCGCTGCGGCGCAGATACAGCTTCTCCGCCTGGAACGCGGCTCGGGCAAGGCTGATCAGGCGCATGAAGCCGGCCGCCGCTTACTTGCGGTCCGGGTAGACGTAGGTGCGCGTGCCCATCAGCCGGCCGACCAGATAGCCGCCGAGCGCCGCGATCGAGACATAGAGCAGCGGCTGGGCGCGCACGGTCTCGGACATCGCATGGGCATTGTCCTCGATGGTGTGGCGGGCGCGGCGGCCGTAATCCTCGACCGTCTCGGCGGCCTGGCCGAGCGCCGGGGTCACGCGCTCCTCCATCAGCCGTTCCACCTGGCTGCGCAGGCGCGCCAGTTCCGCGCGGGCATCATCGGCCAGGCGGCCGCCGGCGGCACTGGCTTCGTCGCGGATGTTGCGCATGTCGTTGCCCATCTGGGACATGGTCGTATTCCTTCGGGATCATTGGCGCGATCGGAACGCGTCAATCCAGACCCGGTTGCAGTGTGAAGCCATGATGATGCCGTTTCAATGGCCCCGATCCGCCATGGCGCGCCTTCCGGAGGGACCCGCGCCTGGGATAGGCTGCCGCCAGCTTGACGGGAGTGCGGGCGATGCGACGGCGGGACTGGCTGGCGGGGTTTGGCGCGGGGGCCCTGCTGGGCCGGGGCGTGCCCAAGGCCAGGGCCCAGGCGCCGCGCGACCTGACCGTCGTGTCCTTCGGCGGCGCCTACCAGGATGCCCAGCGCGACGCGGTCTTCCGCCCCTGGATGACCGAACGCGAGGCGCGGATGCTGGAGGAAACCTGGGATGGCGGCCTCGCCACCTTGCGGCAGCGCGCCCAGGCCGGCACCTGGGACCTGGTGCAGGTGCCGGGGCATGAGCTGCTGATCGGCTGCGCCGAAGGGCTGTTCGAAAGGATGGACTGGGCGGCGATCGGTGGGCGGGACGCCTATATCCCGGAGGCGGTGCAGGATTGCGGCGTCGGCGCCAGCCGCCATGCCTATGTGCTGGCCTGGGACCGCGCCCGCCTGCAGGGCGCGCCGGCCGGCTGGGCCGATCTGTTCGACCTGGAACGCTTCCCCGGCCGCCGGGCGCTGCGCCGAGGCCCCCGCGTCACGCTGGAGGTCGCGCTTCTGGCCGATGGCGTCGCGCCGGCCGAGCTCTATGCGGCGCTGGCGGAGACGGAGGGCCAGGACCGCGCCTTCCGCCGCCTGCAATCCATCCGCGCGGAGACGGTCTGGTGGGAGCGTGGCGCGCAGCCCTCCGCCTGGCTGGCGGGGGGGGAGGTGGCACTGGTCGTCGCCCCGAATGGCCGCATCTCCGTGGCTAATGCGGTCGACGGGCGGGATTTCGGCCTGGTCTGGGCGCAGAACCTGTCCGCGATGGACAGTTGGGCGATCCTGCGCGGCAGCCCGAACCGGGTGCGGGCGCTGGAGCTCCTCGCCTATGCCGGCCGCCCCGCGGTGCAGGCGCGCCTCGCCCAGCGCATCCTGCACGGGGTCACGGCGCGGGAGGCGGCGGCACTGATCCCGGCCCCGGTCCAGTCCAGCCTGCCAACCGCGCCGCCCGCGTTGGCGCAGGCCGTGCCGATCGACGAGGTCTTCTGGGCGCAGCATCTGGAAGCGCTGGACCGCCGCTTCGAGGCCTGGATTCGGGCATGATGCGGCCGGCTTCCAGCGGAAGCCGCGGATATCAGCCGCAGCGCGCCGCCGACGCCGCTGCCTCGAAGCCCTGGAATTCCGCGATCTGCTCCTGGCGCTCCACCCAGCGGAGCGTGCCGGGTTCCGGCATGATGGTGGCGGAACCCTCGATGACGCGGCCGGGGAACAGGGCGCTGGCGCGGCGATAGGTGATGGCCTGGCCCGAAGGCTCGATCCGCCAGGACAGCACCGGAACCGGACGACAGGCGAAGAAGGCGCGCACCGCGATCAGCCCCGCCCCATCCGCGGTCAGCAGCAGGCGCGCCTCTCCGGCCTCACTTTTCAGCCGCGCGGTGCGGCCGACCCATTCCGGGAAGGACGGAACGCGCGTGGCGGCATGCGGGGCGGCGGGCAGGAACAGGGCGGGCAGCAGCAAGGCGGCGCGGCGCGGGAGCTGGGCCATGGTGCGATGACCATCGGGGTTCGGATGCGGCGGGAGCCTCGCAGGCAGGGGCGTGCCGCACAAGGACTGTCACATTTCGCAATCTCTACCAGCCATTCACGCGGTCCCACACCGCCACCACGCGGCCCGTCTCATCCAGCACATGATAGTGGTCATGCGCCGCCGCCGTCAGGCAGACATGGTTCGGCGCGATGCGCAGCCGCGAGCCGACCTTGAGCCTGTCGAGATCCAGCATGCCGCCCTCCGCCGCGCGGACCTCGCCATGTTCCTGATGCACCCGCACCACCATGGCATCGCCGAGGCTGGGCCGGCCCGCCACATCCAGCACGCGGCCGAACTTCCAGTCGCGCGGCGCGGCTTCCGTGCTGCGGTCCTTGGACAGGGCCAGCGCCCCCGCATCCACCAGCACGGCATTGCGTGCCGGGTAGCGGCCGGTGACGCTGGTCAGCACGGTGACGGCGATATCCTCCAGCGGATGTACGCCAAGCTGCGCCTGCAGCAGGTCGCCCATCATGTAGACGCCCGCCCGCATCTCCGTGACGCCTTCCAGATGCGCGGCATACATGGCGGTGGGGGAGGCGCCGGCGGAGACGATGCGCACGACATGCCCCGCCTCGCGCAGCCGCTCCGCCGCCAGCACGATGCCGGCACGCTCGATTTCCGCCAGCTCCGCCATCGCGGCCTCGCTGCGGCCGGCATAGGAATGGCCGGAATGGGAGAGCACGCCGGCCAGTTTTGAGCCGAGCGCCGCACCGATTTCCAGCAGCGCGTCGCTGCCCGGCGCCACCCCGGCGCGGCCCTCGCCGATATCCACCTCGATCAGGGTCGGCAGGATGCCGGAATGGGCGGCGATCGCCTGGGCCGTCTCCAGGTCATCGGTGATGATCCTTACCTGCCCGCCCTCGGCGTTCAGGGCCGCGACGGCGTCCAGCTTCGCGGGGGTGATGCCCACCGCGTAGATCTGATCCCGGAAACCATGAGCGGCGAAGTAGCGCGCCTCCGCCAGGGTCGAGACGGTGATCGGCCCGCCGCCCGGCGCCACGAGCTGCGCGACGGCGGCGGATTTCGCGGTCTTCAGATGCGGCCGCAGCACCAGGCCGGGGTGGCGCGCGATGGCCGCCGCCATGCGGGCGATGTTGCGCTTCAGGATGGGCAGGTCGAGCAGCAGGCAGGGGGTCGGTAGGTCATCCAGCGACATCAGATCGCGACTCCCAGGAATTCGGCGTAGCGTGGCGTGGCCTTCAGCCCGGTGCCGGTCAGCACCACCACGGTCGTCTCCCGCTCCGCGATCCGGCCTTCGGCGCGCAGCCTGCTGAATGCGGCGGCGGCCTGGGCGCAGGTGGGTTCCACGTAAAGCCCGGTACGGGCCAGGGCGAGCGCGGCCTCGGCGATCTCCGCCTCCTCCAGCAGCACGGCGCCGCCCTGGGATTCGCGCAGCGCCGTCAGGCATTCCGGCAGGCGGATCGGCTGGGCGATGGCGGTGCCCTCCGCAATCGTGGGCTGCGCGTCGACCGCCGGCAGGCCCAGTGCCGCGCGCGCGATCGGCCCGCAATTGGCCGGCTGCGCCGCCCAGATGCGCGGCAGCCGTTCGATCTGGCCTGCCCGCAAAAGTTCGGAAAAGCCGAGCCAGCAGCCGAGGACGTTGGAGCCCGCGCCGCAGGGCACGATGACGTTGTCCGGCACCTTGAAGCCAAGGTCTTCCCACAGCTCATAGGCGAGGGTTTTGGTCCCTTCCAGGAAGAAGGGCTGCCAGTTGTGGCTGGCATAGAAAAGCTCCGCGGACTTCGCGAGGGCCGCATCGGCGCAGTCCTGGCGGCTGCCGGGGATCAGCTCGATGGCGGCACCCGCCGCGCGGGATTGCACAGTCTTGGCGGGGCTGGTGCTGGCAGGGACGAAGATGGTCGCCCGCATGCCGCCCGCCGCCGCATAGGCCGAGACCGCCGCGCCGCCATTGCCGGAGCTGTCTTCCAGAACGCTCGTGACACCCTGGTCGCGCAGCAGCGAAAGCATCACGGAGGCGCCGCGGTCCTTGAAGCTGCCCGTCGGCATGAACCATTCGCATTTCAGCAGCGCCGTGCCGCCGGGCAATTGGCGCTCCACCAGCGGGGTGCAGCCCTCGCCCATGCTGATCGGCGCCTTGGGCATCCAGGGGAAGGCGGCGGCGTAGCGCCAGATGCTGCGGGTGCCGCCCTGGATCTCCGCGCGGGTGAGGCCGGGGCGCGGCGTCAGCAGCAGGGGGGCCTGGTCGTCGCCGCACCAGCGGGGGGCATCCAGCGACCAGGTGCGGCCGCTGCGGGGGTCGAGATAGCTTTGCGCGTTCATGCCGCCATCCTCCCTTGCCGGCCCGGTCCCGGCAAGCGACCCTGGGGCGCATGAGCCTGACCGAACCGGTGCTGCGCCTGGCAGCCGACCTCATCGCGATCGACAGCCGATCGAGCCTCTCCAACCTGCCGGTGGCCGACCGCATCGAGCAGGAACTTTTGGGATTTGAGGTGGAGCGGCTGGACTATGCGGACGCGAACGGCGTGCCGAAGCGCGTTCTGGTGGCCCATAAGGGGCCGCGCGGCGGCTATGCGCTGTCCGGCCACATGGACACGGTGCCGGCGACCGGGTGGGAAAGCGATCCCTGGGCGCCGCGCCTGGACGAGGCCGGCTTCCTGCACGGGTTGGGCAGCGTCGACATGAAAGGCCAGGTGGCGGCTGCCATCATCGCCGCGCAGCAGGCGCCGGCCGATGTGCCGGTGACGCTGTTGATCACAACCGACGAGGAAACCACCAAGCAGGGTGCGCGGCGCATCGCGCGGGACAGCGCGCTGGCGCGGTCGCTGAACCTCGCCGGCATCTTCGTGGTGGAGCCGACCGGTCTGGTGCCGGTGCGCGGCCATCGCAGCCACATCGCCTTCACCGCGACCGCGCATGGGGTGCAGGCGCATTCCTCCACCGGCAAGGGCACCAATGCGAATTGGAAGCTGCTGCCCTTCCTGCTGGCGATGCGGCAGGTGCATGACGAGCTGCGCAGCAATCCCGCGCTGCAGGATACGGATTACGACCCGCCCTTCTCCGACTTCAACCTGATCCTCGACAACCACGGCACCGCGATGAACGTCACCGTCGCCAAGGCCACCGCACAGATCAAGTTCCGCTACAGCGCCAAGGTGGACCCGAAGCCGATCCTGCATGCCGTCCGCAGCGCGGCGCGGGGGGCCGGGATCGACCTGTCGGAGCAGGTGGAGGGCGCGCCGCCCGAACTGCCCGCCACCCATCCGCTGGTCGGCCTCGCCACCCGGCTGACCAACCACGCCGCGAAGACCGCCCCCTACGGCACCGATGCCAGCGAGTTGCAGGCGCTCGCCCCCTGCGTGGTGCTCGGCCCGGGCGATATCGGCACGGCCCATACGCCGCGCGAATGCGTGCGGGCGCAGGATCTGCGGGACGCGGTGCCGGTCTTCGCGCGGGCGCTGGCCTCGGGTCGGTAGCCGTTCCGGGTCGAAACGTTTGACAGCGATGCAATCGTTTGCATAATCCCGTCGCGTTTCCGCGGAAGGGATTATCGTGAGCCTCAGCGTCACCCATCTCGAAGGCACGGAGTTCCAGAAGTCCCGGGCCTTCTCGCCGGCCGTCATCACCCAGGGCGGTCGCACCGTCTGGATGTCCGGCCAGACCGCCACCCAGGACCTGGAAGGCCGTGACATCTCCTGGGACTTCGAGGCGCAGGTCCGCACCTGCTACGCCCTGATGGACCGCACCCTGGCCCGCGCCGGCGGCAGCCTGGCCAGCCTCGTCTGGACCACCGTCTATATCCTGGACCCCCGGCATGGCGACCAGTTGGTGAAGCTGCGGGCGGAGCACTTCCCCGGCGGCCACTTCCCCTGCAGCGCCCTGCTGACCGTCAGCGCCTTCGCCCGCCCGGGCATCGTGGTGGAAATCCAGGGCATCGGAGTGGTGCCATGACCATGCTGACCCGGCGCGGCCTGCTCGCCACGGTGCCGGCCCTGGCCCTGGCCGCCCCCGCTTTGGCCCAAGGCTTCCCGACCCGGCCGATCCGCATCCTGGTCACGATCGGCGCGGGTTCGGCCGCCGACATCCTCACCCGCGCCCTGGCCGATGATCTCGGCCGGCGCCTCGGCCAGAATGTGGTGACGGAAAACCGCCCTGGCGCGGGCGGCAATATCGCCGGGGAGGCGGTGCGCCGCGCGGAGCCGGATGGCCATACGCTGCTGATGGCCACCGTCAGCACCCATGGCATCAATCCCGCGCTCTATGCCCGGATGCCCTTCGACCCGGTGGCGGATTTCGCGCCCATCACCCTGGTGGCCAGCAGCCCCAATGTGCTGGTGGTCCACCCCTCCTCCCCCATCACCACCCTGGCCGAGCTGATCGCGGCGGCGCGGGCGAAGCCGGGGGAGCTGACCTATTCCTCCGGTGGGTCCGGCACGTCGCAGCATCTGGGCGGCGCGGTGCTGGAACAGATGACCGGGGTGAAGCTGACCCATGTGCCCTTCCGATCCGCCCCGGAATCGGTGAATGCCGTGCTGGCAGGCACCACCAGCATGACCTTCGCCTCCGTCCCCGTGGCGCTCGCCCAGGTGCGGGCGGGAGCCCTGCGCGCCATCGGGCTCAGCAGTGCCACCCCGATGGCGGGCTGGCCGGAGGTGAGGCCCCTGGCCGAACTCGGCCTGCCGGGCTTCGATGTCTCCGCCTGGTTCGGCCTGGTCGCCCCGGCCGGCACGCCCGCACCGGTCATCACCCGCCTGCATGATGCGACGCGGGAGGCGCTTCAGGTCCCGGCCATCCGCGAAAGGCTGGCCGGGCAGGGGATGCAGATCCTGCACGCCGACCCCGCGGAATTCGCGACCTTCATCCAGTCAGAGATCACCCGCTGGGCTCCGATCGTCCGCGCCAGTGGCGCGACGGCCGGGTGAACGAAAAATGCCGGCTGACTCGCGTCAGCCGGCATAACGCGTTGGGACCGGCCTGCGGCCAGTCCCGATCCATCACCGATACCGGTCGGGGGAATACCACGGCCGGGGCGCCGCCTGGCGCTGCGCGATGATGCAGCCCACCAGCACGCCGACCGCCGCGATGATGCCGATGGCATAGGCGGGGTGTTCCTTGACCATCGCCGTGGTCCGCTCCGCACCGCTGACGACGCTGTCGCGCGCCTGGCGGGAATAGCTGCTGGCGGTATCCGCCGCATTCGCCAAGGCGGGCGTCACCCGCTCATCCATCAGCTTCTTGACCTGCTCCCGCAGCGAGGCGAGTTCGTTCTGCACCGAATCGCCCATGTCACGCGCGGTGTCCTCGGCGCGATCCGCCACTCGGCGGACTGTCTCCCCGCCCTTGGCTGCTGCGTCGCGGATCGCGTCCTTGGCCTTCTCGTCGCTCATGATGACTGCTCCATAGCCTGTGGCTGCGGAGGTAACACCGCGGATGACAAGTGGTTGCGGCGTGGCGCGTCGCTCTGTGGCGGGACAGGGCGCGGACTGCGGGCAAGCCGGCAGGATTGCAGGGCCGCATCGGCAACTTTAATGGCAATACCACATCAGGAGTTGGGTGGACGCCCAACGCCAACCTGCCCACCCGGGCAAGGTGGCGCTCCCGCGCGGGAGGATGTGGCCGAACCGGCAATCGAACGGGTCACCGGCACGGCGTCCATCGGCTCGACGAGGCGGAGACTGGACATGGCGCATGACGCTTCGATTCCCGGCAATGCCGCGCCCGGTCCGGCGCGGCAGCCTGGTGGCCCGGTATGATGCGCATTGCCATCCTCGCGGATGCCCACGGCAATCTGCTGGCCCTCGAAGCCGTGCTGGCGGATATGCGGGCGCAGGCGCCGGACCTGATCGTCAACCTGGGTGACCTGTGCACGGGCCCTTTCGATCCGGCCGGCAGCGCCGATCTCCAGATGGCGTTGGGGTGCCCGACCCTGGCCGGCAACCATGAGCGCGACCTGCTGGAAGGCAACGACGCCAGCGGCTCCGTCGCCTTCGCACGCCCGTGGCTATCGGCGGCGCATATGGGCTGGATCGGTCGCCTGCCCGGGACGCTGCGGCTCGCGGATGATGAGGTGTTTGCCTGCCATGGCAGCCCTGCCGGTGGCGACCTCGACTACCTTCTGGAGGATGTGGCCAGCGGCCTGCCGGTGCTGGCTTCCGAGGACGTCATCCGGCCGCGGCTGACGGGCATCGGGCCGGCGCGGCTCGTGCTGTGCGGCCATACGCATATGCCCCGCATCGTCCAGCTCGGGGACGTCACCGTGGTGAACCCGGGCAGCATCGGCATGCCGGCCTATACCGACGACAACCCGGTGCCGCACGCGATCGAGACAGGGGCGCCGCATGCCCGCTACGCGGTGGCGACGCGAGGGAAGGGCGGCCGCTGGTCGATCGACCTGCGTGCGGTCGCCTATGACTGGGAGCGTGCTGCCCGGCAGGCGCGGGAGAATGGCAAGCCCACGGTGGCGCGTTGGATCGCCACCGGGCGGGTCTAGCGACCCACCGAAAATCCCGGTCAGGCCGCGCGGGGCACGCCCGCTCCGGTCAGAACCGCTCAAGCAGGCTGCCGCAGCCCGCGACCTTGTCGGTGATGCCGCGCGATCGCAGCGCGTGCCAATAGGTGGCGGTGTTGATGGCGATGACGGGCTTGCCGAGCCACATCTCCGCCATCGCGGCCAGCTTCACCATCGACAGGTTGGTGCCGACCTGGACGATGGCATCGACGTCGTCGCCATCGATCTCTTTGATGCCCTGCACGCAGCGTTCGGGAGTCTGGGCGGCGATGTCGGTCCAGGAGGTGCAGCGGAAGGCGGTGTCGCGCACCACGGAAAAGCCCATATCCGTGAAATAGCGGGCGACCTCGATGTTCATGGCCGGCCAGTAGGGGGACATGATGGCCAGGCGCCTGACGCCGCCATAGGCGTTCAGCGCGGCGGTGCAGGCATGGCTGCCGACGCTGATCTTCAGGCCGGAGACGTCCTCCACCTCCTTCACGAAGCGGTCGGCACCCTTGGCACCGTCGAAGAAGGTGACGGCGGACATGCCCATCACCAGCGCATCCGGCAGGCAGGTCATCACCGACTTCACCGCATCCAGCGTGTTGCGGCCGATGAGTTCCGCGCCGGCGCGAAACGTCTCGTTGGAGACGGCATCGGCATTGGGGGTGAAGATGCGGGCGTAGTGGTTGGTCACCCCGGCGGGCCGCATCATGTCGAAATCGGGCTGCACCACGGTATTCGTGGAAGGCCCCATCACGCCGAACTTGCACCGCCAGCCGAGAACGTCGCCCATCATCCGCATCCTTGCGCCGAAATCGGCGGCAGCTTGCCACATCGCCGGGCGGGCGCCAGACCCGATGCGCCACTTTCCGGCAGCTATCCCCTTGCAAGAAGGCGCGGTCGGACGTCTGCTGTCCGTACAAATAAGGGAGACTTCACGATGGCCGAACCGCTTCTGCCGCGCCGCGCGGCGCTGCTGGGACTTGCTGCCGCCAGCCTGCCCCTGGCGGGCGGCCGGGCGCAGACTGCCGCCTCGGTCGGCGACTGGCCGAACCGGCCGATCCGCTGGATCAATCCCGGCCCGGCCGGCGGCGCCGGCGATGTGATCTCGCGGCTGATCGCGGACCGCCTGCAGGGCACGCTGGGCCAGCCGGTGGTGGTGGACAACCGGCCGGGCGCCGGCACCAATATCGGCATGACCGCGGTCGCCCGCGCGGCGCCGGATGGCTACACGGTGGGGCTGGCCACCATCGCCGCCAATGCCGCGAACAAGTGGCTGTACCGCAACATGCCCTTCGACCCGGAGAAGGACTTTGCGAGTGTCGGGCTGATCGCCCTGGTGCCGAATATCGTCGTTATCCCGCCCGCGGTGCCGGCGCGGACGTTGCAGGAATTCATCACCTGGGCGAAGGCGCAGGGGCGGCCGATCAATTTCGGCTCGGTCGGCGCCGGGTCGTCGCAGCACCTGGCCGGGTCGCAGTTCCAGATCATCACCGGGCTGCAATTGCAGCACCTGCCCTATACCAACAGCGGCCAGATGAATTCGGACCTGATGGAGGGCCGCATCGACATGCTGTTCCAGTCCATCTCCGCCGTGACGCAGATGGCGCAGGCGGGCCGGATGCGCCCCATCGCGGTCAGCGGCACCGGCCGCGTCGATGCCTTCCCGGACCTGCCGACGATGCAGGAGCAGGGCGTGGACATCACCTCCACCGGCTGGTTCGGCCTGTGTACCCCGGCCGGCGTGCCGGAGCCGATCCTGGCGAAGCTCGACACGGAATTGCAGGCCATCGTGCGGGACCCGGCTTTGGCCGGCCGGCTTTCCGCCAGCGGCGCCATTCCGCGCGCCATGGGCCGCGCCGAATTCGCGACCTACATGGCGGCGGAAAGCGCCAAGTGGCGCGTGGTGGTCGAGGCGGTCGGCGCCCGCGTGGACTGAGCGACTTTTGCAGCCTCAAGCGCCGGGCGGCCCCTCCGGGGGCCTTGGCTCATCGCGCCGAAGGCGCGCCTTCGGCGCGACGCACTTGCGGCGGGCCGCGTTCGCGGCCTCGGCCGGCTTTAAGCCGGCCGCAGGTGTCGCCCGGGCGCCGGATGGCTGCACGGCGGCTACTGCCGCGCCGCCCCCGAAATCTCCACCAGCCGGCGCCAGACCGGCGTTTCCCGCGCGATCTGCGCGGTCATCGCCGCCGGGCTTTCGCTGACCGCGGCGTCGTAGCCAAAGGGCCGCAACGCCGCGGCGAAGCTGGGGTCCTGGCCGACGCGGCGGATCGCGGCGAACAGGCGCTGCACCTCCGCCTCCGGCGTCGCGGCCGGGGCGAGGATGGTGTTCCAGGACCGCACGTCGATGCTCTGCAAGCCGGGCGTCTCCGCCAGCGCCGGCACATCCGCCAGGAAGGCGAGCCGGCTGCCGGAGCTGACGCCCATCGCCTTCATGCGGCCGGAGGCGATATGTGGCAGCAGGGCCGCCGGCAGGTCCGCGGTGGCCTCCACCGTGCCGGCGATCACATCCATCGCCTGCTGCGCGCCGCCGCGATAGGGGATGCTGGTCAGCTCCACCCCCGCGGCGGTGTTGATGGCGGAGAGCACGAGATGGGTGACGGTGCCGACGCCGGCATTGGCCACGCGCACCCCGCCGGGATTGGCCTTCGCCCAGGCCAGAAGGGCCGCCATGTCCGTCCAGCCATGCCGCGCCGCCACATCCGCGCCCACCGCGATCACCACGGCGCTGTCCGAGATCTGGGAGATCGCGCGGAAATCCTTGGTCACGTCGAAGGGCATGGTCGGCTGGATGAAGGGCGCGGCGCAGAGCGTGGCGGCGCCGATGACGCCGATGATGGTGCCATCCGCCGGCCCCTTGGCCACCGCATCGGCACCGATCAGCCCGCCGCCGCCGCTGCGGTTTTCCACCACCACCTGCTGGCCCTCCAGCAGCGGCGTCAGGCGCTCCGCCAGCAGCCGCCCGAGGCTGTCCACGCCACCGCCGGGCGGGAAGGGGATCACCACGCGCAGCGGCCGGCGGGTTTGTGCGAAAGCGAGCGACGGGGTGGCGAGGGCGCCGAGCAGAAGGGCGCGGCGGCCGGGCTTCAGAAGGGTCATGCGATGGCGTCTCCCAGGGATTGTTTACCCTAGGGAAACGGCTCGATTCACTGCAACGCGATCGCGGCCCGCGCGGCGATCGATGCCGGAATCGCACCGCGCCGCGCGGCCTCGCGCCACACCCGCTCGATGGCGGCGCGGCCGCGGCGGGTGACGGCGGCGGCATCGGCGGTCAGCACCTGGCCATCCCGCAGCAGCACGCGCCCCTCGACCATCGCCAGCGTCAGATCGGCCGCGCTGCCATTGGTGATGAGGGATTTCAGCGGGTCCCAGACCGGCTGGTAGCGCGAGGATCCCAGGTCGAACATCACCAGATCCGCCCGCGCCCCCTTCGCCACCAGGCCCAGATCCTCCCGCCCCAAGGCCAGCGCCGCATCGCGCGTCGCCGCCCGCAGGATGCGCGGCGCGGCCAGGCCGTAGGGCGTGCCCGACTGCGCCTTGGCGAAGACCGAGGCGGTGCGGAGTTCGTGCAGCATGTCGAGCGTCACGCCATCCGTGCCGATGCCGAGCCGCAGCCCCGAAGCCTCCATCCGCGCCAGCGGCACGAAGCGGCCGGAACGCGCGAAGGCCAGCGGGCAGGAGGCCAGCGCGGCACCCGATTCCGCGATCATCGCCATCTCGGCATCGGTCGCGAACATCCCATGCGCCAGCACCACGCCGGGCCGCAGCAGGCCCATCTCCCGGATATGTTCGATGGAGCCCTTGCCATGGGCGGCCTGCACCTTCTCGATCTCGATCAGGTTCTGGGCGGCGTGGATGGAGACGATGGTCTGCCGTTCGCGCGCCGCCGCATCGATGGCGCACAGCAGATCGGGCGTGCAGCTATCGGGGCCGTGCGGGCCGAAGCCCACGCGCGTGACGCCGCGCGGGCCTTCGTCGTAGCGGTCGTACAGTTTCAGGATGGCGTCGAAGCCGGTGTCGCTGGTGGGGCTGTAGGTCGGCTTGCCGTCGGGCGTCATGCCGACCGGGGCCGAGAACAGATAGGGGCAGGACCAGCTTCGCAGGCCGAGGCGCCTGGCGCGCTCGATGAAGGGCCATTGCGCCACCCTGTACACGTCCAGAAGGCTGGTGGTGCCGCTGCGCAGCCCCTCCAGCAGCGCCATCTCGGCGGCGTCGCCGATATCCTCCGCCGTCATCACCTGTGCCGCGACATCGCCCAGCGGCATCAGCAGCGAATAGACGATGTGGCCCGGCAAATCCCCCGGCGCCAGGTCATCCGCCAGGCCGCGGAACAGCGGGGCGGACAAGGCGTGGTTGTGCAGGTTGATGAGGCCCGGCATCAGCAGGGAATCGGGCGCGACGATGCGCTCCGCCTCCAGCGTCGGCGAGCCGGCGACCACATCGGCCACCATGCCGTCCTGGATGATGACGGCGTGGCCCGTGCGCAGGCCGTTATCCGCATCCCAGACCCAGCCGGGCTCGATCACCAATGTCATGACAGCACGCCTCGGAAATGCCCGATCAGGGCAGACAGGGTCAGGATGGAAATCGCCGTGGAGACCACCACCGCGGCGCCGGAGCGGTCGGTGCCTGTGGCGTAGCGGCGCGCCAGGATGAAGGCATTGGCCCCGGTCGGCAGCGCCGCCATGGTCACGGCGACCGCCGTGTCGATGGCGGAGATATGGAAGAACAGCGCCAGCCCCCAGGTCATCAGCGGCAGCGCCAGCAGTTTGAGACCGACGATCGCCGCGGTCTCCTTCCACGCCGCCGCCGCCGAAATCCCGGCCAGCCCGCCACCGAGGCAGAACAGCGCCAGCGGCGGCGCCGCGCCGCCCAGCAATTCCAGGGTCCGCCGCACCACGCCCGGCACCGGCAGCCCGAAGGTCACCCAGATGAAGGCGGCGATGACCGAGAGCACCACCGGATTTTTCAGAATGCCCTGCGCCGAGGAGGTCAGCACCCGCCGCCAGGGCGCATTGGCATGCAGCCCGACCTCCGTGACGATGGTGGCCAGCCCGAGCAGGATCATGGTCTGAAGCGCCAGGATGCCGAGCATCGGCGGCACGCCCGGGGCGCCATAGGCGGCGACGATGATCGGCACGCCCATCATCACGGAATTGCCGAAGACGCAGGCCAGGGCGAACAGCGCCGCCTCCGCCAGCGTCACGCCAAAAATTCGCCGGGCGCCGACCACCACCAGCCCATACATCAGGATGGAGGCCGTCAGGATCGCCAGCGCCGCGCCGCCGGACCCCTCATGCGGCCGGGTGCCGCCGGCGAACAGCAAGGCGGGGGCGGCCAGGCCGAAGACGAAAAGGGTCATGCCCTTCAGCGCCTCGTCCCCCACCATCTTTCGCTTCACCGCGGCATAGCCCAGGGCGATCAGGGCGAAGACCGGCAGTACGACCTCCACCACCCCACCCATCTGGCGCGCTATTCCCCGATCAGCCCGGCGATGAATTCCGGCAGCCAGGGCTGCCTTGCGCGGGTGTTGCGGGCAGCGTGCAGGATGGCGCGCACTTCCGCCACCGTGCGGTCGAAATCCCGGTTCACCAGCACGTGGTCGAAATCCGCCCAATGGGCGATCTCATCCTTGGCGGCGACCAGGCGCCGGGCGATTTCCGCCTCGCTGTCCTGGGCGCGGCCGCGCAGGCGGCGTTCCAGCTCCGCCATGCTGGGCGGCAGCAGGCAGATGCCCACCACATCGCCGGGCAGCCTTTCCCGCAACTGGCGATGGCCCTGCCATTCGATGTCGAACAGCACGTCCCGCCCGGCGGCGAGGCTCGCCTCCACCGCCGCGCGCGGAGTCCCATAGGACCTACCGATGAACTTGGCATACTCCAAAAATTCGCCGGCCTCGACCATGGCGTCGAATTGCCCGGGCGTGCGGAAGAAGTAGTGCACCCCCTCCAGCTCCCCGGGCCGGGGCGCGCGGGTGGTGGCGCTGACCGACAGCGCCAGCTCCGGCTCCATCTCCAGCAAAGCGCGGGAGACGCTGGTCTTGCCGACGCCGGGGGCGGAGGCGAGCACCAGGCAGACGCCGCGGCGGGGGGCGTGCGAAGGATCGGTCATTCCACGTTCGCCGCCTGCTCCCGCAACCGCTCGATCGCCGCCTTCAGCTCCAGCCCGACCCGCGTCAGCGCCACGCTGGCCGACTTGCTGCACAGCGTATTGGCCTCCCGCACGAATTCCTGGGTCAGGAATTCCAGCTTGCGGCCCACCGCATCGCCGGAGGCCAGCAGGGTGCGGGCCTCCGTGATATGCGCCGCGAGTCGGTCCAGCTCCTCCCGCACATCGGAACGCTGGGCGAGCATGGCCACTTCCTGGGCCAGCCGCTCCTCCGGCACCCGGGCGCGGACATCGCCATCGCCGAGCAGATTGGCGAGGTTCTCCAGCAGCCGGGCGCGCTGGGCGGCAGGCTGGCCGGCGGCCTCCACGGCGGCGGCTTCCCGCAAGGCCGCGATCTCCCCCAGCAGCGTCTCCAGGATCTTTGTCAGTTGCGCGCCTTCGCGGGCGCGGGAGGCGACAAGGCCGTCCAGCGCCACGGTGAAGGAGGCGGCCAGGGCCGCGCGCTTGGCCGTCTCATCGGCCTCGTCGATTTCGGACACTTCCGCCCGCAGCACGCCAGGCAGCGACAGCACGGCCTCCGCGCTCGGCACCGGGGCGCCGGGGAGGCGGGCCGAAACCTCCAGCACCAGGGCGATCGCGGCTTCCAGCGCCACCGGGTCCGGCGTCAGGCGCGGCGCCCGATCCTCGCGCTTCAGGGTCAGGTTCGCGGAAAGGTTGCCGCGCTTCAGGCGCTTGCCCACCGCCTCCCGCAACGGCGCTTCCAGCACATCCAGACCGGGCGGCAGGCGCAGCCGCACATCCAGGCCGCGGCCGTTGACGCTGCGCAACTCCCAGACGAAGGAGGAGCCATCCGGCAGCGAACCGCTGTCACGGGCAAAACCGGTCATCGAGGCGAGGGTGCTCATGCGCGCCTTGTCCTCCGGGCCGTGGCGGAGGGCAAGGCATGCGGAGCGATTCCTGGCAGGGCGTGCTCATCACCGGCGCCTCCTCCGGCCTTGGCCGGGCGCTGGCGGAGGCCTGCGCGGCGCCGGGCGTCACACTGCACCTGTCGGGGCGCGATGCCGGGCGGCTGGAGGATGTGGCGGCGGCCTGCGCTGCGAAGGGCGCCACGGTGCGCCCCGTGGTGCTGGACGTGACCGATGCGGCGGCGATGGCGGGCTGGATCGGCGGGGCGGGGCGGCTCGACCTGGTGATCGCCAATGCCGGCATTTCGGGCGGCACCGGCGATGCGACGGAGCCGCCGGCCCAGGCCGCCCGCGTCTTCGCCACCAATATCACCGGCGTGCTGAACACCGCCCTGCCGGCACTGGAAAAGATGGCCGGGCAGGAACCGGGGCCGGATGGCCTGCGCGGGCGGGTGGCGGTGGTGGCCTCCATCGCCGCCTTCGTCGCCGCGCCGGGCGCGCCGGCCTATTGCGCCAGCAAATCCGCGGTGCAGCGCTGGGCGGAGGCGACCGATGGGTCGCAGCGGAAGCTTGGCATCCGCCTGCACGCCATCTGCCCCGGCTATATCCGCACCCCGATGACTTCGAAAAACCCCTTCCCCATGCCCTGGTTGATGACGCCGGACCAGGCAGCGGCGCGGACGCTGGCCGGCATCGCGGCGGGGAAGGTCCGCGTGGTCTATCCGCGCCGGCTCTATGCCCTGGCGCGGATCATCGGTGCCCTGCCGCCGGCCTGGCGCAACCGTCTGATGTCACAGGTGCCCGCCAAGCCGGTGCAGGGCTGAGCGCCTACTCCGGCACCACGCCCCGCTTCCGCTGGGATGCCCGCCGGGCGAACAGGTTCAGCAGTTCGACGCCCACCGAGAAGGCCATGGCGACATAGACAAAGCCCTTGGGCACATGGACGTGGAAGGCTTCCGCCACCAGCACCATCCCGATCATCACCAGGAAGGCCAGGGCCAGCATGACCACGGTCGGGTTCTTCTCCATGAAGCGTGACAGCGCATCCATCGAGAACAGCATCACCGTGACGGAGACGACGATCGCCACCACGATCACCCACATCACATCCGTCAGCCCCACCGCGGCCAGGATGGAATCCACGCTGAACACCAGGTCCAGCGCCAGGATCTGCGCCACCACGGACCAGTAGCTGGCATGCACCTGGTCCTTCGCATGGCTTTCCGCCTGGGAATCCGGGTCGACGCGGTGATGGATCTCGATGGTGGCCTTGCCGATCAGGAACAGCCCGCCCGCCAGCAGGATCAGGTCCTTGCCGGAGAAGGTGACGATGCCGAGGTCGATCCAGGGCGTGGTCAGCGACATCAGCCAGCCGACGCCGGCCAGCATGCCCAGCCGCATGACGACGGCGAGGCCCAGGCCGATGCGCCGGGCGGATTGGCGCTGCGATTCCGGCAGGCGGTTCGACAGGATGGCGATGAACACCAGGTTGTCGATGCCGAGCACGATCTCCATCCCGATCAACGCGACCAGGGCAATAAGGACTTCGGTCTCCAATTTCGTCTCTCCGCCGGAACAGGGCCTTATCGCACAAGGCGCGCGGCGGTTGCAGCATCACCTGCGTGATGTTGCGAGCCACACCCCGGCCAGCACGACGGCGCCACCCACCAGCACGAGGGGGGAAGGCCATTCCCCCAGCAGCAGCGCCCCCACCCCGGCGGCGAAGGGCGGCTGGATATAGCCGACCATGGAGGCATCGGTGACGCGCGCCCGGGCCAGCAGCCGCAGGAACATGGTCAGCGGCAAGGCGGAGGTGACGACGCCCAGCAGCGCCAGCACGCCATAGACCCAGGCCGGCTGGGCATAGGATTCGACGCCGCCGAGCGGCAGCGACAACCCCCCCGCCACCAGCCCCGCCACCACCTGCTGCCCCAGCACGATCTGCGGCGCCGCGCCGATCCGCGCCTTGCGGGCATAGACGGTGCCCAGCGCGTAGAAGACGCCGGAGACGACGATCATCAGCCCGCCGGTGAAGCTCGCCCCGCCCGCCAGCGCATCCGGCCCAAGGATCACCGCGATGCCGCCAAAGCCCAGCAGCAGCCCCGCCAGGCCGCGCGGCCCGGGCCGTTCCTCCCGCAGCACCACGAAGGCGATCAGCGCCACCAGCAGGGGCGTGCCGGCATGGATCAGCGCGGCCGGCGCCGCCTGGATATGGCCCAGCGCGAAGGCGGTCAGCAGGTTCGGCACCCAGCCATTGCAGGTGCCGAGCACCAGCGCCGGTATCGCGTAGCGCCGGATCGGCCCCTTCAACTGTCCACTCGCCGCCAGGAAGGCCAGCACCGCGAGCGCCGCGAAGCCGCCCCGCACGGCGGCCAGGGCGAAGGGCGACATCTCCGCCGCGATCAGCCGCAGCAGCGGGAAGGAACTGCCCCAGAGCCCGCCGATCACCAGCAGCCGCCACCAGAGGGCAGGGCCGCTCAGCAGCGCCGGGGGGTTCATCGCTGGGGCGCGCGGGACCTCTCGATCTCCCGCCACCGCGCCACGTTGCGGTTGTGCTCCTCCAGCGTGCGGCCGAAGGCGTGGCCGCCGGTGCCGTCGGCGACGAAATACAGGTAGTCCGTGGCTTCCGGCCGCGCCACGGCGCGCAGCGCCGCCAGGCCCGGGCTGGCGATGGGGGCCGGCGGCAGGCCGCGGATGCGATACGTGTTGAAGGGGTGGTCACGGTCCAGGTCGGCCCGGGTCAGCGCCCGGTCCAGCACCCCGCCATCGGCGGCGGCATAGGCCGCGGTCGGGTCCGACTGCAGCGGCATGCCGCGGCGCAGGCGGTTGATGAAGACGCCGGCGACGCGGGCGCGTTCCTCCCGCTGGCCGGTCTCACGCTCGACGATGCTGGCGAGGATCAGGGCTTCGCGCGCATTGGCGAGCGGCAGGTTGGGTGCGCGGGCGGCCCAGACCTCGGCCAGGGCCTGGTCCATCGCCTGCCTCGCCCGGCGCAGCAGGGCGCCGCGATTGTCACCCCATTGATAGGCATAGGTCTCCGGCAGCACCTCGCCCTCCGAGAAGGCGGGGACATCGCCGACCAGGCCCTCGGCCTGTTCCAGCAGGCGGGCGATCTGCTGCGCGGTCAGGCCTTCAGGGACGGTCAGGCGGCGCTGCACCGGGCGGCCGTCCCGCAGCACATTCAGCACATCCCGCAGGCTGGCGCGGGCGGGGAACTGGAATTCGGCGGCGCGCAGCGGCCCCTCGGTCCGCGTCAGCCAGGTGGCGGCCAGGAAATACAGCGGCTGGTCGATGACGCCGCGTTCCGCCAGCGCATCGGCGATTGCCGTCGTGCCGCCGCGTGGCACCACGATCTGGGCCGGTGCGGCGAGGGGGCCTGGGGCCTCCCATTGTTGCCGGGCATACCAGAAGGCTCCCCCGGCGCCAGCGCCGAGGATGAGCAGGAGAAGCAGCAGGGCAAGGAGGCGGCGCATGGGGTTGTCCTGAACAGGTCGCGCCGGTTTGGCAAGCGGTGGCTTCTGGCGGCCTCCGGGTTGCCGGTCGCCGGGCGGAAATATACGAATCGATTCGCGCAGCCACCATGCGCTGCCGAGGACCCCGAATGCCGATCCGCCCCCTGCTGCGTCGTTTGTGGCCAGCCCCGCCGCCGCAGCCGAGCCCGGAAGATCTCGCGCGCGCCGCACGGGAGGAGGCCGAGCGTGCCGCGCGGGTGGAGGCGGAGCGCACGGCCCTGATCGAGGCCACCGCGGCGCGGGTGCTGGCCACGCTCACCTCCCGCACCCATGCGAATGGCCACCCCAATCTCGATCCGGCGCGCAGGCTGCTCTGGGACCAGCCCCATCTGGGGCTGGCCAGCAAGGTATTCGGCACGGAGTTGGCGGAACGGCTCTGGGCAAAGGTCGCGTCCACCGAGATTCCGAAGCAGCCGGTTCGAAAGGGACTGGGTGGCCGCCTCTGCCGCCAGGCGGATATCGAAAGCCCCTGGCTGCGCCACTGGACGCAGCGGGCGCGGATGGCGCCGCTCTATCACCGCAAGGTCTGGGAAACCGCCTATGTCCTGCAGGCGATCTGGGAGTCCGGCCTCGCCAGCCCCGGCCGCAGCGCGCTGGGCTTCGCGGTGGGGCAGGAGCCGATCCCGGCGGTGCTCGCGGCGCTTGGCATGGATGTCCTGGCCACGGACCTGGCATCGCATGACCCGCGGGCGCAGGTCTGGCGCGAGACCAGCCAGAATGCCGAGGAACTGCGTGCCCTGGCGCGGCCGGCCATCCTGCCGGATGCGGCTTTCCAGGCGCGTTGCAGCTTCCGTCATGTGGATATGACGGCGATCCCCCATGACCTGCTGGGCGGCTTCGATGTCGTCTGGTCCAGCTGTTCGCTGGAGCACCTGGGTTCCATCGCGGCCGGGCTGGATTTCATCGAGGCGGCGATGGCCTGCCTGAAGCCGGGTGGCCTCGCGGTCCATACCACCGAATTCAACCTGGCGGCTGGCGAGGAAACCATCGACAACTGGTCCACGGTGCTGTTCCGCCGCCGCGATATCGAGGCCTGTGTGGAACGGCTGAGGGCTGCTGGCCACACCGTGCTGCCGGTGGATTTTTCGGTGGGCGAGGGCCTGCTCGACCTTTTTGTCGATGTCCCGCCCTATCTGCCGATGGAGGACTTCGCCCTGCGCCGTCCCACCACGCCGCATCTGCGGCTGAGCATCGACGGATTTCCGGCGACCTCCATCGGCCTAATCATCCGCGCCCGGGACTGATCCCCGGGCGACGGCCTTCAGCCCGCCCGGCGGAAGATGATGCTGGCGTTGGTGCCGCCGAAGCCGAAGCTGTTGGACAGCACCGTGTCGATCCTGCGCGGCTGGGCCTGCTTCGCCACCCGGTCGATGGCGCTCTCGCGGGAGGGATTTTCAAGGTTCAGCGTCGGTGGGGCCACGCCGTCACGGATCGCCAGGATGGAGAAAATGCCCTCCACCGCGCCCGCCGCGCCCAGCAGATGGCCGATGGCCGACTTGGTGGAGGACATGGCGAGGTTCTTCGCCTCATCCCCCCAGAGCCGCTCCACCGCCTGCAGTTCCAGGTCGTCGCCCATCGGCGTGGAGGTGCCATGCGCATTGACATACTGGATGTCGGCCGGGGTCAGGCTGGCGGATTTCAGCGCCGCGCGCATGGCGCGGAAGGCGCCATCGCCATCCTCGGTCGGCGCGGTGATGTGATAGGCATCGCCGGACATGCCGTAGCCGATCACCTCGCCATAGATCTTGGCGCCGCGTGCCTTGGCGTGTTCCAGCTCCTCCAGCACCACAACGCCGGCGCCCTCGCCCATGACGAAGCCGTCGCGGTCGCGGTCCCAGGGGCGGCTGCCCTTGGTCGGGTCGTTGTTGAAGGCGGTGGACAAGGCGCGGGAGGCGCAGAAGCCGGCCATGCCGATTTCCGCCACCGCGGCCTCGGCGCCGCCGGCGACCATGACATCGGCGTCATTCAGGGCGATCAGCCGCGCCGCATCGCCCAGCGCATGCACGCCGGTGGCGCAGGCCGTGACCACCGCGTGGTTCGGACCCTTGAAGCCGTATTTGATGGAGACATGGCCGGAGGCCAGGTTGATCAGCGCGGAGGGGATGAAGAAGGGCGAGATCCGCCGCGTCTTGTTCTGCGCGATCAGCAGGGAGGCTTCGTAGATGGTCGGCAGGCCGCCGATGCCCGACCCGATCATCACGCCGGTGCGGCAGCGCGCCTCCTCCTGGTCCTCGCCAGGATTCCAGCCACTGTCCTCGACCGCCTCGGTGGCCGCCACCAGCGCGAGCTGGATGAAGCGGTCCATCTTCTTCTGGTCCTTGACCGGGATCCACTCGTTGATGTCGAGCTTGCCCTCGGTCCTGGTGCCGACGGGCACCTGGCCGGCGATCTTGGCCGGAAGCGCGCTGACGTCGAAATTCTGGATCGCCGCCAGCCCGCTTTCGCCGGCGAGCATGCGCTTCCAGACGTTCTCGACCCCAACGCCGAGCGGGCAGGCGATACCCATGCCCGTGACGACAACGCGCCGCGGCGCAACGAGATGACCGAACACCGCTGCTTCCCCTACCTAGTCGTCAATCCGTCGAAATCAGGCGGATTTCTGCTTCTCGATGTAGTCGATCGCGTCCTTGACGGTCGTGATCTTCTCGGCGGCGTCGTCCGGGATCTCGACCCCGAAGGCCTCTTCGAAAGCCATGACCAGCTCGACCGTGTCCAGGCTGTCCGCGCCCAGATCGTCGATGAACGACGCCTCGGTGGTCACCTTGGATTCCTCGACGCCGAGGTGCTCCACAACGATCTTCTTAACCTTGTCGGCGGTGTCGCTCATCCCGCGATGTCTCCTGCTGGTCGCTGCCGTGCCGCGCATCGGCCCTGGTCCCCTCCATGGGGGCGGGGGCGGCGCGGCTTAACATGGAAGCGTCACTTGGCCTAGGCGGCGGCGCGGCGCAAGCGGTCGGGTGGCGGGAAGTGCGCGTTTCGCGCACCGAACGCCGCTTGTGTCGGCGGCGCCACGCCCGCGACCCCCGTCCTGCACTGGCGAATGAGGGCCGGAGCGCCCCGCGCAGGGCAGGCCGTGGCGGCCGGAAGCGCGCCACCGCGCCTCAGATCATCGCCATCCCGCCATTCACATGGATGGTCTGGCCAGTGACCCAGGCCGCCTCGGCGCTGGCGAGATAGGCGACGGCGCCGGCCACATCCTCCGGCGTGCCCATGCGCTGGGTCGGGATGCGGGTCAGCAAGGCGGTGCGGGCGGCTTCCGGCAGGGCATCCGTCATCGCCGTCTTCACGAAGCCCGGGGCCACCACATTCACCGTCACCCCCCGCGTCGCCACTTCCTGGGCGAGGGACTTGCTCATGCCGATCAGCCCGGCCTTGGCGGCCGCGTAATTGGCCTGGCCGGCATTGCCGGTGACGCCGACGATGCTGGCGATGGAGATGATCCGCCCCGAGCGGCGCTTCATCATGCCCCGCAGCGCGGCGCGGGCCAGGCGGAAGGGGGCCGTCAGGTCCACCTCCAGCACCGCGTTCCAGTCGGCATCGCCCATGCGCAGCGCCAGCATGTCCCGCGTGAAGCCGGCATTGTTCACCAGGATGTCGAAGCCGCCGAGCCCGGCCTCCACCTTTTCGATCAGCGCCGCGGGCGCCGCCGGGTCGGCGAGGTCGGCGGGGGCCACCAGCACCCGGTCGCCGAGCGTCTCGGCCAGGGCGGCCAGCTCCGCCTCCCGCCGCCCGGAAATGGCCACCTTGGCGCCCTGGGCATGCAGGGCGGTGGCGATGGCGGCACCGATGCCGCCGGTGGCGCCGGTGACGAGGGCCACCTTGCCGGTGAGGTCGAACATCAGGCTTCTCCGTCCGTGAGGCGCTTCATCAGGTAATGCCGGCTATGGCCGGGCGGGCAGTCATCGAGGCTGCCGAAGACCCGGTAGCCGAGGGATTCGTAGAAAGGCCGCGCCTGGAAGCTGAAGGTGTCCAGCCAGATGCCGGTGCAGCCCCGGGCACGGGCTGCCGCTTCCGCCTGCTGCATCAGGGCGCGGCCCAGGCCCTGGCCGCGCAGCGATTCCGGCAGATGGAACAGGTTGATGTACATCCAGCCATAGAAGAAGCTGCCGTTGAGCCCGCCGACCGGCGCGCTTTCGCCGGGCAGGCGCACCACCAGGTTGACGTTTTCGGGTGTGGACCGGCCGGCATGCGGCGCGGCATGGGCGGTCAGGCCGGCGATCAGCACCGGGATCACCGGATCGGCCTGCGCCGTGGTTTCCGTGATGGTGACGCGCGGCGCCGCGGCGTCGGGCCAGGGCGCGGCGACCGGTTCTGGCCTGTCCAGCCGCTTGGTCATGGTGAAGCGGGTATGGCCCGGCGGGCAGTCCTCGATCTGGCCGACGACCCGGAAGCCCAGCTTCTCGTAGAAGCCGCGCGCCTGGAAGGTATAGGTGTCCAGCCGGATGCCGGTGCAGCCGCGCCGCCGCGCCTCATCCTCCGCCGCCCGCATCAGCCTGGCCCCCCAGCCGGCGCCGCGCAGGGCCGGCGGCACCGCCAGGTTCTCGACATAGAGCCAGCCCCAGCCGGTGGCACCCACCAGCCCGCCGACCACCTGCCCGGTGGCATCCCGCAGCAGCACCGAAAGCCCCTTGCGGTCGCGCGGAAAGCCGGCCTCGGCATTATGCGCCCAGAGCGCATCCCGCGCGGCCTTCTCTTCCTCCGCGCTGGGTTGGGAGGTGAGGTCGTACCAGTGGCTCACAGCGACTTCAGGAAGGCTTCGATATCGGAGGGCGTGCCGATGGCGCTGGCCGTGGCCTCCGGCGCCAGGCGCTTCATCAGACCGGTCAGGACCTTGCCGGAGCCGATCTCGACAAAGCGGTCGCAACCCATGCCGGCCATGGCCAGGATGCATTCGCGCCAGCGCACCGTGCCGGTCACCTGGCGCACCAGCAGGTCGCGGATTTCGGCCGGGTCGGTGGCCTTGGCGGCGGAGACATTGGCCACCAGGGGAACCAGCGGCGCCCGCATGGTGGCCGCGCCCAGGGCCTCCGCCATCACATCGGCGGCCGGGGCCATCAGGGCGGAGTGGAAGGGGGCGGAGACCGGCAGCTTCATGGCGCGCTTCACGCCGGCCGCCTTCGACCCCTCCATGGCGCGCTCCACCGCGCCGGCATGGCCGGAAATCACGATCTGGCCGCCGCCATTGTCATTGGCGATCTGCACCACCTCCCGCGCCTTGGTCAGCGGGTCCTCGGCGGCGGCATCGCAGATGGCCTGGGCCTGCTCGGGCTCCGCGCCCAGCAGCGCAGCCATGGCGCCGACGCCGGCGGGCACCGCCTGCTGCATGGAATCGCCGCGCAGCCGCAGCAGCCGGGCAGTGGTCGAGAGGTCGAAGGCGCCGGCGGCGGCGAGTGCGGAATACTCACCGAGCGAATGGCCGGCGACCAGGGCGACGCGGTCCTTCAGCACGAAGCCGCCCTCGACCTGCAGCACCCGCAGCACGGCCAGCGACACGGCCATCAGCGCCGGCTGGGCATTGGAGGTCAGGGTCAGGTCTTCCGCCGGCCCTTGGAACATCAGCTTCGACAGCTTCTGGTTCAGGGTGTCGTCGACCTCCTGGAACACCTCCCGCGCCGCGGGGAAGGCGGCGGCGAGGTCGCGGCCCATGCCGGGGGCCTGGCTGCCCTGGCCGGGGAAGGTGAAGGCGAGCGCCATTTTTAAGGTCCGTGCGATCTGTCGTGAGGCGGTTGCGCGGCCTAGGGCCGGTGCGGGGCGGGCGTCAAGGCTCCGGCGGTGTCGTTAACCCTCGGTCAATACCTCGCGCAGAAGTTATCGCATCCCCGCACGGACTGTCCCGGCTTAAAATGAAGCCCACGCCGCACCCTTCCCGGTGGCGCCCTGCTCGTCGACCCGAGCCCTGGCGTTCCAGCCGCCGCTACCTGGCGAATCTCGTGGTCCTGGTCAGTATCCTGGCGGTGCTGGCCATGGGCTGGGTCTTGGCGGACGGCCGCGCGGCCGCGCTGGAACGGGCCGGGCAGGCGGTCGAGAACCTGGCAGGCGTGCTCGCGCGCGATATGGAACGCATCGTCGGCGGGCAGCTTCTCTCCATGCGGGCGCTGGAACGGCGCCTGGCGATTCCGGGCATCGAGGACATGCCGGAGGAGATCCGGCAGGCCATCCTGTTCGACGGGGACGCGCGCGCGCCGCATTCCGGCCGGATCGGGCTGATCGGCCCGGACGGGCAGGCGCGCCATGGCTCGGTCGCCGGGACCGAGGGCCGGGATTTCAGCGACCGCGAATTCTTCACCGCGCCGCAGGACCGGCCCGGCGATGCGCCGCATGTCAGCCGCAGCTACATCGGCCCGGAAAGCGGGCAGGCCAGCTTTGCCCTGTCCCTGCGGCAGGAGGCGGCGGAGGGCGGATTCGGGGGCGTCATCGTCGGCACCATCCGCCTTGCCGCACTTGATGCGCTGGTGCGGCAGATCGACCTCGGCGCCGATGGCGTGATCACGCTGCTGCGCGGCGATGGCCATGTCCTCTATCGCAGCAATGTGCAGGTGGAGCAGCTTCCGCAGCTTCGCCCGATCCGGCTCGGCCTGCACGGGCCGCCGGCGGAGCGCGGCGTGTTCCAGACCCGGTCGCAATTCGACGGGCGGCAGCGCCTGACCGCCTATGTCAGGCTGGGGGACGTACCGCTGACCATCGCCGTCAGCACCTCCGTCGACACGATCCTGGCGGCGTGGCAGGGCAAGGCCCTGATCGAGGGCAGCGTGATGCTGCTGCTGATGGGCTCGACCTATCTGCTGGTGCGGGAACAGCGGCGGGAGATCAAGCAGCGCGGCCGCGCCGAGGCCGCCGCCCGCCAGGCGGTGGCGGAAAGCCGGATCCATTTCGAGCACGCGCCCGACATGGTGTTGGAATTCGACCTGCCACCGCAGGCCGAGCCGATGCTGGTGCGGCTGAACCCCGCCGCATCCTTCGCCCTGGGCCTGGAGGATGCCGGCGGACAACCGGCACTGCCGCCCGCCCTTCTGGCCGGGCTGCTGCCGCGGCTGCGCCTGGTGGTGGAAGCGGGCCAGCCGCTGCGCTTCGACCTGCCGATGAAGCTGCCGGACGGGCCGGTGACCTGGCATGTCGTGCTGGCGGCGGTGGCGCAGCCCAACCGGCCGGGCCACCTCGCCATGGTGCTGGCCCGCGATGTGACCCGGCAGCGACAGCGCGACGCGCAGGCGCGGCTTGCGGAAAAGCAGGCCGCGATGGGCCGGCTGACGGGTGGCATCGCACATGATTTCAACAACCTGCTCCAGGCCCTGTCAGGCAGCCTGGAACTGCTGCGGGCGCAGGTGGAGGACCAGCCCGAATTGCTGGAACTGGTCGAGACTGGGCAGCGCGCGGCGTCGCGCAGCTCCGAGCTCGTGCAGCAGCTTCTGGCCTTCGCCGGCCGGCAGGTGCTGCGGCCCGAAAGCCTCGCCGCGCGAAGCTGGCTGGAGGCGATGGCCCGCCGGCTGGACCGGGAATGCGGCGAGGCGCACGACATCATCGCCTCGGCCGAGGATGACTGCCGCCTGCATGTCGACCCGGTGCGGCTGGAACAGGCGCTGCGGCAGCTCACCCGCAATGCCTGTGCGGCGATGCCGGAGGGTGGGGAGGTGCGGCTGCGCGCCGCCATGGCCGACCCCGCCGACCCGCACTGGCCGCCACGGCTGTCCCGCAAGCGCGATTTCGTGGAGCTGTCGGTAGGGGATTCCGGCCTGGGCATCGAGCCCGCTTTGCTGCCGGAACTCGGAACGCCCTTCCTCACCACCCGGCCGCTGGGCAAGGGCTCCGGGCTGGGCCTGGCCATGGCGAAGGGCTTCGCGCAGCAATCCGGCGGCGACCTCGTCATCACCAGCATGCCGGGGCGCGGCACCCAGGTGCGGCTGTTCCTGCCGGCGGAAGCCGCCATGGCCAGGGAAACGGCCCGGCCGCGCGCGGCGCGGCGTGGCACCCGCGTGCTGCTGGTGGAGGACCATCCCCATGTGCGCGACACGCTGGTGCGGCTGATGGAGGATTCCGGGATGCAGGTGACGGCCGTGGCCGATCCCGCCGCCGGCATCGCCGCCTGCGACGTGGCCGACGATGCCGATGAGTTGCCGGAATTCGACATCGTCGTCACCGACCTGCAACTGCCCGGCATGGACGGCGCCCAGATGCTGCGCCGCATCTGGCGCACCCATCCGGCGATGGCGGCGATGATCGTCACCAGCACCCCCTCGGGGACCCAGATGCAGGTGGGCGCGCGGCGTGTGCCGGTGCTGCGCAAGCCCTTCAACCGCGTGGCCTTCCTGACCGGGATCGCGGTGGAGACGGCGCGCGCGGAACGCGCCTGGACGGCGACGCGGCATCCCGAGGCCGAGATATCCTTGATCTGATTCGCGAAATTCCCTTGCTCCGCCCTGGCCCGCCGTGCTTTACGCCGCGCTCCCCTGCCGGGACCCGAGGCATCGGTCCTGGCTATGCCCGTTCGTGCGCGTCCCAGGCATGGTGCCCGGGGCCGCTGGGCTGAGACAGCCGGAGGGAACCGGATGCCCTTGTATGAATGCGTGCTGTTGGCACGCAGTGACATCACGCAGGCCCAGGTCGAGGCGATTGCCGACCAGGTGCAGGCGACCCTCACTGAAATGAGCGGCGGCGAGATCAAGAAGCGGGAATATTGGGGCCTCCGTGGCCTTGCCTACCGCATCAAGAAGAACCGCAAGGCCCACTACATGCTGCTGGGCCTGGATTCGACCCCGACCGCCCTGCTCGAGGTCGAGCGCCAGCTTGGCCTGAACGAGGACGTGCTGCGCAGCCTGACGCTGCGCATCGAGGCGATCGACGACGCGCCGTCGGCCATCCTGGCCCGCCGTTCCGACGACCGTGAGCGTGAGCGCGGCTTCCGCGGCCCGCGCCCGGCCGGCCGCTTCAGCTCCGGCCGCACCGGTGGCCGCGAGCGTGACGACCGCGAGGAATTCCGCGCCCGTCCGCGCGACGAACTCGATATGGGCCCCGGGGGCGAGGAGTAATCCATCATGTCCGACCGTAACGAAGACGTCGCCCTGAACCCCGCCCAGCGCCGCCCCGCCGTGGGCGCGCGCCGGCCGTTCTACCGCCGCCGCAAGTCCTGCCCCTTCTCCGGCCCGAACGCGCCGAAGATCGACTACAAGGACGTGCGCCTGCTGTCCCGCTTCCTGAGCGAGCGCGGCAAGATCGTGCCGAGCCGCATCACGGCGGTTTCCGCCAAGAAGCAGCGCGAGCTGGCGAACGCCATCAAGCGCGCCCGCTTCCTGGCGCTGCTGCCCTACGTCATCAACGATTGATAAGGGTGCGGGACGCGGGATGATGGCGGACAGCCTGGATCGCGGGACGGGGGAGGGTCGCGGCATCGCCGGCGATCCGCGCCTGCTCGCGGCCGGCGCGGCCGGCCTGGCGTCAGCGGTGCTGGCGCTCTGGGCCTTTCGCGGGCTGCCGGGCGGGGCCTTCGCGCTCTGGCTCACCGCCATGCCCCTGTTCCTGGCCGGCATCGGCTTCGGTGCCTTCGCGGCGCTGGCGGCGCTGGCCGTGGCCAGCCTGGTGCTGGTGGTGCTTGGCAGCTCGCTCGGCCTGGGCCTGTTCCTGGCGTTGTTCGGCGTTCCCGCCGCGGCGCTGGTTCTGGCCCATGGGCGGGAGGGACGGCTGGACCTGCCCTTCGCGCTGCTCGGCGTGATCCCGGCCATCGGCGTGCTGATGGCGGCCTTCCTGCTGGGCGATGCGCCCGGCGGGCTGGAAGGGGCCATGCGGCAGGCGGCGGAGGTCGGGCTGGAACGCATGGGCCTGCCGGCGCATGACGGGCTGGTGGACGAGCTGGTGCGGATCAAGGCCGCGGCGATCGGCTTCTGGGTGGCGCTGGCGCTGCTGGTGAATGCCGCCGCCGCCGCCTCCCTGCTGGTGCGGGCCAGGGTCATCGCCGCCGCGCCATCCTGGCGCGAGGCCCGGCTGCCGGGCTGGTACCCGGTGCTGCCGGCGGTTGCCGCCGGCTTCTGGCTGGCGGCGGAGGAAGGCGGCGATGCCGTCACCCTCTCCGTGCTGCTGGTGCTGCTGGTGCCGGTCTTCCTGCACGGGCTCGCCAGCCTGCACCGCGCCAGCGCGGCGCTGCGGGGCCGCGCCTTCCTGCTGGGTGGCGCCTATGCGGCGCTGCTGATTCTGTCCGTGCCGGTGGCGCTTGGCGTCGCGGGCTACGGCTTCTACGACATTCTCAATGGAACACGGGCCCGGCGCGCTGCGCCCCCCCGAAGCTGAACGGTGCAGCCATGATCGAAGTCATCCTGATGCAGCGGGTCGAAAAGCTTGGCCAGATGGGCGAGCTGGTCACGGTCCGCCCCGGCTATGCGCGCAATTTCCTGCTGCCCCAGGGCAAGGCGATCCGCGCGAACAAGGACAATCTCGCGCGTTTCGAGCGTGAGCGCGTCCAGCTCGAAGCCCAGAACCTGAAGCGCCGCGAGGAAGCGGAGCGGGTGGCCGAGCGCGTGCACGGCCTGACCGTCGTCATCATCCGCTCGGCGGGTGAGAGCGGTGGCCTCTACGGCTCCGTCTCCGGCCGCGACATCGCCGACGCCTGCAAGGGCAGCGGCCTGACGCTGGAGCGCAACCAGATCCTGCTGGAGCAGCCGATCAAGCTGCTCGGCCTGACCCCGGTGCGCGTCGCGCTGCACCCGGAAGTCGTGATCGAGGTCGGCGTGAACGTCGCCCGCTCGGTCGAGGAAGCCGAGAAGCAGGCCCGCGGCGAGGATCTGCGCGCCGCCGACCAGGCCGAGGAAGAGAGCCTGGAGGCCGAGCTGGCCGCCGAGCTGGCCGAACTCGGCGCCGCTGCCGACCGGGACTGAGCCGACCGGGACTGATTGGCGCGCCCCGCCTCGGCGGGGCGCTGCTTCACCGATCCGTGCGTGCGGGACCATCGCCCGCACGCTGGATTCGTGTGGCTTCTGTGACAAGATGACGCTTCCGCACAGGGGGCGTTGATCTTCGCTGCGTGCCCCCAAAGGGGGTCGCGCATGCTGCATGCCCTTCTCACCCGCGCCATCCGGCATGGCCGCCTGACGGTGCAATACCCGGATGGAAGCAGCCACCGCTACGGCGATGGCGTGGGGCCGGAGGCCGGCTTCCGCATCCTCACCCCCCGCGCCGCGCGCCGGTTGGTGACCAATCCCGGCCTGTCCTTCGGCGAATCCTACATGGATGGGACGATCGAGCCGCTGGATGGCCGGCTGCTGGAAGTCCTGCAGACGCTGATGGCCAATATGGTCCATGGCGTCGCCCACCCCGTGGAGCATCTGCTGCAGATCTGGCGCCAGGCGCGGCGGCGGATCGACCAGTTCAATCCCGCGCCCCGCGCGCGCCGCAACGTCGCGCATCATTACGACCTGAATGGCCGCCTCTACGCCCTGTTCCTCGACCGGGACCGGCAATATTCCTGCGCCTATTTCCCGACCGGGACGGAAACGCTGGAGGCCGCGCAGGCGGCCAAGAAGCGCCATATCGCCGCCAAGCTGCGCCTGACCCGGCCGGGGCTGGAGGTGCTGGATATCGGCAGCGGCTGGGGCGGCATGGCGCTGAGCCTGGCGCGCGACCATGGCGCGCGCGTCACCGGCATCACCCTGTCGCAGGAACAACTCGTCGAAAGCCGCCGCCGCGCCGCCGAGGCGGGGCTGGCGGAGCAGTGCCGATTCGAGCTGATGGACTACCGGGACTGGCACCGGCCGGTGGACCGCATCGTCTCCGTCGGCATGTTCGAACATGTCGGCATCGGCAACTACACCACCTTCTTTCGCGCGATCCGGCATGCCCTGCGTCCGGATGGGGTGGCACTGGTGCATGCCATCGGGCGCAGCGACGGGCCGGGCAGCACCAATCCCTGGCTGACCAGGTACATCTTCCCCGGCGGCTATTCCCCGGCGCTGTCGGAGGTGCTGCCGGCGATCGAGCGCAGCGGGCTGTTCGCCACGGATATCGAGATCCTGCGCCTGCACTACGCGCTGACGCTGCGCGAATGGCGCCGCCGCTTCGCCGCCAATCGCGATGCGATCCAGTCCCTGTATGACGAGCGCTTCTGCCGCATGTTCGAATTCTACCTGGCGGCCAGCGAGGCCTCCTTCCGCAATGGCGGCCTCATCAACTGGCAGGTCCAGCTGACCCCGCAGATGGAGACGCTGCCCCTGACACGCGACTACATGCAGGAAACGGAACGTTCCCTGGCCGCGGCCTGCCCGTGATCGTATAAAATATCTTCAAGAATCCACCCCCGTTATCCACAGTGATCCACAGGCGAGGAGGGGCGTCGCGACTCGGCGGGCGGGGTAGGATGGGGCGATGAACACTTTTGGCTCCCCTTCCCTCAGCGGCTCCGCCCCCGGCTTCGGCGCTGGCGACGGCCTGCTCGGCCTGTCGCAACGCCTGCCGCCCGCCAATCTGGAGGCCGAGCAGGCGCTGCTCGGCGCGCTGCTCGCCAACAACAAGGCCTATGAGCGGGTTTCCGAGTTCCTCGCGGCCGACCACTTCGCCGATGCCGTGCATGGCCGCATCTTCACCGCCATCCAGCGCCGCATCGAGGCCGGGCAGTTGGCCGATGCGGTGACGCTGCGGGCGGAGTTCGAGCATTCCGGCCTGCTGGATGATGTCGGCGGCCCGGCCTATCTGGGCCAGCTGCTGACGGCGATGGTCGGCATCATCAATGCCGGCGAATATGGCCGGGTCATCCATGACGCCTGGTTGCGGCGGCAATTGCTCGACCTGGGCGAGGTGATGGTGAACCGCGCCTTCGGGGCGGATTCGGATCTCGACGGCAAGCTTCAGATGGAAAGCGCCGAGCAGGCGCTGTTCGACCTGTCGCGCGCCGGCGAATCCGGCGGCGGCTTTGTCTCCTTCGAACGCGCGCTGGCGACCGCCGTGCAGCATGCCGAGAAGGCGTTTTCCAATCCGGGCGGCGTGGCCGGCCTGCCCACCGGGCTGCGGGATGTGGACGCCAAGCTGGGCGGCTTGCACCCCTCGGACCTGCTGATCCTCGCCGGCCGACCCGGCATGGGCAAGACGGCGCTGGCGGTGAAGCTGGCCTTCGGGGCCGCCCGGGCCGTGCTGCGGGAGGCGCGGGAGAAGGACCCCAATGCCATCCCGCGCGGCGGCGTCGCCATCTTTTCGCTGGAAATGTCCTGCGACCAGCTCGCCACCCGTCTGCTGTCGGAGGAAAGCCGGATTTCGGGCGACCGCATCCGCCGCGGCGAGATCAGCCAGCGCGACTTCGACAAGTTCCTGGAGGTCAGCCGCGAATTGCAGGCGCTGCCGCTGTATATCGACGACACCCCGGCCATCACCATCTCGGCGCTCCGGACCCGTTGCCGGCGGTTGCAGCGGACCAAGGGGCTGAACCTCATCATCGTCGACTACCTCCAGCTCATGCGCCCCGCGGCGGGCAGCAAGCCGGAGAACCGGGTGCAGGAAATCAGCCAGATCACCCAGGGGCTGAAGGCCATCGCCAAGGAGCTGTCGGTCCCGGTCATCGCCCTGTCCCAGCTCTCCCGCGCCGTGGAGCAGCGGGAGGACAAGCGGCCGCAGCTGTCGGACCTGCGCGAATCCGGCTCGATCGAGCAGGACGCCGACGTGGTCATGTTCATCTACCGCGACGAATACTACCTGCAGCAGCGGCAGCCAAAGGAGCTCAGCTTCGACAACCCCCAGAAGTTCACGGAGGGTATGGAGAAGTGGCAGAAGGATATGGAGGACGCCCATAACAAGGCGGAGCTCATCATCGCCAAGCAGCGCCACGGCCCCACCGGCACCATCCGCCTGTTCTTCGAGGCCGAGTTTACGCGATTTGGCGACCTCGATACGCATTACGATGCGGGCTATGGGGACTGAATCCCTGCTGATACGGCCCGCGGCGCCGGGGGATTTTGCCCAGTGGCTGCCGTTGTGGGAGGGCTACAACGCCTTCTACGGCCGGGCCGGGGATACCGCCCCGGCGGCCGCCGTCACCGAACTGGCCTGGGCGCGCTTCTTCGACGGGCTGGAGCCGATGGAGGCGCTGGTGGCGGAGCTGGACGGCCGTCTGGTCGGGCTGGCGCATCTCATCTTCCACCGCAACACCGGCATGCCGGGCGCCACCTGCTACCTCCAGGACCTGTTCGCCGCGCCGGAAATCCGGGGGCGGGGCATCGGCCGGGCGCTGATCGAAGGTGTCTATGCCCGCGCCCGGGCCGCCGGGGCGCGGCGGGTCTATTGGCACACGCATGAGACCAATGCGGTCGCCATGCGGCTGTATGACCAGGTGGCGGAACGCTCGGGCTTCATCGTCTATCGGCAGGATCTGTGACCATGGGCGAAGCGGCGGCCGGGCAGGGGGTGCTGCGCATCGACCTGGATGCGATCGTGGCGAATTGGCGCGACCTTTGCGCCCGGCACGGCGCGCCCTGCGCCGGGGTGGTGAAGGCCGATGGCTATGGGCTGGGTGCGGTGCCGGTGGCCCGCGCCCTGCGTGCCGCCGGATGCCAGAGCTTCTTCGTGGCGCATCTGACGGAGGGGATGGCGCTGCGGGCCGGGCTCGGCGCCGGGCCGGACATCATCGTGCTGAACGGCTTTCCGCCCGGTGCCGACGAGCAGGCCGGGCTGATGCCGGTGCTGAACAGCCTGGGCGATGTCGCGGCCCATGCCACCGCCGGCCGTGCCTATGGCGTGCCGCGCCCGGCGCTGCTGCATCTGGACACCGGCATGTCGCGCCTCGGGCTGGATGCGGCGGAACAGGCGGCGCTGGCGGCGGACCGGTCGCGCCTGGCGGGCCTCGACCTGCGCTTCGTGATGACCCACCTGGCCTGCGCCGATGAGCCGGCGCATCCGCTGAACGCCGCCCAGGCCGCGCGCTTCGCCGAGGCCGCCGCCGTCATCGCGCCCGGCGTGCCGCGCAGCTTCGCCAATTCCTCCGGCCTTTTCCTTGGTCCGGATTACCGTTCCGACCTCGCCCGGCCGGGCTGTGCGCTCTACGGCATCAACCCGACGCCGGGGGCGGCGAACCCGATGCGGCAGGTGGTGACGCTGGAGGTGCCGGTGCTCCAGGTCCGGGAGATCGCGGCCGGTGCGACGGTGGGCTACGGCGCCGGTTACACAGCGCACGGCAGGTTGCGGGTGGCCACCGTTGCGGCGGGCTATGCCGATGGCTACCTTCGCAGCCTGTCCGGCCGGTCCCTGGCGCTTTTCCAGGGCCGAGCCGTGCCGCTCATAGGCCGGGTCTCGATGGATTTGACAACGTTCGACGCGACCGACTTTCCCGAAATGCGCCCCGGCGACCGGCTGATGCTGGTCGGCGGTCCGGGCAACACGCCCGACGATATCGCCGCGCGCTGCGGCACCATCGGCTATGAGGTGCTGACCGCCCTTGGCCCGCGCTATCTGCGCGCCTATGCCGGCGGCGCCTGAGAGCTTGTGAATTAATGCCCGAAAGCGACCAAATAGCAGGAAAAAGACAAATGCTTTCAACGGGCATTAATGCTCAAGCTCGATTCTTTTTCGAGATCTGAGAGCTTGGCCAGCACCTTGGTGGACCGCCTCCTCGATCCCGTCGCCGCGCTCGGCCGGGCCGTGCTCGGCCTGCTGCGCAGCATTGGCGCCATCGCGATCTTCGCGGCGGAGGCGATCAGCCATCTGCTGCGGCCGCCCTTCTATGGCCGGCTGTTCCTGAAGGCTTTTGTCGAGATCGCCTGGTTCAGCCTTCCGGTGGTGGCGCTGACCGCGGTCTTCACCGGCATGGTGCTGGCCCTGCAATCCTATACCGGTTTTGCCCGCTTTAATGCGGAAGGCGCGGTGGCGAATGTGGTGGTGCTGTCCATCACCCGCGAGCTCGGCCCCGTGCTGGCCGGGCTGATGGTGGCGGGCCGCATCGGCGCGGCCTTCGCGGCCGAGATCGGCACGATGCGGGTGACGGATCAGATCGACGCACTCTCCACCCTGTCCACCAATCCGATGAAGTACCTGGTGGCGCCGCGGCTGCTGGCCGGCACGCTGGCGCTGCCGCTGCTGGTCATCGTGGCGGATACGCTGGGCGTGATGGGTGGCTGGCTGATCGGCACGCAGCAGCTCGGCTTCGGCTCGGGCGCCTATCTGAAGGCCACCTTCGACTTCCTGCAGGTGGCGGATGTGGTCTCCGGCCTTATCAAGGCGGCGGTGTTCGGCTTCGTCATCACGCTGATGGGCTGCTGGTCCGGCTACCAGTCGGGCGGCGGGGCGCAGGGTGTGGGGCGGGCGACGACCTCGGCCGTCGTCGCCTCCTCCATCCTGATCCTGGCGCTGGACTATGTGCTGACCGCGGTGTTGTTCAGCCGATGAGCGAGACCCCCAAGATCAGGCTGCGGGGCCTGCGCAAGGCCTTTGGCGCCAAGCAGGTGCTGGATGGCGTGGACCTGGATATCCGGGCCGGCCATTCCATGGTGATCCTGGGCGGGTCGGGCTCCGGCAAGTCCGTCACGCTGAAATGCATTCTGGGCCTGATACCGCCCGATTCCGGCGTTATCGAGATTGATGGCCGGGATGTCGCAAGCCTCTCCAGGCGGGAGCGGGAACTCGTCAACGACCGCATCGGCATGCTGTTCCAGAATGGCGCGTTGTTCGACAGCCTGCCGGTCTGGGAGAATGTCTGCTTCAAGCTGCTCGCCCAGAACCGCATCAGCCGCCGCGCCGCCCGCGACAAGGCGGCGGAGGTGCTGGCCCAGGTGGGCCTGGCCGCCAGCGTCGGTGATCTTTCCCCGGCCGAGCTTTCCGGCGGCATGCAGAAGCGCGTCGGCCTGGCGCGCGCCATCGCGGCCGAACCCGACATCATCTTCTTCGACGAGCCGACGACGGGCCTCGACCCCATCATGGGCGCGGTGATCGACGGGCTGATCGTGGACTGCGTGAAGCGCCTCGGCGCCACGGCGGTCAGCATCACCCACGACATGGCCAGCGCGCGCCGCATCGGCGACGACGCGGCGATGATCCATAAAGGAAAAATCATCTGGCGGGGCGGGGCGCAGAGCCTGGGCGATACGGGCAACGCCATGGTGGACCAGTTCGCGCGTGGGGAGCGTGAGGGGCCGATCCAGATGGAGTTGCGGCGGTAGAGCATCGTCCCAGGAACAAAACTTGAATATCGCCCCATCTGGTGCCATCTTCGGCATCAGATGGAGCCAGCCATGCAGATCCTGCCTCTCCCCCCATCCCCGCCGATCCCGCCGGGTTTCGCCACGGAGGCGGAGCGGGGGCGTTTCACCCCTGTCGCCCTTAAGGCGCTGCTGCGTCTGGCGGAGGCCTGGGGGCTGACAGGGCAGGAAGCGGCGGCGCTGATCGGCGTCTCCACCACCACCTGGGACCGGATGCGGGCCGGGCGCTGGGCAGGGATCATGTCGCAGGACCAGCTCACCCGCGCCTCCGCCTTGATCGGTGTCTACAAGGCGCTGCACCTGCTCTTCGCGGATGGCATGGCGGATCGCTGGCCGCGCCTGCCCAACCGCAACCCGCTATTCGGCAGCCTCTCGCCGGTCGCTGCCATGATCGAGGGCGGCATCCCCCGGCTGATCGAGACGCGGCGCCATGTGGATGCCATGCGCGGCGGCTTGTGACGGGCTTTCCGGTCCGCACGGAGGCCCTGCCGCGCACCATCCGCATGGTCACCACCGCCCGGCTGCGGGAATCCGTGCTGCGCGCCCTGGTCGATACGGCGGAGGAGCTTGAGCTGCTGGCGGCGCTGGAAGGTGCCACAAGCGCCCGTCAGCAGGCCGCCATGGGCCTACGACCCGGCCTGCCGCCGGAGGATCTGGTGGCCCGCGTGCCGCATGCCGCCTTCGTCAATGCCGCCTTCGCCTATGCGCGGCCGCGCGGCCTGAACCGCTTCAACGGGCCGGAACGCGGTGCCTGGTATGCGGCGCTGGCGCTGCCCACCGCGCTGGCGGAGGTGACGCATCATCTGACGGGCCATCTGGCTGAAACCGGGATTTTCGAGGCGGAAGTGGATTACGTGGAGATGCATGCGGCCTTCGCCGGCGCCTTCCTTGACCTGCGGGACGCGACACCCCCGCCTGCCTGCCTGCACCCGGACCCGGCCATCGGCTACCCGGCCGGCAATGCGCTCGCGGCCGCCGTGATGGCGGAAGGGCATAACGGCATCCTCTACCCCTCCGTCCGCGACGCCGGCGGCACCTGCCTGGTGGCGCTCTGGCCGCATGCGGTGCAGTCGCCGGCGCAGGGGGCGGTCTGGCGGCTGCGCTGGTCGGGGCGTCCCGCCCCGTCGGTCTCCCAGGTCGCGGGCTGAACCATGGCCAAGCCCGTCACCCGCTTCGTCTGCCAGGCCTGCGGCGCCGCCTTCCCGAAATGGCAGGGCCGCTGCGATGCCTGCGGCGAATGGAACACCCTGTCCGAGGAAGTCGCCGAGGCCCGCGGTCCCGGCCCAGCCGCCAAGGCGGTTGGGGGACGGCGGGTGGAATTCGTCGGCCTCAAGGGCAAGTCGGCCCCGCCCGCCCGCATCCTGACCGGCATCGCGGAGTTGGACCGGGTGCTGGGCGGTGGGCTGGTGCCGGCCTCCGCGGTGCTGGTCGGCGGCGATCCGGGCATCGGCAAGTCCACCATCCTGCTCCAGGCCGCCGCCCGCATCGCCAGCACCGGCCGCCGCAGCCTGTACATCTCGGGCGAGGAAGCGGTGGAGCAGGTGCGGCTGCGCGCCGCCCGGCTCGGCCTGACCGACAGCCCGATGGGATTGGCCGCCGCCACCAGCCTGCGCGACATCGTGGCCAGCCTGGAAGGCGAGGGCGATGTCGCCCTGGTCATCATCGACTCGATCCAGACCGTCTGGCTCGACGCGCTGGATTCCGCGCCCGGCACCGTCAGCCAGGTGCGCGCCTGCGCGGCGGAGCTGATTCGCCTGGCCAAGGCGCGTGGCTTCGCCATCGTGCTGGTCGGCCATGTGACGAAGGAGGGCACGCTGGCCGGCCCCCGGGTGCTGGAACACATGGTCGACGCCACGCTGTATTTCGAAGGCGATCGCGGCCACCAGTTCCGCATTCTGCGGGCGGTGAAGAACCGCTACGGCGCGACGGACGAGATCGGCGTCTTCGAGATGACGGAGCGGGGCTTGGTGGAGGTGGCCAATCCTTCGGCCCTGTTCCTCGCGGAACGCCGGGGCAATGTCTCCGGCAGCGCGGTCTTCGCGGGAATCGAGGGGACGCGGCCGGTGCTGGTGGAGGTGCAGTGCCTGCTCTCCCCCAGTGCCGGCGGCAGCCCAAGGCGGCAGGTGGTGGGCTGGGATTCCGGCCGGCTGGCCATGCTGCTCGCGGTGCTGGAAACGCGCTGCGGCATGGGGGTCGGCATGAACGACGTCTATCTGAACGTCGCCGGCGGCTTGCGCATCGTCGAGCCGGCCGCCGACCTGGCCGTGGCCGCGGCGCTGATCTCCGCCGCCACCGACCGCCCGACCGACCCGGGCGCCGTCTATTTCGGGGAGGTCGGCCTTTCCGGCGAGGTGCGCCAGGTCAGCCAGGCGGAAACGCGGCTGCGGGAGGCCCAGAAACTCGGCTTCACCGCCGCCACCCTGCCGCGCCGCGTGGCGCGCGGCAGCGCCACGCCGCCCGCCATCCCCGGCCTGAAGCTGGAGGAAACCGGCCATCTGGCCGATCTGGTCGCCGGCTTCGCGGCGCGGACGGTCAAGCGCGGCCCGAAGAATGATCCTGAACGCGCCCCCGAGGCTTGACGGCACCCGCCTGGGCGCGCGGTAACCAGCTTTTGCCAGGGAATCGGAACCGGATGACGATCCTCGTCACGGGCGTCGCAGGCTTCGTCGGGTCGCATGTGGCGGCGGCGCTGCTGGCGCGCGGGGAACGCGTATTGGGCGTGGACAACGTCAACAGCTATTACAGCGTGGCGCTGAAGGAGGCGCGGCTGGCGAGGCTGAAGCCGCAGCCCCATTTCCAGTTCCTGCGGCTGGACCTGGCCGACCGCGACGCGATCTTCGCCGCCCTGGCGCCGGAATTCGACGGGATCACGGAGGTGATCCACCTGGCCGCCCAGGCCGGGGTGCGGCATTCCATGATCGATCCCTATGCCTATGTCGCCTCCAACGTCATGGGGCATGTAGTGATGCTGGAAGCGGCGCGGCACATGCCGAAGCTGCGCCACCTGGTCTATGCCTCCTCCTCCTCCGTCTATGGCGGCAATACCTCGCTGCCGTTCCGGGAGACGGATGCGGTGGAACTGCCGGTCTCCCTCTATGCCGCGACCAAGCGGGCGGATGAGCTGATCGGCCAGGCCTACAGTCACATCTACGGCCTGCCGCAGACCGGGCTGCGCTTCTTCACCGTCTATGGCCCCTGGGGCCGGCCGGACATGGCGTATTACAGTTTTGCCAAGGCGATCGCGGCCGGGGAGCCCATCACGCTGTATGAGGGCGGGGAGCTCAAGCGCGACTTCACCTATATCGACGACATCGTGCAGGGCGTGATCGGCTGCCTGCCGCATCCGCCCGGGGCGGGGGAGCGCGCCCGCCTGCTGAACATCGGCAACCATCGGTCGGAACGGGTGATGACGCTGGTGCGGCTGCTGGAGGAAGGACTCGGCCGCCGCGCGACCATCATCGACGCGCCGCGCCCGGTGGCGGATGTGGAGGAGACCTTCGCCGATATCTCCGCCATCCAGGCCCTGTGCGGCTTCGCCCCGACCACACCGCTTTCCGTGGGCATTCCGAAATTCGTCACCTGGTTCCGGGAATGGAACGGGGTGTGAAAGTCAGGCCTTCTTCCCCTGGCTATGCGCCTTCACATAGGCCCTGAGCACGGCGTTCATCCAGGTCTGGTAGCCAGGACCCTGGCTTCGGAAATAGTCGACGACATCGGCATCGATCCGCAGCGAAAGCAGCTTCTTCGGTTCGGGCGCCACAGGCTGTGCCGCCTTGTGCCAGTCGGTCGGGATGTCCTTCCAGTCCGGGTCTTCCGCGATGCTGAGCTCCAGCTCTGCTTCGCTCATGCCTTCGACCCTTGCCCAGTCGCTTCGGCTCTCGCCACGCGCGCGCAGGCGGCGGAGTTCTTCAGCCGAATAGCGCTTGATGTCGGCGTCGTTCCCCATCACGTGCCCTCCTCAATGAGATGATGCGGATGGCATCACCGCGCGGCGTATAGACCGCCACGCAATAGCGGCCTTCGATCAGGCCGATGGCCAGGAAGCGGACAGTGTCGTTGCCGGGCGCTGCCTCGGCAATGCAGTGCTCCCCTTCGAAAAGCAGGCTGCAATCCAGGAAATCGAGGCCGTGCGAGGCCAGATTTTTCTCACGCTTCGTCTCGTCCCATTCGAAATACATCGCGGGCTCCGCGTTGGCGCACCAGCGGCAATGGGCTGCTGGCTTCAGGGATGATTATCATTGCGGATTCCTCGGCGGCGTCCGGGTTGATCCCAGTCAGCATACTGTAGCTACAATTGAGACTACAAACAACGCCTATCGCTGCCACACACCCAAGCCACGATGACACCCGCCGCCCCTGCCGCTATAGGCTCCGCCAATGACCTGGGTCGATGCCATCATCCTCGCGCTGCTGCTGCTCTCGGCAGTGCTGGCGTATTTTCGCGGCCTGGTGCGGGAAGTGCTGGGCGTCGGTGCCTGGGCTGGCGCCATCGTGCTGGCCATATTGGCGGAGCCGCAGGTGACGCCGCTGATCGCCGAGCATGTCGATCCGCCCTGGCTCGCCACCGGGCTCGCGGTGGGTGGCGTGTTCCTGGTGGTGCTGGTGGTCCTGAAGCTGCTGATCGCCTGGCTGGCCGGCCATGTGCAGCGCTCGGCCCTGGGTGGCGTGGACCGCGTGCTTGGGCTGGTCTTCGGCCTCGCGCGGGGTGCTTTCGTGGTTGTGATCGCCTATATCGTGGCGGGCCTGGTGTTGCCGGACAGCGATCGCTGGCCGGACCCGGTCCGTCAGGCCCGTTCCCTGCCCTATGCGGCGCAGGGGGCGGCCTGGATTGTGGCTCAATTGCCGGAAGAGTTCCGTCCCCGTCTGCCGGAAGGCGCGGGACGGCAGGAACCGAGCATGGACCAGCTGCTTCGCCCCCCCGCGCGCAGCCGGATCTGAAGGACGCGCATGAACCAGGCCTCGTTTGCCAGCCAGTGGGACATCGGTGACGACGACCACCCGCATGAGGAATGCGGCGTCGTCGGAGTCTGGGGCAGCGCGGATGCGGCGGCGCTGACCGCGCTCGGCCTGCACGCGCTGCAGCACCGGGGGCAGGAGGCGGCGGGCATCGTCTCCCTGGCGGCCCAGGGGCAGTTTCATGCCCATAAGGGCCGCGGGCTGGTTGGCGACAATTTCAGCAATGCCTCGGTGATCGCGGGCCTGCCCGGCCATGCGGCACTCGGCCACAACCGCTACGCCACCACGGGCGAGACGGCGCTGCGCAATGTGCAGCCGCTCTATGCCGATTTCGAATTCGGCGGCTTCGCCGTGGCGCATAACGGCAACCTGACCAACGCCCATGTGCTGAAGCGCGCCTTGGTGCGTCGCGGTTGCCTGTTCCAGTCCACCACGGATTCGGAAGTCTTCATCCACCTGATCGCCATCAGCCTGTATTCCACCGTGATGGACCGGCTGATCGATGCGCTGAAGCAGGTGCAGGGTGCCTACAGCCTGATCGCGCTGCACAACGGCGCGCTGCTCGGCGCGCGGGACCCGCTGGGCGTGCGGCCGCTGGTGCTGGGCAAGCTGCCCGCCGGCGGGCATGTGCTGGCCAGCGAGACCTGTGGCCTGGACATCGTCGGCGCCGATTTCGTGCGCGACGTGGAGCCCGGCGAGATCGTGCAGATCGATGATTCCGGCGTGCGCTCCATCCGCCCCTTTGCCCGGCCGGAAAGCCCGCGCTTCTGCATCTTCGAATACATCTACTTCGCCCGCCCGGATTCGATCGTGGAGGGCACGCCGGTCTACGACACGCGCAAGCGCATCGGGGCCGAACTCGCGCGTGAATCGGGCGTCGAGGCCGATGTCATCGTGCCCGTGCCGGACAGCGGCGTGCCGGCGGCCATGGGCTATGCCTCGGAAGCCGGCATCCCCTTCGAGCTCGGCATCATCCGCAACCACTATGTCGGCCGCACCTTCATCGAGCCGACCGACCAGATCCGCAATCTCGGCGTGAAGCTGAAGCACAGCGCCAACCGCAGCATGATCGAGGGCAAGCGTGTGGTCCTGGTGGACGACAGCATCGTCCGCGGCACTACCAGCCGCAAGATCGTGGAAATGGTGCGCCAGGCCGGGGCGACGGAGGTGCATATGCGCATCTCCTCTCCTCCGACGACGCATTCCTGCTTCTACGGCATCGACACGCCGGAGCGGTCCAAGCTGCTGGCCGCCAATCACGACGTGGCGGAGATGGCCCGCATCATCGGCGCCGACAGCCTGGCCTTCATCTCGCTGGACGGGCTGTACCGGGCGCTGGGGCGGGAGGGGCGGGACCCCAAGTCCCCGGCCTATTGCGACGCCTGCTTCACCGGCGACTACGCCATCGCGCTGACCGACCAGGGCGACCCTTCCGAACGCCCGCTGCCGCTGCTGCAGGTCGCCAACCGGTAGGTTACCGCATCAGGAAGTCGCGCAGCGGGACCAGCGTGTCCCGCGGCGCTTCCTCCTGCGGCACATGGCCGATGCCGGGCAGCGTCACCAGCCGCGCATCCGGCAGGGCGGACAGGTAGTCCCGGGCATTGGCCACCGGGATCATCCCGTCCCGCTCGCCCCAGAGCAGCAGCGTCGGCGCCGTGATGCGGGCCAGCAGCGGCACCGGGTCCGGCAGCACATGCCCGGCCATGCGGTCGAGCACCGCCTGGCGCACGCCGGGCGCCAGCATCAGCTCATAGCTGCGCTGTTCCACCTCCGCCGTCATGCGGGCGGGGTCGGCATAGGCGGCGGCGAGCGTCCCCCGCAGCATCCCGCGCGGCAGCGTATAGGGCAGCACCCGCATCAGCAGCGGCACCGATGCCGGCTTTCCATAGTCCGACCCCGGCGAGGCGAATCCGTCCGGCGAGACCAGCACCAGCTTCGCCACCCGGTCCGGATGCGCGGCGGCAAAGCCCCAGGCGATGCGCCCGCCCATGGAACTGCCGATCAGCGTCACGCGCGGCAGGCCCAGCCGGTCGAGCAGCGCCAGCAGCACGGCATGGGCGCGGGCATCGCTGTAGTCGCCGCTGGGATCGGCGCCGGTCAGGCCGAAGCCGGGCAGGTCGATGCGGATCACGCGGTAATCGGCCTCCAGCCCCGCCGCCCAATCCTCCCATGTGTGCAGGCTGGCGCCGAAGCCGTGCAGCATCAGAAAGGCGGGCGCATCGCGCGGCCCGGTGTCGCGCAGATGCAGGCGCAGCCCGGCGACATCGAGGAAGGCGGAGGGTGGCGTGGCATAGGCCGCCTCCAGCGCCGCGCGCGGCCGGTCGGGCGTGTAGAGCCAGGCACCGGCGCCCAGGATCCCGATGAGGACCAGCCCGGCGAGGATCATCATGGCACGCCTCATCCCCATCATCTCCCGGCGCCCTTGTTGAAGCCGATATGGGCCGCCCGCGCCATCTGCCAGGATTGACGCGCGGCGCCAGGGCGGGGAGGAGATGGCCCGCAACGCCATGCCACCCAGCATCAGGACATCGCCGTGAGCCTTCCCCTCCAAAACCATGTTGCCCTGGTCACCGGCGCGTCCCGCGGCATCGGCGCCGCGCTGGCGGTGGAGCTGGCCCGGCTGGGCGCGCAACTCGTCCTCATCGCCCGCACCCAGGGCGGGCTGGAGGAGACGGATGACGCGGTCCGCGCCGTCTCCGACCGCGGTGCCACGCTGCTGCCGCTCGACCTGCACAAGGATGCGGAGAAGCAGCTCGACCTGATCGGGCCTTCGATCATGGAACGCTTCGGGCGGCTGGACATCCTGGTGCACAATGCCGGCGTGCTGAACAAGCTGACCCCGGTGGCGCATATCGAGCCGAAGGATTTTGCCGAGACCGTGGGCGTGAACATGGCGGCCGCATGGCGCCTGATCCGGTCCTGCGACCCGCCGCTGCGGGCGGCGGAGGCCGGCCGCGCGGTCTTCGTCACCACCGGGCGGGTGCTGCGCCCCAAGGCCTATTGGGGCATGTACGGCGCCACCAAGGCGGGCATGGAGCATCTGGTGCAAGCTTGGGCGCAGGAAGTGGCCAATACGCCGCTGCGGGTGAACCTCTTCGACCCGGATATCGTCGCCACCAGGCTGCGCGCCCAGGCCATGCCGGGCGAGGACGCTTCGCAGCTGACCCAGCCGGCGGAGGTGGCGCCGGCGCTGGCCGCGTTGTGCCTGCCGAGCGAAACGCGGCACGGCGAGCGGGTGGTCTTCGCGCCCTCCCGCCCGACGCATTGACCACCGGATGACGGCCCTCCTCCCGCGCCGCAGCCTGGTCGCCGTCGCGCTGGCCCTGCCGGGGCTGGCGCGGGCCGACGCGCCGCTGGAGGTGGTGACCTCCGACATCCGGCCGCTCTCCTTCCCGGGCACCGACCCCTCCGGCTCAGGGCGGCGCGGCATCACCCTGGACATCCTGGCCGAGGCCATCACGGCCATCGGGCGCACGCCACGCTTCACCTTCCTCACCTTCGGCGAGGGGGTGGACCGCACCCGCCAGATTCCCGGCACGTTGCTCTGCCCGATCGGCCGCACCCCGGCGCGGGAGGCGCAGTTTCGCTGGGTGGCGCAGGTGGTGGAGGTGCCGCAGGCCATGGGCACGCTGGCCGACCGGCCCGCGGTGGATCTGGCGGGCGCCCGCGCCCTGTCCCGCATCGGCGTTGTGCGCAACGGGCTGCAGGAGGTGTTCCTGCGCCAGAACGGCTTCGACAACCTGCTGGTGCTGGAGACGGGGCGGGAACTGGCCCTGGCCCTGGCGGAGGGCCGGATCGCGGCCTGGTACGCGACGGAGCCCGAGATCATCCAGCAATTCGCCGCCATCGGCCGCCCCGACGGTGTCCGTACCGGACCGGCCTTGCAGACCATTGCCGCCTGGCTCGCCGCCCATCCCGACCCCCGCGACCTGCCCATCCTGGCATTGCAGGCGGCGATGGCGCGGCTGCAGGCGGATGGCACGGCCGCGCGCATCTACCGGAGCTACGTCACGGGCTGACGCTCGAAACAAAATGACAAAATCTGTCTATTGTCATTCGTCAGGGTGCGACCTATCTGCCCGTCACACCCAGTGACGGAGCGACCCCCATGGACTACCGCAACCTCGGCCCGAACGGCCCCCGCATCTCCGCCCTCGGCCTTGGCTGCATGGGCCTGTCCGGTGCCTACGGCCCCTCCGACGAGGCCACCTCCATCGCCACCATCCATGCGGCGCAGGAGGCCGGGATCACCTGGCTCGACACCGGCGACTTCTACGACATGGGCCATAATGAGATGCTGTTGCGGGAGGCGCTGAAGGGCGGCCGCCGCGACCGTGCCTTCCTGGCCGTGAAGTTCGGCGCCCAGCGCGACCCGACCGGCGCCTTCATCGGCTTCGACACCCGCCCGGCCGCGGTGAAGACCGCGCTGGCCTATACGCTGAAGCGCCTCGGCACCGACCATATCGACCTGTACCAGCCCGCCCGCCTCGACCCCGCCGTGCCGATCGAGGAGACGGTGGGCGCGATCGCGGATCTGGTGGCCGGCGGCTATGTCCGCCACATCGGCCTGTCCGAGATGGGACCCGCGACCATCCGCCGGGCGCATGCCACCCACCCCATCGCGGCGCTGCAGATCGAATATTCGCTGATGTCGCGCGGGCCGGAGGCGGAGATCATGCCGGTGCTGGCCGAGCTCGGCATCGCGCTCAACCCCTATGGCGTGCTGTCGCGCGGCCTGCTCGGCGGCAGCCGGCCTGGCACCCGCGGCGATTTCCGCGCCCATTCGCCGCGCTTCCAGGGCGACAACCTTGCCCGCAACCAGAAGCTCGCCACGGCGCTGGCCAGCTTCGCGGCCGAACGCGGGGCGACGGCGACGCAGATGGCCTTCGCCTGGGTGCTGGCGCAGGGGCCGCATATCGTCCCGCTGGTCGGTGCCCGCACGCCGGAACAGCTGGCGGAGGCCCTGGGCGCGCTGGCGCTGCGGCTGACGCCGGAGGACCTGGCCGCGCTGGAGGCGGCGGTGCCGGCGGAGGCCGTCGCCGGCACCCGCTACGCCGCGGAGCATATGGCCATGCTGGACAGCGAGCGCCCTGCCGCATGACAAGGATGGGATGACCGACTCCACCACCCTCGACCCCGCCGCGCTGCGCATGCTCGATGCGGCGGAGGCGCTGATCCGCCGGCACGGCCCGGCCAAGGCGACGGTGGTGGATGTCGCCCGCGCCCTGGGCATGAGCCATGGCAATGTCTACCGCCACTTCCCCAGCAAGGCGGCGCTGCGGGAGGCGGTGGTGGCGCGCTGGCTGCATGCGGTGGTGGAGCCGCTGGAGCCCATCGTCGCCAGCCCCGACCCGGCGCCGGAGCGGCTGGCCCGCTACATCCGCACCCTGGCCGGGCTGAAGCGCCAGAAGGTGCTGGGCGATCCGGAGCTTTTCGCTGCCTATCACCTGCTCGCCGAGGAGCATCGCGACGCGGTGGCCGCCCATGTCGCGACGCTGCGCGGCCATGTCGCGACCATCCTGCGCCAGGGCGAGGCGGCGGGGGACTGGCAGGTGGCCGACGCCGAAGGCACGGCGGTGCTGCTGCTGGAGGCCACCATGCGTTTCCACCATCCCCACCATGTCCGTGACCAGGCCGAGGACGAGACCGCGCCGGCGCGGCTGGAGGCGATACTGGGCCTGCTGGTGAAGGGCCTTCGGCCGAAGTGAGAGGGGCGGGGAGCCAACCCCCCTGCCGGCGCGTTGGAGCCGCATGATGCGGCCTTCGCCGCGCAGGAGTCCTCCATGCAGCTTCCAATCCATGCCTATGTCGCCGTCGCCGATGGCGAGAAGCTGAGCCTGTTCAAGAACACCGGCGAGGCCGGCACGCTGCAGCTCACCGAAATGCAGTCGCCGGAGATGGACAGCGACAACAAGGGCTCGGGCGGCCGCCATGCCAGCAGCTCCGCCAACCCCTCCGACAGCCAGCAGGAGGAGGACGGCTTTGCCGCCGGCGTCGCTGACATGCTGAACAAGCAGGTGATGGCCGGCCATGTGGAAGGCCTGGTCATCATCGCCGCGCCGCGCACCCTCGGCGAGCTGCGCAAGCACTACCACAAGACGCTTTCGGCGAAGCTGCTCGGCGAGATCCCGAAGGACCTCACCGGCCATTCGCTGAAGGACATCGAGGCCGCGATCACCGCGGCCTGAGCCGGGCGATGCGGCGCCGGCTTGCTCAGGCGGCTTCCACCGCCAGCGTATCCGGCGCCGCCAGCTCCGCCGCCGCCAGATGGGCGTTGGGGTCGTGGTCGCGCAGCAGGCGGCGCAGGGTCTGGCGCATTACCAGGCCGGGGCGGTCGAGGATCATATGTGCCTCGGCCTTCGGGTCCAGCGGGAAGTCGGCGGGGCAGGATTCCAGCAGCCGCCGGTCCTCGCTGCCGACCCGGCGGTCGAAGGCGGCGATATTGGCGGCCGGCGCATCCGCTTCCGTGTCGCTGCGATAGACGAACTGGATGCGGCGGCATGTGTGGTCGTCAATGGGCGTGGCGAAGCCGCAGATCGCGTGGATCAGGCCGTTCGGATAGGTGAAGTGCAGGGTGAAGGCGCCCGGCATCAGCCATTTGATGTCCACGGTCCGCACCGTCTCCGCCTCCGCGATCTGCAGATTGCGCTGCTGGTCGGAGCGGTTGGCGACCGGCAGGTGGCAGCGGAAGTTCACGCCGTTGGCCATCGGCACCAGGGTCAGGCGCGGCATGGTCGGCTTGCTGTCATCGCCGATGGTGGCGCGATGGACGAAGGCGACATGGCCGACATCCAGCGCATTCTCCGCGACGCGCAGGAAATTGGCGTCCCAGGTCTCGGCATATTCGAAGATCTGCCGGAAGCCAGGATCCTTCGCATGCGGCAATTCGGGGATCGGCAGCAAGGGGTCCTCATCCATGCAGACCCAGGCGAAGCCGTAGCGGGCGACGCAGGCATAGGCCTTGGCCGCGCTGCGTGCCCCCGCCCGCAATTCCGGCATCTGCGGCACGAAGAGGCAGGTGCCGCTGCTGCCGAACTGCCAGCCGTGATAGCCGCAGGCCAGGGCGCCGTTCACCACCTGGCTGTCGACGGAGAGCCTGGCGGAGCGGTGCGGGCAGCGGTCCTGGAGACAGGCTGGCGCACCCTCCGCATCCAGCCAGAGCACGATATCCTCCCCCAGCAGCCGGAAGCCGCGCGGCCCCTCGGCAAGCTCGGTCAGTTGGAAGATGGGGTACCAGAAGCGGCGGAAGACGGGGTGCTGCGTGGCGAGCATGCTGGCCTCTCCGGCGGGGTCCGCCGAAGGGCAAGCATGCCGCGTGCCAGAGGGTTATTCTTCTTCGCCGTAGGGATTTTCCGTTCCGCGCAGATGCAGCCGGATCGGCACGCCCGGCATGTCGAACTTTTCCCGGAAGCTGTTCACCAGGTAGCGGCGGTAATCCTCGGGCAGTTGCTCGGCGCGGGTGCCGAAGACGGTGATGGTGGGCGGGCGGGCCTTCGGCATGGTGGCGTAGCGCAGCTTGATGCGCTTGCCCTCCACCAGCGGCGGCTGGTGGCGTTCCTTCATCGTCTCGAACCAGCGGTTCAACTCGCCGGTCGGCACGCGGCGGTTCCACAGGTCGTAGACGGTGCGGACGGTCGGCATCAGCTTTTCCAGGCCCCGGCCGTTCGCAGCGGAGATCGGCACCACCGAGATGCCCTTCATCTGGGCGAAGCTGCTGGTCAGCGTGTCTTCCAGCTTTCGCCGGGTCGCCGTGCGGTCTTCCACCGCATCCCACTTGTTGAAGGCGATCACCAAGGCGCGGCCCTCGCGTTCCGCCAGCCGGCCGATGCGCAGGTCCTGCTCATCCATGCCCTGCAGGGCATCGACCACCAGGATCACCACCTCCGCCTCCTTCAGCGCGGCGATGCTGGCCTCGGTGGACATCTTTTCGAGCAGCTTCTCGATCCGCGCCTTCTTGCGCAGGCCCGCGGTATCGACCAGCCGGATCGGCCCCTCGGCGTCCCGAAAGTCCACGGCGATGGAATCGCGGGTCAGGCCCGGCTCCGGCCCGGTGATCATCCGTTCCTCGCCCACCAGGGCGTTCAGCAGGGTGGATTTGCCGGCATTGGGGCGCCCGAGGATGGCCAGCCGCAGCGGCCTCTCCCGGTCCTCCTTGCCCCGGCGGGGATCGGCGTGAAGGCGATCCCGCACCTCGTCGTGCAAATTCCCGAAACCGTCGCCATGCTCGGCGGAGACGGCGATGGGGTCGCCGAGGCCGAGTTCATAAGCCTCCATGGCGGATTGCATGCCCAGCCGGCCCTCGGCCTTGTTCGCCACCAGCAGCACCGGGCAGGGCGCCTTGCGCAGCCAGCTCGCAAAGGCGCGGTCGGCGGCGGTCAGGCCGGTGCGGACATCGACCACGAACAGCACCAGATCGGCCTGGCGCAGCGCGCCCTCGCTGCTCGCGGTCATGCGGCCCGCCAGCGTATCCGGCGCCGCTTCCTCCAGCCCCGCCGTGTCGATCAGCATGACGGGCACGCCGCCGATCTCGGCTTCCACCTGCTTGCGGTCGCGGGTGACGCCGGGGGTGTCGTCCACCAGCGCGATCTTCCGCCCGGCCAGGCGGTTGAACAGCGAGGATTTGCCCACATTGGGCCGGCCGAGAATGGCAACGGTCTGCATGGTATTCCAAAGGTCCCGGCCCCGCGGTGCGCGGGGCCACAGCCCTCATAGCACCAAGCGCGCCCGATGGGGCGCGCTTGCCGCGAATAGCCGAGTCGTGGTCGGCCTACCGCAGCGCCATCAGCGTCCCGTCATCGCCCAGCAGCACCAGCGTGCCCTGCGCCAGCGCCGCCGGCAGGGTGACGCCGGAGGATAGCGGGACGCGGCCGGCGATGGTGCCGTCGGCCGGGGCCAGCAGGATCAGTTCCGACCGGCTGGAGGGGATCATCACGAAGCCGCCGGCCAGGATCGGCGGGCCGAAGCGCGCCGCGTCCCGGCGGCGACCCCCTTCCGGGGTGGGGTCGAGTTCGGCGACCCAGCGGATGCGCCCATCCTCCCGCCCCACCGCGACGGCATCGCCGGCGCGGGTGACGGAGAAGACGTAGTCGCCGGCGGAGGCCACGCCGGTGCCGCCGCCGAAGGTGCGTTCCCAAAGCCGCCGGCCGCTGCGCAGATCGACGGCGATGGTGGTATTGCCGAGGCCGGTGGCCAGCACCCGGCCGCGGTCGATCACCGGCAGGCCGGTGATGCCGACGATATCGGCCAGGCTGGTGGCGCCGGTGGTGCCCAGGCCCTCGGACCACAGCACGCGGCCATCGGTGACGCGGGCGGCCACCATTTCACCGGTGCCGAAGCCGGCCACCACGGCCTCGCCCTCCACGGCCGGGGCGGGCAGGCCGAGCGGCAGGGTGGCCTGTGCCCCGCCGCGATGCGTCCACAGCCGGCGGCCATCCTCGATGGACAGGGCGATCAGGTGGTTTTCCAGGGTGGTGACGAAGATTCGCCCGCCCGCCACGGTGGGCGCGCCGCGGGTGGGGGAGGGGGTGCGGACGCGCCAGCGCACCGCGCCATCCTCCGGCGACAGGGCCAGGACCTCCGCCATCCCGGTCGCGACATAGAGCACGCCATCGGCGAAGGCGGCGCCGCCGCCCACTGTGCCGGCGCTCTCATCCTCCGGCGTCGTCTCCACCCGCCAGCGGCGGCTGCCATCGGCCAAGGCGAAGGCGGAAACCTGGCCGGAGGCATCGACGGCATAGACCGTGTCGCCGGCGATCACCGGCCCGGCGGTGATCTGCTGGCGGTAGCCGGAGCCGCTGCCGATCGAGGCTCGCCAGGCCTGGCGCGGCTCCGCGGTGAAGGCGGCATGGCCGGGCGCATGGCTCGGCGGGCCGCCGGCCTGGGGCCAGTCCGTGAGCGTCTGCGCCGGCGGCAGGGCGACGGTGCCGGAGGCCCCGGTATCGGCGGCCAGAGGCGGATCGGCGCGCAGCACGCTGCGGCGTTCGCCCGGCAGCGGCGTCTTGCTGCTGCCGAAGAGGTTGTTGAAGCTGGAACAGCCGGAGAGCAGGGCGACGGCGCCGAGCAGCCCGGCACGACGAGACAGGTTCTTGTGCATCATGAGCCGAGCCCCGCGGCGAGGCGCTGCGCGCGTTCGCGCAGCCCGGGTGTGGCGGCCGTGTCGGCGGCCAGGGCCTGCAATTGCTGCCGCGCCGCGGCGTTGTCGCCGCGACGGATGGCGACCAGGGCGGACAATTCCCGCGCCGGGGCCTGCCAGGCATTGCCGGATTCGGTCAGCGGCGCGACGCGGCTGGCAAGCTGGGCGGGATCGCCGCTGTCCAGCGCATGGCCGACATAGAGAAGGCTGGCGAGGTCGCGATACAGCCGGTCGGCCTCATTGTCCTGGGCCACCTGGTCCCACAGCGCCAAGGCGGCGTCGCGGTCCCCGGTCTCCGCCTTCAGCGCCGCGGCGCGCAGCCGGGCCAGGGTGCGGTAGCCGGCGGGCGATTCGCGGGACAGCGCGGCGAAGCCATTGGCCACGGCCGGCAGGTCGGCGCCCTGGGCTTCGGCGTTGCGGTGCAGGGTGAGGAAGGTATTGGCGACCGTCGCGGCATCCCGCGCCTGTTGCCAGCGCCAGGCCTGCACGCCGCCGGCCCCGGCCAGGGCCAGCAGGACCACGCCAAGGGCCAGCCCGCCCCAGCGCTTCGCCATGCGGCGGGCGCGGTCGGCGCGGAGGTCCTCTTCGATCTCGTCGAAGATATCGGGCAAGGTCTGTCCTTCGGAACCGTCAGGGAGACGGACCATAGCCGCGCGGTGAGGCCGCGTTAAGCCCGAGCGGTTAGCTTACCGCCATGCCCCGCTCCGATCCCCGCAAAACCGCGGCTTTATCCCAACGGCCCTTCCGCGTGACCGCTTCGGGCCGCCCTCATGCGCCGGGCGGAAACCTCCGGTTTCCTTGGCTTCGCCGCATAAGCGGCGGCGCCCATTCGGGCGCTCGGACCGGTCAAGAGACCGGCCCGCCTCTGCTGGTCCCTTCTCCGATGGCTGTGCTCGGCCTGGTCCTGGCCCTGCCGGCGCTGGCCGGCTGCCAGATCGGGCCGACCGTGGCCGCCACCTCCGGCCCGATCCTGGTGGCCAGCGGAGCCTCGCTGGTGCTCACCGGGCGAACGCCGGTCGATCATGTGGCAAGCTGGGTGACGGGGCGGGACTGTTCCCTGGTGCATGTGGAACGGCGGGAGGCGTGGTGCGCGCCGCCGGCCGCGCCGCCCGCGCCGCAGGCCTTCTGCACCCGGTCGCTGGGCGCGGTGGATTGCTGGACCGCGCCACCCTCCGGCGCCGCCCGCCCCGTGGCGGACCCGCCACTTCACTGAAGCCCGTGGCGGACCCGCCACTTCATTGAGACTGGCGGACCCGCCACTTCACTGAGGTCGCGGCGGGGTCCCGGGGAGCCTCGGCGCCCGGATCAGGCCAGGGGTCCGCGCCAGATCTGCACGCCGGGCTGGGTGCAGCTATTGGGCTGGGCAAGGCGGATCGCCGCCGGGCGTTCCGCCCGCAGGGTCCATCCGGCCGGACGCAGCATGCGGACGGCGGCGGCTTCCTCCCCGCGATTGATCGGCGTCACGGCCAGCCAGCGCACTTTTTCCGTCAGCAGCGGCAAGGCACGGATCAGCAGCTGGCCGACCACGCGGGCGGTGCCGACGCGCAGCAGGTCCCAGCTCTCCTGGGCCTCGATCAGGCCCTGCGCCAGGGCGCCGCGCGGCGGCAGGCGTGTCTGATCGGCGCCGATGACGGCCTGGAGCAGCATGGTGTCCTCATCCGCCAGCCCCTCGGCCTCCACCGCCGCCTGAAGCTGGCCGAACAGGCCGGGATGCGCCTCCGCCACATGCAGCACAGGGGTCAGGCCGGCGCGCCGGGCCGCGCTTGCGCCGGCGGTGGGCAGGTCGGCGGGGCCGGCGCCAAGGAAAAGCGCCCGCCAATGGCCGCGCGCCTGCTCCAGGCTCAGCGCCACGGCCAGCCAATCCGCCCCTGCGCCGGCTGCCCCGGCCTCGGCCTCCGGGATGGGCAGGCCGCGCACCGCGAGATAGGCGGCGGCGATGCTCGCCTGGCCGAGGGGATCCGCTGGCGGATCGGCGGCTGCGGGGGTGGTGTCGGAGTCGGCCTCGATGGCGCTGAGGGCGGGGTCGGCCGCGCCGGGATCGGCCGCGACCTGCGGCGCCACGGCTTCGGACACGGCCGCGACGGCAGGTTCGGCCTTCGGCTCGGCGGCAGGTTCGGCATCCGGCGCGACGGCGGGTGCTGCCTCAGGCTCGGCAGCGGGTGCGGCCTCGGTCTCCACGACAGGCGCGGCCTCGGGCGCGACGGCGGGTGCTGCCTCAGGCTCGGCGACAGGCGCGGCCTCAGGCTCGGCAGCGGGAGCGGCCTCGGCTTCTACGACAGGCGCGGCCTCCGGCTCGGCGGCAGGCGCGGCCTCGGGCGCGACGGGGGGTGCTGCCTCCGGCTCTGCGACAGGCGCGGCCTCCGGCTCGGCGGCAGGAGCGGCCTCCGCCGCTGCGACAGGCGTAGCCTCCGGCGCGACCGCCGGCCCAGCCGGCGCCTCGGTGAGATGCGCTGGCGCGGCCAGGACATCCGCCGTGGTCGGCGTGGCGGGGGGCGTCGCTGGCGGCAAGGGCGCGCTTTCGGGGGTGTGCCGCGCCTGCGTCGCCGCGCCGGGGCCTCCCGCCGCCAGCATGGGGAAGCGGTCTTCGAGGGCCTCGGCCTCCGGCCTGGCCGGCGGCCCCGCCTCCGGCGCCAGCGGGGCCGGCACCAGCATCGGGAACTGCGCTTCGAGGGCTTCGACCGGGGCGTCCGGCACCGCCTCGGCGGTGGCTGGCATGGGGGCGGGGGGCATTGCGGCCAGGGACGGGGGCTGTGCGCCCAGCATGGCCAGCAAGGGGCTTTCCGGCGCCGGGCCGGGTTGCGGCGGTCCGGGGATGATGGCGGCGAGCAGGCTGAAATGATCGGAAGCGGGCGCTGCCTGCGCCGCGACCGTCGCCCCGAGGGAGGCATCCTCGGGCGGCGCGAAAGCGGGTGCCTCGCTGGGCAGGGTCTCGCCAGGACCGTCCTCGGCGGGATGCTCCGCGACCGCCTCGGGCTCGGCGGTCGGCGGCACCTCGGCCAATGGGGCTGCCGCCGGTGCGGCCGGAGCCAGGGCCGCGCGCAGCCGGGCCGCCCAATCCACCGCCTTGTCCTGCTTCGCCATACCTGCCTCCGCATCCCTGCCCCCGGCTCTACCAGCCGCGCCGGGGTGTCTCAACCGCCGATGCGGCCAAGGGGAGGCTCTCAGGGGGCGAAACGCGCCGGCATGCCGATGGGGGCGCCCAGCACCGCATCCTCCCGCATCACCGCCTGGCCACGGATGATGGTCATCACCGGCCAGCCGGTGCAGCGATGCCCTGCGAAGGGCGTCCAGCCGCAGGGGGAGGCGATCCAGCTTTCCTCGATGCTGCGGGTCTTCTTCATGTCCACCAGGGTGAAGTCGGCATCGTAGCCGGCGGCCATGCGGCCCTTGCCGACCAGCCCGAAGACCCGCGCCGGGCCGGCATTCAGCAGATCCACCAGCCGGGGCAGGGAAAGCCGCCCGGCGCTGACATGGTCCAGCATCACCGGCACCAGGGTCTGCACCCCCGTCAGCCCGGCGCCGCAGTCCGGCCAGGGCTTCTCCTTCGAGGCGCGGCTGTGCGGCGCGTGGTCGGAGCCGATGGAATCCACCGTGCCATTGGCCACCGCCTCCCACGCCGCGGCCATGTGGCGGGCGTCGCGGATCGGCGGGTTCATCACCGCATAGCCGCCCAGCCGGTCATAGGCCTCATCGGTCTGGGTCAGGTGGTTCAGCAACACCTCCACCGTGCAGACATCCCGGTAATCCTTGAGGTAGGCGAGTTCCTCGGCGGTGGAGACGTGCAGGATATGCGCCGGCCGCCCGGTCTTGCGGGCGATCGCCATCAGCCGGCGGGTGCCGAGGAAGGCGCATTCCACGTCGCGCCATTCGGCATGCATCCGGTGCGGCATGCCCGTGGTGTAGGCGCCCTTGCGCGCCTGCAGCCGGTACTCATCCTCGGAATGGTAGCTGATGCGCCGCCGCCCGCTGCGCATCACGGCTTCCAGGCTGGCATCATCCTCGACCAGCAGGTCGCCGGTGGAGCTACCCGCAAAAACCTTCACGCCGCAGACATTGGGCTCTGCCTCCAGCGCCGCCAATTCGGCGATGTTGGACTTCGCGGCGCCGACATAGAAGCCGATATCGGTCCAGGCCCGGCCGGCGATGAAGTCCCGCTTCCAGTCCAGCCTTTCCCGGTTGGTGATGGAGGGGTTGGTGTTCGGCATGTCGAAGACGGTGGTGATGCCGCCCAGCACGGCGGCCCTGGTGCCGGTCTCGATGGTTTCCACCGCCGGGTCGCCGGGCTCGCGCAGATGCACATGGCTGTCGATCAGGCCGGGCAGCACATGCAGGCCGGTGCAGTCGATCACCTCGGCCGCCGTGGCGGTGCGCAGGTCGCCGATGGCGGCGATGCGGCCGGCGCGCACGCCCACCTCCGTGGCCTCCATCCCCCAGGGCAGGACCACGGTGCCGCCGCGCAGGATCAGGTCATAGGTCTGGGTCATGGCGGGGCGTTCCTCATCTGGCTGTGCCGCCATCCTATAATCCGGGGGCGAGGCCTGAAACAGCCACGGCCCGCCTCGGAAGCGCCATCCCCCACAGCTTGCTTATGCGACAGTTATGTTGCAATTTTATGACCACATTCGCGAAACGCGGGTGGCGGCGCCGCGGGCGTCCGGACGGGGGGCGGAAAAGTGGTCGCGCAGGACATGCTGGAAGGGCCGCGCCGCACGGCGTTGCTGCGCCAGCGTCGTCACGCCCCTGACGCGCCGACCGCATCCGGGCGCCGTCCCTGCCGCGAGGACGAGCAAAAAAGGAAACGCCCGATGCAACGCCGCCTTCTGCTTCCACTCCTGCTCGTCGGCACAGGCGGGCTCGCCGCGCCGGTCGCGGCCCAGGGCAGCCTCAACCTCTACTGCTCGGTGCAGAACGAGTGGTGCCAGGCGGTGGCCACCAACTTCCAGCGCGACACCGGCATCCGCGTGAACATGACCCAGCGCGGCAGCGGCGAGACGCTGGCCGCGATTCGCGCCGAAAGCCAGAATCCGCGCGGCGACGTGTGGTTCGGCGGCACCGGCGACCCGCATCTGGCGGCCGGCGAGGAGAATCTCACCCAGGCCTATGAGAGCGCCAACAATGGCGGGTTGCACCCCTGGGCATTGACCCAATGGCGGCAGTCCGAACGCCGCGCCATCGGCGTCTATGCCGGCGCGGTGGGCTTCGGCATCAACACCGAACTGTTGGCGCGCAAGAACATCGCGCCGCCGGCCTGCTGGGCGGACCTGCTGGATGCGCGCTTCCGCGGCGAGATCCAGATCGCCAATCCGAATTCCTCCGGCACCGCCTATGTCGTCATCGCGACGCTGGTGCAGCTGATGGGGGAGGAACCCGCCTTCACCTATCTGCGCGGGCTGCATCCCAATGTGAATTCCTACACCCGCTCCGGCACCGCGCCGATCAAGGCGGTGGCGCGCGGCGAGACCGGCGTGTCCATCAGCTTCGTGCATGACGCGGTGACGGAGGCCAATGCCGGCTTCCCGGTCACCTACGCCACCCCCTGCGAGGGCACCGGCTACGAGATCGGCTCGATGTCGATCATCCGCGGCGCCCGCAACCTGACCCAGGCGCGGCGCTTCTACGACTGGGCGCTGACGGAACCCGCGCAGCGCCTGGGCTTCGAGGCCGGTGGCCAGCTGCAGCAGCCCTCCAACATCACCGCGCCGCTGCCGCCGAACGCGCCCGACCTCTCGCGCATCCGCCTCATCGAATACGATTTCGCCAAATACGGCCGGGCCGCGGAGCGCCGCCGGCTGATCCAGCGCTGGGACCGCGAGGTCGGCTCCGCACCGCGCTGATGCCCAACCCTGCCGGCGCAGATCCCTGCGCCGGCCGCTGCCTCGCTCCAGGATGCCCGCCATGTCATTCCGCCTGATCGCCGCCACGGCGGTCGTCGCCTGCGCCGCCATCCCGATGCCCGCTGCGGCGCAGGGCAGCCTCAACATGCTCTGCGCGCCGGCGGCCGACTGGTGCGAGGCGATCGCCAGCGCCTTCCAGCGGGAGACCGGCGTGCGCGTCGCCATGGCCCGCAAATCCGCCGGCGAGATCCTGGCGCAGATCCGCGCGGAGGCACAGAACCCGCGCACCGACATCTGGTTCGGCGCTTCGTCGGAGACGCATATCTCGGCGGCGGAGGCGAACCTGCTGCAGCCCTATACCTCGCCCAACATGGCGAACCTGCACCCCTGGGCGCAGCGCGTGCATGCGATGTCCGGCGAGCGCTGCGTCGGCGTTTCCTCCGGCGCCATCGGACTGGCCTGGAACCGGGAGCTGATGACCCGGCGCAACCTGCCGCTGCCGACGAGCTGGGCGGACATGCTGAACCCCGCCTATCGCGGTGAGATCCAGCTGCCCAACCCGAATTCCTCCGGCACCGCCTACACCATCATCGCGGGGCTGGTGCAGCTCTGGGACGAGGATCGCGCCTTCGCCTACCTGGCGCAGCTGCATGCCAATGTGAACGCCTATACCCGCTCCGGCGCCGCGCCGATGCAGGCGGTGTCGCGCGGCGAGACGGCGCTGGCGGTCAGCTTCAACATGGAGGTCACCTCCATGCAGCAGGCGGGCTTCCCGATCGACCTGGTCTATCCGAGCGAGGGCACCAGCTACGAGGTGGCCTGCATGTCGATCATCCGCGGCGCCCGCAACCTGGCGCAGGCGCGGCGCTTCTACGACTGGTACCTGACGCCGGCGGCGATGGATATCGGCCCCAAGGCGAACCAGTTCCACAGCCCGGCGCATCGCGGCGCGGCGCCGGATGCGCGCATCGCCGACCTCTCCGCCGTCCGCCTGATCGACTACGATTTTGCGGCATTTGGCCAAGCCGATACGCGCCGGCGCATCCTGCAGCGCTGGGACCGGGAGATCGGCGCGCTGCCGCGCTGATCCTCGCATCGACCGAACAAGAGAGTATTCGAATGACCTACCGCCCCCTCGCGCTCGCCGCGGTCTTCCTCCTGCCCGCGCTGCCCGCGGCCGCGCAGGGCCAGCTGAACCTGTACTGCTCCGCCACGCTGGAATGGTGCCAGCCGATCGCGCGCGGCTTCGAGCGTGAGACCGGCATCCGCGTGAACCTGACCCAAAAATCCACCGGCGAGATGCTGGCGCAGATCCGCAGCGAGGCGCGCAACCCGCGCGGCGACGTGTGGTGGGGCGGCACCGGCGACCCGCATGTGGCGGCCGGCGAGGAGAACCTGACCCAGCCGCATGAAAGCCCGCGCATTGCGGAGCTGCATGACTGGGCGCAGGCGCAGTGGCGCCAGACGCAGGGGCGCACGGTGGGCGTCTATGCCAGCGTGCTCGGCTTCGGCTTCAACACGGAACTCATCGCCCGCCGCAACCTGCCGGCGCCGCGCTGCTGGGCGGATCTGCTGAACCCCGCCTATCGCGGCGAGATCCAGATGGCCAATCCGAACAGCTCTGGCACCGCCTATATCATCATCGCCACGCTGGTGCAGATGATGGGGGAGGAGCAGGCCTTCGACTATCTGAAGCGCCTGCATGGCAGCATCAACGCCTATCCGCGTTCCGGCACCGCGCCGATCACGGCGGTGGCGCGCGGCGAGACGGCGCTGTCGCTGTCCTTCGTGCACAATGCGGCGGAGGAAGCCGCCGCCGGCTTCCCCGTGGGCCACGCCGTGCCGTGTGAGGGCACGGGCTATGAGATCGGCTCCATGTCGATCATCCGCGGCGCGCGCAACCTGCCGGCGGCGCAGCAATTCTACCACTGGGCGCTCTCCGCGCCCGCGCAGATCATCGCATCGCAGGAAGCGAAGAAGCTGCAGACCATGGCCAATCGCGGCGTGCCGCTGACCGATGGCGCGCCGAACATGGCGACGGCGCGGATCATCGACTACGACAATGCCCGCTTCGGCGCGAGCGCCGAGCGACGCCGCCTGCTGGGACGCTGGGACAGGGAGGTCGGCGCGCTGCCGCGCTGAAGCCAAGCCCATGTTCTTCGGCACCTCCTTCTTCTTCTGGCTGATCGCGGCGCTCGGCACGCTGGTCCTGCCCTGGCACATGCAGCAGGACGGGCTGACGCTCGCCGGGCTCTTCGCGCTCGGCCGTGGGGAGGCGGAGGCCGCTTCGGCCCTGTCGCAGGCGGCGCAGTTCGGGCGCTTCTGGTTCTGGCCGGTGATCGCCGGCCTGCTGCTGGCGCTGCCCGGCGCGTTGCCAACGGGTGAGCGGGCGCGGCGCGCGCGCTTCCTGGTCTGGGGCGGCGGGCTGGGGCTTGCCGCGCTGGTGCTGCAGGGCCTGGCGGTGGGTATCCAGGGCTGGAACTGGCCCGTGCTGGCGCGGGCCTTCGGGGAGCTGGAGGACCGGCAATTCGGCATCGGCCTCGGCGGCGCACTGGCCTTCGCGGGGTTCCTGATCCTGCTGACCGATGGGCTCGCGCTGCGCGGCTATTTCAAGGGCGACCGCTTCGTCTCCGGCGCCGTCGGGCTGCTGGTCGCCTCCATCCTCGTCTTCACCGCCTGGCCCGTGGGCACCGTGCTGTCCGAGATGTTCACGCCGCGCGCCGATCTCACCGTGAGCGCGGCGATGGCGGAGCGGCTGTTCGACAGCAAGATCTGGGGCCTTGGCTGCGTCACGGGGCGGGTGAATTGCGGCGTGTTCTGGAACACGCTGCTGCTGGCCACCTGCACCGCCACGGCGGCCACCACCCTCGGCCTGTGCTTCGCGCTGATCGTCACGCGCAGCGGCTTCCGCGCGAAGAAGCTGCTGCGGCTGCTGACGGTGCTGCCGATCATCACGCCGCCCTTCGTCATCGGGCTCGGCCTGATCCTGATCTTCGGCCGCTCCGGCGTGTTCAACCAGATTGCCGAGTCCGTCTTCGGGCTGGAGCTCGGCCGCTGGATCTACGGCTTCAACGGCGTGATGCTGGCGCAGGTCTTCTCCTTCACCCCCATCGCCTTCCTGGTGCTGATCGGCGTGGTGGAGGGTGTGTCGCCGGCCATGGAGGAAGCCTCCCAGACGCTGCGCGCCAGCCAGATGCGGACCTTCCGCGCCGTGACCCTGCCGCTGATGCTGCCCGGGCTGGCCAATGCCTGGCTGGTGGTGTTCGTCGAGAGCCTGGCGGACTTCGGCAACCCCATCGTGCTCGGCGGGTCCTTCGGCGTGCTGTCGACCGAGATCTTCTTCGCGGTCGTCGGCGCCCAGCAGGATTTCGGCCGCGCCGCGGTGCTGGCCGCCGTTATGCTGGTGGTGGCACTGACCGCCTTCGTCATCCAGCGCAGCGTGGTGGGCAAGCGCAGCTACGTCTCGATGACCGGCAAGGGCGATGTCGGCCTGCCGACGCGGCTGCCGCCGCCGGTGCGGCGCGTCGCCTTCACCATCGCCATCCCCTGGGCGATCCTGACCATCATCGTCTATGTCATGGCCTTGGCCGGTGCCTTCGTGAAGGTCTGGGGCCGCGACTGGACGCCCACCTTCAGCCATTTCGAACGTGCCTTCGCGCTGGAATGGTCGCCGGCCGGGGCGCTGATCTTCTCCGGCGGCGCCTGGCATTCGCTGTTCACCACCATCCAGCTCGCCGCCATCGCCGCACCCATCACCGCGGGTCTCGGGCTGCTCGCTTCCTGGGTGCTGACGCGGCAGCGGTTTGCGGGCCGCACGGCGCTGGAATTCGCGCTGATGCTGACCTTCGCCGTGCCCGGCACGGTGATCGGCGTGGCCTATATCCTGACCTACAACCTGCCGCCGCTGGAGATCACCGGCACCGCCGTGATCCTCGTCGCCTGCTTCGTCTTCCGCAACCTGCCGGTCGGCGTGCGGTCCGGCGTCGCGGCGATGAGCCAGCTCGACAAGTCGCTGGACGAGGCGGCGGTGACGCTGCGTGCCTCCACCTTCCGCACGCTGCGGACGGTGGTGCTGCCGCTCCTGAAGCCGGCCATCGTCACCGCGCTGGTCTATTCCTTCGTGCGCGCCATGACGACGGTCTCGGCCGTGATCTTCCTGGTCTCGGCGGAGTATGAGATGGCCACGGTCTTCATCATCAACCGCGTCATCAACGGCGACTACGGCCTGGCCATCGCGTACTGCGCCGTGCTGATCGTTCTGATGATGGCGGCCATTGGCCTCATCAACCTGCTGGTCGGGCGCCGCAACCTCGGACGCCGCGCGGCCGCCATCCCCACACCTGCTCCAGTCGGAGGCCGTGCGTGAGCATCCCCATCAAGACGACCGGCGCCGAGGTTCGCCTCACCGGCCTCGGCAAGCGCTACGGCCAGGTGCAGGCGGTGAAGCCGCTGGACCTGGTGATCGAGGGCGGCACGCTGGTGACGCTGCTCGGCCCCTCCGGCTGCGGCAAGACCACGCTGCTGCGCATGATCGCGGGGCTGGAACAGGCGACGGAGGGCAGGATCTTCATCGGCGGCCGCGACGTGACTTTGCTGTCCGCCGGCGAGCGCAACGTCTCCATGGTGTTCCAGTCCTATGCGCTGTTCCCGCATATGTCGGTGCTGGAGAATGTCGCTTATGGCCTGATCTCCTCCGGCGAGAAGAAGCGGGAAGCCCATGCCAAGGCTGAGGCGGTGCTGGAGACGGTGGGGCTGAAGGGTTTCGGCGGCCGCCTGCCGTCCGAAATGTCCGGCGGCCAGCAGCAGCGCGTGGCGGTCGCCCGCGCGCTGGTGCTGGAGCCGGATGTGCTGCTGTTCGACGAGCCGCTTTCCAACCTCGACACCCGGCTGCGCCGCACGATGCGGGAGGAGATCCGCGCGCTGCAGCAGCGCCTCGGCCTGACCGTGGTCTATGTCACGCATGACCAGGCGGAGGCGCTGGCCGTCTCCGACAAGATCGTGGTGATGCGCAATGCCGGCATCGCCCAGGCCGGCGCGCCGGAGGTGCTGTACGCCAGCCCGGACTCCGTCTTCGTCGCCACCTTCATGGGCGAGGCGAACCATGTGCGCGGCGTGATCGAGAGCGTGTCGGGCGAGCATTGCGTGCTGGCGCTGGATGGCGCGCGGCTGACGCTGCCCGGCCGCGGCCTGCCGCCCGGGCCGGTGGATGCGGTGATCCGGCCGGAGGCGATCCGCATCGCCGCGGCGGATGCGCCGAACGGGCTGGAGGCGACGGTCGCCCGCGCCACCTATATGGGCTCCCACACCGAATACTATTTCAGCACGGCCGTGGGCGAGTTGTTCGCGCAGGGCGCCGACCGGCTGCGCCGCCGGCAGCCGGGCGAGAAGGTCCGGCTGCTGCTGGATGAGGAGGGTGTGGTGGTGGTGCGGCCCTGAGACGAGGGGGCGCGGGCGCTACCGCCCCCTGGTCTTGTTCGTCCCCGCATTCTCGTTCCATTCCACCGGCAGCCCGTCCCAGCTCGCCAGTGGCTTGCCCGGCCATTTCTTCCGCAGGAACACCCGGAAGCCTTCCGCCGTCGCCTCGACATAGCCGGACTTGCCATCCGTCAGCCGCAGGTGCTGCGCCAGCGCCTCGGCCTGTTCCCGCATGTAGCTGTCGCCCATCGCCGGCTCCTTTTCCCTTGCCTCAGCCACCCGCACGCCGCGCGCCGCGCAGCGCCATCAGGCACGCCACGCCGGTCGCCGCCATGGTGAGGGAGGTGCCGATGCCGCTGCCGAATTCCACCAGGCCCACGATGAAGGTCATCAGCGCACCGAAGCCCATCTGCAAGGCGCCGACCAGGGCGGAGGCGGTGCCGGCCAGTTGCGGGCGGGCGCTGAGCGCGCCGGCGATGGCATTGGGCTGGGTCATGCCATTGCCCACCGCCACGGCCGCCATCGGCACGAAGAACACCAGGATATGCGGCGGGAACACCACCATGGCGATCGCCGCGCCGACCGCGCCGAGCGTCGCGATCATGGTGCCCACGCCCAGCATCCGCAGGATGCCGAGCCGTCGCGAAAGCCGCCCCGCCAGCCAGTTGCCGGCGGCGAAGAAGACCGAGATGGCGGCGAAGGCCAGGGCGAACTGCACCGGCGAGTAACCCATGCCCTGCACCACCACATAGGGCGCGCCACCCAGGAAGGCGAAGAAGATGCCGGTGGCGCAGGCCGTCAGCGCGGCATAGGCCCGGAAGGACGGAATCGCCCACAGGCTGCGATAGGCGCGCAGGATGGCGCCCAGCCCGGGCAGCGGCTGCGGCGCGGGCAGGGTCTCCTCCAGCCGCAGCCAGGCGACCAGCGCCAGCGGCAGGCCGAAGCCGAGACAGGCCACCATGCTCGCCCGCCAGCCGAAATTCTGTTCCAGCAGGCTGCCGAGGATCGGGGCGACCATCGGCGCGATGGTCATGCCCATGGTGACATAGCCGAGCACGCTCGCCGCCTCGTCCCGCGCCCAGACGTCGCGGATCACGGCGCGCACCAGCACCACCCCGGCACAGGCGCCGACCGCCTGCGCCACCCGCGCCACCAGCAACTCCCCGATCCCCGGCGCCAGCGCCGCCGCCAGGCTGGACACGGCATAGAGCGCCAGGCCCCCCATCAGCAGCGGCCGTCGCCCGAAGCGGTCCGACAGCGGGCCATAGATCAACTGCCCGGCACCCACCCCCAGCAGATACAGCGTGACGGTGAGCTGGACGGTGGAGGTGCTGGCGCCGAGGTCCCGCCCCATGGCGGGCAGGGAGGGCACCAGCACCTGCATGGTGAAGGGGCCGATGCCGATGATCGCGACCAGCAGCCAGATCGGCGGGCGGGGAATGGTGCGTGTGGGGGGCGGAGGATGTGTCACGATGTGGGAGTGTAGGCCCAGCCGGCGCCCCGGCACGACCCCGGCCGGCGCAACCCAGGCTCACGCCACCGGCAGGATCACTTCGAAGCTGGCGCCGCGCGCGCCTGGCAGCAGGCGGATGGTGCCGCCCGCCGCCTCCAGCCGGCTGCGGGCGATGGTCAGGCCGAGTCCGGTGCCGCCCTTCTCCCGCGCCGTGGTGAAGAAGCGGTCGAAGATCCGTCCGGCATTGCCGGCGGAGACGCCCGGCCCGTCATCCGCGACCAGCAGCCGCACCCGGCCGGGCTCCGCCTGCCAGGACAGGGTGCAGGTGGCACCCGGCCCGGCATGCTGGCGCACATTCTCCAGCAGGTTCACCAGCACGGCGCGCAGCGCCTCGGCCGGAACCGCCACTGGCGGCACCGGCGACGGGGTGACCCGCACGGCGAGGCCCGCCTCGGCGAAAGGGGCGAGGGTCGCGGCGACCAGCTCGGCCAGGTCGCAGCGCGCCGCCTCGCGCGGCGGTGGCGCCTCCGCCCGGGCCAGTTCCAGCAGCCGCCGCACCAGGCGCTCCAGCCGTTCCACATCGCCGGCGGCCTGGGCCAGGAAGCGATCCCGATCGGCCGGCGCCATGCTGGCGGCATGGTCCTGCAGCAGCTCCAGCGCGCCGCGCAGGCCGGCCAGCGGGGTCTTGAACTCGTGGCTGACCTCGGTGGCGAAGGCGCCGATATAGTCGGCGCGGCGCTCCAGCGTCCCGGCCATGGCGTGGATGGCGGCGGACAGCTCATCCACCTCCCGCACCGCGGCGCGGCGCACCCGGCCCGGCGGTTCCCGCTGGCCGGCGGCGACGGCGCGGGCGCGCTCGGTGACGGCACGGATCGGGCGGCTGACGGTATAGGCGGTGAAGGCGGCCAGGGCGCCAGCGGCGAGCAGTACCGCCAGCGCCAGGCCGCCAAAGGCGAAGCGGTTGCCATACAGCGTCTGGTCGATGCCCGGCGGGGTGCGGGACAGCAGCACGGCGCCGATCACCGCACCGCCTTCCACCACGGGCTGCGCCACCACGACGCGCAGGGCGGCGCTGCGGCTGAGGCTGGCGGCACCGCGCGGCTGGTCGGCATCGACCCGGCGGGCACGCAGGCTGGCCACGGATTGCCCGGCCAGGGCCGCCTGCACCTCCTCCTGCGCCGCCAGGCTCAGCCCGAGTTCCTCCCGGCTCGTCGCCACCACCACGCCCTGGCGGTCGAGCAGCCGCATGCCGGCGAGGGTGGTGCGCTGCGCCTCCGCCAGCACCCGGCCGAGCAGCGCCCCGGCGGCGGCGGCGCGCGGGTCGGCGGGCGGGCCGGCTTCGGCGGCGGGGGCGATGGGCCGCACCGTGTCGCGCGCCAGGTCCAGCCCGGCGGGACGCGGCGTCAGCGGCAGGTTGGTGGGGACTGGGGCGCCGGGGCCGAGCCAGGCGGCGCGGTAGGCGGCGGCGAGGATGGCTGCCTGGCTGACCAGCTCCGTCTCCGTCTGCCGGACCAGGGCGCTTTCATACAGCCGCAGCAGCCAGAGCCCGCCGAGCGGCAGCACCAGCAGGACCAGGTTGGCCAGCAGCAGCACCGTCAGGATGCGCGGCTTGCGCCATGTTCGGACAGGCTGCTCGCGCCGGCCCATGGTCAGGGCTGCGCCACGAAGCGGTAGCCCATGCCGTGCACCGTCCCGATCGGCTCTCCGCCCAGGGCGGCGAACTTGGCGCGGATGTGGCGGATATGGCTGTCCAGCGTCCGATCGCTGACCACGCGGCGGTCGGGATAGGCAAGGTCCATCAGCATGTCCCGCGTGAAGACCCGGCCGGGGGCGGCGGCCATGGCCTGGAGCAGGGCGAATTCCGTGACGGTCAGCGGCACCGGCACCCCGCGCCACAACGCCTCCAGCCGCTCCGGCCGCAATTCCAGGGCGCCCTGGCGCAGCGTCGTGTCGGGTGCGGGCGGTGCCTGGCGACGGCGCAGCACGGCGCGGACCCGCGCCACCACCTCCCGCGGGCTGAAGGGTTTCGTCACGTAGTCGTCGCCGCCGAGCTCCAGGCCGAGGATGCGGTCCACCTCCTCGTCGCGGGAGGAGAGGAAGATCACCGGCACGTCCGAATCGCGGCGCAGGCGGCGACACACTTCCGTCCCGTCCATCTCCGGCATCAGCACGTCCAGCAGGATCAGGTCCGGCTGGTCCCGTGCCACGGCGGCCAGGGCGGCGGCACCGTCGGCGGCCTCGGTCGTGGCGAAGCCGTCGCGGGCCAGGGCGAAGCAGAGCACGCTGCGGATATGGGGGTCGTCATCGACGACGAGGATCTTCGGCATGGCCTGCCAGTCTCGGCCGATGCGCGGCCGCTGCACAGGCTCTGCACGAAACTTCCATGCCGCCTGCAAGCGGCCTCCGCCGCCACTGCACGCGGGCGGCGCAGCCTGGGGGACCTGATCGAAGGAGGTCCCAGCATGTCCGACACCCCGCCCACCCTTGCGCCACCCACCCCTGCGCCACCGGGCCGCATCGGCCCACCCGCCCGCAAGCTTGGTGGCGTCGCCGTCATCCTGTTGCTGTTGCTGGTGCCGCATTGGCTGATCGGCGACCTGATCGAGGAGCGGCAGGCACGGCAGGCCGAGGTGGTGCGGGAGATCGGGCGAAGCTGGGGCCCGCAGCAGACCCTGTCCGGCCCGGTGCTGCTGCTGCCCTACCGCGTGCCGGTGGAGTCCAGCGGCCCGCCGGCCTGGCGCCGCGGCACGCTGCTGGTGCTGCCACAGCATCTGGCGGCGGATGTGGAACTGACCCCCGAGACCCGCCGGCGCGGGCTGTTCGGGGCGGTGGTCTATGGCGCCGGCATCGGCCTGTCCGGCAGCTTCAACCTGACCGCCCTGACGCCCCCTGATTCCCCCGAGGCGGAATTCCTCTGGCGTGAGGCGCAGGTGATGCTGGGCAGCGGCGACCTGCGCCTGGCCGGCGCCGGGGCGCCGCTGCGCTGGGACGGGCGGGTCGTTGAGCCCGGGGAGGCGGGCGCCGACCCGGCGCTGGACCGCAGCCTCTGCGCCCCCGCCGATTCGCTGCGCTGGCCGCTGGGGCTGGAGGGGCCGCCCGTCGCCGCCACCGCCTTCGACCTTCGGCTGGATCTGCGCGGTTCCGGCAGCTTCCGCCTGGCGCCACTGGCGCGTCGGGTCCGGATGGAGATGCGCGGCCCCTGGCCGACGCCGAGCTTCACCGGCAGCGACCTGCCCAGCAGCAGCGCCCTGTCCGCCGGGGGCTTCACCGCCGCCTGGGATGCCGGCACCCGCCAGCCCCTGCTGCGCCGCAGCCTCTGCGCCGGGGCGGAGGCCATCGGGGTGGAGTTGCTGGAGGCGGTGCCCACCTACCGCATGGTCAGCCGCGCCTCGAAATACGTGATGTTCTTCCTGGCGCTCGCCTTCATCACCTATGGCATCTTCGAGATGGTGGCGCGGGTGCGCATCCATCCCCTGCAATACGGGCTGCTCGGCGCTTCCGTGGTGCTGTTCCCGCTGCTGCTGCTGGCGCTGGGAGAGCCGCTGGGCTTCACGCCGGCCTATGCGGCCGCCGCCGCGCTGGTGGCGGCGCAGGCCTCGCTCTACACCGCGGCGGCCACGCGCCGGGCCAGGCTGGGCGCCGTGCTGGCGCTGGTCTTCGCGGCGCTGTTCGGCTTCCTCTACGTCGTGCTCAGCCTGGAATCCTACGCCCTGCTGGTCGGCGCCCTGGCCCTGTTCGCCGCGCTGTCGCTGGTGATGGCGGTGTCGCGGCGGGTGGAATGGGGCGAGGGGTAGCGCCCTACCAGCGCAGCCCCAGCAGCGCGGCGACCGGGCGCACGCCCTCGGTCGCCGCCACCTGGGCGAGGGCCTCGGGGTCCGGCGTCGCGCCATGGGCATGGGCGGCGAGGCCGGTCAGCGCCCAGACCGCGTCGATGCCGGCGGATTGCGCGCCGGCGAGGTCCGTATGCGGGCTGTCGCCGATGGCGACGACGCGCGAGCGGTCGGTCAGCCCCAGCAGTTCCAGCACCGGCGGGTAGCAGGCCGGGTCGGGCTTGCCGATCTCGATCGCCGTCGGCCCGCCGAGGCTGACATAGAGGTCGGCCAGGGCGCCGGCGCAGATCACCCGCTCATCCCCCACCATCACATGGCGGTCCGGATTGACGCAGAGCATGGGAAGCTGGCGCGCGGCGCAGTCGGCCAAAGCGGCGCGATAGGGCTCGACATCCGTATTGCCCCGCGCCGGCTCCGGCCCGGTGTTCAGCACGAAATCGGCCTCCGCCGCGGTCGCCACCAGCACCACATCGGTCTCCGCCGGCACCGACAGGTCCCGCTCCGGCCCGATATGCAGGGCCCTGGTGCCGAGTGCGGCGAAATCCGGCCGGTCGCGATGCTTCAGATGCCGCCAGGCCAGCTCGCCGGAGGTCATGGTGCCGTCCCACAGCGCGCGGTCCAGGCCCATGCCCGTCAGCAGCGCATCCACCACGAAGGACCGGCGCGGCGCGTTGGACAGGAAGGCGATGCGCTTGCCGCGGGCCTTCAGCCGGCCCAGCGCATCCGCCACGCCCGGATAGGGCTTGCGGCCGTCATGCACCACGCCCCAGAGGTCCAGGATGAAACCGTCATAGCGGTCCGCAAGGCTCGCAACCCCGTCCAGCATCATCATCGCGCGTCTACCCCCATGGCCTCGGTCACGTTCCTGAACCCGTCCCGCCGCAGCGCCGCCGCCAGTTCCCGCTTGATGCGGGGGATCAGCGCCGGCCCATCATAGGCAAAGGCGGCATAGAGCTGCACCAGCGCGGCCCCGGCGCGGATCTTCTCCAGCGCCTCCGCCCCGTTGGAGACGCCGCCGCAGCCGATCAGCACCAGGTCGCGCCCCGCCGCCAGCCGCGCCACGCGGCGCAGCATCTCGGTCGCCGCCGCCCGCAGCGGCGGGCCGGAGAGGCCGCCGGCCTGGGACTTCAACGCGGAGCGCAGCGGCGCCGGGCGGGCGATGGTGGTGTTGGACACGATCAGCCCCTGCATCCCCTGCGCCACCGCGGCCTCCACGATCGGCTCCACCGCCGCCGGCGACAGGTCCGGCGCGATTTTGATCAGCACCGGCGGGCGGGGGCCGGTGAGGCCGGCGCGGGTTTCGGCGATGGCGGCCAGGATGTCCCGCAGCATCGCCTCCCCCTGGAGGTCCCGCAGGCCGGGGGTGTTGGGGGAGGAGATGTTGATGGCGACATAGGCCGCATGCGGCGCCACGGCGGCATAGAGCGCCGGATAGTCCCGCAGCGGCGCCGCGCCATCCTTGTTGATGGCGATGTTCACGCCCAGCACGGCCGGCCGCGCCGCCGGCAACTGCGCGATCCGCGCCAGGAAGGCCGGCAGGCCGCCATTGTTCATGCCCATGCGGTTGATCACCGCCCGGTCCTCCGCCAGCCGGAACAGGCGCGGCTTCGGATTGCCGAATTGCGGCTTGGGGGTGACCGATCCGGCCTCCACGAAGCCGAAGCCCAGCCGCATCAGCGGCAGGATGGCCATCGCCGACTTGTCGAAGCCGGCGGCGAGGCCGATGGGGTTGCGGAAGTCGCAGCCCAGGGCGCGCGTGGCCAGGATCGGGTCGTCCGCGCTGCGATCCGCGCCGGCAAGACCGAATCGGAGGGCGCGCAACGCGAGGTCATGGGCGCGTTCGGGGTCCATGCCGCGCATCAGCGGCATCAGGACGGAGGCGAGTTGGGGGGTCATGGCGCGCGGCTTGTGCCCTGTCTCGGCGTCCCTGGGAAGCTTTCCCGCGATCCGGGGCCGGAGCAGGGGCCGCAAGGCTGCCATGCGCGCCCCCCCGCATGGACTTCGCCCTGTGTCGCGGGCCATATCCCGCGCGCAATGGTTGTCTGGTTCTGGGGGAGGGTGATGTGCGCGGTCCCGCGCTGATGCTGGCCGGGATCGGCCTGTTCGGCCTGCTCGACGCCAACAGCAAGCTGCTGTCCGCGGGGCATGAGGTCTGGCAGGTGCTGCTGGTGCGCTTCGCCACGCTGCTGCTGGTGGTCTTCACCATCCGCGCCCTGGTCCCCGGCTGGGGCGGCGCCCTGACCACCCGATTCCCGCGGCTGCACGCCGCGCGGTCCCTGGTGATGCTGGGCAGCGCCATCTGCTTCTTCCAGGCGTTCCGGCTGCTGCCGCTGGCGGAGGGCTACCTGGTGTTCTTCACCTCCCCCTTCCTGGTGCTGGCGCTGTCCGCCTGGTTGTTGAAGGAGGCGCCGCCACCTGTCGCCTGGGCCTGGTGCGCGGTGGGATTTTTGGGTGTCGCCATCGGCCTTGCGCCAGGGCTGGCAGGGGGCGAGGCGGCTGGCGGCGCGCCGCTGCTGGGCTACCTCTACGCCCTGGGCGGCACCTTCTGCTATTCGGCGGTCTTCACCCTGAACCGGCAATTGCGCGCCGAACCCGGCATCGCCCGCGTGATGGTCTGGCCATCCGTGCTCGGCTTCGCGGTGATGCTGCCGCTGGGGCTGACGCACTGGTCGCCGCCCAGCGCGCTGACCCTGGCGCAGATGGCCGGCAATGGCGTGATCGTCGGCATCGCCACGGTCTGCCTGGCCGAGGCGTTTCGCCATGCCACCGCCAGCCGCCTGGCGCCCTTCGGCTATTCCGGCCTGGTCTGGAGCCTGACCTGGGATTTCGCCTTCTGGGGCCGCGTGCCGCCGCTGGCCATGCTGGCCGGCGCCGCCGTGGTGGTCTTCGCCTGCATCATGAGCGAACGCGCCGCCACCCGCCGGCCGTAAGTATCCCTTTCCCCGCAAGAGCCCTCTCCCCCTGACAGGGGGAGAGGGTTGGGTGAGGGGGGCTTCGCAACCCGCCTAATCCACCTCGAAGCAGCGACCCAGAACCCCCGCCTACCGCGGCAAAAACGGATTCCCCAGCCGCTCCTCCCCAAACGTCCCCCCCGGCCCATGCCCGCACAGGAACCGCATCTCATCCCCCAGCGGCAGCAGCTTGGTGACGATGGCCTGGATCAGCGCCTCATGATCCCCATAGGGAAAATCCGTGCGCCCGATGGAGCCGCGGAACAGCACATCCCCCACCACCGCGAAGCCCAGCCCCGGGTTCACGAACACCACATGCCCCGGCGCATGGCCTGGGCAATGCAGCACGCCAAAAGGCTGGCCGGCGATGGAGACGCTTTCGCCCTCCGCCAGGAAACGGTCTGGCGTGGCATTCTCCAGCCCCTCGATGCCGTATTGCCGGCCCTGGGCGGCGATGCCCGCCAGCAGGAAGGCATCCGCCTCATGCGGCCCCTCCACCTTCACCGGCGCCCCCTGCTGCGCGGTGAGCGCGGCGCGCAGCGCATCGGCGCCGCCGGCATGGTCCAGATGGCCATGGGTGAGCAGGATATTCTCCACCGTCACCCCCGCCTTGGCGATGGCGGCCAGGATGCGCGGCACGTCGCCGCCCGGGTCGATGACCGTGCCGCGCAGACTTTCCGCATCCCAGATCAGGGCGCAGTTCTGCTGGAAGGGGGTGACGGGGATCTGGGCAGCTTGGAGCTTTGGCATGGGCGGAGAGGTGAGGGAGCAAGGCGGGGGAAGTCAACGCCCCCCCTTGGCCCCCCGCCGCGCGTGGCCGCTACTGCACCCGGATATTGCGCGCCCGGATCACGTCCCGCCACTTGGCGTTCTCCGCGGTGTTGTAGGCGGCCCATTCCTCCGGCCGCATCGTCTCCGGCACCGTGGCCAGCGCCGCCAGGCGGTCCCGCGTTTCGGGGGCGGTGACGGCGGCGCGGAACAACTCGTTCAGCCGCTGCACGATCGGCGCGGGCGTGCCGGCGGGCACCAGCACGGCGATATGTTCCGCCACCTCCACGTCAAAGCCCTGTTCCTTGAAGGTGGGCACTTCGTTTGCCACCGGCGATCTTGTGGCGGAGGAAATGGCCAGCGCCCGCAGATCGCCCGACTGGATCAGCGGCAGCACGCCGGAGGCCGCCTGCACGATCATCTGCGCCTCATTCGTCATCGTGCCCTGCACCGCCGGGGCGCCGCCGCGATAGCCGACATCCTGCATCTCCACCCCCGCGGCGCTGAGGAACAGCTCCGTCGCCAGATGGGTGGAGGAGCCGGTGCCGGAATTGGCATAGACCAGCCGCGCATTCGGCGCCCTTGCGGCGGCGACGAATTCCGCCAGCGTGCGATAAGGCGAATTGCGCGGCACGCAGAGGATCATGGGCTGGGAAGCGATGAGCCCGACGCCGGCAAAAGCCCGGTCGTTGTCATAGGGCAGTTGGTAGAGATGCGGCGCCATCGCATAGGTGCTGACCGTGCCGACCAGCACCGTATAGCCATCCGGCCGCGCCCGCGCGACGGAGCCGAAGCCGATGGTGCCATTGGCGCCCGTGCGATTGTCCACCACGAAGCCGCGCCCGGTGTCCTGCTGCAACCGCGCCGCGACGATGCGCGCCACGGCATCCGTGGACCCGCCGGCGGCCCAGGGGACCACCAGGGTGACGGGGCGGTCGGGATAGGTGGCTTGGGCGTTTGAGAGTTTGGGGGCGGCGAGCAGGCCGAAGGTTGCGGCGGCGGCCAGGGTGCGGCGGTGAAGCACGGGTGTTTCCTCCGAAGACGCGCCGGACGTTGCCGGAACGGGATAGTCGTAGGCGGGGGTGTGGGGGGAGGGCAAGTGCGGGCAATCGGCTTGGAAGCTTCCACGCCCCAGGCAAACCGCTGGCGCCTTGCAAGACGTGAAAAATCAGTGACGCAAATCTGCTGCTCACATCGTTATTATATTGATACAAAATCAAATATGGACTATGGTATAGTGTGGGAGTCGATGAAAAATGTTACTTTCTTCGCGCTCGGCCCATTACCGCGCCATCAAGTGAGAAGGGATATGCGAGTGTCTTCAAACATTGCAAAATACGAGATTGAGATTGATGGTTTGATAGAGGTTGGTGGCTCACTTCACAATTCTATGCAGCACGAAGTGCGCCATGAAGAATTCGTTAAAGCCGTCAAAAAACAAATAGGAGATGCCGCTGCAGCTGATTTCATAAAAAAACTGCCCAAGTTTTCGAGAGAATATCAATCTTGGTATTCAGAAGCCAAAGCATTGGTCAGGCAGATCATTCCGGACCGACTTAACGATTTTGTCAAACACTATGAGAGGCCGGAAAATAGAAAAGTGCTGAGCTGGAGCAATTATACAATAGAAGATTATCTTCAGAATATCGTCAGACCAGGATCTGTCACATTAGAGGCGGCGTTACCAAGAATGGAACAACAACTAAGCATTCTTGCGTCAGCAAAGCGAAGATTCAAGAGCTCACTCTTCGATATTAAGCAACTTGTGGCTGCGGATATTTACGATTCAGAAATTCATGCTGCTCAGGCGCTTTTAAAGAACAAGTTCTTTCGTGCTGCGGGCGCCGTGGCAGGCGTTGTTCTCGAAAAGCATCTTGCGCAAGTTTGCGAAAATCACAGCATAAAAATATCAAAGAAAAATCCAACAATTTCCGACCTTAATGATCTACTGAAGGCCGCTGACGTCATTGATGTACCACGCTGGCGGGCAACCCAACATCTAGGCGATATCCGCAATTTGTGCGACCACAACAAGGACAAAGAGCCAACGGCCGACCAAGTAGGCGATCTTGTAATGGGCGTCGCGAAGATTCTTAAAACGCTTTTCTAACAAAGAAAAGGGCTGAATTTGTCGGATGAGGATGCCAAAAATGTCTGTTCAGAGCGATTAGATATCTTCACAAGCCCACCTCCCCCGCCACCCGCTGAAACACCGCCCGCGCCTCCGCCGCCGAGGCCCGCCCCATCGCCCCGTCCCGCACCGCCTCCCGGCTCCACATCCAGCTCCGCGCCGGGTCGTCCAGCATGTCCCAGTCCGGAAACAGCCGGGCCGGCGCGTCGCCCACCCAGATCAGCCCCACCTCCATATGCCGGTCATCCCGCAGGATGCGCCCGAAGGTGGCGGTCACCTTCTCCCGGGGGCCTTCCAGCAATTGCAGAAACAGGTCGGCGCGGCAGACCAGGGCGCCGGTCAGCCCGTCCCGCCGGTTGTTGCGGCGCGCCGCCATCAGGATGTCGTCCAGCATGTCGCCCGAGAATCCGAAGGGGCGGGAGGCATAGATCAACTGAGTCAGCGGCCCGGCGGCGGATACCGGTGCGGAGAGGGGGGCGGACATGGACGGAAGCTCCCGGATTCGTTGCACCCAGCCTACGCAACTTCACCGCCGCCCGAACAGCTTCTCCAGCTCCGCCTTGCCGAATCGCAGCACCGTCGGCCGCCCATGCGAACAGGTGGCCGCGCGCGGCGTCGCCTCCATCTGGCGCAGCAGCGCCGCCATCTCGGCGCCGGCCAGCCGCCGCCCGGCGCGGATCGATCCGTGGCAGGCCAGGCGGGCCACCGCCGCATCCAGCCGCGCCTCCAGCGCCAGCGCCTCATCCATCTCGGCCAGCTCCGCCGCCAGGTCGCGCAGCAGCGGCGCCGGGTCGGGGGCGCCGAGCAAGGCGGGCAAGGCCCGCACGAGGATCGCGCCGGGGCCGCCAAAGCCCTCGATCTCCAGGCCGAGCCGCGCCAGCGCCGGCGCCTGGTCCAGCAGCCGCGCCGCGTCGCCCGCGGGCAGTTCCACCACCGCGGGCAGCAGCAGCGGCTGGGCGCGGACGCCGCCTTCCACAAGCTGCGCGCGCAGCGCCTCATGCGTCAGCCGTTCATGCGCCGCATGCTGGTCCACCAGCACCAGGGAGCCGTCCGGCGCCTCCGCCAGCACATAGGTGTCGAGAATCTGGCCGAGCGGCCGCCCCAGCGGGCCTTCCTCCGCGAAATCCGGCAAGGGCTGCGGCGGTGGCGGCGGGGCGAAGCCGAGCGGCAGGGAAGCGCCGCGCGGCCGCTGCGGCAGCGGGCCGCTCGGCGGGCGCCAGCCGGGAAAGGCGGGGGCGGCCTCGGCGAAACCCTCCAGGCCCGGCGCCTCGGCGGGGCCGCGCATCGGCCAGGGGGCGAGGGCCGGGGTGGTGGCGAGCCCTTCGGGCGCCGCGCCGCTCGCGCCCACCGCCAGGGCGCGGTGCAAGGCGGAGATCATCAGCCCGCGCACCCCCTGCTCATCCCGGAAGCGCAGCTCGCTCTTCATCGGGTGGACGTTCACATCCACCGCCTCCGGCGGCACGTCCAGGAACAGGGCGGCGACGGGGAAGCGCTTGGCCGGCACCATGTCGCGGTAGGCCACGCGCAGCGCCGTGCGCAGCAGCGGGTCCCGCACCGGGCGGCGGTTCACCACCAGGTGCTGCGCCGCCCCCGTGGCCGTGTGATGCGTCGGCAGGCCGGCGAGGCCGGTCAGCGCCACGCCATCGCGCAGCGCCTCCAGCGGCACCGCCGCCCCGGCGAAATCGGCGCCGAGCAGGGCGGCGATGCGGCCGTCGCGTGTGGTGGGGGGCAGGTCGAGCACCTTGCGGCCCTCCACCTCCACCCGGAAGGCGACCTCCGGCCAGGCCATGGCGAGGCGCCGCACCGCCTCCACCGCCTGTTCGGCCTCATGGCGCGGGGTGCGGAGGAAGGCGCGGCGGGCCGGGGTGGCGAAGAACAGGTCGCGCACCTCCACGCGCGTGCCCGGCGCGCCGGCCGCCGGCCCCACCGCGGATTTGCGCCCACCCTCCACGCTGATGGCATGCGCGGTGCCGTCCACAAGCCGGGAGGTGAGGGTGAGGCGGGAGACGGCGCCGATGGAGGGCAGCGCCTCCCCCCGGAAGCCCAGGGTCGCGATGCGGAACAGCATCGCTTCCTCGGCGAGCTTGGAGGTGGCGTGGCGTTCCAAGGCGAGGGACAGGTCCTCGGCGCCCATGCCATGGCCGTCATCCTCCACCAGGATGCGGCCGATGCCGCCTTCCTCCAGGGAGACGGCGATGCGGCGGGCGCCGGCATCCAGCGCGTTCTCCACCAGCTCCTTCACCGCGGCGGCCGGACGCTCGACCACCTCGCCGGCCGCGATGCGGTTGGAGGTGGTCTCGGAGAGAAGGCGAATCCGGGGCGCGGGGGCCATGCGGAAGATGTGCGGCGGCGGCGCTGGGATGTCCAGCGCCGCCGGTTTTGGTTCGCGTGATTCAGACTTTTCGGCGATTCCGCCTCAAGTCATCACGCTCAGCCGCCGAGGAAGTCGCGGATCGCCGAATCATAGTCGCCGTCGCGCTGCCAACGCTTGGTCGTGGCGGCATCGGGCAGGCCCGCCAGGTCCTTCGGCGCGGTGCCGTCCCGCAGCGCCTTCAGCGTGGCATGCACCGCCTGCATCGCCGCCGGGAAGGTGGCATGGCCCTGCAGCGCCACGCGGGCGCCGTGCTGCGCCAGGGTCGCGGCGCCGCCAATCCCCGCCTTGGCGCTGCCCACCAGGATCGGCAGGCCGGTCGCCGCCCGCAATGCGTCGAGCTGGGCGAGGTCCGTCAGACCGGTCACGAAGATGCCGTCCGCCCCGGCCTTGGCATAGGCTGTGGCGCGGGCCACCGCATCCTCGGTGCTGGTGACCGAGAGGGCGGAGGTGCGGGCGATGATGACCAGCGAGGGATCGCGCCGCGCCGCCAGCGCCGCGCGGATCTTGCCCAGGCCTTCCTCCGGCGACAGCAGCGCGGTCTTCTCCGGGCCATAGGGGCGCGGCAGCAGCGTGTCCTCGATGGTCAAAGCGGCGACGCCGGCCGTCTCCAGCTCCTCCACCGTCCGCATGACGGAGAGGGCGTTGCCATAGCCGTGGTCGGCATCGACCAGCAGCGGCGGGGCGCCGGCACGGGTGATGCGGCGGATGAGGTCGGCGAATTCGGTCAGCGTCAGAATGATATGGTCCGGCGCGCCGAGCACGGCCAGCGAAGCCACGGAACCGCCGAGGATCGCCGTCTCGAAGCCCAGATCGGCGGCGATGCGGCCGGAGATCGCGTCGAAGACGCTGGCCGGATGCACGCAGGCCGCGCCTTCCAACACCGCCCGGAAGGCCTTTCGCCGTTCTGTCGCCGTCATTCCCTGGGTCCCCCGGTCGTTTCCGGGGGAAGGGTAGCGCGCCGCCGGGTGGCTGACAGCCCACCCGGCGGCGCCTTTCCACCCGGCCGCGCCAATGGGGGGGGCGCGCCGGCCGGGCGGTAGGGGAAGGGAAGGATCCATCGGCGGACCGGTCTCTTGACCGGTCCGAGCGCCCGAATGGGCGCCGCCGCTTATGCGGCGAAGCCAAGCGCGCGGAGCGCGCGCCCGTCACGCCTTTGGCGTGCCTGCGGCACGACTGAGGGCAGCCCGCTATTACCCCTCTCCGGCCAGCGGCAGGGCGACGAAGGCGCCGCCACCCTCCCGCGAGAGCTGCAGCGCGATGGCCGGGCGTCCCTCGCGCCGGGCGGCGGCCACCGCCTCCGCCACGTCATTCGGGCTGCGCACCTGGCGGTCGCCGGCGCGCAGGATGATGTCGCCGGGCCGCACGCCGCGCGTCGCCGCGACGCTGCCCGGCACCACCCCCGCCACCCGCGCGCCCTGCGCCGCATCCTGCGTCTGGCCCTTGCCGCGCGGGGCATTGGCCGGGGCGAGCTGCAGGCCCAGCGTGCCGGGCCGCGCCGCCGCATCCGGCCGCGCCTCCGCCTGCTGCTGCGCCGGGGGCTCGCGCTGGCCGAGCGTCACCGCCTGTTCCACCCGCTGCCCGTCCCGCAGCACGGCCAAAGTGGCGCGGCTTTCGGGGGCCATCTCGGCCACGGCCAAGGCGAGTTCGCGCGGGGTCGCGACCTCCCGCCCCTCCAGCCCGATCACCACGTCGCCGGGGCGCAGGCCGGCGCGGGCGGCCGGGCTGTCCGGCTCGACATTGGCGACGAGCGCGCCGCGCGGATTGGGCAGGCGCAGGGCCTGGGCCATTTCCTCGTTGATCGGCTGCATCGCGACACCCAGCCAACCGCGGGAGACGGTGCCGTCGCGCTTCAGATCCTCGATCACATGCCGCGCCATGCGCGCCGGCACGGCGAAGCCGATGCCGACATTGCCGCCGCCGCCGGGGGCGTAGATGGCGGTGTTGATGCCCACCACCTCGCCATTGCCGTTGAACAGCGGGCCGCCGGAATTGCCCGGATTGATCGGGGCATCGGTCTGGATGAAGTCGTCATAGGGCCCGGCGCCGATCTGCCGCCCGCGGGCGGAGACGATGCCGGCGGTCACGGACCCGCCGAGGCCGAAGGGATTGCCCATGGCCACCACCCAGTCGCCGACGCGCAGCGTGTCGCTGTCGCCCCAGGTGAGCGTCGCCAGCGGGCCGCCGGCCTCCACCTTCAGCAGCGCCAGGTCCGTCTGCTGGTCGCGGCCGACCACGCGGGCCGGCAGGTCGCGGCCATCGGCGAGTTCCACCCGCACCTGCGTGGCGTCGCCCACCACATGGTTGTTGGTGACGATATAGCCCTCCGCATCGATCACGAAGCCGCTGCCCTGGCCCATGCGGGCCCGGCCTTGAGGTGCGCCCTGGGGGGCGCCCGGGCGGGGCTGGCCACGGCGGAAGAAGGGCTCTAGCGGCGATCCGCGCAACTCCGGCGGCACCTCCGCCTGGGCCACGGCCGGCGCCTCCCCGGTCACGGTCACGCGCACCACGGCGGGGGCCACGCGGGCGGCGAGGTCGCCGAAGCCAGCGGGGCCGGCCTGACGCGGCAGGGTGATGGCGGCGCCCGGCTGGGCCGGCACCGTCTCCGCCTGGCCCGAGAAGGGCAGGGTGGTCAGGGCCGTGGTGCCCAGGGCGAGCGCCAGCAGCCCGGCGGCGAAAAGCTTGCGCACCGGCTTGCGTGCGGTGGTGGTCTCGGGGGAGTTGCTCATCTGATGGGTCCTCTGTAGCCGCATGCCATCCGGGATGGCCCAATGCGGTATCTGGGGCGCCAGCCTCACAGCTGCTTCGCGGCCAGTCTACGATTTCGTAAGGTTTGAGGAGGCCCGCTTGCGCATCCTGCTGGTCGAGGACGATGCCGGCACGGCGGCAGAGGTGGCGCGCGGCCTGACCGGGGCCGGGCATCTGGTGAACCATGTGGCGGACGGCAAGGCCGGGCTGATGGAGGCGATCGGCGGCGGCTATGACGTGCTGGTGGTGGACCGGATGCTCCCCGGCCTGGATGGCCTCGGCCTGATCCGCGCCCTGCGCGCCGCCGGTGTGGCGACCCCCGCCTTGATGCTGACCGCCCGCGCCGGACTCGGCGACCGGGTGGAGGGCCTGGATTCCGGCGCCGACGACTATCTGGCCAAGCCCTTTGCCTTTTCCGAACTGCTGGCGCGGGTGCATGCGCTGGGCCGCCGCCCGGCCCTGCATGCCGAGCCCAGCGTGCTGCGCCTCGCCGACCTGGAGATGGACCTGCTGCGCCGCAGCGTCAGCCGTGCCGGCCAGCGCATCGACCTGCAGCCCCGCGAATTCCGGCTGCTGGAGGTGCTGCTGCGCCAGGCCGGGCGGGTGGTGACGCGCAACATGCTGCTGGAACAGGTCTGGGAGATCCATTTCGACCCGCGCACCAGCGTGGTGGAGACGCATATCAGCCGGCTGCGCGCCAAGCTGGGCGAACCCAGCCTGATCCACACGCTGCGCGGTTCCGGCTATGTGGCGCGAGCGCCCGATGCGTGAAGAAGCACCGGCGCGCTGGTGGGCCACCACCGGCTTCCGCATCACCCTGCTGCATCTGGCGCTGACCCTGGCCGGCACCGCGCTGCTCGCCGGCATCGGCTTCTTCACCGCCTCCCGCTTCGCGACGCAGCAGATCCAGGCGGAGATCGAGCGCGATGTCGGCGTGCTGCTGAATGCCGGGCGGCTCGGCGGCGTCACCTCCCTCGCCTTGTCGATCGAGGCGCGGATCGCCGCGGATCGCAGCGGCACGCAGTATTTCCTGCTGACCGGGCCAGGGGCCGGGCGCATCGCCGGCAATCTGGCGGAGGCGCCGCTGCGGCCCGGCTGGGCGAGCATGGCGCTGGATGCCGCGCAGGCCGAGAGCGCGCTGCTGGCCTATGGCACGCCGCTGCCGGCCGGGCATTTCCTGCTGGTCGGCCGCGACCTCGGCCCGGTGCAGGCGCTGGAGGCGCAGTTGCTGGCGAGCGCCGGCTGGGTCGGCGGCGCGGCGCTGCTGCTGGCGCTGGGTGGTGGGCTGGTGGTGGGGCGCAGCGTGGTGCGCCGCGCCGCCCAGATGGAACGCGCCTTGGCGGAGGTGGAGGCTGGCCGGCTGGACACCCGCCTCGTCACCCGCCCCGGCGGCGACGAATTCGACCGGCTGGCGCGGCGGGTGAATGCGACGCTGGACCGCCTGCAGGGCACCATGGCGGCGCTGCGCCAGGTGACGGACGACATCGCCCACGATCTGCGCACCCCCCTGACCCGCCTGCGCGGCCGGCTGGAATCCCTGGCCGAGGCGACGCCGGAGGCCGAGGCGGCGGTGGCGGAATGCGACCGCATCCTGGAGGTCTTCGCCGCCCTGCTGCGCATCGCCCAGGTCGAAAGCGGCGCCCGCCGCGCCGCCTTCGCCGAGGTGAACCTGACCCAGGTGATGGAGACGGTGGCGGAGCTCTATGGCAGTGCGGCCGCCGAGCGCGGCCAGACCCTCGCCACCGACCTCGCCCCCGGCGTGACCTTTCGCGGGGACCGGGATCTGCTGACGCAGATGCTGGCCAATCTGGTGGAGAACGCCATCCGCCATGGGCGGGAGGGTGGCCGTGTGTCGCTGGCGCTGCGGCCGGGGCCGGAGATCACCGTGACGGATGACGGGCCGGGCATTCCGGCGGCCGACAAGCCCCTGGTCTTCCGCCGCTTCCACCGCCTGGACACCGCCCGCGCGACGCCGGGCGCCGGGCTCGGCCTGGCGCTGGTGGCGGCGGTGGCGGAGCTGCACGGGCTGGCGGTGACGCTGGAGGATGCGGCGGCCGGCCCCATGCCGGGGCTGCGCGTGCGGTTAGGCCCTGTCGCCTGAGGCCATCGCCGCGTTCAGCCACGCGCAGAACGCCTGGACGGTGGAGCGGCGGGCGGCCATTTCGGTCATCACCAGGTGGTAGCCGGTGCCGTCATCCAGCGCCTGCGGGAAGGGCCGCACCAGCCGCCCGGCCGCCAGCGCATCCGCCACCAGCACGCGCCAGCCCACCGCGATGCCCTGCCCGGCCTCGGCTGCGGCCAGGGTCAGGGCGGTTTCGTCGAAGCGGGGGCCGGCCGTCGCCAAGGCCGGGTCCAGCCCGGCGGCGATGGCCCAGTCCCGCCAATGCGGGCGTTCCGCGTAGTGGAGAAGTGTGGCGCGGGCCAAAACCTCCGACGGGGGCAGGCCCTCGGGCAGGTAGCCCGGCGCGTAGACCGGAAACAGCACCTCCCGCGTCAGCGGCTGCACCACATGGCCGGGCCAGTCGCCGTCGCCCGCGCGGATCGCCACATCCACATCCGCGCCGTGCAACTGCGCGAAATAGCGATGCGTCTCCAGCCGCAGGGCGATCCAGGGATGGGCGCGGGCGAAATCGGCGATGCGCGGCGCCAGCACCCGCATGGCGAAGGTGCGCGCGGCATTGACCACCAGCGTGGTGCGGCTGCGCGGCTGGCCGATGCGGAACAGCCCGGCCTCCAACTGCTCCAGCCCCCGCCGCACGTAATCCGCCAGCAGGTCCCCGGCCTCGGTCAGCTTCAGCCCGCGCGGGCCGCGCCTGAACAGGGTCTCGGCCAATTGGCCTTCCAGCGACTTGATCTGCCGGCTGATGGCGCCCTGGGTCACGCCCAGCTCCTCCGCCGCCCGGGCCATGTTGAGGTGGCGCGCGGCGGCATCGAAGGCGCGCAGCGCCTGGAGGGGGAGGGCGGATACGCCTTGAGGCAGGCTCATGGCGGAACACCTTAAACACGCGCTACCGGCAGGGCCAGGGTGGGGGCACCCTGCGGCGAACCGTCCGGGAGTCCTCCGCCCCCATGTCCGCCCGCTTCGATCCCGTCACGCTGCAGATCCTCTGGAGCCGGCTGATCTCGATCGCCGATGAGGCGGCGGCGGCGCTGCTGCGCACCTCCTTCTCCACCATCGTCCGCGAATCCAACGATTTCGCGACCGTGCTGATGGATGCGGAGGGCAACAGCCTGGCGGAGAACTCCATCGGCATCCCGAGCTTCGTGGGCCTGCTGCCGCGCACGCTGAAGCACATGCTGGCCGAATATCCGCTGGAGGAGCTGCGGCCGGGCGATGTGCTGATGACCAATGATCCCTGGATGGGGACGGGGCATCTGCTGGACATCACCACGGCGATGCCGGTGTTTCATCAAGGCAAGCTGGTGGCTTTTGCGGGCGCGACCTCGCACATGCCGGATATCGGCGGCACGCTGTGGTCGGCCGATTGCACCGAGGTCTTCGAGGAAGGGCTGCGGATTCCGCCCACGAAATTCCTGGTCGAGGGCCAGGAGAACCGGGAGGTGGTGCGCTTCATCCGCGGCAATGTGCGCGTGCCGGACCAGGTGATGGGCGACATCCAGGCGCAGATCACGGCCATCACCGTCTGCGCCCGGCGGGTGGTGGAATTCCTGGGCGATACCGGCCTCGCCGATCTCACGGCGCTGTCCGCCACCCTGCAGGCGCGTGCCGATGCGGCGATGCGCCAGGCGATCGCGGCGCTGCCGGACGGCACCTGGCACGGCACGGTCTTCGCCGATGGCTATGAGGAGGCGGAGACGCGCATCCAATGCGCGGTGACCATCGCCGGCGACAGCCTCAGCGTGGATTACGCCGGCACCTCCCCGCAGATCGCGCGCGGGCTGAACAGCGTGATGAACTACACCTACGCCTACACCGTCTATCCGCTGAAATGCGCTTTGGACCCGATGACGCCGCGCAATGAGGGCAGCTACCGCGCCATCGGCGTGACGGCGCCGGAGGGCAGCATCCTGAACCCGCGCTGGCCGGCGGCGGTGAATGCGCGGCACCTGACCGGGCTGTTCCTGTCCGGCGCGCTGTACAAATGCCTGGCGCAGATTGCGCCGGGGCTGGTGGTGGCGGACAGCGCCTCCCCGGCCCCGCGCCCCGTCACCACGGGGCTGGACATGCGGGGGGAGCGGTTCAGCCAGGTGCTGTTCGGCAGCGGCGGCATGGGCGCGACCCAGGGGCGCGACGGGCTGAACACCACGGCCTTCCCGACCAATAGCGGCTCCGGCTCCATCGAGGCCTTCGAGGCCTCGGCGCCGATCCTGGTCTGGGGCAAGGACCTGCTGCCGGACAGTGGCGGGCCGGGGCAGTTCCGCGGCGGGCTGGGCCAGAAGATCGAGCTGGAGGTGATGACGGACCAGCCGGTGCGGCTTTCCATGGTCTCCGACCGGATGAAGCATCCGGCCGGCGGGCTGGATGGCGGCGGGGCGGGTGCGCCGGCCCTGGTGCAGCTTCAGGATGGCCGCAAGCCGCATCCGAAGTCGCGCAGCATGCTGGCGCCGGGGGATCGGCTGACCCTGCATCTGGGTGGCGGCGGTGGCTATGGCGATCCGGCGGCGCGGGACCCGATGGCGCTGCAGCGGGACATCGCAGATGGTTACGTCACGCCCGAGGGGGCGCAACGCGACTACCGGAGGAAACAATGACCCATAAGATCACCCGCCGCACCCTGGCGGCGGCGATGGCGGCTGTCCCATTCGCGGCGGGCGCCCAGGCGCCCTGGCCGACGCGCCCCTTGCGCATGGTGGTGCCCTTCGCGCCGGGCGGTGGTTCCGACACGCTCGGCCGGCTGCTGGCGACGCCGCTGGGCGCGGAGCTCGGCCAGCCGGTGGTGGTGGAGAACCGCGCCGGCGCCGGCAGCCAGATCGGCGCGGAGGCGGTGATGCGCAGCCCGCCGGATGGGCTGACCCTGCTGCTCGGCGACACGCCGCTGGCCACCATCCCCGCCGTGCAGGCGGCGACCGGCCAGCCGGTGGCCTTCGACACCGGGCGTGATTTCACCGCCATTGCGACGCTCGGCGTGGCGCCGGCGCTGCTGGTGGTGGCGAGCAGCTCCCCCTTCCGCACGACGCGCGACCTGCTGGAGGCGGCGCGGGCGCGGCCGGAGGCGGTGAACGTGGCCTCCGGCGGCACCGCCACCAGCACGCATCTGATGATCGAGCTGTTGCAGATGCGCAGCGGCGTGAAGGTGACGCATGTGCCCTATCGCGGCACCGGCGCGGCGCTGCCGGATGTGCTGAACGGCACGGTGCAGGCGATGATCCAGGCGATGGCCACGGCGGCGCCACTCGTCGCCTCCGGCCAGATGCGGGTGATCGGTGTGGCGGCGGAACAGCGCCTGCCGGCGATGCCGGATGTGCCGACGCTGCGCGAGCAGGGCGTGGACCTGGTCGCCGGCTTCTGGTGGGGCGTGCTCGGCCCGGCCGGCATCCCGGCCCCGATCGTGGCCCGGCTGCGGGAGGCGATCGACAAGTCGATGGCGACGGAAGCGGTGCAGGCGCGGCTGCCGGCGCTGGGGCTGGAACGCCTGCAGCTCGGCCCGGACGCGTTTCGCAGCATGCTGGTAAGCGAGACGGCGCGCTGGCGCGAGGTGGTGACGACGGCGGGGATCAAGCCTGAATGAGACCGACCAGTGCGACGTGCGACTTGCAGCCGGTGCGCTTTGCACCGGCTGAGCGGCCGAATGGCCGGCGCGGCTTGTGCCGCGCAGCCAAGGCCGCGGATGCGGCCGCCCGGCGCATGAGGGAAGTAAAATGACGGATGCTGCGCGCCCTTACCGCATCGGGGTCGCAGCTCCGCTGCGCATCGGTGTCGATGTTGGAGGCACCTTCACCGATTTCGTGCTGGTGGACGATGCCACCGGCCGCGTGCTGACCGGCAAGCGGCTGACCACGCCGGACGATCCCGGCCGCGCCATCCTGGAAGGCATTTCCCGAATTCTGTCGGAAGCCGGAGCGGCCATCGGTGATGTGCGCCAGGTGGTGCATGGCACGACGCTGGTGACCAACACGGTCATCGAGCGCAAGGGCGCGCGCATCGGCCTGGTCACCACGCGCGGCTTCCGCGACAGCCTCGAGATGGGGCGGGAGATGCGCTACGACCTGTACGACCTGTTCCTCGACAAGCCGGAGCCATTGGTGCCGCGTCCCCGCCGCCATGCGGTGACGCAGCGCCATGATGCGCAGGGGCGGGAACTGGTGGCGCTGGTGGAATCGGAGGTGCGCGAGGCCGCGCGTGCACTGCGCGCCGATGGGGTGGAAGCGGTGGCGGTGTGCCTGCTGCACAGCTATCGCGATCCGGCGCATGAACGGCGCGTCGGCGCGATCCTGGCGGAGGAAATGCCGGGTGTGCCCGTCACGCTCTCCTCCGACGTGGCGCCGGAGATTCGCGAATATGAGCGTGCGAATACCGCCTGTGTGAACGCCTATGTGCTGCCGTTGATGGACCGCTACCTGGCGAGCCTGGAGGCGGAGCTGCGGCGGCGTGGCCTGGGTGGGCCGCTGCATCTGATGCTCTCGGCGGGTGGCATCGCCTCCGTGGGTTACGCGCGCGCCAATCCGGTGCAGTTGATCGAGAGCGGTCCTGCCGCCGGCGCCACGGCGGCGATGCATTACGGCCGCATCGCCGGCGTCGCCGACATGATCTCCTTCGACATGGGCGGCACCACTGCAAAAATGTGCCTGATCGAGAAGGGGGAGGCGGAGCATGCCTCGACCTTCGAGGCGGCGCGGGTGCGGCGTTTCCGCAAGGGCTCGGGCCTGCCGTTGAAGGTGCCGGTGATCGACCTGATCGAGATCGGCGCCGGCGGCGGCTCCATCGCGCATGTGAATGCGATGGGGTTGCTGAATGTCGGGCCGGAATCGGCGGGCTCCGTGCCCGGGCCGGTCTGCTACAGGCGCGGCGGCACGCAGCCGACGGTGACGGATGCGGATTTGCTGCTCGGCTATCTCTCGCCCGAGTATTTCCTGGGCGGCGAAATGGCGCTGGACCGCGCGGCGGTGGAAGGCGCGATGCAGGCGCATCTCGGCCGGAAGCTCGGCATGACGGCGCTGGAAGTCGCCGCCGGCATCCACAGCATCGTCAATGAGAACATGGCCGCCGCCACGCGGATGTATGTGGCGGAGAAGGGGCGCGATCCGCGCCGCTACGCCATGCTCGCCTTCGGCGGCGCCGGTCCCGTGCATGCCTATGGATTGGCGAAGCTGCTGAAACTGTCGCGGGTGATCGTGCCGCAGGGGGCGGGTGTCGCCTCCGCGCTGGGCTTCCTCGTTGCCGCGCCGGCGATCGACCTGGTGCGGTCCGGCGTGCAGCGGCTGACGGCCGTGGACTGGGACGGCGTGGCCCAAAAGTTTGCGGAGATGGATGCGGAGGCGCGCGCGATGCTGCTGGATGCCGGCGCCGCGCCCGGCGACGTGCAGTTCCGCCGCAGCGTCGACATGCGCTATGCCGGCCAGGGTTTCGACATCAGCGTGCCGATCCCCGAGGCGGCGGATGCCGCGACCGTGGAAGCCGCCTTCCGCGACACCTATTTTGGGCTGTTCGACCGCCGCATCACCGGCGTGGCGATGGAGGTGCTGTCCTGGCGCCTGCACGCCACCGCCAGCCGCCCCAAGGTGCCGGAGAGCTTCACGCCACCGCCGGGCGAGGGCGCCGCGCTGAAGGGTCATCGCGACGTGTGGTTCGCGGAGACGGGCCTCGCCCCCTGCGCCGTCTATGACCGCTACCGCCTGCCCGTGGGCCAGCGCATCGCCGGCCCGGCCGTGGTGGAGGAACGCGAATCCACCGTCGTCCTGGGCCCCGACGCCCACGTCACCCGCGATATCCACGGCAATCTGCTGATCGACATCACCTATCCGGAGGAGACAACCCCATGAGCAAAGCGGCGGATTACGCCTGGCTCGACGGCAAGCTGGTGCCCTGGGCCAACGCCACCATGCACATCTCCACCGAATGCGTGCTGCGCGGGGAGAATGTGTTCGAGGGCATCCGTGCCTATTGGAACGAGGAGCAGCAGGAGCTGTTCACCTTCCGTCACGCTGACCACATCGCCCGGCTGCGCCAGGGCGCGCGCATCATGCGCATGACGATTCCGTATTCCGATGCGGAGATCGAGGCGGCGAGCCTGGAACTCATCCGCGCCTGCAACTACCGGGAGACGATCCACTACCGCCCCGTGGTCTATTTCGCGGAAGGCGAGCTGACGCATTACCTGCCCAGCGAAATCCGCACCGGCTTCTTCATCCTCGCCTTCTCCATGCCGTCCAAGAAGGTGCAGGAGACGGGCGTGAAAAGCGCCATCAGCACCTGGCGCCGCAACAGCGACCTGTCCTCCCCGTCGCGCATCAAGTCCGGCGCGAATTATCACAACTCGCGCCTCGCCTATATCGAGGCGCGTATGAACGGCATGGGTCCACCGGTGATGCTGAACGCCGCCGGCAAGGTGGCCGAAGGCCCCGGCGCCTGCGTGATGATCGTCCGCCACGGCAAGCTGATCACCCCGCCCGTCACCGCCGACATCCTCGAATCCATCACGCGCGAAACGCTGATGGAACTGGCGCGCAACGAGCTGGGCATGGAGGTGGTGGAGCGCGATGTGGATCGCTCCGAACTCTACGTCGCCGACGAGGCCTTCTTCTGCGGCAGCGGCGCCGAGGTGCTGCCGATGGTTTCGATCGACCACTACGACATCGGCGATGGCACGCCGGGCGAAGTCACGCGCAGGCTGCAGACGCTCTACAACGATGCCGTTCGGGGAAAGCTCGAAAAATACCGCCACTGGCTGACGCCGGTCTGGCGCGGCAATGCGACGAAGGCGGCCGCGGAATGACGCGCAGCGTTGGAAGGCTGGTCGCCGAAAGCCTTGCGGCCCATGGCGTGGATTTGTTGTTCTGCGTGCCGGGAGAGAGTTTTCTCGGCCTGACGGATGCGCTGGTGGATGTGCCGGCGCTGAAACTCGTCGTCTGCCGGCATGAAGGTGGCGCTTCCTACATGGCCGCCGCCGATGGGCGCATGCGCGCCGGGCGCGCGGGCGTCTGCATGGTCTCGCGCGGCCCGGGCGTCTCCAACGCCATGATCGGCCTGCACACGGCTTTTCATGATGCCATCCCGATGGTGCTCTTGATCGGCCAGGTGGAACGCCGCGACCGTGGCCGCGGCGCCCTGCAGGAACAGAATTACGAAAAGTACCTGGCGGATACGGTGAAAGCCGTGATCCCGGTGGACATGGCGTCCCAGGCCAGCGAGGCCATCGCCCGTGCCTTCCACCTCGCCGAATCCGGCACGCCCGGCCCGGTGGCGGTGGTACTGCCGGAGGATGTGCTGGATGACGACGCCAGCGAAATCCCACTCGCAAAACCCCGCATCCGCGCCACCCCCGGCCCGGCGCCCGCGCAGGTCGACGAACTGGCCAGGCGCCTGGCCAGCGCGCAGCGCCCGGTGGTGCTGGTCGGCGGCGCCATGGATGGCCCGCCGGAGGCTCTGGCCGCGCTGAAGCGCCTGGCCGAGGAATGGTCGCTGCCCGTCGCGCCGACGCATCGCCGGCCGCATCTGTTCGACAGCCACCATCCCAACTATGCCGGCTATATCGGCAACCGCGTGCAGCCGCCGCTGATGGCGGCCTTGCGGGAGGCGGATCTGCTGGTGGCGCTGGGGGAGCGGATGACCGATGTGGTCAGCCAGTCCTACACCTGGCCCACGGCGCCCGACCCGCAGATTCCGCTGGTGCATGTCTGGCCCGATCCCTCGGAGCTCAACCGCGTTTTCCGCGCCGACCTCCCCATGGCCTGCGACCCCGCCTTGCTGGTGGAGGCGCTGCTCGCCCGCAGCCCGCCGCCCACGCCGCCGGGCCGCGCCGCCTGGATCGCCCGGCTGCACGGGCTGCATCGCGACCTGACCGCGCCACGCCATGAACCGGCGCCGGACGGGGTGAATTTTTCCGCCGTCTGCATCGCCGTGGCGGCGCGGATGACGGTGGATGCGGTGCTGACCACCGATGCCGGCAACTTCACGAGTTTCGTGCACCGGCACATCCCCTTCCGGCCGGGCCAGATGTTTCTGGGCTCTGCCGTGGGCGGCATGGGGGCGGGGATGCCCATGGCGGTGGCCGCCAGCATCCGGCATCCGGGGCGGCAGGTGATCGCCGTGACGGGCGATGGCGGCGCGCTGATGACCGGCAATGAGATCGCCACCGCCATGCGCCACGGCGCCGCGCCGGTGCTGCTGATCTCCGACAACCGCACCTATGGCTCGATCGGCATGCACCACGCCAATCGCTATCCGGGCCGCAACTATGCCGATGCGGCGGACCTGGTGAACCCGGATTTCGCCGCCTGGGGCCGGGCCTTCGGGGCGGAGGGGTTCACCATCGCCACGGAGGACGACATCGCGCCGGTGCTGGATGCCGCGCTGGCGCCACGCACCATGCCCGCGGTGGTGCATGTGCACGCCTCCGCGCTCCAGGTTACCGCCTGGCGGCGCCTGAAGGGCTGAGGGGGGCTTCCCCCCCGGCAGAAAATGGCCATACCCATCCCCAAAGCTGCGGGGGAACAACATGGACCAGGTGGATTGCGTGGTGGTGGGGGCAGGGGTCGTCGGCCTCGCCGTGGCGCGGGCGCTGGCCCAGGCGGGGCGGGAGGTGCTGGTGCTGGATGCCGCGGAGGGCATCGGTACCGAGACCTCCTCCCGCAATTCGGAGGTGATCCATGCCGGCATCTACTACAAGGCCGGCAGCCTGATGGCGAAGACCTGCGTCGCCGGGAAGTGGAAGCTGTATGACTATTGCGACAGCCACGGCGTGCCGTACCGCAACTGCGGCAAGCTGATCGTCGCCACCAGTGACGCGGAGGCCGAGCAGCTGGAGGGCATCCGCCAGCGCGCCGCCGCCAATGGGGTGGACGACCTGCGCTTCATCCCCGGCGCCGAGGCGCGGGCCATGGAGGCCTCACTGTCCTGCACCGCCGCGCTGGTCTCGCCTTCCACCGGCATCATCGACAGCCACGCCTATATGCTGGCGCTGCAGGGCGATGCCGAGGATGCGGGGGCCATGTTCGCCTTCCACGCGCCCGTGCTGCGCGGCCGGGTGGTGGGGGATGCGGTGGAGATCGAGGTGGGCGGGGCGGAGCCGATGGCGCTGTCCTGCAACCTGCTGGTGAACTCCGCCGGGCTGCATGCGCCGGCCTTGGCACGCAGGATCGAGGGCATGCCGCCCGGGCACATCCCTGGCGCCTTCTACGCCAAGGGCAATTATTTCAGCCTGACCGTGAAATCCCCCTTCAGCCGGCTGATCTATCCGGTGCCGGTGCCCGGTGGGCTGGGCACGCATCTGACCATCGACCTCGGCGGCCAGGCGCGGTTCGGGCCGGATGTCGAATGGATCGAGGCCATCGACTACAATGTCGACCCGCGGCGCGGGGAGCTGTTCTACGATTCCATCCGCCGCTGGTGGCCCGAACTGCCGGATGGCGCCCTCGCCCCCGGCTATTCCGGCATCCGTCCGAAGACGGTACCGAAGGGCGCGCCGGGGCAGGATTTCGTCATCCAGGGCCCGGCGACGCATGGGGTGCCGGGGCTGGTGAACCTGTTCGGCATCGAAAGCCCGGGGCTGACGGCCTCCCTCGCCTTGGCGGAGGAGGTCATGGCGACGATTTAAGGGTCCAGCGCCTTGCCGTATCGGTCGAGGACCGCCGCGACATCCGGCAGCAGGTCGCCAAGCGGCACTGCGGCGGTCACCACCTCCAACTGCGGCGCGATGCGCTCGAACAGCGCGATACATGGCTGTGAGGGGTCGAGCCGGGACGGGTAGAGAATTCCGGCCGGCGCGCTGGGATGATCGTGGACGGCATCCGCCCAGGCACCGCAGAGTTCATAGGACCCAGAGAGAAAACGCGCATCCAGCCCGAGTTGCGACAGGCCCGGCCCGGTCAGGTCCACCAGCCGGACCTCCTGCCTGATCGCCAGCATGGTCAGCGCGCGGGCGGTGATCTCGGACAGGCTGATGAGGGGCAGGGACGGCTTGCGGAGCAGCGTCTCGGCGAAGGCGCCTTCAAGGCTGAGCGCCGCGTAGAGCACCCGGAACCGGCCCGTCAGGCTGTCGAAACGACCTGCCGGCGGAAAGCCCGGTGCCGGCGAGAAGAAGATGGGCGCGCGCGCTGCCATGTGGATTCGCGCGACGGAACTGTCCCTACCCCAGGAGGTGAGCGGCAAGGCCTGACTGGCAAGGTTCCTGGGCGGAAGCGGCACCGGCTCGGTTGGGCCGCGGCTCACGCGAAGGCGTCTGCCTCACGGGCCGCCATCAGGCGCCGTATCGCAGCCACATCCCCCGCCTGGAGCGCGGCGAGCGGCGTGCGGCCGCCCAGCGCCTCATCTTCGGCCAGAAGGAAGGCCAGGATCGACCAGCCGGAGGCCTCGGCCATGCCGGCGAGAACCTCCGCGATACCCGCCAGAACCTCGCCGTCCCGGAACTGGGCGATGGGGTAGTGCCAGTCCGAACGCAGCCGGACGGCGAGCAACTTCCCGGTCGCACGGCGCTTGTCGACCGCCGCGCGGCTGATGCCGAGCATCCGGCCCACGGCCTCCGCCGACAGCAGCCCGCCCGCCTGGTCTGCCAGCCGGGCCTTAACCTCCGCACCCCTTGCGATCGCGCCGGCCAGGGGGTCCATGTGCCGCAGCGCCTCGGACGCCGCCTGGTCCGAGACGGCGCGGGCGACCATGCCGACATCCGTTGCGGCCGCCAGGGCGGCGAACAGCGCTTCCGCCGGCGCGTCGCGCGCCATGCGCTCGATGGCGCCGACGGCGCGCTGCCGGAAAGCTTCGCGGAGATGATCGGCGGTGATGGACATGCAGGGTCCGTGGTTGCTCTCGTACTAAATGGCGATTGCCATCACCACGTCAACCACCGATGTGCCCTACAGCGTAAAGGCCACGCCCTTCTCCGGCACCAGCACCTTGGCCTTGGCGCCCGCCATCTCCCGCTCGAACAGCGAGGCATCCGGCGCGATCATGGGGAAGGTGCCGAAATGGCAGGGGATGGCGGTGGTGACGGACGGCAGAAAACGCTGCACGGCCAGGGCGCCGCGCTTGCCGTCCATGGTGAAGCGGTCGCCCACCGGCACCATCGCGACCGTCGGGCTGTGCAGCTCCCCGATCAGCGCCATGTCGCCGAAGACCTCGGTGTCGCCCATGTGGTAGACCACCGGCTCCCCCTTGGCCTTCGGCGTGATCACCAGCCCGCCCGGCAGGCCGAGGTCCTGGGTGATGCCGTTCTCGTCCATGACGGAGGAGGAATGGAAGGCGATGGTCAGCGTCACCGCAAAATCATCCTGCTGCGTGGTGCCGCCGGTGTTCATCGGGTCCATGGCCTTCAGCCCCTGGCGGGCCAGCCACATGCAGATCTCGAAATTCGCCACCACCTTGGCGCCGGTGCGCTGATGGATGGCCAGCGTGTCGCCGACATGGTCGCTATGGCCATGGGTCAGCAGGATGTGGGTGGCGCCCGCGCTCGCCGCCACGGCATCGCCCTGGAACACCGGGTTGCCGGTCAGGAAGGGGTCGATCATCACGACCGAGTTGCCGAATTCCAGGCGATAGGCCGAATGCCCGAACCAGGTGATCTTCATCCATCGTCTCCGTCTGTCGCTGCCGCCTTCTAGACCAGGGGCGCGGCCCGCGTCACCGCGCGGCCAGGATCTTCCAGACGCCGGTGGCGGCCACCACGCTGGTGTCCCCCGCCTTCAGCAGGCCGCGCACGAAGACCACGCTGCGGGTCTGCCGTGTGATCTCCCCCGATCCCACCAGGAACTGCCCGGGCAGGGCGGCGGCCAGGTAGTGCAGGTCGAGCTGGATGGTGGCGAGGTTCATCCCGCCGCCGATCGCCTGCCGCACCATCAGCCCCAGGCTATGGTCCATGAAGGTGGCGAGGATGCCGCCATGGATGACGCCGCGCCCATTGGCGTGGTCCGCCCGGGCCTGGAAGCCGTATTCGGTGCCTCTCACCCAGAGCGGATCAACCACCGCCGGAAGGCCGGAGGGGGTGCGCAGCGTCCAGCCCTGCGCGGCCGGGTCGAAATCGGGTATGTCCATGCCGGAAGATCAGCCGCTTCGGTCGTCGCCGTCCAGGGGGGCGGGGTCACGCTTCGCGCCATCCAGCAGCGCCTGGCGCCGCGCCTCCGCCTGCCGGTCGGCCAGCTTCTCCACCTTGCTGCGCCCGTGCTTCACGCGATTGGCGGCGGCATCGGCCTGCGCCTGCTGCTTCGCCCGCGCCTTGCGCGCATGGTTGAGGTTGACGAGGTCGCCCATGCGGGGAGACTAGCATCCAACCGGCCGCGGATGCGATCCTGCCCTCCGCCAAGGCCCGAAACCTGATTGACGGGATACGCCATGCAGATCGAGCTGACCGCCGCCGACGGCCACCGCCTCAACGCCTACAGCGCCGGCCCTGCCGATGCGAAGCGTGCCTTGGTCGTGGTGCAGGAAATCTTCGGCGTGAACCGCCATATGCGCCATGTCTGCGACGCCCTGGCGGCGGAGGGCTATGCCGTGATCTGCCCGGCCCTGTTCGACCGCGTCGAGCGCGGGGTGGAGCTGGGCTATGCGGCGGAGGATGTGGCGCGTGGCCGCGACCTGCGCGCCAAGGTGGATGAGAAGGGCACGATGCTGGACATCGAGGCCGCCGCCGCCGCGCTGCCGGGCACCGCCGCCAAGGGCATCGTCGGCTATTGCTGGGGTGGCACCATCGCCTGGTGGGGCGCCACGCGCAGCACCAGCTTCAAGGCCGCCTGCGGCTGGTATGGCGGTGGCATCGCCGGCACCCGCAGCGAAGTCCCGGGCTGCCCCGTGCAGCTGCATTTCGGGGAGGTCGATGGCTCCATCCCGATGAGCGATGTGGAGCTGATCCGCCAGGCCCAGCCGGGCGTCGAGATCTTCGTCTACCAGGGCGCCGGCCACGGCTTCGGCTGCGAGGAGCGTGGTTCCTACAAGCCGGCCGATGCCGATGTGGCGCAGGCCCGCACCCTGGCCTTCTTCGCCAAGCATCTGGGGAGCTGACGGTCATGCTCGGCTACTACATCACGGCGGGGATCAGCCTCGCCTTGCTCATCATGATCCCCATCTGGACGCCGAACAGCAACCAGCCGGTCTATCCCTTCTGGGTGATCCTACTGCTGGCGCTGATCGTGTTGATCGTGCCGATCGTGCTGCGCCGCCGCAAGCGCGAGGGCGCGGCGCAGGCCGGCGACCTGGCGGTGCGGCTGGAAGAGGTGAAGGACTGATACCAACGGCCGATTTCATCGACCGTTGGTATGCCTTTCCAGGCCCTCAGGCGCCGGGCGCCCGCTTTGCGGGCTTGGCTCATCGCGCCGAAGGCGCGCCTCTGGCGCGACGCAGCCGAAGGCGCGCCTCTGGCGCGACGCATAAGCGGCGCGACGCATTCGCGGCCTCGGACCGGTCAAGCAACCGGCCCGCTTGATGATTTCACGCCGCCGGGCGCAGCACCCGCCCGGCCACCGCATCCAGCTTCGCCATCAGCGCCGGGTCGCGCATCTCCGGCGCGGTGATCAGCGCATGGTCCAGCGCCCGGTCGCAGCCGGCCGGGCAGGGGCCGCGCGGCGCGCCCAGGCCCGGCACCACATCGGCGACCAGCGCCCGCGCCTTGTCGGCATTGCCGAACAGCACCTTCACCACCTGGTCCACCGTCACCGCGTCATGCTCCGGGTGCCAGCAGTCGAAATCCGTCACCATGGCGACGGTCGCGTAGCAAAGCTCTGCCTCCCGGGCCAATTTCGCCTCGGGCATGTTGGTCATGCCGATCACCGAACAGCCCCAGCTCCGGTACAGCAGGCTCTCCGCCTTGGTGGAGAATTGCGGGCCTTCCATGACCATGTAGGTGCCGCCCCGCGTCACCGGCAGGCCCAGCTTCCGCGCCGAGGCTTCGAGCGCATCGCCCAGCCGCGGGCAGACCGGATGGGCCACGGAGACATGGCCGACGCAGCCCGTCTCGAAGAACGACTTCTCCCGCGCAAAGGTGCGGTCGATGAACTGGTCGACGATGACGAAGTGCCCCGGCGGCAGCTCCTCCTTCAGCGACCCCACGGCCGAGAGGGAGATGATCTCGGTGCAGCCGGCGCGCTTCATCGCATCGATATTGGCGCGGTAGTTCAGCCGTGACGGCGGGGTCGGGTGGCCACGACCATGGCGCGGCAGGAAGCGCACCGGCACGCCGGCGACGGTGCCGTGCAGGATCGCATCCGAGGGCTCCCCCCAGGGGCTGGCCACATGCTTCCATTCGCGGCCTTCCAGGCCGGGAATGTCATAGAAGCCGGAGCCGCCGATCAGGCCGATGACGGGGGTGATGGTTTCGGACATGGCGCGGGGCTCCTTGGTGGCAGGGGCTTCTACAATGGCATGGCCGCCGCTTGAAGCCGCTCAGCCCGCGATCGCCGGATAGTCCAGCCCCGCCAGCGCGCGTTCCAGCCGCCGCCGGGCGGGGGGCAGATGCGGCGCCAGGCGCAGGGCGATGCCGCGCAGCGCCCGCAGACCGGCATTCTGGCCCAGCACCATCCGGGTCAGAAGGTCCGTCCGCCGCACCACCAGCGCCGCGATCCGCCGCCGTTCCGTGGCCCAGGCCTCCAGCGCCGCCATGCGCGCGGTCTCCGGCCTGGCGAGGGCCAGGGCCAGGGCGCAAGCGTCCTGGATGCCGAGATTCATCCCCTGCCCGCCGGCCGGGGAGTGGATATGCGCGGCATCGCCCGCCAGCAGCACCCGGCCTTCCCGGAAGCGCGGCGCGATCCGGTGGCTGATGCGGAAGGCGCTCCACCAGACCGGCGGGCCGAAGCGCAGGCCGGGCTGGCGCAGCGTGTCCAGCTCGCCCTCCACCGGCGGGATCGGGCCCGCCGGCGCCATGGAGACGGCGCGCCACTGGCCGTCCGGCAGGGGAAAATAGAAGCAGCCGGCGCCGCGGCCGGGGAAGATGTGCAGGCGCCCGGGCGCCAGGCCCTCGATCGGGCCGTCGGCCAGCACGCATTGCTCCTCATAGGCCGCGCCCTCGAAGCCGATGCCGGCGGATTTGCGCGTGCTGCTATGGGCACCATCGCAGCCCAGCACATGGTCGTGGCGCGCCGCCTCCATCCGCCCATCGGCATGGCGCAGCAGGGTTTCGCCGCTGGCAGCATCGACCGATTCCAGCGCCACGCCACGTTCCACCGGCGGGGTGCCGGCGGCGGCGCCGGCCTCGGCCAGCAGCCGTTCCGTCGTGCTCTGCGGCAGGATCGTCATGCTGGGGAAGCCGGGATGCACGGCGTGGGAGAAGGTGATGGGATGCGCCGCCGCGCCCAGGTGGAAGACCACGCCCGAAGGCCGCAGCGCCGCCGCCTGGATCGGACCGGCGAGGCCGAAGGGGGCCAGCGTCTCCAGCGTCCGGGCCTGGATGCCGAGGGCGCGGGACTGAGTCGCCGGGCCGGCGGCGCGGTCGATATGGCGGAAGTCGAGCCCCTGGCGCCGCAGCGCCAGCGCCAGCGCCAATGCCAGGCCGGCCGGTCCGGCCCCCACGACCAGCAGTCGCATCCTCCATCCCCCCAACGAAAAAGGGCCGCCCCTGATGGGACGGCCCTTCGCGATCCAGCCCTGGCGGGGCCGTTCAGTGCTTCACATCCGCCCAGATCTTGCGCTTCACGGCATAGGTCAGGCCGCCCAGCACGATCAGGAACAGGATGATGCGAACGCCCATGGCGCGGCGCTGCTCCGTCTCCGGCTCCGCCGCCCAGGCGAGGAAGGTGGACACGTCGCGCGCCATCTGGTCGACCGTGGCGGCGGTGCCATCGGCATATTGCACCTGGTCCGGGTTCAGGATCGCCGGCATGGCGATCTGGTGGCCCGGGAAATAGGCGTTGTAGTGCATGCCCTCGGCCACGGTGAAGCCGGCCGGCGGATCGACATAGCCGGTCAGCAGCGCATGCAGGTAGTTGGCACCGTTCGGCCGCGCCTTGGCGATCACCGACAGGTCCGGCGGGTAGGCGCCGTTGTTCGCAGCGCGCGCCGCCAGCTCATTCGCGAAGGGGCGGCGGAAGCGGTCGGACAGGCGGGCCGGGCGGTCGAACATCTCGCCCATGTCGTTCGGGCCGTCCCGCACCTCGAAGGTGGCGGCGATGGCGCGGACCTGGTCCTCGCTCAGCCCGATCTCCAGCAGGTTGCGGTAGGAGAGCTGGTACATGCCATGGCAGGCCGCGCAGACTTCCTTGTAGACCTGCAGGCCGCGCTGGGCGGCGCCGCGGTCGAAGGTGCCGAAGAAGCCCGCGAAGCTGAAATTGGCATTCGGGATGGCAATCGCCTCCCCGGCCGCGCGGGCCGGGGTGGTCAGTGCCAGCGTGCCACCGAGGGTGGCGGCGCCCAGCGCCACGGCGCCGAGCAGGTTGCGGAAGCCCCGCTTGAGGTCACGCATCAGGCCTTCTCCATCGGCTTCGCCGCGGCGCCCGCCATCACCGGTCCGCCACCGCGGAGGACGGGCATGGCGATGCTCTCGGGCAGCGACAACGGCCGTTCGAGGCGGCCAAGCAGGGGCAGGATCAGCAGGAAATAAGCGAAGTAATAGGCGGTGGCGATGCGGGAGATCGTCACATAGGGCTCCTCCGCCGGCTTGCCGCCCGCCCACATCAGGACGAAGAAGGCGATCAGCCAGAGGAACAGCGCCCACTTCGCGATCGGCCGGAAGCGCATGGACCGCACCGGGGAGGTGTCGAGCCAGGGCAGCACGAACAGCACCGCGATGGAGCCGAACATCAGCAGGACGCCACCCAGCTTGTCGGGAACGGCGCGCAGGATGGCGTAGAACGGCAGGAAGTACCATTCCGGCACGATATGCGCGGGCGTCACCAGCGGGTTCGCCGGGATGTAGTTGTCCGGGTGACCGAGGTAGTTCGGTGCGAAGAAGACCAGCGCGGCGAAGACGATGAAGTAGACGATCAGGCCGACGCTGTCCTTCGCCGTGTAGTACGGGTGGAAGGGCAGGGTGTCCTGCGGCCCCTTCGGGTCGATGCCGAGCGGGTTGTTGGACCCGGTGATGTGCAGCGCGGCGACATGCAGGAAGGTCACGCCGGCGATCACGAAGGGCAGCAGGTAGTGCAGGCTGAAGAAGCGGTTCAGCGTCGGGTTGTCGACCGAGAAGCCGCCCCAGAGCCAGGTCACGATATGCTCGCCGACCAGCGGGAAGGCGCTGAACAGGTTGGTGATGACGGTGGCGCCCCAGAAGGACATCTGGCCCCAGGGCAGCACGTAGCCCATGAAGGCGGTGGCCATCATCAGCAGGAAGATGACCACGCCGAAGATCCACAGCAGTTCCCGCGGCGCCTTGTAGGAGCCGTAGTACAGGCCGCGCCAGATGTGGATGAAGACCACGATGAAGAACATCGAGGCGCCGTTCATGTGCACATAGCGGATCAGCCAGCCGTAGTTCACGTCGCGCATGATGCGCTCGACGCTGTCGAAGGCATGGGCGGTGTGCGGCGTGTAGTTCATCGCCAGGAAGATGCCGGTCGCGATCATGATCATCAGCGTGACCATGGCGAGCGCGCCGAAATTCCAGAAGTAGTTGAAGTTCCGGGGCGTGGGGAAGCTCCCGTATTCCTTCTGCATCATGGTGAACACCGGCAGCCGCTGGTCGACCCAGCGGATCACGGGGTTCTGGATGGTGCTGTCGTGAAGGCCGATGGCCATCGTGCCTGGCTCCTCAGTGGAGGCCGAGGGTTGGGCGCGGACGATACCGCGCCCAGCCGCCCTCAGCCGATCCGGATTTGCGTGTCGGATGTGAAGCTGTAGTCCGGAACCGCAAGGTTCAGCGGCGCGGGACCCTGGCGGATGCGGCCGGATGTGTCGTAATGGCTGCCATGGCAGGGGCAGAACCAGCCATTGTAGTCACCCTTGGCATCCGTCGGCTTCTGGCCGAGCGGCACGCAACCCAGATGGGTGCAGACGCCGACCACGACCAGCCAGCCATCGCGTTGCACCCGGCTCTGATCCGTCGCCGGGTCCTTGAGCTGCGCCAGCGGCGTGGCGCGCGCGGCCTCGATTTCCGCCGGCGTGCGATGGCGCACGAAGACCGGCTTGCCGCGCCAGACCACGGTGACCGCCTGGCCGACCGCGATCGGCGTCAGATCCACCTCGGTGGAGGCGAGCGCCAGCACGTCCCGTGCCGGGTTCATCGAACTGATGAAGGGCCACACCACCGCACCCACGCCAACCGCCGCGAAGGCGGCGGTGCTCAACGTCAGGAAATCCCGCCGTGTCTCGCCAACCGGCGCAGAACCGTGCCCGGCACCCTGCGATGCCCCGGCGGGCACCATTGTCTCGGCCATCTCGTCGTCCTTTTCCGCCTGCCGCTCGCGGGGCCGACCGGAACCGGCCGGACCCTGGCGCGGCTCTGGCCGCCTCCAGGGTCATGTGCCGGCCCGATGGGACCGCCAGGCGACCCGCATCGCCGCGAAACACTCGGCGCCAAACCGGATGTCGAGGGGGGGTGCCGACGCTTGCGCGACGGGCGCTCAGGCCTCGGCTGCCGGAATGGCGCTGCGCCGCATATAAAGGGTGGGTTGTGGCGGTGTCCATCCGCTGTTGCGCCAGAACACCAGCCCTTTGGCGCGAAAGCCACGCGGCGTGTCGCCAGGGTCGCCATTCGGTTAACCCCCTGCCAATCTTCCGCCCAAAGCGCCCAGCCGAGGACCCGCCCGCCATGACCGACCAGCCGCCCCCCGTTGCCCCCGGGCCGGGCACCGCCCCCGCGGACCACCCGATGCTGCCCCCCGCCCGGGCCTGGTTCGAGGAACTGCGCGACCGGATCTGCGCGGAATTCGAGGCGATCGAGGACGAACTGGCCAGCGGCCCCCATGCCGGCCTGCCGGCCGGCCGCTTCCAGCGCACCGCCTGGGACCGGCCGGAGGGCGGCGGCGGCGTGATGTCGGTGATGAAGGGGCGGGTGTTCGAGAAGGTGGGGGTGAATGTCTCCACCGTCTTCGGCGAATTCTCCCCCGAATTCCGCAAGCAGATCCCGGGGGCGGAGGCCGATCCGCGCTTCCTCGCCACCGGCATCTCCCTGGTCGCGCATCAGCGCAGCCCCCGGGTGCCGGCGGTGCATATGAACACGCGCTTCATCGTCACCACCCGCGCCTGGTTCGGCGGCGGCGGCGACATCACGCCGATGGACCATGCCGCGCCGCACAGCCTGGCGGATGCGGAGGTCTTCCACGCCGCCTACAAGGCCGCCTGCGACCGCCACGACTCCACCTACTACCCGCGCTTTAAGCAATGGTGCGACGAGTACTTCTTCCTGCCGCATCGCAACGAGCCGCGCGGATTGGGTGGCATCTTCTACGACTGGCTGGGCGACCGCACCCCGGGCCATGGGATCGAGGCCGATTTCGCCTTCACCAGGGATGTCGGCCTGGCCTTCCTGGAGGCCTATCCCGCCATCGTCCGCCAGCGGATGCACGAGCCCTGGACCGAGGCCGAGCGCGCCCACCAGCTGATGCGCCGCGGCCGCTACGTCGAATTCAACCTGCTCTATGACCGCGGCACCATCTTCGGGCTGAAGACCGGCGGCAATGTCGAGGCGATCCTGATGTCGCTGCCGCCGGAGACCGGCTGGCCTTGAGACTTCTCGACGGCGGCCCCACCCTTCTGGCAACGTTCTCCGCGCTTCAGGAAGGCCCCACCCGATGGTCCAGATCACCGTCAACGGCACGGCACACCAGCTGGAGGTGGAGGATGACACCCCGCTGCTCTGGGTGCTGCGCGACACCCTCGGCCTGACCGGCACGAAATATGGCTGCGGCGTCGCGCAATGCGGCGCCTGCACGGTGCTGGTGGATGGCATGGCCATGCGGTCCTGCCAGGTGCCGGTGGACAGCGTGGCCGGCCAGGCCATCACCACCATCGAGTCGGTGGAACAGGACCCGGTCGGCGCCCGGCTGGTCAGCGCCTGGGTGGCGCTCGACGTGCCGCAATGCGGCTATTGCCAGTCCGGCCAGTTGATGGCGGCCACCGCCCTGCTGAAGGAAACGCCGAAGCCGAGCGAGGCGGATATCGCCGCCGCGATGACCAATCTGTGCCGCTGCGGCACCTACAACATGATCGCCGCCGGCATCCGCCAGGCGGCGGACGCGGCATGAGGGGGGAACCGGCCATGACCCGTCTCGACGAAGCCCTGGCGGAGGCCCTCCAGGGCGATGCGCCGCTGAACCTGTCCCGCCGCGCCACGCTCGCCACCGCCTTGGGCGGCGGGCTGCTGCTGGCGCTCGGCATTCCGCCGCGCCCGGCGCGTGCCCAGGCCATGGGCGGGCTGGCCCATGCCCGCAAGGTGCCGTCCTACCTCACCATCCGCCCCGATGGCCGCATCCTGCTGCAGAACCCCTTTGCGGAAGGCGGGCAGGGCATCCACACGGCGGTCGCCCAGATCGTGGCGGAGGAGCTGGATGCGGAGCTTTCGGCCTTCGAGGTGCAGACGGCGCCAGCGGGGGCGGACTACCAGGTGCTGTTCAACGGCACCCGCCGCGTCACCGGCGGCAGTTTTTCGATCCGCAACACCTTTGCCCATTTCCGCGTCCTGGGGGCCACGGCCCGGGCGATGCTGCTGGCGGCTGGCGCGCAGCGGCTGGGCGTGCCGGTGGGCGAGCTGTCCACTGAGCCGGGCTTCGTGATCCATGCCGCTACCAGCCGCCGCATCCCCTATGGTGAGCTGGCGGAGGCCGCCGCCGCCCTGCCCGTGCCGGGCGATGCCACGCCCAAGACTGGCGCCTTCCGCCTGATCGGCACGCCCCAGAAGCGCATCGACACCCGTGCCAAAAGCACCGGCCAGGCACAGTACGGCATCGATATCCGGGTCGACGGCATGCTGCAGGGCGCGGTCATCCACGCCCCCCGCGCCGGCGCCGAGCCCGGGGAGGTGCTGAACGAGGCCGCGCTGAAGGCCATGCCCGGCGTGCATTCCGTCCACCGCCTGCCCGGCGCCGTCGCCGTGCTCGCCGACAGCTTCTGGCGCGCCCGCAAGGCGGCGGAGGCGGCCGAGGTCGCCTGGACCGCCCTCAGCGGCCAGCCCGTGGTGGCGGAGGATTTTTCGTCACCTGGCATGCTGGAAGCCTTGCGCGCCCAGGCCGATGCGCCCGGCAATCCGGCGCGGGACATGCAGGGGGATGCGGCCGCGGCGCTGCGCGGCGCTGCCAAGGTGGTGACGGCGGATTACGACGCGCCCTACCTCGCCCATGCGCAGCTGGAGCCGCCCTCCGCCACCGTGCGCTTCAATGCGGACGGCACGCTGGATGTCTGGACGCCGAACCAGTCGCCGGAGGCCTTCCGGTCCATCGCGGCGCGGGAATCCGAGCTGGCGGAGGAGAAGATCCGCATCCACACCCCGCTGCTGGGCGGCTTCTTCGGCCGGCACTTCACCTATGGCAGCATCCATCCGATGAACCAGGCCATCCGCCTGGCCCGCGCGGTGGAGCGGCCGGTGAAGGTGATCTGGACGCGGGAGGAGGAATTCGCCCGGGACGCCTATCGCCCCCTGAGCATGGCCCGCCTTCGGGCCGGATTGGATGCCGCCGGCAAGATCGTCGCCTTCCACGCCACGATGCCGGGGGAGGGGCCTGTCGCCAAGCATTTCGGCACGGCGCGGCTGGGGACCCCGCCGCTCGACACCTCGGCGGTGGAGGGGGTGGCGTTCAAGCCCTATGCCATCCCGAACCGGCGGGTGGACTGGGTGCATGTGCCGCATCCGGTGAATATCGGATTCTGGCGCTCCGTCGGCCATTCCATGAACGACTTCTTCTATGAGTCCTTCCTGGATGAGGTGGCGGAAGCCGCCGGCGCCGATCCCCTGGCCTTCCGCCGCGCCCATCTGGCCGCATCCCCGCGCCACCTGGCGCTGCTGGATGCGGTGATGGATCTGTCCGGCGGCTGGCGGCGCGGGCCCTACCAGGCGGCGGATGGCAGCCGCCGGGCGCGCGGCCTCGCCATGGCCTCCCCCTTCGGGTCGGAGGTGGCGACGGTGGCGGAGGTCTCGCTGCGGGAGGGGGAGGTGCTGGTGCACGACATCTTCGTCGCCATCGACCCCGGCAGCATCGTGAACCCCGCCATCATCAAGGCGCAGGTGGAAAGCGCCGCCTGCATCGGCCTGTCCTCCGCCGCCTTCGAGGAGGTGGTCTTCGATGGTGGCCAGCCGCAGCAGCGCAATTTCGACACCTACCGCATCCTGTCGCGGGCGGAGATGCCGAAGGTGCATGTGCGGATCGTCGAAAGCGGCGCGCCGATGGGCGGGGTGGGGGAGCCCGGCACGCCCGGCGTGCCCCCGGCGGTGGCCAATGCGGTGGCGGCCTTGACCGGAAGGCGGCTGCGCAGCCTGCCCTTCGGCAAGCACAGGCTGGGAGAGGCCTGATCCAAAGATGAAAATTCTGCAACCTTAGGCGCGGGCCATGCGTTACAGTTTCTCCATCTATTGGAGGAACGTGACCATGGCCATCACCCGGAAGGAGGAGCAGCGCCTGCTCTCGCATGAGGAGGCGCGGTTGGTGGCGCCGAGCCACCACCCGGCATTGGCCGAACTGTCCCCCGACGATCTGCGCGCCCTGGCGCAACGCCTGCGGACTGAGCATGGCCGCGCCCGCGACATGGTGCGGGAGGCCAGCCGCGCGCGCCGCGGCAAGGGTGAGGCGCGCGGCGCGGCCAGCGCGGCGGAAAAGCTGTTGCAGAAGAAGCAGGTGTTCGCCGCGGCGCTGCGCCGGGTGAACGGGCAATTCGCGCGCAAGGCGGAGGTGCGGCAGGAACGCCGCGCGGCGCGCCAGGCGGAACGCAACACGGCGGCGCTGCGCCAGGCGCTGGAACGCCGCCGGGCACAGAAGCCCCGGCATCCGCAGCCGGGCCGCACCCCGGGCAAGGGCATGCGGGACACCAGCCATGTGGAGGTGCATCCCGGTCCGGACCCGCGCGCGATCGGCAGCATTTCCCAGGCCACCCGGGACCAACAGGCGCGACGGGACGGCTGAATGCGGTGCGGGCGCGAGGCTGTAGCCTCCGCCCGTCACGGGCGGTATCGTCGCCCGGTCGACACGTCCAGGAGACATCAAGAAAATGACCATCAGCCGCCGCGCCCTGCTGGGCACGACGCTTGGCGCACCTTTCGCCGCCACCCTGCCGCCGCTCGCCGCGCCTGCCTTGGCGCAGGGGCAATGGCCGACCCGCCCCGTGCGCGTGATCGTGCCCTGGCCTCCGGGCGGGTCCACCGATGTGCTGGCGCGCCTGGTCTCGGAGCAACTGTCCCAGAAGCTCGGCCAGCCCTTCGTCATCGAGAACCGGCCCGGCGCCGGTGGCAATATCGGCCATGACCAGATCGCGAAGAGCACGCCGGATGGCTATACCATGGGGCCTGTGACGGTCGGCGGCTGGTCGATCAACCAGTATCTCTATGCCCGCCTGCCCTATGATCCGGAGAAGGACATTTCGCCGATCTCCATGCATTGGGAATTGCCCAATGTGCTGGCGGTGCCGACCGCCCATGTGCCGGCGACCAATCTGTCCGAGTTCATCGCCTGGGCGAAGGCCAAGCAGGGCGGGGTGAACTACGGCTCTCCCGGCGTCGGCACCACCCCGCATCTTTCCGGTTCCATGTTCACCAACCGGCTGGGGATCGAGGGGGTGCATGTGCCCTTCCGCGGCGCGGCGCAGACCATTCCGGCGCTGCTGGCGGGTGACGTCAACTTCGCCCTCGACAACCTCGCCTCCTATGTCCCGATCATCGCCAGCGGCCAGATGCGCGCGCTGGCGGTGACCAGCGCGGAACGCTGGCCGACCCTGCCGGATGTGCCGACCATGGCGGAAGCCGGCGTGCCCGATTTCGTCGTCACCTCCTGGTGCGCCATGGCCTTCCCGGCCGGCGTGCCGGCGGCCATCACCCAGCGCGCCTCCGCCGCGATCAAGGAGGTGTCGGAGACCCCGGCGATGCAGGACCGCTTCCTGCGCACCGGCGCCCGCGCCATCTGGAGCACGCCGGAAGTCGCCGCCGCCCGCGCGGCGCAGGAGCGTCCGATGTGGCGCGAGGTGGTGCGGATCTCCGGCGCACGACTCGAATAGTTAGCCCACGAAGTTCTTGCCGAATCAGCGCGCCACCGCAGGGTGGCGCGTTTTTTTATGTCCATGGCCAGGTCATCCGCCGCCGAAACCAAGGGCAGGCGGGGTGGCCCGCAGGCGCCTGTTTGCAAAGAATTTGTGTCGCCTGGGCGGCCTGCCTGCCGATCCCGTTCCACCAATTCACGACCACGCAGCGGTCTAGATTTCCTCTTTGCAATGTTATGTCCATATGTCAGGGAGCGCATCCTGGCGGCAAAGGCCGCAACGTCCCAAGCAATGAGAGAGGCCGACGGAATGGAGAGGCGCGACTGGACAGATATCATTGGGGGCGCGCTGCTCCTGATGTTCGGATTGTGGTTCCTTTGGCATGCACAGACTCATTACAGTTTCGGCGAACTTCGCCGGATGGGTCCCGGAGCTTTCCCGACCGGCCTCGGCGTGCTCATGGCGGCCATCGGATTGCTGATCCTGATCCCCGCCTGGTTCCGCCGTGGTGAGATGCCGTCGGCCAATCTGCGGCCCTTCCTGGCCATCCTGGCCGGCGGCCTCGCCTTCGCCCTGCTGATCGAGCCCGCCGGGCTGGTGCCGGCCATCGTCGCCCTGGTCGTCGTCGTGTCGCTGGCGGAGACGGAACTGCGCTGGATGCGCACCGCCATCCTGGCCGTTTCCCTCTCCGTCATCGGGGTACTGATCTTCACGAAGGGCCTGGGTATCCCGGTTCCCGCCTTCCGCTGGTGGAGCTACTGAGCATGGAAGTCTTCAGCATGCTCGGGATGGGCTTCGCCACCGCCCTGTCGCCCGAGAACCTGTTCTACTGCTTCGTCGGCGTCTTCCTCGGCACCTTCATCGGTGTGCTGCCCGGCATCGGCTCGCTCGCCGCCATCTCGATGCTGCTGCCGCTGACCTTCCACCTGGAAGCGACGCCAGCGATCATCATGCTGGCGGGCATCTATTACGGCGCCTCCTATGGCGGTTCGACCGCGTCGATCCTGCTGAACCTGCCGGGAACGCCCTCCGGCGCCGTGGCCTGTCTCGACGGCTATCCGATGTCGAAGCAGGGGCGGGGTGGCATCGCGCTGTTCATCACCACCGTGGCCTCCTTCGTCGGTGCCAGCATCGGCATCATCATCATGACCATCTTCGCGCCGCGGCTGGCCGAGGTGGCGCTGGCCTTCGGCCCGGCGGACTACTTCGCCATGATGCTGCTGGGGCTGGTGGCGGCCTCCACCCTGGCGCAGGGCTCGCCCATCAAGGGCATCGCCATGGTGCTGCTGGGCCTCTGCCTCGGCATGGTCGGCACCGATGTGCAGACAGGCCAGCAGCGCTATACCTTCAATGTCCCCTATCTGTCGGATGGGGTGAGCCTGGTGGCCGTCGCCATGGGCCTGTTCGGCGTGGCGGAAGTCATCGGCAGCATCGGCCGGGTCAGGACCGCCGATGCCAAGGCCGAGAAGATCACCATGCGGTCGATGATGCCCACGAGGCAGGACTGGAAGTTGTCCTGGAAGCCGATGCTGCGCGGCTCGGGCATCGGCAGCTTCGTCGGCGTGCTGCCGGGCGCCGGCGGCACCATCGCCTCCTTCATGTCCTATGCGGTGGAGAAGAAGGTCGCCACGGATCCCTCGCGCTTCGGCAAGGGCGCGATCGAGGGTGTCTGCGCGCCGGAATCCGCCAACAACGCCGGCTCCCAGACCGCCTTCATCCCGACCATGACCCTGGGTATCCCGGGCGATGCGGTGATGGCGCTGATGCTCGGCGCGCTGATCATCCAGGGCATCCAGCCCGGGCCGCGGCTGATGGCCGAATACCCGGAGATGTTCTGGGGCCTGATCGCCAGCTTCTGGATCGGCAACATCATGCTGGTGATCCTGAACATTCCGCTGATCGGGCTGTGGGTGCGGATGCTGCGGATTCCCTATTCCATCCTGTATCCCTCCATCATGATGTTCATCTGCATCGGCGTTTTCAGCATCAACAACAGCTACTTCGACGTGCTGGTGGTGATGGTCTTCGGCATCATCGGCTACATCATGATGAAGCTGAAGTTCGAGCCGGCGCCGCTGCTGCTGGGCTTCATCCTCGGCCCATTGATGGAGGAGCATCTGCGCCGCGCCATGCTGCTGTCGCGCGGTGACCTGGCGGTGTTCTGGGAACGGCCGATCAGCGCAACTCTGCTCGGCCTGACGACGCTGATGCTGGTCTGGGCGGCCTACAGCACGATCCGCGGGCGCAGCCCGGCGGCGCGGCTGAAGGCCGAGGTCAAGCCTGCGGAGGGCTGAGGGGCGTGATCGGCGGCATGGAACATGTCATCGGCCCGATGGTGGCCTGGGTGGAGGCGAATGCCGGCTGGGCGCCCGTCATCGCCTTCAGCATCGCCTTCATCGAGTCGCTGCCGCTGATCGGCATCTTCCTGCCCGGCTCCGCCCTGCTGCTGGCGCTGGGCCTGCTGATCGGCAGCGGCACGGTGTCGGTCTGGCCGGTGCTGCTGGCCACCATCCTCGGCGCCGTCCTGGGCGATGCGCTGGGCTTCTGGCTGTCGCGCTGGCTCGGCCCGGCCTTCGTCCGGCAGCATCTGCCGAAGCGGCACCGGCGGATGTATGGCCGCGGCGTGCTGGCCTTCCGGCGCTGGGGCGTCTGGGCGGTGTTCATCGCCCGCTTCATCAGCCCCTTGCGCGCGGTGGCGCCGGTCATCGCCGGAGTCACCCGCATGCGGCAATGGCGCTTCCAGGTGGCGAATATCGGCTCCGCCTTGCTCTGGGCGCCGATCGTGCTGATCCCGGGCACGGCGGCGGGGCATCTGATGGCGCTGGTGGAGGATCGGGGCAATGTCCTGCTGCTGGGCGGCTTCGTCCTGGCGGTGGTCATCGCCTGGCTGGGTTTGCGTGCCGTCTGGGCGCGGGTCAGCCTGCCGTCCTGAGCGTGCTGTCCTGAGTGTCTGGCCATCCGGCCCGGCAGGCGCCATATCGGCGCGGTGAACCTCTCCTCCGCCACCGGGCGCCGCGCCGCCTGGCTCAACAGCCTTTTCGTCGATCATGCGGCGCTGCGCATCCCGTGGCGCAATTGGGGGGTGGTGGAGCCGGGGCGGCTCTACCGGTCGAACCACCCGCTGCCCTGGCAGCTGGATGCGGCGCAGCGCCGCTTCGGGCTGCGCAGCGTCATCAACCTGCGTGGCCACCGCGAAAGTTGCGGCAGCGATGCGCTGGGCCGGGCGCGGGCGGGGGAACTGGGGCTGGTGCATGCCGATGCCCCCTTCGAAAGCCGCGGCGCGCCGCACAAGGACCGCATCCTGCGGCTGGTCGACCTGCTGGCCGAAATGCCGGAACCGCTGCTGATCCATTGCAAATCCGGCGCCGACCGCACCGGGCTGATCGCCGGCATCTGGCTGCTGCTGCAGGGCCGCCCGGTGGAGGCTGCGCTGGACCAGCTGCATTGGCGCTTCGGCCATGTGTCTGCCAGTCGCACCGGCATTTTGGATGCCTTCTTCCGGGACTACGCCGCCTTCCAGGCGCAAAACGGCGCGAAGCCGTTCCTCGACTGGCTGCGCCAGGATTACGACGAGGCTGCGCTGCGCGCGACCTTCCAGAGCCGGCCCTGGGCGGACCGGCTGGTGGACAAGGTGCTGCGGCGGGAGTGAGGCCGCCGGCGCCCTGCGGCTTGCCCTTTGCGAACCGGGCAACCCGCCCGCCGCGACGCCTGCGATCTCACCGTCTGCCCGGTGCGGCGGCACGCCAGACGCTGGAAAAAGCGCAGCGCGAAAGCCATCATCGCCGCTGAGGGAGGGCTTGCCGATGCGGCCTGTGGGCATCAGGGACACCGACTTTCCCTATTACGACGGAAGGCCGGTGGCGATCGGGGGAAGCGGCTGGGCCCTTCTCACCGCCAGTGTGGCCGTGGCTTTCGCCGCGCTGGTCCTGATCCCTCTGCGCAGCTTCCCGGGAAACCTGCTGCCGCCGCTGGTCTTCGCCGGCCTGCCGCTGCTGACGCTGGCCGCGCTGGTCGGCCGGCACTGGACCGCCCTGTTCCGGCGCGTCGGCTGGCGCGAGATCCGCCTCATGCTGGCTTTCGCGGTCATGACGATGCTGGCCTCCCTGCTCGCCGCGCTGCTGGTCCAGGCGCTGGGCAGCACGGCGCCGAATCCCGCGGTCGACGCGATGGCCGCCATGTCGGCCGGCGATTTCGCGCGGCGGCTGCTGCCGACGCTGCCGCAGCTGGTGGGGGAGGAACTGCTCACCATCCTGCCCTTCCTGGCGCTGCTCTGGCTTGGGACCCGGGTGCTGGGGCTCGGCCGGCGGGCCGCCATCCTGCTGGGGCTCATCGGCTCCTCGCTGATCTTCGCCGCGGCGCATCTGCCCACCTATGACTGGCACTGGGCGCAGTGCTTCGGCGTCATCGGCACGGCGCGCCTTATCCTGACGCTGGCTTATATCTGGACGCGCAACCTGTGGGTGAGCGCGGGGGCGCATATCCTGAACGACTGGACGGAGTTCCTGCTCGCCTTCGGCATGAGCCACCAGCCGATCGGGATGTAGCCTTGGGGTGGCCAGGGGAACTCGCGCCGTCGCGGCGCATTGTCGCAGATGAGGGAGATCGCCGATGGACCGCATCCACTACCGCGTCGTCGAACATGATGGCGGCTGGGCCTACAAGCTGGGCGACGTCTTCTCCGAACCCTTCCCGAGCTGGGAGGCGGCGCTGAAGGCGGCGCGCCATGTCGCGCGGCAGCAGCATGTGCCGGACAATGCCGCGACCATCGAATACCAGGACGCGCAGGGCAAATGGCACAGCGAGTATTCCGCCGGCGATGACCGGCCGGATGCCGACGTCGTCACCTGACGGCAAAATCCTCCAGCGCCGTGATGCCGCCCTTGGCGAGGATGGGTATGGCCTTCGCCACGCGCGCCGCGGGCCAGTCCCACCAGCCCAGCGCCACCAGCCGCGCGGCGTCCTCCTCGCTGTAGCGGCGGCGCACCACACGCGCGGGATTGCCGGCGACCACCGCGTAATCCGGCACGTCGCGGGCCACCACCGCCCGCGCGCCGATCACCGCGCCATGGCCGATGCGCACGCCCGGCATCACCGTCGCTTCCATCCCCAGCCAGACATCATGGCCCACCACCGTGTCCCGCGCCGGGCGCCAGGGGTAGTCGGACAGCGGCAGCGCACTCGCAAAAGCGCCGCCCAGGATGCCGAAGGGGTAGGTGGAGGGACCCTCCATCGCATGCATCGCATCGGGAAACATGAAGCGTGCCCCGGTGGCGATGGCGCAGTACCGGCCGATCTCCAGCCGCGCCCCGCTGACCTGGAAATTGTAGAGCAGGTTGCGGCGGAAGAAATCCAGCGCATGCAACGGGTCGTCGTAATAGGTGAAGTCGCCCACCGCGCAGTTGGTGATGCCGGGCATCGTGGCCAGCAGCGGCTTCAGGAAGACGATGCGCGTCTTGTTCGGCACCGGATGCAGCGCCTCCGGGTCCGGCAGCGCCTCGGCTTCCGCTTTCGATCTCATGCGGCGAAGGCCTGGGTGCGCACCAGGCGGGCATAAAGGCCGTCTGCCGCCATCAGCTCCGCATGCGTGCCCTGTTCCACGGCGCGGCCGGCCTCCATCACCACGATCAACTCGGCATCGCGCACGGTGGACAGGCGATGGGCGATGACCAGGGTGGTGCGGCCTTGGCGCAGCCGGGCGAGGGCCTGCTGCACCAGGGCCTCATTCTCCGCATCCAGGGCGCTGGTCGCCTCGTCCAGCAGCAGCACGCGGGGATTGCGCAGCAAGGCGCGGGCGAGGGAGACGCGCTGGCGCTGGCCGCCCGAAAGCCGCGATCCCTGCGTGCCGAGCGGCGTCGCATAGCCCTGCGGCAAAGCGGCGAGGAAGTCATGCGCCGCCGCCGCGCGGGCCGCCTCCTCCACCTCCGTTTGGGTCGCGCCGGGGCGGCCGCAGGCGATATTGGCGAAGGCGGTGTCGTCGAACAGCACGGCGTCCTGGCCGACATAGGCGATGGCGTCGCGCAGGCTGGCCAGGGTGACCTCCCGGATATCCGCGCCATCGATCCGGATGCACCCCGCCGTCACGTCATAGAGCCGCGGCACCAGGGCCAGCGCGGTGGATTTTCCGGCGCCGGAGGGGCCCACCAGCGCCACCGTCCGCCCCGGCGCTGCCCCGAAGGTCAGGCCGGAGAGGGCGGCATCCGGCACGCCCTCATAGGCGAAGCCCACATCCTCGAAGGTGACGGCGCCCTCGCCCGACGGCAGGGGGGCGGCGCCGGGGCGGTCGGTGATGCGGGCCTTCTCGTCGATGGCGTCAAAGCTGCGGGACAGGCCGGCGAGGCCCTCCTGCAAGGCCGCGTTCAGGCTGCCCAGCGCCCGCACCGGCTGGGCCGCCATCAGCAGCGCGGCGACGAAGCCGGTGAAGTCGCCGATGGTGCCGAGGCCGGCGGCCACCCGCCAGCCGACGAAGCCCAGCACGGCCGCCACGGCCACGCCGCCCAGCGCCTCCAGCACCGGGTCCAGCCGGGCGCGGGACCGGGCGATGGCGATCTGGCTGTCGCGCAGCCTTGCGAAGGCCAGGCTGGCGCGGGCTTCCTCCGCCGCTTCAAGCCGGTAGCTGCGCACCACGCGCGCGGCCGCAAAACTTTCGACCAACAGGGCGGAGGTCTCCCCCACCCGGTCCTGCATGCCGGAGGAAGCGCGGCGGATGCGCTTGCCGATGCGGAGAATCGGCACGGCGGCGATCGGGTAGAGCAGGAAGGCCAGCATGGCCATCTGCCAGTCGATCCAGAGCATGGAGCCCACCAGCCCGACCACCGTCAGCACATCCGCCACGCCGCCGAGCGCCTTGGACAGCGCCTCCCGGATCAGGGCTGCATCCGTGGTGAAGCGGGCGGCGTGCCGCGCCGGGGCGTCGCGCGCCACGGCGGCCAGGTCGGCGCGGGTCAGCGCCACGAACAGCCGTTGCTGGAGGTCGGCGATGACGCCCAGCACCACGGATTGCGTGGCCAGCGCCTTGCCATACAGCGCCAGCGCGCGGGCCGCGGTGACGGCGATGATCAGCGGCGGCAGCACCCAGGCGACGCGGGCATCGCCGGCGGCGAAGCGGTCGAAGGCCTGCTGGATCACCAGCGGATAGAGCGCGGCGGTGGCGGCGACGCCGATGGTGCACAGCGTCGCCACCAGCAGCCCGCGCGGGTGCTGGCGGATGAAATCGCGCCAGAGCCGGCGGATCAGCGGCAGGGAGGCGGCATCGAAGGCAGGGCGGGCCATGCGCGCCCTGTAGAGCAGCGGCGGGCGGGAGGCGAGGGGCTTTGCAAACGGGCCCCGGGATGTTAGTTCCTTATTTGTTCCGGTCGCGCCGGGGAGTCAGGACCCCGGCGCAGGACCTTCCGGGGCGGCGGTCCCGTCCGCCGTCCCGGCATTTTTCACCCGCGCCAGCAGCGCCGGCCCGTCCAGCATGCAGTCGCTGTCGATCCAGGCCTGCCGCAGCCGCGCCAATATCTGGCCCATGGCCGGCCCCGGCCGCACGCCGAGCACCAGCAGGTCCCGGCCCTGCACCGGAAATTCCGGATCGGCCTCGTCGGGCGACAGCCGGTCGCGCAGTTCGGCCCAGCCCTCGCCGCCCAGCTCCGCCTGCGCCACCCAGAGCGGTTCCACGGGCATGACATGGCGGGAGGCGGCGCGGAGCTGGGCGCGCCAGGCGCGGAAGTGGAATCCCTTTGTCGCATCGCCGGGCCTCGGCGCCGCCTCGATCCGGCGCAGCACGGTGAGCCTCTCGCGCTCCTCGCCGGACAGGCGCAGCCGGCGGGCGATTGCGGAAACATCGGCCGGAAGCGGCAGCAGCACGGCGAGGCGCAGCAGCGGGTCCCCCGGCAGGCCTTGCGGGATCATGCGCGCGAGGCGGCCGGGCTCCGCGCCCTCCGGCAGCACCGCCGCCAGCAACCCCACCCCGGCCATCAGCTCCAGCGCGCCGACCGGATCGGGCGCTTCCAGCAGCCGCTTCAGCTCCATCCAGATGCGTTCCGGTGCGACCCGCGCCACCAGCCCCGGCACCGCGGCGGCGATGGCCGCCAGCGCCGCGGCATCCGGCGCGCCCTTGCCGTAGCGCGCCCAGAACCGGAAGAACCGCAGCGCGCGCAGATAATCCTCGGCCAGTCGCGTCGCCGCATCGCCGACGAAGCGCACCCGCCCGGCCTCGAGATCGGCGCGGCCGCCAAAAAAATCCCAGAGCTGGCCCTGGGCATCCATCGACATGGCATTGAAGGTGAAATCGCGACGTGCCGCGTCTTCGCGCCAGTCGGTGGTCCAGGCGACCTCCGCATGGCGGCCATCGGTGACGACGTCGCGGCGCAGCGCCGTGACCTCCACCGGCTGGTGGTGCAGCACGGCGGTGACGGTGCCATGGGCGAGGCCGGTCTCGAAGACCTTCAGCCCGGCCTGCCGCAGCTTCTGGGCGATGACATCCGGCGGGTAGGGCGCGGCGACATCCACGTCATGCACCGGGCGGCCCGCCAGCGCATCCCGCACGCAGCCGCCCACGGCCCGCGCCCCGGGCAGCGCCGCCAGCACGGCCGCCGGGGCGGGGTCGGCCAGGAAGGCGGGGGGCGCCAGGCGTTCCTGTGGCGGTTCGCTCACCGCCCCCCCTCGATGCGGCTGGGCAGCACGCGGCCATCCGGGCCGAGGCTCGGCGGCACATAGACGCCGCCCACCACATCTTCGTCGGTCAGCCGCACGAACAGCGCGGCGGCGCCGCCGATCGTCACGGCGACCGCCACCAGGATCACCGCCCAGCGCGGCGGGCGCCCGCCCTCAGGCCGAAGCCAGCGCCAGAGCAACCAGGCGAGCAGGGGCAGCAGCAGCAGGAGAATGGCCATGCCGCGATGCTACCGCCGATCCCGCCGCGCCGGCAGGGGTGAGGTTGATCCGGAAACAGAAACGCCGGCTTCCGATCACTCGGAAGCCGGCGTTTCAAAATCTGGTGGAGCCATGGGGAGTCGAACCCCAGACCTCTTGAATGCCATTCAAGCGCTCTACCAACTGAGCTATGGCCCCGCACACAGTCGCGAGGCCGGGCGTATAGCGGCCGGTCGTGGGGTGCGCAAGACACCCCCATGTCGGTTTTGCGCGCCCCCTTTCACGCCGCCCCGGACCCGCATAGGTTCCAGCATGACGGGCCGGAGGATGGCGACAGGACGATGGGCAAGATCTACGACGACGCGAAATCGGCGCTCAGCGGGCTGCTGCGGGACGACATGACCATCATGTCCGGCGGCTTCGGCCTCGGCGGTATCCCCTCCGTCCTGATCGAGGCGATCCGGGAGAGTGGGGTGAAGGGCCTCACCGTCATCTCCAACAATGCGGGCGTGGACGATGCCGGGCTCGGCCTGCTGCTGCACACAAGGCAGATCCGCAAGATGATCTCCTCCTATGTCGGGGAGAATGCGACCTTCGCGAAGCAGTACCTGGCCGGCGAGCTGGAGATCGAGTTCAACCCGCAGGGCACGCTGGCGGAACGCATCCGCGCCGGCGGCGCCGGCATCCCCGCCTTCTTCACCAAGACCGGCTACGGCACCGCGGTGGCGGAGGGGAAGGAGACCCGGGAATTCGACGGCAGCCATTACGTGATGGAGCGCGGGTTGTTCGCCGACCTCGCCATCATCCATGCTTGGATGGGCGACCATGAGGGCAACCTCGTCTACCGGAAGACGGCGCGGAATTTCAATCCCGTGATGGCCACCGCGGCGAAGGTCACGGTCGCGCAGGTCGAGCATATCGTGGCCAATGGCGAGATCGACGCCGACCACGTCCATACGCCGGGCATCTTCGTGAAGCGCATGATCGCCCTGCCGCCCGGCTTCGAGAAGCGGATCGAGCAGCGCACCGTCACCAAGCGGCCGGCACCTGCCGCGGCCGGCGCCACGGCCTGAAGGAGTCGAAAAATGCCCTGGACCCGCGACCAAATGGCCGCCCGCGCGGCGCGCGAACTGCAGGACGGTTTCTACGTCAATCTCGGCATCGGCATCCCGACGCTGGTGGCGAACCACGTGCCGCCCGGCATGACGGTGCAGCTGCAGTCGGAGAACGGCATGCTCGGCCTCGGCCCCTTTCCCTATGAGGGGGAGGAGGATCCGGACCTCATCAATGCCGGCAAGCAGACCATCACCCAGCTGCCCAGCAGCAGCTTCTTCGACAGCGCCCAGTCCTTCGGCATGATCCGCGGCGGGCATATCGACCTGTCGATCCTGGGCGCGCTTCAGGTGGCGCAGAATGGCGACCTGGCGAACTGGATGATCCCCGGCAAGATGGTGAAGGGGATGGGCGGCGCCATGGATCTGGTGGCGGGCGTCAAGCGGGTGATCGTGCTGATGGAGCACACCGCCGGCGGCAAGCCGAAGCTGCTGAAGGACTGCAACCTGCCGCTGACCGGCCGCCGGGTGGTGGATGTGGTGGTGACGGAACTCGGCGTCTTCGCCATCGACAAGGCCGGCGACGGCCCGATGCGGCTGCTGGAAATGGCACCCGGCGTGACCGAGGCCGAAATCCGCGAGAAGACCGAGGCCGATTACGAGGTGGCGCTGGTCAACGCCTGAGCCGACAGGGCCTGAGCCGCCAGGGGCCTGAGCCGGCACGGCGGGACCGATGGTCCCGCCGCAGCGGTTGCTACTGGAGCTGCGGCTGGCGCCCCTGCTGGTAGCGCAGCCGGTCATCCTCCAGCACCCGGCGCAGCCGCTCCAGCTCCTGTTCCCGCTGTGCCAGGGACCGTTCCCAGTCCCCGCCCGCCGCGGCGGGCGCCGGGGCGCTGGCGCGCGTCGTCGAGGTCAAGGGGGCGGCGGGCAGCGGCGCGGTGTCGCGCACCACATTGCGCCGCACCGGGGCGCGGCGGGCACGGCGGGCCGTGCTCGACCGGCGGGTGGTGGTGGGCGCGGCGAGGGGCACGGGCGGCGGCGGCACCCAGTCGAGCAGCGGAATCGGCCCGCGGGCCTCCGCCGGGGCGGCGGTGCCGGATGCGCCGGAGGAGAAGCTGGGTGGCGCCGGTGCGCGCTGCCGGAAATTCTCGAAATCGGTGACGGTGGAGCTCAGCAGGTCGCGCCCGGGGCCGGAATCATTCCAATGCTGCGCGGCGGCAGGCTGGATCAGCAGAAGACCCAGGGGCAAGGCGAGAAGGGCAAAGCGGCGCATCGGCTGGGGTCCCACATTGGCGGCACAATGGGCTGGTGGCCCGGCCCCGGATTCGTGGACGAAGATGAACGGCCCCGCCGCGTCGCACAAGCTTTGAAAAACGCGACGTGCCAGAGGTTTGAGTTGCGAGAGGTTTCAGCGGCGAAGCGTCACAGCAGGCACAGCGCCTCCAGCTCCCGCCGCAGGGCGGGCGGCAGCGCATCCAGCCCATCGGCGGCCTGGCTGCCGAGGGGCGCGTCCGGTGGCGCGGCGGCGGCCTCCAGGTAGCGCCAGCCCTGGAAGGGCTTTTGCGGGCGCGGCTGCAACAGGACCAGTTCCGGGTCCAGCACCAGGCCGGCACAGCTGGTGCCATCGTCCCAGCGCTCCTCCCGCACCTCCAGGATGCGCTGGCGCACCCGGATCAGGCCGGCGAGAACCCAGTAGAGCGAGCCGCCATCCACCAGCTCCGCCGCCCGCTTCGGCACCATGCGGGTCTGATGCCGCAGGGGCGGATCGAGCGCCGCGCGGCGGGCCTGGCCGGCGGCGAGTTCCGCCACCTCCTTCGGTCCGACGCAGAGTTTGAGCAGATGCAGCATGGCTCATGGATGTGGCCACCGGCCGAGTCCGCACAAGCCCCATCCGCGCTGCCGGCTATCCCAGCTTGCCCCAGGGCGCGATCCGGGGATAAACCCGATGCAACGAAACCGTCCAAGGGAGACAAACCATGCTTCGCCGGAACCTGCTGGCCGCCACCGTGCTGGGCGCCACCGCACCGACGCTGTTCACCCCCGCCATCGCGCAGCCGCGCAATGCCGCCTGGCCGCGCGCCCTGAACATGGGCACCGCCGCGCCGGGCGGCACCTATGCGCTGTACGGGCCGGCCTGGGGCCAGATCGCCCAGGAAGCCACGGGCGTGCAGATTTCCTACCGCACCACCCAGGGCCCGAACCAGAACATCATCCTGGTGAACCGGAAGGAGGTGGAGCTGGGCATGGTGACCATGGGCGTGGCGCTGCAGGCCTGGAACGGGGTCGGTGCCTGGACCCAGGGCAACCGCTTCCGCGATATCCGCGCCCTGTTCCCCATGTACGACACGCCCTTCCATGGCATCGCCCTGAAGCGCAGCGGCATCACCAAGCATGCCGATCTGGCGGGCAAGAGCGTCGGCGTCGGGCCGCGTGGCGGCACGCCGGGCACCTACTATCCCCTGCTGCTTCAGGAGCTGGGCATTGCGCCCTCGGCCGTGCGCTATGGCTCGGCCTCCGACCTGGTGGGCCAGATCCAGGACGGGCTGCTGGATTCCTTCCTCTTCGCCTCCGGCGTGCCGGTGCCCGCCTTCAGCGAGATCGAGGTGCAGGCCGAGGTGAATTTCCTCGACTTCACCCAGGCGGAGATCGCCAAGCTGACGGCGAAGTATCCGGAACTGGCCGCCGGCTCGCTGCCCGTGGGCACCTACCGCACGCAGCAGCAGCCGCTGGGCATCGTCGGCATGTACAACTTCGCCATCGCCCACAAGTCGATCTCCGACGACCTGGCCTATGAGATCACCAAGTCGGTGCTGTCGCAGAATCCCCGCTTCAAGGCGGCGATCTCCGCGGCGTCGGAGACGGTGGCGGCGAACTGGAACAAGAACACCTTCCTGCCCTTCCACCCCGGCGCCGCGCGGTATCTGCGCGAGGTCGGCCAGCAGGTGCCCGACAATCTGGTGATGGCCTGATCGAAAAGCCCCGGCGCATCGCGCTGCGCCGGGGCGTTTGCTGCGAATTTTGAGAAATGTCTTGATTTGTCCGACTCATCTCACGTATCGGACAAGCCTCACGGCCCTGTGAAGGCTTGCGCCGCGCGCCATGGCGCATCTTCACGGGATGGCAAGGCCCTGGTGGCAGGCTGACGGCCTCAATGCCGTGGAGCCGGGCCCATGCGTTTTCTCCTGGACTTGTCAGTAAGTCGAAAATTGGCGGCTTCCGCCGCCCTCGCCTTGGTCATGATCGTCGGGCTCGTCGCGATGACCTGGCGGGAAACCTCCCAGATCATCGCCCAGCAATCCGTCGCGGCGCGGGTACAGACCGCGATGGATGCCATGGACAAGGGCATCGAGCGCCTGATGGACGTGGCGGTCATGGAGCGCGACCTGCTGCTGACCCATGACGAGGCGGGCCAGGCGCCGGCCTGGCAGGCGATCGAGAGCGCGATCGCCCAGGGTTCCACGGCGGCGCGCGACGCGGCGGCGGGTTTCGGCGATCCACAGTTGATGCAGGGCGCGACGGCCCTGGCCGATGCGGCCGAGCGTTATCGCGAGGCGCTGCGCAAGGTGGCAGAACAGCGCGCGCTGATGGTCGTGGCCCGTGACCGCGAGCTGTTCCCGCTGTCCGGCGAATACGACTCCCTGTACGAGGCGGTGTCCGCCAGCTTCGGCTTCGACCTGCCTGCCGACCAGCAGGACGATGCCCGCTACCGTCTGCAGACGGTGCATAACGCGGTGGGCGAGGTGCGGATCGGCGTGCAGCGCCTGCTGGCGACGGGCGACGAGGCGCAGAATCGCCGCGTCCGGCGTGGCATCGCCCAGGCCCGGGTGCATAGCCGCGGGTTGCTGTCGGTCGAGGCCCCGGCCCGGCTGAAGGAGGATGTCGGCCGCCTGGCCGAGCGCGCCCAGGCCATCGGCCTCGCGGCCGGCAAGATCCTCGATGCCGGTGAGGAAGTGGGCAAGCTGCGGCGCGATGAGGTGACGCCGGCGCGCGAGGCGCTGGAACAGGCGGCGCAGGGCCTTTCCACCGCAGGCCTGGCGCTGGCCGCGACCCAGCGCGAACAGGTGCAGCACCGCGCGGAGCTGGTGCGCAGCACCGCCTTGTGGTCCGGCGTCGCCATCGCCCTGGTGCTGCTGCTGTCCTCCTTCGCCATGGCGCGCGGCATTGGCGCCCCGATGCGCCGTCTCTCCGCCGTGATGGCCCGCATCGCCGGCGGCCAGTCCGACATCGCCGTGCCGGATCGTGGCCGCCGCGATGAGATCGGCGCGATGGCGGAGGCCCTGGAAGGCCTGCGCAGCACCGTGGGCCGCGCCTTCTCCCAGGGCCAGATGATCGAGCAGTTGCCGGCGGCGGTGATGAGCGCCGATCCGAAGAACGGCTTCCGCATGACCTATATGAATGCGGAAAGCACCCGCCTGCTGACCCAGCTCCGCAAGCTGCTGCCCTGCGGGCCGGAGGAGATGATCGGCCAGCCGATCGACATCTTCCACAAGAACGCGGCGCATCAGATGGACATCCTGTCCGACCCGGCGCGCCTGCCGCATACCGCACGCATCAACCTGGGCAACGAGGTGCTGGAACTGCGCGTCTCGGCCATCCGCGACGCCGCCGGGGCCTATGCCGCCACGATGCTGACCTGGACCCTGGCGACCGAGCAGGTGCGCCTGGCCGATACCTTCGAGAGCGAGGTGGGCGCCGTGGTCGCCGCCGTGGCGGAATCCGCCGCGCGCCTGCAACAGTCGGCCGAGGAACTCTCCGGCACCGCCCAGACCTCCGGCCGGGAAGCCGCAGCCGTGGCCGCGGCCGGTGGCCGGGCGCAGGGCGATGTGCAGGCGGTGGCGGCGGCGGCCGAGGAGATGGCCAGCTCCGTCACCGAGATCGCCCGCCAGGTGGGCGAGGCGGCACAGGTCGCCAGCCGCGCGGTGGAGGAAGCCCGGGCGACCGACGCCACCGTGCAGGGCCTGTCGGAGGCCGCGGCCCGCATCGGTGATGTGGTCCGCCTGATCGGCGACATCGCCGGCCAGACCAACCTGCTGGCGCTGAACGCGACCATCGAGGCCGCCCGGGCCGGCGAGGCCGGCAAGGGCTTCGCCGTGGTCGCCAGCGAGGTGAAGTCGCTGGCCGGCCAGACCGCCAAGGCGACGGAGGAGATCGCGGCGCAGATCGGCCAGATGCAGCAGGCCACCACCCAGGCGGTGACCGCCATCCGCGGCATCGGCGCGACGGTGGAGCGCACCAGCGAAATCGCCACGGCCATCGCCGCGGCGGTGGAGGAACAGGGCGCCGCGACGCAGGAGATCGCGCGCAGCGCCTCCCAGGTCGCGGATGCCACCCAGACGGTGGCCCAGCGCATCGAGGGTGTGCGCGGCGCCGCCGAGGCGACAGGCGAAGCGGCGGGCACCATGCGCGACGACAGCGGCGCCCTGGCCGGCCAGGCCCGGCAGTTGCAGGAGAAGACCGACAACTTCCTGCGCGCCGTGCGGGCCATCTGATAGCAGCGGGCCGCCCCGGCGCTTGCCGGGGCGGGTGCGAAGCGCCTAAGCCGCCCCCACAGCAAGCGCAGGAGCGGCAGCATGGGCTATCGTTTGGCCGTGGTCGGCGCCACCGGGGCGGTGGGGCGGGAAATCCTCAAGACCCTGGCGGAGCGCAATTTTCCGGTGGACGCCATGGTGGCGCTGACCGCCGGCCGGTCCCCGGGCAGCCAGGTCTCCTTCGGGGAGGACCAGGTGCTGACGGTGAAGGCGCTGGACAGCTTCGACTTCAAGGGCACGCATCTGGTCTTCTTCGCCGGCACCGCCGGTGTCAGCACCCTGCATGCGCCGCGCGCCGCCGCCGCCGGTTGCCTGGTGATCGATGGCAGCGGCGCCTTCGACATGGAACATGACGTGCCGCTGGTGGTGCCGGAGGTGAATCCCCAGGCCCTGGCACGGTCGCGCAAGCGGCGGATCATCGCCAATCCGCTGGACGCGATCATTCCGGTGATGATGGCGCTGAAGCCGTTGCACGACCTGGCGCCGGTCCGCCGTGCGGTGGTCGCCACCTACCAGGCCGTCTCCGGCGCGGGGCGGGAGGCGATGGACGAGCTCTGGTCGCAGACCCGCGGCGTCTATGTGAATGAGACGCCGCCCTCCGAGCAGTTTCCGAAGCAGATCGCCTTCAACTGCATCCCCCAGGTCGATTCCATCCTGCCCGATGGCCCGACCCGGGCGGAGGCGGCGATGGCGCTGCAGGCGCGGAAGATCCTCAGCCCGGACCTGGCGCTGGTCGCCACCTGCGTCCGCGTGCCGGTCTTCATCGGCAACGCCGCCGCCGTGCATGCGGAGTTCGAGGCGGAGATCACCGAGGAACAGGCGCGGGAGGCGCTGCGCGAGGCGCCCGGGATGATCCTGCTCGATCGGCGGGAGGATGCCGGATACACGACCCAGGCGGAGATCGGCGGCGAGGATGCCGTCTATGTCAGCCGCCTGCGCCGCGACGGCACCGTGCCGCATGGCCTGGCCTTCTGGTGCCTGACCGACAATCTGCGCAAGGGCGCCGCGCTGAACGCGGTGCAGATCGCGGAGGAAGTGCTGGCGCAGGGGCTTCTGGGCTGAGTGGGTCAGAACAGCACCCGCAGGATCGTCGCCAGCGCCGCGCCGGCCGTCAGCAGCTTGTGGACGATGTCCAGCAGCTTCGTCCGGCAGGGCGGCGCATCCGGCGGTGGTCGCCGGGCGAAGCGGGGCAGCCGGTGATCGGGGCGGGGATCGGGCATGAAGGCAAGGATATCATTCCTAATCGCTTCTAGCATACACGATTTGTTCCCTGATTCGCGCCTGGCCGCGTTGACGCTATGGCGCGCTGCACCATAAAACCCCTGTCAACAGTGTGCGGCGCGCCGGGGGCATGGCGCGCCTTGAGGAGCGGGCACCGCATGTCAATCCAGGATGCACGGGAGGCGACCATGTTGGGGCGCCGGACGGATGGAACGCCGGTGCGCCGGCCGCTTTCGCCGCATCTGCAGGTCTACGACATGATGCAGATGAGCAGCGCGATCTCCATCACCCATCGCGCCACCGGCGTCATCTGGACCGGCGGCGCCGCCGTGATGGTCTGGTGGCTGGTCGCCGCCGCCTCCGGCCCCGTCGCCTTCGACCGGGTGCAGTGGTTCCTGGGTTCCTTCCTCGGCATCATCATGCTGATGGGGCTGACCGCCGCGGCCTGGTTCCACACCCTGTCCGGCCTGCGCCACCTGGTCTGGGATGCGGGCCATGGGTATGACATCCCGACCATGTACAAGTCCGGCCATGCCGTGCTGATCGGCACCGCGGTGCTGACGGCGCTGACCTGGCTCGCTTTGCTGATCTCCTGGTAAGGAGCGAGAGAATGGCCAACCCCGCCGGCGAAGCCGCCCGTCCGACCATCCTCCGCACGCCGCTCGGCCGCGTGCGCGGTTCCGGTTCCGCCAAAAGCGGCACGCATCACTGGTGGATGCAGCGCGTCACCTCCATCGCGCTGCTGCCGCTGACCATCTGGTTCATCGTCGCCCTCGCCACCTCCGCCGGCATGACCCATGCGGAAGCGGTGGCCTGGATCGGCCACCCCTTCAACGCCGTGCTGCTGCTGGCGCTGATCGGCCTGACCTTCCACCACGCCGCCGCCGGCCTTCAGGTGGTGCTGGAGGACTACGCCAAGCCGGAATGGGTGAAGATCGCCAGCGTGCTCGCGGTGAAGGCGGTCTGCACGTTGCTGGCCCTGGCCGCCGCGCTGGCCGTGATTCGCCTTGCGGTCTGAGACCGCGCACCAAACTCGGTAGCCAACGGCGCGGGCCATTTCGCCCCGCCACACGGATGGACGGCAGATCAGATGAACGCCATCTCCAAGCCCGCGATCGGCGGCGGAGCCTATCGGATCGTTGACCACACCTATGACGTGGTGGTGGTCGGCGCGGGCGGCGCGGGGTTGCGCGCCACCTTCGGCATGGGGGCCTCCGGCCTCAAGACCGCCTGCATCACCAAGGTCTTCCCCACCCGCAGCCACACCGTGGCGGCCCAGGGCGGCGTCGGCGCCGCGCTCGGCAATATGGGCGAGGATGACTGGCGCTGGCACATGTACGACACCGTGAAGGGGTCGGACTGGCTGGGCGACCAGGACGCCATCGAATACATGTGCCGCGAGGCGATCCCCGCGATCATCGAGCTGGAGCACTACGGCGTTCCGTTCAGCCGCACCGAGGATGGCAAGATCTACCAGCGCCCCTTCGGCGGGCATATGCAGGACTACGGCAAGACCCCGGCGATGCGCGCCTGCGCCGCCGCCGACCGCACTGGCCACGCCATCCTGCACACGCTGTACCAGCAGGCGCTGAAGGCCAATTGCGAGTTCTTCGTCGAATACATCGCGCTCGACCTCATCATGGATGACGAGGGCGTCTGCCGCGGCGTGACCGCCTGGAACCTGGAAGACGGCAGCCTGCACCGCTTCCGCGCCCAGTCCGTGGTGATGGCGACCGGCGGCTATGGCCGCGCCTATTTCTCCTGCACCTCCGCCCATACCTGCACCGGCGACGGCGGCGGCATGATTCTCCGAGCTGGCCTGCCGCTGCAGGACAATGAATTCGTGCAGTTCCACCCGACGGGCATCTATGGCTCGGGCTGCCTCGTCACCGAGGGCGCCCGCGGCGAGGGCGGCTATCTGACGAATTCCGAGGGTGAGCGCTTCATGGAGCGCTACGCGCCGACGGCGAAGGACCTGGCGTCCCGCGACGTCGTCTCCCGCGCCATGTCGGTGGAAATCCGCGAGGGCCGCGGCGTCGGCCCGCTGAAGGACCACATCCACCTGCATCTGGAACACCTCGGTGGCGACCTGCTGCATGAGCGCCTGCCGGGCATCTCCGAGACCGCGAAGATTTTCGCGGGCGTGGATGTGACGAAGGAGCCGATCCCGATGCTGCCGACCGTCCATTACAACATGGGCGGCATCCCGACGAACATCCACACGGAAGTCCTGAACCCCACGGCGCAGGACCAGGACCGGGTGGTGCGCGGGCTGATGGCGGTGGGCGAGGCGGCCTGCGTCTCGGTCCACGGCGCCAACCGCCTCGGCACCAATTCGCTGCTCGACCTCGTGGTGTTCGGCCGCGCCGCGGCGCATCGCGCGGCGGAGACCATCAAGCCGGGCGCCAGCCAGGCGCCGCTTCCGCCGGGCGCGGGTGAATCGAGCTGGGCGCGCTTCGACAAGGTGCGCAACGCGAAGGGCTCCTCCACCGTCTCCGACGTCCGCCTGCAGATGCAGCGCACGATGCAGGAGCATGCAGCGGTGTTCCGCACCAGCGACCTGCTGCGCGAGGGCGTGGCCAAGATGGGCAAGGTCGCGGCGAGCTATGACGACATCAAGATCGCCGACCGCAGCCTGATCTGGAACAGCGACCTGGTGGAGGCGCTGGAACTGGACAACCTGATCGGCAATGCGCTGACCACGATCCATGGCGCCGAGGCGCGCAAGGAAAGCCGCGGCGCGCATGCGCATGAGGACTTCCCCGACCGCGACGACGTCAACTGGATGAAGCACAGCCTCGCCTGGGTGGATGACAAGCGGAACGTCAAGCTGGACTACCGGGACGTGAAGATGCGGACCCTCACCAACGAGGTCCAGGTCTTCCCGCCCAAGGCCCGCGTGTACTAGGAGCCCCGATCAGAGCCATGGCCACCTTCACGCTGCCGAAGAACTCCACGATCTCCAAGGGCAAGCACTTTCCCGCGCCGGCCGGCGCGACGAAGGTGCGCTCCTTCAAGATCTATCGCTGGGACCCGGATTCGGGCGAGAACCCACGCACCGATACCTATGATATCGACCTCGACCAGTGCGGGCCGATGGTTCTCGACGCCCTCATCAAGATCAAGAATGAGGTCGACAGCACGCTGACCTTCCGGCGGTCCTGCCGGGAGGGCATCTGCGGTTCCTGCTCGATGAACATCGACGGGTTGAACACGCTAGCCTGCCTGAAGCCGATCGAGGATGTGAAGGCGGAGGTCCGCATCCATCCGCTGCCGCATATGCCGGTGGTGAAGGACCTGGTGCCCGACCTGTCCCAGGTCTACGCCCAGCTTCGCTCCGTCGAGCCCTGGCTGAAGGCCGATACCCCCCCGCCGCCGGATGGCGAGCGCCTCCAGTCGAAGGAGGAGCGCGCCAAGCTCGACGGGCTGTGGGAATGCATCCTGTGCTTCTGCTGCTCCACCGCCTGCCCCTCCTACTGGTGGAATGGCGACCGCTATCTCGGCCCGGCCGTGCTGCTCCAGGCCTATCGCTGGATCGCCGACTCGCGGGATGAGCATACGGGTGAGCGGCTGGATGCGCTGGAGGATCCCTTCAAGCTCTATCGCTGCCACACCATCATGAACTGCACCCGGACCTGCCCGAAGGGCCTGAACCCGGCGCAGGCCATCGGCGACATCAAGAAGATGCTGGCCGAACGGGTGGTGTAACCTGAAGCCCTCTCCCCCGACGGGGGGAGAGGGTTGGGTGAGGGGGGCTTTGCAGGCCTAACGCCTCCACTACATCCCGCCTGTATGACCGCCCTTCTCCTCATCGCCCTCTTCGCCACCGCGCTTCTGTTCGGCGGCATGGCTTTCTTTGCGGCGGTCCTCGCGCCGCTGGTGTTCCGGTTGTTGCCGGCCGAGCAGGCCGGGCGCTTCCTGCGGGGGATCTTCCCGCGCTACTACCTCTGGGTGCTCGGCACCTCAGCCGCCGCCTGCGTGGCGCTGTTTCCCCTCTCCAAGCTCGATTCCGGCATCATGGCGGCGATTGCCGCGCTGACCTTCTGGCTGCGCCAGGTGCTGATGCCGCGCATCAATTGCCCTGTCCGACCGCGCCAAGGCCGGCGATGCCCAGGCCGCGCGCGGCTTCGCCTTCACCCACCGCCTGTCCGTGGCCGCGAACCTGCTGCAGCTGGCGGCGGCCGGGGCCGTGCTGGCCGGCTTCCTGACCTGAAGCAGCCGCGTCGCCAGGATCGGTCCCCCGGCGCCGAAATTTCGGACCAAAGCGCCACTTTCCGGCCGCTCGGGGATGGATTACTGCTTCTGCCAGAAGCGGGACCGTGCCCGCGCGCCCGATCCGGGAGGAAGTTCCATGAACCGCCGTGCCATGCTGGGCGCCGCCGCCGCGGCCGCGCCCCTCGCTCTTGCCACCCCTGCTCTGGCCCAGGCCAATCCGGAGGTGCGCTGGCGCGCCGCCTCCTCCTTCCCCCGCGTCTTCGACGTGCTCTATGGCACCTTCGAGAAGGTGGCCGCCCGCGTCGCGCAGCTGACGGAGGGCAAGTTCCGCATCCAGACCTTCCCGGCCGGCGAGATCGTCGGCGGGCTGCAGGTGCTGGATGCCGTGCAGGCCGGCACCATCGAGGCCGGCCACACCGCCAGCTACTACTACATCGGCAAGGATCCGGCCTTCGCGCCCTTCACCGCCATGTGCTTCGGCCTGAACACCCGGCAGATGACGTCCTGGTTCCGCTATGGCGGCGGCAATGAACTGGCGGCGGAGCTGTTCCGCGACTACAATATTCACGGCATCACCTGCGGCGACACCGGCGCGCAGATGGGCGGCTGGTTCCGCAACGAGATCACGGGCGTCGAGCAGCTTCGCGGCCTGAAGTTCCGCATCACGGGTCTCGCCGGCCAGCTCTTCACCCGCCTCGGCGCCGCCCCGACGCTGATCGCCCCGGCCGATATCTATCCCTCGCTGGAGCGCGGCGTGATCGACGCGGCGGAATTCGTCGGCCCGCATGACGATGAGCGCGCCAACTACGTCCGCGTCGCCCGCTACTACTACGCCCCGGGCTTCTGGGAGCCGGGCGCGCGGCTGCATTTCATGTCCAACGCCCGCGCCTGGGCGGCCCTGCCGGACCAGTACAAGGCGGCGCTGGAGACGGCCTGCGGCGAGGCCGATGCCGACATGGTCGCGCGCTACGACTTCATGAACCCGCAGGCCCTGCGTCGCCTGGTCGCCGCCGGCGCCCAGCTCCGCTTCTGGCCGCGCCCGGTGCTGGAAGCCGCCTGGAAGGCGAATGAGGAGATGAATGCCGACCTGGCGCGCGGCAATCCGCGCTTCGCCAAGATCATGGAAAGCTACGGCCGCTTCCGGACGGAGCAGTTCCAGTGGTTCCGCATCGCCGAGAACAGCTACGACAATTTTGCCTTCTCCGCCGCCCAGACGGTCCGTTGAGGGGTAAAATCGCGGCCATCCGCGGTGGCGGGGCCGCGCTGGCTATGGGCGGCGCGCCACCGCCTGCCCTATAGCCTGCGCGAACCGACACGGATGACGCGCTGATGGATCTCGGGACGCTGCTGTCTGCCCTGGCCATGGGCGTGGTCGAGGGTGCGACCGAGTTCCTGCCGATCTCCTCCACGGGTCACCTGATCCTGCTGGGGGAGATGATCGGCTTCCAGGGTCCGCCCGGCAAAACCTTCGAGATCTGCATCCAGCTCGGCGCCGTGCTGGCCGTGATCGTGCTGTTCCGGGCCACGCTGTGGCGGCTGGCGACGCTGGCCTGGCGCCCGGGGCCGGAACGCTTTTACGCCCAGAACCTGATCCTGGCCTTCCTGCCCGCCGCCTTCCTGGGCGCGACCTTCCACGGCACCATCACCCGGCTGCTGTTCAGCCCCTGGGTGGTGTGCTGCGCGCTGATCCTGGGCGGCATCGCCATCATCGCGATCGAGCGCTGGCGGCCGGAGCCCTCCATCCATTCGGTGCCGCAGATGGGGCCGCTGGCGGCGCTGCTGATCGGCTTCGGCCAGGCGCTGGCGATGATCCCCGGCACCTCCCGCTCCGGCGCCACCATCATCACCGCGCTGCTGGTGGGGGTGGAACGGCGGACGGCGGCGGAATTCAGCTTCGTGCTGGCGATCCCCACCATGATCGCCGCCACCGCCTACAGCCTGTACAAGGCGAGGGCGGAGCTGGATGTGTCCGATCTTGGCCAGATCGGCATCGGCTTCGTCACCGCCTTCGTGGTGGCGCTGGTGGTGGTGCGCTGGCTGATGCAGGTGATCTCCCGCATCGGCTTCACACCCTTCGGCTGGTACCGCATCGCGCTCGGCACCGCGATGCTGGTCTTCCTGACGCTTCGCTGACCCGGTCAGGCCGCCCCGGCTCAGGCCGCCTGGGCGCGCCCCGCGGTCGGGTCCAGGCGGTAGCCGCCACCTTCGGTCACCAGCAGCCGCGCATTGCCGGGATCCGGCTCGATCTTCTGGCGCAGGCGGTAGATATGGGTCTCCAGCGTATGGGTGGTGACCGCGCTGTTGTAGCCCCAGACCTCGTTCAGCAGGATCTGCCGCCCCACCGGACGCCCATTGGCGCGGTAGAGGTACTTCAGGATGGCGGCCTCCTTCTCCGTCAGCCGGATCTTCCGGTTGCGCGCCGCATCCAGCAGCAGCTTGGCGGAGGGACGGAAAGTGTAGGGGCCGACGCTGAAGACGGCGTCTTCGGAATTGTCGAACACGCGAAGTTGCGCGCGCAGCCGCGCCATCAGTTCCGAGACGCGGAACGGCTTGGCGATGTAGTCATTGGCGCCCGAATCCAGTCCCCGGATGATGTCCTGTTCGCCATCGGCGCCGGTCAGCATCAGGATCGGCATGCGCATGCCCTGCTTTCGCAGCTTCGCGCACAGGTCGCGCCCGTCGCCATCGGGCAGGCCGATGTCGAGCACGATCGCGTCGAACCGCGCATCCTCCGCGGCGAGGTGCGCCAGGGCTTCGGCTGTGGTTCCGGCTTCGGTGGCGGCGAACTCGCCGTCATGCGCCAGTTGCTCCGCCAGCGTCTGCCGGAGGGCTTCGTCGTCGTCCACGACGAGGACGGGGCGAGGACCGGCCATGGTAGCTCCCATATCTGTGAGGCACCGTCACAACGGAGCCGAGGCGGATCGGTTTCATCGGCCGGTGCCGCTGCCGTGAAGATAGATGGCGGAACGGACTGACCCCGACAAGCGATTTTGCCCAGGGTCATCGCTGCCAGCAACCCTCGCGGTGCCGTGGTGACGATTTGCAATGCCGCTGCATGTTCTGCCGGGCGATCCGGCTTTTCTTATGGCGGCCCCCCCTTTCAAACGCCTTTGGCGCGCCACATTCGGCATCGTCAATGGCAGGCTACGGAACGCCAGAACCAGAATGAGCAACATGGCCCCCCTCGCTTCGAAGCGCCCCGCTGGCGCGGATGATGCCGCACTGCCGGACCTTCGGGTGCAGGCCTTGCGGTCCGTGCATCGCGCCGCCAGCGAGTTGCGGCGCGGAACACCTGTTCTGCTGACCGGGCCGGAAGGTCCGTTGGTGGTCGCGGCCGCGGAGGTCGTCTCGGCGCGCGGCCTGCTGGAATTGCGGGAGGTGGCGCGGTCGACGCCCGTGTTGCTGCTGGCGCCGGTGCGTGCGGCTGCGGTCCTGCAGCGGCCGGTGCCCCAGGGCCTTGGCGCGCCCGCCCTGGGCGTCGGCGCCGCGGAGATGGGGGCGGTCGCATTGCGGCTGCCGCCCGGCTTGCTCGACCCGGCGGCCTTGAAATCCCTGGCTGATCCGACGGCGGAGCGGCTGCTGCCGGAACAGCCGGAACGCGCGGCGATGCCGCCCAGCGCCCTTCCGGCCATCGCCCTGGCGAAGCTGGCCCGCCTGCTGCCGGCCCTGGTGGTGGCCCCCGCGACGGAGGCCGTGGCGAAGCGCCTTGGCCTGCTGGCGGTCGCCGTGGACGATGTGCTGGCCTATCCCGTCACCGTCGCCACCAGCCTGGCCCGCGTGGCCGAGGCCCGTGTGCCGCTGGAGGATGCGCCGGAGGCGCGGATCATCGCCTTCCGCGCCGCCGATGGCGGGATCGAGCATCTGGCCATCCTGGTGGACAGCACGGTGCCGCAGCCCGGCCTGGTGCCGCTGGTGCGGGTGCATTCGGAATGCTTCACCGGCGACCTGCTGGGCAGCCTGCGCTGCGATTGCGGCCCGCAGCTGCGTGGCGCGATCAAGCGCATGGCGGCCGACCCGGCCGGTGGCGTGCTGCTGTATCTGGCGCAGGAAGGCCGCGGCATCGGCCTGGTCAACAAGCTGCGGGCCTATGCCCTGCAGGATCAGGGGCTGGACACGCTCGATGCCAACCGGGCGCTGGGCTATGGCGCGGATGAGCGGAATTTCTGGGTGGCGGCCGAAATGCTGCGCGCCGTGGGCGTGGGGCGGGTGCGGCTGCTGACCAATAATCCGGACAAGATCGCCGGCCTCGCCGCCTGCGGCATCGATGTGGAGGGGCGCGAGGCCCATCAATTCGACGCGAACGGTGTGAATGACGGCTATCTGGAGACCAAGGCCCGCCGCTTCGGCCATCTTCTGACCTGAGGCGGGTGACCGGTGGCAGGCGCGGCATGGTGCTTGCTGTGTGTTGCGCGACCTCGCTTCGCGCGACCTCGAAGGATCGGCCGCCATGACCGTCAGCCCGCTTGCCACCACGGCTTCCACCACCCCGCCGACGCGATCCGCGGCCGCCCGCGCGGCGGCCGACCAGGATATCCTGCCCCGCCTGGGGCCGGATGAGCATGTCCCGGTGCCCGGCACGCTGAACTTCCAGGAGGTATTGCAGGCGCTGAATCCCCTGCAGCATCTGCCCGTGGTCGGCACGATCTACCGGGCGGTGACGGGCGACCAGACCAGTCCTGCCCTGCGCGTGCTGGGCGCGGGCATCATGGGCGGGCCGATCGGCATGCTGTCCACCGCCGCTTTCGCGGCGCTGGAGGAACTCACCGCCGCCAATCGCAGCCCCGCCCGGGGCACGGAGACTTCGCGCATTGGATGACGCCGGCTGGGCCGTGGTGACACCGGAGGGGCATTTCCGGTTCGAGGGACAGACGCTGCGCTGCGCGCTCGGCAAGGGCGGCGTGGTGCCGGCCACCCGCAAGCAGGAAGGCGATGGCGCCACGCCGGCGGCGCGGCTGCCCCTGCGCCGCGTGCTCTACCGCGCCGATCGTGGCCCGGCACCGGCCTGCACCGTGGCGGTGGAGCCGCTGGACCCGGCCGATGGCTGGTGCGACGACGCCGCCGACCGCGCCTATAACCGCCCGGTGCGCCTGCCCTTCGGCGGGCGGCATGAGGTGCTGTGGCGCGCCGATGCCATCTATGACGTGATCGGCGTGCTGGGCTGGAATGACGCGCCGGTGGAACGCGGCCGCGGCAGTGCCATCTTCCTGCATCTCGCCCGCCCGGATTTTTCCCCGACCGAGGGATGCGTGGCGCTGGCTCCCGGCGATCTGCGCCTGGTTCTGGCGCGCGGCCTGCGTGGCCTGACCGTGCTCGGCTAAGCTACTTGGCGCGCCGTCGCCGCCGCATCCGCAGCCAGACCAGCGCCGCCACCACCGGGACCAGCACGGCGAGCGCCAGCTCCACCTGCAGGCTGCCGATCGGCCAGGGAAGCGGCTTCAGCGCATAGGCGGCGAGCGACAGCACATAATAGCTGATGCCGGCCACCGAGAGCCCCTCCACCGTCTCCTGCAACCGGAGCTGGGCATGGCCGGTTTCCGCCATGGCGGCGAGCAGCTTCTGGGTCTGCGCTTCCTGCGCCACGGCGACGCGGGCGCGCAGCAGGTCCACCGCCCGGCCGCAGCGGACCGACAGGCTGGCGATCCGCGCCCCGGTGGCGGCGACCGTGGCCAGGGCCGGGTCCAGCCGGCGTTCCAGGTATTCGGCCAGCGTCGGCAGCCCGGAGAGCCGCTCCTCCCGCAACCCCTGCAGCCGCTGCCCGACCAAGGCGTGATAGGCGAGGGAGGCGGAGAAGCGATCCGCCGTGGCGGCGGCCAGTTGCTCGATGCCGGTGGCGAGTTCGCTGAGTTCCTCCAGCGCCTCCCGCTCCGCCTGCAGCTCATGCAGGCCGGAGAGGCGGGCGGTCTGCGCCGCCAGGCGTTCGGAGGCGCGGCCCAGCTCGGCCGAGGCGGCGCGGGCCGGCGGCAGGGCCAGCAAGGCGAGCAGCCGGTAGGTCTCGATCTCCCACAGCGCCTGGGCCAGGCGGCCGGCCAGCGCCGGGGTCAGGCCGTGGTCCTGGAGCAGGATGCGGCTGAAGCCGTCCGGCCCGGCGCGGAAATCGGTCCAGGCGGTGGCGGCGCCCCCGGCCAATACGGCGCCGGCCAGATTGTCCTGGGTGAAGCTGCCAGGGGGTGGCGCATCCCGCGCGGCATCGCCCCGCAGCACCGCGATATGGGCGGCGACCAGGGTGCTGCCGGGCAGGGCGCCCAGCCAGTCGGCCGGCACCGCGGCGATGGCGGTAGTGGCGAAGGGGTCTTCCGCCTCCCCCTCGAAGATCGGGCGGAGGAAGGTCCAGCCGTCGAATTCGGTGTGGCGCTCATAGCGCAGGCGGAAGGCGCCGAAATCCGCCAGCACGAAATCGGCGCCCGGGGCTGGCGGGGTGACGCCATAGCGCCGGCAGAGCAGGGCGAGATGGGCGATGGCCGCGCCCCGATCGCCCCCCGATTCGCCCACCAGCGCCAGCCGGCTGATCGCCACGGGCGTGGCGAGGGGCAAGGGCGGCCGGGCATGCAACTCGCCGGTCAGCAGGTCGCGTTGCGGATGGGGGGGCAGGTGCTGGATCATGTCGCCGGCGCATCCTACCTCAAACTCCGCCTGCTGCCTTGGGCAAAAAGCCGAGTCTTTCCAGGGCACGGAGGGCCCGCGGGTCTTGTCCACCCCGCTCCGCCTGAATACATGACGGCTGCGCGGTTTCCCGGGGTGCTGTTCCCGGTTTGGCCGCTCCATCACCCACCCAGCATCCGTCACGGATCAGGGGGCGGGTGCGGTGCCGAAGGGTAGTTCGACCCATGGGCCGCCCCCGTCCGCCGCATAGGAGATAGACTCGGATGAGCAAGGTCATCGGCATCGACCTCGGCACCACCAATTCCTGCGTCGCCATCATGGAAGGCAAGGACGTCAGGGTCATCGAGAACGCGGAGGGTGCGCGTACCACCCCCTCCATGGTCGCCTTCGCCAAGAATGGGGAGCGACTGGTCGGCCAATCCGCCAAGCGCCAGGCGGTCACCAACCCCACCAACACGCTCTATGCCGTGAAGCGCCTGATCGGCCGTCGCTTCGACGACCCGATGGTGAACAAGGACAAGGGCCTGGTGCCCTACACGATCTCCCGCGCGCCGAATGGCGACGCCTGGGTCGAGGTCGAGGGCAAGTCCTACGCGCCGCAGCAGATCAGCGCCGACATCCTGACCAAGATGAAGGAGACGGCGGAGGCCTATCTGGGCGAGAAGGTTTCCCAGGCGGTCATCACCGTTCCGGCCTATTTCAACGACGCCCAGCGCCAGGCGACCAAGGAAGCCGGCGCGATCGCGGGCCTCGAAGTGCTGCGCATCATCAATGAGCCGACGGCGGCGGCGCTGGCCTATGGCATGGACCAGAAGAAGGGCGGCACCATCGCGGTCTACGACCTCGGCGGCGGCACCTTCGACGTGTCCATCCTGGAAATCGGCGACGGCGTCTTCGAGGTGAAGTCGACCAACGGCGACACCTTCCTCGGCGGCGAGGACTTTGACGCGCGGGTCATCGATTACCTGGCCGACGAGTTCAAGAAGGAGCAGGGCATCGACCTGCGCGGCGACAAGCTCGCCCTGCAGCGCCTGAAGGAAGCCGCCGAGAAGGCGAAGATCGAGCTGTCCTCCTCCAAGCAGACCGAGGTGAACCTGCCCTTCATCACCGCCGACGCCTCCGGGCCGAAGCACCTGGTGATGCAGATCAGCCGCGCGAAGCTGGAGGCGCTGGTCGACGACCTGATCACCAAGACGCTCGAGCCCTGCAAGCAGGCGCTGAAGGATGCGCAGATTTCGGCCGGCGAGATCGACGAGGTGATCCTCGTCGGCGGCATGACGCGCATGCCCAAGGTCATCGAGCTGGTGAAGCAGTTCTTCGGCAAGGAGCCCGCGCGCAACGTCAATCCGGATGAGGTCGTGGCCATCGGCGCCGCCATCCAGGGCGGCGTGCTGAAGGGCGACGTCAAGGACGTGCTGCTGCTGGACGTCACGCCGCTGTCGCTGGGCATCGAGACGCTGGGTGGCGTCTTCACCCGGTTGATCGACCGCAACACGACGATCCCGACGAAGAAGTCGCAGGTCTTCTCGACGGCCGATGACAATCAGTCCGCGGTCACCATCAAGGTGTTCCAGGGCGAGCGCGAGATGGCGGCCGACAACAAGCTGCTCGGCCAGTTCGACCTGACCGGCCTGCCGCCCGCCCCGCGCGGCGTGCCGCAGGTGGAGGTGACCTTCGACATCGACGCCAACGGCATTGTCAGCGTCTCCGCCAAGGACAAGGCGACGGGCAAGGAGCAGCAGGTCCGCATCCAGGCCAAGTCGGGTCTGTCCGACGCCGATATCGAGCGGATGGTGCGGGACGCCGAGTCCAATGCCGAGGCCGACAAGCAGCGCCGCGCGGCGGTCGAGGCCCGCAACGGCCTGGACGCCCTGGTGCATGCCACCGAGAAGACCATTCGCGAGAATGGGGACAAGCTGCCGGCGGCCGAGAAGGCGGAGGCCGAATCGGCCATCGCCGCCGCCCGCAGCGCCATGGAAGGCCAGGATGTCGAGGCGATCACCAAGGCGCAGGAGACCCTGTCCCAGGCCTCGATGAAGCTGGGCGAGGCGCTCTACAAGGCGCAGGCCGCCCAGGCCGAGGCCGGCGGCGGTACCGAGGGCGCGGCGGGTGGCCCGGGTGGCAATCCGAACGACAAGGTGGTGGACGCCGAGTTCGAGGAAGTCGATCCGACCAAGAAGAAGCCTTCCTGATCCGGGCGGCTTCCCGGCCCTGACCGATCGGCGCGCCCGGCTTCGCAAGAAGCCGGGCGCTGCCTTGTTGACCACGCCGCCCCGCGAGGACCCACGGGACCATGGCCAAACGTGATTACTATGAGGTCCTGGGCGTTGCCCGGGATGCGAGCGAGGAGGACCTGAAGAAGGCCTACCGCAAGCTCGCCATGCAGCATCACCCCGACCGCAACAAGGGCGATGCCGGATCCGAGGCGAAGTTCAAGGAAGCGAACGAGGCCTACGACATCCTGAAGGATGCCGAGAAGCGCGCCGCCTATGACCGCTTCGGCCATGCCGCCTTCGAACAGGGCGGCGGTGGCGGTGGCGGGGCAGGCATGGGGGGCAACCCCTTCGGCGGCGCCTTCGAGGATATCTTCGAGGAGATGTTCGGCGGCCTCGGCCGTGGCCGGGGCGGTGCGCGTGCCGCCGCCGGGCGCGGCAGCGACCTGCGCCACCAGGTGGAGGTCTCGCTGGAGGAGGCTTTCGCCGGCAGCAAGAAGACCATCCGGGTGCCCTCCTCCGTGGTGTGCGAGGCCTGCAAGGGTTCGGGCAGCGAAGGGCCGGCGGCGCAATCCGCGCAGACCTGCCCGACCTGCAACGGCGCCGGCAAGGTGCGGGCGCAGCAGGGCTTCTTCCTGATCGAGCGCACCTGCCCCACCTGTTCGGGCAGCGGGCGCATCATCAAGAACCCCTGCAAGGTCTGCGCTGGCCAGGGCCGGGTGCAGCGCGACCGCACCCTGGCGGTGACCATCCCGGCGGGCGTCGAGGATGGCACGCGCATCCGCCTTTCGGGGGAAGGGGAGGCCGGGCTGCGCGGCGCGCCCTCCGGCGACCTCTATGTCGATGTGGCGGTGCGCCAGCACGCCATCTTCCAGCGTGACGGCGCGAATATCTTCGTTCGTGTCCCGCTGCGGATGACCCAGGCGGCCCTGGGTGGCGGCGTCGAGGTGCCGGTGATCGATGGCGGCCGGGCGCGCGTCACCATCCCGGCCGGCACCCAGACCGGCGACCAGTTCCGCCTGCGCGGCAAGGGTTTTTCCGTGCTGCGTTCCGCCGCGCGGGGCGACATGTATGTGCAGGTGGCGGTGGAAACGCCGCAGAACCTCTCGAAGAAGCAGCAGGAGCTGCTGGCCGAGTTCGAGGCCGAGAGTGAGAAGACCGGCCGTTCCAATCCGGAAACGGAGGGCTTCTTCGCCAAGGTGAAGGAGTTCTGGGACGGGCTGGGCCGCTAGCCACTTTCAATGGCCTGCCTGCGCGCCGCGATCTGCGGGGGACGGAGCGGGCAGGACAGCGGAAGCGGTGTCGCGGCAACAGTCCGGATTTTTTTTCGCCCCCGCCCGGAACCGGGGCGGGGGCTCGCCGTTTTCCTTGCAACCCATCGCAAGTCCCCCCCTGCGATCGGCCAGAGGCAGGCGGCGGCGCGTTACCCCCCCAAGGTCCCATCCGCGCGGCCGCCTGCCCCCCTCCTCCTCCGTAATCTTGACCTTGGCCCGGCGCTGCGCGCAGCGTCCGGGTTTTTCGCATGAGGGGCGGTATGATCCGAATCGGCATTGCCGGCATGGCCGGACGCATGGGCAGCCTGCTGGTGGAGGAAGTCGCGCAGGCCGGCGCCAGTCTGGCCGGCGGCACGCTGCGCCCGGGCAGCACCCGCGCCGCACCCCTCGGCCTTCCCATCCTGCCCGATGCCGATGCGCTCTTCGCCGCCAGTGACGTGGTGATCGACTTCACCCATGCGGATGAAGCGGTGCCCCATGCCACCTGCGCGCTGCGCCACGGCAAGCCCCTCGTGCTCGGCTCCTCCGGCCTGTCGCCGGCGCAGGAACGGGCGGTGATGGAGGCCGCCGCGCGGGTTCCGATCCTGCATGCCGCGAATTTCGCGCCCGGCGTCAATCTGGTGCTGGCCCTGGCCGAAAAGCTGGCCGCCGCCTTGCCGCCCGAGACCTATGATGCCGAGATCGTCGAGATGCATCACCGCCAGAAGGTCGATGCGCCCTCCGGCACCGCCTTGGCCATGGGCCGGGCGGTGGCGACGGGCCGGGGCACGACGCTGGAAGCGGCGGGCATGGAAAGTGGGCGGGACGGCCATACCGGGGCGCGCGCCACCGGTGCCATCGGCTTCGCCGCGCTGCGTGGCGGCCAGGTGGTGGGGGAACACACGCTGATCTTCGCCGCCGCGACCGAGCAGATCGCCATCACCCACCGCAGTTTCGACCGCCGCGCCTATGCCTCCGGCGCCGTCCGGGCGGCGATGTGGCTGCAGCAGCGGGCGCCGGGACTCTATTCCATGATGGATGTGCTGGGGATGCGCTGAAGGCGGGGACGCCATGCGTCATCTGCCTTGACCCCGCCACATCGCACTGCAATACGGCCCAACCCCGGATCCGCCGGGTCGAACGAGCCAGGCCGGGGCGAACCGGCCCTCACGCGACAAGAGGCCGAACCACGCCATGCGCGACAAGGGCGAATACCTTTTCACGTCTGAAAGCGTCTCCGAAGGCCACCCGGACAAGGTGGCGGACCGCATCTCGGATACCGTTCTCGACGCCTACCTCTCGGCCGACCCCTATGCCCGCGTGGCCTGCGAGACGCTGGTCACCACCAATCGCGTGGTCCTGGCCGGTGAAACGCGCGGCCCCGGCAGCGTCACCCCCGACCTGCTGATGCACCTCACGCGCATGGCGATCCGCGACATCGGCTATGAGCAGGACGGCTTCCACTGGCAGAACGCCAGCATCGAATGCCACCTGCATGCCCAGTCCGCGCATATCGCGCAGGGCGTGGACGCGGCCGGCAACAAGGACGAAGGCGCCGGCGACCAGGGCATCATGTTCGGCTATGCCTGCACCGAGACGCCGGAACTGATGCCGGCGCCGCTGTACTACGCCCATCTGATCCTGCGCCGCATCGCCGAGATGCGCCGCGCGGGCGATGTGGCCGTGGCCGGCCTGCTGCCGGATGCCAAGTCCCAGGTGACGCTGAAATACGTCGACGGCAAGCCCGTGGGCGCGACCAGCGTGGTGGTCTCGACCCAGCACGAGGAACGCCTCGACCAGGCCGAGATCAAGCGGATGATCCGCCCGATCATCGAGAGCAGCCTGCCCAAGGGCTGGATGTGCCCGGACAACGAGCTCTACGTGAACCCGACCGGCACCTTCGTCATCGGCGGGCCGGATGGTGACTGCGGCCTGACCGGGCGCAAGATCATCGTCGACACCTATGGTGGCGCGGCCCCGCATGGCGGCGGCGCGTTCAGCGGCAAGGACCCGACCAAGGTCGACCGTTCCGCCGCCTATGCCGCGCGCTACGTGGCGAAGAACGTCGTCGCCTCCGGCATTGCCGAGAAGTGCACGATCCAGGTGAGCTACGCCATCGGCGTCTCCAAGCCGCTCTCGGTCTATTTCGACCTGCACGGCACGGGCAAGGACGTGGATGAGGCGAAGCTGGCCAAGGTGATGGACGGGTTGGTGAACCTCTCCCCGCGCGGGATCCGGGAGCATCTGCACCTGAACCGCCCGATCTATGCGGTGACCAGCGCCTATGGCCATTTCGGCCGCACGCCGGATGCCGAGAAGGGCACCTTCACCTGGGAGAAGACGGACCTCGCCGACGAAATCCGGCGCGCCTTCAACCGGTAATTCCACCCGGCCCGCGCCCTGGCGCGGCCGGTCTTGTCTGTTGGGCGGCGGGCGCAGGCCCGTCGCCCCTTTTCGTTTGAGGCCCCGATGACCGCAGACCGTCCGCCATTGGCCGAGGGCGTGCCCGACCGGCTCTATGGCCGCCAGCGCGGCCACAAGCTGCGGCCGCGCCAGCAATTGCTGCTGGACGCCACCTTGCCGCGGCTGCGCTTGCTGCCCGAGATGGCCAGCGACCCCCTGGCCGCCTTCGGCATGCCGGGTGCGAAACTGTGGCTGGAGGTGGGGTTCGGGGGCGGCGAGCATGCGCTCGAGCAGCATCGGGCGCATCCGGACGTGGCCTACATCGCCTCCGAAGTCTTCGAAAACGGGCTGTGTTCCCTGCTGACCCGGCTGGTGCCGGATGGGGAGGAGGCGACGGGGCCGCTGCCGCCCAGCCTGAAGCTATGGCCGCAGGATGCGCGCCATCTGCTGGGCCTGTTGCCGGAAGGGTCGCTGGACCGGCTGATGCTGATGTTCCCCGACCCCTGGCCGAAATCCCGCCATTCCAAGCGCCGTTTCGTGCATCCGGAGATGCTGCCGCTGGTCGCCCGCGTGCTGCGCCCGGGTGGCGAATGGCGCATCGCCAGCGATGATCCGACCTACCAGGCCTGGGTGACGGAGGTTTTTGCCAACCAGGCGCTGTTCACCCAGGCCGAGCGGCACGACGCGGAGCGCCCGGCCGGTTGGCCAGGCACCCGCTACGAGGCCAAGGCGCGGCGCGAGGGTCGGCAGCCGATCTGGTGGATTTTTCGCCGAAAATAGATGAGGGGTCCGGGGAGAATACCTTCTCCCCGGCCTTCCTTTGACTCCGCTTGCAGCCACCAAGGCCGGCGGCTATATGAGAACCACGAGATCGCTTTCCGACCTGTCCGGGAGGTGGCCCCTAACCGGGCCGCCTTTTTTGTTGGCCGCTCCCCGGCCCCCGGGCTCGTCGGCCTGGAACCGACCCAATGGACGACGACCAACCCCATCACGAGGGCCTTGAGGCCCGCATCGCCACGGCGATCCTGCCCACGCTGGGCCAGCTCGGCTATGAGCTGGTGCGCGTCCAGGTCAGCGGCAAGGAACGGCCGGTGGTGCAGATCATGGCCGACCGCGCCGATGAGGCGACGTTCCGGGTCGAGGATTGCGAGATCATCAGCCACGCCGTCGGCGCCGTGCTGGATGTCGAGGACCCGATTCGCAGCGAATGGTCGCTGGAGGTGTCCTCCGCCGGCATCGACCGGCCGCTGACCCGGGCGAAGGACTGGAACCGCTATGCCGGCCAGCTCGCCAGCGTCGATCTCCAGGTGCCGCAGGACAATCGCCGGCGGCTGCGCGGCATCGTGCTGGGCGCCGATGCCAATGAGGCCCGCCTCCGGCTGGAGGATGGCACGGAGGTGGTGGTGCCGCGGGGCAATATCCGCCGCGCCAAGCTGGTGCTGACCGATGCGCTGATCGAGCACAGCGCGGCGCTCGCCGCCGTCGCCGATGCGCGCCGCGCGGCGCTGGAGCCGCCGGTTGAGATCGATGATTCCGCTGAAGTGCCGGAGGTGGAGGAGGAAGCCCCTCCCGCCCCCCGGCGCCGCTCAACCCCGAAGAGGAACTGACGCCATGGCGATGGATGTCGCGATCGCGCGCCCGGAACTGCTGCTGGTGGCGGATGCCGTCGCCCGCGAGAAGATGATCGAGCGCGACGAGGTGCTCGAGGCGATGGAGCAGGCCATCCAGAAGGCCGGCCGCGCCAAGTATGGCCATGAGAAGGACATCCGGGCCGTCATCGACCGCAAGAGCGGTGAGGTGAAGCTGTCCCGTTGGACCGAGGTGGTGGACGCCGAGCCGGTGGAGAACGAGGCGACGCAGCTCAGCCTGCGCATCGCCCAGAAGATCAAGCCGGGGATCAAGACCGGCGAGTTCATCATCGACCCGCTGCCGCCCATCGATTTCGGCCGCATCGCCGCGCAGACCGCCAAGCAGGTGATCGTGCAGCGGGTGCGCGAGGTCGAGCGCAACAAGCAGTACCTGGAATACAAGGACCGAGTCGGCGAGGTCATCAACGGCGTCGTCAAGCGCACCGAATACGGGAACCTGATGGTCGAGCTCGGCAAGGCGGAAGCCCTGCTGCGCCGCGACGAGACCATCCCGCGCGAGGCCTTCCGGAACGGCGACCGGGTCCGGGCGTATATCTACGACGTGCGCGAGGAACCGCGTGGCCCGCAGATCTTCCTCAGCCGCACCCATCCGGGCTTCCTGGCCAAGCTGTTCGCGCAGGAAGTGCCGGAAATCTATGACGGCATCATCGAGATCAAGGCGGTGGCGCGCGACCCCGGGTCCCGCGCCAAGATGGCCGTGATCAGCCGCGACAGCTCCATCGACCCCGTCGGCGCCTGCGTCGGCATGCGCGGATCGCGCGTGCAGGCCGTGGTGCAGGAGCTTCAGGGCGAGAAGATCGACATCATCCCCTGGTCGCCCGACCAGGCCACCTTCATCGTCAACGCCCTGGCCCCGGCCGAGGTCACCAAGGTGGTGCTGGACGACGATGCGCGGCGGGTCGAGGTGGTGGTGCCGGACGACCAGCTGTCGCTGGCCATCGGCCGCCGCGGCCAGAACGTGCGCCTTGCATCTCAGCTCACGCGCTACGATGTGGATATCCTGACCGAGGCCGAGGAATCGGAGCGCCGGCAGGAAGATTTCCGCAAGCGCAGCGGCCTGTTCGTCGAGGGTCTGGACGTCGATGACGTCATCGCCGGGCTGCTGGTGACCGAGGGTTTCGGCTCGATCGAGGACATCATCAACGTCGATGACGAGGAACTCGCCGAGATCGAGGGCTTCGACGAGAATGTGGCGGCGGAGCTGAAGCGCCGCGCCCAGGCCTTCCTCGACAAGCGCGAAGGCGAGATGGACGACAAGCGCCGCGAGATGGGCGTGGAGGATGCGGTGGCCGAGGTCGGCGGCTTCTCTCCCGCCATGCTGGTGGCGCTGGGCGAGAAGGGCGTGAAGTCGCTCGAGGACCTCGCGGATCTGGCCGGCGATGAGCTGGTGGAGATCCTCGGCAGCGATGCGGTGGATGAGGATACGGCGAATGCCGTGATCCTCGCCGCGCGGCAATCGGCCGGCTGGTTCGGCGATGAGGATGTGGTCGGCGCCATGGCCGCCGCGCAGGATGGCTATGACGAAGATGGGGAAGCAGCGGCTGACGACGCAGAAGCGACCGAAGGCGAAGGCGACGAAGGCACGGCGGACGACCTCGGCGAAGCCGAAGGCGAGTCTGGCGAAGCCGGGTCTGGCGAAGCCCAAGGAGAGCCGGACGACGCAGCCCGCACCTGAGGCGACCACAGCCGAGGCGCCGGCGCTCGACATCGCGACCCTGTTGCGGCCCTTGCCGGCCGCGCCGCTGGACGAGGCGGACGGGGGCGAGGATGCGGTGGAGGAGCCGGAGACCGGCCCGCTGCGCCGCTGCATGGTGACGCGTGCGCGTCTGCCGAAGGAAGTGATGCTGCGTTTCGTGCTGTCGCCGGCGCGCGAAGTGGTCCCCGACCTCAGCGCAAGGCTGCCCGGCCGGGGAATGTGGTTGAGCGCCCGGGCCGATGTGTTAGAACGTGCCGCAACCCGTGGGGCCTTCGCAAAGGCCGCGCGTGGTGCGGTGCACGTGCCCCCCGACCTTCGCGCGCGAATCGAGACCGGCCTGCAGGGGCGGGTTCGCGATCTTGTCGGTCTGGCGCGGCGTGCCGGGCAGGCGGTGAGCGGGTGGCAGGCAGCCCTCGAATGGCTGCAGAAGGGGCGCGTGGCGTTGCTGGTCCAGGCTTCGGACGGCAGCGCGGCGGAAAGGGCCCGTTTGGTGGGGCTCCGGCAGGTGCCAGCGGTAACCCCGCTGACCGGCGCGGAGCTTGGGGCGCTGTTCGGGCGCGACCAGGCGGTGCATGTTGCGGTGGCGCCAGGAAAACTGGCGCTGGCGATCGCGGCGGAAGCCGCACGGCTCGCGGGCGTCGCCGCCGCAGCCGAGAGCAAGGGCAGGGCGCCAGCAGGGGGAGTTCCTCCGGCGCTGCCCTAGGCGGACCGCCCCCCGGCGGCGACCGGGGATGGATGCTTGGCCTTGGCCGAGGGTCCTTTGATCGCTGTGCTCCACGGTTACGGGGTGCGGTTACGACTTCACCCGCGTTCGCGCGGCAGCACAGGGTGTCGCGTTTAATGCGCGGCTGGACATGACGGACGAAAGATCAGGTTCGGATCGGCGGATGAGCGACCAGAACGACCAGGATGCGGCCAAGGGCCGGCTTTCCCTCCGACCGGGGGGGCGCCTGGAACTGGGCAAGACGGTGGATGCTGGCAGTGTGCGCCAGTCCTTCAGCCATGGCCGCAGCAAGGTGGTGCAGGTCGAGGTCCTGAAGAAGCGTGCGCCCGCCCCCGCGGCGGCGGCGCCAACACCGGCCAAGCCCGGTGTGGCAGGCCCCGGCGCGCCGCGCGCCGCTGGTGCGCCGCGCCCCGCAGGCGCTACTTTGCGGCCCCAGGTTTCCGGCCCGGCAGGCAAGCCGCCCGCCGCGGCGGGACGGCCGCTGACCCAGGCCGAACTCGCCACCCGCCAGCGGGTGCTCGAGGAGCAGCGCCGCGCCGAGGCGCAGCGCCAGCGGGATGAGCGTGAGCGCCAGGCGCTTCAGCTCCGTTCCGCCGCCGAGGAAGCCGCGCGCCGCGCGGAGGATGAGCGCCGTGAGGCCGAGGAGGCCGCGGAAGCCGCCGCCGAGGCCGCGCGCCGCGCCGCCGAGGAAGCCCGGCACGCGCCGCGCGTCGAGGCGCCGGCCGTGGAGGCAGAGGAGCCGGCGGCCATCGAGGCCGCGGAGCCCGCGCCGCCCGCCGCCACCGCCCCCGCCCAGCCTGCCGCCCCGCCGGTGCGGGCCGAGGCACCCATGCCGCAGCGCCGCCCGGATGCGCCCCGCGCCGCCGAGCCGGCGCGCCCGGCCGGCCGGGCCGCCATGCCGGTCCTGCCGCGCCCGATGGCCCAGCCGCTGCGCAGCGGCCGCCCCGGGCCGGTGCCGACCGCGCTTACCCCGCGTCGTCCGGCACCGCCGCCCGCCGCGGCGCCCCAGGGTGCCGCCGGTGGTCCGCCGGGTGCCACGGCCAGCGCCAAGCCGGCCGCCGCGCCGGCCAGCGACACGCCCGCCGCCAAGCTGACGCTGAAGGCCCGCACGCCTTCCGCCGAGGATGAGGAGGCGCCGCGCGGCGTCGTCCGCCGCCCGGGCATGCCCGGCCCGGCCGGCGCCGCCAAGAAGCCGGCGCTGCCGGCGGTCAAGAAGTCGCTGGTGCCCGGCGGCGATCGTCGCCGCGACGGCCGCATCGACGTCTCCGCTGCGATCGAGGGCGAGGATGAGCGCACGCGCTCCATCGCTTCCGTCCGCCGGGCCCGTGAGCGGGAGCGCCGCCAGCAGGAGCTGCAGCGCCTGCGTTCGGGCGCCGAGAAGGTGGTGCGCGACGTGGTGGTGCCGGAAGCCATCACCGTGCAGGAACTGGCCAACCGCATGGCCGCCCGTGGCGGCGAGGTGGTGAAGGCCCTGTTCCGCATGGGCGTCATGGCCACCCTGACCCAGTCCATCGACGCCGATACGGCGGAGCTGGTGGTGCAGGAATTCGGCCACCGTATCCGCCGCGTGGCGGAAGGCGACGTCGAGATCGGCCTGGAAGGCGAGGTGGATGTCGATACCGACATGCTGCCGCGTCCCCCGGTCGTGACCATCATGGGCCATGTCGACCACGGCAAGACCAGCCTGCTGGATGCGCTCCGCAAGGCCGATGTGGCGGCGCGGGAAGCCGGTGGCATCACCCAGCATATCGGCGCCTATCAGGTGACGCTGCCCGATGGGCAGAAGGTCACCTTCATCGACACGCCGGGCCACTCCGCCTTCACCGCCATGCGCGCCCGTGGCGCCAGCGTGACGGATATGGTGGTGCTGGTGGTGGCCGCCGATGACGGCGTCATGCCGCAGACGATCGAGGCGATCAGCCATGCGAAGGCGGCCAACGTGCCGATCATCGTGGCGATCAACAAGATCGACAAGGAAGGCGTGCGGCCGGAGCGCGTGAAGCAGGAGCTGCTGCAGCACGAGATCGTGGTCGAAAGCCTGGGCGGCGAGACGCAGGAGATCGAGGTTTCCGCGACCAAGAAGCTCAACCTCGACAAGCTGCTGGAGGCGATTGCGCTTCAGGCCGAAATCCTCGACCTGCGGGCCAATCCGAACCGCGCGGCCGAGGGCACCGTCATCGAAAGCCGGCTGGACCGCGGCCGTGGCCCGGTGGCCACCGTGCTGGTGCAGAAGGGCACGCTGAAGACCGGCGACATCGTCGTGGCCGGCGCCGAATGGGGCAAGGTTCGCGCCATGCTCGACGACAAGGGCCGCCAGGTGAAGGAGGCCTCGCCCTCCTTGCCGGTGGAGGTCCTTGGCCTGTCCGGCGTTCCCACCGCGGGCGAGAACTTCGTCGCGGTGAAGGACGAGACGCAGGCCCGCGAGATCAGCGAATTCCGCCAGCGCAAGCTGCGGGAGAAGCAGGTGGCGGCGGTTTCCGCCGGCCGCGGCAGCCTGGTCGACATGCTGGCCCGCATCCAGGCGGGCGCGCAGAAGGAAGTGGCCGTCGTCGTCAAGGCCGACGTGCAGGGCTCGGCGGAAGCGATTTCCGTCACGCTCGGCAAGCTCGGCAATGACGAGGTGCGGGTGCGCATGCTGCATTCGGCGGTCGGCCAGATCACCGAAAGCGACATCCAGCTTGCCAAGGCGTCCAACGCGGTCATCGTCGCCTTCAACGTCCGCGCCACCACCCAGGCGCGCGACCTGGCGACGCGGGACGGCGTGGAAATCCGCTACTACTCCATCATCTATGAGGTGGCGGACGACATCGAGGACCTGGTGCGCGGCAAGCTGGCGCCGGTGCAGCGGGAGAAGTTCCTGGGTTACGCCCAGATCCTCCAGGTGTTCGAGGTCAAGCGCATCGGGAACGTGGCGGGTTGCCGCGTGACGGAAGGCGTCGTGAAGCGGGGCTGTGGCGTGCGCCTGCTGCGCGACGGCACCGTCATCCACCAGGGCGAACTTTCCACGCTTCGTCGCTTCAAGGACGATGTGAAGGAAGTGACCAACGGCTACGAATGCGGCATGTCCTTCGTGAACTACAACGACATCCGCGTCGGCGACCAGATCGAGTGCTACGAGACCGAGACGGTCGCCGGCACGCTCTGACGCTCCACTGGCCGCAGATGGGGGGCGCGGCCGACAGGCCGCGCCCCTTTCTCGTTAAAGCGTGATGACTTGAGGCGGACACACCGAAAAGTCTGAATCACGCGATCCAAGGAACTGCCGACACATGGCCCGCAAGACCCGCGATGCCGCGGATGCCCCGCGGCGCGACACCAAATCGGCGCCGCATCGCGCCACCAAGCCCGCCCCCCGCAAGGGTGGCGCGGAGGGGCCGAGCCAGCGCCAGCTGCGCGTGGCGGAGGAAATCCGCCATGCCCTGTCGGCCATCTTCCTGCGGGAGGAATTCCGCGACCCCGACCTGTTCGAGCTGAAGGTGACGGTGACGGAGGTTCGCGCCTCCCCCGACCTCCAGCACATGACCGCCTTCGTGAGTGGGCTCGGCCGCGACCTGTCGCCGGCGCAGCTTGCCGGTCTCAAGCGCATCCAGCCTTTCCTGCGCAGCCAGGTGGCCAAGGCCGTGCGGCTGCGCACGGCGCCGGAGCTGCATTTCCAGCCCGACACCGCGCTCGACTACGCCATGCATATCAGCAAGGTGATGCAGCAACCCGTGGTCCAGCAGGACCTGGTGACGCCTGTGGAACCGTCCAAGGACGCCGAAGAACCGTGAACCAGCCCAACCGCCACCGCCATCGTTCCAAGAAGCCCAAGGGCCGCGAATTGGATGGCTGGCTGATCGTCGACAAGCCCTCCGGCATCGGCTCCACCGATGTGGTGAACAAGGTGAAGCGCGCCTTCGATGCGCAGAAGGCGGGGCATGGCGGCACGCTGGACCCGCTGGCGACCGGCCTGCTGCCGGTGGCCTTCGGCGCCGCGACCAAGACCGTCCCCTATGTGATGGACGGCACCAAGACCTACCACTTCACGCTGAAATTCGGCGAGGCGCGGGACACCGACGATGCCGATGGCCAGGTGGTGGCCACCAGCGACGTCCGCCCGACCGATGCCGAGATCGAGGCCGTGCTGCCCGGCTTCCGCGGCGACATCATGCAGGTGCCGCCGGCCTATTCCGCCATCAAGATCGGCGGGGAGCGCGCCTATGACCTGGCGCGCGAGGGCCAGGTCTTCGAGATCGCCGCCCGCCCGGCGCGGATCGACCGCTTCGACCTGATCAGCCGCCCGGATGCGGACACCGCCATCTTCCACGTCGAATCCGGCAAGGGCGTCTATATGCGCAGCCTGGCGCGGGACGTGGCCCGGGCGGTGGGCTCGGTCGGCCATATCACAGCCCTGCGTCGCCTGCGGGTCGGACCCTTCCGGGAGGAACATGCGATTCCCCTGGACTCGCTGCTCGTAACCGGCGATACGCCTCCCCCTTCCCCGGACCTCCTGCTTCCGGTGACGACCGCGCTGGCCGACATCCCGGCACTGGCCGTCACGGCAGAGGAGGCCGCACGCCTTCATCAGGGCCAGGCGATCAGCCTGGTGGACCTGATGGGGCGCGTTCCCCGTGAAGCCGATCCCGAAGGGGGCCTGCTGCGCGCGATGGCGGGGGAGCGTCTGCTCGGCCTGTGCCGGCTGGAGAATGGTTGGATGCAGCCCGAAAGGCTGATCCAGCTCGATTCCGGGCAACTGACCGCGGACGTGGCTTAACCCCGATCCGGAGGATAGATGATGTCGACGACGACCGAGACCACCGAGCCCGCCGCCGCGCCGGCCGCCAAGCCCGCGCCCAAGATCATCGCGGCGACGGACAATGCGGCGCGCGCCGCGATCATCAAGGAATTCGCCACGAAGCCGGGCGACACGGGCAGCCCGGAGGTCCAGGTCGCCCTGATCTCCGCCCGCGTCACCATGCTGACGGAACACCTGAAGGCGCATCCGAAGGACTTCCACAGCCGGCGCGGCCTGCTGGTGCTGGTTGGCCAGCGCCGTGGCCTGCTGGACTATGTGAAGCGCAAGGACCAGAAGCGCTACGAGACCCTGATCGGGCGCCTCGGCCTGCGCCGCTGATCTTTCGCGACATTGCCTGCGAAGGGCCAGGGAGGAAACTCCCTGGCCCTTTTCGTTTGCGGGCCGAACCGCCGCCCGGGGCGCGGCGTTGGACGGGCTGATCCTCGGAGGCGCCGCCATGCGACACTGGCAAGGCTTGCCTGGGCTGATCCGCTTCGTGCTGCTTCAGATGCTGGTGGGCTTCGGCCTTGCCGCCTTGGCCGTTCTGGGACTTCTGGCCGCCGACCCCGGCGATGCACGGGCGTTGCTGCTGGGGGCGGCCGGGCATTGGTGGCCGGCAGCGCTGCTCTGGGGCTTTCTGGGCCTGACCTTCGGCGCGGTGCAGTTCGGGGTGGCCGTCGCCCTGCTGGCCGAACCGCCGCCCCGGCCGCCCTTGCGCGGCCGGGGGATCCCAGGCCTCAGCGCTTGCGCAGCCGCGTCGACCAGATGTGCCAGAGATAGGTCGCGATGAAGCCGCCGACGACGACATAGGCCAGCGGTTCCAGCCAGCCCTCGATCTGGTCGTAGCGGTCTTCCATGAAATAGCCGGCCAGCGTCAGGAAGGTGATCCAGACGCCGCTGCCCAGCGCGGTCCACAGGTAGAAGACCGGGCGCGGAATGCGGATCAGCCCGGCGGGGATGGAGATGACGGTGCGGATGCCGGGCAGCAGCCGGCCGAAGGACAGGGCGAAGGGGCCGTATTTTTCGAGGGTGGCTTCCGCTTTGCGCAGGTCCTCCTCGCCCACCGCGAACCAGCGGCCGTAGCGGCCGACCAGCGGGCGGATGCGGTCGGCGCCGATGGCGCGCGACAGTTCGTACCAGAAGACATTGCCCAGCAGCGTCCCCACCACGCCGGCGATCAGCGCCAAAATCAGCGACATCTGCCCGCGCGCGGCGACGAAGCCGGCCAGCGGCATGATGACCTCCGACGGGATGGGCGGGAACAGGTTCTCCAGGAACATCAGCGCCATCACGCCCGGCCAGCCGCCGGCGGCGACCACGCCCGTCACCCATTCGATCATGGCTCAATCCCGTACAGCGTGATCGCGACCCTGCGGCCGCGGGAATAGTTGAACCCGGCCACCATCCCCAGCTCGCGCAGGGGCAGGCCACGCCGGGTGGCCTCCGCGCGGAAGGCGGTGTCCTGGCGATCCGCAACGGCCACGAGGCGCCCGGGTTCACTTGCGAGAAAATCCGCCGCCGCCGCGCCGTCGCGCAGCAGCCGGATCTCGCCGCCCAGGGCGAAAAGCAGCGAGGGTTCGTGATAGCCGACCACGCCGAAGCGCGCATCCGGCAGACCGGGCGCCGCGGTTCGCACCAGCGCGGCGAGGCGGGGCGAGATCCAGGGCGCCTCCAGCCGCGGCAGCACGGCGCCCAGCGCCACCGCCTGCAAGGGCACCGCCAGCAGCACGGCGAGCAGCGCGGCGCGGGCCGGCGCGCCTTCCCGCAGCATGCGCAGCAGACCCCAGGCGAAGATCGCCGCTGCCGGCAGGCCGAGCAGCGCCAGCGGGTCGACACGCCCATCCGCCAGCACCGGCAGCAGGGCGCAGGCGATGCCAAGCCCGGCGGCCGTCAGCACCGCGCCGAAGCTGGAAAGCCAGGCGAGCCAGCGCGGCGGCGCCTGCCGCAGCGGGTCCAGCGCCCAGGCGGCGGCCAGCAGCATCAGCGCCGGATAGGCCGGCATGGCGTAGTGCGGCAGCTTGGTGGTCACCGCCTCGAACATCAGCCAGACCGGCACGGCCCAGGCCAGCAGGAAGCGCGTGCCGGGTTGCAGCCGGTCCGCCCAGGCGCCCGGGGCGGCGCGCAGCACCAGGAAGGCGGCGGGGAAGGCGGCGATGCCGAAGCTCAGCAGGTAATAGCCGGGCGGGCCCCAGTGGTTCTCATCGGCGCCGCCCACCTTGCTCAGCATGTCGCCGCCCAGCGCCTCGGTCAGGAAGCGGCCCTCGGTGGCGATGGTGACGGCGATGAACCAGGGGGCGGCGGCCAGCACCATCAGCGGCACGCCCCAGCCCGGGCGCAGCGCGCGCAGCCAGGGGGCGCCGGTCTTCCAGCCCCGGTCGGCGGCGAACAGCGTGAGCCCCGCCAGCAGCGGCACCAGCGGCCCGATCGGTCCCTTGAGCAGGACGGAGGCGCCGAGCACCAGCCAGAAGGTGGCGGCTGCCCCGGCGCCAAAGCCGGCCGGCGTCACATAGGCCCGCCCCATCAGCCCCATGGCCACCACGATGGCGCCGAGCAGCGCCGCATCGGTCTTGGCGATATGGGTTTCCACCCCCAGCACGAAGCAGCCCGCCAGCATCGCCGCGCCCAGGAAGGCGGCGCGCCGCCCGACCAGCGCCCGGCCGAAATGCGCCGTGGCCAATACCGCCAGCAACGCACCGGCCAGGGAGGGGAGGCGATAGGCCCAGATGTCGCCGCGATCGCCGAGCCGGAAGGCCTCCACCACCCGCACCGATCCGGCCTGAAGCCAGTGGATGCCGGCGGGCTTCTTGTTGCGTTCGACCTCGCCGAACTGGATGCGGACCAGGTCGCCGGTCTCGACCATCTGGCGGCTGGCCTGGGCGAAGCGGCTTTCGTCGCGGTCGCCGGCCGGCAGGGCGAAGAAGCCCGGCAGCCAGAGCAGCAGGCACAGCAAGGCCAGCCAGGGAAGCGGGCGCCGCGTCTCCGGCAGCCGATCGAGGAAATCCCGGCCTGGGAAGTTGTGGGGCGCCTGCATGCGCGCGCCCCTAGCATGGCGCGCGGGGGGCGGCCATAAACCCTCCTGAAATGCCCCCCCAAAATCCCCCCGAAAGCGTGACAAAGCGTGTCACGGCCAAGCCCCCCAATGCCCGCGCCAGCCGTGGCGCGCCGCCCCCGGGCACGCGTTCCGCCGCACTGCTGCTGCTGGCCGCCGTCTTCGACCGCCGCCGGCCGCTGGAGGAGGCGCTGGACCAGCTTCCCGCGGCGCTGGAACCGCGCGACCGCGCCGCCGCGCATCGGCTGGCCGCCGCCGTGCTGCGCCATGCCGGCAGCCTCGACGCCGTGCTGGAACCCTCCCTGCGGCGGGAACCGCCGCCGGTGGTGCGCGCCGCGCTGCGGATGGGCGCGGCGGAGCTTCTGGTGCTCGGCACGCCGGCCCATGCGGCGGTCGCGGCGACGGTCGCCGTGGTGCCGCGCCCCTTCGCCGGCCTCGTGAACGCCGTGCTGCGCAAGGTCGCGACCGAGGGGGTGGAGGTCTATGAAAGCCTGGACCGGGAGAGGCTGGACACGCCGCCCTGGCTCTGGTCGGCCTGGCACGCCGCCTATGGCGCGGCGGGCGTGCGGGCCATTGCCCGCGCCCATCAATCGGCCGCGCCGCTCGACCTGACCCTGGCCCCGGGTGCCGTGCCGCCCGAAGGCGCGGTGGAACTGCCGACCGGGTCCTGGCGCCTGCCTGCCGGCACCCGCGTGACCGACCTGCCCGGACTGGCCGAGGGCGCCTTCTGGGTGCAGGACGCTGCCGCTGCCCTGCCGGCGCGGCTGCTGGCCGTGAAGCCCGGGGAGCGCGTGGCCGATCTCTGCGCCGCGCCCGGCGGCAAGACCGCGCAGCTCGCCACGGCGGGCGGCATCGTCACGGCCGTGGAGCGCGACCCGAAGCGCGCCGCCCGGCTGCGCGAGAACCTCGCCCGGCTGAAACTGACCGTGACGGTGGAGGAGGCGGATGCGGCGCATTGGATGCCGTCCGAGGCCGGCTTCGACGCCGTGCTGCTGGACGCGCCCTGTTCCGCCACCGGCATCATCCGCCGCCATCCGGACATCCCCCATCTGAAGCGCCCGAAGGACATCGCCCCGCTGGTGGAGGCGCAGGCGCGGCTGCTGGCCCAGGCGGCGAAGCTGCTGCGGCCGGGCGGGCGCCTGGTGCTGGCCACCTGTTCCCTGCAGCCGGAGGAGGGGGAGGCGCATGTCGCCCGCGCCGCGGCGCTCGGCCTGGTGCCCGACCCGATCGCACCGACCGAGCTGCCCGGGCTGCGCACCGCCCTGATCCGCGGCGGCACGATGCGCACGCGGCCCGACATGTGGGCCGAGCAGGGCGGTATCGACGGTTTCTTCGCGGCGCGCTTCCGGAAGGCGTGAGGGGAAGAACTTTTCGCAGCCGAGGGGAGAACCTTGGCGACGGAGAGGATCGTGCTAGATATTCCGTATATTCGGGATGTCCTCACCATGGCTGTGGCTGAACTCGACCGTATCGATCGCGAAATCCTGCGCCTCATCATGCGGGATTCCGCCCGCTCCCTCGCCGAGATCGCGCAGGAGGTGGGGCTGACCCCGACCCCCTGCTGGAAGCGGATCCGGCGGATGGAGGAGGCGGGGGTCATCACCGGCCGGGTCGCCCTGGTGGACCCGGCGCTGGTCGGCCTGCCCATTTCGGTCTTCGTCGCGGTGGAGACCGGCGACCATTCCGGCGAATGGATCGCGCGCTTCGCCGAAGCCGTGGCCAGCCTGCCGGAGATCGTCGAGTGCTGGCGGCTGGGCGGCGACGTGGACTATCTGCTGCGCGTCGTGGTGCCGGACATGGCGGGCTATGACGCCTTCTACCGCCGTTTCGTCGCCGCCGTGCCGTCGCTGCGCAAGGTCACCGGGCGTTTCGCCATGGAACGGGTGAAGAGCACAACCGCGCTGCCGATCTGACCAAATATGCAGGCGGCATGGAAATCGATTGCCCTTTACCGGGCAACGGTCCAATGCCGCCGGGATGTCATTTGCACAATGTGAGAAAAATGCGCCGGCGGTCCAGCTTCCCGCGCTGACCTCGCTGCGATTCCCGGCCGCAGCCGCGGTGGTCCTGTTTCACGTACCCTATGTATTGCCGGCCTCCGTCGGCCTGGTTCCGCTGCCCCAAGGCGCGCTCGGGGTCAGTTTCTTCTTCCTGCTCTCCGGCTTCATCCTGCGCCACGCGCACGCGCCGGAGGGCTTTCGCCTGCTGCCCTTCTATCGGCGGCGGGCGGCGCGGGTGCTGCCATTGCACTACGCCACGCTGATCCTCTGGACCTGGCTGTTCTTCGCGAGCTGGGGCAACAGCCTGGGGGAGAAGGTCAATAGCGGCGTCGCCAACCTCCTGGCGATCCATGCGCTGTTCAGCGGCCATCTCTACACCCTGGGCTACAATGCGGTGTCCTGGAGCATCTCGGTCGAGCTGGTCTTCTACGCGCTGTTTCCGCTGCTGCTGGTGGGCGGGCGCGCGATACGGGTCTTCGCGGCCTGTGCCCTGGCGGTCCTGCTGCTGCCCGAGGCCGCGGCGGCGGGGCTGGAGCGGGCCTTTCCGGGATTCTTCCATTTCCACCCGCTGGGGCGGCTGCTGGAATTCAGCGCCGGCATGGCGCTGCACGCTGTCTGGCGGCACTGGCGACCGGGGGAGCGGCTGGCCACCATCATGCAGATCGGCGCCATATTGCTGCTGCTGGCCCTGGTTCCGGCCAGCGCGGCCATGCCGCCGCATCTGCGGAACCTGCTGCTGCTGGCACCCTTCGGAGTTTTGATCCTGGGCTTCGCCTGGGACGGCCCGCTGACCCGGCTGCTGTCCCGGCCCCTGCCGGTGCTGCTGGGGGAGGCCTCCTTCGCCCTGTACATGACGCATCACATGCTGTTCCGGCTGATCGACCCGCTGCTGGCGGGGCTGGGCGCCGGCATCGCCCTGCCGCTGGCGGTGCTCGCGGCCGTGCTTGTGTCCGTCGCGGTCTTCCTGCTGTTCGAGCGGCCGGTGCGGGCGCTGCTCAATCGGCCCTTCATCGGCCACCATTCGCATGTCGTGGTCGCAACCCCTGTTCCCCAGGGGGGCAGTGGCGGCTAGAACCGCAGGGACATGTCCGAACAGATCCGCATCGCCCCGTCCCTGCTCGCCGCCGATTTCACCCGGCTGGGCCAGGAAGTCGCCGCCATCGAGGCCGCCGGGGCCGACTGGCTCCATCTCGACATCATGGATGGGCATTTCGTGCCCAATATTTCCTTCGGCCCGGCCCTGGTGAAGGCGCTGCGGCCGAAGTCGAAGCTGTTCTTCGATGTCCACCTGATGATCGCCCCGGCCGATCCCTACCTGGCCGCCTTCGCCGAGGCGGGCGCCGAGCTCATCAGCCTGCATCCCGAGGCCGGGCCGCATCTGCACCGCTCCCTCCAGACCATCCGCGCGCTGGGCAAGCAGGCCGGCGTGGTGCTGAACCCCGGCACGCCGCTGGAGGCTGTGGCCCCGGTGCTGGAGCTTTGCGACCTGGTGCTGGTCATGTCGGTCAATCCCGGCTTCGGCGGACAGTCCTTCATCCGCAGCCAGTTGGCCAAGATCGCCGCGCTGCGGGCGATGATCGATGCCACTGGCCGGCGCATCGCGCTGCAGGTGGATGGCGGCGTCACCGCCGCCACGGCGCCGGATTGCCTGGCCGCCGGCGCGGATGTGCTGGTGGCCGGCACCGCGGTCTTCGGCGCCACGGACTATGCCGCGGCCATCGCCGGGCTGCGTGGCGGGGGGACGGGCGCATGATCGAGGGGGTCCTGCGCGGCGCGCGCCGCATCCTGGCCAACCTCAAGCCGGTCAAGGTGCCGGACGGACCGGCACGTTCCTTCCGCGACCTCTGGCCCGGCGATGCGGCGCGCGGCGCGCGGCTGCTGCGCGGCGAGTTCGAAGCCTTCGGCACCACGCGCCCGCTGCGCGCGCCGGAGGGGGATGCGGCGCCCACCCGCCCGGACTGGACCCCGGCCCAGCCCGGCGGCAGCCAGGCCTGGTATGCCGCCGCCCATGGCTTCGCCTGGCTGCGCGACCTGCGCGCTTTGGGCACCGACGCCGCCCGGCTGCGTGGCCGGGCGCTGGCCGCCGACTGGCTGGCGCATGGCGCGCATGACCCGCTGGCGGAGGCGCCGGAAGTCGCCGGGGCGCGGATTTCCGCCTGGCTCGGCCATTGGGACTTCCTGGCCGCGACGGCCGAGGACGGCTTCCGCCGCCAGCTGATGCAGCGCCTGGCGCAGGATGCCCGCGGCGTGGTGGCCGGCCTGCCGGCGGAGGCCGCCCATCGCGGCGCCCTGGTGGCGCTGAAGGGCGGCATGGCCGGCGCCGTGGCGCTGGAGGAGGAAACCTGGCTCGCCCGCTGCGTCCGCTTCCTGCCGCAGGAGCTGGAACGGCAGTTCCGCCCGGATGGCGGCCATGTGGAGCGCAGCCCTGGCGTGCAGCTCGCGGCGCTGCAGGACCTGATCGAGATCCGCAACCTGCTGCATGGCGCGGGAGTGGAGGCGCCGCCGCAGCTTGCCGCGACGCTGGACCGCGTGGCGCCGGCGCTGCGGATGATGCGCCATGCCGATGGCGGCCTCGCGCTGTTCAACGGCACGCGGGACGAGCCGGCTTCCTTCATCGACCTGGTGCTGACCCAGGGCCAGTCGCGCGGCCGTGCGCCCATGCAGTTGCCGGAGACGGGCTTCCATCGGCTGTCTGCCAGCCGGACCCTGGTGCTGATGGATTGCGGCGCACCGCCCGCCGCGCGGCGCGATGCCGCCGCGGGCGGCCTGCCGCGCGGCGCCGACCGCAATGCCCATGCCGGCACCCTGGCCTTCGAGATGTCGGTGGGGCGGGAACGGCTGATCGTCAATTGCGGCGCCGCCCCGGCCGCCGAGGGCGAATGGCGCGACGCGATGCGCGCCACCGCCGCCCATTCCACCCTGGTGCTGGCCGATACCAACTCCTCCGAACTCCGGCCCGAGGGGCTGGGGCGGCGGGTGGAGGGGGTGACGACCGATCGCTTCGAGGAAGATGGCAAGCTCTGGCTGGATGCCACCCATGATGGCTGGGTGAAGCAGTTCGGCCTGCGCCATCGTCGCCGCCTGTTCCTGTCCGAATCCGGCGACAGCCTGATCGGGGAGGATCTGCTGGAGACCACGCGGGACGCCTCGCTGCCCGGCTGCACCCTGCGCTTCCACCTGCACCCGGCGGTCACCGCCAGCCTCCAGCAGGATGAGCAGGGGGCGCTGTTGCGGCTGCCCTCCGGCGCCGGCTGGCGGCTGCGTGCCGGGCGGGACGTGCGGGTGGCGATCGAGGAGAGCATCTATCTGGGCGGCGAACCGCGCCGCAGCCAGCAGGTGGCGCTGCATGTCGAAGCCGGGGTGGAAACGGTGAACTGGGCGCTGTCGCGCATCGGCCAGCCGGCCCCGGCGACGGAGCCGCAGCCGGAGTGACCTCCGGCCCGCCCGCCGCCGCATGAAGATCCTCGAAGTCACCAATGTGGACTTCGCGATGCGCCACTTCCTGCTGCCGCTGATGCGCGGCCTGCGGGCGCGGGGGCATGAGGTGGTGGGCGCCTGTGCCGAAGGCCCGCTGCTGGAAGCGCCGCGCGCCGAGGGTTTTCGCATCGAGCCCATCGCCATGTCGCGCAGCCTGCATCCGCTGCGTCAGGCCCGTGCCCTGGCCCAGCTCGTCTCGCTGATGCGGGCAGAGAAGCCCGACATGGTGCATGCCCATATGCCGATCAGCGGGCTGCTGGCCCGCACGGCGGCGCGCATCGCCGGGGTGCCGCGCATCGCCTATACCTGCCACGGCTTCCTGTTCAACCAGCCCGGCCCCGCCTGGCGCGGCCGCCTGGCGCTGACCCTGGAACGCGCCGCCGGGCGCATCACCGATACCTATCTGACGGTGAGCGAGGAGGAGGCGGCGGATGCGAAGCGCCTGCGCATCCATCCCCGCCCCGTCGCCGTGCTGAACGGCCGCGACCCTGCCCGCTTCGCCCACGACCCGGCCGCCCGCGCCCGGCTGCGCGCCGAACTCGGCGCCGGGGAGGGGGACTGCGTGGTCATCGCCATCTCCCGCCTCGTCCGCCACAAGGGCTTTTGCGAATTGCTGGTGGCCATGGCCGACACGCCGCCGAATTGCGTGCTCTGGGTCGCGGGCGAAAGGCTGGCCAGCGACCATGGCGAGGATCTGGAACCGCATTTCGAACGCGCCGCCGCGCTGCTCGACCGCCGGCTGGTGCGCCTGGGATATCGGGAGGATGTGCCGGCGCTGCTCTCGGCGGCGGATGTCTTCACCCTGCCGTCGCATTTCGAGGGCCTGCCGATGTCGATCATCGAGGCGATGCTGGCCGGGCTGCCGGTGGTGGCCACCGATATCCGCGGGCCACGCGAACAGGTGGTGCCGGAGGAGACCGGGCTGCTGGTGCCGCCGATGCAGGTGGAACCCCTGGCCGCCGCGCTGTCCCGCCTGGCCGTGAACCCGGCGCTGCGGCGGTCGATGGGCGTGGCCGGCCGGGCCCGGGCCCTGATGCGCTTCGATGAGGCGAAGGTGTTGCGGCGGACCATCGCACTATTGGAATCGCCCCCGGTTTTATCCTGAACTTCAAACACTTCCGGACGTTGAGGCGGCGTCTCCGGAGTAAAAGACATGTCACAGGCCGTCAGCATTGCCACCGATAAACTGCCTTCCCGCGTTTCCTGGGGCGCCATCCTCGCCGGCGGCCTCGTCGCCGTCGCGGTGGGCGCCATGTTCAACATCCTGGGCGTCGCCATCGGCGCCAGCACCATCGACCCGCTGGTGGTCGGCGAGACGCCGGAAGCGGGCAGCTTCGGCGTGGCCGGCGCCATCTGGCTGCTGGTCGCCAACCTGCTGGGCCTGGCCTGCGGCGGCTATGTCGCGGCGCGGCTGTCCGGCACGGCCGATGACACGGACGGCGTGCTGCACGGCCTGTCCGTCTGGGCCATCGCCTTCCTGGTTTCCGCGGTGCTGCTCGGCAATGTCGTCTCCGGCGCCGCGCGCGGCGTGGGCGGGTTGATGCAGGGCGCGACCGAGGCCGCCACCTCCGCCGCCATTGATGCGGTGCCGGAGATCGGCGATCCGGAGGCGCTGGTGGAGCGTCTTCAGGCCAGCCTTCAGGGCGGCGGCGATCCGGCGAACCTGACCGAGGACCAGCGCCGCGCGGAGATGGCCCGGCTGATCGGTGAGCGCGCCCGCACGGGCAACTTCCCGCCCACGGCCCGTGAGCGTCTGGCGGCGCTGGCCGCCGCCGAGTTCGAGATCACGGCGGATGAAGCCAACCAGCGCATCACCGCGCTGGAGGCCGAGGCGACCCGGGTGGCCCAGGCCGCCGAGACCCAGGCGCGGCAGGCCGCCGATGCCGCGGCGCGCGCTGCCTCCGTCGGCGCCTTCTGGCTGTTCGCCACGCTGCTGCTGGGTGCTGCGGCCTCCGTGCTCGGTGCCAGGGCCGGCACGCGGAAGACGGTTCTGCTGGCGCGCCGCTACGCCGCCTGACCAGGATCCGCGGCGTCATCGCATTGCGATGGCGCCGCAGTCTTCCACAACGGCGTGACGCGGAAACCCTGGGTTTCCTTGGCTTCGCCGCACGCGCGGCGGCGGCCTTCCGGACCGGTCAAGGACCAGTCCGCTGGTCCTAGGCCCCGCTGCGCGTCACACGCCCGCCGATGCGGCGGATGCCACCGCTGGCGAAGATCAGCAGGATACCGATGGCGAGCAGCGCGGCGCTCCACAGCAGCGTCGCGCGGAGGCTCTCGCCCACCAGGCGCGGCCCCGCATCGGCCAGCAGGCCGAGCACCAGGGCCATCAGCAGGCCAAACACCCCCAGCGTCAGCGCGATCAACCCGATCCCATCGGCGATGGAGCCGATCAGCGCGGCGGCGGGCGACCGCGTGCTGCTGGCATTCTCCTGCACCGTCCTGCTCATCAGATAGATGAACAGCACCACGATGACGATCCAGACCCACATGCCGTTCTACCCCTGACCCATGCCGCATCATGCGGTTGCCGCGCATTTGCGGCCAGGGCAGGCGGGCGTGCAAGGGCTTTGCGTTGCGCCCGCAAAAGCAAAATCCGCCATGGCCTGCGCCATGACGGATTTCTTGGGGACTTTGGCGGCGCCGTGCGGCGCCGCCGGCGTCCTCAGTAGCGGTACTGCTCGCCCTTGAAGGGGCCCTGCTCTGGCACGCCGATATAGCCGGCCTGCTGGGCGGAGAGCTTGGTCAGCCTGGCGCCGACCTTGGCCAGGTGCAGCGCGGCGACCTTCTCGTCCAGGTGCTTCGGCAGCACATAGACCTTCTTCTCGTACTTGCCCGGATTCGCCCAGAGCTCGATCTGCGCCAGCGTCTGGTTGGTGAAGGAGGCGGACATGACGAAGGAGGGATGGCCCGTGGCATTGCCCAGGTTCACCAGCCGGCCCTCGGACAGCAGGATGATGCGCTTGCCGTCGGGGAACTCGATCTCATCCACCTGCGGCTTCACATTGTCCCACTTGTAGTTCTTCAGCGCGGCGACCTGAATCTCGCTGTCGAAGTGGCCGATGTTGCAGACGATGGCGCGGTGCTTCATGGCGCGCATGTGGTCGGCGGTGATGACGTCCACATTGCCGGTCGCGGTGACGAAGATGTCGGCCATCGGCGCGGCATCGTCCATGGTCACGACCTGGTAGCCTTCCATCGCCGCCTGCAGCGCGCAGATCGGATCGACCTCGGAGACCATCACGCGGCAGCCGGCATTGCGCAGGCTGGCGGCGGAGCCCTTGCCCACATCGCCGAAGCCCGCGACCATCGCGACCTTGCCGGCCATCATCACGTCGGTACCACGGCGGATGGCGTCCACCAGGGACTCGCGGCAGCCGTACAGGTTGTCGAACTTCGACTTGGTGACGCTGTCATTCACGTTGATCGCCGGGAACAGCAGCTTGCCTTCCTTGGCCATCACATACAGGCGGTGCACGCCGGTCGTCGTTTCCTCGGAGACGCCGACGATGGACTTCGCCAGCTGGGCGAACCAGCCCGGCTTCGTCTTCACCAGCTTCTTGATGAGGGCGTAGAAGACTTCCTCTTCCTCATTGGTCGGCTTCTCGAGGAAGGCGACGTCGCCCTGCTCGGCGCGCAGGCCGTAATGCACCAGCAGCGTCATGTCGCCGCCGTCGTCGAGCAGGACGTTCGGCGTGCCGCCATCGCCCCATTCCAGGGTCTTCTGCACATAGTCCCAGTATTCCGGCAGCGTCTCGCCCTTGATGGCGAAGACCGGCGTGCCGGCGGCGGCGATCGCGGCCGCGGCGTGGTCCTGGGTGGAGAAGATGTTGCAGGAGGACCAGCGGACATCGGCGCCGAGATGCTTCAGCGTCTCGATCAGCACGGCGGTCTGGATGGTCATGTGCAGGCAGCCGGCGACGCGGGCGCCCTTCAGCGGCTGCGCGGCGCCGTATTCGGCGCGGACGGCCATCAGGCCGGGCATCTCATCCTCGGCCATGTTGATTTCCTTGCGGCCCCAGGCTGCGAGGGAAAGGTCCTTGACGATGAAGTCCTGGCCGGCGGCGTCGGGCATGGGGAATCCTCTGATATTCGGCCTGGGGAAGAAACAAGATTGATTCGTCCCGGCTGCGCTTGCGGTCGTGATCTGGCCGGGCCTCTTAGCACCGGCATGGTCGCCGGCCAAGATATTCGCATATCTATAAAGATATCTTTATATATCCAGGTCGCCGGCAAAAATGCCTCGCCTAGGCCCGGGCGCGACCCGCGATCGCCGGGCGCGGGAGGCCGGCGGGCGCCAACTCCTCCGGCACCGCCGCGATGCCCTGGCTGCGCAGCCAGGCCGAGAAGCTCGGATCGGCGGTTGCGACACAAAGCGGCACGGCCAGGATCATCCCGGCCGTGAAGGGCAGCGCCAGCAGCAGCGCGGGCCAGGAAACCAGCGCGAAGCAGGTCGTCAGCAGCAGGCCCGTGACCGTATGCGGCCAGAGCAGCCGGGTGGCGTCGCGCCAGGATACGCCCCGGTCCGCACGGTTCTGCGGCAGCCAGCCCGGCCGGGCGCCGAAGGGCAGCCGGGCCAGGAAGATCGCCTTGTTCAGGTTGGACAGCGGTTCGAACAGCTGGGTGAACAGCAACTCGGCCAGCGCCCCGCGGGCGAAGGCGCCCCGGCCGCCATAGCGGGCGGCGGCCCCGCCTTGGATCAGCACCTGGGCATAGCCCGCCAGCTTCGGCGCGAAGTAGCACAGCCCATGCGCCAGTATCGCCAGGGCCAGCGCCGCCATCGGCGTGTCGGCGCCGCGGCCGGTCAGCCCATTCGCCGCCGCCAGCAGCAGCGTCAGCACATAAAGCGGCGCGCCCAGGAACAGCAGGATCGCCTGCACCAGCTGCAACCGCCCCAGCCAGGTCATCCCCGGCAGGCGAAACAGCCAAAGATATTGCATGTTGCCGGCGCCCCAGCGTTCGTCGCGGCGCAGGAATTCCGGCAGGGCAGGGGGGTTGGCCTCCTGGCTGCCATCCTCGGCCGGCAGGCAGCGCACCGCCCAGCCGGCGGATTGCAGCCGTACCGATTCAACCATGTCGTGGCTCAGGATGCGGCTTCCATCCGGCAGCGCCTCCAGCTTCGCATGGTCCCGGAAGGGGGCGACCCGCAAAATGGCGTTGTGGCCCCAATAGGGGCCGGCATCCATCTGCCACCAGGCCTGGCCGGTCGCCCAGGCGCGCATGCCGGCGCGCATGCCGAACTGGAACAGCCGCGGAAAGGCGGCGGTCGCCGGCCGGCCGACGATGAGCTGCTGCACGATGCCGAGCCTGGGATCGGCCTCCATCACCGCGACCAGGCGCAGGATGGCCGCCGGGGTCATCACGCTGTCGGCGTCCAGCGTCACGAAGAACGCCTCCTCCGTCAGGTGATGGTCCAGCGCCTCCATCACATTGCCGGCCTTGTAGCCCGCATTGTCGGCGCGGCGGCGGTAGCGGGCATTCGGGTGCCGGGCGAGGAAGCCCCGGATCGCCGCCTCCTCCGCCGCCACCGCCGCCGGGTCCTGGGTGTCGGAGAGCAGCCACAGGCGGAAGCGGTCGCCGGCGCCGGCCTGTTCCAGGCCCTGCAGCAGCGTGGCGAGCGGCGGCAGCACGGCCTCCATCGGCTCGTTCCGCAGGCAGACCAGCAAGGCGGTCAGGGCCCTGGGCGGGCCGGGGCGCGCTCGGGCCAGGGCCGGCAGCACGGCGGCGGGTGGGTCGGCGGCGCGCAGCAGGATCACCAGCCCGACCAGGGAATTGGCCGCCGAGAGCGCGGCCCAGGGGGTGGTCAGGGCGATGCAGGCCAGGATCGCCCATTCCAGCGGGCCGATGCCCCCGGGCGCCAGCGCCCGCCAGACCAAGACCAGCAGCAGCACGGCCAACGCCGCCACCAGAAGGGCGAACAGGGATCGGCGGAGAACGGGCGATTCAGGGGGCGATTCATGGGTCACCCGCCCCCCATGACGCCCGAAGATGGCGCCCTTACGGCGAGAGCGGCACGCCCGCCCGCGCCAGCCCCAGCGCCGCCACCGACAGCCCGCCCCAGGCCGCAGCCACCAGCCCCACCGGCCAGGCTCCGGCGCGGGTCAGGAGCCAGAAGCCGGGCACCGCCTGCATGGCGTGGATGGCGAGGAAATGCGCCACCCGCAGGTCGCCGCCATCGCGCGACCAGAAGAACGGCGGAAAACCCGGCATGCCGCTGCCGCCGATCAGCGGGCTGCCGGCCCCGGCCATGGCGAAGCCGGTCACCCCGCCCAGCACCCCGGCCACCACCAGCCCCAGCCCGACCGCCAGCCGCCAGGGCCGCGGCTGCGCCGCATCGCCGCGGACCAGCACCAGCAGCCCGAGCAGCCCGGCCAACGCCACCAGCACCGTGGCGCCCAGCCCCATCAGCGTGAACATGAGTTGCCCGAGCGGATCGCCGGCAAAATGGCTCGGCAGGCCGGCGGCGGCGCGGAAGCTGATCCAGCCCTGTTCGAACAGGGCGGCGGCCAGCGTCCCCCACAGCACCAGCCCGGCCAGCGCGCCGCGCCGCGCCGTGGGCGCCAGCACCCCCCAGGCCCAGGCCAGGGTCCAGAACCAGGGGATGAAGGAGGCGGCGAACTTCGCCGGCTTGGTCCAGACGGAGACGCCGTAGATCTGCCGGGAGTCCACCGCCATGGCGGCCAGGCTCAGCAGCAGTCCGCCCAGCGCCACCCAGCCGGCCCAGGCGAGCACCGGCTGCCGCCGGTGCAACTCCGCGACAAGGGCGCTCATCGCCGCACCGCCCCCAGGGCGGCGCGCAGGCCGAGGAACAGCAGCAGCCCGGCCGGCCCGGCCAGGAAGGTGGGCGGCAGGCAGAGGCGGACCAGCCAGGGGTTCATCCCCTCCGCCGCGCCGCGCCGGCATATCCAGGCGCCGAGGAACAGGTCGAAGGCCAGGTAGTGCACCCAGCCGGCCAGCAGCAGGCCCGGTGTGCGGAACAGCGCCGCCACCTCCGCCAGCGATCCGAAGCCGCCCTCCGCCCCGCCCCAATGCGTGGCCAGCAGCACCGTGTAGAGCGCGGCCAGCAGGGCAGGGATGGCCAGGCCGGCGACAAGCCAGTTCGCCCAGCGCCGTCGCGGCGCGACCAGCAAGGCGAGCCAGCCGGCCATGGCGAGGCTGCCGGCGGCGGAGAAAATGGCTTCGAGCGTCATGGCGCGACCTCAAACTTGACGATGGTCAGTTTCTCGCAAGTCAATCTGACCATTGTCAAGTTCATTCGCACGGCGCAGACTCCGGCCCATGTCCGTCACCCCGAAGACCCGCGGCCGCCACCATCACGGCGACCTGCGTCGCGCCCTGCTGGACGCCGTGGCGGAGATCGTCCAGGAATCGGGGCCGGAGGCGGTCTCCCTGCGCGAATGCGCTCGCCGCGCCGGCGTCTCCCATTCCGCCGCCACGCCGCATTTCGGCGACAAGCGCGGGTTGATGACGGCCTTCGCCACGGAGAAATCGCTGCGCCTGCGCGCCGCGATGGAAGACGCGCTGGCCGCCCTGCCGGAAGGCGCCAGCCCGGCGGAGCGCCTGGCGGCCACCGGGCGCGGCTACATGGCCTTCGCGCGCCAGAACCCCGCGCATTTCCGGCTGATGTTCCGCACCGACCTGATCGACCCCGAGGACCCGGCCTGGAGCGATGCGGCGCGCCGCGCGCGGGAGCCGCTGGACGCGGCGATGCAGGCGGTGGCGCCGGGCGCCGACGCCCGCGCCCTGCGCGCCCGCATCGCCTTGGCCTGGGCCGGGGTGCATGGCTTCTGCACCCTGCGGGCGGAGGCCCCGCGCAGCGACCTCTGGCATCCCGAACCGCGCGGCGCGGAGGTGGAGGCCGATCTGCTCGCTTTGCTGGTCGCCGCCTGCGTGCCGCCGGCTGCGGGGTGAGAAAGCCCGGCTAAGCCGCCTCCGGCCGCCGGGCCACCACCCCCTCGGTCCGCGCCCGCACCGCCGGCGGGGCGAGGCAGGTCGCCACGGCCTCATGGCCCGGGGTGCCGGGAAAGGGCAAAACCTCGCGCGGCGGGCTGTGGTTGGCGGGGCAGAGCAGGATGGCCTCGCCTGGCCCCACCGCCTCCAGATCCAGCATGGCGCTCGACCGGGTCATCAGGAACAGCGGCCGCTCGGCCCGCGCGGTGCGGCGCAGATGCGCGGCCAGCGCCATCTGCGTCGCCTCGTCCAGCCCCTGTTCCACCATGTCGACGACCAGTGTGGCGGGCGCCTCCAGCGCCCCCAGAAGGGCGCGGAGCGCCGGCGAATCGCTGGCGCCTTCCTCGACCAGCCAGGCCAGGGCCGCGGCGATCCGCGCGGGATCAGCCTCCGCCACCCGCCGGTTGAGTCCGAGAAAGACCGCGCCGGGCAATGCCTCCGCCAGCCGCATCGCCAGCCGGGTCTTGCCGCTGCCCAGCGGGCCGATGATCCAGGTCAGCGGTCGGGCGGCGGGCCATTCGAAGGCTTCGCCGCCCCAGGGCCAGGGCAGGTCGAAGCGGATCGGCGGGGTTGTGGGCGCCAGCAGCGCCGTCACCTTGCCCGCGCTCGGCACCCGTCCCTGGGCCAGTTCCGCCCGCAGCGCGCCGAGCCGGGCCACGGATTCGGCCAGCACGCCGATCCGCGCCTCCAACACCCGCTGATGCGCCGCCAGCGCCGGGTCCAGCCCGGCCGGATCGCCGCCCAGCACGCGCGCCACCTGCGCGAGGCTCAGGCCGAGGCCGCGCAGCGCCACCACCTCCACCGCGCGGGCCATCTCGGCGGGGCCATAGGCGCGCCAGCCGGCGGCGGAACGCGCCGGCCGGATCAGCCCGCGCTGCTCATACAGCCGCAGCGCCTTGGCGGAGACACCCAGCCGGCGCGCGGCCTCGGCGGGGTTCAGGAAGCGGTCGGACAGGGTCATGCGGCACCTCATGCAAAGCACGGCCCCGTCTATCCGGGCGGCCCCAGGGTCCGGGTCAAGCCCCGTCCTGCCTAGCCAGGATCGCTGCCAGCGCCCGGCCGAGTTGCACCTGCGTATAGGGCTTGGCCAGCCGCGGCGGACCCTCCCCCTCCGCCCAGGGGCCGGCATGGCCGGTGGCGAGGATCACCGGCAGGCCGGGCCTTTCCCGTGCCAGATGGGCGGCCAGCGCGGCCCCGGTCATGCCGGGCATGGCGTGGTCGGTCACCACCGCGCGCGGCGCAACGCCTTCCGCCAGCAGCGCCAGCGCCGCATCCGCCGATTCGGCGGTCCGCACCTCATAGCCCAGGTCGGACAGCAGCGCGGCGGAGCTTTCCAGCACCATCGGCTCGTCATCCACCAGCAGCACCAGCCCGCTGCCACGCGGCGCCTCCGCCTCCGTCCCCGCATCGGCGGCGCGCGGTGCCTCGGTGGAGACCGGCAGCCAAAGCGTCGCCGTGGTGCCCTGGCCGGCGGCGCTGTCGATCTGCAGGGCGCCGCCGGATTGCAGCGCCAGCCCATGCACCATGGACAGGCCGAGTCCCGTGCCCTGCCCGGGCCCCTTGGTGGAGAAGAAGGGCTCCACCGCCCGCGCCAGGGTGGCGGCATCCATGCCGTGGCCGGTATCGCTGACGGCGATGCGCAGATAGGCGCCGGGCGCCAGCGCCGCCGGCGCCTCCCCCCCGCCCGGGACCGTCCGCGCATCCAGCCGCACCGCGATCCGCCCGCCCTCCGGCATCGCGTCCCGCGCATTCACCACCAGATTCATCAGCGCGAGTTCCAGCGCATGCGGATCGACCAGCGCCGGCGGCAGCCCGGGCGGCGCCGCGACCTCGATCCGCACCTGCGGCCCGGCGGAGCGGCCCAGCAGGTCGCCGAGCCCGGCCAGGAGCTGGCCGAGATCCACCGCCTGGGGCTTCAGGTCCTGCCGCCGGGCGAAGGCCAGCAGCCGCTGGGTGAGCTGCGCGCCGCGTTCCGCCCCCAGCGCCGCCGCATCCAGGTGGCGCAGCAGTTGCGGCGAGGCGGCATCCCCCATGCGCTTCCGGGCCAGCGCCAGGTTGCCCAGCACGGTCATCAGCAGGTTGTTGAAGTCATGCGCCACGCCGCCGGTCAGCCGGCCCAGCACCTCCATCTTCTGCGCCTCCAGCAACTGCGCCTGCGCGGCCTTGAGGGGGGAGACATCGCGCGCCTCCGGCACCAGGAGGGAGACGATGCCATCCTCGTCCCGCACCGGCTTCACCGAGAAGTCGATCGCCAGGGCGGCGCCGTCCGGGCGGCGCATGGCCAGTTCGCGGCGGACGAAATGGCCGGCGGCGGCCTGGGTGACGGCGTCGCGCACGGCGGCACGGATGCCGGCCTCCTCCGGCCACCAGGGCGCGTCCCAATAGGGCCGGCCGATGACGTGGTCGGCCCGCACATCGGCCAGCCGCAGCATGGCGTCATTCGCCTCCAGCAGCGTGCCGTCGGGGGAGAGCAGGCCGATGAACTGGAAGGTGGCGTCGAAGATGCCGCGGAAGCGCGCCTCCCCCTCCCGCAGCCGGGCATTGGCATCGGCCAGGGCGCCGGTGCGCTCCGCCACGCGGCGTTCCAGCGTGGCATTCGCCTCCGCCAGCGCCTGCGCCTTCCGCCGGCGGTCGGTGACATCGAGGGCGATGCCCAGCATCCGGCGTGGCTGGCCATCGACGCCGCGCCGCACCTCCGCCCGCACCGCGATCCAGCGTTCCGGCTGGGCATGTGCCAGGCGGAATTCGGCCTCCAGCGGCACTTCGCCCCGCACCGCCGCGGTCAGCGCCGCGGCCAGGCCCAGCCGATCCTCCGCCAATACGCCCCGCAGCGCGGCACGGGCGGTGATGCGGCGGCGGGTGCGCAGGCCCCATTCGCCGAAGACCTCGCCGATCAGCGCCAGCCGGCCCTCCCGCAGGTCCCAGTCCCACAGCCCGATCCGACCGGCCTGTTCGGCCAGCCGCAGCCGCGCCTCGCCCTCCTGCACCGAGGCCAGAAGCCCCTCCCGTTCCTCCAGCGCATCGGCGAGGGCGGCGCCGCGGGCTTCGGCCGCCTGCCGCGCCATGCGTTCGCGGCGCAGCGCGTGGCGCGCGACCAGGGCACAGAGCAGGGCGATGGCGGCCGCGCCCAGGAAGAACAGGCCGTTGCGCCACAGGCGCTGGCGAAAGGGTGCCAGCACCGCCACGCGATCCAGCGCGACGGAGGCGACCAGCGGCATGTCCGGCGCGGCGCGCCAGGCGAGCAGCCGGGATGCACCGGTCTGGTCCACCACCTCCCGCATCCCGGCCGGGCCGGGCAGCGGCGCACCGCCGGGATGGGTGGCGCCGGTCGCCGAAAGCGGCCAGCGCATCATCATCGTGCCATCCGCGCGGTCGATCTGGAGCAGGGCGGAGGATGCGGGCGGCGGCATGCCGTCAAGCCGAATCATGTCCTCGGCCGCGACCGCCGCCAGGACCGCGCCCCGGAAGCCGCCATCCGGCCCGCGCAGCGGCCGGCCCCAGGCGACATGCCAGCCCTCCACCGGCGCGCCCTGCAACAGGCCGGACAGATGGCTTTCGGCGCCGTCCCGCAGCGGTGCGAAATAGGGCTGGCTGGCCAGGGTCAGGCCGATGGCCTGGCCGCCGGGCGCGCTGGCCGCGACCAGCCTGCCCTGTGCATCCGTCACCCAGATCGCCCGCAGCTCCGGCGCCTGGGCCACCAGCTCCGCCAGCATGCCCCCCGCCGGGCCCCGCAGGGCGGCGAGGTCGCGACCCTCCGCGAGTCGGGCGACGGAGGTGGTGCCCAGCTCGGCGATGCGCAGCAGCCGGTTGGCCTGGCGCGCCAGCAGCAGGGCGGTGGTGTCGGCCTCCGCCCAGCCCTGCTCCAGGGTCGCGCGGTGGTCGGCCAGGCTGGAGGCCAGGAAAATCCAGGCGGCGGCCAGCGTGAAGATGGCCGGGCTGAGCGCCCACCAAAGCCCTATGCGCCCCACGCCCGCCACCCGATGTTCCGCGCCCGCCATCACAGCCTTTTGTCCAACCCTTCGCAGTATCGCATGCCGCGGCTATCCTGCGCCCGATTCCCCGATCCCGTCCGGCGCGCGGCGGAATGGGGAACCATCCACCCGGCCCGGCGTCGGACACAGGCCTCCGCGGGGCAGTCTACCGGAGACCGGGTGAAAAGTGTCCTGCGCCTGCGTTTCGTGGTGCTTCGCCCCGCGTGATCGGGGCGGGCCGGTCACCGGCACTACATCACCGGCCACAACGGCGCCGGCAACAAGGGCGACCAGCCCTGTGGCATGCAAGGACAACAGGGATGACGGACTCCAAAGCGGCGGCCTGGGATGTGGTGGCGGGCCTGGCCCGGCGGCAGGATGCGGCGGCGATCCGCCCACTGCTGGACTCCGACCCGGGGCGCGCCGCGCGCTTCGGCTTCCGCGCCGCCGGCCTGCTGCTCGACCTGTCCCGCACCTCCCTGACCGAGCCGGTCCTGGCGGCGCTGCTGGCCCTGGCCGAGGCCAGCGGCGTGACGCGCTTCCGCGACGCCATGGCGGCCGGGGAGAAGGTGAACGCCACCGAGGGTCGCGCCGCCCTGCACATGGCGCTGCGCGCCCCGGCCGGCGGTTTCCAGACCGGCGGGCAGGATGCCTCCGCCGCCGTGCGCGGCACGCTGGATGCCATGGCGGGCTTCGTGCGCGGCGTGCATGAAGGAACCATTCGCGGCGCAGGGGGCGATCGCTTCACCGATGTGGTGAATATCGGCATCGGCGGCTCCGACCTCGGCCCGGCCATGGTGACGCGGGCGCTGTGGCGCCACGGCATGCCGATGCGGGCGCATTACCTCGCCAATGTCGATGCCCATGCGTGGGAGGCGCTGCGCCCGACCCTCGACCCGCGCCGCACCCTGGTGCTGGTGGCGTCGAAGACCTTCACGACGCAGGAGACGATGGCCAATGCGCATCTGGTGCGCGGCTGGCTGGTGCAGGGGCTGGGAGAGGCGGCGGCGGCGCGGCACCTGGCGGCGCTCTCCACCAACCTGCCGGCGACCGCCGCCTTCGGCATCGCGCCGGAACGCGTCTTCGGCTTCGAGGAATGGGTCGGCGGGCGGTTCAGCCTGTGGTCGGCGGTGGGGCTTTCCATCGCGCTCGCCTGCGGCATCGAGGCCTTCGCCGGGCTGCTGGCCGGCGCCCGGGCGATGGATGACCATTTCCTGGCCGCCCCGCCGGCCGAAAACCTGCCGCTGCTGCTGGCCGCGACCGAGGTCTGGCATGTGAACTTCCTCGGCTACCCGGCCCGCGCCGTGCTGCCCTATGACGAGCGCCTGTCGCGCTTCGCCGCGCATCTCCAGCAGCTGGAGATGGAAAGCCTGGGCAAGCGGGTGACGCTGGAGGGGCAGCCGGTGGCGCATGCCACGGGGCCGGTGGTGTTCGGCGAACCGGGCACCAATGCGCAGCATTCCTTCCTCCAGCTCATCCACCAGGGCAGCACCCCGGTGCCGGTGGATTTCGTGCTGGTGGCGCGGCCCGACCATGGCCATGCCGGCAGCCACCGCATCCTGCTGGCCAATGCCCTGGCCCAGGCGGAGGCGCTGGCGCTCGGCCGGACGGAGGCGGAGGCGCGGGCCGAGATGGCGCGCGGCGGGCTGGACCAGGCCGGGATCGACCGGCTGGCGCCGCACCGGACCTTCCCCGGCAACCGCCCCAGCACCTCCATCCTGATGCCGGCGCTGACGCCGGGCAGCCTGGGCGCGCTGGTCGCCTTGTATGAGCACAAGGTGGCCTGCCTCGGCGCCTTCTGGGGCATCAACCCCTTCGACCAATGGGGGGTGGAGCTGGGCAAGCAATTGGCCGGCGGCATCCTGCCGGCGCTGGCGGGCGACAGCCCCGCCGGCGACGCCGCGACCGCCGCCATGGTGGCGGAAATCCGGCGCCTCCAGGCGGGGTAGGAGGTCAGGTGCCGCCGTTGAGGTTGCGCAGCGCGTCGTAGCCGACGTTGAGGGTGCCCATGCGGAGCGTGACCACGCCCTGGTCGCGCACCGCGCCGGTGACCAGGCCATTGACGGTGAAGCCCATCGTCTCCGCCGTGCCATCGGCCGTGCGGCCGCTGACGGTGACGCGATAGGTGCCGTCGGGCTGCTGCACCCCACGGCTGTTGGTGCCGTCCCACCGCCAGGTGCTGGCCCCGGTGCCGAGCGTGACATCGCTGCTGCGCACCAGGATGCCATTGGCATCGCGGATCTCGACGCGGGCCAGGGTCGAGGTGCCGGCGGCGGGCAGGTTGATCTCGGCGAGGCCGGATTGCAGCGGCAGCCGGTCCGTCTCCACCGCCACGCGCTTGCCGACCAGGGCCGCGGCCTCGCCGAGCTGGCTGGCCTGCTGCAGGGCCAGAAGCTGCTGCAGGGTGCTGTTGGTGTTGATCTGCTGCTCGACGGTGGAGAACTGCACCAGCTGCTCGGTCAGCTTGTCGGCATCCATCGGCGAGGTCGGGTCCTGGTTCTGCAGCTGCGTGGTGAGCAGCTTCAGGAAGGTGTCGAGATCGCCCGAGAAGCGGCTGGCGGAACTGGCCGCGGAGCCGACGGCGGTGGCGGTGCTGGTGGCTGAGTTGATGGAACCGCTCATGGGTCGGGATCTCCGTCAGACGGCGAGGTCGATGAGGCCGGGATGCGCCGAGGCTCGGCGCGCCGGAAGGGCACGGACAGGGTCCTGAATTGCGGCGCCGGCGGCGCGGCCCCGCGAAGCCTGGCGGGATCCGGATTCGGACTGGCCCTGCTGGGCACCGCCCTGGTTCAGGTTGCCCTGGCTGAGGCTGAAGGACAGGGTGGGCGCGCGGCTGCCGAAGCCGGCATCGGCCAGCGCCCGCTCCAGCTCCCGCGAATCGCGTTGCAGCAGCGCCAGGGTTTCGGGGCGCTCCGCCATCACGCGGATGGCGGCCTCGCCCTGGCTGCGGTCGATCGCGACCTCCACCCGCCCCAGATCCACCGGGTCGAGCGTCAGGCGCAGGCTGGAATCGGGGCCGAGCGCCAGGGCGACGGCAAAGGGCGCCACCTGGCGTGCCGGCCAGGCGACATTGGCGGCGGCGGCGCGGAACGGCGCCGGGATGCGCGCGGGGGGTTCCACGGGCGGAGCCATGGGCGGGCTGGCCGGCGGTGGCGTGGCCAGGGGAGGGCTGGCGGGGGCGGCCTCGGCGCGCGGCGCGGCCGCCTCGCTCGTCAGGAAGGTTTCGCGCGTCAGCGCACGGCTGGCCTCGGCCGGCGTGGTGGTGGCGGGGGGCCAGGCGGCGGGCGGCCAGGCGGGGGCCGCCTCGCCGGCGCTGGCGTCGGTGGCCGCCACATTGGCGAGGGCAGGGGACGCCTCCACCACCACGGGCGGTGGGGTCGCCGGTTCGGCGGCCGGGATCGTGGCGGCCTGCGGCGTGGCGGAAGCCAGATTGGCGGGCGGCACGACGGAGGCGGCAACCGGTGCGGCGGTGGAAGGGGTGACGGCCGGGGCGACGGCCGCGTCAGGCGACGTGGCGGTGGATGACGGGGCCGGGGCCTCGACGGCCCTCGGCACCGGCGCTGCGGCCGGCAGGGCTGCGGGCGAGGTGCCAGCCGCGGCCATGGGCGGAGACGCCGGGGACAGTTCGGCGGGCCAGGACGTTGCCGGCATCGCAGGTGTCGCGGCTGGCAGGGCGGCAGCCGGCCCCGTGGTGGACGGCGCGACAGCCGTTGGCGAGGTGGTGGCGACCATCTCCACCGGCGTGGCGATCGGCGACGCGGCCTGCGGATCGCTGGCCGTGGCCGCCTGCGGGGCGACCGGAGCCGCCGCCGGGGCGGGCGGTGCGATGGGCGCCGCCGCCGGCGCCGGATCGGCGGCCATGGCAGCCGCCGGCAGGACCGGGGCGGCGGTGGCGGATGCGACGGACGAGACGGCGGCCGTCACACGCCCTTCGGCGGCGGGTGGTGCCGCAGCGCCCGGTTCGGTGAGGGCCGGCGCGGCGCGCGGGGATGCGCGGCGGCCGGTCGGCGCTGCCGACACGGCCTGCGCCGCCGCCGCTGCCGGCGCGGTCGTCGCCAGCCCATCCACGGCGGTGCTGGATGCCACCGCATCCGCCGCCGGCATGGGCGGGACTGGCCCGGCGGAGGTTGGCCCGGTGGAGGTTGGGCCGGTGGAGGCTGGCCCGGTCGTTGCCGTGGCCGGATTGGCCATGGAGGTCGCCGGCGGCAAGCCCGGGGGGGGTGCCATATCCCCGGTGGTGCCTGAGACGACCGGCATCCCGGGCGCCTCCGGCGAGAGCGGCGGGGCGGCGTCCGCCGCTGGCGCCATGGCATCTCCCATGGCGAACGGCATGGCCGGCGACGTGACTGCGACCTGCGCGGTGGCGGGTGCCGGCCGTGTTGCGGACAGGGGCGCGGCGCTTTTCGGATCGGCGCCGGCGCGGTTGGCCGGGGGCTGTGGGCCGGCAACCGGCGGGACGGCCTCGCCGGGGCTCGGCTGGGACACCTCGCCGGGGACTGGCGCGGACTCCTGGCCCGGAACCGGCGCGGCTGTCTGGCCGGAGAGCGGCACGGATTCCTCGCCTGCAACCGGCGCGGGTTGCCGGCCGGGTCGCTGCGGGGATGCAGCGCCGGGAACCGGCACGGACGCCGCTTCGGGCAGCGGCACGGATGCCTGGCCAGGCGCCGGCGCGGAGTTCTGGCCGGGAGGTGGCGCTGACGTCTGGCCAGGAACCGGCGCGGGCTGCGGGGCGGGAACCGGCGGGGCCTGCGGGCCGGGGACCGGCGGGGTCTGCGGGTCGGGGACCGGCGGCGCGGGTGTCATCGAGGCGGGCAGGGCGGCGTCCGGCATCCAGGCCATGGATTCGGTGGCGGCGGAGTCGGCGGCCGCGGATTCGGTGGCGGGTGCCGCGTTGGCCGTCGTCGCGGCCTCCGGTGCGTCAGCGGTCGCCTTTGGCACCTGCGCCTCCGTCCCGACCAGGCCAGTGGGCGCAGGCAGGGCCGGCGGGATGTCGGTGGATGCGACCGGCATCGCCCCCATGGACGAACCGGCCTGGGCTTCCGCCGGCAGGTCGCCGCCCGTGGGCATCCCAACCGCCAGCAACGGATCCCCAGCCTCGCCCGGCATCGGCGCCGCGCCCTCGCCCGCCTGGCCCCGTTCACCCTTCTGTGCGGCACCCTTCTGTACGGCGCCGGCCTGCGTGGCGGCGGCGCGCACCGCCTGGCCCAGCACCGACGCGAAGCCACGCGAGGCCGGCGCCGCGCCGCGCGAGGCGGCGGGGCTGGGGCTGGCGGGGGCGGCGGGCTGGATCTCCATGGACGGGTTCTGGCTCCTGCAAGGGCGGCCACCCCGGGGCGGCCAGCCGACCATGGGCAACCGCCATGCCAGGGCCTGGCACCCCCATACCCGGCAATCCGCGTCCCGCGCCCGGCAGGATCTGCCGCCACCCGGCAGCTACCGCCGGCATCAGCCGCCTTTTGCCCTGGCACGGCGGTTGCGTTGAGCCCCGCGACCACCTTCCCGCCCCTCTCCGGAGACACTATCGATGTCGTTGCTCGGCTCGATGAATACCGCGATCAGCGGCCTCACCGCCCAGGCCCGGGCGCTCGGCCATGTCTCGGACAACGTCGCCAACAGCCAGACTGTCGGCTTCAAGCGCGTCGACACGGACTTCACGAGCTGGCTCACCCGCTCCAACAACCGGCTGCACATGCCCGGCTCGGTGGAGGCGCGGCCGGACTACACCAATACGGTGCAGGGCACGGTCTCGCAGAGCGAGAACCCGCTCTCGCTCGCCATCGCCGGCCAGGGCTTCTTCTCGGTCGCGCAGGCCCGCGGCGGCCAGGGCGCCAATGTCGTCTTCGACGACCGGCAATTCTACACCCGCGCCGGCGACTTCTCGATGGATCGCGACGGCTACATGGTGAACTCGTCCGGCTACTACCTGGAAGGCTGGCAGATCCAGCAGAACGGGGAGCCCGACCGCACCGCCCTGGCGCCGATCCGGATCAGCGAGCTGGTCTACAACCCGCAGCCGACCACCGCGCTGACGCTGGCCGCCAACCTGCCCGCGAATGCCGATATCGTGGTCGCCGCCCCTGCCGCCGCGCCCTGGGCGCCGACCGAGCAGCCGGTCAGCAGCGTCATCCAGATCTTCGACGGGCTGGGCAACCAGCAGCAGGTGACGCTCGACTGGTGGCGCCTGGATGCCGACACCTGGCGCCTGCGCATCACGCCGGAGAATGACACGCTGGCGCCGGCCGACGGCATCTTCGCCGATATCGACTTCGGCGGGCAGATCTCCGCCGGCCCGCCGCCGGTGAATGCGCCGCCCGGCACCATCTCCGCCATCACCCCGCTCAGCAGCACCACGGGACCTGCCGTGGCACCGGACGCGCTGGGCGATGTCGCCTCGCTCGGCTTCCAGGTGGATTACGGCTATGGCGTCCAGGACATCAGCATCGGCCTGGGCGGCTTCGGCGTGGCGACCGGCCTGACCAGCTTCTCCGGCACCGAATACAGCGAGCGCGACTTCAGCCAGGACGGCGTGCCGCTCGGCTCCTATTCCGGCGTCACGGTGCGGGAGAATGGCGATGTCGCGGTGAACTACGACAACGGCCAGACCCGCATCGTCGCCCGCGTGCCGATCGTCGCCTTCAACGATCCGGACAAGCTCCAGCGCCTGGACGGCCAGGCCTTCCTGCGCACGGTGGAAAGCGGCGAGGCGCGGGTGACGGATGTGGCGACGAATGGCGTCGGCAAGCTGGTCACCAGCTCGGTCGAGCGGTCCAATGTCGATATCGCGGCCGAATTCTCGAAGCTGATCCTGGCCCAGCGCGCCTATACCTCCAACACCCGCATCGTGACTGCCAGCGACGAGATGCTGCAGGACACGATCAACATGAAGCGCTAGGCGATGCCGCGCCGCAGCGGGGCTGACCGGCCATGACGCTCGACCTTGCGCTCTCGGTCGCCACCGGCGGCCTGCGCCTGCTCGATCGCCAGATGGCGCGGGCGGCGGACGACATCGCCAATGCCGGCACCGCCGGCCACACCAGGAAAATCCTGGAGGGCAACGCCCTGACCGTGGCCGGCAACGGCCAGGGCGTGCGTGCGAATGTCATCACCCGCGACGTCGACCTCGCCGTGCTGGCGGCGCAGCAGCGCGCCGGCGGCGATGCCGCCGCGGCAGGGCTGCGGGAAAGGTTGCTGGGCGGCATCGAGGCGGCGCATGGCTCGCCGGAGTCGGGCGACAGCCTGGGCGGGCTGATCTCCGACCTGCAATCCAGCTTCATCGAATTGCGCGAATCGCCGACCGACGCGGTGCGCCGCAGCGCCGTGGTGACGGCGGCGGAGACGGTGGCGGACCGGCTGAACAGTGTCTCCGACGCCATCGGCTCCGCGCGCCAGGCGGCGCAGGACACGCTGCGCGCGGAAGTCACCGCGCTGAACACGGGCCTGTCCGAAGTCGCCCGGCTGAACACCGAGATCAAGCGCGAGATCGCCTCCGGCCGCAGCAGCGCGGCGCTGGAGGATCAGCGCGACCTGGTGATCGGCGGCCTCGCCGAATCGATCGACCTGACCGTCATCCGCGCCAGCAGTGGCGAGGTGACGCTGGTGGCGCGTGGCGGCACGATGCTGCCGCTGGTCCAGGGCGGCACGCCCTTTTCCATCGCCGATGCGACGACGGGCGCGCAGGCCTTCCATGGCACCGGCGGCACCCTGCCGGGCGTGCTGCTGAACGGCCGCGACGTGACCCGGCAGCTCACCGGCGGCCGCATCGGCGCGGCGGCGGAACTGCGCGATGCCACGCTGCCGCGCCTGCAGGCGGAGCTGGACCTGGCGGCGTCCCAGCTCGCGCATCGGCTGGATGCGCAGGGGCTGACGCTGTTCACCGATACCGCCGGCACCGTGCCCGATCCGACGCAGCCCTATGCCGGCAGCGCGATGATCGGCTTCGCCGGCACCATCCAGGTGAATGCGGCGGTGGCGGCCGACCCCACTTTGCTGCGGGACGGCACCCATGCGGTGGTCGGCAGCCCCACCGGGCCGGGCGACTTCACCCCCAACCCGGCCGGCGGCCCCTCCGGCTTCTCGACCCTGCTGGACCGTGTGCTGGATTTCAGCTTCGGCGCGCAGCAGGCGGAAGGCGTGGCGCAGCCCGGCTTCGCCACCGGCGGGCTTGGCCCGGATGGCACGCTGAGCTCGCCGCTGTCGGGGCTGAGCACGCTGACGCAATACGGCGCCGCGCTGGTGGCCGAACAGACCGGGTTGCGCGCCGCGGCCAGCGGCGCCGCCGAACGCGCCGGCAACCTGCAGCAGATGCTGTCGGAACGGATCAACGAACGCTCCGGCGTCGATGTCGATGCCGAGGTGGCGGCGATGGTGCAGTTGCAGACCGCCTATGGCGTCAATGCGCGCGTCATCTCCACCATCCAGGCGATGTGGGACGCGCTGTTCGCCGCGGTGCGCTGATACCGGCGGGCCGGTCTTTTGACCGGCCCGAGCGCCCGAATGGGCGCCGTGGCTTGTGCGTTCCGCCACGGGCGTGCCTTCGGCACGACCGTATGAGGGCGGCCCGGAGCGATCTGCGCGTAGGGCCGTTGGTATGAGAAGGGAATAGGCCATGTCGATCATCGGCAGCATCGGCAACCTCGCGGTGGACCAGGCGGTGCTGCGGCTGCGCGTGGACAACAGCTTGCGCCAGCAGTCCACCGGCCAGAAATCCGAGGTCTATGGCGGGCTGGGGCCTGAGGCACAGCGCGCCATCGACCTGCGGGGGGAGGTCGGGCGGCGCGAATCCTATGCCAATGCCGCCGACCGCGCCCTGGGCCGCGCCGCCGCCACCCAGACCGTGCTGAGCCGGCTGCACGACATCGCCGCCGAAGTGGGGGCGGAGGCGCTGCGCGCCCGCACCATGCTGGGCACCGGGGCGGAGGCCCTGGCCAAGACCGCGACCGCGGCGCTGGAGGAGGTGGCGGCGCTGCTGAACACTCGCCATGGCGGGGAATATCTGTTCGGCGGTTCCGACGTGGCCTCGCCGCCCGTGCCGAATGCCGCGGCCATCGCCAGCAGCCCGATGGCCACCGCCATCGCCACGGCCGTGGCCGGGCTGGATGCGACCAATGGCGCGACGGTGATCGCCGATACGGTGACGGCGGCGACGGACGCCACCACCACCCCCTTCTCCCCCTTCATGGAAGGCGATGGCAGCACCGAGGCGGCGCGCGCCGTGCAGGTGGCGGATGGGGAACGCGTGGCGATCGGCGTCTTCGCCAACCGCAACCAGGATGGCGAGTTGACCGAGAGCTGGGGCCGCGAACTGATGCGCAACCTGGCGGTGCTGGCCTCGGTGACGCCGGATCTGGCGGAGGAGGGTGGCGGCTGGGACGGGCTGCTGAATGGCGTCGCCGAATCGCTCGCCGGCACCGCCACCGACCTGGCCAATGAACAGGCGGTGCTGGGCGCCGCGGAGCAGCGAATCGAGCGGAACCAGACCTGGCACAAGGACACCATGGTGGCGCTGCGCACCCAGCTCGGCTCGCTGGAGGAGGTGGACCTGGCGCAGGCTTCGGCCGAACTCAGCCAGTTGAAAAGCCGGCTGGAAGCCTCCTACGAGGCGACCGGCATGCTGTCCCGCCTGTCGCTGGCCACGCTGCTGCGCTGAGCATCACGGGCATGTCACCGCTTCATGGACGCCCTTCAACCCTGGTTAACGCCGATGGGCGATGATGCAGGGGCGTGGTGCGTTTCGCCGTGGCGGCGCGAAGCACTGCGCAATCTCGAAGGAACGAGCCTGTGGCAAAGGCCATGGGTGGCGAAAAATTCGCGACGGTCGGCATGCGCCGGCGCCCCGGCATGGCGGGCCCACTACCCCCGCCATTCGGCCGAAAAATTTGGGAGACTGGCATGTCCACGTTGGTGCTCGAGATGCGGGCCGGCGAGTTGATGGTGGTGAATGGCGCCTCGCTGCGGTTCCGCAGCAGGACCCGGGTCGAGCTGGTCGCGAAGGCGCGGTTCCTGTTCGGCAAGCAGGTGATGTCGCCCGAAGGGGCGAACACGCCGTCGCGACGGATCTATTTCGCCCTGCAATGCGCCTATGTCGGGCCGGAGGAGGAGCGCGAGACGGCGATGGCCGACGCGCACCGCCTGGTGGCCGAGTTCCAGGAGGCGACGACCTCCGACATGGCGCGCCAGCTGCTGGAGCGGTCGCTGGCGCTGGCCGAGCAGGATGAATGGTACCAGGCGCTGCGCCTGGTGCGGCATGTGATGCGGCATGAGGCGACCGTGCTGGGCCTGGATGCGCAGACCGGCCTGCCGGCGGCGGCCGGGATCGCCGCGGCCGCGGCGGCGGCGAAGGCTTCCGCCGTGCGGCCGCATCTCGACTGAAGTTTCTGCTTTTTCTCTCCGGCGCTGGGCCGCGGATTTACCGCGGATTCACCAGATCCGGTCAGAATGCCCAGGCAGCCCCAACGGTTGGTGGGGCTCAAGGCTGGTGGGGATGTGCCGTGGCGGCATTGAAACACCGGTCCCGCGAACGGAAGGCAAAAAGCCCCCCCGCACGCGGAACGTCGTTCAAAGGAGATGGGGACAATGTCCTCCGTCAACACCAATGCCGCCGCCATGGCGGCGATCCGCTCGCTGAACAATATCGGCAAGGACATGGGCAAGACCCAGCAGCGGATCGAGACGAATCTGCGTATCAGCAAGGCCGATGACGACCCTGCCGTGTTTGCCATCGCGCAGAACATGCGCGCCGACCTGAACGGCATGACGGCGGTGAAGGACAGCCTGAAGTTCGGCAAGTCCGCGCTGACCGTGGCGCGCGATGCCGCGACGCAGATCTCCGACGAGCTCGGCCGCCTGAAGCAGACCATGACCCAGGGCCAGCAGCAGGGCCTGGATGCGGAGCAGATCAACAACCAGATCACCAATGCGCTGCAGAACATCGACGCCTTCGCCAATTCCGCCACCTTCAATGGCGTGAACCTGCTGACCAACGGCCTGACCGTGGATGGCGTGACCAATACCTCGGTCGACATCGTCCGCGACATCCAGGGCTCGGTCACCAGCGTCGCCGGCACGGACAGCACCTCCAACGGCCTCAACCTGAACGGCCTGTCCGTCACCTCCGCCGCGCGCACCGTCACCTTCGACGACACGCTGGCCCCGGCGAACGGCGAAGTGCTGACCGTGACCGTGCAGCAGGACCTGGACGGCGACCCGACCACGGCGCTGGAAGACGTCGACCTGGTCTTCGAATTCAGCGATGGCTCCGCCGCGCTCGGCACCACGCCGGACCCGAACACCCGCGTCTACGACGTGCAGTTCGAGGCGACGGACAGCCCGCTGACCCGCGTGACCGCGCTGATCACCCGCATGAAGGAAGCGGGCCTGGATGCCGGCCTGAACAATGACGGTGAGCTGTATATCCGCGGCAATTCGCAGGATGTGACCACCGACATCACCGGCGCCACGGTGGAAGCCGCGCCGGCGGGCGGCACCGGCCAGGATGAGGCGATCGCGCTGGTCGAAGGCGCGATCGACCTGATGGGCACGCGCCTGGCCAACCTCGGCGCCAATATCCGCCAGGTCGATGGCCTGACGACCTTCACCACGCAGCTGAACGACTCGATCAAGGAAGGCCTCGGCGCGCTCGTCGATGCCGACCTGGCGGAGGAAAGCGCGCGGCTGACCAGCCTGCAGACCAAGCAGCAGCTGGCGACGCAGTCGCTGTCCATCGCCAATGAGCAGAGCCAGTCGCTGCTGAGCCTGTTCCGCTAAACCCAGGCAGGCACGCCGGCCATGGCGCCGGCGTGCCTGACCCCCATGCCCCGCCGGAGGATCCATGAGCGTCGCGCGCTACGCCGCCACCCAGAACGCCACCGCATCCCCGCGCGAAATCGAATTGCGCGCCTTCCGCTACGTGAACGGGTTGCTGGCCGTGGCCAGCGGCACGCGCGCCCGTGCCATCGCGCTGGAAAAGGCGCATCGCCTCTGGTCCATCCTCATCAACGATCTTGGCTCGCCCGGCAACAAGCTGCCGGCGGAGCTGCGCGGCAACCTGGTCTCGCTCGGCCTCTGGGCGCAGCGGGAGACGGATCTGCGGCTGGATGATGGTGGCAGCCTGGAGCCGCTGATGGCCCTGCACCGCGACATGATCGAGGCATTGGAAGCGCAGCGTGGCCTGGCCCCGCTGCCCGCCGCGCTGCACGCCCCGCCGATGGCTGCCTTCACCAGTCGGGTCGCCTGAGATGTTGCCGGGCCTTGGCGCCCTGACAGCCCTGAACGTCGCGCAGCGCGAGGGTGCAGGGCTTCAGGCGCGCTTCGCGGCCCGCAAGGACAATGAGGCGGCGATGGCCCGCTTCAGGGAAGCCGCAAGCGTCCACACCGATGTCGAATCACTGCTGAAGGACCGCCGCACCCTGCAGGTGGTGCTGGAGGCCTTCCAGCTGGAAGGCGAGATCGACAAGCGCGGCATCCTGCGCAAGATCCTGACCGAGGATCCGGCCGCCGAGGGCAGCCTGGCCAACAAGCTGACCGACCGCCGCTGGCGCGAACTCGGCAAGGCCTTCGCCCAGCGCGAAACCTCCGACCTCACCACCACCCAGGTCGCCGCACTGTCGACGACGACGGTGCAGGAGATGTCGCTGGCGAAGGTCGCCGGGCTGACGGCGGAGCAGGTGACCTCGCTCGGCACCGCGCAGGTGCGGGCGCTGAGCACCGGCCAGCTCCAGGCGCTTGGCACCACGGGTATCGCGGCGCTGGATGCGGCGGATGTGAAGGCGCTGGAGGCGGACCAGGTGGCGGCGCTTCGCCCCTCCCAGCTCGCTGCGCTGTCGACGCGGCAGATCGCGGCGATCGACGCGGCGGATATGGGCGGGATCGGCGTGGCGCAGATGCGCGCGCTGGCCACGACGCAGATCGCGGCGCTGGGCACCAGCCAGCTCGCCGCCCTGGGCACGGAACAGCTCGCCGCCTTGTCGCAGAGCCAGGCGCGGGCGCTGTCCGCCGAGCAGCGCGCGGCGCTCAGCACATCCCAGACCCGGGCGCTCGCCACCTCCGGCCTTCCGACCTCGGCGGAGGAGGCGGCGGCGGCGGCGCTGGAGCAGACCTCCCCCTTCGCCGATCCGGCGTTGCTCGACAGGCTGGTCGAGGATGCGATGACCAATCGCTATGAGAAGGCGATGGGCGACGCGAATTCGGGGTTGCGGGAGGCGCTGTACTTCATCCGCAACGCCTCCAAGATCACCACCATCGCGGATCTGATGACCGACAAGGCGATGACGACGGTGGTGCGCGGCGCGCTCGGCCTGCCGGACAGCTTCGGCCTGCTGGAGTTCGACCAGCAGAAATCCCTGCTGACGCAGCGCGTGAAGCTGGAGGATCTGCAGGATCCGAAGGCCGTGGCGAAGATGGCGCAGCGCTACCTGGTACTGGCCGCGCCGGCGCAGACCAATACCAACCCGGTGCTGTCCCTGTTCAGCGGCGGTGGCGCTTCGCTCAACAGCCTGATCGGCAGCAGCCTTTCGCTGAACGTCTGAGCTGTCGGCGGCGTGGCCCAGGATGTGGCCGCATGCCACAGGATCATCACGCCAGCCCCGTCCAGCGGGCCGCGAAGGCCCACATATCGGTGATTTCCTCGATCACCTGGTGCAGCGGCTTGCCGGCACCGTGACCGGCCCCTGAATCGACGCGCAACAGGCGAGGACGGTCACCGATCTCGGCGGCCTGCAGTGCGGCTGCATATTTGAAGCTGTGCGCTGGTACGACGCGATCATCCGTATCCGCGGTGGTGACGAGGATCGCCGGGTAGGCGGCATCGTCGCGGATGTTGTGGTAGGGCGAGTAGCCCAGAAGGTTGTGGAAATCGGCCTCCTTGGCAGGATCACCGAACTCGCTGACCCACAACGGCCCGCCTGTGAACCGGTCGAAGCGCAGCATGTCCATCACGCCGACACCCGGCAGGGCGGCGGCGAAGAGGTCCGGTCGCTGATTGACCACCGCACCGACGAGCAGTCCGCCATTGGATGAACCCTGGATCGCAAGACCGCCGGGCGCGGCGATGCCTTCGGCTTTCAGATACTCCCCCGCGGCGATGAAATCGCTGAAGCTGTTTTGCTTTTCAAGCAGGCGGCCGGCATCGTGCCACGCCTTGCCGTATTCCCCGCCACCGCGGATGTTGGCGATCGCAACCACACCGCCGCGTTCCACCCAGGCCAGAAGGGCGGGCGCGTAGACCGGAACCATGCTGATGCCATATCCGCCATAGGCGTGCAGCATGGTCGGGGCCGGGCCCGAGATGTCGGAGCGCCGGATGACGAACATCGGCACCCTCGTGCCGTCCTGCGAGGCGTAGAAGCGCTGTTCGACCACGATCCGCGGATCGATCAGGATGTCCGGCTCCGCCCAGGTCGTGATGGCATTGGCGGCCGCATCATAGCGGTGGATCGTGGTCGGCGTGTCGAAGCTGGTGAAGCCGAAGAACGCCTCGCTGTCGCACAGGCGACCGCGGAACCCGCCGGCCGTGCCGATGCCGGGCAACGGGACCATCCCGTCGGGCGTGCCATCGAGGCGATAGCGCCTGACCTCCGTCTTCGCATCGACCATGTAGGACACCAGGAGCCCGCCGCCGATCAGGACCGCATCGCTCAGCACGGCGTCCTGTTCGGGAATGAGCTCCACGAATTCTGCCTCGGCGGCGTCCAGGTCGAAGGTGACGACCCGGCCTCGCGCAGCGCCCTGCTGCGTCGTCAGGACAATGGTGTTGCCGATGCTGCCGATCACCGCCCAGTACTGGTCGAAATGCGATACGAGCGTGCGCGATGGCCAGCCGGGCAGCGTGAGGTCGACGATGGTCGGCACGCTGCCGCCCGAGCCGGGAGTCGAGAAGATGGCGGCGTGGCGGCCATCCTCCGTCACGGACGCGATGTGGACCAGATGCGGCTGCTGCGGCGTGGCATGGACGATGCGGTCCTGCGCCTGCGGAGTGCCGAGCGCGTGGAAATGAACCGCATGGCCCCCAACAGGCGCCGCTGACGGCGCAGCACCTTCCGGCGCGGGAAAGCGGGAGTAGAAGAAGCCGGAGCCGTCCCTGGCCCAGGCGATGGAGGTGAACCTCGCCCATTCGATGTCGTCATCCAGCAACGCGCCGGTCGCCACATCAAGGACACGGATCCTTCGCCAGTCGCTGCCTCCCTCCTGCACGGAATAGGCCAGCAGCGCGCCATCCTCGGAGGGTGCCCATTCCGCCATGGCCGTGGTGCCCTGGGTCGACCAGGCATTCGGATCGATGAGGACCCGCTCAGGCCCGCGCAGCCCCTCACGCAGGATGAGCACGGCATGGTTGTCGAGGCCGGCGTTACGGGTGAAGAAATACCGATCGCCCCGCTTCTGCGGGACGGTGAGGCGTGCATGATTGAACAGGGCCGTCAGCCGCGCGGAAAATGCATCACGCGTCGGCAGCGTCGCGAGATAGTCGCGGGCAGCACGATCCTGCGCCGCCATCCATGCGGCGACTTCGCTATCACTGCGCGCGTCGTTCTCGAGCCAGCGGTAGGGATCGGCAACCCGTTCGCCGAACCATTCCTCGACGAGATCGGTGCGGCGCGTGGGAGGGTAGGTGATCTCCGGCATTGTCTTCTCCGGTACGACCTCGGCATGGGCCGGCGCAACGGGAAATACGCGGGCCAGCAGGGTCGTGAAGGTTGAGGCAACCGCGCCGCTCAGGACGGCGCGGCGGTGTGCCTGAGGTGGATGCGGCACTGCTAGTCGCGATCCGGGATGCGTGCGATCACCTTGATCTCGAAGTCGAACCCAGCAAGCCAGGTAACGCCGACCGCGGTGGGATTGCCGTCACCGTGGCTGCCAACCTGGCCCGCGACGAACAGCAGGTCTCCGGAACGAAGCGCGGCGGAATGGCCGTGTTTTTCATAGAGGGCGTGGCGGCCTGGCGGGAAGATCGCTTCGCGTGTTGTCATGGTTTCTCTTCTCGGCGTGTGTTGCAGGGCGCTTGCGGGCAGGGACAGGCGCTGCCCAGGCTCAGGCTTCGCGCAGGCGAGCAGGTCGCGGTTGACGCCACGTTTCACGCCTGCGAGCGTCATTCACGTGGTCGCGCCGCCATCCACGGTCAGAATGCTTCCCGTGATCTGTCGCGCAGCAGGGCTTGCAAGGAAGGTGACGGCGGCGGCCACGTCCGCTGGGTCGCCGAACCGCCCGAGTGGGATCAGCGAAAGCTGGTAGTCGGCGAACTCCCCTTGGGCGGGGTTCATGTCCGTGTCGGTCGAACCCGGCTGGACCAGGTTGACGGTGATGTCGCGGGACCCGAGCTCACGCGCGAGCCCGCGCGTGAAGGCTTGCATTGCGGACTTCGTCATGTAGTAGACCGTTGCGGTGTCACCGACGATGCGTTCGGCGCCTGCCGAGCCGATGGTGATGATCCGGCCTCCGGCCTGGAGATGGGGAATGGCAGCCTGCGCGGCGAGCAGGGGAGATCGTACATTCACCTCCAGCATCGCGTCGATGTCGGCGACGCGGATGTCGGCGATCGTGCCGGAGCGGGCGATGGCCGCGTTGTTGACCAGGATGTCGAGACCACCGAGTGCTCTGGCGGCCTCGTCAACCGATCGTCTGACCGCCACGGGATCGGCGCTGTCAGCCTGGATTGCGATCGCCTTGCGGCCCTTGCCCTCGATGGCCCGCACGACGTCCTTGGCCCGATCGCCGGAGCGGTCGTAGGTGATGGCAACATCCGCGCCCTTCGCCGCGAGCGCCAACGCAATCGCGGCGCCGATGCCGCGCGAGGCGCCCGTCACGAGGGCGCGCTTTCCGGTCAGTTCGGTCATGGTTGATGAAACTCCATTGTTCGGTCTTGCCGCAGGCACCTTGCGGGCACGCCCGGCGGAGGTTGAGGTGATTCCGGGCGCCGCCAGATTCGCCGCGGCGGAGAGCAGATCCAGTGCCACCGTCACCGGCGGCCCTGGTTCGGGATCGAGTTACCGAACCGCGCGCATGACGTGCTCGATTCGGATTGGCAGATCACGAAGGCGCCGTCCGGTGGCATGGAACACGGCGTTGGAGATGGCGGGCGCAACGCCGACAACGCCGATCTCGCCCACTCCCTTCACGCCGGCACGATTGACCAGGCGATCCTCCTCGGGAACCATGATCGCCCTGACGTCGACGATGTCGGCATTCACCGGCAGCAGGTAGTCGGCCAGGTTGGCATTGACGTAGCCTGCGCTCCGCCGATCGATGTCGGTGTGCTCGTGCAGCGCGGAACTGATTCCCCAGATCATGCCGCCGACCAACTGGGCATGCGCGGTCCGCGGATTGATGATGCGCCCGGCGGCAAAGGCGCCGACCGCCCGCGGCACACGGATCTCATGCGTCAGCGCGTGAATGCGGATCTCGACGAATTGCGCCCCCAGCGCGAACTGCACGCGATCGCGCAGATCGACCCCGCCCGTTGGCAGGGCGCGGCCGCGATACAGGTCGCGCATGCTCTCCGGCGAACGGCCATGGGCGCGGATCTCGGCGAACTCCTCGATGGCGCCCACCCCCGAGGCTTCCATCGCGCGCAGGACGCCCTGGTCCGCGCCGATACCCAGTCGCGCGCGAATGGCATCACAGGCCGCCATGATCGCGGACGCCACGCTGGCCGTTCCGGACGAGCCTCCGCTGACCACGGCCGGCGGGAGATCCGAGTCACCGAGCGAGACGGTCACGCGCTCAAGCGGCACGCCCAGCTCCTCCGCGGCGACCTGCGCCATCATGGTGTACATGCCCTGGCCCAGCTCGTGGCCGGCGCTTGCGACATGAACGCGCCCATCAGCCGTCAGCCGGACACGCGCCGCCGAGTTCCCGGCGTTGGTGGGATAGAAGGCGCTGGCGCAGCCCCATCCAACGAGCCAATCGCCATCGCGCATCGAGCCGGGCTGCCCCGTCCGGTCCTTCCATCCGAAAGCCACCGCCGCCTCGTCGAAGCAGCGCATGAGCGAACGGCTGGTGTAGGGCAGCAAGCCGACGGGGTCCGTCTGGGTATCGTTGACCCGCCGCAGCTCGATCGGGTCCATGCCGAGCTGCTCGGCGAGCTCGTCGAGCGCCGTTTCCATGGCGAAGGCATAGGGCATTTCACCAGGCGCCCTCATGAAGCCGGGCGTGGAGCGGTCCGCCGCAACGGCGTTCACGCGGCCCAAAATGTTTGGGCAGGCGTAGAGGCGGCTGGTCATCGACACGGCGCCCATCGCGACCGTATCGGCGCGGGACGTCAGCTCCCATCCCTCGTGCCGCAATGCGGTCAGGCGACCATCGCGACTGGCGGCAAGTTGCACATGGTGCCGCGTCTCGGCGCGGTAGCCCGAGACGGTGAAGCCCTGCGCCCGCGATGCCACGAGTTTGACCGGTCGGCCCAGGCGTCGCGCCGCGATCGCGACGAGCGCCGTGCGCTGCGTCAGAAAGCCCTTTGCCCCGAACGCGCCGCCGACATAGGTGCTGATGACGCGAATGCGTTCAGGGTCCATGCCGAGCTGCTCGGCCAGCCCGAACTTCACGCTGTTCACATACTGGCTCGGCTCGTGCACGGTCAGCTGCCTGCCTTCCCACATGCATTGGGTGGCAAAGAGCTCCAGCGGGTTCTGGTGCTGCGTGGGCGTGGTGTAGCGCGCGTCGATCCTGACCGGTGCTGCGGCATAGGCCGCGTCGAACGCGCCGGCGCGGACCGTCATGGGCCCCAGCGCCTGCGTATCGGCGCCCGGTGAGTCGATCTGCGCGGCGGGCGATGGATGCGGTGCGTAGGTCACGGCGATCCGCTGCGCGGCCTCGCGCGCGGCCTCATAGGTTTCAGCGACGACCATGGCGATTGGCTGTCCCCAATAGGCGATCTCCGCCGAACCCAGGGGACGAACAGAATCCGAGGCATAGCCGCCCTGGTAGATCGCAGGGGTCTGCCGGATCTCGTCGGCGATCGTCTCGTGCGTCAGAATGTCGATGACGCCGCGCACGGCCCTCGCCGCCGTGAGGTCGAAGGCCTCGACGGTGCCTCGGCCGATGCGGCTGACATGAAGACAGGCATGTGCGGTGCGCGGGAGCCGGACGTCGCTGGGATAGCGCGCCTCCCCCGTGACCTTGGCGTGTGCCTCATAGCGCGGGACGGGCTGTCCCATGTTCGGCCCAGCTCCGGGAAACAGCGGCGTGGTCATGGGCGGATCTCCATCGCCGCGGCTTGCAACAGCGCGCGCATGAGCGTTGCCTGGCCGAGTTCCATCTTAAAGGCGTTGTGGGATTGTGGACGGGCCGTGGCGAAGGCATGGCGTGCCGCCGTCCGCGCCACCGTCTCATTCAGCGCCTGTCCGCGCAGCGCATCCTCCGCCTCGCGCGCCCGCCAGGGGATGGTGGCGACGCCGCCAAGCGCGATGCGTGCCTCGCGCACCACATCGCCATCGAGTTCCAGCGCCACTGCGGCAGCGGCCACCGCGAATTCGTAGGATTCGCGATCCCGGATCTTGAGGTAGACCGAGCGGCGCGTCCATGTGCGCGCGGGCACCACGAACTCCGCGATGATCTCGCCGGGGCGCAGATTGGTCTCGAGATGCGGCGTTGCGTCTGGCCGCCTGTGCAGGGACGCGAACGGGATGGTGCGGGCGCCTTGGGGGCCGGCGACGACGAGCGTGGCGTCGAGAGCAAGAAGCGCCTGCGCAAAGTCACCCGGATAGGTCGCGATGCAGTGATCGCTCGTGCCCAGAACCGCATGCGCACGGTTCACGCCCCCAACTGCTGCGCAACCACTCCCGGGCACACGCTTGTTGCAAGCCTCCCAGGAGGGATCACGGAAGTAGCTGCACCGCGTCCGCTGCAGTACGTTGCCGCCAAGGCTAGCCATGTTGCGAAGCTGGGCGCTGGCAGCGAGCGACAGGCTCTGCGCGATGACGGGATAGTCGGCGATGACACGGGGATGCGCCGCCACATCCGCCATCGTGGCAAACGCCCCGAGCCGAAGTTCCGATGCGCCTGGACGGATATGCCCGAGCTCGCCACGCAGAGCACGCAGGTCCACGATCCGCTCGGGCCGTGTCACGTCGAGCTTCATCAGGTCCAGCAAGGTGGTGCCGCCCGAGAGATATGCCGCGGAGGAACGCGGATCGGATGCGAGGAGATCGTGCATCTCCACGACCGCGGCCGCGATGGAGGATGGGCGCGAATACTGGAAGGACCGCATGCTTCAGCCCTCCACCTGGTGGCGCGCCTGCATGATGGCAGCCACGATGTTGGGATAGGCCGCGCAGCGGCAGATGTTGCCGCTCATATACTCCCGGATCTCCGCCGGCGTGTTGGCGTGACCTTCGCGGACGCAGCCTATCGCCGAGAGAATCTGGCCCGGCGTGCAATAGCCGCACTGGAAAGCGTCGTGCTCGATGAAGGCCTGCTGCATCGGATGCAACGTGCCAGCCGATGATGCGAGGCCCTCGATCGTCGTCACCTCGCGCCCCTGCATCGAAATGGCGAGGCTGAGGCAGGAGAGTTCGCGACGCCCATCCACGAGCACGGTGCAGGCCCCGCATTGTCCGTGGTCGCACCCCTTCTTTACCCCGGTGAGGTCCAGGTGCTCCCTGAGTGCGTCCAGCAAGGTGGTGCGGGAATCGATCGCGACGTTGTGGTGGTGCTGATTGACATGCAGCTCCACGCCAATCGTGCTTTCGTCACCTGGCGGGTCGGCGGGCTGCTGCGACTGCGCAGCGAGTTCGTGCGGGATGAGCGGGATGGTCCCTGTCAGCGCTGAGCCGATCAGGAAGCGACGTCGGTTGCTCGGGTGGTCGTGCGGGTTTGTCGTCTCGTTTTCCATTTTAGCTCCAAGACGAAATCAGACAGGAACGCCTCCGGGCGGGGCCATCGCCAGCACGCTCGGAGTCGTCCTGTCACACGGGTTGTGACAGACATCACGTGGTCGGAATCGACCACGCAGGCGCTCGCATCGATATGCAGTTTCGATCAGAGATCGGCGGGATCATCTCAACTGGATCTGTTGCCGGCCCGCCGCCGGAGGGACCTTGCGAATTGCGTCGAGCATGCGTGGGAGGCCGATGCGCTGTTCGCAGCGGCGCGCGATGCAGGGATCAACCTGTTCGACACGGCCAATCTCTATGCGCAGGGACGCAGCGAGGAGATCCTCGGCCAGTCCTTCCGGAACCTCGGCATGGCGCGGGGCGACATCGTCATCGCCACCAAGGCGGCCTCGTCCATGCGCGCGAGACCGTGCTGGATGACGATGATCTGGCGAAGCTTGATGCGGTCAGCCGACTGCCAAAGGAATATCCTGGCTGGCTGCGGAACGCGCCGGGCGACCGGACATCTTAGAGACCGTTTGAGAATGCCGGCGGCTGAGGGCTGGCAGGGGCGGAAAAGCACCGCAGGACCGACCCGCCGGTGTTCTCAAACGGTCTCTTAGTCCGTCGTCGCTGCTCAGGAGGTCGGCGCAGCAGGCTGTGGTTCCTGGCGGAGGCCCGCAACATCCTGGCTCGGCGGCAGCCCGTACAGCTTCAGGTAGTCGCGATTGAACTGTGACAGGCTTTCGTACCCGACCTCGAACGCGACTCGGCCAATACGCTCCGATTGGAATAGCCGGCGTCGGGCGTTGTGCAGGCGAACCTGCTTCTGGAACTGAAGCGGCGAGACGCTCGTGATGGCCTTGAAGTGGCGATGGAAGCTCGGGACACTCATATGGACGCGCGCCGCCAGTTCCGAGACCCGCAGCGGCTCGTCAAAATTCTCCCGTATCCAGCGGGTTGCACGCGCGATCCGCGCGATCTGCCCTTCCGGCCAGGTGGATTGCCGCAGCAGGCCCGCGAAGGGACTTTGGAGCAGCCTCCAGATGATCTCGCGGTAGATCAGGGGGGACAGGATCGGGATCTCGTTCGGTCGATCCAGCAGCTCCAGCAGCCGCACCAAGGGATCAGCCAAGCGCGGATCGAATGGCTTGACGCCGAAGGGGGCGATGTTCTCGGAGAAGGTCGGCTGTGGCCATTGGTCTCCCAGCAGATCGAGGACGACGCGGCAGTCCAGCGCGAGGCTCACGGACAGATAGGGCCGTGTGCTGCTGGCTTCGACGATGCGCGCGGTGACGGGAAGATCGACGCCGGCGATCAGCGAGTCGCCCGCGGCGTAGCGGATGACCTCCTTGCCGATCATCGCCTCCTTCACCCCCTGCACCACGACGCTGTAGACGGGGTGCTGGACCGTGGTGAGCGGCTCACTGGGATCGACGAAGCGCGAGAGCATCAGGCCCTCGACCGGCGCATGAAGGCCATGGCGCTTTGCCTGGCGATCCAGTAGCGGCGCGAGCTGTTCGGCCATCACGGTGTCATTGCTGATCACGGCTCTGCTCCCTTCACGGACCCGCCGATGCGCATGTCCCAACCCTGCATGGCGAGCTCCGCCACCATTTCCAGCTCGGCGCGTCCGGCCCCGTCGCGCGCCAGGATCGACATTCCGTACTGAACCGCCTGCACGAAGCGGGCGAGTGCGCGCCTGTCGAGGGAGGCCGGCAACTCGCCTTCCTCCGCACCCCTGCTGATGCGGTCCATGAGGCGCTCGAGCGTCAAGCTACGCGCCGTCCGCACCAGCTCGCCGAGTTGCGGGTAGCCTTCGCTGGCGACGGATGAAAGCGCCACCATGCATCCCCGTGGGATGGCCTCGACATTGCCCGTCAGCACCGCGGCTGAATCCCACAGCAGGCACGCCACGGCTTCGCGCGCCGTGTCCGCCTTTCTGAACCTGTCCCACACCAGGTGGTCGTATTTTGCCTGATAGTGACGCAGCGCCTCGGTGTAGAGCGCTTCCTTCGAGCCGAACGCCGCGTAGAGGCTGGTTGAACCGATCCCCATGGCGTCGGTCAGCTCCGCCATCGAGGTCGCCTCATATCCCTTGCGCCAGAACAGCCAGGTCGCCTGCGTCAGGGCCGCGTCGCGGTCGAAGGCGCGCGGTCGGCCCCGGCCCGCCGGCTGCTTCGCGCTGTCTCGATGGCTTCGCCCTGAATTATGCATTGGTCACTGCATAAATCAGGGGAAGCTTTGCCGCAAGCAATTTGCGAACCGGTAGGGCGCGCAACCGCAGCTGCGGCATGTGCGGGGGGCCGTGCTCGCTGCGTCATCCCGAAGACGTCACCGACGACCGCACTCTGCGCGGCTCGGATCACGTCGGCAGCGCTGGTCGCGTGCGCGATCGCTCATGATCTGAGCATTGAGCGCGGTTTCGCTGGCGAGGTTTGCCTGGTACGCGCTTTCCATGGAACCGCCGCCCGACACACACCCTGCGACGGAGAGACTCAGCAACGTTGCCAGGCAAACGCCCCTGGCGACCCGGTAGATTTGTTCAAAGAGATGATGTTGCATCTGATTTACCTCGATTCCCGTTGATGGCTGGCCAGGTTGACCACCTGAAAACTTCTCATTGCTGTTACCGCTACCGGGTCAGGCGGGTCCTCGCCCGGGCCTGCGACGCGCGGATCAGGCCCCGGTACATGCCGTCCTTGCCCGGATACCAGGGCATCCGGCCGACTTCGCCGAAGCCCGGAATCGTCTCCATATGCGCCACCATGCGGCGGCGCATGGCCTGGTCCGGCAGCGGTCCGCGCAGGGCCTGGAGGTTGTCGGTGACATGGTCCGGATTGGACGTGCCGCAGAGGACGCAGGTCACGGCCGGATGGCCCATCGCCCATTTCAGGAAGAACTGCGCCCAGCTCGTCGCGCCGAATTCGCGCGCGAAGCCGGGCAGGGGGACGCCCTCCACCACCCGCATCAGCCGCGCCTTCTCCAGCGGCAGGTTCACCAGCACGCCGACGCCACGATCGGCCGCGGCGGGCAGCAGCCGGCGCTCCGCACCGCGGGAGAAGATGGAGTAGTTGGTCTGCACGACATCGACGCCGCCCGCCTCGACGATCGTCGCCAGGTCGTCCTGCGCCGCCGTCTCGTGATGCGTGACGCCGACATGCCGGATCAGCCCCTCCCGCTTCCAGGCCTGCAGCAGCGGCAGGATGACGGGGGCGTTGACGATGCTGTGGCACTGCATGATGTCGATGGTGGCGCGCCAGATGCGGAGCCGGGACTGTTCCAGGCTCGCCAGCGCGTGGCTCTCATCGCCGAGGTACTCACCGGTCGACCAGATCTTGTTGGCGACCAGCACCTCCGGCTCCTCCGGCAGGCCGGCGAGGAAGGCGCCGACGCTGACTTCGGCGGAGCCGTAGAGCGGCGAGGTGTCGACCAGCCGCCCGCCGCCGGCGACGTAGCGCCGCATCACCTCGCGCAGGGCGTCGCGCCGGTCGCCCGGGTTGAGGTCGTAGGTCAGGAAGGTGCCGAGGCCCAGCGCCGTCAGCGCCTGGCCGGTCCGTCCGATGCGCCGGGTGAGCACGGGCGCGGCTTCGGCGGCGGCGGGGGGCCTGCCGCCGCCGGTCTGCGCCAGCGCGCCAGGCGCTTTGGCCAGGGTCGCGCCCAGCGCGGCGGCGCCGAGGAGGCCACGCCGGCCGGCGCGGGAAAACGGATCTGTCATGGGATGGCCTTTCCTGCTGGGTTCTTGGCGCGTCAGAAGTGCCAGGCCGCCGGAACCCAGGCGTAGCCGGCCTCGGTCTTCAGCAGGCGGCCGACGCCGGGGAAGGGGTAATGGAAGCCGAGCACCGGGATGCGGTCCGCCGCCGCCCGGTCGAACAGGCGCCGGCGCGCCGTCAGCGCCGCCTCCGGGTCGCGGTCCGGCCCGGGGCGCCAGGGGCGGTCCACATTGATCACGGGGTGGTAGGCGAGGTCGGTGGTCAGCAGCAGCTGGTCGCCCCCGGAATGCACCAGGAAGGCCGTCATGCCGGGCGTGTGGCCGGGTGCGGCGATGGTGGCGAGGCCCGGCAGGATCTCGGCGCCGCCCTCATACAGCTCCACGCCGGCCGCCACGGGCTCCACGCTGCGCTTGATCGCCGCGGCGAAGCGGCGCCGGAAATCCTCCGGCACGGGCATGTAGGACAGGTCCGGCTCGCCCCGCACGAAGAAGGCCCAGTCCGCCCGGGGCGCGAAGACGGTGGCGCGCGGGAAGGCGCGGCTGCCATCGGCGGCACGCAGGTTGCCGACATGGTCGGGATGGGTGTGGGAGATCACCACCACGTCGATATCGGCGGGCGTCAACCCGATGGCGGCGAGGTTGGCGAAAAGCCTGCCGCCATTCGGCCCCATGGTCTGCCCGGCACCGGCCTCCAGCAGGATGCGTCGCCCGCCCGTCTCGATCAGCAGTGTATTCAGGTTCAGGGTCAGGTGATCGGTCGGCAGGAAGGCGTGGCGCAGCGCGTCCCGCAGCTCGTCCTCCGGCGCGTCGATGGCATAAATTCTCGGCGGGCCGCCGATCAGCCCGTCGCTCAGCACCGTCGCGGCGATCGCGCCGACGCGGAAGCGATAGTGACCGGCATTGCCGGTTGGCGGCATGGCGGGTTGCGCGACCGCGGGGCGGGCAATGCCCCCCGACCAGAGCGCGGTCGCGCCGGCCATGGCGCCCAGCGCGGCCCTGCGGCGAAAGCCCATCCCATCCTGCATGCGGCGTCTCCTTCATCCGTGGTCGCGCCAGGCGCGGCGCCCCTCCGAGATGACCCTGTCGACGCCCGCCTATAACCGCGCCTAATCTGCACAGCCTGATAAGCAGGGCTTTGCAATGCCGCCGCTTCGTCTCGACAGCCTGGATGCCTTCGCGGCCGTCATCCGATCCGGTGGCTTCCGGGCCGCGGCGGCGGAGCGCGGCATCTCCTCCTCCGCCCTGAGCCAGACGGTGGCTGGCCTGGAGGCGACGCTCGGCATCCGCCTGCTGAACCGCACGACGCGCAGCGTGGCGCCCACCGAGGCCGGGGCGCGGCTGCTGGAGCGGCTGGCCCCGGCGCTGGAGGATATCCGGCTGGCCGTCGACGACCTCGACCAGCTGCGGGACAGCCCCTCGGGCAGCGTCCGCATCAACGCGCCGGGCCCCGCGGCGGACCATGTGCTCTGTCCGCTCGCCTTCGACTTCATGCGCCGTCATCCGCAGGTGAAGGTCGAGATCATCAGCGACGCGGCGATCGTGGATATCGTGGCGCGCGGCTTCGATGCCGGCGTGCGCTTTGGCCGGCAGGTCGCGAAGGACATGATCGCGGTGCCGCTGGGCCCGGCCCTACGCTACGCCATCGTCGCCGCGCCCGCATACCTCGCAGCCCGTGGCGTGCCCGCCACGCCGCAGGACCTGCTGCGGCACGACTGCATCCGCCGCCGCTTTCCCGGCGGCACCCTAGCCACCTGGCATTTCGCCAAGGATGGCGAGGCGCTGGATGTCACGCCGGAGGGGCGGCTGACGCTGAGCTCGGCGCATCAGGAACTGCAGGCGGCGCTGGCCGGCCAGGGCCTCGCCCATGTCTTCGAGGATTATGCGCGGGCGCATGTCGCGCGCGGCGAGCTGGTGGAGGTGCTGCGTGACTGGAGCCCGCTTCTGCCGGGCTGGTTCCTCTACTACCCCAACCGGCGCCACACCGGCGCCGCCATGCGGGCCTTCCTGGACCATCTGCGCGCGCATGGCCGTGGCTGGGACACCGCGACGCCCTGAGGTTTCGCTTCACCGGAACCAGGGCTGGGAGGGTGAGTCGCCGTTAGGAGCACAACCGAACCGGCGCCGGGGCGACCGACGCGCCATGGGAATGGTGCCGACACCCGGGATTGAACCGGGGACCTACTGATTACGAATCAGTTGCTCTACCGCTGAGCTATGTCGGCGCACCATCAGCGCGGCCCTATAGCCCCCCGCGCGCCGCCGGACAACCCGCTTCCGAAGCCTCCGATGACCAACAGGTCCGGGCCTGCTAGGCTACTGCCAGATGCGTCGGCTTCTCCTCCTCCTCATCCTGCTGCTCGCCGGGGGAATCGCGGCCTGGCTGCGGTATGGCCTGCCGCCGCGCGTCACCATCGCGCTGGCCAGCCAGGGCACGGCGCTGGAGGCGGTCTATGCCACGGGCGCGGTGGAGCCGGTCCATTGGGCCCGCATCGGCCCCGCCACCCGCGCCCGGCTGACCGAAGTGCTGGTGGAGGAAGGCGAGCGGGTCACGGAGGGCCAGGCCCTCGCCCGGCTCGATGACCGCCAGGCCCGCTCCATGGCCACGGAAGCCGAGGCGCGCGCCCGTTTCGCGGTGGAGGATCTGGCCCGCACCCGCACCCTGGTGGCCCGCGACATTACCGCCCGCGCCAGCCTCGAACGCGCCGAGCGCGACGCACAGGCCGCCCGCGCCACGGCCGATGCCGCCATGCAGCGCCTGGACGACTACGTGGTGCGCGCGCCCACCAGCGGCATCGTGCTGCGCCGGGATGCCGAGGTGGGGGAGGTGGTGGATACCCCCGCTTCCCTGTTCTGGGTTGGCGAGCCGCAGCCGCTGCGCCTGACGGCCGAGGTGGATGAGGAGGATATCGCCCGCATCGCCGTGGGCCAGCGCGCTTTGCTGCGCGCCGATGCCTTCCCCGGCCGCGCCATGACCGCGGAGGTGGCGCAGATCACGCCCAAGGGCGACACCGTCCGCAAGGCCTATCGCGTACGCCTGACCCTGCCGGATGACACGCCTTTGCTGGTCGGCATGACGGTGGAGGCGAATATCGTGCTGCGGGAAACGCCGGATGCCGTGCTGGTGCCGCCCGGCGCCGTGGTGCTGCCGCCGGCCACCCGCGATTCCTCCCCCACCGCGCCCCCGGCCACGCCCCCCGGCGCCACCCGAAGCGCCCATATCTGGGTGGTGGAGAAGGAAGTGGCGCGGCGGCGGGAGGTGGAGATCGGCGTCCAGGCGCCGCGCCGCATCGAAATCCGCCGCGGCCTGGCGGCGGGGGAGGCGGTGGTGCTGGACCCGCCGGCCGGCCTCGTGGATGGTACCCCGGTGCGGCTCGAAACGCGCCCGCAGCCATGAGGCTGCTGCTGGACCTGGCGCGGGGCATGCTGACGCGGCGGTTGCGGCAGACGCTGGTCTCGGTCACCGGCATCGCGCTCGGCGTCGCCTTCTTCATCGCCACCGCCGCCATCATGCGTGGCTTCCAGACCTATTTCATCACCCAGATCATCGACGTCTCGCCGCACATCACCATCAAGGACGAAACCCGCCGCCCCTTCGCCCAGGCGGCGGAACTGGCCCATCCGGATGGCGCCGTGCTGGTCCACGGCATCAAGCCGCGCGACCGCGTGCGCGGAATCCGGGAGCCGGTGCGCAAGGTGGCGATCCTGGAGGCGATGGAAGGCGTCGCCGCCGCCCCGGTGCTGCAGGGCCAGGCCCTGCTGCGCTACGGATCGCGCGATGTCTCCGCCGTGCTGACGGGGCTGGAGCCGGAGCGGCATCGCCGCGTCTCCAATATCGAGAAGGACATGATCGCCGGCCGGCTGGAGGATCTGCGCCGCGCCGCCAACGGGATCATATTGGGGGAGGCTTTGGCCTGGCGGCTGGGGGTGGGCATGGGCGACACGCTCTCCGCCGTGGCCCCGAGCGGCACGGTGCTGTCGATGAAGGTGGTGGGGCTGTTCCGCACCGGCCTTCAGACGGTGGACCAGGGCCATGCCTTCGCGCTGCTGAAGGTGGCGCAGGTGCTGGCGGACCGGCCGAATGTGGTGAACCAGATCCTGGTCCGGCTGGCGGATGTCACCCAGGCCGAACCCCTGGCCCGGCAGATCGAGGCGCGCTTCGGCGACCGGACCGAGAGCTGGGAGGAGCAGAGCGCCAATATCCTCACCGTCTTCGTCATCCAGAACGCCATCATGTTCTCCGTCACCGGCGCCATCCTGCTGGTCGCCGCCTTCGGCATCTACAACGTGATCTCGACGGTGGTGATCGAGAAGACGCGCGACATCGCCATCCTGAAATCCCTGGGTTTCACCGAGGGCGACATCCAGTTGCTGTTCCTGGTGCAGGGCATCGTCGCCGGGCTGCTGGGGGCGGTGGTGGGCTGCGTGCTGGGGGCGCTGATGATCGAGGGGCTGGCCCTGATCCGCTTCGGCACCGACACCCCCTCCGGCCAGGGGCAGTTCCTGCTGGACCGGGATATTCGTGTGTATCTGATGGCCAGCCTGTTCGCTCTGGTTGCCGCGGCGGTCGCCTCCGTCATGCCGGCCCGCCGCGCCAGCCGGCTCGATCCCGTGCAGGTGGTGCGGGGCGCGGCGTGATGTTTTTGATGGCCCTCAAACGGCGGGCGCGGCCTCCGGCCGCTTGCCTTGCGCGCCATTGGGCGCGGCGGCCGTTCGGCCGCTCGGCCAGCTTCGCTGGCCGCAGGTGACAAGGTGACCGCCCTGCTGGAGGTCCGGAACGTCACGCGCCGCCTGCCGGAAGGGGCGGTGCTGGTGCGGGATGTGTCGCTGGCGCTGCGGGCCGGGGAGTTCATGGCCGTCACCGGCCCCTCCGGCTCCGGCAAATCTTCCCTGCTCTATCTGCTGGGCCTGCTCGACCGGCCGAGCAATGGGGAGGTGCTGCTGGAGGGCCAGGACACCGCCCGGCTGCCGGCATCGGAGCTGGCGGCGCTGCGGCTGGCGAAGCTGGGCTTCGTCTTCCAGTTCCACTTCCTGCTGCCGGAATTCACCGCGCTGGACAATGTGCTGATCCCCATCCGCCGGCTGGGCCGCCTGCGTGGCACGGCGGCGCGGGACCGGGCGATGGGGCTGCTGGAGGCTTTCGGCCTCGCCGATGCCCATCACAAACTGCCGGAACAGCTTTCGGGCGGCATGCGCCAGCGCTGCGCCATCGCCCGGGCCCTGGCCAATGACCCGGCGCTGATCCTGGCCGATGAGCCGACCGGCAATCTCGACAGCGCCAATGCCGCCGCCGTCTTCGATATCTTTGAGAATTTGGTGCGGCAGGAAGGGCGCGCGGTGGTGGTGGTGACCCACGACCCGGTGCTGGCCCGGCGCGCCACGCGGCAATTGCGACTGGTGGATGGGGTGATCGTCGAGGATACGGGGCGGGGGTGAGCCCCGCCCCGTATCCTCAGCCGACGGTCGCCGGAAGCGTCTGCGGGCTGGTCCAGTTGATGGTGCCGACCGCCTGGCACTTCGGGCAGACTGGTTCCCAGGCCGCATGGTCGGTGCCGCAGGCGGTGCAGCGCCAGCGGGGCTCGGGTGCCGCCGTCGCGGCCTGGCGCAGCCAGCGGGCCTGGGCGGCGCGGCCCTCCGGCGTCTCGCCATGCTCCACCTCCTCCAGGTCGCTCAGCGCCAGATAGGCGCGGCGATCGGCGGTGCCGGAGGCGACCAGCGCATCCAGCTCCTGCCGCGACCGGCCGGTCAGCCCGGCCTCCAGCGCCGCGCGGCCGACCAGCAGCCGGCTTTCGGCGTGGCGCGGCTGGCCCTTCACCAGGACCTCGGCCGACTTCATCCGCGCCAGCGCATCCTCATCCTCGGCCAGATAGGCGGTGGCGAGGTCGGGATGCGGCCGGGCGGCCCAGGCCTGTTCCAGCACGGAGCGGGCGCGGCGCGGGCTGCCACCCTCCTTCAACCGCCTGGCATGGGCCAGCGCCGCCGGCGCGAAGGCCGGGTCGGCGGCGAAGCCCTGCCGTTCGAGTTCCGCCGCGCGGGTTGCATCCGGCTCCTGCCCCGCGGCGGCCAGGGCCAGGGCGGCCTGGCCGGCGCCGGGTGGCGCCAGGGTCAGCGCCTCGCGCCAGTCGCGCATGCGCAGCGCCAGCGTCTCCCGCTCCTCCCGCAGCCAGGCGGCGCCGGGCTGGGCGACCTCTGCCTCCCGCGCCAGACGCTGGGCGGCGGGCCAGTCCTCGCGCTGGATGGCCTGCCGCAGCAGCCCGCGCAGGCCGAGGAAGCGGGCTTCCGGCATCTCGGCGAGCTGGCGGAACACGGCGGTCGCCGCCTCCTCCCGCCCCGCGAGCCTTTCGGCCTCGGCGGCCAGCAGCAGGGTCTGGGGGGTGTCGCCCAGGCCCTTGCGGGCGCGCTTCACCTCCAGCCGCGCCGCATCCGGCGTGCCGGCGGCGAGTGCCACCAGGGCGCGGGTCACGGCCGCATCGCCCTCGCCCCTGCGGCGCGCCGCCTTGCGGTCGCGCAGCCGCCCGGGCAGGCGCCGCAGCGCGCCGAGGAAGGCCAGGACCAGGTGCAGCACCAGGAACAGCACCGCCAGCAGCAGCAGGGCCACCGGCAGGCCGACCAGCACCTCCGCATCGCCGACGCGGATTTCCACCGCGCCGCCGACCTGGGCGACCCAGAGGATGCCGGCAATGCCGGCGGCGAGGAGAACCAGGTAGATCAGGGCTGAGCGCATCTTGGCGGCCCTCAGCCAGCGGCCAGCGCGCGCAGCGCGCGCCGGGCGGCGATCAGCGCTTCCGCCTGCTCGACCCAGCCGCGCATGGCGGCCTGGGCCTCCGGCGACAGGCGGCGCAGCGGCGGCAGGCTGCCTTCCAGGTCACCCGCCTCCAGCGCCCGGCGGGACTTCTCGATCTCGGCGGCGGCGGCATCGCCCCAGACCACCTCCTCGCCCCGGCGCACGGTGACGAGGCCGGAGAGGCGGGCGACGGCGGAATCCAGCACGCCCTGGCCCTGGCGGCCCGGGTCGCTGGCGGCCATGGCGGCGCGGGCGGCGTCCTCGAAGGTCAGGCGCAGCCCGGATTCGGTGGGCGGGCGCGTCTCCGCGAAGCGGGTCAGCGCGGCGGGCGGCTCGCGCAGGGTGGAAAGGGCGCCACCCAGCGGGGCGCCCCCTTCCAGCGCAGCGCGCAGCTGGTCGAGCGTCGCCAGACGGCCGGCGCGGCCTTCCAGCGCGGCGAGGCGCTGGGCCTGCCCTTCCAGCTCCGCGATGCGGGCGGCCTGGGCCTGGATTTCCGCCCGCCGCTCGGCAAGCGCGGATTCCAGCGCGGCGATGCGCCCGGTCGCCGCGGATTCGACGGCGCCGATGCGCTGCGCCGCCTGGGCCTGCGCCTGTTCGGCGGTGCCGAGGCGGGTGGCGAGTTCGCGGGCCACACCCTCGATGCGGGCGGAGCTGGCGGTGGCGCGGGCTTCCTCCTGCCGGATGGCGGCCTCGGCGCGCTGCGCCAGGCCATCGACGCGCTGACCCAGCGCCTCCACCGCCGCGCGGGGGGCGAGATTTTCCAGTGCGCTCCGCGGCGCGAGGTTTTCCAGGGCAGTGCGGGGGGCCAGGGCCTCCAGCGCGCTCCGCGGCGCCAGATCGGCCAGGGCACTGCGCGGCGCGAAAGCCTCGGTATCCACTGCCGGCCGGGCGGCGGCCTCGCGGGCCGCCTGTTCCACCGCCGTCAGGCGGCGCTCCACGGCGCCGAGATCCGGCGCGGCGCGGCCTTCCAGCGCGGCCAGCCGTGCCTCAAGCACCGGATTGGCGCCGCGCGCGGCCTCCTGCGGCAAAGGCCGGGCCAGAAGCCAAGCCACGGCACCCACCAGCACGACGGCCGCGACAAGGATCGGCAAAGCGGCTGGGTCCAGGCGGAAGCGGCGCAGCCGATCGGCGACGGAGGGGGGAGGGGTCTGGCTCATGGGTCTCCTGGCGCGGCTAGAGCCTGCTCGCGCCGGGCGGGCCGGCGGCGGGGCAGGCGTCAAAACAGGGTCTGGCTGCCCGAACCCGCCGGAGCGGGGCCGAGCAGCGCCAGCAAGGCTTCCTCGGTCGGCCGCACGGCGACGCGCAGCGCGCGCCATCGCAACGGGGCGAGCGCCATGCGTGCCGCTTCCGCGACGCGAGGACTGATCGCCAACGCCGACATGCCTGCGATCGTCGCCGCATACCCGGCCTCCCGGAACAATGTGATGGCACAGCCAGCCGAGCGAGGCGAGTGGAACAGCACATGTTGCGGTGCAACATGGGCCAGCGAGGCCCGAAGCGGCGCCGGCAGGGCGGTCGCCGGACGGGCGGCATAGGCGATGCGACGCAGGACCCGGAAGCCGCGCGCCCGCAGGTCGGCGGCCAGGTCCAGCGCATAGCCCTGGCCCACCGCCAGCAGCAGCGGCCCGCCTGCCGGGTCGCATTGCGCGGCGGCCAGCACGGCGAGGTCGGTGGCGGTGCCTGTCGCCGCTTTGGCCTTCCAGCCCAAGGCCCGCGCCGCCTCGGCGGTCGCCTCGCCCACCGCCAGCAAAGGCAGGCCGGCGATGGGGGGCGGCAAGGCGCGGGCGGCGGCGCGGCTGGTCAGCAGCACGGCCTGGCAGGGCGGCAGGGCGAAGGGGCGCGGTTCCAGGACCAGGGCGGGCGCCAGCAGCGGCTGCCAGCCGAGCGCCGCCAGCCGGGCGGCGGTTTCCGCCCCGCCCGGTTCCGGGCGGGTGACCAGGACGGCCCTGGCGGCCTCAGCCAAAGAGATCGGCGGGGCTGTCGCGGCGCAGGCTCTCGCCCAGTTCGCGCCCCAGCGCCGCCGCATCGGCCACGGCGCCGAGCGCGCTGCGCTTCAGCAGGAAGGACCCGTCGGCGCGCGCCACCAGCCCGGTCAGGTGCAGCCGGCCATCCGGCAGCAGCCGCGCATGGCCGCCGATCGGCGTGCGGCAGGTGCCGTCCAGCGCCGCCAGCAACCCGCGTTCCGCCTGGCTGACCGCCGCCGCCTCCCGGTCCTCGATGGCGGAGAGCAGTTCGAGCAGTTCGGTGTCATCCGCCCGCACCGTCACGCCGATGATGCCCTGCCCGGCGGAGGGCACCATGGCATCCGGGTCCAGCACGACGGAGGCGCGATCCTCCAGCCCCAGGCGCCGCAGCCCGGCCAGGGCCAGCAGCGTCGCGGCCGGGCCGCCTTCCGCCTGCAACTTGGCGAGGCGGGTCTGCACATTGCCGCGGATCATCTCGATGCGCAGGTCCGGCCGCGCATGCAGGATCTGGCTCTGCCGGCGGACGGAGGCGGTGCCGATGACGGCGCCGGCGGGCAGCGCCCCGAAGGGGTCGGAGGGGTCGGGCGCGCCGCAGGACGGGCCGAGGATCAGCGCATCCCGCGCATCCTCCCGCCGCAGGGTGCAGGCGAGCACGATGCCGGGCGGCAGCTCCGTCTCCAGGTCCTTCAGGCTGTGGACCGCGAAGTCGATCCGGCGATCCAGCAGCGCCTCATGGATCTCCTTGGCGAAGAGGCCCTTGCCGCCGATATCGGCCAGAAGCTTGTCCTGGGTGCGGTCGCCGGAGGTGACGATCGCATGTTCCTCGAAGGCCTGCACATCGCGCAGCACCGGGCAGAAGCGGGTGATGATCGACAGGAAGTGCCTTGTCTGCCACAGCGCCAGCGGCGAACCCCGCGTGCCGACCCGCAGCGGCAGGCTGCGGAAATGCGGGCGGACCGGGCCATGCGGGGCCTGGCCGGGGCGGGCGGGATAGGGCGCGGCGGGATGAACGGCGGACATGGGGGCGTATTAGGCCCCTGCGCCGGGTGTTGAAAGGTGGCGAGATGCCTGAGTCTGTCGGGAATCTGCGGGAGGACGCGCTGGTGCTCGGCCTGGAATCGTCCTGCGACGAGACCGCCGCCGCCATCCTGCGCGCCGATGGCACCATCCTGGCCGAGGCGGTGCTGTCCCAGTTGGAAGAACACACCCCCTATGGCGGCGTGGTGCCGGAGATCGCGGCGCGGTCGCATCTGGCGCATCTGCCGGCCCTGGTGCGGCGCGTGCTGGATCAGGCGGGCACCACGCCGGCCGGGCTGGCGGCGGTGGCTGCCACGGCCGGGCCGGGGCTGATCGGCGGGCTGATCGTCGGCGCCACGCTGGGCAAGGGCATCGCCATCGCCCAGGGCATTCCCTACCTCGCCATCAACCACCTGGAAGGCCATGCGCTGACGCCGCGCCTGCCGGGGGTGCATGAGGGCGGACTGGCCTTTCCCTATCTGCTGCTGCTGCTGTCCGGCGGGCATTGCCAATGCGTGCTGGTGGAGGGCGTGGCGCGGCATCGGCGGCTCGGCACCACGCTGGACGACGCGGTGGGCGAGGCCTTCGACAAATCCGCCAAGCTGCTGGGGCTGCCCTGGCCGGGTGGGCCGCATCTGGAACGGCTGGCGGCCCGCGGCGATGCGAAGCGGTTCAGCCTGCCCCGGCCGCTCTATGGGCGGGAAGGGTGCGACTTCTCCTTCAGCGGGCTGAAGACGGCGGTGGCGAATATCGTGGCCAAGGGTCTGGACGACCAGGGCCGCGCCGATGTCGCCGCCGGCTTCCAGGCCGCCGTCTCCGCCACCCTGGCCAATCGCGCGGCGCATGCCCTGGCCATGGCGCCGGGGGCGACGGCGCTGGTGGTCTCGGGCGGGGTCGCGGCGAATCAGGGAATCCGCACCGCGCTGGCGGCCGTGGCGGCGAAGGCCGGGCTGCCGCTGGTCGCCCCGCCGATCCGGCTCTGCACCGACAATGCGGTGATGATCGCCTGGGCGGGGATCGAGCGGCTGCGGGCGGGGCTGACGGAGGGGCTGGACCATGCGCCGCGTCCGCGCTGGCCCCTGGCGGAGCTGAGCGCGCGCCCAGCCATAGCGTGACCGCGGAACCCACCCCCCGCACACCGCGTTCTTCCGCGCGACACCCCAAGGAGGACGCCCCGATGACCATTCTTCCCCGTCTCGCTGCCGCCCTGGTTCTCACCGCCGCCGTCGCCGCCTGCGGCCAGACGCCCGGCCAGCGTGCCGTCAGCGGCGGCCTGCTCGGCGCCGGCACGGGTGCCGCGGTCGGCTCGCTCTCCGGCAATGCCGGCACCGGCGCGCTGATCGGTGGTGGCGTGGGCGCCGTCGGCGGTGCCGTGACCGCCCCCCGCCGCTACTAAAACCAGCGGACCGGTCTCTCGACCGGTCCGAGCGCCCGAATGGGCGCCGCCGCTTATGCGGCGAAGCCAAGGAAACCGGAGGTTTCCGCCCGGCGTATGAGGGCGGCCCGGAGCGGTCACGCGATAGGGCCGTCGTATAGCCTCGCGCCGCGCGGGTTGCGTCGACCTTCGGGCGGCGCTACCCGCTGCGGCGTGAATTATCGCCATGCCTTCCACGCGGGAAATGCCTGCGACGTCGCCAAGCACGCGCTTCTGGTGGCGCTGCTCCAGGCACTGACCGCCAAGCAAAAGCCGTTCCGGGTGCTGGATACCCATGCCGGGATCGGCACCTATGTCCTTTCCTCGTCGGAGGCAGAGCGCACCGGGGAATGGCGGGCCGGCATCGGCCTGGTGGCGGATGTCACCGAGGGGCCGCTGGCGGACTACACCGCCCAGGTCCGTGCCGCCGGCTTTCCGGACCTCTATCCCGGCTCCCCCGAATTGATCCGCGCTTTGCTGCGCCCGCAGGACCAGCTCACGCTCTGCGAGTTGCATCCGGAAGATCACGCGACCCTGCGCGCCCGCTATCGCGGCGACCGGCAGGTGGCCGTGCATGGCCGCGATGCCTGGGAGGCGCTGGAGGCCCTGACCCCCTTCCCGGAGCGTCGCGGGCTGGTGTTGATCGACCCGCCCTTCGAACAGCCCGGTGAATTCGAGCGCTGTGCCGCCGCCCTGGCGCGCCTCCGCCACCGCTTCCGCGCCGGCATCGTCGCCGTCTGGTATCCGATCAAGCACCGCGCCCCGCCCCGCGCCTTCCACACCGCCTTGCAGGACGCCCAGGTGCCGGATTGCATCGCCGCCGAGCTGCTGCTGCGCGAACCCACCGATCCCACCCGGCTGAATGGCTGCGGGCTGCTGGTGGCCAATGCGCCCTTCGGCTTCGCCGAACAGGCGCAGGCCATCCTCGGCGCGCTGGTGCCGCTGCTGGCGCGCGGGGAGGCCGGGGCCGGCGCCCTGGTCACCCGCATCACCCCGGAATAGAGGCCGCCATGCCGCCACGCGCCCGACGTCGCATCGCGGTCCTGGGCGCAGGCGCCTGGGGCACGGCCCTGGCGCTTCAGGCGGCACGGGCCGGCAATGCGGTGACGCTCTGGACCCGGGAAGCCACGCGGGCGGAAGCCATCGACCGGGCGCGTGAAAACACCCGCTACCTGCCAGGCCATCCGTTGAGCCCCGCCATCAGCCTGACCGCCGACGCCGCCACGGCGATGGAGGGCGCCCTGTTCGCCCTGCTGGTGGTCCCCGTGCAGCATCTGCGCGGCGTGCTGGCCGGCTGGCCGGCCATCGCCTGCCCGCTGGTGGTCTGCGCCAAGGGGGTGGAGCGCGGCACGCTGCGCCTGCCGCTGGAAATCCTGGCGGAGGCGCGCCCGGACAATGCCGCCGCCGTTCTGTCGGGCCCGAATTTCGCCGGGGAAGTGGCGCGCGGCCTGCCGGCGGCGGCGGTGGTGGCCAGCGCCGATGCGCGGCTGCGGGGGGTGGTGGCCGACCTGCTCGGCACCGCCGGCTTCCGGCTGTATGGCGGCGACGACCCCATGGGGGTGCAGGTCGGTGGCGCCGCCAAGAATGTCATCGCCATCGCCGCCGGGGCGGTGATGGGGGCGGGGCTGGGCGAGAATGCGCGCGCCGCGCTGGTGACGCGCGGGCTGGCGGAATTGTCGCGGCTGACGGTGGCGTTGGGCGGGCGGGCGGAAACGGCGGCGGGGCTTTCGGGCCTCGGCGACCTGCTGCTGACCACCACCGGCCCGGGCAGCCGCAACACCTCCCTCGGCATGGAGCTGGGCCGCGGCACACCGCTGGAAGCCGCCCTGGCCGGCCGGGTCAGCGTGGCGGAGGGTGTGGAGACCGCACCGGCCCTGGTGGCCCGGGCGGCGGCGGCAGGCGTGGAACTGCCGATCTGCGCCGCGGTGGCGGAGCTTCTGGCCGGCGAGCTGACCATCGGGGACGCCATGGGCCGTCTGCTGGCCAGGCCCAGGCGAGACGAATAGCGGCCTTCGCGTCGCCGACTGTTAAAGCCCCGCCGGCTGCCCCGCCACGGCCACCGCCAGCCCGTCCGGCTTCAACAGCCGCGCCGCCACCGCCGCCGTGCCGTCGCGGGTCAGGGCGCGCAGCCGGTCGTCCCGGCGGTCCAGCCAGTCGATCGGGCGCTGGTTGCGCTGCATCGCCAGCAGCGTCGCCGCGATGCGGCGCGTATCGGTGAATTGCAGCGGCAGGTTGCCGGTCAGGAAGGCCACCGCATCCTCCAGCTCCGCCGCCTGCGGACCCTCGGCGGCCATGCGCGCCCATTCGGCGCGCGTCACCTCCAGCGTCTCCGCCACCCGCGCATTGTCGGTGGCGGAGGAACCGACCACCACGCTCTGGCCGAACAGCGTGTCGAGCCCGGCGCCGATGCCATAGGCCAGCCCGCGCTGCACCCGCACCGCCTCCATGAGGCGGGAGGTGAAGCCACCCCCGGCCAGGATGCGCAGCACCACCTGGAAGGCTTCCCAGTCGGGATCGTTGATCGGCATGCCGGCCTGGCCGAACTGGATCGCCGATTGCGGCCCGGGCACCTGCAGCACCACCGGCGCGAAGGCGGTGAAGGCCGGCAGTGGCGGGGCGGAGGCCGGGGCATCCGCCGGCAGCCCCTCGAACAGCGCCGGCAGCAGGGCCGAAAGCTGCGCCGCCGTGATGGCGCCGCTCGCCGCGACCAGCACGCCGCCGGCCCGGATCTGCCGCGCCAGCGCATCGCGGATCGCCTGTTCGGGCAGGGCGCTCAGCGTTTCCACCGTGCCGGCGGTGGGCCGTCCGGCGGGATGGTCGGGGAAGGCGGCGGCCCAGAAGGCGCGGCCGACCTGGCCACGCGGCGTTTCCAAAGCGGCGCGGGCGCCGGCCACGGCGCGGCCGCGGACGCGCGTCATCGCCTCCGCCTCAAGGCGCGGCGCGCGCATCGCCAGGTTGGCCAGCCGCACCGCCTCCGGCAGCGCCGGAAGCAAGGCGCGCAGCGAGCCCTCGAAACCGTCGCGCTGGGCGGAGAAGCCCAGGCCGATGGCGGAATCGCGCAGCGCATCGGCGAAGCCCACCATGTCGAGCTCGCCGGCACCCTCGGTCAGCAGCGCCGCGCCCATGGCGAGCGCCCCGCCATGTTCCGGCGCATCCAGCGCCGCGCCACCGCCCCAGCCCCAGGCGAGGGAGACGACCGGCACGGAATGGTCCTCGATCAGCCAGGCGGTCTGCCCGCCGGGGGCGGTGACCTGCTGGATGGCGACGGAAAAAGTGCTGGTCATGCCGGCACCTCCGCCGGCGCCGCGACCCCTTCGGGCAGCAGCCACCCGCTGGCCGAGGGGGACTGGCCGAGCACGGCCACGGCGGCGGCGGCCACCTGGTCCCGCGTCACCGCGCGCAGCCGGCGCGGCCAGAATTCCACGGAGTCGAGGGTCATGCCGATGGCCAGCGCGCCGCCGATCATGCGCGGCGCGGCGCCGAGCCCATCAAGGGCCAGCAGCGCGCCGGCCGACATCTGCCGGATGCTGCGCGCCACCTCGGCCTCGGTCGGGCCGCCCGCATCCAGCAGGCGCTTCACCTCGGCCATCATCGCCTGCTCCACCCGCTCCGGCGCCACATCGCGGCGCGGGGTGGCGGCGATGTCGAAATCGCCCCAGCTCGCCGTGTCGCCGTCATAGGAAGCGCCCACGGCAAGGGCGAGCCCGCCTTCGACCAGCGCGCGATGCAGGCGGGACCCCTGGCCGCCGCCCAGCAGGTGGCGCAGCACCTCCAGCGCATCGGCATGTTGGGTGGCGCCGGCGGTCTGGGTCGGGGCCTGCCAGGACCGCAGGAAGGTGGCCTCCCCGCGCAGCCGCGGGTCGTTCCTGACGAAGCGTGGCACCGGTATCTCGGCCGGCGGGGGCGCGCGGTCGCGCGGCACGGCGGGGCCGGCGGGCACCTGGCCCCATTCCTCGGCGATCTGGTCCCAGAAGGCCTCGCCGCTGACGGCGCCGGCCACCACCAGCACGGCATTGCCGGGGGCGTAGCGGGCGCGGAAGAAGGCCATCAGGTCGGCATGGCGGATCGCGCGGATTTCCTCCTCCCAGCCGATGATGGGGCGGCCGTGCCAATGCTGGCGGCCCCACATGGCGGCGGCGAATTCCTCATAGAACAGCGCGCGGGGGGAGGAGCCGGTGCGCTGGCTGCGCTCCTCCAGGATCACCTGGCGCTCCGACTCCATCTCCGATTCCGGGATCAGGGCGGAGGCGAAGCGGTCCGATTCCATCATCGCCACAAGGCCGAGGCGGCTGGCTTCCACATGCTGGAAATAGCCGGTCACGTCGCGGGAGGTGAAGGCATTGTCATTGCCACCCTCCCGCGCCACGCGGCGGGAAAATTCGCCCGATTCGACGCGGCGGCTGCCCTTGAACAGCATGTGTTCCAGGTAGTGGGCGATGCCGGACAGGCCCGGCGGGTCCTCGCCTCCGCCCGCCGCCACATAGGCGTATTGGGCGATGACCGGGGCGCGACGCTGTTCCACATGCGCCACGCGCAGCCCGTTCGGCAGGGTGCGCAGCGTGGCGCCGAACAGCGGCCGGTCGGCCAGTTCGGCGGCGGAGGGGGTGGCAATGGGCGGCATCTGGGCGAGCACCTCAGGGATGGTGCCCGCTGCGGCGGCGGCAGCGGCAACCTGAAGGGCGGCGCGGCGGGTCAAGATCGTCATGCCTTCCAACATGGGCCTGTTGTGGCGCTTGGCAAAGCACCCGCCCCGGTTTCCTGCGCGCCGGCTCGACGTGGCGGGGCGTCGGGTGGTAACGGGCGCGTGATAGAGCGGCGGACCTTACACGCATGGACGGAGATGCGCGAGGCGGCTGGGGCGCGACCGTCCTGGTGGCGCTTCTGTCCATGCTGCCGGCGCTGCTGGCGCTGCTGACCTTCGGCATCTTCCAGACCCCGGACAGCCCGACCTACCTGGCTTATGCCGAGGCCCTGCGCGCCGGCCCGCTGCCGGAGGGGACGGCGCTGCTGCGGGAGGGGCGGGCGCCCGCGACGCTGTTCCGCACGCCAGGCTATCCGGCGCTGCTGGCCCTGTTGCAGACGCTGGCGCCCGAATCCTGGCCCGGCTGGCTGGTGGCGGTGCAGATGGCGGCGCAGGCCGGGCTGGCTGCGCTGGCGCATCGCACGGCGCGGGCGCTGGGCCTGGGGGCGGGGCTCGCCATGGTGGCCGCGCTGCTGCCGGCCAGTGGCCACGCCATGCTGGCGCAGATCTCGGTGATGACCGATGCCATCCATGGCGCGCTGGCCGGCGGCGCGGCGCTGCTGCTGCTCTGGGGCGCGCTGCGCCGGCGCGGGCTGTGGCCGGTGCTGCTGGCGGGCGGGATGCTGGCTTTGGCGACCCTGGTCCGGGAGGCGACGGCCTATCTCGCCTTGGCCTATCTGCCCGCCGCGGCGATCGCCGCCGGGCGCGGCGCCTCGGGCTTCCGGGCCGGCCGGGCGCTGCTCGGCCTGGGGCTGCTGCTGGCGCCGCTGCTGCTGGTGGTGGGCACGCTGCTGGCCGAGAACCACCGCCGCAGCGGCGCCGCCGTGCTCTCCACCAGTCGGCAGATCGTCATGGTGCAGGCGGTGCTGCCGCTGCTGGCGCGCGGCGTGCCGGTCTATGACGGTGACGACCTGTTCGACCGCCTGGCGCGGGAGACGGTGGGCCGCGACGGCTATGCCGGCATCGACCCGCTGAACCAGCGCCTGTTCGATTCCGGGCTGAGCGCGCCGGAGATCGCCGCCTTGGCCAGCGACCGCTACGCCCGCGCCTGGCGGCGGCATCCCGGCGAGATGCTGCGCGCCATGATGGCGCGATTGCCGGCAAAGATGTTCGGGCTGGGCTTCATGCCGGTGGACATGGTGGCGGAGCTGTATCGCCAGACCGGCGCCCCGCGCCCCTGGTTCGGACGGCCGGAGGCGCTGTGGCGGGATGCTTCGCCGCTGGCGTTGTTGCTGCTGCTGGCGCTGCTGGCCAGCCGCGCCCTCGGCTTCGCCCTGGCGGCGGGCGCCGCGCTGGCACCGCTGCTGCTGGCCCGCGCCCGGGATGACCGGGCCTGGCCGGTCCTGGGCGGCTGGCTGGTGATCGGCGGCCATTTTGGCGTGTTCCTGCCGGTGCATCTGGAACAGCGCTATCTGCTGGCGGTGGTGCCGCTGCTGGCCCTGATGGGCTGCCTTGCCATGGCCCGCCTGTTCAGGGGCCGGCGCGCCGCGCCGGCCGGGACCTAGCCCAGGCCAAGCGCCCACAGCAGCACGCCTTTCTGGGCGTGCAGGCGGTTCTCGGCCTCGTCGAACACGACGCTCTGCGGGCCGTCCATCACCGCCTCGGTGATCTCCTCCCCGCGATGCGCCGGCAGGCAGTGCATGACGATGGCATCCGGCGCGGCGTGCCGCAGCAGCGCGTCGTTCACCTGATAAGGCGCCAGCAGGTTGTGGCGGCTGACCTTCTGTTCGGAGGTCTCGTCCGACATCGAGACCCAGGTATCCGTCACCACGCAGCGCGCCCCGGCGACCGCGGCCCGCGGGTCGGTCGTCAGCTCGATCTTCGCACCCTCCGCCCGTGCCCAGGCGATCAGCGCGGCAGGCGGGGCGAGCTCCGGCGGCGTGGCGAGGCGCAGGGTGAAGCCGAAGCGGGCGGCGGCCTGGATGAAGCTCTGGGCCACGTTGTTGCCGTCGCCGGTCCAGGCCACCACCTGCCCGGCGATCGGGCCCCGATGCTCCTCGAAGGTCATGATGTCCGCCATCAACTGGCAGGGATGGGAGACATCGGTCAGGCCGTTGATGACCGGGATGGTGGCGTGTTCCGCCAGCTCCCGGATCTTTGCCACGTTGTCGGTGCGCAGCATGATGGCATCGACATAGCGGGACAGCACGCGGGCGGTATCGGCCGGCGTCTCGCCGCGCCCAAGCTGCATGTCCCTGGAAGACAGCACGATGGCGTCGCCGCCCAACTGCCGGATGCCGACCTCGAAGCTGACGCGGGTGCGGGTGGAGGGCTTTTCGAAGATCAGCGCCACGGACTTGCCGGCCAGCGGCTTGCCCGTCACCTGGCCCCGCTTGGCCTGCACGCCGAGGTCCAGCATGCGGCGCAGGGTCGCCGCATCCAGGTCCATCAATTCGAGAAAATGCCGGGGGGAGGGGCTGCCCCCTCCCGCCACGCTTTTCAGCGCCGCACTCATTTCGCCGCGACCTGCATTGCCACTGGGGCCGGGCTCGGGGTCATCCGCAGGCAGGCGCGGTCGAGCAGGCGCAGCGCCTCCGCCACCTCGGCCTGCTCGATGATGAGCGGGGGGGCGAGGCGCAGCACGTTCATGCCGGCGGCGACCGTCAGCAGGCCTTCCACCACGGCGGCGGCCTGCATGTCGCCATTGCTGACCTCCGGCCGCAACTTGATGCCAAGCAGCAGCCCGGCGCCCTGCACGCCCTCGATCACCTTCGGGTGCTTTTCGGCCAGGTCGAGCAGCCCCTTCCACAGCAGGCGTGCCACGCCATCCACCTGGTCCAGGAATCCGGGGGCGAGCACCACGTCCAGCACGGCATTGCCGGCGGCGGTGGCCAGCGGGCCGCCGCCATAGGTCGTGCCATGCGTGCCCGGCTTCAGGTACTGCGCGACCTTCTCCTTCGCCAGGATGGCGCCTAGAGGAAAACCGCCGCCGATGCCCTTGGCGGAGGACATCACATCCGGCTCGATCCCGGCCCATTGATGCGCCCAGAGCTTGCCTGAACGGCCCATGCCGGTCTGGACCTCATCCAGCGCCAGCAGCAGCCCGTATTCGTCGCACACCGCGCGAAGCTCGCGCAGGAAGCGCAGGTCGGCCGGGCGCACGCCGCCCTCGCCCTGCACCGGCTCGATCATGATGCCGGCGGTCTGCGGCCCGATGGCATCGCGCACGGCATTCATGTTGCCGAAGGGCACGTGATCAAAACCCTGCACCGGCGGGCCGAAGCCGGCCAGGTACTTGGCATTGCCGGTGGCGGACAGCATCGCCAGCGTCCGGCCGTGGAAGGCGCCCTCGAAGCAGATCATGTGGAAGCGCTCGGGGTGGCCGGTCTCCGCATGGTATTTGCGGACGGCCTTCACCATGCCCTCGTTCGCCTCGGCGCCCGAATTGCAGAAGAAGACGGAATCCGCGAAGGAGGCCGCGACATGCCGCGCGGCGAGTTCCTCGGCCTGCGGCACGCGATACAGGTTCGAGACGTGCATCACCTTGGCGGCCTGCTCCGCGATCACCTTCGTCAGGTGCGGATGGCCGTGGCCGAGGCTGCTGGTCGCGATGCCCGCGCCGAAATCGAGGAATCGTCGCCCATCCGACGTCCACAGCCAGGCGCCCTCGCCCCGCTCGAAAGCGAGGTCGGCACGGTTGTAGGTCGGCATCAGGGCGGGGATCACGCGATCCATCCTCCGTCACGCCGTGCGGCCCGGCGCCATTCGCCAAGGCGAGCACGGAAGCTGGAAAGGCTGCACGATTTCGGCCCGGCGGTCAAAGCCGGCGGGTAACGCTGGATGCATGCCGCGCATGCGAAAACGGCCGGGACAGGGTCCCGGCCGCTTCGCTTCGCCTGCTGGCGAAGATTACTGCCGCACGCCGCCGCTGTTCTGCGGATAGGCGCCGGAGGTGTTGGAGCCGGTGGTGCGGTCATAGGCCCGCTCCGCCGCCGTGCCGGGCGGGTTGCCGGGGCGGCCATCCGACTGGCGCGGGAAGGCGCCAGAGGTGTTGGTGCCGGCGGCCCGGTCCAGCGCCCGCTCGGCGGCGGTACCGGTCGGGTTGTTGCCGGTGCCATCGGGGCTGGTCGGCGGGCTGCCGGTGGCGGCGTCATAGGCCCGCTGGGTGGCGGTGGAGGGCGGGTTGCCCGCCATGCCATCCCGGGGAGCCTGCTCGGCGCAGGCCACGATCGGCACGAGGGCCGCGAGCACGAAAAGCGACTTCTTCATGATGACGGCACCTCGTTGTTGGTCGGGAAAATCAGCCGCGCCGCGCGTTGTTGTCGTAGGAGAAGGCCGGCAGGCTCTCCAGGCTGTCCTTGGTGGCGCCGCGCAGCACCCAGCGGTTGCGCTCGGCGTCATGGGTCAGGCGCTCATACGGGATGGCGACCAGCTTGGCGCCGATGCCCAGGAAGCCACCGACCGAGATGATCGCGACCGGCTGGCCACCCTGCGGCGGCACGATCAGGTCGTCGATCTCGCCGATGCTGTTGTTTTCCTCGTTGTAGATGTTCGAGCCGACCAGCTGGCTGGCGCGGCGGCCCTGGTTCAGGCTCATGCTGTCCACGGCCATGCCGGGCGTCGTGGCGCCGGTCGCGGTCGCCGCCGGCGTATTGCCACGGTTCGCCGTGTCCGGCGTGGTCGCGCGGTCGATCGCACGACCGGCGGCGGTGCCCGGCGGGTTGTTGCCGGTGCCGTCCGGGCTGGTGCGGTTGCCAGTCACGCCGTCCAGCGCACGCTGGGTGGCGGTGGAGGGCGGGTTGCCCGGGGTGCCGTCGGCCGGGGCCTGGGCCGTCACGCCGCCACGCGCTTCATTCGGCACGGCGGCGGTCTGGCCGAGCGCCATGGCGGGCGCGATGGCGATGGCCGCGGCGGTCGTCATCTGCAGGAAGCTCTTCGTCGTCAGCATCGGGCTGTCTCCTCTTTCGTCCTGTGGCCGGTTCGCACCGCGATCCGTGCCTGCCCTCCACAACGAGCCTTCGGCCAAAAGGTTGCGCGGCCGTCGACGTTTCCCAATCGCTGCGGTTACGGCGGGGATCTGATCGCCGCCGTGGCGGCGGGGGGTCTGCTCGCCGCCGTCGCGGCGTGACCGCAATCGCCGCGGTTGCGGCGCGGGCCTGCCCTGCCGCCGAAGCGGTCGCCATCGCCGCCCTGGTCGTGGCAGGATGGCCGGGATGTCATCGCAACGAAGGCGCGCCGCGCCGCACGGACCGGACCGCGCGCCGCGCCCGCCCGACCCACCCCCCGGGGCAGGACGTTTGCGGGAGGCGGCGCTGGCGCATCTGGCCCGCTTCGCCGCCACCGAGGCCGGGCTGCGCCGGGTGCTGCAACGCAAGGTGGATCGCTGGGCGCGCGCGGCGGAGGCCTTCGGCATGACCGACCTGGCGCCGGCCATTGCTGCCGGGAAGCAGGCGGCGGCGGAGGTGGCGCGCCAATTGGCGGCCGCCGGCACGGTGGATGACGCCGCTTTCGCCGAAAGCCGGGCCCGCCGCCTGCTGCGCACCGGCCGGTCCCGCCGCGCCGCCCTGGCGCATCTGGCGCAGAAGGGTGTGGATGCCGAAACCGCCGCCGCAGCCCTGCCGGCGGGGGAGGGGGCGGAGCTGGATGCCGCCCTCGCCTTGTGCCGCCGCCGCCGCTTCGGCCCCTTCGGCCCGGCGGATATCCTGCCGGAGGCGTATCGCAAGGCGCTGGCCACCCTGGCGCGTGCCGGCTTCGACCGCGCCACGGCGGAAGCCGCTTTGGGCATGGGGGTGGAGGCCGCCGAGACGCGTCTTTTCGCCTTCAAGCAGGGCTGAGCGCGTGTCCGGAACCCATCCGAAGCCAGGCCGCGTCGTCTTCACCCGGGATGGGGTGTGGCGCGGCTTCGTCGTCAGCATCCCGCTCTGGGTCGGCATGCTGCCCTTCGGGATCGTGATCGGCCTGCTGTCCGCCGCCAAGGGGCTGAGCTTCGCCGAGACGATGCTGATGACCACCATCGTCTTCGCCGGCGCCGCCCAGCTTGTGGCGCTGGAACTCTGGACCGACCCGGCGCCGATCCTGGCGGCGACCATCGCCACGCTGGTCGTGAATATCCGCATGGCGCCGATGGGCGCGGCGCTGGCGCCCTGGCTCGACCGGCTGCGTGGCTGGAAGCTGTGGGGCACGCTGGCCACCATGGTGGACCATTCCTTCGCTTTGGCCATCGCGGAACAGCGGGCCGGGGGGAAGGATGCGGGCTATCTGCTGGGCATCGGGCTCGGGATCTGGATGTCCTGGGTGGCCTGCGTCGCCGTGGGGCATCTGGGCGGCGGGATGCTGCAGGTGCCGCCCGGACATCCGCTGTTCTTCGCCTCTATCGCCGCCTTCCTGTCGATCCTGGTGCCGCTGTGGCGCGGGGCGCGGCTGGACCTGCTGCCCTGGCTGGTGGCGGGGCTGGTGGCGGTGGCGGCACATCGGGCGGCGCTGCCGGTGCCGTTGCCGTTGCTGGCCGGCACTTTTGCGGGTGCCACGCTGGGTGCCTGGCTGGAAATCCGGGGGCGCGGGGTTCGATGGAAGTAAGGCTGGATGTGCTGCTGGCCATCCTCGGCATGGCGCTGGTGACCTATGCCAGCCGGGCCGGTGGCTATGCGGTGCTGCGGGCGGTGCGGCCGCCGGACTTCGTGCAGGTGCTGCTGCGCCACCTGCCGGGCTGCCTCTTCGTCGCCTATGTCGCGCCGCCGCTGCTGGCGGGGGGCTGGCCGGCCTGGATCGGGGCGGTGGTGGTGGTGGTGGTGCAGATCGCCAGCCGGAACCTCGGCATCGCCATCCTGGCCGGGGTGGGCAGCGTCTGGGGGCTGCATTGGGCGCTGCCGGTGCTGGGGCTCACGCCTTGACCCGAACCCGGCCGCATCCGCATATAAGCGGCATGTTCCGCGGGATTTTCGGCCTCCGAATTATCCGCCCGGCCCGCTGAGGGCCGGGTTCCCCTCGCACGCCGTTCCCCGATCCGGGCCCCGCCGGGCCATATGAGACCCTGATCCATGACCGATGCCCCCCCCGAGGCCCCCGCGCGCGACTATCGCGGCACCGTCTTCCTGCCGAAGACGGATTTTCCCATGCGCGGCGACCTGCCGAAGCGCGAGCCCGGCTGGCTGGCGCGGTGGGAGGCGATGGGGCTGCGGGAGAAGCTGCGGGCGCAATCCGCCGGCCGCGAGAAGTTCGTCCTGCATGACGGCCCGCCCTATGCCAATGGCAACCTGCATATCGGCCACGCGCTGAACAAGATCCTGAAGGACGTCATCAACCGCGCGGCGCAGATGTCGGGCCGCGATGCCGATTATGTGCCCGGCTGGGACTGCCACGGCCTGCCGATCGAATGGAAGATCGAGGAACAGTATCGCGCCAAGGGCCGCGACAAGGACGCCGTGCCGATCCTGGATTTCCGGGCCGAGTGCCGCGACTACGCGACCCATTGGCTCGGCGTGCAGAGCGAGGAATTCCGGCGGCTGGGCGTGCTCGGCGACTGGGCCGGGCGCTATGCGACGATGGATTTTTCCAGCGAGGCCGCCATCGCCGGCGAGATCGGCAAGTTCCTGATGAACGGGTCGCTGTATCGCGGCCTGCGCCCCGTCATGTGGAGCCCGGTCGAGAAGACTGCGCTGGCCGAGGCGGAGATCGAGTACCACGACCACGTCTCGCCGACGCTCTGGGCGCGCTTCCGGCTGAAATCGGCGGCGACGTCGGATCTGGTTGGCGCCTCGGTCGTCATCTGGACCACCACGCCCTGGACCATCCCGGGCAACCGCGCCGTCGCCTATGGGCCGGAGATCGACTACGCGCTGGTGCATGTGGAAGGCGTGGCCGAGGGCAGCGCCCTGGTGCCGGGCGAGTTTTTGCTGGTCGCCCTGCCGCTGCTGCCGCAGTTCGAGAAGGATGCGGGGCTCGGCGCGCATAGCGTCAAGCGGCTGCTGAAGGGCGCGGAGCTGGAAGGCGCCATCTCGGCCCATCCGCTGGCGGGCTGGGACGGCGCCAAGGGCGGCTACGGCTTCGCGGTGCCGCTGCTGCCGGGCGATTTCGTGACCACCGAGGCCGGCACGGGTTTTGTCCATATCGCCCCGGGCCATGGCGAGGACGACTTCAACCTCGGCAAGGCCAATGGGCTGCCGGTGCCGGAGACGGTGGACGACGACGGCACCTTCACCCTCCACGCGCCCGGCTTCACCGGCCAGCATGTCTTCAAGGCGCATGACGCCGTCTATGCAGCCTGCGAGGCGATGGGCACGCTGGTGGCGAAGTCGAAGCTGACGCACAGCTATCCGCATAGCTGGCGGTCCAAGAAGCCCGTGATCTTCCGGGCCACGCCGCAATGGTTCATCGCCATGGATGACGCCAACGCCATCCGTGAGAAGTCGCTGGCGGCGATTGCTGCCACGCATTTCGTCCCCGATATCGGCCGCAACCGCATCGGCGGCATGGTCGCCGTGCGCCCCGACTGGTGCATCAGCCGCCAGCGCGCCTGGGGCGTGCCGATTCCGGTCTTCGTCGCGAAACAGTCGGGCGAGCCACTGCGCGACCCGGCGGTGATGGAGCGCATCATCGCCGCCTTCCGCGAGGAGGGCGCCGATGCCTGGTACCAGCCGGGTGCCGCGCAGCGCTTCCTCGGCGCGGATCGGGATGCGGAGCAGTTCGAGCAGGTGATGGACATCGTCGATGTCTGGTTCGAATCCGGCTCCACCCACGCCTTCGTCCTGACGCCGGAGCGCGGCCTGCCCTTCCCGGCGGACCTCTACCTCGAAGGCTCCGACCAGCATCGCGGCTGGTTCCACTCGTCCCTGCTGGAATCGGTGGGGTCGCGTGGTGTGGCGCCCTTCAAGGCGATCCTGACGCATGGCTTCGTGCTCGATGAGCAGGGCCGAAAGATGTCGAAGTCGCTGGGCAATGTGGTCGCGCCGCAGGATGTGGTGAAGGATTACGGTGCCGATATCCTGCGGCTCTGGGTGATGAACACCGACGTCACCGAGGACCAGCGGATCGGCAAGGAAATCCTTAAGCAGCAGGCCGAGCTGTACCGCCGCATCCGCAACACCCTGCGCTGGCTGCTGGGCAATCTGCACGGCTTCTCCGAGGAGGAGATCGTGCCGTATGCGGAGTTGCCGGAGCTGGAGCGCTTTGTGCTGCACCGGCTGTCGGAGCTGGACGGGCGGCTGCGCCAGGCGGTGGCGAACCATGACTGGAGCGGCGTCTTCCCGGACATCCACGCCTTCTGCGCGACGGACCTTTCTGCCTTCTACTTCGATGTGCGCAAGGATTCGCTGTATTGCGACGCGCCCGAAAGCCTGCGGCGGCGCGCGGCGCGCACGGTGATCGACCAACTGCACCGCTGCCTGACCGTCTGGCTGGCGCCGGTGCTGGTCTCGACGGCGGAAGAGGCCTGGTTGGCGCGGTTCCCGGATGAGGCGGACAGCGTGCATCTGCAGGAGTGGCCGGTGATTCCGGCGGTATGGCAGGATGCGGCGCTGGCGGCGAAGTGGACCGCGCTGCGCGGTCATCGCCGCGGCGTCACCGCCGCCATCGAGGATCTGCGCCGCGCCGGCACCATCGGCGCCTCGCTCCAGGCCCGCGTCGCCATGAGCCTGCCAGCCGGCGACCCCGCCGCGGCGCTGACGGCGGAGCAATGGGCGGAGGTGCTCATCGTTTCCCAGGTCGCGCTGGCGGAAGGGGAGGCGGCGACGGCGGTGGATGTCGCCCCCGGCCAGAAATGCGACCGCTGCTGGCGCGTACTGCCGGAGGTCGGGCTTTCCCCTGCCCATCCGGGCCTCTGCCGCCGCTGCGAAGCGGTGGTGGGGTGATGGCAATGCGCCTGTGGCAATGGCGAAGCCCTCTCCCCCCGACGGGGGGGTTGGACGCATGCGTCCAACGGTGGGTGAGGGGGGCGTTGTCATTCAACGCGCGCTCATTGAATCCCGCCCAAGGCGTCCGACCATCTATCGAGCGTTCATCTGGCTGCGAATCCCCCCCTCACCCACCGTTGGACGCATGCGTCCAACCCCCCCGTCGGGGGGAGAGGGCTTTTGCCGGCGGTGGTCCGGCCACCACGGTGACCCCATGATGCGCCTCGGCCTCACCCTGGCCCTGGCGGTCCTCGCCATCGACCAATTGTCGAAATGGTACATGCTGTTCGTGCTGGACCTGCCCAGCATCGGGCACATCCCCCTGGTCGCCCTCGGCCCCTTCGGTTTCGACCTGACCATGGTCTGGAATCGCGGCGTCACCTTCGGCATGCTGGCGGGCGATGGCCCCTGGTCGCAGGCGGTGCTGGGGCTTCTGGCCCTGGCCATCGCCGGCTTCCTGTTGCGCTGGATGGCCCGCGCGGAGAACCGGCTGACGGCGCTGGCGCTCGGCGCGGTGGTCGGGGGGGCGGTCGGCAATGTCATCGACCGCTTCCGCTTCGGCGCCGTGGCGGATTTCTTCGATGCCCATGCCTGGGGCTGGCATTGGTATGTGTTCAATCCGGCCGACGCCGCCATTGTGCTCGGCGTCGTTGCGTTGATCGGCGATGCCTTGTTCCGGCCATCGCCCAAGGCTAAGGGTTCCACGCCATGACCCAGTTCCGCACGATCCTGCTCGGCCTGCCTCTCCTCGCGGTGCTCGCGGGGTGTGGCGGCGATACCGCCCGGTCCCTCGGTTTCACCCGGGACCCGCCGGACGAATTCCAGGTCACCACCCGCGCGCCGCTCTCGGTGCCGCCGCGGCTCACCGAACTGCCGCCGCCGACCCCGGGCGCCCCGCGCCCGCAGGATCAGCGCGCGCCGGCCAGCGCCATTCTCGGCGGCAGCCCCGCGGCGACGGCGTCCCGCCCCGCCTCGGGCGCGGAGCGTGCGCTGCTGGCCCAGGCCGGGCAGCCGGTGCCGGACAGCATCCGCGACCAGGTGGATGCCGAGAGCCTGCGCATGGACCGCCCGGATCGCAGCTTCGTCGACCGGCTGATGTTCTGGCGCGGCACCACCCCCGCCGCCGGCACCGCCGTCGATCCGCGGCGGGAGGCCCAGCGCCTGCGTGAGAATGCGGCCCTCGGTCGGGAAACGACGGAGGGCGTGACCCCCGTCGCCCAGCCGCCGCGACGCAGCCTGTTCGACTGGCTGTTCTGACACCCGCGAGGGTGGTCGAACGCAGGGCTCATGCCTATCTGATGCTGATCCTGGCCGGGACACCGCCTCGCGGTGTGCCCGGCCTGTCGCGTTGTCGGAACCCCGGCAGCGTTCCCGCTCGCCGCGCAATGTCCCTGGCCCTTCCGATTCGGGGGTGGCATCCGGGCCGCGCTTATGCATGGTTCCGCCCGTGACCGATCCGACCCAGCCCTCCGCCACGCCCGCCTTCCTGAACCACGACCGCCCGCCGGTGCCCGACCTCGTGGTGCCACGCGGCGTGCTGCCCTTTCACCTGGACCAGCGCCCGGTGCGCGGCCGGCTGGTGAAGCTGGGGCCGCTGGCGGATGCGCTGCTCGGCCGCCACGCTCAGCATCCGGTGGTGCTGCGCCTGCTGGGGGAGGCGCTGGCCCTGACCGCCGCCCTCGCCACGGCCCTGAAATTCAAGGGATCCTTCAGCCTGCAGGCGAAGGGCGACGGGCCGGTGACTCTGCTGCTGGTCGATTGCACCGATTCCGGCGCGCTGCGCGGCACCGCCAAGGTGGATGCCGAGCGGCTGGAGGCGCTGCTGGCCGGCAACCCGCAGCCCAGCGCCGCGGCGCTGCTCGGCCAGGGCTACTTCGCCTTCACCTGCGACCAGGGCGACGACATGGAGCGCTACCAGGGCATCGTCCCCATCGAGGGCGAGACCCTGGCGGCGATGACCGACACCTATTTCCGCACCTCCGAGCAGTTGCAGACGGAGGTCCGCCTGGCCTGCGGCCGCAGCCTGGCCGGCTGGCGCGCGACCGCCCTGGTGATGGAGCGGGTGGCCAGCGAAGGCGGCATCGGCGATGTGACGACGGCGGAGGAGCAGGACGATGCCTGGCGCACCGCCCAGGCGCTGATCGGCACGCTGAAGGCCGAGGAAATGCTGGACGACGCGCTGCCGGCCGAGCGCCTGCTGCACCGGCTGTTCCATGCCGAGGCGCTGGAGACCGACCGCCCCCGCCCGCTCTCCTATGGCTGCCGCTGTTCCCGCGCCCGGCTGGCCACGGTGCTGGAGAATTTCACCCAGGACGACCTGGACCACATGGCGGATTCGGGCGCCATCAGCATGACCTGCGAGTTCTGCGCGGTGGAATTCCGCTTCGAACGCGACGAGGTCGGGGGCAAGGCGGGGCGTGCCTGAGGTCGGAGTCCTGCTTCGCCCTGGACCGCCGCGCCATGCTGCAGTACCGGAACAACGCCCCGCAGGGAGATGGGCCATGCCGACACGCCGCCATTTGCTGAAGGCCTCGCTGGCCCTGCCGCTGGTCGCCGCCGCCTGTGCGACCACGGAGGACAGCCTGCCGCCGCTGCGCCCACTGGTCACCGGCTACCGCCATCTGACGCCGCTGCGACTGAATGTGCTGGAGATCGAGCTGGCGGAGCCGCTGCCGGGCACCGTGCAGGTCATCCTGCCGGCGCCGATGCGACCGGATGTGGAGTTGCGCCGCATGGCGGAACACCGGCTGGTCCCGATCGGCACCACGGGCAAGGCCCGCTTCCTGATCACCAATGCCCGCTTCACCCGCCAGCCCCTGGCGGCACAGGGCGGGTTGAGCGGCTTCTTCGCCGGGGAACCGGGCGAGCGCCTGGCCTGCGAACTGGCCTGCCGGGTGGAGATCATCTCCGGCGAGGGCAACCGCGTCGCCTTCGTCGAGTCGCAGGTGCAGCGCCAGCAGAGCGTCGCCGATGGCGCCAGCGCCGGCACCCGTCTTCAGGCGGCCGAGGATCTGGTGCGGCAGTCGATGGACGACATGAATGTGGAATTCGAATTCCAACTCCGCCGCACCCTGCGCGCCTGGCTGGCGGAGGGCCTGACCCCCACCGCCCCGGCACCCGCGCCGGTGGAGCGTGAGGACCTGCCCGGAGGAGCGCCCCGCCCATGACCGTGACCTTCAGCAACCCGCCGGGCGTGCACACCCCCGGCGCCCGCTATGCCCATGCCGCGCTGGTCGAGGGCGCGCGGCGCCGGCTGGTGATCTCCGGCCAGATCGGCGTGGCGCCGGACGGCACCATCCTGCCGGCCGGCGCGGCGCAGATCGGCCAGGCGCTGGAAAACCTCGCGGCCGTGCTGGCGGCGCATGGCATGGGGCCGGCGAATCTGGTGAAGCTCGGCGTCTTCCTGACCGACCGGGCGCTGATTCCGGTCTGGCGGACGGAGCGGGACCGGGTGCTGGGGCCGATCGCGCCCTGCAGCACGCTGCTGCTGGTCGCGGGCCTGGCTGACCCGCGCTTCGTCTTCGAGGTGGAGGCGGAGGCAGTCGCGTAGACTGCCTTCCTCTCCTACGCCTCCGCGCCGCTGCGCGGGCTGCCGATCATCGCCAAAAATTCCCGGCGGGTGGAGGCGTCATCCCGGAAGGCGCCGAGCATCCGGCTGGTGACCATGGAGACGCCCGGCTTGTGGATGCCGCGGGTGGTCATGCACTGGTGCTGCGCCTCGATCACCACGGCGACGCCCTTGGGCTTCAGCACCTGCTCGATGGTATTGGCCACCTGGGCCGTCAGCTTTTCCTGGATCTGCAGGCGCTTGGCATAGGCTTCCAGCACCCGGGCGAGCTTGGAGATGCCGACGACGCGGCCATCCGGGATATAGGCGATATGCGCGCGGCCGATGATCGGCACCAGATGGTGCTCGCAATGGCTTTCCAGCCGGATGTCGCGCAGCACCACCATCTCGTCATAACCGTCCGTCTCCTCGAAGGAGCGGGCGAGCAGCTCCACCGGGTCGGTCTCGTAGCCGCCAAAGAATTCGCCATAGGCGCGGGCGACGCGGGCGGGGGTATCCACCAGGCCCTCGCGGGTGGGGTCGTCCCCGGCCCAGAGCAGCAGGGTGCGGACGGCGGCTTCCGCCTCCTCCCGCGTCGGGCGAATGGGGGTGGCGGGTGACGGGGTGCCCAGGCTGCGGGCAGGTGTCTGGATGTTCACGGGTAATGTCCTATCGGCATCTCGACGCGTCGAAGGCAGAGGTCCTGCCGTCGCATCATCGCGCCCTGTGGAGGCAGAGGCTGGAAAGCAGAGGCTCGGGAAATCAGATGGGGGTGGTCGGGAATCGCGCAATGGTGAGTCGGAGCGCGGATCGATGGCAAGCCATGCCGGTTCCTCGGAGACCGTTTGAAAATGCCGGCGGCTGAGGGCCCGCAGGTGATTTTTTGTCCCTGCCAGGCGCCGGATGCGGCCGATGCTGGTTGCATCGGCAAGTCCGGCAACGCCGCAGGGGCGGAAAATCACCGTGGGACCGACCCGCCGGCGTTTTCAAACGGTCTCTCAGACCGGCGGTTCGCCCTGGACCGGCTGGCTGCCCATGGCGCGCAGCAGGGTGGTGATGGCGCGGGCCGCCTCCTCCACCGCATCGGCATCGCTGCCCTTGGCGACCAAAGCGACGCCGCCGCCGCCCATGCGGTAATAGGGATAGCTGCCGATATCGAGCTCCGGCCAGCGCGCCTGGATCGCCGCCAGCCCCTCCGCGATGCGTCCCTCCATCACCCCATCGGCATGCACGGCGCGGGAGGCGATGGGCGGGCCGCCGGCCAGCGTCGGGGCCAGCGATTCGAACATCGCCTGCATGATGCGGGGCACGCCGGCCAGCACATGGACATTGCCGATGGTGAAGCCGGGCGCGATGGAGATGGCGTTGTCGATCAGCGTCGCGCCACGCGGCATGGTGGCCATGCGCTGCCGGGCGGCGTTGAAATCGCCGGGCTTGTAGTGGCGTTCCAGCCGCGCCCAGGCCTCCGGCTGCGGTTCCCAGGGCACGCCGAAGGCGCCGGCGACGCATTCGCTGGTGATGTCGTCATGCGTCGGGCCGATGCCGCCGGTGGTGAAGACATGATCGTATTTTTGCCGGACTTCATTCAGCGTGGCGATGATCGTCGCCCGCACATCCGGGATGATCCGCACCTCGCGCAGCGGAATGCCGATCTCGCCCAGGCGGGTCGCCAGGAAATTGATATTGGCGTCCTTGGTGCGGCCGGAGAGCACCTCATTGCCGATGACCAGCAGGGCGGCGGTGGGGTTGGGCGTGGCGGCGGTCATCGGGTGGGGTCCTCGGCGGCCCAGAGGGAGATGGAAAGGCGGCGTGCCACCCCGGCGAGGCGACGATCGAAGGTGGCGAGCGCGGCATCCTCCCGCATGGCCGGGACCAGGTAGATGCAATCATACAGGGCATGCCCTGTCTGTTCGGAAAGGTCGAGGGACCGCCCGAACAATGGGGCATCCTCGAACAAGGTCTGCTGTTCCGCGACGAACCAGGGCACGACGGCCGAGGCGTCGAGGACGATGCCGCGTTGTCCTGGCCGGGCTGTCGTCAAGCGGCCTCGCCCTCGCGCGGCATGTCCAGGCCCAGCGCCTCGCGGTAGCCCCGCGCCCAGGCCTCGGCCTCATCCTCGCCCAGGATCCGGGCCGTCCGCGCTTCCCGCTCGGCCCGGATCACCCCGGTCGAATCCAGTGGCGTGCCGAGAGGGTCCTCGGTCCGGAGGGAACGGCGGCGATCGATCAGCGGGACCGTGTCGCCCTCCGAAGCCGCCTCGGCGAGAATTTGCCGCGCCAGGTCTTCCTGGCTGATGCCAAGGTTGGCGGCCCTGGCGGCCAGCGCGGCCAGCACCCCATCCTCCAGACCATCGACTAAAAGATCGGCCATGCGAATGATCTCCACATGGCGCGGAGACTACAGGAAATCCCGCAGCAGCGCGACCAGCGGCTTGTCCGCCGGCGGCATGGGATAGTCGCCGAGCTTGTTCGGCCGCACCCAGGACAGCGCCTGGCCCTCCAGCGGCTGCATCCGGCCTTCCCAGCGGCGGCAGAGATAGAGCGGCATCAGCAGGTGGCGCTCGCCCAGGGGATGGCTGGCGAAGGTGAAGGGGGCGAGGCAGCTTGCCGCCACGTCGATCCCCAGCTCCTCCTTCAGCTCCCGGATCAGCGCCGCCTCCGGCGTTTCCCCGGCCTGCACCTTGCCGCCGGGGAATTCCCACAGGCCGGCCATGGGCTTGCCCTCCGGCCGCCGGGCCAGCAGCACGCGGCCATCCGAATCGATCAGGGCGCAGGCGGCGACCAGCAGGATATTGGTGCCCTGCGGCGGTTCGGCCTTCTTCTCCGCCGTGGCGGCGGGCAGGTCGGCGCGGGTCAGTTCGAACAGCTTCACCGGCATGGTGCCGCCGCGGGCCACGAAATCCCGCACGCCCTCCCCGGTCTCACGGAAGCCGATGCGGCGCAGCACGGCCTGGCTGCGGCTGTTCTCGATCAAGGCGGAGGCGACCAGCCTGTCGAGGTCGAGATGCGCCAGCGCCCAGCTTGCCAGCCGCAGCGCCGCTTCCGGCCCCACGCCATGGCCCCAGAATCGGCGGCCGATCCAGTAGCCCAGTTCCGCCTGGCGCTTCGCCGCATCCCGGGTCAGGCCGATGCAGCCGACCAGCACCTCCCGCTCCTCCGGCTCCCCGGCATGTTCCACGCCGGTGATGGCCAGGTGCCAGGCGCCGCCGGCTTCCATCTGCGCGCGGGTGGAGGCGATCCATTCATCCGCCAGGGCGCGCGGATAGGGGAAGGGCACGCGGGCCAGCGTCTTGGCCACCTCCCAGTCATTCACCAGCCGGTGCAGCTCCGCCGCATCCTCCGGCCGCAGCGGCCGCAGGGTCAGGCGTTCGCTGTGCAACGGGCGGAAGGGGGGCGGCGCCAGGGGGTCTTCACGGGAAATGTCCTGGATTTTGGAGGGCGCCATTGATGTCGATATCGCCATGCATGAAGTCGCAGGTCTAAGCCGATGCCATGCAGCGTGCCGTGCCGGGCGATCGAGCCAGATGAACTCTCTATGGGCTATCTTCCACCCTTCGTCACGGCCCTACCGCGTGTGGCTGAAATGAAGCAGCAGCCTTATCGCATCTCGTTGCGACCTCGACAGGCCGTGATCGCTGCGCCACCCTACATTGCAGGGGCGCCAAGGTTCTGGGTCAGGGAGAGATGAAGGTGCCAGGAGACTTTCAGAAAATCGAAGCGGCTGTCGATAGGGCGATGGCACACCTGAAGATGTCTGGTTTCGACGATATATTCCGCCCTCCGATTTTTATTGCGTCCATTGAGCTTCAAGTTATCCGAAATAATGTTCCCGCAATAGATAAATACCTTAAGCAGGAGGCGATTAAATTTCTGAGAGCAAAATCGCTCATAAATTCGGGGATCGGCAAGCCGCGATACTTCTATAATCCGAAAGATCATCAGAGTTTTCGCCGCGTCGCATGGTTCGAGCCTATAGACATCCTGAAATTTACTTCTTTGACCCTCTTGGTTGTTGATGGGATTGAGGCTGGGCGAACGCCGGCAGAAATGAACATTGTTCATTCGCATCGTATTTCTTCCTCGCCAAGCGGTATTTTTTCAAAGGAATACGGCTACGACACTTTTCGCGCGGCCTCGGCTCAGAAAACCAAAGAGTATTTTGGTGGTTATAAGCTGGTAACGGACATTGCGAATTTTTTTGATAGAATTAGTTTGCATTCCTTGGAAAATATTCTCAAGGAAACAGGATGTCCGCTAGAGTATGTGAAATTTCTTAATGATGTTCTGATTCATTTTGCGGGAGGTCGAAACTCGTATGGGATACCGGTTGGGAGTGATGCCAGTAGGATACTTTCGGAAGCCGCGCTTCTAAACGTCGACAAGAGACTAAGAAAAGAAAACATCGATTTTGTGCGCTATGTTGACGATTTTCGTGTTTTTTCAAAAACGCGCGCACATTTGCATTCGGCCATGCTCCTTTTGACGGAGGTTCTTCAAGAGGAGGGGCTGTTTTTGAATCACAGCAAGACGGCAGTTCAAAAAATAGACAATGAAAAAATTGAGGAAGAAATTATACAGGAGGCTATCAACGAGCATCAGCCAATCAAGCTTGATGAAGTTATAGTTGCGCGAGGAGTTTCGGTGACGGCTAGCGGTCGCTCACGAATATCCAGGTATTACAAGAAGCCGGGGCTTGATGCTCTGCGATACTTGCAGGCGCTCGATATAAAAAAATGGCAGATCGATATCGCCATTTTTGATGCGCGGCAAGAAAAAATAATTAGAGATGGCATAAAATATTTTCTATATGTAGATCCAAATCTCGATATTATTGAACATGCAATCCGCACAAAAATATCTTCTATTTATTATATATCCGACGCTCTTGTGAAGGATGGAGATCGATTAGCGCCGGACGTGAGGGCTAGTACGATTGCTCTGCTGCTTCATGAATTGGACTACCAAAATGTATGCTACCCGCACGCAATTCCTTTGATGAGAATTCTTGCATCTAAGCCGTTCTTGCGCCCTGATATCCTTGAAGAAGCCATCCAGCGCTGTGGCCTAATGGGAAATACGATCTACATGAGGGAGCTCCTTCTTTTGTCCGCCGATACCCTTAGTCGATCGACGATACGGAATTTGGCAAAGAATCTATTTCCGCAGCTCCCCATTGAAATTCAGCGTGCAGTTATGGATATCCTCAAGCGGACATCTGCAATCGATGGAGTTGAGCGCGAAGCGCTCATCAAGGACATGAGAAATACAAGTCACGATCTGATATTAAATTTTATGTGATTTTGGTGGGCTTTGCGTGGCTTCGCTGCCCACTCAATTAAATAGCCTCTGGCGCCTGTTGTCGTTTTAGCTTCGATAGGCGCCGTTGATGTCGATATAGCCATGCGTCAGGTCGCAGGTCCAAGCGGTCGCCTTGCCGCGGCCAAGCGCCAGGTCCACCTCGATCCGCACGTCGCGCCCCTTCATATGCGCGATGACCGGCGTCTCGTCATAGCCCGCCACCACGGCGCCTTCCCGCGCCATCCAGGTGCCGCCGATGGCGACGGAGAGCAGGTCGCGATCCGCTGGCTCCCCGGCCTTGCCGACGGCCATGACGATGCGGCCCCAATTGGCGTCCTCGCCGGCGATGGCGGTTTTGACCAGTGGCGAATTGGCGATGCTCATCGCGATGCGATGGGCGGACTTTCCCGAAACGGCGCCCGTTACGTCGATCTGGATCAGCTTCTGGGCGCCCTCGCCGTCGCGCGCGACCATCAGCGCCAGGTCCATGAGGACTTCATGCACAGCTCGGGAAAAGTCCTTCAGCATCTTGCCGCCCTCGGCGGGCACGCGCGGATGTTTGGCGGCGCCCGTGGCGAACAGCAGCACCGTGTCGCTGGTGGAGGTGTCGCTGTCCACCGTGACGCAGTTGAAGGATTTCTGGGTGCCCTTGGCCAGGATTGCCTGGAGCGCCGCGGCCGGCACCTTGGCGTCGGTGGCCAGGAAGCACAGCATGGTTGCCATGTCGGGAGCGATCATGCCGCTGCCCTTGGCGATGCCGCTGACGGTCACCGTGGTGTCGCCGATCTGCGCCGTGCGGGTGGCGCCCTTGGGGAAGGTGTCGGTGGTCATGATGGCGCTGGCGGCGCCGGCCCAGCCATCCTCGTCCAGCTTCCCGAACAGGGGCGGCAGGGCGGCGACCAGCTTCTCGGTCGGCAGCTTCTCGCCGATCACGCCGGTGGAGGCGAGGAACACCTCGGTCGGCTTGCAACCCGCCAGCCCGGCCATGGCCTTGGCCGTCTGGGCGCAGGTCTCGCGCCCCGCCTTCCCCGTGAAAACGTTGGAATTGCCGGCGGTGACGACCAAGGCGCGGGCCTTGCCGCCCTTCAGCGCGGCGCGGCACCAGTCGATCGGCGCGCCTGGGCATTTGTTCTTGGTGAACACCCCCGCCACCGTGGTCCCGGCGGGGAAGACCATCATGGTCACATCCTCCCGCGCCTTGTAGCGGATCTCGGCCCGGCCGGAGCCGAGGCGCAGCCCCGCCACCGGCGGCATCTCGGGCAGCGGCAGCGCGAGCGGGGAGACGGGAAGGTCCTTGCCGGCCATGGTCGAGGTCTTTTCTCAGGCTGTAGGGGGTGTTCGAACGAAGCTCAGCGGCGCTGGGGCGCTGCCGGCGGCGCGGCGCCGTCGAGCAGGGAAGGGGCGGCCGGGGCGGGCAGGGGGCTGCCATCCATGGCGAAACGCTCGATCCGGGCGGCGCCGCGGATGCGCTCCACCTCCGCCGTCACGGCCTCCTCGAAGGCGCGCTGGCGCAGGGCTTCCTGGGCCTCCTCGAAGGGCGGCGGCGGCACGGCGCGGCGTTCCTCCACCTTGATGACATGCCAGCCGAACTGGGTCCGCACCGGGCTTTCCGAGATCTGGCCGGGCTGCATGCCGAAGGCGGCGGTGGCGAATTCGGGAATCATGTCGCCGCGCTTGAAGAAGCCCAGGTCGCCACCTTCGCGGGACCCCGGACCGGTAGAACGGCGGCGGGCGACCTCGGCGAAATCGGCGCCGGCGGCGCGGGCCTCGGCCAGGGCGGTGCGGGCCTCGGCCTCGGTCGGGACCAGGATGTGGCGGGCGCGCACCTCCTCCTCCGCCGGGCGGCCGGCGACGTCGCGCTGGTAGCGGGCGCGGAGCGATTCCTCGGTCATCTGCGGGGCGACGGCGCGGGTGATGAGGGCCTGCTGCAGGGCCTCCTCCTCCGCCCGGCGCAGGCGGGCCTGGACCTCGGGGTCATTCGCCAGGCCCTGGGCGCGGGCGGCGGCGGTGATGGCCTTCTGGGTGATGAGCTGGTCCAGCAGCAGCGGCATCAGCATGGGCTGCGGCATGGAGCGCAGCTCCGCCGGCAGGCGCTCCATTTCCGATTGCAGCTCGGACAGGCGGATTTCGGCGCCTTCCACCCGTGCCACCACGGGGTCCGTGGCCGGGGTTGGGGCCGGGGTTGGCGCGGGCGCCTGGGCCAGGGCCTGGGTCGCCAGTGCCGTGGAAAGCAGCAGGGCGGCGAGGAGGGGAGCCGTGCGGCGCATCGCGTGGATTCTCGTCATGTTCGCCGGAAGATGGCCGATGCCGGGGGGCGCTACAAGGCGTGGCCGGGCATTGCCGAAAGGCCCCGCGCCGCCATTGCGGTCACGGCCCGCGTTGACGTGGCAGGGCCGCGCGCCTATCTCTCCGGCGCCGCGCTTTGCCCGGGCCGGGCCTTTGCGCCCCCGACCGCCGGGCGTGATCGCATCGGCGCTGCCGCTGGTCGCAAGCTGCGGGTCGGAGACAACTGCCAGACATGTTCCAACGCCTCGTCCGCGCCGTATTCGGCAACACCAACGACCGGGCGCTGAAGCGCTTCCAGGGACGGGTGCCCGCGATCAATGCGCTGGAGCCCACGCTGGCCGCCCTGTCCGATGAGGCGCTGCGCGGCAAGACCGCGGAATTCCGCGCCCAGCTCGCCGCCGGGCGAACCCTGGACGACATCCTGCCGGAAGCCTTCGCCACGGTGCGGGAGGGTGCGAAGCGCGCCCTCGGCATGCGGCATTTCGACGTGCAGATGATCGGCGGCATGGTGCTGCATGATGGCCGCATCGCCGAAATGAAGACCGGCGAGGGCAAGACCCTGGTCGCCACCCTGCCGGTCTACCTCAATGCCCTGCCCGCCAAGGGCGTGCATGTGGTGACCGTGAACGACTACCTGGCCAGCCGCGACGCGGAGTGGATGGGCAAGCTGTATGGCTTCCTCGGCCTGACCACCGGCACCATCGTGCATGGCAAGTCGGATGAGGAACGGCGCGACGCCTATCACTGCGACATCACCTACGGCACCAACAACGAATTCGGCTTCGACTACCTGCGCGACAACATGAAGTACCGGCTGGAGGACATGGTCCAGCGCGACTTCGCCTTCGCCATCGTCGACGAGGTCGACAGCATCCTGGTGGACGAGGCGCGGACGCCGCTCATTATCTCCGGCCCTTCGGACGACAGCAGCGACCTGTACCAGCGCGTCAACGCCGTGATGGTGGAGCTGGTGAAGGATTCGTCCCTGTTCGAGAAGGACGAAAAATTCAAGACCGTCCATATGATCGAGGCGGGGACGGAGGCGCTGGAGGCGGCGCTGACGGAAGCCGGGCTGCTGACCGAGGGCGCGCTGTATGACAGCGCCAATGTCACCCTGGTGCACCACGCCAACCAGTCCCTGCGCGCGCATGTGCTGTTCACCAAGGATGTCGACTACATCGTCCGCCAGGACAAGGTCGTCATCATCGACGAATTCACCGGCCGCATGATGGAAGGCCGCCGCTATTCGGAAGGCCTGCACCAGGCGCTGGAAGCCAAGGAAGGCGTGACGGTCCAGCCGGAAAACCAGACGCTGGCCTCCATCACCTTCCAGAACTATTTTCGCCTGTATCCCAAGCTGGCGGGCATGACCGGCACGGCCTCCACCGAGGCCGACGAATTCGCCGAGATCTACAAGCTGGAAGTGGTGGAAATCCCCACCAACGTGCCGGTGGCCCGCATCGATTCGGATGACGAAGTCTACAAATCCGCGCGCGAAAAGTATGAGGCGGTGGCCGTGCTGATCGCGGAGGCGCGGGAACGCGGTCAGCCGACGCTGGTCGGCACCACCAGCATCGAGAAGTCGGAACTGATCTCCGAACTGCTGAAGCAGAAGGGCGTGCCGCATCAGGTGCTGAACGCCCGCTTCCACGAACAGGAAGCCGGCATCGTGGCCCAGGCCGGCCGCCCCGGCTCCGTCACCATCGCCACCAACATGGCCGGCCGCGGCACCGACATCCAGCTCGGCGGCAATGCCGACATGCTGGCGCGTGCCGAGGTCGGCAACAGCGACAGCCCGGAATACGAGACGGTGCTGGCCCGCCACAAGGCGGAGGTGGAGGCGATCCGCCCCGCCGTGAAGGCCGCCGGCGGGTTGCTGGTGATCGGCACGGAACGCCATGAAAGCCGTCGCATCGACAACCAGCTGCGCGGCCGTTCCGGCCGCCAGGGCGACCCGGGCGCCAGCCGCTTCTTCCTGAGCCTGGAAGACGACCTGATGCGCATCTTCGGCAGCGACCGCATGGGCGGGATGCTGCAGAAGCTGGGCCTCAAGGAGGGCGAGGCCATCGTCCATCCCTGGATCAACAAGGCGCTGGAGAAGGCACAGAAGAAGGTCGAGGCCCGCAACTTCGACACCCGTAAGAACCTGCTGAAATACGACGACGTCATGAACAACCAGCGGAAGGAGGTCTATGCCCAGCGCAAGGCCTTCATGCTGGCGCCCGATGTGGCGGAGACGGTCGCCGAGATGCGGCGGGAGACGATCGGCAAGCTGGTCGATGTCGCGATCCCGGAGAATGCCTATCCCGAGCAATGGGACGTTGCCGGCCTGCAGGCGCGGGTGCTGGACCTGCTCGGCCTGGACCTGCCCGTCGCCGATTGGGCGGCGGAGGAGGGCATCGACGAGACGCAGGTGCGCGAACGCCTCATCAAGGCCGCCGACGAAAGCTACGCCGCGCGCGTCGCCAATATCGGCACCGACCTGATGCGGATGGTCGAGAAGTCGCTGCTGCTGCAGATCTTCGACGCGGTGTGGAAGGAGCACCTGCTGGCGCTCGACCATCTGCGCCAGGGCATCGGCCTGCGCGCCTATGGCCAGCGCGACCCGCTGAACGAGTACAAGTCCGAAGCCTTCAACCTGTTCAACGCCATGCTGGAGGATCTGCGGGAGCGGACGACCACGGTGCTGATGCGCATCGACATCCGTCCCGACGCGCCGCCCCCGATGCCGGAACCGGTGCAGGTGATGGATATGCGCCACCCGGACCCGAATGGTACCATGGGCGGCATCGGCGAGCTGGAATATGCCGATGCGCCGCCGCCGGCCTATGGCGCCGCGCAGCCGGCCCGCCAGCCGATGCTGGCCCAGGCGGTGGACCCGAACGACCCCGGCACCTGGGCCGCAACGCCGCGCAACGCGCCCTGCCCCTGCGGGTCGGGGAAGAAGTACAAGCACTGCCACGGGCGGGTGTGAGGAGGCAGGGCCGCTCCGTCCCTGGACGGAGCGCCGCCGCTACTTGCCGCGCCGTCCCTGGCCCGGCCCGTCGCTGGGGTCCGAATCCGTCAGCCCGGTCTGCCGGCGCCTGCCGCCCCTGCCATTGCCGGGGCCATCGGAAGGATCGCTATCGGTGATGCCGGTACCGCCGCGCCGGTAGCCGCCCCTGCCATTGCCCGGGCCGTCAGAGGGGTCGCTGTCGGTGATGCCGGTCCCGCGGCGACGATTGCCGCCGCGTCCATTGCCCGGGCCGTCAGAGGGATCGCTATCCGTGATCCCGGTGCCGCGCCGCCGCCCGCGCCCATAGCCGGGGCCATCGGAGGGGTCTGAATCGGTAATGCCGCTGCGGTACTGAGCCGGCTGTGACTGATCCCCGATATCGGTTGCTGGGCGCGCTGGGCTGGCGGCGGGTGCCGCCCCGCTGCCTTTTGCCCAGGCCATGGCTGGCAACAAGGCGCCGAGACGCAAAACGAACAGCCGTCGTCCCGGCCTGGGGGGATCCATTTTCGACATCGTTCTGGCCGTTCCCTTCGCGTTCCGATGGTGGAGCGAAGGCCGGCTTCGGGCAAGGCGCATGACGGCTGGCCGAATGAATTCGGGGCCATCTTCCGCGCTGCCTCAGACCCGGTACCTCACACCCGGCGCAGCGGCACCCGCGTGGACATCCAGGCGGCGAACAGCACCAGCAGCGTCGCGGTGCCGAAGCTGGCGCGGAAGGCCGTGGTCATCTGCGCCCGGAACGCTGCCTCCGCCGCAGCATCCAGCCCCTCCAGCGCCGCCGGCCCCTGGTTGACCAGGGCGACGAACAGCCGCGTCGCCTCTCCGCCCATCAGCGTCAGCGATCCGAACAGCACGGCCCCCAGCAGCGCCGTGCCCGTCGCCGCGCCCAGCGAACGGGTGAACTGGACCGAGGCGGTGGCGGAGCCGAGCCGCTTCGGCCCCGCCGCGACCTGCACCGAGACCTGCACCATCGGGAAGGACATGCCGAAGCCGACCGAGATCAGCCCCAGCAGCCCCGCCATCACCGGCAGGGACAGGGCCGGCAGGCCGATGGTCAGCACCAGCAGCAGCGTGGAGGAGATGCTCAGCCCGATGCCCGGCCAGCGCATCACGCGCCCGGTGCGGGCCAGCAGCGCGCCGGAGGTCATGGCCCCGAAGCCGGCGCAGGCCGACAGCGGCAGTAGCGCCAGGCCAAGCTGGGCTGGCGACAGCCCGCGCACCGCCGCGAAATAGATCGGCAGGAAGGCGATGCTGCCGACAAAGGCGCCGGCGACGCAGGAGGACATGAGATTGGCCCGCCAGATGGTCGGATGGCCGAGCACATCCAGCGGCAGCAGCGGGTCCGGCGCCCGCTTCTCCTGCCGCAGCAGCAGCCACAGCGCCGCGCCCGCCACCGCCGCGAGCCCCAGCGCCACCAGCAGCGGCCCCGGTGCCAGCCGTCGCGCCTGGTCCAGCGCCATCAGCGCCGGCGCCACGAAGACCGCGAAGAGCACCAGCCCCCACCAGTCGAAGCTGAACCCCTTGGACTGGCCGCGGGAGGCATCGCGCAGCCGCGTCACCGCCAGCCAGGCGGCGAGGCAGGACAGCGGCAATTGCAGCGCGAAAATGCTGCGCCAGCCGAAATGCTCCGCCAGCAATCCGCCCAGCACCGGGCCCAGCGCGCTGGCGGTGGTGAAGACGGCGGCGATATAGGCCTGGAAGCGGCCGCGTTCCCGCGCCGGCACCACCTCCGCGATCAGGGCGACGGACAGGCTTATCAGGCCCCCGCCGCCGATTCCCTGCACCACCCGCGCCGCCGCCAGCGTGCCCAGCGAGCCCGCGAAGGCGCAGAGCGTGGCGCCCGTGGCATAGACGGCCAGGGCCACCAGCAGCATGCGCTGCCGCCCGAAGGCGTCGCCCAGCCGCCCATAGACCGGGGCGGCCACGGTATTGGCCACCAGGTACAGCACGATGATCCAGGACAGCCGCTCGACATCGCCGAGGCCGCGGGCGATGGCGGGCAAGGCGGCGGCGACCAGGGTCTGGTCCAGCGCGGCGCCGAACATCGCCAGCCCGACGGCGGGGAAGACCCGGAAGAACAGGCGCCGAAGCTCTGCCGGCTGAACCGGCGCCGGCGCGCCACTGTCGGGGGGAGGGGTCATGCGGGCCGGATCAAACCACCCGCAGGCCGGTCAGACGACCCCCGCGCGACCCATATCCAGAAACTTCTCGCGGCGGCGGGCGCGCAGCGTGGCGCCATCCAGGGCCAGCAGGGGCTCCAGGCTGTCCCATATCTGGCGGCCCACGGCGGCCAGCATCGCCGGCGGGTCGCGATGCGCGCCGCCCAGCGGTTCCGCGATCACCGCATCCACCAAGGCCAGCTTGCGCAGATCCTCGGCGGTCAGGCGCAGGGCTTCCGCCGCCGTCGCCGCCTGGGCGGCGTCGCGCCACAGGATGCTGGCGCAGCCCTCCGGCGAGATCACCGAATAGATCGAATGTTCCAGCATCAGGATGCGATCGGCGGCGGCGAGCGCGATGGCGCCGCCCGACCCGCCCTCGCCGATGATGGTGGCGATGAAGGGCACCGGCGCGTCGAGCCCGGCCTCGATCGACCGCGCGATGGCTTCCGCCTGTCCGCGCGCCTCCGCCTCGATGCCCGGAAAGGCGCCGGCGGTGTCGACGAAGGACAGGATCGGCAGGCCGAAGCGGCCGGCGAGCTCCATCAGGCGGCGCGCCTTGCGGTAGCCCTCCGGCCGCGCCATGCCGAAATTGTGTTTGACCCGGCTCTCGGTATCGTGGCCGCGTTCGGTGCCGATGACCATCACGGCGCGGCCACGGAATCGCCCCATCCCGCCGGTCACGGCCAGGTCATCGGCGAAGGCCCGGTCGCCGGCGAGCGGGAGAAAATCCTCGACCAGCCCCTTGATGTAGTCGGAGGCGTGGGGGCGTTCCGGGTGGCGGGCGATCTGCGCCTTCTGCCACGGCGTCAGCTTGGCATAGGTGGCCTGGAGCAGCTTGTGCGCCTTGTCGCGCAGCTTGCTGACCTCCTCGGCCACGTCGATGCCGCCGGCATCCGTGGTTCGGCGCAGCTCCTCGATCTTGCCTTCGAGTTCGGCGATGGGTTTTTCGAAATCCAGGAATTGGCGCATGGCGCAGGCGGGTTACCCGAAAATGCGGGGCCGCGTAAGGGCCGGGGCGGATTTAGCCGCCCCGGCCGTCCAGGTCGGCTAGGACCTGTGGACAGTTGGGTTGCGGGCGCGTCCGGCGGTGCTTTTCCGCACTGGGTTCGTCAGCCATGCTCGCCGATGGATAGCCATCGGCTCCGCTGTCTTCCTTCCCAGCACGAAAAATCCCTCGCCGGCCGCATCCCGGCCCCAACTGTCCACAGGCCCTAGTTCGCCGAGGCCCCGGTGGCGCGCACGATCGGCGCCCATTTCGCCGTCTCGTCGCGGATGAAGCGGCCGAGCTCCTCCGGCGAGGACGCGATCGGGTCCACCCCGTGCCGGGCGAGATGGCCGACGACGGCGGCATCGCCCAGCGTGGCGCGCATCGCCGCGTTCAGCTTCGCCACCACCGGCGCCGGCAGGCCGCGCGGCCCGACCAGCGCGTACCAGTTGCCCACCTCATAGCCCGGCAGCGTCTCCGCCACCGTCGGCACGTTGGGCAGCAGCTCGGACCGCGTCAGGGTCGGCACCGCCAGGGCCCGCAGGCGGCCGGATTCGATATGCGGCACCGCCGTGGGGGCGGTGGAAAAGGCGAAGTCCACCTTGCCGCCGATCAGGTCGGTCATCAGCGGACCACCGCCGCGATAGGGCACATGCACGGTCTTGATGCCCGCCATCTGGTCCAGCAGCGCCCCGCCGAGATGACCGGCGCCGCCGACGCCGGAGGAGCCATAATTGATGGTGTCGGGCTGTGCCTTGGCCGCCGCGATCAGCTCCGCCGTGCTGCGCCAGGGCCGGTCCGCCGGCACCACCAGCACGTTCAGGATGGAGCCGGACATGCAGATCGGCGTCAGGTCGGTCTGCGGGTTGAAGGGCAGGTTGCTGTAGATGGTCGGGTTGATGGCCAGGGCGCCGATGGTGCCCATCAGCAGCGTGTAGCCATCCGGTGCCGCGCGCACGGCCAGTTCCGTGGCCAGGTTGCCGCCCGCGCCGGGGCGGTTCTCGATGACGATATTGCCGCCCAGCGCCTGTTGCAGCCGCGGCTGCATCGTCCGCGCCGTCAGGTCGGTGCCGCCGCCGGCGGCGAAGCCGACGATCACGCGGATCGGGCGGTTGGGATATTCGGCGCCCTGGGCGAGGGCGCGCGGTGCCAGGGCAGGCAGGGCAAGGCCAGCCGGGATCAGGCCGGCCAGGGCACGACGACTCAACATGGACCCATCCTCCGGGCGCCGCCTTCGCGTGCGGCGCCTCATTTTCAAGGCGTGATGCTGCGCGCTTCCGGGGCCGCAGGTAAAGCGGGAAGCAGCGGGAATTGTACCAGCGGGCCGGTCTTTTCGCCGGTCCGAGCGGCCGCCGCCGCTTATGCGGCGAAGCCAAGGAAACCGGATGTTTCCGCCCGGCGCATGAGGGCGGCCCGGAGCGGTCACGCGATAGGGCCGTTGGCATTAAGCAGGCGGCAACCGCGATGTGGCAGGCTGACCCTCGCCGCCAGGGAAAGCCGAACGCATGTCATTCTTCCGCCGCGACCCATCGGATCTGTCGGTCAAGGCCGAATGGCTCGACACGCTGTCGAGCCATGCCGGGGTGGGCCTCTGGGACGCCATGTTGCATGAGGGGGATGCGATGCATCCCCTGTCGCGCTGGACCTGGTCGGCGGAATTCCGCCGGCTCTGCGGCTTCGCCAGCGCCGCCGAATTCCCCGACAAGGTGCAGAGCTGGTCGGACCGGCTGCATCCGGAGGATATCGACGGCACCTTCGCCGCCTTCGGCGCGGCGCTGGCCAGCGGCAGCACCTATGACACCACCTATCGCCTCAAGGTGAAGGACGGCAGCTATCGCTGGTTCCGCGCCACCGGCGGCGTGATCCTGGACGCCAACCGCAAGCCCCGCCGCGCCTGCGGGTCCCTGGTCGATATCCATGCGGCGAAGGAGGCGGAGGCCGCCAACCGGTCGATGATGCGCCGCATGGCCGACAGCTTCGAGGCGGAGGTGATGGCCCTGGTCGGCCAGGTCGCCAATGGCACCGCGCGGCTGGAACAGGATGCCAGGGCGATGAACGCCGCCGCGTCCCGCACCCTGGAGCAGACGGGCACGGTGGCCGGCGCCGCCGCGAATACCAGCGGCAATGTGCGCTCGGTGGCGGAGACGACGGAGCAGGTGACCGCCTCGATCCAGGAAATCGGCAGCCAGGTGGTGCGGTCCACCAGCGCCACCGGCTCCGCCACCGAACAGGCGCGGGGCGCGACGCTGGTGGTGGAAAGCCTGATCGCCGATGTGCGGCGGATCGGCGATGTGGTGAAGCTGATCTCCGACATCGCCGGCCAGACCAACCTGCTGGCCCTGAACGCCACCATCGAGGCGGCCCGCGCCGGGGAAGCCGGCAAGGGTTTTGCGGTCGTGGCCAGCGAGGTGAAGACCCTGGCCGCCCAGACCGGCAAGGCGACGGAGGACATCACCGCGCGCATCCATGCCGTGCAGGTGGCGACCGACAGCGTCGCCTTGGCGATCCAGCAGGTGGCGGCGACCATCGTCAACCTGAATGAAAGCGCCTCCGCCATCGCCGCCGCCGTGGAACAGCAGGGCGCCGCGACGCGGGAGATCGCGCGCAGCGTGCAGCAGGCCGCCGGCGGCACCGATGATGTCTCCGCCGCCATCGCCACGGTGGATGACGCGGCGCGGGAGACGGGTTCGGTCGCCGGACGGATCGTGGAGGATGCGCGGTCGCTCTCCGGCCAGGCGGGCGCGCTGCGCGACCAGGTGAGCAGCTTCCTCGGCCGCATCCGCGCCGCGTGAGGGCGCCGGGCTTCTAGCTTCGCGGGACTTGCCGCGGCGCGTCGGGGCAGCGCCCCGACCGGGACGCTCGGGCCGGTCAGGAGACCGGCCCGCTGCCATTACCCTCGGCGCGGCAATTCCTGCTCCGCCAGCGTGGCGAACCAGGACGCGCCGATGGGCAGGATCTCGTCGTTGAAGTCGTATTTCGGGTGGTGGACCATGGCGTCGCCCTCGCCCTTGCCGCCGCCCAGGAACAGATAGGCGCCGGGCTTCTCGTTCAGCATGAAGCTGAAATCCTCGCCGCCCATGGTCGGCTGCGGCAGCGGGCGGGCGCGGGCCTCGCCGACCACCAGGGCGGCGGCGCGGGCGGCGGCCACCGTGCTCGCCGGCTCGTTCACCGTGGCGGGGTAGGCGCGGGTGAAGGTTACCTCCGCGGTGGCGCCGAAGCTGGCGGCGACGCCGTTGACGATGCGCAGGAAGTTCGCCTCCAGCAGGTCGCCGACCTCCGGCAGGAACCAGCGCGCGGTGCCCTGCATCTGCACGCTTTCGGGGATGACGTTGAAGGTGAAGCCGCCCTTGATATGGGCGATGGTGATGACCCCCGCCTCCAGCGGGTTCACGTTGCGTGCCACCACGCTCTGCAGCGCGGTGACGATGTGGGAGGCGATGAGGATCGGGTCGATCCCGTTATGCGGCATGGCGCCATGCGCACCGCGGCCGGTGATGGTCGCTTCCAGATTGGCCACGGCGGCCATGACGGGCCCGGGCGCATGGAGAAAAATGCCGGCCGGGGCGCCGGGCCAGTTGTGCAGGCCGAAGATGCGATCCATCGGGAAGCGCTGGAACAGCCCCTCCTTCACCATCACCTCGCCGCCCGCCAGGTTCTCCTCCGCCGGCTGGAACACCAGGTAGACGGTGCCGGCGAAGTTGCGGGTCTCGGCCAGGTACTTGGCGGCGCCGAGCAGCATGGTCGTATGGCCGTCATGGCCGCAGGCGTGCATCACGCCGGGGATGGTGGAGGCATAGGGCTTGCCCGTGGCCTCCTTGATCGGCAGGGCGTCCATATCCGCCCGGAAGCCCACGGCGCGGCCATTCGGGCCGCCCTGGCCGTGGATGACGCCGACCACGCCGGTGGTGGCGATGCCGGTCACGACCTCGTCGCAGCCGAATTCACGGAGCTTCGCGGCGACCACGCCGCTGGTGCGGGTCTCCTGGAAACCCAGCTCCGGATGGCGATGCAGGTCGTGGCGCCATTCCGTCATCTCGGGATGGAATTCGGCGATGCGGTTGATGACGGGCATGGGCGTGGCCTCCGGCTTGACCCGTCCTGTTTGGGACGGGTCACCGGACCGCGCAAGGCTTACCCCACTGGCGGCAGCATGAAGGCCAGGTCGGCGCCCTGCGGCGCCTGGGTCACCTGCTCATGCACCAGCCGGTCCCAGCCGCGCGCCGGGGCGGGGGCGGGGGACCAGAGGGCGCGGCGGCGGGTCATTTCCTCTTCCGCGACCAGCAGTTCGATCCGGCGGTCCTTGACCGAGAGGCGGATACGGTCGCCGGTCTCGGCCAGCGCCAGCGGGCCGCCAACGGAGGCCTCCGGCGCCACATGCAGCACGATGGTGCCGAAGGCGGTGCCGGACATGCGGCAGTCGGAAATCCGCACCATGTCCTTCACGCCGGCCCGCGCCAGCTTTTTCGGGATGGGCAGGTAGCCGGCCTCCGGCATGCCGGCGGGGCTGCGCGGGCCGACATTCTTCAACACCAGGATATCGGTGGCCAGTACGTCGAGCTCCGGGTCGTCGATCCGGTTGGCCAGATCCTCCAGCCCATCGAACACCAGGCAGCGCGCCTCCGTCTCGAACAGCGATGCCGTGGCGGCGCTGCGCTTGAGGATGGCGCCGTCAGGCGCGAGGGAGCCGTAGAGGGTGACCAGCCCGCCCACCGGCGAAACCGGCGTCTCGCGGGCGCGGATGATCTTGCGATCCACGAAATGGCTGCCATCGCCGATGCGGTCGCGCAGCGTCACGCCATCCAGGTCCAGCGTGTCGAGGTCCAGCAGGTCGCGGATTTCCCACAGCAGCGCCTGCATGCCGCCGGCCGCATGGAAGTCTTCCATATAGCCCTCGCCGGTCGGCTTCAGGTCGACCAGCACGGGGGTGGTCTCGCTGAGCTCGTCCAGGCGCCGCAGGTCCAGCTTCAGCCCGGCGCGGCCGGCGATCGCCGCCAGATGCACCACGGCATTGGTGGACCCACCGATGGACAGCAGCACCCGCACGGCATTGTCGAGGTTGCCCTGGGTCATCAGCGACAGCGGCGTGACCGGCTTCTGGATCAGCCGCACCGCCTGGGCGCCGGCCTCCTCCGCCATGCGCAGCCGGTCGGCATGCACCGCGGGGGCGGAGGCGGCATCCAGCGGCATGAAGCCGAGCACGCTGGCGATGCAGGCCATGGTGCTGGCGGTGCCCATCACGCCGCAGGTTCCGGCGGTGGTGGCCAGTTTTCCCTCAAGGGTCTTGATCCGCTCCCCGGTCACCTCGCCGGCCCGGTAGCGCGCCCAGTAGCGGCGGCAGTCGGTGCAGGCGGAAAGCCGCTCACCGGCAAAGGACTGCGCCAGCATCGGCCCGACGACCAGCATGACGCTGGGGGTGCCGGAGGAGATCGCGGCCATGAGCTGGGCCGGCACGGTCTTGTCGCAGCCGCCCACCAGCACGGCGGCGTCCATCGGCTGGTTCGCCAGCATCGCCTCCGTGTCCAGCGCCATCAGGTTGCGATAGTGCATGGAGCAGGGCGAGAGCGACGGCTCGCAGATGCTGATGGTCGGGAAGGCCAGCGGCAGGCCGCCGGCCGCCAGCACGCCGCGCTTCACCGCCTCGATCAGCTCCGGCGCCGTGCGGTGGCAGTTGTTGTAGTCCGATCCGGTATCGGCGATGCCGACCACGGGCTTGTCCAGCATGGCCTGGGAATAGCCCATGGACTTGGCGAAGGACCGGCGGAGATAGAGGGCGAAGTCGCGGTCCCCGTAGTTGGACGCGTTCCTGCCGAGCCCGTGTGCCTTGGTCGCCATGCCGTTATCTCCCCGCGCCCTGGCCACCTCGCACCGCCCCCCGGAGTTATTCCGGGCGGTGGCACACGCAGCAGAGCTTGTTGCCATCGGGGTCGCGCAGATACGCCCCGTAATAGTCGGCATGATAATGCGGCCGCAGCCCAGGGCTACCCTCCTCCGTCCCACCCTGGGCGAGGCCGGTGGCGTGGAAGGCGCGGACGGCGGCGCGGTCCGCCGCCTCGAAGGCCAGGGTCATGCCATTGCCGGCGGTGGCGGGGCGGCCGTCGATGGGGCGCATCAGCCAGAATTGCGGCGTCGCCTCGGGGTTCGCGGCATAGCCGGCCTGGCCCTGCGCCGCATCGGTGTGGAAGCGGGTCAGGCCGAGCGGGGCGAGCAGGGCGTCGTAGAAGCCGAGCGCGCGGTCGAAGTCGTTGGTGCCGAGGGTGGCGTGGCTGAACATCGTCATGGTCTCCGGTTGCCGGGGCGGTTTGCCATGGCGGCGCTTGATGCGTCTTGCGGTCCTGGCAGTGGGTGACGGTATCCCGGTACCGCCAGCGAAAAACCCCGGTTTGCCTTGACTTTCCGGCCCTGCCGCCGGATAAGGCGCGCCAGACCGATAGTCGGAATTACGAAGCAGATGCTTACTCGGCAAACCACCTCCATCAAGCCGGCGGAGGTCACCAAGAACTGGGTGCTGATCGACGCGGAGGGCCTGGTGCTCGGCCGCCTCGCCAGCGTCATCGCCAATCGCCTGCGCGGCAAGCACAAGCCGACCTTCACCCCGCATGTGGATTGCGGCGACCATGTCGTCGTCATCAACGCGAAGAAGGTCAAGGTCACCGGCCAGAAGGCCGAGCAGTCCGTCTTCTACTGGCACACCGGCTATGCCGGCGGCATCAAGGGCCGCACCGTCGCGGAGCGCCTGGCCAGCCCGCACCCCGAGCGGGTGCTGGAGAAGGCGGTGGAGCGCATGATCACCCGTGGCCCGCTCGGCCGCGCGCAGATGCGCAACCTGCATGTCTATGCCGGCCCCGAGCATCCCCATGCCGGCAATACCCCGGCCGCGCTGGATGTCGGCGCGATGAACCGCAAGAATGTCTTCGGCGCGCCTGCCAAGGTCGCCGCTGGTAAGGCTGCCTGAGCATGAGCGAGACCGAATCCCCCCGCAGCGGCGGGTCCCTGGCCGAACTCAAGGACCTGGTCGCGGCCGCCGGTGGCCCCGCCGCCGAGCCCGCGGCGATCGTCGCCCCGAAGCGTGACGCGCTCGGCCGTTCCTACGCGACCGGTCGCCGGAAGAACGCGATCGCCCGCGTCTGGGTGAAGCCCGGCAGCGGCAAGATCGAAGTCAACGGCAAGCCCTCCACCACCTATTTCGCGCGCCCCGTGCTGCGGATGGTGATCGGCCAGCCCTTCCTGGTGGCCGATCGCGACCAGCAGTTCGACGTCTTCGCGACGGTGGTCGGCGGTGGCCTCTCCGGCCAGGCCGGCGCGCTGCGCCACGGCATCACCCGCGCGCTGACCTATTACGAGCCGGGCCTGCGCGGCATCCTGAAGAAGGCCGGCTTCCTGACGCGCGACAGCCGCGTGGTCGAGCGCAAGAAGTACGGCAAGGCGAAGGCCCGCCGATCCTTCCAGTTCTCCAAGCGCTGACGCCGGGCGGACCGGGCGTCACGCCCGGCCTGCATGGCTGGTTATCCGAGAGGGGCAGGTCCGCAAGGGCCTGCCCCTCTTGCTTTTTCGGCCGCCGGAGGGCGGCATGGCTGCGATCCGAGGGAACATGACCATGGCCAAGGGACCCATCCCCAGCGTTTTCATCGACGGCGAGGCCGGCACCACCGGATTGCAGATCCGTGAGCGCCTGGCCCGTTTCCCCGGCATCGCCCTGCGCAGCATCCCCGACGCCCAGCGCAAGGATGCCGAGGCGAAGCGCGCCTTGATGGCGGAGGTGGATCTGGTGGTCCTCTGCCTGCCCGACGCCGCGGCCAAGGAAAGCGCCGCCATGGCGGCGGCCCTCGGCGCCGATGCGCCCAAGCTGATCGATGCCTCCACCGCGCATCGGGTGGACCCGAACTGGGTCTATGGCTTTCCGGAGTTGAACGCGGCGCAGGCGGCCGCCGTGGCTGGCGCCACGCGCGTTTCCAATCCGGGCTGCTACCCGACTGGCGGCATCGCGCTGATCCGCCCGCTGGTCGAGGCCGGGCTGCTGCCGCCGGATTATCCGGTGACGGTCAATGCCGTCTCCGGCTATTCGGGCGGCGGCAAGCAGATGATCGCGGAATTCGAGCCGACCCGCAGCGCCGCGCCGTTTTTCCTCTACGGCCTGAACCTCGAGCACAAGCATGTGCCGGAGTTGCAGAAGTATGGCGCGCTGACGCGGCGGCCGGTTTTCGTGCCCTCGGTGGGTGACTTCGCCCAGGGCATGCTGGTCTCCCTGCCGCTGCATCTGGATCTGCTGAACGGCAAGCCGTCGCCGGCCGATCTGGAAGCCTGCCTGCGGGCCGCCTATGCCGGCAGCGGCTGGGTGCGGGTGGAAGCCGCCGACCCCAAGGCGCGGCTGGCGCCGGAGGAATTGAACGGCAGCAATTTCCTGGAGCTGCGCGTCTATGGGAATGCGGCGCTGGGGCAGGCGGTGCTGGTGGCCAAGCTGGACAATCTGGGCAAGGGTGCATCCGGCGCGGCGGTGCAGAATATCGGGCTGATGCTCGGTGTGGACGTCACCGCCGCCCTGCCCTTGGCAGCGTAACCGGAGGACAACGACAAGATGACCGGCCCCGTGATTCCCTTCGAGGACAAGACCCCCAAAATTCATCCGGAGGCCTGGGTGGCGCCGACGGCCATCGTCATCGGCGATGTCGAGATCGGCGAGGACAGCAGCGTCTGGTACCACTGCGTGCTGCGCGGCGACACCAACATCATGCGCATCGGTGCCCGCACCAATATCCAGGATGGCAGCGTGCTGCACCTGAATGCGGGGGCGGAGCCGCTGATCATCGGCGATGACGTCACCATCGGCCATGCCTGCATCGTCCATGCCTGCACCCTGAAGAACCGTGCCTTCGTCGGCATGGGCGCCACCGTGCTGGATCGCGCGGTGATCGAGGAGGGCGGGATGCTCGGTGCCGGCGGCATGCTGCCGCCCGGCAAGGTGATCGGCCCGAACGAGCTGTGGATGGGCAGCCCGGCCAAGCTGGTGCGGGTGATGTCGGCGGAGGAGCGGGGCAAGTTCGACCGGACCGCGCCGAATTATGTCGCGCTGGCGAAGCGGCATCGCGCCAGCCTGGCGCGTTGAGGCTACGCGCCAGCCTGGCGCGTTGAGGCTAGGCGCCTCGCTGGCGCGTTGAGCCCCGGTAGGGCCTGACTTGTGGGGCGCCTTGGCGCGCCCCATTTCCGGCTGACGCAAGGTGAGGATGCCCGACATGCGACCCGCACTCGCCACCCTGGCCGTGACCGCCCTGCTGACCGGGGCCTGCACACCGAGCCCGCCGCCGGAATATGTGAACCTGCCGGTCAGCGCCGAGAGCGCCGGGCTTGGCGACCCTACGCGCGGGGCCATTCTCGCCTCCTCCTACGCCTTCGGCACGCCTTCCTCCCTCGCCGGGGACCCGGCCGCCGCGGCGCAGGCCCTGGCGCAGTTGGAATACCTCACCGTGGAACTGGGCTTCGGCGGGCCGTGGCGGGACATGCAGCCGGGCGTGTCCGTGGAACTGCGCCAGGCGCGGGCGGAGACGCGGCAGGCGCTGGGCTTCCGGGGCGATGCTCCGCCGCAGGTCGCGGTGAATGCGCTGTACGACGCGGCCGCCGCGCTGCGCCGCAACGACCGGGCGGCGGCCGGCACGGCGCTGGCCGCCCTGGCCCCACAGGGCGGTACGGATGCGGCGCTGGCCCGGCTTTCGGACCTGCCGCCGCTGCCACGTGCGGCTTCGGCCACGGCCCGGGCGCGGGATGCGCTGAACCGGCGCGACAACGACCGGAACCAGCGTGAGCGGCTTTTCTAGGCTTCTTCCCGTCCTGATCCTGGCGGGCTGCATGGCGCAGCCCGTGCCGCCGGCGGCGGAGGTGCCGCTGGCCATGCCGGCCGGGCTGGGCGATCCGGCCCGCGCCGCCGTTCTCGCCGCCGCGCCGGCCTTTGCGGATACGGGCACCCTGGCGGACAGGCCTGCGGAGGCCGCGCGGCAGGCGGCGCGGCTGGAATGGCTGGCGGCGACACTGGTGCATCTGCCCGAATGGCGCCGCGCCTCGCCCCTGCTCGGCCTCTCCCTGATCCAGGGCCGGGATGAATTGCGCGGCGCGCTGGGCATCCCATCCGCCGCCGCGCCGGCCGCGGTGGCCGGCGCCCTCCTTGATGCCGCCACTGCGCTGGAGGCAGGTGAGCCCCCGCGCGCTGCGGCGGCACTGGACGCGGTGGGGCAGGGCGGCAGCATGCTTGCCCGCCTCGCCACGCTGCCGCCCTTGCCGCATGCCGCGCGGGCCACTGCCTTGGCGCAATCCGAACTCACCGGCGACGGACGCTGGGACGTCGACTGAACGGCTGATGGCGCGGGGTTTACCACCCTGGGAGTCTGGTGGCTTGCGCTGTGTGTAGCCTTGGCTACATACTGACGGCCGAGCCTGATGTTCAACCTCATACGACATCCAAACCCGACATCCACCGACTCCAACAGCCGATAGGGATGCCATGACCGGACCTGCCACCCGCCGCCGCCTGCTGGCCGCCAGTCTTGCCTTGCCCGCACTTCTTGCCTTGCCTGCGTTGCTGGCCGCACCGGCCCGCGCCCAGGCGCCGAAGCGCGTCGTCGCCACCTTCACCGTGCTGGCCGACATGGCGCAGAACGTGGCGGGCGAGGCGGTGCTGGTGGAAAGCCTCACCCGCCCCGGCGCCGAGATCCATGACTACGAGCCGACGCCGCTGGACGTGGTGCGCGCCCGCGCCGCCGACCTGGTGCTGTGGAACGGCATGGGGCTGGAACGCTGGTTCGAGCGGTTTTTCAGCCGCGCCGGCAATACCCGCCAGGCCGTGCTGACCGAGGGCATCACCCCGATCGGCATCGGCGAGGGCCCCTATGCCAACCAGCCCAACCCGCATGCCTGGATGTCGCCGACCCTGGCGCTGGTCTATGTCGAGAATATCCGCAAGGCACTGACCGAGCTCGACCCCGGCAGCGCCGCGGTCTTCGCCGCCAATGCGGAACGCTACTCGGGGCAAATCCGCGCGGTGGATGCGCGGATGCGCGAAAGCCTTGCGCGGCTGCCGGCTGATCGCCGCGTGCTGGCGAGCTGCGAGGGCGCCTTCAGCTACCTGACCCGCGACTATGGCCTGCGCGAGGCCTATCTCTGGCCGATCAATGCCGAGGATGAGGGCTCCCCCCGGCAGATCCGCGCCATGATCGACACGGTGCGACGTTCCCGCGTGCCGGCGGTGTTCTGCGAGAGCACGGTGAACGACCGCCCGATGCGCCAGGTGGCGCGGGAGGCGGGGGCGCGCTACGGCGGCGCCCTGTTCGTCGACAGCCTGACCCCCGATGACGGCCCCGCGCCCACCTATCTCAAGCTGCTGGAGGCGAATGCGGAGGTCATCCTGCGCGGCCTGCTCGGCACGCAGGCGACCCGCTGATGGATGGCGGGGCGATGCCGGGGCTGGTGGTGCAGGGCGTCACCGTCACCTATCCCAACGGCCACCTGGCGCTGCGCGATGCCAGCTTCATCCTGGCCCCAGGCACGGTTTGCGGTCTGGTGGGCATCAATGGCAGCGGCAAGTCGACGCTGTTCAAATCCATCATGGGCCTGGTCCGGCCCAGCGCCGGCAGCGTGCGCATCGGCGGCGAACCGGTGCAGGCGGCGCTGCGGCGCAACCTCGTCGCCTATGTGCCGCAGGCGGAGGAGGTGGACTGGTCCTTCCCCGTGGGCGTGCGCGACGTGGTGATGATGGGCCGCTACGGCCACATGAACATTTTGCGGATCCCGCGCGCGGCCGACCACAAGGCGGTGGATGCCGCCTTGGCGCGGGTCGGCATGTCGGACCTCGCGGAGCGGCAGATCGGGGAGTTGTCGGGCGGCCAGCGCAAGCGCGTGTTCCTGGCGCGCGCCCTGGCGCAGGGCGGCCAGTTGCTGCTGCTGGACGAGCCCTTCACCGGGGTGGACGTGACCACCGAGGACGCGATCATCGACCTGCTGAAGGCGCTGCGGCAGGAAGGAAAGATCATCCTGGTCTCCACCCACAACCTCGGCTCCGTGCCGACTTTCTGCGACCATGTGGTGCTGGTGAACCGCACCGTGCTGGCGGCGGGGCCGACCGCGGAGGTCTTCACCGGCCCGAACCTGCTGCACGCCTTCGGCGGCGCGCTGCGCCAGCACAGCCTGCCGGAACAGGCCAAGGCCCATGCGCCGCTGGAAGCGGGGCATGTGGTGGTGCTGTCGGATGACGAGCGGCCACTGGTGATGGCGCCGGACGGGCGGGTGCTCGGCCGGCTGACGCAGGATCTGTGAGGGTGACGACGCATTGCTGGTCGCGGAGCCGATGACCGAACTCCTGATCCCCTTCGAATACGACTACATGCTGCGCGCCATGGGCATCAGCGTGCTGGTCGGCGCCGTCGCCGGGCTGCTCTCCTGCTACGTGGTGCTGAAGGGCTGGTCGCTGATGGGCGATGCGCTGAGCCATGCCATCGTGCCGGGCGTGGTGCTGGCCTGGCTCGGCGGCATTCCCTTCGCCATCGGCGCCTTCGCCTCCGGCATGCTGGCGGCACTCGCCATGGCGGGGCTGCGCGGCCGCACGCCGATCCGGGAGGATGCGGTGATCGGCGTGGTCTTCACGGGTTTCTTCGGGCTGGGCCTGTTCCTGCTGTCGCTGTTCCCGTCGAATGTACGGCTTCAGACCATCATCTTCGGCAATGTGCTGGGCATCGCCGATGCCGATATCATCCAGATGGCGATCATCGCCGTGGTGGTGGCGCTGGTCATCGCCATCCGCGGGCGCGACCTGATGCTGTCGCTGTTCGATCCGGTACAGCTCGTGGCGGCCGGCGGCAGCCCGGGGCGGATGCGGGTGCTGCTGCTGACCCTTCTGGCGGCCACCGCCGTGGCGGGCCTGCAGGCGGTGGGCGCGGTGCTGGTCATCGGCATGCTGGTGACGCCCGGCGCCACGGCCTATCTGCTGGCCGACCGCTTCGGGCGGATGGCGGCCATCGCCTCCGCCATCGGGGCCGGCACGGGCTTCCTCGGCGCCTATGCCAGCTATTTCCTGGATGGCTCGACCGGCGGCAGCATCGTCGCCCTGCAGGCGGCGATCTTCGTGCTGGTGCTGGTCTTCGCCCCGAAACACGGCATCCGCGCCAGCCGCCGTGCCGCCGCGAAGGCCGTGGAGTCCCCCGCATGATCGAGGCCCTTCTCGCCCCCTGGCAGCATGGCTTCATGATCCAGGCGCTGTTCGTCGGGCTGATGGTCGCCGCCCTTTCGGCCATCCTGTCCTGCTTCGTGGTGCTGAAGGGCTGGTCGCTGATGGGCGATGCGGTCAGCCATGCCATCCTGCCCGGCGTGGTCGGCGCCTGGCTGCTCGGCATTCCGCTGGTGATCGGCGCCTTCGTCGCCGGCCTCACCTGTGCCATCGCCTCCGGCGCCATCAAGGCGACCTCCCGCGTCAAGGAGGATGCGGCGATGGGCGTGGTGTTCAGCGGCATGTTCGCCGTGGGGCTGATCCTGCTGTCGCAGGTGCGGTCCAACGTCCATCTCTCCCATGTGCTGTTCGGCAGCATCCTGGGCATCGAGGCCGAGGATTTCTGGACGACGCTGGGCATCACCACCGCCGCCTTGCTGGTGCTGGCGGTGCGCGGGCGGGACCTGGTGCTGTACTGCTTCGACCCGGGGCAGGCGCGCATCGTCGGCCTGCATGTGGGCCGGCTGCGGCTGCTGCTGCTGACGGTGCTGGCGGCCAGCATCGTGGCGGGGGTGCAGGCGGTGGGCGTCATCCTGGTGGTGGCGCTGCTGATCACGCCGGGCGCCATCGGCCTGCTGATGACGGACCGCTTCGGGCGGATGGTGATGGTCTCGGTGGCGGCGGCCTGCACGGCAACCGTGGTGGGCATCCAGCTCAGCTTCATGCTGAACGCCTCCACCGCCGGGTCGATCGTGCTGGCGCTGTCGGCGATTTTCGTCCTCGCCTTGCTCGCCTCCCCACGCCACGGCTTGCTGCGGCGCCGGGCGGCCGCGCAGCCGGGATGAGTCCGGGCGACCAGCGGTAGCCGCTGCCTTTCGGATCAAGCTGTAGCCCGTGCTTCAAATTGGCACCGGTCATTCCACGATGCTAGCATCCGCAAATGACCACGGCCGATTCCAGCCCGGAGCCCTGCCCATCCGAACTGCCGGATGAGGCCGCGCGCCACGCCTCCGCCCGCACCGCCCGCGCCGCCGCGCTGGCGGAGGATTATGTCGAGATCATCGCCGACCTGCTGGAACGCGATGCGGAGGCGCGGCCCACCGACATTGCCCGCCGCCTCGGCGTCACCCATGCCACCGCCATCAAGACCATCGGCCGGCTGAAGCGCGACGGGCTGGCGCATTCGAAACCCTATCGCGGCGTCTTCCTGACCGAGGCCGGGCACGAGCTCGCCCGCCGCGTCCGCGCCCGGCACCAGACGGTGGTGGCCTTCCTCGCCGCGCTCGGCGTGCCGGCCGATGTCGCGGAACAGGATGCCGAGGGCATCGAGCACCATGTCAGCGCCGAGACCCTGGCCGCCTTCGAACGGTTCCTGTCGGAGCGCGGCAAGACGCCATGATCGAATTTCTCGACGGCATCCGCGCCAGCATCCATGAGGCTTGGCTGATCCCGGCCCTCTATGACCTCGGCCTGATGGCCTGGGAGGAGGAGGCCTTCGACTGGCTTGGCTTCGCCCTGCTCGGCCTGGTGCAGATCGCGGTCTGCATCGCCCTCTGCGGCGGGCTGGAGCTGTGGCGGCCGGTGGAGCGCTGGAAGGACAGCGCGGCGGTGCGGACGGATATCCTCTACACGCTGCTGATCCGCCTCGGCATCCTGCCGCTGGCGGTCTTCGTGCTGTTCCGGCCTTTGCAGGTCTGGCTGCATGGCACCATCGTCGATTTCGGCATGGTGCCGCCGACGCTGGAAAGCCTGATTCCACCGCTGCGGGAGTACCCGTTGATCGCGCTGGCGGTCTATGTGGTGGTGCTGGACTTCGGCGAATACTGGCGCCACCGGCTTCAGCACAGCATTCCCTGGTGGTGGGAACTGCATGCGGTGCACCACGCCCAGACCCAGATGACCTTCTGGACCGATGACCGCAACCATCTGGTGGATGACGTCATTGCCGCCATCTGGCTCGGCCTGCTGGCGCTCGCCATCGGCGTGCCGCCGGCGCAGTTCCCGGTGATCGTGCTGGTCACCCGCATCGTCGAATCGCTGTCGCATGCCAATGCGCGGGTGGATTTCGGCGCGGTGGGCGAAAGGCTGCTGGTCTCGCCGCGCTTCCACCGCGCCCATCACGGCGTGCTCTCCACCGAGGCGAAGGGCGTGAACTACGGCGTGCTGCTGCCGGTCTGGGACTGGATGTTCGGGACGGCCAACTGGAATCGGCGCGACTATCCGGCCACCGGCGTGCCCGGGGCGGATGAGGCGATCGTCTCCGGCGGCTTCCTGGCGCAGCAGGTGGCGGGGCTGCGTGCCGCGCTCGCCAGGCTGCGCCCCCGCTCAGCCCGCCCGGCGCGCGAGCAGCACGAATAGGCGGTGCGTCGCGATATCGACCTTGCGGCGGGTATGGTCCTGCCAGGCACGGTCGGCCTCCGCCTCGGTATGATAGGGGCCGTGCAGTTCCTCCGTCCCCTTCTCCAGCACCGTGAAATTGGTGTCGGTGAAGACGCCGCCCCAGACCACCCAGATCTGTCGCTCCGTCATCGCTGGTCCCCTCATCATGCCGCAGCGCAGCATTAGAGCATCCGCCGGCCCGGCGGAACGCCGGGCCGGTGAAATCTGGACCAATCAGCCTACAACTTCATGAAGGCCGGCGCGGCGCGGCGCGCCATCATTGGCGTCCTTACCGGGGCGCGCCGCCATTGGCGTCCTTATCGAGGCGCGCCACCATTGGCGCGACGAAACATCTCCACCATCGCGGCCGGCACATAGACCGTCTGCTGCGATTCGCCGGAGCCGATGGTCAGCGGCACGAAGCCCTCGCGTGGCGCCTGGGCGAACATGGCGTCGAAATGCACCACCTTCACCTCCATCCCGCCCGGTTCCGACACCATCACCCGGCCACCGCCCACCAGCGTGCCCTGGCCCATGGGGCCGTAATCCACCATCATGTTCTCGCCCGTGCCGGTCACGCGCGGATAGCTCTGCGCCAGTGCGGCGGGCGCGCCGAGCAGCAGCAGTGCGGCGGCCAGAAGCGGCGTGCGGTTGGTGATCATCATCCTGCGTCTCCGTCTGTGGGCTGCGGCGAAGTGCCGCGCCTGACGGGAAAGCTGAGGTGCCCGCGCCACGCGGCGCAGCCCCCATGCGTGGCCTCTATCGGAACAATGCGCGCGGCGCATGTTGCTGGTCATTCGCCGGCGGCGCGCTGAAGCGGGTGCGGCGCAGCGCCTCCACGAAGCGGGACAGCGGGCCGGACCAGCGCCGCCCGGCCACCGTCACCAGGCAGACCTGCCGCGCCACCGGCGAATCCGCCACCGGCCGCAGCACCAGCCCGGACTGCACGGCGCTGAATTCCGGCAGGAAGCACACGCCCATCCCGGCCGCGACCAGGCACTGGATCCAATCCTCCCGCTCGCTGCGGCAGGCATGGACGAGCTGCGCACCTGCCGCCGCCAGATGCTCCCGCAGCACGTCGCGATGCTCGCAATTGATGCGGGAGAGGTAGGTCTGGCCATCCATGTCGCGCATGGCGATGCAGCGCCGCTGGGCGAAGGGGTGGTTGGGTGCGCAGGCCACCAGGTAGCGCTCGGCGTAGAGCGGCTCGGCGCGCAGCCGTTCATGATAGGCTTCCGGCTGCACCATCAGCGCCGCATCCAGGTCGCCCTGCAGCAGTTGCTCCGCCAGCCGCTCCGGCGGCGCATCGGTCAGGCTGATGTCGATGCCCGGCTGCGCCGCGCGGAAGCGTTCGAGCATCGTCCCGAAGCGGGCCGGGCCGAGGGAGCACATGACGCCCAGCCGCAGGTCGCTGCCCTGCAGCCGCTGGTGCAGCGCCGCCTGCTTCTGCACGGAACGGCTGCGCGCGACGATATCCTCGATGCGCGGCTGCACCATGCGGCCGAGCGCCGTCAGATGGGTGGTCCCACCCTCCCGCGCGAAAAGCGGCGCGCCGAGTTCCTTCTCCAGCTTCTGGATGCCGCGCGTCAGCGTCGGCTGGGTCACCCCGCAGAGGCTGGCGGCGCGGGTGAAATGCAGCGTCTGGCTGGCCGCCAGGAAATAGGTCATCTCGCGCAATTCCACGCCGCGGCTCCACCGATAGGGGTCGGAGACGCTTCGCGGCATCGCGGAGGGCGGTTAGCAGGGCCGGATCGGCAGATGCGGTGCCGGGTCCACGACCACGCCGTTCACCACCAGTTCGAAATGCAGATGCGTGCCATAGGTGATGCCGGTGCGCCCGATGCGACCAAGGCGCTCGCCCTGCGCCACGCGGCGGCGGCCGGAGGCGAGGCTGGGGGCGACGGTGCCGAGATGGACATAGCGGGTGGTGACCCCGCCGGCATGGCGGAGTTCCACCGTCAGGCCCGCCGCGCCCTGGCGCCGGATCGCCACCACCTGCCCGGCGGCGGCGGCCACCACCCAGGCGCCGGCCGGCGCCGGCATGTCCATGCCTCGATGGTTGCGGGAGGCACGCGGGCCAGCCGTGCCCTCCGCCCGTGGCCCGAAGGGGGAGGAGATGCAGGCCGGGCTGACCGGCAACCGCAATTCGATGGGCAGCCGGAGCTCGGGGGGAAGGGTCTGCGCCGCGGCTGGCGCCGCCATCAGCGCCGCCAGCATGATGAAAAACCGCATGCGGGTTCCTGTCCGTTCCGGGCGACGCGTTACATGCGCCGCCCGGCAATGGGCAAGCCTCAGCGGCGGTAGTCGTTCCGGCCGCCACGATAGCGCTGCGGCGGAGCGCGGCGGTTGTCGTAGCGCGGCTGCGACTGGTCATAGAGGTAGCCGCCCGCACCGCCGACACCGGCACCGAGCAGCGCGCCCAGGCCGGTATTGCCGCTGAAGGAGCCGAGGACGCCGCCGACGGCACCGCCACCGAGGGCACCCGTGGCGACCCGCTGCTGCGTCGGGTTGAGGTCACCGCAGGCTGCCAGGCCAAGGCCGGCGGCGAGGGGTAGAACGAGGCGCATGAAGCGCATGATCGGGGTCCTTTCGCTCAGCGTGTCGGCCGGCCGCGACGGGCCGGGGGCGTCATCGGCGGGCAGGGGAACTGCGCCTGCGCATAGCGCAGGAAGCCGTCCAGCGCCGGTTCAGAGGCGTAGGACGGATTGGCGCGCGCCCAGGCGGCGAAGCCGATGCCGGTCTCGGCCACGCTCGGCCCCGGGCTCGGCACGCAGTAAAGCGGCCGCACCGGGCCACCGGCCGGATGCAACAGGGCGTGGTACTGGCCGGCCGCGGTCACGAAGCCCTGGCAATAGGCAATGGCCTCGTAGCGGCGCATGCCCTGGACCCGCGGGTCGCAGACGGCGGCCAGGTCGGACACGGTCTGCACATGGTCGGTCAGGTCGTTGTCCCGGTCGGGGCCGCGCGGCCCCTGGGCATGTGCGGTGGACAGGCCCAGCAGGCCCAGCATGGCGACGGTTGCCACAAGGCGCATCGTCGTTCCTCCCTTCGGAAGTGAAGCGGCAGAGTCTGCCAGGCCGGGGGTGACCCGGGCGCAAGCATCCCAGTGACAACGCCCCGGATGAGGTTCCGTTCAGTGCCCGGTGGAAAAAGCCTGGCCGGCCTCCGCCGTGGCCACTGGCGCCAGCCCGATCCGCCCGAGCCCGGGCAGCTTCAGCGCCGGGCGGCGCAGGTCGAGGCCCGCGACGGCCCCCAGAATATTCACCTCGACGCCTTCGACCCAGCCCAGCGTCACCCCGGCATAGCCGCCGAGCGACAGCCGCAGCCCGGTGCCGGACCCGGTGGGTCGCAGCCAGCGCCCGTCATGCGGGAAGTCCTTGCCGATGGCGTTGGGCGGCAGGGCGGCCGGCAGGCCGGGCACGGCATCCAGCACGGCGGCGACGAAGGTATTGGAGTTGGGGCCGGGCCAGACCCGGTAGTCGCCCTGGTTGGCCCAGGCATAGTCCGTGATGGCGGCCTGCATGGCCGGGATCATCCGCGCCGCCTCCGCCCCATCGGCCGCGAAGACCAGTTCCGGCATCCGGCCGAACCAGCGGCCATCGGCGGCGAAGCCGTTGACCCGGATCGGCGCGCCCCAGGCGGTGTAGTCGTAGCGGGTGTAGCTGTCCGCGCCCTCCGGCTTGATGACCAGCCAGGAATGCACGGCGAAGATCCCGCGCCAGCGCACCGTGGGGGCGGCGAAGACGCGCACCACGGCCGGCCGGTGCTGGGCCGCGGGCGGCAACAGCCCGGCGCTGCCGCGATCGGCGGTGCGCCAGGCGGTGCCGACGCCGTTGAATTGATACAGCAGCGCCGAGATCGCCAGCGGCAGCAGGAAAAGCAGCGCGAAGAGCGCCAGGGACCAGCGGAGGATTTTCATGGTGGACCCATATCTTTGGTCTGACCCGGGCTGCCGCAACCACCCAGGATTGACAGCACGGCAGCGCGGCGGCCTGTTCGCCGCCAGAAAATCGGGGAATCGGGCAGCATGGAACTCGGCCTGAAGGGCAGGACGGCGCTGGTCACCGGCGCCTCCATGGGCATCGGCCGCGCCATCGCGCGGGAACTGGCGGCGGAGGGGGTGGCCGTCGCCATGGTGGCGCGCGGCGCGGAACGGCTGGAGGAAGCGGCCGCCGCCATCGCCGCGGAAACCGGTGGCCGCACCGTGCCGATCGCCGCCGACCTGGTGGACCCGGCGGCGCTGGAGGCGGCGGTGGCCCAGGCCGAATCGGCGCTCGGCGTCATCGACATCCTGGTGAACAATGCCGGCGCCACGCCAATGGGTCGCATCGCCGACAGCGACGACGCCACCTGGCGCAAATCGCTCGACCTGAAGCTGATGGGCTATATGCGCTGCGCCCGGCTGCTGGTGCCGCCGATGCGGGTGCGGCGCTGGGGGCGCGTGATCAACATCATCGGCCGGTCCGGCCACCAGCCGCGCGCGACCTATATCGTGGGGTCCAGCGTCAATGCCTCCCTGCTCAGCTTCACCCATGCCCTGGCGCAGGATTGCGCGCCGGACAATGTGCTGGTGGTGGGGGTGAATCCCGGCCCGATCGCGACGCCGCGCTGGGATGCGCTGGTGGCCCAGGGCGCGGCTGGCAGCGGGCGGGACCCGGAGGCCGAGAACGCGGCGGCCATCGGCTCCGTCGCCATGGGGCGGCTGGGCACGGCGGAGGAGGTCTCGGGCCTCGTCGCCTTCCTCTGCTCCGACCGCGCCGGCTTCATCACCGGCACCAATATCGACATCGACGGCGGCGGCACCCGCTGCATCTGAAGGCTTTTTGGCAATGCCCCATTTCGAGGTCTCGGCCGGCGTGACGCTGGCCTATTCCGTGGATGACTTCACCGATGGCTGGACCACGCCGCCGACCGTGCTGCTGCTGCACGGGCTGGCGGAAAGCGGGGAGGCGTTTCGCGCCTTCGTGCCGGCCCTGGCGCGCCAGGCCCGCGTGGTGCGGCTGGACCTGCGCGGCTATGGCGGATCGACGCCGATGCCGGCGGACCACCCCTGGCGCTTCGACCGGCTGGTCGCCGATGTGGTGGCGCTGATCGGGCATCTCGGCGCCAAGCGGGTGCTGCTGGCGGGCGGCAAGATCGGCGGCACCATCGCCATGGCCGTCGCCGCGCGGCATCCGGAGCTGGTGGAGAAGCTGGCCGTGCTGGGCGGCCCCGCCTCCCTCACCAACATGGCCGGCCGCACCCCTGGCTGGCGGGCGCAGATCGCGGCGGAGGGCGTGCCCGCCTGGGTCGCTGCCTCCAACGAAGGCCGCATGGGCACGCGCATGTCGCCGGAGGCGCTGGCCTGGTGGACGGCGATGATGGGCCGCACCGCCGCCTCCACGCTGGAGGGCTTTCTGCAGATGGTGCCCTCCGTCGATGTGACGGCGGAGGTGGACCGCATCCAGGCGCCGACGCTGGTGGTGACGACGACCGGCAGCGGGCTTGGTTCGGTGGATGAGGTGAAGGCCTGGCAGGAACGCATCGCCGGCTCCCGCCTCGTCGTGGTGGAGAATGACAGCTACCACGTCGCCGCCTCCGACCCCGACGCGACGGCGGCGCTGGTGCGGGACTTCTTCTTCAGCTGAGATCAATCAGCCTCGCCCAGCAGAATCTCCGCCACATCCTCCGAAAAAACGCGGCCGCGCCCCTCGATCACCACCATCCCGGGCGCCGCCGGGTCGCGCCGGCCGGGCGGCAGGCCGTGGTCGCGCAGGGCCTGGGCGCAGCCGGGCCAGTCGCCGCCCTCCACGGGTTCATTGACCGAGGCCCAGGAGAGGGTGCCGCGGACATCGTCGCCATGGCCGTGGCGCTCGGTCCAATGCGCGCCATGCGCCAGGAGGAAACGTGCCAGCGCCGCATCGCCCCGGAACACCGCGAGGTTGAGGGCGGAGGCGTGCCAGTCGCCGCCCGGCACCGCGATGGGCCAGCCCATCCCGACCATCAGCCGCACCGCCGCATCGGCGCCCTCCGCCGCCAGGTCGGGCAGCAGGCGCAGTTGGCCCGGCGCCAGCGCGGCGGGCAGGTCCGGGCGCCGCGCGGCGATGGCGCGTGCGGCGGCTTCGTCAGCGCGGGCGCAGGCGGCGAGGAAGGCTTCCTCCTCCGTCAGGCTCTCGGCTGCGCCCTGTTCGGCGAGCAGCGCCGCGACCTCCGCCAGGCCGAATTGCATGGCGAGGCGCCAGGCGCTGATGCCTGAAGGCGTGCGGTCGCGCGGATCGGCACCCGCCGCCAGCAGCGCCGCGACGTGGTGCGGCGACCGTCGCCGGCGGATCGCCCAGAGCAGCGGTGAGCCATAGTCGCTGAGCGGCGGGTTGCGCGCCGGCTCCCGCGCATCGCCACCCGCGGCCAGCAGCAATTCCAGCGGCGTCGGGTCGGCGAGGTCCAGCGCGCGGAACATGGCATTGGTGCCTGGGATGCGCGCGCCATGCGCCAGCAGCAGCCGCGTGCAGTCCGGGCTTTCGAGCGCGTGATACAGGGATTCGCCATCATCCGGATCGGCGCCCGCCTCCAGCAGCAGCCGCGTCATCGCCACATCCCGCTGCTGCCCCGCGGCGCCGTAGAGGGTGGAAAGCGGCTGCGTCGCATCCGGCGCGGTGAGGGAGGCCGGGGGGAAGCGATTGCCGATGCGCTGGTTGGGATCGGCACCGGCCGCGAGCAGCAGCCGGGCGGCATCGCGCAGTGCCTCGGCGAATGCCGGCAGGCGCAGCAGGCTGGAATGGGTCACGGCGACCAGCGGGGGCAGGTGCAGCGGGCCGCCCGGGCGGTTGACCCAGCCGGAATCGCCCTGGATCGCCCGGCGCAGCGCCGCGCCATCGCCGATGGCGCAGGCGAGCCAGGGGTCGCCGGCCGCGAGTTCGGGCGTCTCCGCCAGCATCCGAGCGGCAACGCCGGGGCGGGCGGGGTGCAGGCTGCCGGTGACGTCGCCGGCATAGACCCGCGCCAGCCACAGCCGCTGTCGGGCGCCGCCGTCGCCCTGCGCCTCTGCATAGCTTTTCAGCTCCGTCCAGCTGACGAAGCCGTAGTCGCGCGCGAGGCAGGATTGGGCGTCGTGCAGACGGAGCGCGGCGAGGGCCTCGTCCGAAAGGCCGGCGGCGGCGGGCAAGGCGCGCCGAAAACGGGCGATGGCCTCGGCCTCGCCGTCGCGAAGGGCGCGCAGCAGCGCCTTCGCCTGCTTGCGCAAATGGTCGAGATTCACCCGGTCGGGCAGGATGGGCATGCGAAACCTCCGTGCACAGGATCGCCGAAGGCCCGCAATGCCGGCGGCACAAAGGTTTGGCGCGAGGTCAGCGCTGCAAGTGGGTTGAACCCTGCCCGCGGGCCCGGATGCGGCTTGCTCCGCATGGCGACGCTAATCGCGACGGCGGCGGAGGGTCAAGATGCGTGGCCAGAGCAGCAATGCGGCCAGCGGCAGCAGCGCCACCGCCCAGTCCACCGCCGCGCCGCGCGCCAGCACGGACAGGGCGGCGAGCGCGGCCAGGGCCGCTGCGAAGGGCAGGCCGGCCAGGCGGTGCCACGCCGCCGGCACCGCGCCGAACGCCGCGCCCAGCAGCCCAAGGGCCAGCAGCGTCGCCGGCCCCGGCGGCCCCGCCAGTGCGAGCCCGGCCCAGAGCAGCCCTGCCGCCACCACCGCCGCCCCCCGCGTCGCCCGAAGCGCCAGCAGCGTGTAGAGCGCAACCAGGATCAGGACGGGCGCCGCCTGGGTCAGGTCGGCGATGTTGCGCGGCGCCCCCGCCATCCACCAGCCGGTTCCCAGCACACCAAGCCCCGGCAGCAGCCAGGCCGGCGCCCGCCGCCAGACGACGCTGAGCCCGACCAGCAGCAGCATCGCCAGCGCCAGCAGCGGCAGCCGTTCCGGCAATTGCCTTGGGGAGGCGGGCAGGGCGCCGAACAGCCACCACCAGCCCGCCAGCACGCCCGCGCCAAGTGCGAGCATCCCTGCCGCGCGCCAGCGCCGCCCGCCCAGGGCCAGCGCGCCCGCCACGGCAAGGGCGATCAGTCCGGGCATCGCCTGCGCCATCATGCCGCGTCACCTTCCGAAACTTGCGGCGGCGCGACCGGCCGGCCTAATCGCCATCGTTGCCAAGTCGAGGACCCGCCATGGCTCGCGAGACCACGCCTCTGCCCGGAACGCGCCGCCTGAAGGTCTGGGACCCGTGGGTCCGGTTGGTGCACTGGGCCATCGTCCTGTTGATCCCGATCTCCTGGTGGTCGGCGGAGACGCATCGCTTCGACCTGCACGTGCTGTCCGGCTACACCATCCTGACGCTGCTGATCTTCCGCATCGCCTGGGGCTTCGTCGGCAGCCAGACGGCGCGCTTCCGCAACTTCCTGGCCTCCCCCCTGGAGGCGATCCGCCATCTCGGCCATTTCCGCCGGCGTCAGGCGGCGGTCGAGATCGGCCACAATGCGGCCGGCGGCTGGATGGTGCTGGTTCTGCTGGGCCTGTTGCTGGCCCAGGCGGGCAGCGGGCTGTTCGCGGATGATGAGATCTTCACCCGTGGGCCGCTGGCCCGCGCCGTCGACCCGGCGACGAGCGCGCTGGCGACCTCCATCCATCTGCGGGTGTTCTGGGGAATCGTCGCGGCGGCGGTGCTGCATATCCTGGCGATCCTGCTGTATCGCCTGGTGCGCAAGCAGAATCTGGTGGGGCCGATGATCACAGGCGCGCTGCGCCTGCCCGTGGTCTATCGCGGCCCGCAGCCCCGCATGGCCAGCAACTGGCTGGCCCTGGCGCTGCTGGCGGCGGCGGCGGGCGCGGTCTGGGCGCTGGTAAGCTGGGGCTCGGCCCAGGGCAGCGCCAGCGCGTTTGGGTGAAGGGGGCTGATGGTCGGGTAGGCGCCTGAACGCGCTTGCCAGCCTTCGCGGCCCCCCTCACCCAACCCTCTCCCCCCGTCGGGGGGAGAGGGCTTTTCAGCCATCTCTACCTCGCGCGGAACTGCTGATGGCAGGCGCCGCAGGTGCCGCCGGTGCTGCGCAGCAGGTCGGCGGAGATGGTGCCGGATTCCGCCGCCGTCTTCAGCGTCGCGAAGGCGGCGACCATGTTGGTGGCGCGGGTCTGGAAGCCGGCGCGGTCGGCCTCGATGGCCGCCAAAGCGCGGGTCTGGCCCGGCTGGGTGCCCTGGGGCTGCGGCGGGGTCAGGCTGGCGGTCGGCACCAGGGTTGGCAGGGTCGCGATGAAGGCGGACATCGCCTCGATCCGCGGCACCAGCGCCCGCGTGTCGCCGCGCGACTGCACGGCCTGCGCCACAGCCTCCATGCCCTGGCCGAGGCCGCGCAGACCCGCGCGGCGTTCCGCCACCACATCCTGGGACATGGCGGCACCGGTGATGCCCAGGGAAACCAGGGCAACGGCTGCCGTCAACCAAACGCGCATGCGTGACATCCTTTCGATTCTCGAAGGATGAGACTGCCAGCACTGGCCCGGCGCCACAACGCATCGCTGTGTGACCGTGCCGGCTGTTGCACTTCGCAATCCAGGACGCAGGACTTGCGCGCCCCGCGCGGCGGCGCGAGGCTGATCGCAATACGATCTGGGAGGATCATGAATGACGATGCGACGCAGCCTTCTGGGCCTTGCGATGGCCGCCGGCCTGGCCATCCCCCTGGCCCCGCCGGCCCTGGCCTATCCCGACAGGCCCATCAACCTGGTGGTCGGCTACGCGCCGGGCGGGTCCACCGACATCACCTCCCGCCTGCTGGCGGACCGGATGGGGGCGGCGCTGGGCGCCAATGGCCGCGTGGTGGTGGAAAACCGCCCCGGCGCCTCCGGCATGATCGCCAGCGACTGGCTGCGGCGGCAGGCGACGGATGGGCATGTGCTGATGCTGGTGGAGGCGTCGTCCCACGCCTTGGCGCCGAATGCCGTGGTCGGCGGCACGCGCTACGACCCGGTCGCGGACTTCACCCATGTCGCCGTGGTTGGCACGGCCCCGATGATCGTGGTGGCGCAGCCGAACCTGCCGGTGCGCAACCCGGCGGAGATGGTCGCGCGGATGCGGGAGGGGCAGGCGGAACAGATGCCCTTCGCCTCCTCCGGCGTCGCCTCCATGCCGCATCTGTCGGGGGAGATGCTGACCCATGTCATCGGCCTGGGCGGTCGCTTCCCGCATATCTCCTACCGGTCCGGCGGGCAGATGGTGGAGAGCATCGCCAAGGCGGAAACCCAATGGGGCGTCGCCGTGCTGGCCTCCGCCGCCGGCCAGGTGCGGGACGGCCGGGTGCGCGGCATCGCGGTGACGGGGATGGAGCGCTTTCCCTCCTTCCCCGACATCCCCACCCTGAACGAGACGGCGCTGCCCGGCTTCGACCTGGAGAACTGGTTCGCCGTGATCGGCCCGAAAGGCATGCCGGAGGCGGTGACCGCGCAGATCAACCGCGCGATCCGGGAGGCGATCGCCCAGCCGCAATTGCGCGACCGGCTGCTGACCGCGGGCGTCGCGCCCTGGACCCGGCCGAACAGCCCGGCCGATGCCGCCGCCTTCTTCCAGGCGGAACTCGCAAAATTCCGCCAGGTGGTGGAACGCACCGGCGTGCGGCTGGAGCCCTGAGCATGGATGCCGCCGCCGATATCATCGTCATCGGCGGCGGGTCCGCCGGCTGCGTCATCGCCGCCCGGTTGTCGGAGGATCCCGCCTGCCGCGTGCTGCTGCTGGAGGCCGGGCCGCCGGATCGCGACCCCTGGATCCGCCTGCCGATGGGCTATGCCAAGCTGTATGGCGGCGGCCGCTACGATCCGCGCTTCATGACGGAGCCGGAGGCGGCGCTTTCCGGGCGCGCCATCCATTGGCCGCGCGGCCGGGTGCTGGGCGGGTCGGGCTCGGTGAACGGGCTGGTCTTCCTGCGCGGCAGCCCGAATGACTATGACCGCTGGGCGCAATCCGGCGCGCGGGGCTGGTCGCATGCCGATGTGCAGCCCTTCTTCCGCAAGCTGGAAAGCTGGGAGGGGCCGTCTTCCGAGGCGCGCGGCAAGGATGGGCCGATCCGGGTCAGTGAGCCGAAGCGGCTGGCGCCGGCGGCGCGGGCCTTCGTCGAGTCCTGCATCGCCACCGGCCTGCCGCGCTTCACCGATGTGAATGGCGGCGGGCCGATCGAGGGCGCCGGGCCGATCCAACTCAATGTCGGCAACGGCTTTCGCTCATCTTCGGCGCGCACCTATCTGCATCCGGCGATGCGGCGGCCGAATCTGCGGGTGCAGACCGGCATCACCGTGCAGCGCATCCTGTTCGAGCAGGGTCGCGCCGTGGGGGTGGAGACGGGGCAGGGCGTGTTCCGGGCATCCCGCGAAATCGTGCTGAGCGCGGGGGCGATCGAATCCCCGAAGCTGCTGATGCTGTCGGGCGTCGGCGATGCGGCGGCGCTGGCGGAATTCGGCATCGAGAGCGTGGCGCATAGCCCGGATGTCGGCCGCAACCTGCAGGACCATCTGATCGCCAAGTTCATCTTCCGGACAAAGCCCTGCGGCACGCTGAACGAGATTCTGGGCAGCAATCTTCGAAAAGGCGCCATGGGGCTGGATTGGCTGCTGCGGCGCGCCGGGCCGCTGGCCATCGGCGCGGGGGAGGCGACGGCCTTCGCCCGCATCACCCCGGGGGCGGAGGAGGCGGAGGCGCAGTTTCTCTTCGTGAATTTTTCGACCTTTGACTACAGCCAGGGTCTGCACCCTTTTCCGGGCGTGATGTGGAATTACGGGCCCTGCCGGCCGGACAGCCGCGGCTGGTTGACGCTGGCTTCGCCCGACCCGGCGGCGAAGCCGGTGATCCGGCCGAACTATCTCGACCATCCGAACGACCTGCGGGTGATGCTGGGCGCCGCCCGCCTGTCCCAGCGCATCGCCGCCGCCGCCCCTTTTGCCGGGTTGATCGAGGAGGAATTGCGCCCCGGCCCGCAGGGCGACAGCGATGCGGCGCTGGAAGCGAACATAAGGGCGACGGCCGGCACGGTGTTCCACCCCTGCGGCACGGCGCGGATGGGCACGGACAGCCGGGCGGTGCTGGACCCGGAATTGCGGGTGCGCGGCGTCACCGGGCTGCGGGTGGCGGATGCCAGCGTCTTCCCGCTGATCCCTTCGCCCAATATCCAGCCGGCCGCGCTGATGGTGGGGGAGCGCTGCGCGGATTTCATACGCCGAGGCGGCTAGCTTGCCTCCGGCGTCGGGGACGGGCAGGAGGTAGGGAATCCCATATGCGAGGACTCCAGGAATGACAGACCGCAAGACCGCCCTCATCACCGGCGCGGGCCGCAATATCGGCCGCGCCGTGGCGCTGGCTTTGGCCGGGGATGGCTTCAACGTCGTCGTCAACGGCTCCTCGGACAAGGCGGCGGCCGAGAGCGTGGCGGCGGAAGCGCGCGCGCTGGGCGTGAAGGCGCTGGTGGCCATGGGCGATGTCGGCGACCCCGCCGCCTGCGGCCGCATCGCCGCCGCCGCTTTGTCCGAATTCGGCGCGGTGGATGTGCTGGTGAACAACGCCGCGCTGCGCCCGGCCAAGGCCTTCCTGGAAACCACGGCGGAGGACTGGCGCCGGGTGATGTCGGTGGATCTGGAGGCGGCGATCTGGCTGTCCCAGGCCTGCCTGCCGGGCATGCTGGAACGCGGCTGGGGCCGCATCGTCAACTTCACCGGCATGAACGCCATCCACGGCTATGCCGGCCGCGCGCCGGTTTCCGTCTCCAAGCACGGCCTCTGGGGCCTGACCAAGTCGCTGGGCAAGGAATTCGGGCCGAAGGGAATCACCGTCAACGCCATCTCGCCGGGCCCGATCGCCTCCGACGACGAGGATACCAACCCGTCGGAATACCGGCAGAAGATGGTGGCCCGCGTGCCGGTGGGGCGCATGGGCCAGCCGCGGGAAGTGGCGGCGATGGTGCGGCTGCTGGTGTCCGCGGATGGGGGGTTCATCAATGGGCAGATGCTGCAGGTGAATGGCGGCACGGAGACGTAGAAATAGCGCCAGTGGCGTATTTTCCTTGCTCTGATCCGCCAATGGCGTATATCTGATCCGCATGCAATTCCTCCGCACCCGCCGCTTCATGAAGGATGTGAAGCGGCTCGCCATGACGGAGGCCGAGCTTGAAGCGCTGGAAGCCACGATTGCCACCCGGCCGACGGCTGGTGACGTGGTACCGGGCCTGAAAGGCCTGCGTAAGCTGCGCTTTGGCTTCGGCGGGCGCGGCAAGCGGGGTGGAGGGCGTTGCATCTACGCCCTGTTGCTGGAGGGTGGGCTGGTCGCCCTTCTGCGCGCCTACGCGAAGAACGAGGCGGATGACCTGACACCGGATGAGCGTCGCCAGGTCATCGCCTTGCTGAAGGAGATCGAGGATGGCGGATGATCGCGAGGGTTTTGGCATCGGCCTTGTGGAGGCGCTTCAGGAGGTGCGGGACTGGCAACAGGGCCGCGGTGCCCTGCAGGTGGTCAACCGCAACCCGATGCCGCCGGAGCGGATACGCACCATCCGCAAGCGCCTGGCAAAGACCGCACGCGCCTTTGAGGAAAAGTTCGGCATCCCCGCCGCCACGCTGAACAACTGGGAACAGGGTCGCCGCGCGCCGGACCCCGCGGCGCGCCTGCTGTTGCAAGTGATGGAGCGAGAGCCGGAGGCGGTGGAACGGGCCGTCGCCGCCACCACCCCGGGCTGATTTCACACCGCCACGAATTCCCCCGCTCGCATCAGCGGCTCCACCGCCCCATCCTTCGTCACGCCGTCCACATCCAGCGCCCCGCTGCCGATCATCCAGTCGATGTGGATCAGCGAGGCATTGGCGCCGCGCGCCGCCAGCCGGTCCATCGGCACGCCCACCGAATCCCGCAGGCAGGTGGTATAGGCTTGGCCGAGGGCGATGTGGCTCGCGGCGTTCTCGTCGAACAGGGTGTTGCGGAACAGCAGCCCGCTGGCGCTGATCGGCGAGGAATGCGGCACCAGCGCCACCTCCCCCAGCCGCGCCGCGCCCTCATCCGTCTCCAGCACCTTTTTCAGCACTTCCTCGCCCTTGGAGGCATGCGCCTCGACGATGCGGCCTTCCTCGAAGCGCACCACGATGTCCTCGATCAGCGTGCCGGCATAGGCGAGCGGCTTGGTGGAGCGGACGGTGCCGTGCACGCGCAGCCGGTGCGGGGTGGTGAAGACCTCCTCGGTCGGGATGTTGGGGTTGCAGGTGATGCCGTTCTTCGCCGGCTCCGCCCCGCCGGCCCAGAGATGGCCGTCCGCCAGGCCGAGAGTCAGGTCGGTGCCCGGCCCGCGATAGCGCAATTCAAGAAAGTCCTTGTCGTTCAGGTACTTCGTCCGGGCATGCAGACGGGCATTGTGCGCGGCCCATTCGGCCACGGGATCGGCCACATCGACGCGGCAGGCGGCGAAGATGGCGTCCCAGAGCTTCGCGACCGCCTCATCCTCCGGAATGCCCGGAAACACCTCCTTCGCCCAGCCGGGCGTGGAGGCAGGGACCAAGTTCCAGTTGATGGCGAAGCTGGTGATCAGCTCCAGCGCCGGGCGATAGGCGATGGAGCGCGCGCGGTTCGACCGCGCCACCTTCTCCGGGTCCTGGCCGGCCAGCAGGGTCGGGCTCTCGCCCACCACGGCGAGGCGGGCGGCGTTGCCGCGAAACGCCTGGGCCATGCCCTCGAACAGCCAGCCGGGGGCGACATCGAAGGCCTCGGGCGCGGCGTGGCGGTAGCGGGCGAGCGCCACCTCGTCATCGCCGATCAGCGGCGTCACCAGCGTGGCGCCGGCCTGGTAGGCGTGGACCGCGATGCGGCGCACCAGCGGCAGCGCCTCCACCGGGCTGGTCATCACCAGCTCCTGCCCCGGCTGCAGGTTCAGCCCGACGCGCACGGCGAGCGCCGCCAATCTGTCGAGCCGCGTGGCGAAATCGGTCATGTCAGCTTTGTCCTAGCTACGCGTGGTGGTGGGGGCGGCAGGGGTCCGGGTCAGGCGGCGGATGGCGGCGACCACGGGCGGCTGGTCCCATTCGGCCTCCCCCATCAGCCGCGCCACTTCCAGCCCGCGCCGGTCGATCAGGAGGGTGGTGGGCAGCACCCGCACGCCCAGCGCCCGGCCGGTGGCGCCGCGCGGGTCCAGCCAGATGCCCATGTGGCGCAGATTGGTGCGCTGGTAGAAGGGCTCCACCTGGGCGCGGCCGCCGCGGTCGTTGGACAGGGCCAGCACCTCGATCCCCTCCGCCGCCAACTGGGCATGCAGCCGGTCGAGCGCCGGCATCTCCGCCACGCAGGGGGGGCACCAGGTGGCCCAGAAATTCACCACCAGGGCCTTGCCGCGGAAGGCTTCGAAGCCGGTCTGGCGGCCCTCCGCATCGGTGAAGGACAGGCCCTCGGGCAGGGGTTGGGGCTCGGGATGCTCGGTCAGCCGTTGCAGGCCATTCGCGCCGGCTTGGCGTCCCCCCGCCGTGGCGAGTAGGGTCGCGCCTGCGGCAAGCTGCAAGAACCCGCGGCGGCCGCCATATATCCTCTGCACTACGAAAGACCTCCTCCGTGACCGAACAGCGTGCGAGCCATGACCTCTGGGGCGGGCGTTATGCCGAAGGCCCCTCCGCCATCATGCGGGAGATCAATGCCAGCATCGGCTTCGACCGCAAGATGTGGCGGCAGGATATCACCGGCAGCCTCGCCCATGCGGCGATGTTGAAGCATGTGGGGATCATCAGCGCCGAGGACGAGGCGTCCATCCGCCAGGGCCTGGCGGATATCGCCGAGGAGATCGAATCAGAAAAATTTGTCTTCAGCGATGCGCTGGAGGACATCCACATGAATATCGAGGCGCGGCTGACGGAGCGCATCGGCGAGGCCGGCAAGCGCCTGCACACCGCGCGCAGCCGCAACGACCAGGTGGCGCTGGATGTGCGGCTGTGGACGCGGGATGCGATCGATGGGCTGGACCGGCAGATCGCTGATGTGATGCGGGCGCTGGTGGCGCGGGCGGCGGAACATGCCGGCACGGTGATGCCGGGCTTCACCCACCTGCAACCCGCCCAGCCCACCACCTTCGGCCACCATCTTCTGGCCTATGTCGAGATGCTGTCGCGGGATCGCGGTCGGCTGGCCGACTGCCGCAAGCGGTTGAACGAAAGCCCCTTGGGCTCCGCTGCCTTGTGTGGCACCGGCTTCCCGATCGACCGGCACATGACGGCCGCCGCGCTGGGTTTCGACGGGCCGATGCGCAACAGCCTGGATGCCGTGGCGTCGCGCGATTTCGCCGCGGAATTCCTGTTTGCCTGCGCCATGTGCGTGACGCATCTGTCGCGGCTGGCGGAGGAGGTGGTGATCTGGACCAACCCCTATTTCGGCTTCGTGAAGCTGTCGGACGCCTTCACCACCGGCAGCTCCATCATGCCCCAGAAGCGCAATCCGGATGCGGCGGAGCTGGTGCGCGGCAAGACCGGCCGCGTCTTCGGCGCGCTGGTCGGCATGCTGACCGTGCTGAAGGGCCTCGCGCTGACCTATGGCAAGGACATGCAGGAGGACAAGGAAGGCATTTTTGACAGTGCCGAGACCCTTGCCCTCTGTCTTGCGGCGACTGGCGGGATGATCAGGGACATGCAGCCGCAGCCGGATCGGCTGAAGGTCGCCGCTGGCGCCGGCTTCTCCACCGCGACCGATCTGGCGGACTGGCTGGTCCGCGAACTCAAGCTGCCCTTCCGCGACGCCCACCACGTGACGGGCAAGCTGGTGGCGATGGCGGAGGCGGCGGGGCTGGACCTGGCCGGGCTCAGCCTGGAGCAGATGCAGCAGGTGGATGCGCGCATCAGCCAGGGCGTCTTCGACGTGCTGACGGTCGATGCCTCCGTGCGGTCACGCACCTCCTTCGGCGGCACGGCGCCGGAGAACGTGGCCCGCATGGCGGCGGAATGGCAGGAGAAGCTCGCATGAAGCTGTTCATCGCCTTGCTGCTGGTGGCCGGCACGCTGGCCGCCTGTGGCCGCGCGGGCGGCATCCGTCCGCCCGGCCCGGCGGAGGACGTCATCTATCCGCGCAGCTATCCAAGTCGCTGAGCCGAGACCTCAGGCGGCGGAATCGTAGCGGGCCTGCGCCGCCTGGACCTCTCCCATGTGCTGCTCGGCCCAGAGCCGCAGCCCGTCCACCCGCTCCGCCAGCGTCGCCCCCAGCGGGGTGATGGCGTATTCCACCGTCACCGGCACGGTGGGGAAGGCGGTGCGGGTGACCAGCCCGTCGCGTTCCAGCCCCTTCAATGTCTGCGACAGCATCTTCTGCGACAGGCCGTCGATGCGACGGCGCAGCGCATTGAAGCGGTGCGGCCCCTGCGCCAGCAGGACCAGCAGCAGCACGGCCCATTTGTCGGCGATCCGGTCCAGCACCAGCCGCGTGGGGCAGTTGGCGTCATAGGCGTCGGGCGCGTGCATGGCGGTCTCCTCCGGGTGACCTGGTGAGATGTTGGTGCCTTCTTTTCAGCAGATATCAGAAAAGGCATCTGGTTACCAACGGAAACCACGTTGGAGAGCCCATCATGAACATCGCCCTCATCGGCGCCACCGGCCAGGCCGGCAGCAGGATCCTCGCGGAGCTGTCCGCCCGCGGCCACCAGGTCACCGCCATCGTCCGCAACCCGGGGAAGGTGCCGGCCCTGCCCGGCGTCACGGCGCGCCAGGGCGATGTCGCCGACGGTGCCGGCCTGGCCGCGCTTCTGGCAGGCCATGACGCCGTCATCAGCTCCGTGCATTTCCTGCAAAGCGATGCCGCGACCCTGATCGCCGCGGTGCGCGAGGCGAAGGTGCCGCGCTACCTGGTGGTCGGCGGTGCCGGCAGCCTGGAGGTGGCGCCGGGCCTGCGGCTGATCGACACGCCGGAATTCCCGGCGCTCTACAAGGCCGAGGCGACGGCCGGCGCCGACTTCCTGGACCTGCTGCGGCAGGAGAAGGCGCTGGACTGGACCTTCCTCTCCCCCTCCGCCCTGTTCTTCGACGGCCCGCGCACCGGTAGCTTTCGCCTCGGCGGCGACCAGTTGCTGAGCAACGCCCAGGGCAGCTCGATCTCCTTCGCCGACTACGCCATCGCCCTGGTGGATGAGGTCGAGCGTCCGGCACATTCCCGGGCGCGGTTCACTGTCGGCTACTGACAAGGTCCGATGACCGAAGGGCCGCATGGCCCGCAGGTCTGAATCGGCCCGTGAGGTTACACAGTCCTTCTTGGCGGGTGGGGCGATCGCCCCCAGAATAGGAGGATGGCCGCACCCGCTCCCCTGCTTCACCCGGACCCCGATCCCAGCTTCGCCGAGCTGCTCGCCCTCCGCCCGCATCTGCGCATGGACCCGCTGGCGGGTCTGATGATGGAGGAGGTGCCGCTGGCGCGCATTGCCGCCGCCCATGGCACCCCGGTCTGGGCCTATTCCGCCGGGGCGCTGCGCCGCCGCTTGGCCGCGCTGCAGGGTGCGCTGAAGGATGCGCGGCTGGGCGCGCAGGTGCATTTCGCGGTCAAGGCCAATCCCAACCTCGCCGTGCTGCGGCTGCTCGGCCAACAGGGCGCCGGCGCCGATGTGGTGAGTGAGGGTGAGCTGCGCGCCGCCCGCGCCGCCGGCATCCCGGCCGCCCACATCGTCTTCTCCGGTGTCGGCAAGACCCTGGCCGAAATCCGCCTCGCCATCGAGGAGGATATCCAGCAGATCAATGCCGAGAGTGCGGAGGAGGTGGAGATGATCTCCGCCGTGGCGACGACCATGGGTCGCACCGCCCGCGTCGCCCTGCGGGTGAATCCGGATGTGGACGCCAAGACCCACGCCAAGATCACCACCGGCAAGTCGGAGAACAAGTTCGGCATCGCGATCGGGGAGGCCCCGGCGCTTTATGCCCGGATGTCCAGCCTGCCCGGCATCCAGCCCATCGGCGTCGCCGTGCATATCGGCAGCCAGATCACCGCCGGCGTCGGCGCCTATCGCACCGCCTATGGCCATCTGGCCGACCTGGTCCGCGCCCTGCGCGCCCAGGGGCTGAGCGTGGAACGCGTCGATTGCGGCGGCGGCCTCGGCATCCCCTATCGCGACGAACCGGCGCCCAGCCCCGCCGCCCTGGCCGGCGCCATCTCCGCCACGCTGGGCAATCTGGGCGTGGAGCTGATGGTGGAGCCGGGGCGCTGGATCGCCGGGCCGGCCGGCGTGCTGGTGACCTCTGTCGTGCTGCAGAAGCTGGGCGAGGCGCGGCGATTCGTCGTGCTGGACGCGGCCATGAACGATCTGGTCAGGCCGGCCATGTATGAGGCATGGCACGGCATCGTTCCGGTGGCGCCGTCCGATTTCACCGCCCCCCTGGCCCCGGCCGATATCGTCGGGCCGATCTGCGAAAGCGGGGACACATTTGCCCGAGGTCGTGGCATTCCCAGCCTCGCCCCGGCTAGTCTGGTCGCCATCCTGGATGCGGGGGCTTACGGCGCGGCCATGAGCAGCACCTATAACAGCCGACCTCTGGCCGCCGAAGTGCTGGTCGAGGGGGATCGATTCGCCCTGGTGCGGGAACGCCAGACGCAGGAAGCGCTGCTCGCCGGGCAGCATGTGCCGGAGTGGCTCGACGCATGACGGATCCGGCGGCTGCCTCCCCGCTTCGCGGCCTGAGGCGCCGCCGCCGGCTGGCGAGGCTGGCGCTGGGCTGGGAACGGCTCTGGCCCGCCCTCTGGCCGCCGCTCGGAGTCTTCGGGCTGTTCCTGCTGGTGGCGCTGCTGGGCCTGCCGCTGATGCTGCCGGGCTGGGGGCAGGCCTTGCTGTCCCTGGCCTTCCTGGCCGGCGTGATCCTCGCCGCGCGCCAGGGCTTCCGCGGGCTGGCCGTGCCGCGGGTGGAGGAGGCCGACCGCCGGCTGGAATCCGCCTCCGGCCTCGCCCACCGCCCGCTCGCCGCTTTGGCCGACCGGCCGGCGGGGGATGACCCCGTGGCGCTGGCGGTCTGGGCTGCGCATCGCCGCCGGGCCAGCGCCTCCATCCGCAGCCTGCGCGTCGGCCTGCCGCATCCGGGGCTGGCGCGGCGCGATCCGATCGCGCTGCGCGCCGGGCTGGGCCTGGCGCTGGGCGCCGCGCTGGTGGTGGCGGGGCCAGAGGCGCCGGAACGGCTGCGCCGCGCCTTCCTGCCGCATCTCGGCCTGACCGCCCCGGTGCCGGCACTGCGGCTGGAGGCCTGGGTGACGCCGCCGGCCTATACCGGCGCCGCGCCGATCTTCCTCGATGCCGCCGGCGGCAGCCTGACCGTGCCGCAGGGCAGCCAGTTGCAGGTCGCGCTGTCGGGCGGCAGCGGCGGCACGCCGGAACTCCAGCTCGGCAATGCGGCGACGCCCTTCCGCGCGCTCGATGCCCGGTCCTGGGCGGCGGAGGCCCAGCTTGACCATGGCACCCGCCTCGCCATCCGTCGGGGTGGCTTCGAGGTGGCGGGCTGGACCCTGACGGTGCAGGCCGACCAGCCCCCCATCGCCCGCTTCACGGAGGCCCCGGCCCGCGCCGCGCGCGGCCTGGCGCTGCGCCTGCCCTGGCAGGCGGAGGATGACTGGGGGCTGGCCAGCCTCGTCGCCGAAATCCGGCTGGCGGCGCGGCCGCAGGCGCCGGCGCATCTGCTCGACATCAACCTGCCCAGCGTACAGCCGCGCCAGGCGAATGGCGTCTCCGGCCCCGACCTCTCGGCCCATCCCTGGGCGGGGTTGGAGGTGCAGGTGCAGCTTCTGGCGCGGGACGGGGCGGGGCAGGAGGGTCGCTCCGACGCCGCCATCGTCACCCTGCCCGAGCGTGCCTTCAGCCATCCGGTGGCCCAGGCGCTGATCGCCATCCGCAAGGCCCTGTCCCTCGACCCCACCGCGCGCATGGCGGCGATGGGGGAGCTGGACGGGCTGGCCGAGGCGCCGGAGGCCTTCGAGCACGACACCACCACCTTCCTCGCCTTGCGCAGCGCCCGCCACCGGCTGGAGCTGGACCTGCGGCCGGAGGCGGTGGGCGAGTCGCAGGAGACGATGTGGGAAACCGCTCTGGCGCTTGAGGAAGGCCGTGCCGAGCGCACCGCCCGCGCCCTGGAGCAGGCCCGCGCGGCCTTGCGGGAGGCGCTGGAGGAACAGCTCCGCCAGCAGGAGCAGAATGCGGAGCAGTCGCCGGAGCAGAACCAGGAACAGCGCGCCGAGGCGGACCGCCGCATCCAGGAGCTGCGCGACGCGATCCGCCGGCACCTGGAGGCGCTGGCCGAGCGGTTGCAGCAGGAAAACGCGGAATCGATGACCACCGACCCGCAGAACCGCCTGATGAACCGCCGCGACCTGGACCGCCGCACCGACCGGATGCGGGAGGCGAACCGCGAGAACCGCCCGCAGGACGCAGAGCGTGAACTGGCGGAGCTGGAGGAGATGCTGCGCGCGCTGGAGGAAGGCCGTTCCCCCCAGGCCGAGGCGCGGGAGCGCCAGCGCCAGCAGCGCCAGCGCGGCCAGCAGCAGATGGGCGTGGTGCAGGACATGGTGCGCCGCGAGACCCAGATGCTCGACAGCGGCCATCGCCGGGCGGAGGCCGAGAGCCAGCGGCAGGAGGCGGAGCGCCGCGCCCAGCAATTGCTGAACCGCGCCCCCTGGGCGCGCCCGCAGCAACAGGTGCCGCAGCAACCAGACCCGCAGCAGCGGCAGCGTGCCGAGGCCGAGACCGCGGCACGGGAGGAAGCAGCCCGTGAGGCCCGCACCCAGCGCGCCCTGCGCCGGGCGCTCGGCGAGGTGATGCAGCAATTCGGCGACCTGACCGGCGAAATCCCCGCCCCCCTCGGCCGCGCCGACCAGGCGATGCGGGAGGCGCAGGAGGCGCTGGCCGAGGGCCGCGACGCGCGCGCGCCGCAACAGACGGCGATCCGCGAATTGCAGGAGGGCAGCCGCCAGATGGCGCAGCAGATGCAGCGCCAGTTCGGCCAGGGCGAGCCCGGCGAGGGCGAGGAGGAAGGCGAGGGCGAGGGCCAGGGCCAGATGATGGGCGAGGGCCAGGGCCAGGGGGAGGGCGCCGACCAGGCCCAGAACCAGGGCCCCGGACGCGACCCGCTCGGCCGCCGTACCCGCGAATCCCCCGGCGCCCAGGACAATGGCAGCGACACCCGCGTCCCGGATGAGGCGGAATTGCTGCGCACCCGCCGGATCCAGGAGGAACTGCGCAAGCGCGGCGCCGAACGCACCCGGCCGCAGGAGGAGCTGGACTATATCGACCGGCTGCTGCGGCGCTTCTGACGGCGATGGTCATCACCGAGACCCCGGTGCCGGGTGGCCTCGCCCGGATCATCGCCCTGCATGCCGATTGGTACGGCCGCCACTGGGGTTTCGGACTGCCCTTCGAGGCCAAGGTGGCGGCGGAGCTGGGGGTCTTCGCCATGGCGCTCCCGCATCCCGATGCGCGGCTGTTCCTGGCGCTGTCCGAGGAAGGCGAGGTGGTGGGCGGCATCGCGCTGGATGGCCGCGAGCGCCCGGCGGCGCGAATTCGCTGGTTCATCGTGGCCGAAGGCGCCCGCGGCGGCGTCGGGCGCCGGCTGCTCGGTGCCGCACTGGACTTCGCCGAGGGGCGCGGCTTCGATAGGCTCTGGCTGACCAGCTTCGCCGGGTTGGACGCCGCGCGGCGGCTGTATGAGGGGCACGGCTTCCGGCTGGTCGAGGAGGCCGTGGCGGAAAGCTGGGGCGTGGCGGTGCGGGAACAGCTTTTCGAACGACCCTGAACGCCTCGGCGACGACGCCGCCAACGCCAAAAATGCGACGAAACAATGTGGAAAAATTGCGGGTCCGGAAGGGATGGCCGGCGCCCCGGCTTATGCGACAAGCTTCGCCGCCGGGCAGGGACCCGGGGGAAGGGAACGCACATGGCCATCCGCATGGGCTACAACGTCGCCTATCGCTGGCAGGGCATCAGCCTGCATTGCTGGATGACGGCGCTGGAGATGCTGATGCATTGGCGCTACGGCAATATCTACGGCGTCGACCCCGGCACCGGCGCCCCGCGTGTCGCCCATACCGCCCAGGTGGTGACCGCCAAGGCGCGCAACCGCGGCTACAGCATCGACAACATCAACGGCTACGGCCTGCGCCAGGTCACCAGCAACGACATCTCCGCCCAGATCGGCGGCTGGCAGGCGGCGCTGCGGGCCGGCGGGCCGATCCTCGCCTCCGGCACCTATGGGCCGGCACGGATCGTCGGCGGCCATATCGTGCTGATCGTCGGCATCAGCGGGTCGAACAAGGTCGCCTATCTCGACCCCTTCCTGATCGGCATGAAGGCGATTTTCGGCAACCACGCCACCTATGTCAGCCCGGCGGATTGCTACGCCCGGCTGAACAAGAGCTTCGGCGTCAACCAGCTGCACCAGGCGGCGGCCGGCGGCGCGGATGCGGGATTCGGCTGGCCCTGACCCTTTGCAGCGGTGACGCGGGCTGCGAGGCTGGGCGCAACCGAGAGAGAGGTCCGCCATGTCCTTCACCGCCCCGCCGCGCCGGCTCGGCACGCTCGACCGCCCGGATTGCCGGATCGCCTATGAGGTGACCGGCAGCGGCCCGCCCATCGTCTTCGCCCATGGGCTGGGCGGCTGCTACCTGTCCTGGTTCCAGCAGGTGGCGCATTTCGCGCCGCGCTACACCTGCGTCAGCTTCTCCCATCGCGGCTTCTTCCCCTCCACCGCGCCGGCCGGCGGGCCGGATCCGCGCGACTATGCGGGGGATCTGGCGGCGCTGGTCGACCATCTGGAGCTCGGCGACATCGCCCTGGTCTGCCAGTCCATGGGCGGCTGGACCGGGGTGGAATATGCGCTGGCCCAGCCGGGGCGGCTGCGCGCCCTGGTGCTGGCCGCGACCACCGGCTCGCTCGACCCGCGCCAGATGCGGGAACCCGCCCGGGGCCGGCTGGAGGGCTGGACGAAGCAATCGGCGGCGGCCCGCGCCGCCATGCAGGCCGCCCATATCCACCCGGCCGGCGGCCCGGCCATGGCGGAACGCCAGCCGGCGCAGCACCACCTCTACGCCGCGCTCGACCGGCTGAGCGCCGGGCTGGACAAGGAGGCGCTGCGTGCCCGGATGACGGAGATGCGCCGCCGCCCGCCCGCCGACCTCGCGGCCGGCCAGTGCCCGGTGCTGTTCATGCCGAATGGCCAGGACCAGGTGATCCCGCCCTTCGCGCTGGAGGCGATGGCGCCCGAGATTCCCGGCGCCAAGGTGGCCCGCATCCCTGACGCGGCCCATTCCGCCTATTTCGAAACCCCCGCCGCCTTCAACGCCCTGGTCGAAGCCTTCTTGATCGAGGTCGGCCACTCACCCCAATAGGCCGAAATGCCGGGCCGCCAGGGTGTAGAAGCCCCAGGCGACGGCGCCGCAGCCCAGCGCCAGGGGCAGTGACAGCCCCTGACCCATGGCGACCGCGATGATGCCGAGCACCGTCGCGGTCGGCACCAGCCCCCAGAGCACGGTGACGGTGAAGGCCCGGATTTCCGCCGGCGGCGCGCCATCCACGCCGAGCCAGATCATCGACAGGATGGAGATCAGCGGCAGCGCCGCGATCCAGCCGCCAAGCTGCGGGTTGTGCCGCGCCAGCAGGTTGATGCCGCCAATCACCGCGGCGCTGGCGGCGATCTTGAAGACCATCAGCATGGCGCATCACCCCCGGTCACGCAGCGCAGCAGCAACGCCATCCCCTCCGCGATCCGGTCGCGCTCGGCCGGCGTCAGCCGGGCCAGGGCGATGGCCAGCCTGGCCTGGTCCAGGCCGGTATGCTCCGCCAGCGCGGCCCGGCCCTGTGCGGTCACCGAGACCTCCACCACCCGCTCATCCGAGGCACGCCGCGCCTTGGTGACAAGGCTCTTTTCCGCCAGCCGGCGGACGATCTCGGAGGCGGTGTTGGTGGCGCAGCCGATGGCCTGGCCGAGGGACTGGATCGTCGCCCCACCCTCCGCCGCATATTGCAGCACGCGCACCGCCTGGTGGCTCAGCGGGGTCGTGTAGGGGGCGTGGCAGTGGCGGTAGATCGCCGCGTGATGGTCGGAAAGCTGCCGGGCCAAGGTCATGTCAGGATCGCTTCGCATGAGGCGAATATATCGTCCATGACGAATCTTTGTCACTGGGATTGACCATGGCCGGTGCATGGCACGCCTGCGGCAAGACGCAGACGTGCCTGAGGCGGCGCAGGTCTTCGGGTGCGGGTCGCCTCCCTCGGGCGACGACAGGATCGGAAGCAGGGTCGCCCGCGCGCCGAAAGGCGACCCTCCTGCGTTCGTCGCCCGTTCAGAAGGCGAGGGACAGCGTGCCCCGCACGCCGTTGCTCTGCGCATCCTGCGCGAACTGCCCCCGGTAGGAGAGGTTGAGCGAGATGCCGGGCGCCATGTCGTAGCTGAGCCCCGTGCCGATGATCGCGGCATCCCGCGCGATCGGCACGCCACCGACCTGATAGCCCGCACCGCCATTGTCGAAGGCGAGCCTCGCCGTGCCGGCGACATCGCCGATGGCGTGCTGCCAGCCGATATTCGCCTGCGGGCGGAAGGTCCTGCCGCCGAGCGTGACCTCGGCCTCGGAGCGCAGGCCAAGCGTGGTGTAGGCGGTGTCCAGCGTGCCGATCCGGCCCGAGAGCGCGGCATTGGAGCCGGTTTCGGTGAAGCTCTCGCCACCGGTATTGACATAGGCCAGGCCGAGATAGGGCGTCAGCCGGATGGGGTCGAGATCGATGCGGAAGCTGGCCTCGCCGAAGACCTGCGCGGTATTGGCGCCATAGCCGGCACGCGCCGTGCTGTTGGCATTCGGGAAGACGATGTGCCGCTTGGTGTCGACGTCGTGCCAGGCATAGGAGGCGCCGAGCTGCAGATTGAGCGCGCCATACTGGCCGCCGAGATAGGCGCCAAGCTCCAGATTGTCGGCGTTGCCGGAGGAGTTGCGGGTGTTGGCGTGGAAGCCGGTGCGGCTGACGCCCAGCACGACGCCCGCCTTCCAGTTCTCATCCAGCCGCTGGTCGATGCCGATGAAGACGCCACCGACATTGCTGGTGACGGAGCCGGCATTGCCGTTCCCGCCCAGATGCGACCAGTCGCCGAAGCCCTGGATCCAGGCCGTCGCCCGGCCGTCCAGCGCCGACTGCGTGCCCGCCAGGGCCAGCCGGTCATCCCGCAGCCTGGCGCCCACGGCCTCACGCAGGAAGCGCGACTGCTGAGAGAGCAGGCCCGGCACCGCCGCATGCAACTCGCCCGAGAGGGCGTCGAGGGCGGCGGGCACGGCATCCGTCGTCAGGTCGAGCACGGAGTCATGGACGGAATTGCCGAGGCCGAGCGCCTGGATCGCATCCGCCGCCGCCGTCTGGTTGCGCGTCGTCGCATGGTCGCGGAAGGCAACGTCATTGCGCGCCAGCGTCAGCACCACGGCATCGGCCTCATAGCCGAGCACGGGGGTGAGATAGGCGAGGTTGCTGGTCGCCGCGTCGAAGGCGCCGCTGACGCCGCCATCCGCCGTCAGGATCTCGTAGCGGGCGAGGTGCCGCATATAGCCCGACTGTGCGATCACGGCCACGGTGCCGCCATTGATGGTGGCGGTGCCGGTCGCGGCGATGCGGTCATGCGTGCCGTCGGTCCAGACCTCGGCCTGATAGGTCGAGCCGGGATTGAAGGTGATGTTGCCGGCGACGGAGAGCGTGCCGGGCGAATAGCCGGGCGCGACGCTGCCGCCGCTGTCGACCATCAGCCCCGCGATCGTGCCGCTGCCCGAGATCGTGCCCGCCGCGCCGATGGTATAGGTCGATCCCGAGTTGGAGCCATTGGCGAGGATGAAGTTCGTCGCGCCGACGGTGACCGGCCCGCGATAGGCATCGGCCTGTTCGAAGAGCACGGTGCCGCCGCCGGCGAAGCTGACCGCGCCATTGCCCGTGATGGTGCCCGGGAAGAGGTAGCTGTCCGCGCGGTTGAAGACGAGATTGGCGTTGTTGTGGATGGTGCCGACCAGGCTGCCGGTGGTGCCGCCATTGCCGATCTGCAGCGTGCCTTCGTTGATATAGGTGCCGCCGGTATAGGTGTTGGTGCCGGTCAGGATCAGCGTGCCGGTGCCGTTCTTGTGCAGGTTGCCGGTGCCGCCGATGCTGCCGGCGAAGGTGCCGTTGCTGGCCTGGTCGAAGACGAGCGAGGCGTTGTTCGTGATGGCCGAGCCGCGCAGCGTCGTCGTATTGCCGACCAGCCTGCCTTCCGAGATCACCCAGTTCTGGTCCGCGAGGCCGGGGCCGCCGCCATGGGTCAGGTACCAGGTGCCGGGCCCGGTCTTGGTGAAGGTGCTGAAGCCCTGGTACTGGCCACCATCCGCGGAGCCGGCCCCCGTATGGACACCGCCCGAGAGCAGCAGGCCGCGCTGGCTGGGCGTGGGGCCAATCTGGCTCACGTCGAAGGCCCCGCCTGCGCCACCCAGTGCCAGGGTGTTGACGCCGATCGTCTCGACACCGCCGTTGACACTGCCATTGGTCACGCGGCCGGTGATGGTCGATCCGGGCAGGATGACGAGGGTGTTGTTGCCGGTGCCGAAGGCGATGGCGGTGCCGTTCTGCGCCAGCGTCTCGATCGTGCCGGCATTGAGCACGGTCGCATTGGTGTTGCCGGTCTCGATCGCGTTGGCGGTCGCGGTGATCGTGCCCGCATTGTCGATCCGGACCGTGCCGCTGTCGGTCGCCGCCACCACGCCACGCTGGCCCTGGATGCGGCCCGCGCTGGTATTGGTGATGGCGATATCGCCGGAACCGGCGGCGCCCTGGACACCGATATGGGCGTCCGCGGTGACCTGGCCTGAATTGACGATCTCCACGCTGCCGTTCGGCGTCCAGGCGATCAGGCCCTGCAGCGTGGTCGAGGTCACCTGGCCGGAATTGGTGATGGATGCCAGGCCGTTATAGCCGATGACGCGGATGCCCGCGGCATGGGCCTGGATGGTGCCGCTGTTGTTCACGCTGACGACGACCGGCGCGGTGCTGTTGTAGCCGCCATCGGCGTAGATTCCGCGGCCGCCGTTGGAGGTGATCGTGGCGCTGTTGGTGATGCGGACACCGCCGTCATTGGTCGTCGCCGTGATGGCGGGGCTGTCGCTGCCGGACGCCGTGATCACGCCGCTCGCCGTCAGCACGATGTTGCCGCCGATCTCGTTGCGCACCCAGACCCCACCGGGGTTGTCGCCCGAAACCAGCGTCACCTGGTCGAGCGTGATGTCGATGTCGGTATCCGCGAAGCCCGAGGATACTGTGACGGCGGAGTATTCGGGCGAGGTGATCGAGGTGTTGCTGATCGTCAGCGTGATATCGAGCGGGCTGTTCTGGGTGGGCCGGGTGCTGACGTTGACGAAGCCGCTGGTGATGAGGTGGTCCGTGACCTCGATGACTGGGCTGCCGCCGAACAGACGCAGGTCGGCACCCGTGGTGTCGCAGGTGAGGAAGCCGCCGTTGTACAGGTCACCGCCCGTGACGTTGCAGGCCGCCATCGCGATCGCGGGAAGGAACATCAGCCCCGCGGCGGTCGCGGCCGTAACGGTCGCGGCGGCATGGTTTCCCGATCCGTGAGATATTAGTAACTGAGCGGTGAAATTATTAATCACGACAATATCTTCCTCTCGTCGAGCGCTTGGCGAATCCATAAGCGAGTCGTTGCAGTGTGCTTCGCACAAGACTGCTGCAAATTTAACGACCCCGACTTTATCGAGATGCGATGGTTGCTGAGTGGCGTTTGGCGTGGTCCACACCGGACCGGACATGCGGCTCGGTTGCCAGAGCAACGAACTCACGCGGCTTGCGCATGCGCGGGCCGGAATGAGGTGTCATCCGCGAACCGGGTGGAGGGCTGCTCGGGGGCGGCGATGGCGTCCGGCCCGGAATTCACGCGGACGTGAATGGGGCTTCGCGGCCGGTGCCGGGCGTGCGCGTGGCGCAGGCATCACCGGCCGCGCCATGAGGTCCCCCTGGCCAAGCCAGGAAAGGCCACGGCATGCGGTCAGGCAGCGGCACGTCGTTGCTGTCCTGTACAGTCTTCATCGGACAGAGCCGAACGATTCTCGACCCTCGAGGTGTTGCGCGACCGAAAATAGTTGCATAACATGCCTATTCTGTGCCGCAACGTTCGAAACCAAAGTAAATCGCAATGTATTTTCATTCTTGTTTAACGTTTCGTGCGGCATTTTTCGGGTCATTAATCCTTCTGCCCTATGCGGGGACGTATCAAAACCCGCGCATGACGAGGCTTCCTGATTGCTGCTGGCCATGAGTCGCGAAAAGAATTTGGCACCGGGCAAGGCCAGCGCGGCCGCGGCGATCCGGGTCGATGCGTCAGGCCATATCGTGGCGATCCTGCAGGGCCTGGGCATGTCCCTTGCGATCGCCAGCTACAAGGCATCCGTCGTCATCCTGGCATCCGCCACGGCGGATGGTCTGTCGGTGCTGCCGCGCAGCTTCGACAAGCCGATGGGCCTCGCCGCCTCCGGCGACCGGCTCGCCGTCGCCACGCGCGACGAGGCGCTGATCCTTGCCCCGTCCGGTGCGCTGGCCCCCGGCTATCCACGCGCGCCGAATGCCTATGGGACGCTCTGGCTGCCGCGGTCCCTGTTCTACACCGGCGAGATCGACCTGCATGATCCGGCCTTCGCCAATGGCGCGCTTTTCGCCGTGGCCACGCGCTTTTCCTGCATCGCCCGGATCGACGACGGGGCGAGCTTCACCCCGGTCTGGAAGCCCCCCTTCGTCACCGATCTGGTGCCGGAGGATCGCTGCCATCTGAACGGCATGGCGCTGGATGAGGCCGGCACGCCGCGCTTCGTCACGGCGCTCGGCGCAACCAACCTGGCCGAAGGCTGGCGGGCGGGGCGTGCCGCCGGCGGCGTCCTGGTCTCCGTGCCCGATGGCCGCGTGGTCCTGGATGGCTTGTGCATGCCGCATTCGCCGCGGTTGATCGGCGGCGTGCTGCATCTGCTGAATTCGGGCGCCGGCGAGGTTCTGCGCCTGGACCCGGCGACCGGCGCTCCGCATGTGCTTGCGCGCCTGCCCGGCTATGCGCGCGGCCTGGTGGCGCGGGGCGACTTCCTGTTCGTCGGCCTGTCGCGCCTGCGTGACCGGCGCGGTGCCGGCGATGCGCCGCTGCCGGTCGAGCAGGGCCGGGACAATCTGATCTGCGGCGTGGTGGCGCTGGACCGGCACTCCGGCCGCGTGCTCGGCCGGATCGATCTGGCGGGCGGAGTGGATGAGGTTTCGGACCTCGCCTTGCTGCCGGGTGCTGGCCGCCACGGCATCCTGAATCACGCGGATCCGGCACACCGCCGGGCGCTCGCCTTGCCCGGTCAGGGCTTCTGGGCCGCCGCGCCCGACACATCCAGCATCACCTCTCTACCGGGAGCCTCCGCATGACCGATATCCGGGTCAACACCTATATTGCGGACGCACAGTCCACGCCTGCGATCGCGGCGGATGCGGACGGCAACTTCGTGGTGGCCTGGCAATCGACCGACCAGGACGGCAGCCTCGGCGGCGTCTACGCGCAGCGTTTCGATGCCGAGGGCGTCGCCCTTGGCGCGGAGTTCAAGGTCAACACCTACATCACCAGCACTCAGTCGAACGCCGCCGTCGCGATGGATGCCGATGGCGACTTCGTGGTGACCTGGCATTCATCTGGCCAGGATGGCAGCGTCACCGGTGTCTACGGCCAGCGCTACAATGCGGCTGGCGTTGCGCAGGGCGACGAATTCCAGGTCAACACCTACACCACAAGTGCGCAGGCGATGTCCTCCGTCGCAATGGACGAAGACGGAAACTTCGTGGTCACCTGGTCTTCCAGCGGCCAGGACGGCTCCGGCTATGGCGTCTATGCGCAACGCTACGATGCGGCCGGCGTGGTGCAGGGCAGCGAGTATCGCGTCAGTACGGCCACGAGCCAGTCCCAGTATTACTCCGATATTGCGATGGATGCCGATGGTGACTTCGTCATCGTCTGGCATGCCGGGAACAACCAGGATGGCAATGGCAACGGGATCTTCGCGCAGCGCTATGACGCAGATGGCGTGGCACAGGGCGGCGAGTTCAAGGTCAATACCTTCACCACCGGCAACCAGGAATATGCCGACGTCGACATGGACGCGGACGGTAATTTCGTCGTCGTCTGGACCTCCGCCTCCCAGGACGGGGAAGGGAACGGCGTCTATGGGCAGCGCTACAGTGCCGCCGGCGTCGCGCAGGGGTCGGAGTTCCGGGTCAACACCCACACCGCCAGCGCGCAGCAGACGCCGAGCGTCTCGGTCGATGCGGATGGCGCCTTCATCGTTACCTGGCAATCGAGTTTTCAGGATGGTGCGGACAACGGCATCTACGCCCAGCGCTACGATGCGGATGGCGTGGCCGTCGGGGACGAATTCCAGGTCAACGCCTATACGAGAGCGAACCAGACCCTGCCGGACGTCGTCCTGAAGGAGAATGGCGATGCCATCGTTGTATGGACATCGACCGGCCAGGATGGCAGCGGCACCGGCATCTTCCTGGCCATCCCGGCCGAGCCCATCGCCGTTGAGGCTGCCGCGCCTGTCACGGTAACGGATATCCAGGTCAATACCTACACGACATCCTCGCAGTCCCTGCCGGCGATGGCGGCGGATGCGGATGGGAACTTCGTGGTTGTCTGGAGTTCCTCCAACCAGGACGGCAGCCTCAGCGGCGTCTACGCGCAGCGCTTCGATGCCACAGGCGTAGCCCTCGGCGCGGAGTTCAAGGTCAATACCTACACCACCAGCACGCAGTCGAACGCCGCCGTCGCGATGGATGCCGATGGCAATTTCGTGGTGACGTGGGATTCCAGCGGCCAGGATGGCAACAGCACCGGCGTCTACGGCCAGCGTTACGACGCGGCCGGCGTTGCGCAGGGCGCAGAATTCCTGGTCAACACCTACACGGTGAGTGCGCAAAGCTACTCCTCCGTCGCAATGGATGCGGACGGGGACTTCGTCGTTGCCTGGGGTTCCTCCGGCCAGGACGGCTCCGGCTACGGCATCTTTGCGCAGCGCTATGACGCGGCTGGCGTGGCGCAGGGCGCCGAGTTCCAGGTCAATACCTACACGACCAGCACCCAGGCACTGGCCGACGCCGCGATGGATGAGGATGGCAATTTCGTCATCGTCTGGCACTCGTCAAACCAGGATGGCAGCGGCACCGGGGTTTTCGCGCAACGCTACAATGCGGCGGGCGTGGCACAGGGCGGTGAGTTCCTGGTCAATACCTACATCACCGGCAGCCAGCAGAGTGCCGAAGTCGCCATGGACGCCGATGGCAACTTCGTCGTCACCTGGCAATCAGCATCGCAGGATGGCAGCAGCTACGGTGTCTATGCGCAGCGCTACGATGCGGCGGGCGTGGCCCAGGGGGCGGAATTCCGCGTCAACACCACGACGGACGGTGCGCAGAGCGCGCCCGCCGTCGCGATGGATGCCGATGGCGCTTTCGTCATCTCCTGGACCGGCGTCGATGACACCGGAACGGGTGTCTTCGCCCAGCGCTACACCGCGGAAGGGGTCGCCGCAGGCGGTGAGTTCCGGCTGAATTCCTACACGCTGTCGGCGCAAAATGCGGTCACTGTCGCCCTGCAGGCGGATGGCGATATCGTCGCCGCCTGGAGCTCGACGGGGCAGGACGGTGACAATACCGGCGTCTTCATGGCCGTTGCCGCCGAGCCGCTGGAGGGCGCGATCAATCGGCTGGATGGGAACACCACCACGCTGACCGCCCAGCCTGTCCGGCCGCTGGACACCGACATGACGGCCGAAGTGACGTCGGGAAGCATGACCACGACGAACTGGAACGGCGCGATACTGACCATCAACCGCGTCGCGGGCGACGCGCCCGCGGGCGGGCCGACCGACCTCTACGCCTTCCTCGACCGCGGCCTGTTCGAGGTGGAGACGGACGGCGTCGGCTTCGGCGGGGTGGATGCGGGATCCATCGCCGATGCCATCGCCAACCAGGCGGACACCACCGGACTGCTGGTTTCCCTTGTCAACAGCCTTCCCTTCGCCCGCTACTACTACAGCTACGCCACCGGCACGCTGACCATCGAATTCGGGCTGGCCGCTTCGGGCGATGCCAGCATCACCGGAACCCCGACCCAGGCACTGGTCGAGGATGTGATCCAGCACATCGCCTACGGCAATGCGACGCTGACAGGCGACGCCGTCATCCGTTTCGCGCTGGACGACACCGTCCACACCGTCACGGCCGATGTCAGCGTCCTCCGCGGCGCCAGCTCGCCCATCACGGTGACCCGGCCGGACGACGATGCGGGTGGCGATCCGGACGCCGGTTTCTCCCTGCGGGAAGCGCTGGCGCTGGGTGTGTCGCAGGCCACCGGGGACACCATCGATCTCGCCGGCACCGCCGACGGCACCATCCTGACGTTGACCGGTAGCACCGCGGTGCTGGCGGAGGGCGACGTCATCGCCCTGGCCACGAACGCCGTCACGATCGCCGGCCAGGCTGGCGGCTCGCTCACCCTTGGCGGCAATGCCGCGGTCGCTGTGACCGATGGTGGGACGCTCACTTTGTCGGCCGCGCTGCTTGGTGCCTTCGACCTGGCCAAGACCGGGGATGGCACGCTGGTTCTCACCGATACCGGAAACGAATCCGCCTGGACCGGCGGGCTGGACATCGCGGACGGCATCCTGTCCGTCGCGGATGACGATGCGCTCTCGGCCGGCACCGTGACGCTCGGGGGCGGTGCAACCTTCGCCATCACCGCGGCCACGACCATCGACAATGCGGTCGCGCTCAGCGGCGATGCGACCATTCGTGCCGATGTGGGGGCAGGGCTGAGCGGCCTGATTTCGGGCGACGCGGCGCTGACCAAGACGGGCGCCGGCACGCTGGTCCTGTCCGGCACGGCCACCTATTCGGGAACGACGACCGTCGGTGCGGGGCTGCTCCAGGTCGATGGTACCCTGGCGAATACCGACCAGGTGATCGTGGCTTCGGGTGCGATACTGGGTGGCAACGGCACGATCGGCACGGCGGGTGTCTCCGGCGCGGTTGTCGTCCAGTCCGGCGGCACGATCGGCGCAGGCGCCAGCCCGGGCACACTCCTGCTCGAGAACGGCCTGACGATCGATGGCGGTGGCACCCTCGAAGTCGAGATCGACGGGGCGACACCCGGCACGGAATACGACGTGATCCGCGTCACCGGAACGGTGAGCCTCGGCGGGGCGAACCTGTCCATTGAACTCGGCGTCTTCAGGCCGGCGCCCGGGATCACCTTCATCGTCATCGACAATGATGGCGCCGATGCGATCATTGGCGTGCTCGAGCTGGGCGGCGAAGCCAGGGCGGAGGGCGCGACCTTCCTCGTCGGCGCGCAGACCTTCCAGATCAGCTATATTGCGGGCAGCGGGAATGACCTCGGCCTCACGGTCCTGGATACCGCGCCCAGCATCACCTCCGCCACCACGGCCAGCGTGGTGGAGAATACGACCTTCGCCTATCAGGCGACGGCGACGGATCCTGACGAAATGGCCCTCAGCTGGTCGCTGTCGGGTGACGATGCGGACCTTTTCGCCATCGACGAAGCCACCGGACTTGTCACCTTCCTGGAAGCGCCGGATTTCGAGGCGCCTGGTGATGCCGATGCCGACAATGCCTACGAGATCATCGTCACGGTTTTCGATGGCGGCCTGACGCAGGCGCAGGCGTTGACCGTTTCGGTGACGGACGTGGCCGAGACCATCGTCGGGGCGGGCGCTTCGGAGTCCATCCTCACCGGTGAAGGTGATGACTGGATCGACGGCCAGGGCGGCAACGACACGCTGGTTTCCGGCCTCGGCAACGACACGCTGAGCGGCGGGCTGGGCCACGATTCACTGGATGGTGGGGCCGGGGCGGACAGCCTGGTAGGCGGTGCCGGCAACGACACCTATGTCGTGGACGACCTCGGCGACATCCTGGTTGAGGCATCCGGCGGCGGGTACGACCGTGTCCTGTCCTCGATCGACTGGACTCTTGGCGACGAGTTCGAGCGCCTGCTTCTGTCGGGCACCGCCGACCTCAACGGCACGGGCAATACGCTGGCCAACCGACTGGACGGCAATGCGGGCGCGAACCTCCTTGTCGGCGCGGACGGCAACGACACGCTCTACGGCGGCGAGGGCAACGACACGCTGCTTGGCAGCGGGGACAACGACACGCTCTACGGCGGTTTGGGGGCGGACACGCTGATCGGCGGGCCGGGCGATGACTGGCTGCACGGCGGGGCGGAAGCGGACCGGCTCATTGGCGGCGCGGGATTGGACGGCGTCACCTATTCCGGCTCAGCCCTGGGCGTGGTGGTCGATCTCGCGGCGCAGACCGTCTCGGGTGGCGATGCGGAGGGCGACACCATCTCCGGCTTCGAGCATGCCACCGGCGGCGATGGCGACGACCAGCTGATCGGCGACGCGCTGAACAACAAGCTGTCCGCGGGCCTCGGCAACGACACCCTGAGCGGCGGGTTGGGCCATGACACGCTGGATGGCGGGGCCGGGGCGGACAGCCTGGCTGGCGGTGCTGGCAACGACACCTATGTCGTGGACGACCTCGGCGACATCGTTGTTGAAGCCTCCGGCGGCGGCTACGACCGTGTCGCGTCCTGGATCGACTGGACACTCGGCGCCGAGTTCGAGCGCCTCAGCCTGTGGGACACCACCGACCTCAACGGCACGGGCAATGCGCTGGCCAACCGGCTGGACGGCAATGTGGGCGCGAACAGCCTCGATGGCGGCCAGGGCAACGACACGCTCTATGGCGACGCCGGCGACGACAGTCTGATCGGCGGGCTGGGCGATGACTGGCTGCATGGCGGGGCCGGGGCGGACCTGCTCGAGGGTGGCGAGGGGATCGACGGCGTCACCTATTCCGGCGCGACCCTGGGCGTGGTGGTCGATCTCGCGGCACAGACCGGCTCGGGTGGCGATGCGGAGGGCGACACGATCTCGGGCTTTGAGAACGCCACCGGCGGCAATGGCGACGACCAGCTGATCGGCGATGCGCTGAACAACAAGCTGTCCGCCGGCCTCGGCAACGACACGCTGACTGGCGGGCTCGGCAACGACACGCTGGATGGTGGGGCCGGGGCGGACAGCCTGGTTGGCGGTGCCGGCAGCGACACCTATGTCGTGGACGACCTCGGCGACATCGTTGTTGAAGCCTCCGGCGGCGGCTACGACCGTGTCGCGTCCTGGATCGACTGGACACTCGGCGCGGAGTTCGAGCGCCTGAGCCTGTGGGACACCACCGACCTCAACGGCACGGGCAATGCGTTGGCCAACCGGCTGGACGGCAATGCGGGCGCGAACATCCTCGATGGGGACCAGGGCAACGACACGCTCTACGGCAACGGCGGCGATGACAGTCTGATTGGCGGGCTGGGCGATGACTGGCTGCATGGCGGGGCCGGGGCGGACCTGCTCGAGGGTGGTGAGGGGATGGACGGCGTCACCTATTCAGGCTCGGCCCTGGGCGTGGTGGTCGATCTCGCGGCGCAGACCGTCTCGGGCGGCGATGCGGAGGGCGACACCATCGCGGGCTTCGAGCATGCCACCGGCGGCCGTGGCGACGACGAGCTGATCGGTGATGCGCTGAACAACAAGCTGTCCGCCGACCTCGGCAACGACACGCTGACCGGTGGCCAGGGCAACGACACGCTCCATGGCGGCGCCGGCGACGACAGTCTGATTGGCGGGCTGGGCAATGACTGGATGAGTGGCGGGGCCGGGGCGGATCTGCTCGAGGGCGGCGAGGGGATCGACGGCATCACCTATTCTGGCGCGACCCTGGGCGTGGTCGTCGATCTCGCGGCGCAGACCGTCTCGGGTGGCGATGCGGAGGGCGACACCATCTCGGGCTTCGAATACGCCACCGGCGGCAATGGCGACGACGAGCTGATCGGCGATGCGCTGAACAACAAGCTGTCCGCCGGCCTGGGCAATGACACGCTGACTGGCGGGCTGGGCAACGACACGCTGGATGGTGGGGACGGGGCGGACAGCCTGGTTGGCGGTGACGGCAATGACACCTATGTCGTGGACGACCTGGGCGACATCGTTGTTGAAGCCTCCGACGGCGGCTACGACCGTGTCGCGTCCTGGATCGACTGGACACTCGGCGCCGAGTTCGAGCGCCTCAGCCTGTGGGACACCACCGACCTCAACGGCACGGGCAATGCGCTGGCCAACCGGCTGGACGGCAATGCGGGCGCGAACATCCTCGATGGCGGCCAGGGCAACGACACGCTCTACGGCATGGGCGGCAACGACACGCTGATCGGTGGCGACGGCGCGGACCTGCTCGATGGCGGGACGGGTGCCGATAGCCTGATGGGCGGGGACAGTGCAGACATTTTCCTGTTCAGCAGTGCCATCGAAGCGAACGGCGATGTGGTCGGTGACTTCAACCTGGCAGAGGGCGACAGAATTGATCTGCGCCCCATCGACGCCGACGTGCTCCTTGCGGACAATCAGGGCTTTACCTGGATTGGAGAGATGAGCTTTGGCGCCGTGGCCGGGGAACTGCGTTTCGCCGACACGATTCTGGAAGGCGATCTGGATGGCGACGGGACAGCCGACTTCCAGATCAGCCTGAACGGTGTGGCGTCGCTCACAGATGCCAATATCTGGCTGTGATGCGAGGCGGGTCCCCGGATCGGAGAATGCGCGACGCTGCTTGAAGCGGGAGACGTTCGAGTGGCGTCGCGGGTTTGCGGCGAGGCGCCCGGTCTTCAGCGATGAGAGGAAGCTTTCCATGGTGGCGTTGTCCCGCACGTTGGCCGGCCTGCTCCGCGAGCAGGTGACGCTGTGGCCGGCCATCAGTCGCTGGAACCCCTTTGCCTCCGGCACCTGCCCAGGCTTCAGCGTCATTCTTCGCCGTTGCACAGGACGATAAAGACAGGACCAGGCAGGTCAGGTGTAGCGAACGAGGCCACCATCACGGCTGCGACGTGCCCGTGCGACAATGACGCTGCGGGATGGGTTCTGCCGCAAGGTGACGTTGCTGGTCGCCCGGGCATTGTGCAGCCCGTACGCGCGCGTTGTGCCATCGAACGTTGTCCCGCGGGCGGCGAAGGCCAGGGGGGAGGCGGCGCCGAAGTTGGGCATGGGATACAGCTCGCCGATCTCGACCGTGCCCGGGGTCACAACGGGCTCGGCCGGCCGTTCCAGGATCCACTGCGCAGAACTGCCACGCATCGGCGCCTCGCCATCCACCTCCACAGAGGTGAAGAGGCTTCTTGAGCGATTGACGAAGTGCAGACGCGCTCGATCCGGGGTCACCATGGAAAGGTCGCAGTACAACAGATCGCCTGGTTGAACGGCGATGCCTTCGACATAATGCTGGAACCTCCGGCTGGTGGGCGTCCACCACTGCCACCAGAGCCGCGTCGTGCCGTCCGCAGACTGCTCGCTGCCAAGTTGTGGCATCGAGTTCGCCCAGCGGCGCTTGCCGTCCAGGCCGATCCAGATACTGCATCGGAAGTCCAGCATCGACTGGTCCTCCGTCGCGCCCGGTCCCACCGAAGGCACCTGCCATGATGCTGCAACGCGGGTGAAGCGGTCGCCACGCGACGGAAAGCTGGCGAAGCCGGACCAGTTGGGGCTCGTCACCAGGCGGCGGGACTCGCGCCTGCGAATTGCCAGGTTGGACAGCCGCGGACCCGGCGAGGCGGCGGGTGGCGTGCCACCATTCGGCACATGCGGACGGCTGCGATCTTCGACGAAGACGAGCGGCGCGGCGAGCATGTCTCGCCAGAGCTTGTGCAATTCAGGTTCGCGGGCCGCATCGGGCACGGCCGGCAATCCGAACTCAGGAAGTCGCGCAAGGTCGGCGGCATTGCCAACCGGGTCGAAGCCCGCCGGAGGCCGGGGCAGGGGACGATGGGTCATGCCCATTCCTCCCGCGCGAGCGTTAGTGCGTCAGTGAAGGACTTGACGGAAGCGAGGAGTTCGAAGGCCTTCGCCGCCAGCTCCAGGCCGCCGGTCGTGTCCGATTCGTAGTGCAGGCCGGCGATCTCGCGATTGCGCGCGATACGGCCAGCGAGCGTGTGCAGGTAGGGCGCCAGGCTGCTGCGGCGCGCGGCCGGCAGCGCCTGCTCGACGACCAGCGCCATCAGCATCGCCTGTGTCGCATGGCCGCTCGGGAAGGCTGGATGGCCCGGGACTTCGATGGCAGGCAGCAGGGCGGGATGCAGCTGCGACGGGCGCGGCCGCGGCGCCTGGCCGCCGGGCTTGTTCTTGAAGTGCATGGCGGTCAGCAGGCCGATGAGGCCGGCGACATGCATCAGGCCGCAGGTCTTCGGGTGGCTCTTGGCCGAGATCCGCAGCAGGGCCATGAAGAAGGCCATGCAGTCTTCGTAGTCCTGGTTCTGGGCGACGATCTCGCCCATCGCGTCGGATCGTTCGTCCTGTGCCGCCCGGAAGAGCTTCTGCAGCTCATGCTTCACCACGTTCGGGTCGACCGGATAGGGCGTCAGCGTGATTGACTGCCATGCCGTCTGCGAGGCGAATTCGCCCAGGATGGCCCAGGCGAACCAGCGTGCGCTCCAGTCCCGCGGCGTCCAGGCGACTGTGAGGTCGGGCGGCAGCACCTCCAGGTCAATCGCCGCATTGTCTTCCCAGGCCCAGACGCCGTCCGCGCGCTTGCGCCAGAGCTGCGGCTTTTCCTTGTCGAACGGCAGGTCGATGCGGAAGGGCAGCAGGCCGCCGCCGCCGCCGAGGCCATTGCCGCCCCGGTCGCCCATGTCGCCCATATCACCCATATCACCCATGTCACCCATATTCGACATCGATCCAATCCTCCTCAGGACTCAGCGATTAATCCGGCAGCCCCGCCTCCCGCAGTCGCGCAACGTGGACGGCACGGATGCCGGGCTCGAAAGGTGTCCGCGATGCGAAGTGGCCCAGGCGGAAGCCGGGTTCGATCTGCATGACTCGCGCGGCGACGGCGCGCGCAGCTTCCCTCCTCCCGGTCGCCACGAGCGCGGCTGCAAGGGTGCGCAAGTTGGAGGTCAGCCTGGCATTGCGCGCCACCGCGCGGCGCCCCCACTCCACCGCAGCCTCATGGGCGCCCGCGACGTAGTGCCCCTGGGAGATCATGTGCTCGATGAAGAAGGCAAACGGATCAAAGGGGGAGATGCGCAGTGCCCGCTCCGCATGTTCCACGGCCATGACGCCGTCGCCGGTCCAGCCATGCGTCGCGCTGCTCAACACCCAGGCCATGGGGCAGCTTGGCCCGACCATGATGGCCCGGTCGAGGAACTGGCGTGCGCCGATGTAGTCGCGCCGCGTGAAGGAAAGCACCTGGCCCTGGATCGCCAATGCGACGGCGTCGTTGTGGTCAAGTTGCAGCGCTCGCGCTGACAGCTGCGCGGCACCATCGCGGTCCGTCGCCGCGGCCGGCGTCCAGCCCTGGGCAGTGCGGAAGTTGTGCCAGGTCGCCAAATGCGAACAGGGCGCGGCGAAGCCGGGATCGAGCGTGATCGCGCGTCGCAACATGTCCCCCGCCTGCTCGAACGGAGCGCGGTCCAGCAGGTACATCAGGTCGAGCCCACTCAGCAGCAGGTCGTAGGCGTTCAGGCTGTTTGGTGGCTTGCGCCGCGCCTTGGCCAGGTCGTGCGCCCTGACGCTCGGTGCGATCGCGGCGACGATGGCCGCCGAAACCTCGTCCTGCAGGGCAAAGACATCCGCCGGTGTCGCGTCGTGCCGGTGCGCGCGCACCACGCGGCCCGTCGCTGTCTCCGAAAGCTCTGCATAGACGCGCAACTTCCCGCCGATCGCGCTGACATGGCCCTGCAGCGCGTAGCGCACCCGCAGTTCCTGGCCGACCAGGCGCGGGTCGGCGACGCGCCCGGCATAGGCGAGGGCGCTGCCGCGGGAGATCACCATGAGATCTCCGATGCCGGACAGGATCTGGATGATGCCTTCGGCCAGGCCGCTGGCCAGGAAGGACGCCTCGGCGCCTTCCGGCGCAACTGTGAAGGGCAGGACCGCGATCGAGGCCTGGCGTTCCGGTGGCTCCTCCACGACGGGAACCGCTGCCTCCAGCGGTGCAGCCGGCTGTGGCGGGGCCGGTGCCGCCCAGCCGCCGCGCTTCAGCCGCTGGCGCAGCGCCTGCGTCTCTGCCGAGGGCGCGGCATCCAGCAGCCGTCGCAGGGTCTGCTCGCAGCGCGCATATTCCCGGAGCGCCTGGCCCATGTCGCCGAGCCGGCCGAGTTCCGCGATGATAAGCCGCCATGCGCGCTCATGCGTCGGATCGACCGCCAGCAGATCCTTCGCGGCGGCGATGCGGCGTTCGCCAGATGCCTCGGTGCGGCAAAGCCGCTCGATCCGCGCTTCGAAGCCGTCGCGCAGGCGGTTCTCGATACGGCTGCGCTCCTGGGCAAGCCAGTGGTCGAAGGATGTACTGATCCCGTCCATCTCCTCCAGCAGCGCCCCTCCGGGACGGGGCCACTCCGCCGCCTCGTCCTGCATCGCAGCCTCGATCCGGGCGAGATCGGTGGTGCAAACAGGCGAGCGCAGCAGGATCTCCTCCCGTCCCGCCTCGAGCGCGACGATGCCGCAGGGCGCGAGGATATCGACAAGTTCTGCCACCGCCTGGCGCAGGCTGTTGCGCGCCTGCTCGTCGGTCACGCGGTCCCACAGCAGGCCGGCGACGTGGCTGCGACGCACGGGCCGACCGATACTCAGGGCAAGGAAGGCCAGAAGCCCCTGGGTCTTGCGGGCGCGAGGCAGCAGGCTTCGCCCGGAGGCATTGCGCACGCGCAGCTGTCCGAGCAGTGCAATCTCCAGCCCCGCTTCCGCCGGCAGCGTGGCGGGCACAATGAGTGCGGTGGAGGCACCCTGCATGGTCCCCGCGATCGCCGCTTCGGTCGATGCGTTGCGCTGGTCATGGCCGGCGCCACCTGACTGGCCCATGGGAACAAGATCGTTTCGCTGGTGTGGTCGGCACCATGACGCAACGTCGCAACCGCTGACAAGCATGTTACGTTCACCCGCCCCCCGGAATTGACGCTGCATTGACGCTGCGAAATCGCTGCGGCGCGCGCCCTTCACCCATCCTTCACCCATGGCCCGGGACAGCCCGCGCCGGCAGCAGCGGGAAGGATTTGCGCCATGATGATCCGGGCAGCGCAGCGTCGTCTGGCTTTCAGCATCGGAATTGCGCTTACAGTCAGCGCCGCGGCGCAGGCCGCATGCTTTCCCACAGCGGAACCCATCGCGGGCTGGGGTGGGGCGCTGCAGCGGAGCGTGGTGGTCAACGACCCCGCGGTCTTCGCCCGCCGTGGTCAGGCACGCGACTTCTCGCTCGGCGCCACGCTCGGCGCCATCCTTGTCTCGGCCGGCGTCACCGACACGCAGGCGGAGCGCATCGCCCTGCTGCAGGGGATGGTCCGCAGCTTTTCCCTCACGGAGTTCGTCAACCGCGAAGGCGGCCTGCCGCAGGAATTCCCCGCACGCCCCGGCGAGGCCGGGCTCGATCCGGCGGCGCTGCTCGGCGTCTCCTCCGCCCCCGCTGCGCATCGCGACCGGCTGCGCCCCGTCGCGGTGTTCAACCGGCTCGACCTCGCCCCGGCGGACTGGTCCACCTGCGGCGAATACCGGATCGTCTACGCGAAGGGCGATGGGGTCGACCCGCTCGACCGCATGACCCTCATCTTCGAGGCGGCGATGCGCAACCCCGGGCGGTCCGAGGCGGCATGCCGGCCGGTCGCGGCCTTCTGGCAGGGGCTGTCCGATCCGAACCTCGGTGGCGACGAAATCGCGCTGCGCCTTGCCGACTTCTTCTACCGCGGCGACCTGAACGGTGACGGAACATCGGACCTGCCGGGCGGTGGCGCCGTCATCCAGGCGGCGCATCTGGGGCAGGAGATCGGTCAGGTTCGCGCCAATCTCTTCGTCAGCCTGGATGCGCCGGGGGCCAATCCCTGGCAGCTGCGCGAATGGCATGTCGCGATCGGCGCCGATGGCGCGCCGCGTTTCGCGCCCGCAGCCGTGGAGCAGAACCCGCTGCCGGCGCTCTATGCGACCGGCGCTCCGTCCGATCCGCTGACGGAGCGGCGGGAGGATTTCGCCGGCGTGCTGGTCGGCCGCGCCGCCGCCAACCTCACGGCGCTCGACGCCGATCCCGCCACCAGCCGTGATGCGCTGCTGGCACGCATGGGCGCGGGCTTCCCGCCGTCCTTCGATGCCTTCCTGAGCATTGCCCAGGGCCGCGTGGATGATCCTGCGGCGCAGAGCCAGGGCAATGCGGCGCTGCGGGACGGGCTGGCGGCCCGCCTGGCCGGACTGCCCGGCGCACGGGCCTGCGCCATCACCACCGAGCATCTGCTCAACCGGGCGGGCGCCATGAGCTGCGGCGGATGCCACCAGTTCTCCGTCGGCCGGGAGGTTGCGCCCGGCCTCGCCTGGCCCTCGGCGGCGGCCGGCGGCTTCGTGCATGTCACCGAGACGGGCGCGCTATCGGTCGCCCTGACCGAACATTTCCTGCCCGAGAGGCATCGCAACCTGACAGCTTTCCTGCAGCGCACCGCACCCGTACCTGCACCGGCACTCGCTGCCACGGCTGCGGCGAGCCCGCCGATGCCCGGCCTGCGGGCTGCGCTGCAGGCGGCTCCGACCCGCGCCGACCGACAGGCCCTGCTGCTGCGTGCGGAGGACGAGGCTGCTGCGAACCGCACCCGCGCCGCCGAGCAGCCTGGCGCCTTCATGCCGGCCCGGCGCAGCCACTGACGGCACCCCGTGCATCGGGTTGTGCAAATTCAAGCGGAGATCAGGATCATGCAAGACTACATCATTCTGCGCGACCTGTCGGCCCAGTCGCGGCCGGCCTTCGAAGCTGCCAGCCCCCGCTTCGGTGCCAGCCACTTCGTGCCACCGACGCCGAATGTGGAGGTGGCGCGGGGGCTGTCGCCGCGGCAGATCGGGGACGAAGCCCGTGCGCCGACCGTGGTCGGCATCGCACCGGTCATGCGCACCGCGCTGGTCCGGCCGATCGTCGATGGCACGGCGACGGCCACCGCGGTCGGCGATGCCTGGGGGATCGCTGCGGTTGGTGCCGATACCTCGCGGCGCAGCGGGGAAGGCGTGCTGGTGGCGGTGCTCGATACCGGGATCGACTCCCGCCATCCCGCCTTTGCCGGCATGACCCTTGAGGAACGCGACTTCAGCGGCGCCGGCAATGGCGACCGCCAGGGACACGGCACGCATTGCGCCGGCACGATCTTCGGCCGCGACGTGGATGGCCGCCGCATCGGCATTGCCCGCGGCGTGCAACGGGCGCTGATCGGCAAGGTGCTCGGTGACGATGGCGGCGGCAGTTCCGGGGCCCTGTTCTCGGCGCTGCAATGGGCGGCGGAGCGGCAGGCCCAGGTGGTCTCCATGTCGCTCGGCTTCGACTTCCCGGGCATGGTGGAGCAGCTGCTCGGCCAGGGCATGCCCCGGCCGGCGGCGATCTCCGCCGCCCTGGTCGCCTATCGCGACAATCTGCGGGTCTTCGATCGGCTGATGAGCATGATCCGGGCGCTCGAATCCTTCGCGAGCGGGCCCGGCGGCATGCTGGTCGTTGCCGCCGCCGGCAATGAGAGTGGCCGCGGGCAGGTGCCGCCCTTCACCGTCGCCACCTCGCTGCCCGCTGCGGCCGAAGGCATCGTCTCGGTCGGCGCCGTGCTGCGCCGCGACCGGGGTTTCGAGATCGCCCGCTTCTCCAACGGCTCGCCGCAGATCAGCGCGCCCGGGGTCGGCATCCTTTCGGCACAGGCGGGCGGCGGCCTGCTGGAGCTCAACGGCACCTCCATGGCCTGCCCCCATGTCGCCGGCATCGCCGCGCTGTGGTGGGAGGAGGTGGTGGCCCGCGGCCAGGTGCCGCCGAGCGCGGCGGCGGTGCTGACGCGCCTGCTGGGCAGTGCGCGGCCCGATGTCTTTGCCGCCGGCGTCGATCTCGACGATCGCGGCCTCGGCCTCGTGACGGCGCCGCAGTGAGGTGCCGAAAGCCTTGCCTGGTCACCAGCACGGCCCCCGGCCGTCGAGAGGAGGATTCGCCATGACCAAGATTCATCCCGCATCCCGTCGCCCGCGGCGCGGCGCCGCTCTGCTCGGCGGCGCACTGCTGTTGTCCGGCTGTGCCGGCGGCGGCTGGGGCGGCACCTCGGCGCCGACGACCGGCTTCCGGGTGGCGCATGATCGCGACACCGCGGTGGCCATGCTGCTCGAGGGTTGCCCGGTCAGCGACGGGCGCGTCGATGCGCCATCGCCGCCGGCTCCGACCACTGCGGCTGCGCCCTTCGTTCCCCCCGCAGCGCTGGCGCTGGCGCTGGTGCCGCTGGCGGTCGATATCGGCATGCGCTGGGTCGGCGATACCGTCACCCGCCTGCAGGAGGAACGCTCCGCCATCTGGCGGGCCAGCGGGCTGGGGGCGCTGCCGTCCCGCGCGCAGGGCTGCCTGGTGGTGGTGCGCGGCCGGGTCGGCTCGCGCCCCCAAGCCGCTGACGGGGAGGGCGCTGCGCCTGCGCTGCCGCCCGCCTGGGACAGCCTGCCGGCCTCGAGCAACCTGCCGCGCGCGCTTCTCGCCAACCGGCTCGGTCTGGTGGCGCCGCCGGACTTCTACATGGAGGCGCGGCTCGGCCTGGAAGCCGGCCAGGTGGCGGCGCGTGGCCGTGCCGCCACGCCGACGCAGCTGACGCTGCGGCCGCAGGTGCTGCATTTCGCGCGCACCGCCGCGCAGCGCGACCGCGACGGCGAGAAGAACGTGGTGATGGTGGTCGCGCTGCGCGGGGCGCCCACCGATGCGACGACACGGCCCGGCGTGGTCGACGGCGCCAGCGGAGTCTTCGTGCTGGACTTCGGGCGGATCGAGCCTGGCACCGAGATCCTGCCGACCCCCCGGGACATGGCGGACCCGTCCCCCACCCTGTCGCATCCCTTCGCCAACCTGGCGCAGACGATCACGCTGCCGGCCGGCACGGCGCCCCGCCTGAACATGGTGACGCTGGTCGCGGAGACGGCCGAGCCGAACCGCGCCCTCGCCTTCCTCGCCGAGGCGCTGGAGGAGAACGGGCCGGCGCTGGAGACGGCGCTGGTGAAGGTGATCCAGGACGCCCTGGCGGCGCGCCAGGCCGCGGCCCGGTAACACCCAATCGAAGGGGGTGAAGATGGCTGGATCCCTGCGCATCTATCGCGCACCACCCGCCAGGCTGGTTGCGCCCGGCCTTCCCACAGCCCCGGGTGCCCAGGCGCCGGCGCCCACCGCCTCGGTGGACGACTACGTCCAGAAGGTCGTGAAGCTGATCCCCTCCGAGGTGGTCGGCGCCTATCTCGTTGGCGCCGCCATGGTCGCCGAGGGACCCGCGAGGACTGCGGAGAAGGCTTGGTGGGCGGCGGCCTGCCTGGTCGCGGTGATCGTGTTGCGCCTGTACCTGACGCGCAGCGGTGCCGACCCGGTCGCGCCCGGCCGCCGCTTCCAATGGGATGCGGTGGCGGTCTCGGCCATCTCCTTTGCCATCTGGGTGCATGCCATGGGCGACCAGCTGCCCGGGCTGAGCTGGCTGTCCGAGCACCGCGCGTCCCAGGCCCTGCTCCTCTGGAGCATCATCGCCCCGCTCGTCGTGCGCGGCGACCCGGTCCCCCCCGCGGCCACAGCTGACGCCGGGGGCGCCCATCATGCCGTCCCGCCTTCCCAGAGCCAGCCAGGAGAAGAGATCATGGAGCAGCTTGCCCGGCCTACGACGCCCGCGGCGCACGGCGCGGTGTGAAGAAAGCCACTGCAACCGCTTCATTGAAAATGAATCCCGGTCGCCGCCGGGTCTGAAGACGCAAAACACAAGGAGAGGCTTCCATGAACAGGCCGGAAATCGTTGCAGTCACCAGATCCGCCGCCGTCTTCGGCGCGGCGGAAGCCGCCGCGCCCAATGTGCTGGAAGGCGTGCTTGCGCAGCATGGGGCGACGATGCGCCCGGTGTTTCCCGACAGCTTCGCCGCCGCGACCACCGAGCTTCCGCAGACCGCCGCGGCGCAGGACCCGCTGGTGGCGGAGCAGGCCCGCTATTTTGCCGTCGATGCACCGGCATCGGAAGCCGAGGCCGTGGCGCAGCGGCTGCGCGAGACCGACCTGTTCGAGACCGTCTACGTGAAGCCTCCCGTCCAGAATCCGCTGGCGCCGGATCACCAGGCCACGGCGGCGATCGCGCCGCGCCTCGAATTGCCAATGCCGGCGGCGACCACGGGGCCGGTACCGGATTTCTCGTCGCGGCAAGGCTATCTCAACGTGGCGCCGGACGGCATCGATGCGCGTCATGCCTGGTCGTTGCCGGGCGGCAGGGGGGGCGGCCTGCGCATCATCGATATCGAGGGCGGCTGGCAATTCACGCATGTCGACCTGCGCCAGAACAGCGGTGGGATCGTTGCCGGCCAGCCCTTCGCCGAACAGAGCTGGCGTGACCACGGTACCGCCGTGCTCGGCGAGATCGGCGGCGACGACAACAACATCGGGGTCGTGGGCATCGCCTCGCAAGCGATGCTGTCCGCCGTCTCGCATCGTGACCTGGGATCGGCCGGTGCCATCAGCAAGGCGGCCAGCCTGCTGCGCGCCGGCGACATCCTGCTGCTGGAGATGCACCGCCCCGGGCCGCGGCACGGCTTCCTGAGCCGGCCCGACCAATTGGGCGTCATCGCCGTGGAATGGTGGCCGGATGATTTCCTGGCAATCCGGGCCGCGGCGCAACGCGGCATCGTCGTCGTCGAGGCGGCGGGCAATGGTGCCGAGAACCTGGACGACGCGATCTATGACACCAGGCCGGCGAACTTCCCTGCGAGCTGGCGCAATCCCTTCCGCGGCAACCACGATTCGGGCGCCATCGTGGTCGGCGCCGGGGCGCCTGCGGGCGGCGCCTTCGGCCCTGCGCGATCGCGGCCGGCGCGAAGCTGCTCCCTTGCCACCTCGCGCGCCCTGCGGGCCTCCGCCAGGGAGATCTCCGGATACTGCCCGATGGACAGCTTCTTCTCCTTGCCGGCGATCTCGTACCTGTAGTTCCAGAGCCGGCTTCCGCTGGGCATGACGACCAGCACCAAGCCCTGTCCATCCCGAACCTTGTAGGGCTTCTCGCGCGGCGTGAGAGCGCGGATTTCCCGGTCTGTCAGCATGCCATCCTCCCGTGGCCCGGTTTCGCACATCCGAGGCCCGGTCAGTGGCCCGAAAATTCGCGGGCTTGGACAGGAACGAACAGGAAACCCGGAGGGCAAACTAGGACCCGGAATGCCCTATAGGCAAGGATTCTGGCTCAGTTGCAAGGATGAATATGGGAATCTAGGAATAAGGTCTGGCGGAGGAGGTGCGACTAGGTCGCGTGGACAAACCTGATCCATAGACGGATCGAGGAGAGGGCGGCGAAGCCGAGGAAGCTGTCGGCGGTCTGGTCGTAGCGTGTGGCGACGCGGCGGCTGTTCTTGATGCGGTTG